>Ga0316204_10000310_pt1 | contig 198091 bp, 211 predicted proteins | sample 6monrhotite_MG_2_FD_205661 | JGI IMG/M metagenome (GOLD analysis project Ga0316204, IMG submission 205661) | Microbial mat bacterial communities from mineral coupon in-situ incubated in ocean water Damariscotta River, Maine, United States -... | ecosystem: Environmental > Aquatic > Marine >... | reverse complement strand
CGGGCGACAACATCGCCATGGAAGTTGACCTGATCGCACCGATCGCCATGGACGAAGGTCTTCGTTTTGCAATTCGTGAAGGTGGCCGCACCGTCGGTGCGGGCGTCGTCGCTTCGATCATCGAATAGAATAATGTTGGCCGGTTCAATAATTGAACCGGCCATTTGGTATGGAAAGTAGGGCGTAAGCCATGGAACAGCAAAATATCCGTATCCGACTGAAGGCCTTTGACCACCGTGTCCTGGACCAATCAGCTGGTGAAATTGTAAATACGGCACAGCGTACCGGTGCAACGGTTCGGGGGCCGATCCCTTTGCCAACACGCATCGAACGTTTCACGGTCCTGCGTTCACCGCATGTCAACAAGAAGTCCCGCGAGCAGTTCGAGATTCGGACACACAAACGGGTACTCGACATCGTTGATCCGACTCCGCAAACCGTCGATGCGCTTATGAAGCTCGACCTTGCGGCCGGCGTCGACGTTGAAATCAAGCTTTAAGGGGGAGCGATCTGATGCGTACCGGACTACTTGCCCGTAAAGTTGGCATGACCCGCATTTTTCAAGAAAAAGGCGGACAGGTGCCCGTAACCGTTCTTCAAGTCGATGGCCTGCAAGTGGTTGCTCACAAGACCGCTGAGAAAGACGGATATAGCGCCGTGCAGCTGGGAATGGGCCAGGCAAAAGTCAAAAACGTCTCGAAGGCCATGCGCGGCCATTACGCCAAGTCTAAAGTTGAACCCAAACGCCGTCTTGTTGAGTTTCGAGTATCCGACGATAGCTTTGTCGATGTCGGCGCCGAACTCTCTGTCGAACATTTTGTTGACGGTCAGTATGTTGACGTTTGTGGGACCAGTATCGGTAAGGGGTTTGCCGGTGGCATGAAGCGCCATAACTTTGGCGGCTTGCGGGCGTCTCACGGGGTATCTATTTCCCACCGTTCGCTGGGATCAACTGGACAATGCCAGGATCCTGGCAAGGTGTTCAAAGGCAAAAAAATGGCCGGTCATATGGGGGCTGTTCGAGTCACCACACAAAATCTGGTTGTTGAGGCGACGGATGCCGAACGCGGCCTGATCCTGATCCGCGGTGCCGTTCCTGGTTCCAAGGGCGGATATGTCCGGGTCACCGATGCCATCAAGAAGTCGATAGCCGAAGGGGTTCCGTTTCCGGCCGGTCTGAAGACAGAAAGCGCGCCGGTCGAAGATGAAAATCCAGTCGAGGCATCTGCTGAAGCTGATGCGCCCGTCGAAGAGACAGTAGAAGTAGCGTCTGAGGCTCCTGAAGCGGATGCCCCGGCAGCTGAAGAAAAGGAATAACGGATCATGAAGTGTGACGTGATCAGTCTGGCCAACAAAAAGACGGGAAGCATCGATCTCGATGACGGTGTCTTCGGCCTTGAAGTCCGCAAGGACCTTCTTGCCCGTGCGGTTAACTGGCAGCTCGCCAAACGCCGCTCTGGTAATCACAAGGTCAAAGCGCGTAGTGAGGTGACCGGCTCGACGGCTAAACCCTTCAACCAGAAGGGTGGCGGACGTGCCCGTCAGGGTGACCGCAAAGCTCCGCACATGCGTAGTGGTGGTACGGCCTTTGGCCCGCTTGTTCGTGACCACGCTCACGACCTGCCGAAAAAGGTCCGTCGCCTGGCGCTGAAAACCGCGTTGTCTTCAAAACAGGCGGAGGGCCGTCTTGTGATCATTGAAGACACAAAGGTGAAGACACCGAAAACCGCCGATTTGTCAAAACAACTGACGAATCTAGGCTGGGGTAAGGCGTTGGTTATCGACGGTGCTGCCGTCGATCAGAATTTTGCGTTGGCGGCCGGGAATATTGTCGGTTTAGATATTTTGCCGAGCGTTGGCGCTAATGTTTACGACATTCTCAATCGTGAAACCTTGGTGCTGACCAAGGAAGCGGTTGAGAAGCTTGTGGAGCGGTTGAAATGAGCAAATACAACACGCTGAGAGATAAAAAGCCGAGCCAGGAGCGGATGTATGAATTAATTCGTACGCCGGTCATCACGGAAAAGGCGACGCTGTTGTCGGAATTTAATCAAGTAACATTCCGTGTTCCGCTTGACGCGCATAAGTTCGAAATCAAGTTGGCGATCGAAGACCTGTTTAAGGTTAAGGTCGAAGCTGTTAACACGCTGCGTCAGCAGGGAAAAACCAAGCTTTTTCGCGGTCGTCGCGGGAAACGAAATGATTACAAGAAAGCCATCGTCACCCTGGCCGAAGGCCAGTCGATCGACGTAACAACAGGCATCTGAGTAAAGGCGCGATAAAATGGCATTGAAGAAATTCAAACCTAATACGCCGGGCCAACGGGGACTTGTTCTCGTTGATCGGTCTGAGCTCTGGAAAGGGAAACCGGAACGGAGTTTGACCGAAGGCCTTCGCGGAAAAGGTGGTCGTAACAATATGGGCCGTATCACGGCGCGTCGTCGCGGTGGCGGGCACAAACGGCGTTATCGGGTTATCGACTTCAAACGTCAAAAATTTGACATCGAAGCGACGGTTGAACGGCTTGAGTACGATCCCAACCGCACGGCGTTCATTGCGCTGATCCGCTATGCGGATGATGAGGTCGCCTATATCATTGCGCCGCAGCGGCTGCGGGCGGGCGATAAGGTGATCGCAGGAAACGCCGTGGATATCAAACCCGGTAATGCGATGCCCATGCAGAATATTCCGGTTGGAACCATCATCCATAACATCGAAATGAAGCAGGGGAAGGGGGCTCAAATCGCCCGTTCCGCCGGCACATATGCCCAGATCATTGGTAAAGATCAGGGATACGCGCAGCTTCGTTTGAGTTCGGGCGAGCTTCGTCTGGTGCGCGCCGAATGCATGGCGACGGTAGGTGCCGTATCCAATCCCGACCAGCAAAACATCAAACTCGGCAAAGCTGGCCGTAATCGCTGGCTTGGAAAACGTCCGTCTGTTCGCGGCGTTGCCATGAACCCGATTGATCACCCGCATGGCGGTGGTGAAGGCCGCACGTCCGGTGGTCGACATCCGGTAACACCTTGGGGAAAACCGACCAAGGGCAAGCGGACTCGTTCTAACAAAAAGACCGACCGGCTGATCATGCGCCGGCGTCACGCCAAGAAATAGAGGAGAACCACTGTGCCTCGTTCCGTATGGAAAGGGCCGTTTGTTGACGGCTACCTTTTAAAGAAGGCAGAAGAAACCCGTGCATCGGGTCGCAACACCGTCATTAAGACGTGGTCGCGCCGGTCCACCGTCCTCCCGCAGTTCGTCGGCCTGACGTTCGGCGTATACAATGGTCATAAATTTATTCCGGTACTCGTTACCGAGGATATGATCGGTCATAAATTTGGTGAGTTTTCACCTTCGCGTACCTACGTCGGCCACGCCGCCGACAAGAAAGCGAAGAGGGGCTAATCATGGGCAAGAAATCTGCTGATCGGGCGCTGGCTGACAACGAAGCTATGGCCTTTGCCAAACATCTTCGTACCAGTCCTCAAAAATTGAATTTGGTTGCTCAAACCATTCGTGGACGCAATTGTGAAACGGCCCTTGCGCAGCTGGCGTTCTCCAGCCGCCGCATTGCCGATGATGTGAAGAAGGTTCTTGAAAGCGCGATCGCTAATGCTGAAAACAATCATCAGCTGGATGTTGATCGCTTGTACGTTGCCGAGGCCAGCGTCGGTAAAGACATTGTAATGAAACGTTGGCGTGCCCGCGCCCGTGGTCGCACCGGCCGCATACTGAAACCTTTCAGTAATATTCGGGTTATCGTCCGTGAGCGTGAGGAGACAGCGTAATGGGGCAGAAAGTTAATCCGATTGGGATGCGTCTTGGTATTAACCGGACCTGGGATTCCCGCTGGTACGCTGATGGCAATTATGCCCAGCTTCTCCACGAAGATTTGAAGATCCGTGGGTACCTGCAAAAGAAGCTGGTTCAGGCTGGTGTATCCAAGGTTTTGATCGAGCGTCCGGCGAAAAAAGCCAGAGTCACGATCCACACGGCCCGTCCGGGTGTGGTGATTGGTAAAAAAGGCGCGGACATCGAGAAACTTCGTGGTGAAATTGCCAAAATGACAGCTTCTGATGTTCATTTGAACATTGTCGAGGTTCGTAAACCAGAAATTGAAGCGCAGCTGGTTTCCGAGAATATCGCTCAGCAGCTGGAGCGCCGTGTCACTGTACGTCGCGCTTTGAAGCGTGCCGTTCAGTCAGCCATGCGTATGGGTGCCGGTGGTATCCGGATCAACTGTGGCGGACGTCTCGGCGGCGCCGAAATCGCCCGCATTCAGTGGTATCGCGAAGGCCGTGTTCCGCTTCATACTTTGCGCGCAAACATTGATTATGGTGAGTCTACGGCGTTCACCACATACGGCGCGACCGGTGTGAAAGTCTGGATTTATAAAGGCGACATCATGGAACATGACCCGATGGCCATGGACAAACTCGCTCAGGAACAGCAGCCCGCGCGTTGACGTGCAGGCCGAATTTTAAGGAAGACGAAAAATGCTGAGCCCGAAACGTACTAAATTCCGTAAAGCCCACAAGGGCCGGATCCACGGAAATGCCAAAGGCGGCTATACGCTGAACTTTGGCTCATATGGTCTGAAAGCGATGACACCTGAACGGGTTACAGCCCGTCAGATCGAAGCCGCACGTCGTGCCATGACCCGTCACATGAAACGTGCCGGAAAAGTCTGGATCCGCATCTTTCCTGATGTGCCGGTCTCCAAGAAACCTGCTGAGGTTCGCCAAGGTAAAGGTAAAGGGACGCCGGAATTTTGGGTAGCCCGGGTCAAGCCCGGTCGGATTATGTTTGAAGTTGATGGTGTGCCCATGGATATCGCACGCCGCGCGTTTGAACTCGCTGCCGCTAAATTGCCGGTGCGGACAAAGTTCGTAACGCGTTTGGGTGAAGAGGGCTAGGGCGATGAAAGCAGAAGAAGTACACGCCAAAAGCGATGATGAGCTGAAAGAGCAGCTCCTGGGCCTGCGTAAGGAAGCGTTTAATTTGCGTTTTCAGACTGCCAGCGGGCAGCTTGAAAATACTGCACGCGTCCGTCAGGTGCGTCGAGACATCGCACGTATCAAGACCGTCTTGGGCCAGCGCACCAGCGCCGTCCAGACAGCGTCCTAAAGGTAGGGAGTAGGCTCAATGCCGAAACGAATTTTACAAGGCGTCGTGGTTAGCGACAAAACAGAAAAAACCGTCACGGTTAAGGTTGAACGCCGCGTGATGCATCCGCTTTACAAGAAGTTCATCAAACGGTCCAAGAAGTATGCTGCGCATGACGAAGAAAACGTGTGCAAAGTCGGAGATATGGTCAGCATTCGTGAATGCCGCCCGATATCCAAAAGTAAAAGATGGGAAGTTGTTTCAGACGCCTCCTGAGCGAGTGGGTCTGAACACAGAAGGAAATAGAAAATGATCCAAGTGGAAACCAACCTTGAGGTCGCGGATAATTCGGGAGCCAGGCGGGTGCAATGCATCAAAGTCTTGGGCGGCTCGAAGCGCAGATATGCCTCTGTCGGCGACGTTATCGTCGTCACAGTCAAAGAGGCCATACCGCGCGGCCGCGTTAAAAAGGGTGAAGTCCTGAACGCTGTCGTCGTCCGTACCGCAAAAGACATCCGTCGTGCTGACGGAACGGCCATTCGGTTCGATAACAACGCTGCTGTTTTGATTAACAAACAGGGTGAGCCTATCGGAACCCGTATCTTCGGCCCTGTTACCCGCGAACTGCGTGCTAAAAAATATATGAAGATTATTTCTTTGGCACCGGAGGTGTTGTGATGGCTGTTCGTATTAAAAAAGGCGACCGCGTCTCTGTATTAGCCGGACGCGACAAAGGGAAAACTGGTGAAATCGTCAAGATGTTCCCCAAACGTGATCGCGCCATTGTACAGGGTGTGAACATGGTTAAACGCCACACGCGTCCTTCAGGCGGTAATGCCGGTGGCATTGTCGAGAAGGAAGCGACTGTTCATGTATCGAATCTCGCGCTGACCGATCCTAAGGATGACAAGCCGACGCGTGTCGGCGTCAAGGTCCTGGAAGACGGTCGCAAGGTCCGCTTTGCGAAGCGGTCCGGCGAAGTCATCGATTCCTGAGAGGACTGAAAGATGTCACGTTTACAAGACGAATACGAAACCACCTTGCGCGGAGCTCTTACTGAAGAGTTCGGCTATAAAAACGTCATGGAAGTGCCCAAGTTGGACAAGATTGTCATCAACATGGGTGTGGGCGAAGCGTCCCTGGACAAAAAGAAGATCAATGGAGCGGTTGAAGATATGGCGCGTATCACCGGTCAAAAACCGGTCGTTACCAAAGCCAAAAAGTCGATCGCGGCATTCAAGCTTCGCGACGGAATGACAGTGGGATGCAAAGTCACGCTGCGTCGTGAGCGGATGTATGAATTCCTGGATCGACTGATAAATATAGCCTTGCCTCGCGTGCGTGATTTCCGTGGAATTTCGCACAAGAGCTTCGATGGTAATGGCAATTACGCCATGGGGCTAAAAGAGCAAATTGTATTTCCAGAAATCGATTATGACCAGGTCGATCAGATCAGGGGCATGGACATCGTGATTTGCACGACGGCCAAAAACGACGCAGAAGCAAAAGCGTTGTTGACCGGTCTGAACATGCCGTTCTCGAAATGACGATCAGGGGAGAATAGAACATGGCTAAGAAAAGTGCCGTCGAGCGCAACCTCAAGCGTATTAAACTGGCGAAAAAATATTCCGCCAAGCGTGCGCGACTGAAGGCTATCGCAAATGATGATTCACAGAGCCCGGAAGATCGCTTTAATGCCCGCCTGAAGTTGTCGGAATTACCGCGAAATTCCTCACCGGTTCGTCAAATGTTGCGTTGCGAACTCAGTGGTCGCCCACGTGGCAATTATAGAAAATTCAAGCTGAGCCGTATTGCTCTGCGTGACTTGGCTTCTACCGGGCAGATTCCCGGTATGGTCAAGTCCAGTTGGTAGGGAGAGACGTTAGATGTCGATGACTGATCCCGTAAGTGATCTTTTGACCCGTATCCGTAATGGACAGCGGGCCCGTAAAAATGCCGTATCTTCGCCTGCGTCAAAGCTGCGGAGTGGGGTTCTTGATGTGTTGCAGCGTGAAGGTTTTATTCGCGGGTATAGTCAGCATGAACTTCGTCCAGGCATCTCCCAGATCGAGATTGAGCTGAAGTATTATGAAGGAGACCCCGTGATCCGTGAAATTAAGCGCGTTTCCAAGCCTGGGCGTCGGGTTTATTCCGGCATCAAGGACCTGGCTCGCGTGTATAACGGCCTCGGGATCGCCATTCTTTCGACGCCACGCGGTGTTCTTTCCGACGCGGAAGCGCGCGAACAGAATGTCGGCGGCGAAGTTCTCTGCCAGGTTTTCTAGGCTGGCCTGCTGTAAGGATAGGAAGTTCCATGTCACGTATTGGTAAAAACCCCGTCGAAGTGCCGAGCGGTGTCACCGTCGACATCGCCGGGCAGCTGGTCACCGCCAAGGGAAAACTTGGCGAACTGAGCACCACATTGGTCGATGAAATTGAGATCTCACAGGAAGAAAATCTGATTTCGGTAACTCCGAAAGACGATTCGATTCGGGCGCGTAAAATGTGGGGAACAACGCGCTCCATGATTAACAATCTGGTCATGGGTGTTTCTGAAGGGTTCACTAAAGAACTGGAGATTAGTGGCGTCGGTTATCGCGCTCAGGTTCAGGGTAAGGAACTCGTGCTTCAGCTTGGCTTCAGTCACGACGTCAAACATCTCATTCCGGAAGGGATCGAAATTAAATGTGCGGATCAAACCCACATTTCGGTTTCCGGGACGGACAAACAAAAGGTCGGTCAAACCGCCGCGGAAATCCGTAGCTATCGTCCGCCGGAGCCCTACAAGGGCAAAGGTGTCCGGTATGCGGGTGAGTACATCATCCGCAAAGAAGGGAAGAAGAAATAGTTATGGCCAACTCGAACAAATTGACGGCTCGCCGTCAGCGGCGCACCCGCCTGAAAATCAAACGCAGCGGTGGGCTTCGGCCACGACTGTCCATTTTCCGGTCCGGCTGCCATATATATGCCCAGATTATCGACGATGTCGCTGGACGCACACTGGCGTCGGCTTCGACACTGGAAAAAGAACAGCGGACGTCGCTCAAGACTGGCGCTACAGTTGATGCCGCCGCAGTTGTCGGTAAGTTGGTGGCGGAACGGGCCGTCGCGCAGGGGGTCAAGGAAGTTGTCTTTGACCGTGGCAGTTTCAGATATCACGGCCGGGTGAAAGCCCTGGCAGACGCCGCTCGTGAGAGCGGCCTGAGTTTCTAGGAGTACGGTAACGATGGCAGATACACAATCCCCGCGCGGACCGAAACGCGATCAACGTGGCGGCGGCGGTCGTGGCCGTGATCGTTCAGGTGGCGGACGCGACCGTGACGATGATGGCGACGATCTGGTTGACAAGCTGGTTTATATTAACCGTGTCGCGAAGGTGGTAAAGGGCGGTCGACGGTTCTCTTTCTCGGCATTGGTTGTTGTTGGTGATAGCCGCGGACGGGTCGGATACGCGACTGGCAAGGCCCGGGAAGTTCCGGAAGCCATTCGCAAAGCCACGGAACTGGCCAAAAAGCATATGATTCGTGTTCCGTTGCGCGAAGGCCGTACGTTGCATCACGATGTCGAAGGCCGTTTTGGTGCAGGGCATGTTGTTCTTCGCTCGGCGCCTCCGGGGACCGGTATTATTGCGGGTGGTCCGATGCGCGCTGTGTTCGAAACCATGGGTGTGCAGGATGTAGTCACCAAATCTATTGGAACGTCCAACCCGCACAACATGGTTCAGGCGACGTTTGCCGCACTTGCTCATTGCCAGTCTCCTCGTGGAGTGGCGGCGCGACGCGGCAAAAAGGTCGGCGAGATCGTTTCCCGCCGCGCCGACCAGTCAGACGTTGTGCAGGCTTAGGAGCAGGGCATTATGGCAGCGAAAAAAACAGTCAAGGTTACCCAGACCGGTAGCCCCATCGGTCGGCACAAGTCACAGCGTGAAACGCTACGTGGGCTTGGGCTGAACAAATTGCATCGTACCCGCGAGCTGGAAGATACTCCTTCCGTTCGTGGCATGATCAATAAGGTAAAACACCTCGTTAGCGTTGAAGAAACCGCCTGAAGGACTTCTACGGCCTAACAAAATAGACAGGACATATCGATATGAGACTTAATGATCTCAGCGACAACAAAGGTGCCACCAAAGCCCGCAAGCGGGTTGGCCGTGGTATTGGATCGGGTACGGGCAAAACTGCAGGATCTGGTCATAAAGGTCAGAAATCACGCAGCGGCGTGTCGTTGCTTGGTTTTGAAGGTGGGCAAATGCCGCTTTACCGGCGCCTTCCGAAGCGTGGATTCAACAACCCTTTCACCAAGGATTTTTCTGAAATCAACGTTGGTAAGCTGCAAGCGGCCGTTGATGCCGGGAAAATTGATCCCAAGCAGGCGGTCACTGGAGATATTCTTTTGGCTGCGGGACTGGTTGCCAGAAGTCAGGACGGCGTGAAGCTCCTTGCAAAGGGTGAGATTTCAGCCAAATTGAATATAGATGTTGCGCGCGCCTCCAAGGCGGCTGTTGCTGCGGTCGAGAAAGCCGGCGGCAGCGTCTCGGTGCAAACGCCTAAACCACGTCCGCAAGGTAAAGGGCGAGCCCGCGAACGGGCAGTAGCGGCAAAACAAGCCGCGGCGGCTGAAAAAGCGGGTGTGTCTGAATAATCTCGGAATATTTAGGTCCGTTGATATTTCCAGTACGGATCAGAACCAGAAATAAGAGTACATAAGAATGGCATCTGCCGCCGAACAACTTGCTGCCAATATGAATTTCGGGGCCTTTGCTAAGGCGACCGAACTGAAGAAGCGCATCTGGTTCACGCTGGGGGCGCTAATCGTATACAGGCTGGGGACTTACATTCCGCTTCCAGGTATCGACCCGGCCGTGTTGGCTGATGTCTTTCATCAAAATCAGGGCGGTATCCTGGGAATGTTTGATATGTTCTCTGGTGGCGCGCTTAGCCGCATGACGATTTTCGCCCTTAACATCATGCCTTACATTTCGGCATCCATCATCATGCAACTGATGACGGCGGTATCGCCGCAGATGGAGGCCTTGAAGAAGGAAGGTGAGCCTGGGCGCAAAAAGATCAATCAGTACACCCGTTACCTGACAGTGTTGATCTGTGCAATGCAGGCCTATGGCATCGCGGCAGGTCTTGAAGGTATGACATCCAGTCAGGGCGCAGCGGTTACCAACCCGGGACTGTTTTTCCGGTTCTCGATTGTGGTGACGTTGGTTGGTGGCACCATGTTCCTGATGTGGCTGGGTGAGCAGGTTACTGCACGTGGCGTCGGCAACGGAATTTCATTGATTATCTTCGCCGGAATTGTGGCTAATCTTCCACACGCTCTTATCGGAACGCTGGAACTGGGACGTACCGGAGCCCTTTCAACAGGGTTCATCCTGGTGCTGTTGTTTATGTCAGTCGCCGTGATCTATTTTATTGTATTTGTTGAACGCGCCCAGCGTCGGATACTGATCCAGTACCCCAAACGTCAGCGCGGCAACAAAATGAGCGGCGGGGAAACATCACATCTGCCTTTGAAGCTCAATACAGCAGGTGTTATTCCGCCGATTTTCGCGAGTTCCATTTTGTTGATGCCGATCACGGTTATTAGTTTTTCGGCAGGGCAGGGACCGGAGTGGCTGGGGACAGTCGCCGCATACCTGGGCCGCGGACAACCGGTGTATTTGCTGCTGTACATATTCATGGTGGTGTTTTTTGCATTTTTCTACACGGCTGTCGTCTTCAATCCTGAAGAGACGGCGGAAAATTTGAAAAAGTACGGTGGATTTGTCCCCGGAATTCGACCAGGTAAAAATACGGCGGCTTATCTGGACCGTGTATTGACCCGATTGACAGTTGTCGGCGCTGCTTATCTTACGGTGATCTGCCTGTTACCGGAGTTGCTGATCTCGAGATATTCTGTACCCTTCTACTTCGGAGGAACGAGTCTGCTGATCGTCGTGACGGTTACCATGGATACCGTTGCACAAGTTCAATCGCATCTATTGGCCCACCAGTATGAAGGTTTGATAAAAAAATCAAAATTGCGGGGCCGTAGGTAATGAATGTGATCCTTTTGGGTCCGCCGGGCTGCGGCAAGGGGACCCAGGCCAAAAGAATCGAAAAGGCAAAAGGATTAGTTCAGCTATCGACCGGGGACATGTTGCGTCGCGAGATCGCTGACGAAACCGAAATCGGGGTTCAGGTTAAGGAGACCATGAACAGCGGACAGCTGGTTTCGGATAAAATTATCGTAGCGCTCATCGCTAAACGGATTGATGAGCCAGACTGTAAGGATGGATTTATTCTTGATGGATTTCCGAGAACTTTGGGGCAGGCGGATGCGCTTAGTTCCATGCTTAAGGAAAAAAATCTGGAAGTCGCGAATGTCATCGAATTAAAAGTTGACGATGAATCCATGGTTACACGAATCACCGGCAGGTTTACCTGTGATGAATGTGGGGCCGGTTATCACGATGAATTTAGCAAACCAAGAGAACCCGGGGTTTGTGATATCTGCGGAGGGAACAGGTTTTCCCGTCGTGCAGATGATAATGAAGAGACGGTTCGCTCCCGCTTGGTAGCGTATCATGAGCAGACAGCCCCTATCATCGCCTATTACGGTGAAAAGGGCATCTTGAGAAGTGTAGATGGCATGGCCAGTATCGATAAGGTCACTGCTGAATTGAATGAGGTTATCGGATAGGCGGAAATGGTGTAAATTTGGGGTGTCGAGCGAGTTGACTTGACGAAATCACGCCCTATAATCGCGCACCTTCCGAAACCCGTCGGATAAATTGGTTTAAATCCAAAGTTTAAGGAGAACAAGCTTTGGCGCGTATTGCTGGTGTTAACATTCCGACCGGGAAACGGGTCGTAATTGCTTTGACGTACATTCATGGTATCGGAAACACGACAGCGCAGAAAATTTGCGCTCAGGTGGGGGTTCCCGCGGAACGTCGTGTAAATGAGCTTGGAGATGATGAACTCGGTCGCATTCGCGATGTCATTGATCGTGATATTCAGGTTGAAGGCGAACTTCGCCGCGAACGTGCAATGAATATTAAACGGCTAATGGATCTTGGCTGCTATCGTGGTCTGCGCCATCGCCGTGGCCTACCTGTACGAGGCCAGCGGACCCATACGAATGCCCGTACACGTAAAGGTCCGGCAAAAGCTATTGCCGGCAAGAAAAAATAAGGTTGAGGATTAATCATGGCTAAGCCAACCACGCAGCGCACGAAGAAGCGTGAGCGCAAGAATATTGTGTCCGGTGTCGCGCACGTAAATGCGACGTTTAACAATACGATGATCACCATTACGGACGCTCAGGGTAATTCAATCGCCTGGTCGTCGGCTGGTCACATGGGTTTCAAAGGGTCCCGGAAATCCACTCCGTATGCGGCCCAAATGGCGGGCGAAGACGCTGGTCAAAAAGCCATGGAACATGGCATGAAGACCCTTGAAGTTGAAGTCAAGGGTCCGGGATCTGGACGTGAATCGGCCTTGCGGGCTTTGCAGGCTGTTGGGTTTACGATTACCGCGATCAGGGACGTTACTCCCATCCCGCACAATGGTTGCCGTCCACGCAAGCGTCGGCGGGTTTAACCTTCGGGTTTTCTGGGGGCTGCCGGCGGTGGCTCCCGAGTTCAGAATTTTGGTCGATCTTGAATGATCGAGCCATTCGTACAGGCCTCGGTGTCGAGGCTAGATTTTAATGCGACGAGCGTGAGGTCTCCCCAGTGATTCAAAAGAATTGGCAGGAACTGATTAAACCAACGAAACTTGACATCGTGCCCGGCACCGACCCAGCCCGCACGGCAACCGTAGTTGCCGAACCGCTGGAGCGTGGTTTTGGCCTGACCCTTGGAAATGCGCTTAGGCGGATTCTGCTGTCGTCCCTTCAGGGGGCAGCCGTCACCGCCTTGCAGATTGATGGGGTTCTACACGAGTTCTCCTCTATTCCGGGTGTGCGGGAGGATGTGACGGACATCGTCCTGAATATGAAGGGCTTGGCCATTCGTATGCACGTCGAAGGCCCGAAACGCATGACGTTGAACAAGACTGGACCCGGTGCTGTAATGGCGGGCGATATTGATACCGGTGCCGACATCGAGATCATGAACCCTGATTTGGTGCTCTGTCATCTCGATAAGGGCGCTAACCTTTCCATGGAACTGACTGTTGAAACCGGAAAAGGTTACGTAGCGGCATCACAAAACCGTCCGGAAGATGGCCCTATTGGCCTGATTCCCATTGACGCCGTATTTTCGCCCGTGCGCAAAGTGGCTTACAAAGTTGATAATACCCGCGTCGGACAGGTTACCGACCATGATAAATTGTCGGTTGAACTTACCACCAACGGTTCGGTTTCACCGGAAGACTCACTGGCATTAGCGGCGCGTATTCTGCAAGACCAGTTGCAGCTCTTTATCAACTTCGATGAGCCTGAAGTTCATGCTGGTGAAGAGCAGAGAGAAGACCTGCCGTTCAACCGTAATCTGCTGCGCAAGGTTGATGAGCTTGAATTGTCTGTCCGTTCGGCCAATTGTCTGAAAAACGACAACATTATCTATATTGGCGATCTTGTTCAGAAAAGCGAAGCCGATATGCTGCGGACGCCAAACTTCGGTCGTAAGTCGCTCAATGAAATCAAGGAAGTTTTGAGTCAGATGGGATTGCATCTGGGTATGGAAATTCCGAACTGGCCGCCTGAAAACATCGAAGACTTGGCCAAACGCCTGGAAGACCCGTTCTGAACGGGTTTCCAAACCTCAAAATAAAACACGCCCGTCTGTGAAATGGTACGCACGGGATATATATAAAGGAACCTAATCATGCGACATCATAATGGACATCGGAAGCTCAACCGGACCAGTTCCCACCGTAAAGCCATGTTTGCCAATATGGCGGCTTCCCTGATCATTCATGAACAGATCAAGACGACTTTGCCAAAGGGTAAAGAGCTGCGTCGTTATGCGGACAAGATGATCAGTCTTGGCAAACGTGGCACTCTTCATGCCCGGCGTCAGGCTTTTTCCTTTCTGCGCGATGAAGATGTGGTAAGTAAACTGTTTGCTGCCCTGGCGGATCGCTACAAAGAACGCAGCGGCGGCTATACCCGAGTTTTAAAAGCGGGTTTCCGTTATGGTGACAATGCACCGATGGCAATCGTTGAGCTGGTTGAACGCGATCCGGATGCGAAGGGGGCAGAAGATCGTGCACGCCATGAAGCGGAAATGGATGCAGCCGAAGACATCGCTTAAGTAAAGTTTGTTTCGGGACAAAGCTCCCCGGTGAAAAAGGCAGTCCCACGGGCTGCCTTTTGTCATTTTGGGTGCTAAATTGAGATCAGTGTTTTTCTTTGAAAGGGTTGGAATGAACTCCGTTAGTCTTCGAATTTTAACCTTGGTGCTGGCGTTTGTTTTTTCTGTACACGCAAGTTTCGCCCAGGAACGGCGGGTTCCCGCCAGTCGCCAGGAAATTCAACTTTCCTTCGCCCCGGTGGTTCGCAAATCCGCCCCGAGCGTTGTTAATATTTACACCAGAAAGATTGTCCGGGCCCGTCAACGCACGCCACTCTTCAATGACCCATTCTTCCGCCGGTTTTTTGGAGACCAGTTCGGCCAAGAGTTTGGCAGCCCCCGTAACCGCCAGCAAAATTCATTGGGATCAGGCGTCATTGTTGATGGCAAAGGGCTGATCGTTACCAATCGCCATGTTATTGAGGGGGCGGATGAAATACGTGTTGTTCTGCATGACCGGCGCGAATTCGACGCCAGCGTTATGGCAGCCGATGAAAAAACCGATCTTGCTATTCTTCGAATCAAGGCCAAGACGCCGTTACCGGCACTTGAACTTTCTGATTCAGATGATCTTCAGGTCGGAGATTTGGTTCTGGCGATTGGCAACCCTTTTGGGGTTGGTCAAACGGTAACCAGCGGCATTGTTTCCGCTGTTTCGCGAACAGAAGTTGGACTATCCAAACTTGGATCGTTTATCCAGACAGACGCGGCAATTAACCCTGGTAACTCCGGGGGTGCTCTTGTTGGACTTAATGGGCGTCTGGTCGGAATTAATACGGCGATCTATTCCAAAAGCGGGGGGTCGCAGGGAATTGGTTTTGCTATTCCCTCAAATATGGTTCGGGCTGTAATCCGCGGCGTGACCACGACTGGTAAGCTGGTTCGCCCGTGGATGGGCGCGTCCGGTCAGTCGGTGACCCAGGATATCGCAAATTCCCTGGGTATTGACCGTCCGGCAGGCGTCCTCGTCAGTGCTCTTCACAAGGATGGCGCTGCGGCCAGAGCCGGAATTCGCGTTGGAGATGTCATCCTGGCCATCAATGGCCACGAAATTTATGATCCCGGCGCACTTGCACATCGCATTGCAACGCTTCCCGTCGGCGACAGTATCGCCGTAAGAATCTGGCGACGGAAAAAAACCATCGCGCTAAAGCTGTTGTTGAGCGCCGCACCCGAGAAACCCGCCAGGAACGTAACGCTATTGTCCGGCGAACAGCCGTTATCCGGAGCAAAGATCGCCAACATGTCGCCAGCTGTCGCCGAAGAACTGAGTGCTGACCCGTTTGAGGTTGGGGTTTTTATTCTGGATATTGAACGGGGGTCACCTGCCAGTCGGCTGGGATTTCACATAGGCGATTTTATTCGCGGTATTAACGGCACGGAGACCACCAGTGTCCAGAAACTTGTGCAGGCCCTTAAACACCCCGTTGATACGTGGCGGGTATCCGTCATGCGAGGTGGTCATACGCGTGACCTGGTGATCAATCGCTAGCCGAGAGGATATGAATACTCTATTCGAAAACAATGCCCCGCGCCCACTGGCTGACCGTCTGCGTCCGAAAAACTTGGATGAAGTTGTCGGACAGGATCATCTGCTTGGCGAGGACGGACCCATCGGGCGGATGGTTTCGGGGGGGCGGTTGAGTTCCATTATTCTTTGGGGGCCTCCCGGAACGGGCAAGACAACCACCGCCCGGCTACTGGCTGAACACAGCGACCTGGAATTTGAACCGTTATCTGCGGTCTTTTCGGGTGTTGCTGATCTGCGCAAGGTCTTTGATCGCGCCCGCCAGCGCCGCGATCTGGGGCGCGGCACTTTGTTGTTTATTGACGAAATTCATCGTTTCAACCGCGCCCAGCAGGATGGATTTCTGCCTTATGTAGAAGACGGCACCGTCATTCTGGTCGGTGCAACAACAGAGAATCCTTCATTTGAACTGAACGCCGCATTGTTGTCGCGGGCCCAGGTTCTGGTTCTCAGTCGTTTGAATGACGAGGCCCTTGAAACGCTCCTCAAACGCGCGGAACAGGAAGACCATTGTGATTTGCCGCTGGACGCCGACGCGCGTTCCTCGTTGCGGGCCATGGCAGACGGAGACGGTCGTTATCTTCTTAACATGACCGAAGAAATTCTGGCGTTACCGACGGAAAACAAACTAAACACCGCCGAGTTGGCCGACGCGGTTCAGCGCCGTATGCCCTTGTATGACAAGTCGCAGGATGGTCATTATAATTTGATCAGTGCGTTGCACAAATCACTTCGTGGATCAGATACGGATGCCGCCCTTTACTGGTTTTCCCGTATGCTGGCAGGTGGCGAAGACCCTAAATACGTTGCCAGAAGGCTGGTGCGTTTTGCGTCTGAGGACATCGGTCTGGCCGACCCAATGGCGCTTCCACAATCGATAGCAGCCTGGGAGGCGTATGAAAGGCTGGGATCACCAGAGGGGGAGTTGGCACTGGTGCAATGTGTGATCTATCTTGCCACCGCACCCAAGTCAAATGCCGCCTACAAGGCCGAAAAAGCTGCCAGGAAGACTGCTCGCGATACCGGATCATTAACGCCCCCGATGCATATCCTCAATGCGCCGACAGGGATGATGAAGGAATTAGGATATGGTGAGGGCTACCAGTATGATCACGATGCCCAGTCCGGCTTTTCCGGACAGAACTATTTCCCGGATGGAATGCATCGGCAGAAGTTCTATTCACCTAAGGACAAGGGTTTTGAGAGAGAAATCAGCAAACGTTTGGATTACTGGGACAAACTTCGACAACAGAAATCCTGATGTGTTTTAACCTCAGGTCGGAATGATGAGAATTACATGTCACCAACACTATTAATATCGGTTGCACTGGGTGGTGCCGTCGGCGCAATGGGGCGATTTCTGGTAACGTCCACTGTTGGACACTGGCTTGGACATGGCTTCCCTTACGGCACCATGATCGTCAATATCGCCGGTTCCTTTATCCTGGGGTCAATTATCGAGTTGCTGGCACTTGTCTGGTCTCCGGGTGAGGAAATCCGGGCGTTGGTAGTTGTCGGTATTTTGGGGAGCTTTACAACTTTTTCCACATTTTCACTTGATACGGTGACGATGATGGAGCGCGGCAATACACTTCTTGCCGCCGGTTATGTCGGCGGGTCGGTTATCGTATCCTTGCTGGCATTTGTGTTCGGGATGGCGGTATTTCGCATGATTCTTTCATGAGTGGAGTCCAGGTCATCGAAGTCTCTTCTCCAGAAGACGGTATCCGTCTGGACAAATGGTTCAAGGCGCATTTTCCGGAAATGGGGTTTGGGAAATTACAGAAACTGATGCGGACAGGACAGGTTCGCGTGGATGGCGGTCGGGTCAAGCCCGGAACGCGTCTGGAAGCCGGGCAAAAGGTGCGTGTCCCGCCTTTGGCCGATACCCCCAACTACATTCCTCCTAAGCCGAAAATCAGAGATATTACCGAAGCAGACGCTGATGAAATTCAACAATCTGTCCTCTATCGCGATGACGACATTATCGTCATAAATAAACCTGCCGGACTGGCCGTACAGGGAGGAACCGGCACCTTGCGCCACGTCGACGGTATGCTAGACGCCGTGCGGTTTGGAGCCGCCGAGCGCCCGAAACTGGTGCACCGCCTGGATAAGGATACCAGCGGAGTGCTGGTGCTGGCGCGAAATTCAAAGGCGGCCCGACGCCTGACCGAGCACTTTCGTTCCCGGGAAGTTCGGAAACTCTACTGGGCGCTGGTTGTCGGCGTTCCAACCCCTGAAGACGGCGTGATTGATTTGCGTTTGATCAAGGCACCAGGAAGAGGGGGAGAACGCATGATCGTTGATGAAATTAATGGTAAGCGGGCAATTTCCCGCTACAGAGTTCTTGATAATGCGGGGCGCAGGGCGTCATTGCTGGCATTGGAACCATTAACGGGGCGCACTCATCAGCTACGTGTGCATTTATCTGAAGCCCTGGGGACAGCGATTGCCGGTGATGGCAAATATGGTGGTGATGGCGCCCATCTTGAAGGTGCCGGTCTTGAAAGAAGACTGCATCTTCATGCAAGACGGGTTCGAATCCCGCTGGCGAACGGAAAATCATTGGAAGTTTCCGCACCGCTCCCGAGACATATTCAGTCCAGTCTTGATTACCTTGGGTTTCATGTTGAGGCGGAATATGATCTGTTCCTGTCCTTGGATTAGATATAAAAGTTTGTTGTCGGGTTCTGGGTAGAATCCATTCGGGGGAAACAGATGAGAATCCTTATTGTAGAGGATCACGAACGCTTCGCGGGATTTATCAAGACCGGCCTCGAAAAAGAAGGTTTTACGGTGGATTTGACTATGACTGCAGCCGAAGGCGATGCCGCATTTGCCGCAGTTATGTATGATGCCGTTGTTCTGGATCTTGGTTTGCCTGATGCGGACGGCCTTACCTTGTTGCGTAGCTGGCGTGATCAGGGCAGCAATACACCAGTTCTGATTTTGACGGCACGTGATGGCGTTGACGACCGGGTCAAGGGACTTAATGCCGGAAGTGACGACTACATGCTGAAGCCCTTTGCGATGGAAGAGTTGGTCGCTAGGCTTCGTGCTTTGCTGCGACGTCCCGGCGGAACTCTGGGTACGGTAATTGAAGTTGGTAACCTTGCATTTGATTCAACCGCGCGCGAGGTACAAGTCGACAACACATCGCTAGCTATTTCACGCCGCGAGATGGGAGTTCTGGAACACCTATTGCGCCGCGCAGGGCGTGTGGTGCCCAAGGATGTGCTGGAAGATAAGATTTATGGTTTTGATGAGGAAGTTTCTTCAAATTCAGTCGAAGTTCACGTATCGAGATTACGTAAGCGGCTGGCTGCATCAGAGGCAAATGTGTCCGTTCACACGATTCGAGGTGTCGGATATCTGCTGTCTGTAGATGAAAACGAAGAACAAAAAACCTAAAACACAGGAATTCTCATGGAATTTGACGAGTCAGGTCGATGGCGCATTGATCCCCAAAACCCCAATCAAACGGTTTCGGAATTCAAAAGCATGCTGGATGATCTTACCCGGTTGATTTCTGACTGGGTTTGGGAAACCGACACCGATTTTAGACTGAATTATGTGTCCACGCGGATCTTTGACAGTCTGGGTATTCCCGCCGATGAGGCGACGGGCAAGAGGCTGCCGCAACTGGGTACCTTCCGGTCGGCTTCTGGAACACCTCTGGATCTTGATTATCGAAAACCGTTTCGTGATATCCAGTTTGACGGAGAAGACCGTAACGGTAATCCACGGTCCATGCAAATCAGTGGCCTGCCCATTTTTGATCCGGTGACGGGAGATTTCAAGGGTGTACGCGGGATCACCAAGGATATTACCGCATCAAAGAAGGCGCGCGAAGTTTCCGATCAGTTAGGGTTTGCGATCGAAAATTTTTCAGAATCCTTTTTCATGACGGACCCCGCCAGTCGTCTTATTCTCGGCAATCGAAAATTCAGGGAACTGAACCGTCAGGTCAGCCAGTTCAATCTTCCGGGAACACCCTATGAGGACCACCTGCGCGCTGTCGTTGCCAAGGGGTTGGTGCCGGAAGCCATAGGCAAGGAAGACGAATGGATTTCATATCGCCTTTATCTTCATCGTCATCCTCATGGGCCGTTCGAAATTAAAAGAAACGGCGACAGGGTTCTCCGTATCAGTGAAGAAAAACTGCCCAATGGGAGTACGGCGACGATTTCCATCGATATCACGCAACTGAAGGCTGCCGAAGACGCATTGCGCGAAAACGCCAAACGTAACCGCGATTTTACCATGAACGCCGCCCACCAGCTGCGCACACCGCTTGGGGTGCTTCAGGCAAACATAGACAACATGGAAGACAAGGAAATAGCCCGATCATTGCTCCAGGATACCAAGACCATCACCCGGATTGTCGAACAGCTTCTGGATGGAAAACGATGGGAATCGATTGAATATACACCGGAAGACAGGGTCGATATTACTGAAATTTGCCGCAACGTGGTTACAGCGCTGGCTCCGAACGCGATACGGGTTGCAAAAATTATTGAGCTTGATGTTCCTGATGAACCTGTTTGGATCAATGGGCTGGCGGAACCTCTGGAGGGTGCTGTCCGAAACCTGATTGAAAATGCAATTATTCACACGACCCCCAAGACTTTCGTCAAAGTTGCAGTTACCCAGGAAGGGTGGCTTTCGGTAGAGGATCAGGGACCCGGAATTGGAAAACAGGGACGCGAACGTATTCTCGACCCGGCCCTGCGGCTTGACCGTCGTGGCGGTCATATGGGACTGGGACTGGAAATCGTGAAATCTATTATGAAAGCGCATAACGCGACATTTGAACTCGCCAGTGAAGAGGGGATGGGCTCGACCTTTTCAATGAGATTCCCCGTGATCTCACCTGATGCCGTGTAACCGCCGAATGCCCACGTGATGCCTGACAACTATGTTAAACTGGCGGTGTTTGATTGCGACGGTACAATTGTTGATTCTCAGCATTCGATCATCCACTCCATGCATGCGGCCTTCACAAGATACGGGTTACCAAAACCGTCTCGCGACTCCATAAGGCGTGTGATTGGTTTGCCTTTGGCGCAATCGTTTGCAATTCTGGCACCCGACGAAAGTCCGACCCGTCATGACCAGTTACGTCAAGCCTATTCGGACAGCTGGCATGATCTTCATTCTGCTGAAGGACTGTCTGAACCTCTTTACCCCGGGGTTCGCGAGGTGCTCGAAATATTGGAAGCCGATGGCTGGTTGCTGGGTGTTGCGACAGGAAAATCCCATCGTGGGCTTGTTATGACTCTGGAAAAGCATGGCCTGTTCGACCGGTTTATCACGTTGCAAACATCCGACCGCGCACGCGGCAAGCCGCACCCGGAAATGCTTTTCAACGCGATGAATGAATCCGGAGCCGCGGCCTCCAATACGGTGATGATTGGTGATACGACCTACGATATTGAAATGTCCGTTAACGCCAAGACACGTGCGATAGGGGTAGCATGGGGTTATCATAGTGTGAAAGAACTGCTAAAAAGTGGTGCGGAAGTCGTTTTGACTAATTTTTCAGAACTGCCATCAACCCTTGCACAAAACACGGAGACAGAAAATGAGCCGCTGGATTAAAATAATTTCAATACTTGCTGTTTTGTGTGTGGCTATCGTCGTGGCCGGCGTCGCCATCCTCAAATCGATGGATTTCAACGAATACAAAGGGTTGATCGCTGAAAAGGTTGGTGAGGCTACCGGTCGTGAACTGAAGATTTCCGGAGACCTGAATCTGGAAATCTCTCTCAATCCTTCAATCGTCGTTGAAGGAGTCAGTTTCGCCAACGCGCCTTGGGGGTCCAGTCCGGAAATGGCAACGGTTAAACGTTTCGCCGCCGAGGTCGCAATCATGCCCCTGCTGAGTGGCACACTGGATATCAAGCGGGTGGTCCTGGAAGGGGTGAATTTAGTGGCCGAAACCGATAAGTCCGGTAAGGGAAACTGGGTTTTCGACACCATGTCCAAGTCTGACTCTGACGTAAAAGATGATGGTGGGGCAGGTAATACCGTTCTGCCGGTTGTTCGTATGGTCAGCATCAAAGATGTTAATGTTTCCTATAAGGATGGTGTTTCAGGCCAGGTTTATGATCTGGTAATCGGTAATGTGAACGTCCAGGCAGATAGCGGCGATGCACCGTTGAAACTTGATGTCGCGGGAAGCGTAAACGGTCAGTCGTTTAATGTGGCGGGCAACCTCGGCAGCATCAACGCTCTGCTGGCTGGTGGTATGTTCCCGCTGAAGCTTGATGTTGCGGCCATGGCGTCCACGATCAAGGTCGAAGGCCAGGCTGGCGCGCCGGGTGGCAAACCAAGCGTCGATCTGAACATTGGCCTGTCTGTACCTAAACTCTCAGATACGATCACCGCTGCGGCGACACTTGTTCCAGCGCTAAAAGAAGCTTCGCTACCACCAGTTGACGCCCTGACGGTGACCACTTCGGCAAAATATTCGGGAAATGCGCTGGCTCTTTCCGGTCTCGATCTGAAATTTGGCTCGACCGACCTTGCGGGAAATCTAAACGTTGATCTTGGTGGCGCTGTTCCCGATGTTAATGGAACGCTTGCTTCAAACCTGATCAATCTGGACGAACTGCTGCCCAAATCCGAAGATCAAAAGAATGCGGCTCCGGCGAAGGAGGGCGATGGCAAAATCTTCCCGAATGATCCATTGCCGCTGGAGGGCTTAAAGGCAGCCAATGTGAAACTTGACTTCAGTGCCAAGAAAATCATCGTCCAGGGTACAAATGTCACCGATATATCACTCAATCTGGTGTTGCAGAATGGGAAGTTGCAGGTCAAACCGGCAGCAATGGTATTCAGTGGCAAGATTACGGGCGACGTGAGCGTTGATGGGTCCGCTAAAACACCGTCGTTAATGGCCAAGCTTGACATCGCTCAGCTCGATTACGGTCAGGCACTGACCTCCCAGGATATGAACGACATCGCCACTGGTAAAGTCGATGTCAATGTAGATGTCTCCGGTCGTGGCGGGTCTGTTCGCGAGTTGATGGCCGGGCTTAACGGTAAAACCAGGATCGTTACGGAAAACGGCCGCCTTGAAAGCGGGGCGCTGAATATCATCTCCACGGATTTACTGAATGTCCTAAATAGCAAGGACGACAAGACGATCCGTTGCGGTGTCGTGCATTTCGACATTAAGTCCGGGATGGCAAACGCACGGGCGATCGTCTTTGAAACCGGTGGAATTTCAGTTGTTGGAACCGGAAATGTAAACCTGAAAACGGAACAGCCAAAACTGCGTATCGATCCGCGGGCAAAAAAGGCCAATCTGGCAACTGTCGCCATGGTGCCGGTTGATGTTCACGGTACACTGGCCAAACCTGACTGGACCATTGATGCGGCGGCGGCGGCAGGAAATGTTGCCGCTGGCGCCGCACGCACGGGCGCTGCCATCGCCACGATGGGGCTTTCTGTTCTGGTTGAAAAGGCGGTTTCAACCGCCGCAGGGTCGGCCATTGATGAGAATGACTACTGTGTGCCTGCCCTGGCTGGCAAGAAAGTTATTCCCGGCAAAACCAAAACAGCAGAAGCGCCGCAGAAATCCGGAAGCCAAACAACCACCCCGCCGGTAAAAAAAGCGCCTGCAGGCGGCGCACTGGACAGTATTGGTTCCGGACTTAAGGGGCTATTTGGCAGCGGCACCAATTAAGGGCACACACCTCAAAATGCAAAAAGGATCCGCCAAGCGGTTCTACCAGCATGCGGGAAGCGCTGCCTGCGATGGTGGTTTCGTCATTTTGCTTGATGACCGCAAAGTCAACACGCCTCTGGGTGAGCCTCTAATCGTTCCGGGTGCCGTACTGGCGGAGGAAATAGCTGCCGAATGGCGAGGGCAGGGTACGCAAATTCTGCCCGGCACCATGCCGATGATGCGCCTAGCCTGCACGGCAATCGATAAAGTCCGTCCCCATCAAAAGATCATTATCGATCAAGTGTCTGAATACGGCGCTAATGATCTTCTATGTTACCGAGCGGCAGGACCTGATGATCTGGTGGCCCGACAGGCAGAGGTCTGGCAACCGCTGCTTGATTGGGCGGCGGAAGACATTGGGGCGAATTTACAAGTCACATCAGGTATTGTGCATGTTTCTCAACCTGACGAAGCAATTGAAAAATTACGACAAGTTGTTGAAATTCATGATGGTTATGAGCTTACAGCCCTGGCTGAGATCACCCAGTTGACCGGTTCTCTGGTGTTGGGACTGGCAGTTTCACGCGGTCGAATTGACGGGGACGTGGCGTTTGAAGCTTCCCAACTGGACGAAACCTGGCAGAATGAACACTGGGGGGAAGACTATGAGGCGACAGATCGTAAAAAGAACCGCCGGTCAGACTTGGATACGACGGTGCGCTTCCTGACTCTCGTTCGATCCTGATCGCAACTCGCCATTTATGTATACTACCTTGTATACTACGTTTTGCTGGAGGACTCGGGGGCGGTCTTCTATTTTTTCGCCCTTGGGAATAATCTGCTGATTTTTAGCCGTTGAGGGATCTATGCACGACATTATCCAACAATTGGAAGAAAAGCGCGAACGCGCCAGATTGGGCGGGGGCGAGCGCCGGGTTGATAGTCAGCACCAAAAGGGCAAGCTGACCGCACGTGAACGGATTGACCTGTTTCTTGATCCCGATTCATTTGAAGAATGGGACATGTTTGTCGAGCACCGCTGCACGGATTTCGGTATGGATGAACAGTCCACGCCGGGTGATGGGGTGGTGACCGGTTACGGAACGGTCAACGGGCGGCTAATATTCGTTTTTTCTCAAGATTTCACTGTGTTTGGCGGGTCGCTTTCGGAATCGCATGCCGCCAAGATATGCAAAATCATGGATCAGGCGATGAAGGTCGGCGCGCCCGTTATCGGTCTCAATGATTCGGGCGGGGCACGTATTCAGGAAGGGGTTGACTCACTGGCGGGGTACGCCGAAGTGTTTCAACGCAATGTGTCCGCGTCGGGTGTTGTTCCCCAGATTTCCATGATTATGGGGCCCTGCGCCGGAGGGGCTGTTTATTCGCCCGCAATGACCGATTTTATCTTTATGGTCAAAGATTCGAGTTACATGTTCGTTACCGGCCCGGATGTGGTCAAGACCGTAACACACGAAGAAGTCACGCATGAAGAACTGGGCGGCGCAGTCACTCATACCAGCACGTCCGGGGTTGCCGACAAGGCCTTCGAGAACGATGTTGACGCCTTATTGCATCTGCGTCGTTTTATCGACTTCCTGCCCGCCAATAATCGGGAAAAACCACCTGTACGCCCAACGACAGATCCTCATGACAGGGAAGAGTTGTCTCTGGACACGCTGATACCCGACAACCCCAATAAACCTTACGACATGAAAGAGTTGATCACAAAACTGGTCGATGAAGGTGATTTTTTTGAGCTTCAGCCTGATTACGCGGCCAATATTCTGACCGGATTTGCACGCATGGAAGGATCGACCATTGGTATCGTCGCCAATCAGCCGATGGTGCTGGCCGGGTGCCTGGACATTTCTTCATCAATCAAGGCCGCACGTTTTGTACGCTTTTGTGACTGCTTCAATATTCCCATCGTGACCCTAGTCGATGTGCCGGGCTTTTTGCCGGGAACAACGCAGGAATATGGCGGTATTATCAAGCACGGTGCCAAGCTTCTTTATGCGTATGCCGAGGCCACGGTACCTAAAGTTACATTGATCACCCGTAAGGCCTATGGGGGCGCTTATGACGTAATGAGTTCGAAGCATCTGCGTGGCGACGTAAATTTTGCCTGGCCATCCGCAGAGATTGCGGTGATGGGACCAAAAGGGGCGGTTGAGATCATATTCCGACAGGACATTGGTGATGCGGAAAAGATTGAGGAACGAACAGAAGAATATCGCAAGCGCTTCGCCAATCCATTTATCGCCGGGCACCGGGGGTTCATCGATGACGTGATCATGCCCCATCATTCGCGCCTGCGGATTTCCAGGAGTCTGCGCATGTTGCGTGACAAGGAACTTGAAAATCCGTGGAAAAAGCACGGCAACATGCCGCTGTGAGCGCGGACGAAAAAAGAGAACGTCGCGCCAGACGAAGATTGCTGGGATTCGGCCTTCATCTCCTCGGCTATTTTGTTGTGATGGCAATAGTATTCCTGGTGAACCTGTCACATGGAACCGACCCCACCAGATTTGTCGTTCTGTTGGTTGGCTGGGGTAGTGTGCTGGCGCTTCATGCGGCTTTTGTTATGGGCCTGTTCGGCGTGTTTTCTGAACCTGATAAATGATGGCTTTATATGTAGATTTGGGGCGTAGGCATGTTTAAAAAAATTCTGATCGCAAACCGTGGAGAAATCGCCTGCCGTGTAATCAAGACGGCGCGCAAGATGGGAATTGCCACAGTTGCCGTTCATTCAGAAGCTGACCGGGATGCGCTGCATGTTGAGATGGCGGATGAAGCAGTTTTAATCGGTCCCGCTGCGTCGGCTGAAAGTTATCTGGTTATTGAAAACATCCTTAATGCCGTCCGCCAGACAGGTGCGGACGCCGTTCATCCGGGATACGGATTTTTGTCTGAAAACAAGGACTTTCCGGCTGCGCTCGAAAAGGAAGGTGTCGCCTTCATTGGCCCCAGACCTCATGCCATGATGGCCATGGGGGACAAAATTGAATCAAAAAAACTCGCTTTCAAAGCGGGTGTTAATACCGTTCCCGGTCATACGGAAGCGGTCCGCACCCCTGAAGACGCCGTTAAAATTGCCAATGACATAGGCTATCCGGTGATGCTGAAGGCGTCGGCTGGCGGGGGTGGAAAGGGCATGCGGGTTGCCTGGAATGACGAAGAATGCCGCGATGGTCTGGAACGCGCGACCAACGAAGCCAAGTCCAGCTTTGGCGATGATCGGGTTTTTGTTGAAAAGTTCGTCGAAGAACCGCATCACATTGAGATTCAGGTTATTGCCGACAGTCATGGAAATACAGTCTATCTGGGTGAGCGCGAATGCTCAATCCAGCGTCGTCATCAAAAAGTAATCGAAGAAGCTCCGTCACCATTTCTTGACGAAACTACCCGCAAGGCCATGGGCGAGCAGGCGGTCAGTCTGGCCGCCGCGGTCGATTATGTTTCAGCGGGAACAGTGGAGTTCATCGTCGATAAAAACCGAAATTTTTATTTTCTTGAAATGAACACACGTCTTCAGGTCGAGCATCCGGTTACCGAATTTATCACCGGGCTTGATCTTGTCGAATTGATGATCCGGGTCGCCGCCGGAGAAAGGCTGCCGTTTATGCAAGACGAGGTCAGGCTTAAGGGGTGGGCTATTGAAGCCCGCGTGTACGCCGAAGACCCGTTCCGCAACTTCCTGCCATCAACTGGGCGGCTGGTCAAATACCTGCCGCCGGTAGAAACAGATACGGTCCGTGTCGATACGGGGGTTTATGAAGGGGGGGAGATTTCAATTTACTATGACCCCATGATCGCCAAGCTGATCACTTATGGTGATGACCGGAACGCTGCGATCGCAACCATGAGTCAGGCGCTCGATGCCTATTATATCCGTGGCGTTCGTCACAACATGGCGTTTCTGGCGGCTCTGGCGGCGCATCCGCGTTTTATTGGCGGCGACCTGACGACCAACTTTATTGCTGACGAATACCCGGACGGATTTCATGCTCAGGACCTGCCGGTCGAAGACCCTAAAATTTTGATCGCGGTTGGTGCCGCCATTCATCGTTGTTATCAGGAACGCGCTTCGATGATCAGCGGACAGGTGTCAGGTCATGAGCGACAGGTCTCATCTGACTGGGTTGTGTTATTGCGCGACAAGGAATACCCGGTTCACGTCATACCGACAGACACCGGGTATGAATTGCTTATAGACGGTAGCGATTGTGAAGTTTTTACGTCCTGGCAATTGGGAGATCCTTTGTTCAGGGCGGAAATTGATGGCGACGATCTCTGTATTCAAGTTGAGCGCAACGGAATCAGCTATCGCCTGACACATGGTGGGTCTCAAGCTGATGTGCTGGTGCTGCGCCCTGAAATTAGCAAACTGAACGCATTGATGCCGGTCAAGGAACCCGCCGACACGTCCGGATTACTGCTCTCGCCAATGCCGGGTCTGCTGGTCTCTGTAGCCGTGAATGTTGGTGATGAGGTCAAGCAGGGGGAAGAATTGGCGGTCGTAGAAGCCATGAAGATGGAGAACGTGCTGCGTGCTGAAAAGGACGGCATTATTGCTGACATCAAGGCGACCGCCGGTGACAGCCTGATTGTTGACCAGATTATTCTCGAGTTTGAATAAGTTGCCATGTGGTTGGCCATACTTCAGGGATTTGCGCTCGGCGGCAGCCTGATCATCGCCATTGGAGGACAGAACGCCTATGTCATCCAGCAAGGTGTGAAAGGGGAGCATGTCTTTCTTGTCGCCACCATCTGTTTCCTGTCTGACGCCCTGTTGATTTCCGTTGGTGCGGCCGGGGTCGGTACTTTGATTGCACAGGACCCGACGCTGCGCCAGGTCGCCGCCTGGGGAGGCGCATTGTTCCTTGGCGTCTACGGTAGCAAATCCGCGCACGCTGTATTCCGCCCTGTGGTCAGTTGCGAAGAGAATGGAAAGCCGCTTTCAAACGGGAATCTGAAACGGGTCATCCTTACCGCGATGGCGTTCACCTACCTGAACCCGCACGTCTACCTCGATACCGTTGTGCTGGTCGGCGGCATCGCCGCACAATATGAGGCTGAGGCCCGTCTCTTCTTCGCCTTGGGCGCGATTCTGGCTTCATTATTGTGGTTTTACGGTCTTGCCCTTGCCGCGCGTCAGGTTGCCCCGTTCTTTCGAACAGAATTTGGCGCGCGTATGCTGGATACGGTAATATGTCTGGTGATGTGGACCGTTGCAGGGTCTCTTATCTGGGCGGAGCTTTCATCATGACAGGCAAAACCGTGCGGGTACAGATCTCAGGCCAGGTGCAAGGCGTGTGGTTCCGTGGCTGGGCACAGCAGGAAGCGACCCGGTTGGGATTGTCCGGCTGGATCAGAAACCGCGTAGACGGGCGTGTTGACGCCCTGTTTTCCGGGGTTGAAGATGATGTCGATCAGATGCTTGATCTCTGCTGGCAGGGACCGGGATTGGCGAAGGTTAAAAGCGTAGAAATTGAACAGGATGAACCACCTGAACAGGGTGGATTTAGGGTCGTAAGAGCGCCCGACGATTAATTCCAAGGCTTTCTGGTTTGCATCGTCATGAACCAGAGACTAAATATTATCTGTGACTTGAACGTCACTTTGTTCTCGGGGCGGGGTGGAAGTCCCCACCGGCGGTAAGTACTGAAGTTGATGTATAAGCCCGCGAGCGCCTGCCTGATACAGGGAGGGTCAGCAGATCCGGTGTAACTCCGGAGCCGACGGTAACAGTCCGGATGAAAGAGAACGCGTCAGTGCCCACCGTGCATGAGGAAGGCCTCCTTATTTCGGTGGCCTGCGTTTGTTCGCGCCCTGATCCTGGGTTATCAAGCATGAGGGGCGCGACATGAAACAGAAAAATTCTCAATCACGACATTCTGGAATTCAGACGGGATCGGATTCTATAGCAGAATCCCGGGTGGCCTTTATTCAGGCCGGTTGGCATCGCGATATCGTAGATCAAGGGCAACAGGCGTTCGTCGATACATTCGTCGAGCTTGGAGGAGTAAGGGAAAATATCGATATTTTTTATGTACCTGGAAGTTATGAAATTCCCTTACAGGCGAAAATTCTGGCAGAATCGGGGTTTTATGAAGCCGTTGTTGCCGCAGGCCTCGTGGTCAATGGAGGTATATACAGTCACGAATTTGTTGCCAGCGCGGTTGCCAGCGGCCTTATGCGTGTGCAACTGGATGCCAATGTTCCCGTTTTGACAATGGTGCTTTCTCCCCTCAATTTCCATGAAACCGAAGACCACACGAGTTTTTTCTCACGGCATTTTCTGAAAAAGGGAGCCGAGGCCGCTGTCGCCTGCGTCGAAACGATTCGCAACAGGTCGGCTTTCAAAAAGGCCGTCGCATAGATAAAGCAGGGGAAATACCGACTAGGCGGCGCTCGAAAGCAAGTCTTCCACAAAATAGGCGACGAGTTCATTTCTGCCCCGCACCCCGGCTTTCTGGTAAATGGTGCTGCTTTGACTTTTTACTGTACCAGGGCGGGTGTTGCGAATGGTTGCGATCTCCTGGGCGGTTAAGCCCTTGATCAGCAAGAGGGCGATTTCACGTTCCGAAGGCGAGAGTTGCCAGGTTTCAAATTTTTCGTAGATGACCGCCAGCAATTCACCTGAGGCGACCTTGACGGAATCCTTGGCGTCTCGATGGTCATGAAGCAAACGTCTGATCTGAAATCCGATAGCGACGAGAGCAACTCCCAGCGAAATGGCGGAAATGAATTCGATCACGCTATGTTCAATCCATGGCGTGAACATATCGATCTGAAACACGTCCGCCGAAACGTCCAGAAAAAAGAACACTTCACAGATTGCAATGACCACAAAGGAAAGGATCAGAGAGCGAACTTCAAATCCTTTCCTATTTTTTAACGCCATTCCGTCTCTTTTTCGGTCTTGTATGCAGCAGAGGTTCGTTGCTTAACAAAACACGCAGGGCCGGGTTAATCAATCATCATCGTAACTGCCGCGATTTGCAGCTCTGTGACAGGCGACGCAATTCGCCTTGGTCTTGACCTTGGAGTTTTTCCAGGCTCGCGACGGAACTTCTCGGCCATGCGCACGAACCCAATGGGGCGTTTCCGTGATTCGAAGCGGCGTCATGTTGTCCCCGACCCCTCGCATGAATTTACCACCCAACCAATTTCCATCAGCCGCGTTGGCGACCATATATGATTTGATGTGTTGAGAGGTTTTTGCATCAAGAGACGCATCCTCACCGAAATGGTCAGATAACCCGTCCATAATTTTTTTCCAGGATCGTTTGGGCAGCATCTGGGGCTGGAATGCCATATGACAGGCACCACATTCTTTAGAAACCGTTTTGTCTTGTATGGGGGTATAGCGTTCGTCTGCAACCGCCATTGAGGACATTATGAAAAAAGCTGTAACGATTGCCGACATTAGACTGAAAACGTGACGCATTTGGTTTCTCCTTTTATTTGGTTTATTGAGTCATCATGAAAGTCAGAAAATCACCTTTTTCAATTGGTGTGCAGATTCTGCCGAGCACACTCTTGCAGTTTCGGCGAAACCATTTCTCGACCTTCTTGAGCTGGGTGAAGCGGTCTGGAGTTTTGGAAACCGCCATGGGGGCGATTTCTTTCCCCGCCCTTGTGCGACCGAAATTCAGAGGGCTTTTGGTATGGCACGATGTGCATGATGGTGTTTCGGGTTTACCCATTCCATGACGGGTGGAAAAAAGAGAATGCCCCCGCTCAGGTGAAAACTTTACAAATCCCTGATCCAGCTTCTTTGCCTGTTGGGCATATCCTTCAATGATCGGGAGTTGGGAGTTGGCTAGGGAGGGCAACGCCAGTAGCGTCGTAACACTGAACAGAAACGCAGCTGCTACATGTGAAAAGGTTGGTTGATTCAGCGATTTCATTTTTTGTCTCCATTTGGCAGGTGAATATTTTCGTCCGCAAACCACCCGGACTCGGCATCTTTGTGACAGCCTTCGCAGTTTACTTTTGAGCCAACTGACGGCTTTTTAAAGATCGAGTCCTGAATGTCGCGGTGTCGTTTTTTCCAGTATGGCGTGTCTGTCATTCGATTTGACGCCGTCTTGATCCGGCCGATATTGTTTGCAACTTCGGTATCAAAGCCGTCGGCGGCGTTATTGGTCAGATAAGTTGTAATTTGGCGAGCAGTTTCCGAATCCAGACTGGCGTCCTCACCATAATGTTCGTCCAGGCCGTCCATAATGATTTTCCAGTCTGCTGCAGATCTCAGGCTGGGGTGATAGGCACTGTGGCAGTCGCCGCACTCACTTTTGTAGACGACAGGAACCTGAATATTCCGCCATTTTCCGGATGCCAATGTGTCTAATTTCACGCCCAAGAACAGCAGGGTGCTCGCAACCGCCGTAAACAGAATGGCGCCACGAAAAATTCCGACAGGGTTCCTTTCCGTGTAATTTGAAGTCACCGGCTTATGACCGGAAATCATGGCCCTGAGTACGGGGTGATGTAAAATTTTGACTTCAACAAAAACCCCCAAAAGGTGTATGGCAATCGCACCAAGCAGCACGCCAGCCAGGATTTCGTGGATGTTCCTGGTAAAGTCTCCGACCCGAAAACTAATTAGAAACGCAAGAGGTCCGTGATTTTCCTGTCCGCCCAGAACAACGAGCCCCGTCGTCACCAGCAGGATTAGTGTTATCAGCAGGATGACGATCATCCATGCTCCCACCGGATTGTGACCGATATGGGATTCGGGGTTGATTTCAAAAATCGAAAACAGATGATCTAGCGCATCTTTGAATTTCAGGGGAAATGAACGAAAACGGCTATAATAGCTGCCCAAAAACCCCCACGCTAACCTGAAGGCCAGCAGCAACCCAAGTCCGTACCCCGCATAGACGTGGACATCCAGCCACCATTCTGGTGCCAGATATCCGGTAACCGCCGCGGCGGCGACAGTGGATACCATTAACCAATGGAATAGCCGCAACGGCAAATCCCAGATTATTGCCGTTCTCGATTCCTGCTCGTTTAAATTGGAAGGGGTAAATCTACGGTTAAAACCATGCATAATGTTATCAATTTTGTGTGCTTCTGTGACACCTTAAATGGATGGTTCAGAGCGTGGCTGCAATCAACCACGGTATCATTTTAGTCTTATAGTACTATGGTTTAGCTGTCGTTCCCCATGTCCAGAGCGCGGTTGGCTGGCGGAAGAGGAGAGGCGGCTATACGCGACCTTGTGATTCGCCACTAGCAAACAGTCGCGCCCCTTGTTCATCAATTATTTGTCGGGCTTTGCGGATGGCGAAGGTCTCGGCTTCTTCCCTGGAGGTAAAAAGATCAGCGCGTAAAAAATTGCGCTCCAGATCACCATGTTCGGTTTTTTTGATGATGACCCCCGCAAGCCGCCATTGTCCCTCTGCTTCGACGGGTGCCGCCTGGATGCTTAGCCCTTCATACATGACCGGGTCGCCACGTACCTGTGCATTTGCGCCCGCCGTGGATTTAGCGCCAAACAATTTGGATAAAAACGAAGCCATAACGGTACCTTAAGGTATTATTCTCCTGTCAGGCAAATCATTGTGTTGTTCAATTCAAGCCAATGGCAGGGAAAAGTAGAACCTGGTTCCATGGCCGGGTTCACTCTCGACCGAGATTGTCCCGCCGTTGGCCTCAACCATATCTCGACTGAGCAGCAGGCCCATGCCTACGCCGGCTTCGCCGACGGTTCCCTTGGTTGACTTTACACCCGTACTCTCAAAGATTTTTTTCAGGGCGTCGGGGGAAATCCCGACACCCGTATCAACGACGGAAACCCATGAAAAACCGTTATCGGAATGGGCCTCAACGCTGACAGAACCACCAATGTTGGTGAATTTAATCGCATTGTTAAGCAGGTTTCTGAGGATCAAATCTACCATATCCGGATCGGCAATCACATCAGTGTTCGTTTTACGCCCCAGCTTAAGAGTGATGCCTTTAACGTCAGCCACGGGCCTGAACAGCGCCAAATTGTTCTCAAAGATTTCGTCTAGCCCAACCTTTCCCGCTTTTGGCGTCAAGTCACCCCATTGGGACTGCGCCCAGCCTAACAAACTATCGAGAAGGGTATTGGCATTACGCCCACACTGGGCAACATTTTCCGCATACTCAACGACCTGGGCATGTTTTAGGGTACCAGCGTTCTTGGTCAGAAGGTCGGCATAACCAATAATCGCATTGAATGGACTTCTTAGATCATGACCGATGATAGAAAGCATTTTGTCCTTTTGTGTATTCAATTGCGAGAGCTGAGTGTTGATGAATTTTTCTTCTTCCGTCATCTTCTCCAGGCGTTTCTGATAGAGGTTGATGACAAAGAACGTCGCGATCATCACGACGGCGGTGACGATCAGGCTAAGCAGGAGATTGATGAAAAGGGTGCGCTTCAGGACGCGGATGGACTCTGACGTTGACTGTTCAACCAATAACACCCAGTCCAATTCCGGTATATAGCGGCTTGCGAGCAGGAAGGATTCTCCATTGCGCTCATATTCAAGGCTTTTTGCTTTTATCGTGCGTATCTGACTGAACTCATGGTGTAACCCCACGATATCACGGAATTTTTTTTGGCTTTGATCTTCGTTCTGGCTGGCCAGCACGACGTCACCAATCTCGTTCGTGAAGTAAACATTGCGGCGGTATTTTTGATGATAATGATCAATCAGGCGCTGCATGGAGCCAAGCTCCAAGCCGATCCCTGTCACGCCGATAAAATTACCCTCATAATCAAAAACCTTATGATTGACGAAAATGGTGGGGGTATCGAGATTGGCCTTGTCGAGATCAACATTGATCTCAAGTTCAGGTTCCATTTTTCGAACCCGGAAAAACCATTTGTCGTTTGGGTCGTCCGGGCGCACGGATTTGAGAATACCCTTGGCGTGGTAATAGGTCCGGGTGCGCTCTGAAACGAAAAAACTGGTTACCGTTCCGTATCTGATCCTGATTTCTTCGAGATATTTTCGAATGTGTTCTTCGCCTTGTTCACCCCCAACCACCCAGTCGCGCAGAAACGTGTCCTGAGCCATGATGGAGGCAATGAAGACCGGGCGCAGCAAATCATGTTGGATTTCCGAATAGATATTGTCGCTGCTAAGAGGCAGCGCACTTTGGGAGATACTCTCTTTCAGGGCTGATTTGGATACCTGAAAGCTGATGATGCTGGTTAGAAAAAAACCGGAAACCAGCAAAATACTTAGAACCGCAACCAGCCTGCGCTTTTCTGATAGCCAGATCATTTGTCGATCCTTGATGGATCAGGCATGGGTTGAAACCTCAAATACGTCCTCGAACGTGGTTCGTAAAATCGAGTCAACTTCTGCACCGGTTGCTGTGATGCCAAGGTTCCACAAAGACGTTACGCCATGTTCAGATATGCCGCACGGTACAATCCCACTGAAATGATCCAATGCCGGATCAATATTGACGGCGATACCGTGAAAGCTCACCCATTTGCGCACGCGAACACCGATGGCGGCGATCTTGTCTTCACCGGAACCCGGTGTTTCGGGCGCGCCGTATCTGACCCAAATGCCGACCCGGCCTTCTCTTCGTTCGCCAATGACATTAAAATACGCCAGCGTTCTGATTACCCATTCCTCAAGGTCATGAACGTAACGGCGCACATCGCTGCCTCTATTTTTCAGGTCGAGCATGACATATGCAACCCGCTGTCCAGGGCCGTGATACGTGTAACGCCCGCCACGTCCCGTTTCGAAAACCGGAAAACGGTCCGGGTCCACCAATTCACCGGGGGCCGCGCTGGTTCCGGCGGTGTAGAGGGAAGGGTGTTCCAAAAGCCACACGGTCTGGGGTTGGCTGCCGTCACGGATGTCCTGGACCCGTTGTTCCATGAATTTAATCGCGTCCGGATAATCAACTGGGTCATCGCTGATCCGCCATTCAACTGGCGATACGGTGGCGCGGTTGATTGGCTCGGCAGGTTGTGTTTCTGAATTATTTCCCATGGAACTGCAAAATCGCTCATCTGGCGCTTGATCGCAAGGCCCTCATTCGTTATATCCCCCACCATGCCAGTGCAAGGTACAGTCTTGCAGCAACGAATTTGCGGTCGTGGCGGAACTGGTAGACGCGCAGCGTTGAGGTCGCTGTGGGATAATATCCCGTGGAAGTTCGAGTCTTCTCGACCGCACCAAAAGATTTGAAGCCCGTGGGATACCCTGCGGGCTTCGTCTTTTTAGGGTGTTCACTGCGTTCTGAAAGCAACCATATCTGCGGACACTGCGGTGATTGATGCCGTCTTGCTAGCTGATGTTCATCACCCGGCGATATAGTTCCAGCCGTTTTTCTTCAGCAGAGAAGGTGTTGCTGGCGAGCTGTCGTCTCAGTATTTGAACTGCCTTCATGGTGATTGCCAGTATCAAGACCAGAGCGAGCACAGCAATGAAAGGGTCTCCGTTCGGCAACGACACAAACATTGCTGCCCACATCTTCCATAATGCGACAACCGGCGAAAAAAACGCAGGCAACATGACATTTTTCCTTTCTATGACGCTGGCGCCCTGATCAAAGCCTTAGGACGCTTTGTTCCACGTCTCCCTGATTCCAAAGACTGACTACTTCAGGGTGTATCTAATATTAGCATACTTGAGCATCGACTCAGTGACATAGATCACTCGCACGCCAACTGAATCCAGTTTTTTACCCCCAGATTATTTGAGACAATGATTCATAGGGCGGTCGCCATTTTGGAAGTTTTAGTGATATGGTTCTCCGGTTGATTAAACTTTGCGGACAACCCAGGGAATTGGAACAACATGACGATAGACGACGCTGACCTTGAAATGATCCTCGCTGATCTCGGCGGCGAGTTTCTTGATGAATGTGCTGACAGTTTCAACATGCTGGACCATTTGATAGATCAGATTTCGGATCGGGACGGGAATCACGACCACCACGTTATGGACATCAAGAGGATCGTGCGGTCCATTAAGAACGGTGCTGGGGGACACGGTTTTTCCGTTCTCGTCCATATCTCCCATACTTTCGAAGATTACATTGATCTAACCGGCACACAGAGCCGTATTCCTGTGGATGATTGTCGGGCGTTCGTGGATGCCATGCGATTTGTCGCCATCAAAAGAGGGAAGCTTGATGAAAAGCAGTGCTCCAATATCCTGGAGGGTCTGCCCCTTCCTGGCCGTGGAGAAGGCAATCGCGGAGCCAACGTCAGAGGTCACATCGTTTTTGTTTTACCCAAAAGCCTTCAGCAAAAAATTATCAGCCGCGAACTGGCATCATTGGGGTTCAGAATCACAAACGCCAAGGAAATTGTTCAGGCAATTGATTACACCTTGAAGTTGCAGCCAGATCTGGTCATTTCCGCCATGGAGATTGAGGGGGAAAGTGGATTGGAACTGGCGTCCGCGTTGAGCAGTTTTTCGTCACTTGCTCATACCCGGATCGCCGTTTTGACATCGCTGACACCTCAACAGATAGACGAAATGAAGCCGCCTGAAAATACAACGCTTATCGCCAAAGGTGCATCCCTGTCGGCCCAATTACTGAGTTTCATACGCTCGGCCGGAGTGGCCTGATTGTCCGTATAACTCCGGTGTTCAGCCCGGCGAATACATGTTACCTAATGATTTCTGAGCATCTTCTAGAGGCAGGCCGACGTGAGTGACCCGGAACCCCTTGACCCCGAACTCCGAACCGAAGGCGGGGCGCCTGACGGCCTGATCGCCGATCTGGAATCAGGTATCGAAGAGAAGGTCGTGGATGCCCTCGACAGGGGTGATACCGATGGCGCGCGCGCGCTGATCAACGATCTGCATTATACGGATATTGCCGACCTTCTTGAACGCGTTGATGACGAGCAGCGCGTTCATCTTGTTGAAATAATCCGTCATCAGTTTGATGCTGAAATTCTGCCCGACCTTGATGATGCGGTTCGTGACGAGGTTATTGAACTGCTTGGAATTGACGGTGTGGCCGCGGCCATGGCCGAACTTGATTCCGACGATGCTGTTGAAGTCCTTGAAGAATTGGATGAGGACGATCAGAAACGAGTCCTTGACGCCATACCGGAAAATGATCGTGCGATCCTGCAGGAAGGGTTGTCCTATCCCGAGGACAGCGCCGGTCGCCTGATGCAGCGTGAGCTGGTCACCGCGCCCACTTTCTGGACCATTGGCAACACCATCGATTACATGCGGAAAAACGCCGATTCCGAAGACAATCCGCTACCTGATCAGTTTTATGTGCTCTACGTCGTTGATCCGTCCCACAAACCCGTTGGCAAGGTTGCACTTGACCAGGTTCTCAGAACCAAACGTCCGGTCAGGCTTGAAGATGTCATGGATGCAGATATCAAAACCGTGCCGGCCATGGCGGATCAAGAAGACGTCGCTTTTCTTTTTCGTCAACGCGATCTGGTTTCCGCTCCGGTTGTTGACGATACCGGGCGCCTGGTCGGGGCGATCACCATTGATGACATCGTTGACGTTATCGATGAAGAACACGAAGAAGACATCATGCGCATGGGCGGTGTGCGCGAACACGACCTCTATGATGCGGTTATCGACACCGCACGATCACGGTTTTCCTGGTTGGTTGTCAACCTGCTGACAGCCATTGTTGCCTCTGTTGTCATTAGCTTTTTTGACGCCACCATTGAAGAGCTGGTCGCACTGGCGGTGCTGATGCCGATCGTCGCCTCCATGGGCGGCAATGCCGGGACTCAAACTTTGACTGTGGCGGTACGGTCCATAGCGATGAAGGAAATTACGGCGACAAACGCGTCAAGGCTGATTGGCAAGGAGCTGATGGTCGGCGTATTTAACGGTGTTGTATTCGCCGTGCTGGCGGGAAGCATTACGTGGGCCTGGTTCAGCAACCCGTTGTTGGGCATGGTTATCGGCCTGGCGATGATCGTGAACATGATTGTCGCTGGGGCTGCCGGCACAGTCATCCCCATCGTGCTTGACCGAATGGACGTCGATCCCGCGGTAGCGTCGGGTGTGTTTTTGACGACGATTACCGATGTCGTTGGTTTTTTTGTGTTTCTCGGCCTTGCCGCGCTAATTTTGTTATGAGGAGTGTAGAATGAGCGCTGACGCTACAAAAATCATACGGCTAGACGGATGTGACAATCTCGTGGTCGCCCTTAAGGAACTTGTGACGGGTGAACGGTGTATTTCTGAAAACATCGAAGCCAATGAAAACATCCCGGCAGGCCACAAAATGGCGACAACCCTGATTGCCAATGGGGAACCTATTAGAAAATTCAATCAGATCATTGGTTTTGCTTCGGGAGATATTCAGCCGGGCCAGCATATCCACACGCACAACTGTAACTTTAAAGGTTTCGAGCGCGACTACGCATTTGGTTCGGACGCCAAACCGACGAAATTCGTTGCCGATGTCGACCGCGATACCTTTCAGGGCTTTCGTCGTGCCAGCGGGCGGGTTGGGAGCCGAAATTACATTGGCATTTTATCAAGTGTTAACTGTTCAGCGACTGTCATCAAACAGATCGCAGACCGAATCAATCGAAGCGGCATACTTGAAAATTATCCGAATATCGACGGGGTTGTGGCCTTTGCGCATGGTAGCGGCTGCTGCATGGACCCGAATGATGAAGGCTTTAAAAACCTCCAACGCGTATTATTCGGGTTTAGCGGCCATCCCAATTTAGGCGCTGTGGTTATGGTCGGTCTTGGTTGTGAGGTTTTCCAGATCGCTTCGTTTAAGGAGACGTTCGGGCTGGAAGAAGGGCGAACCTTTCTTTCTCTAGTCATGCAGGAAACGGGCGGCACGCGGAAGACCATTGAAGAAGGCGTACGTCGAATTGAAGAACTGTTGCCAACTGTAGACAGGGTGGAACGGGAAACCGTTCCAGCGAGTGAACTCTGCGTTGCGCTTCAGTGCGGCGGGTCAGACGGTTATTCCGGTATTACTGCAAACCCTGCCATGGGAGCCGCCGTAGATATTCTTGTCCGTCATGGTGGATCGGCCATACTGGCGGAAACACCAGAAATTTATGGCGCGGAACATCTTCTTACCCGACGCGCATCGTCACTTGAAATCGGACAAAAACTCGTGGAACGCATCAAATGGTGGGAATCCTATACAGCGCGCAATGGCAGTATCATGGACAACAATCCGACCCCCGGAAACAAAGCCGGTGGCCTGACCACAATTCTGGAAAAGTCTCTGGGTGCGGCAGCAAAAGGGGGGACGACCAATCTAAACGGGGTTTACAAGTATGCGGAGATGATCGATGCCAAGGGTTTTTTATTCATGGATAGTCCCGGGTATGATCCGGCGTCCATAACTGGCGAGGTTGCGTCGGGAGCCAATCTGGTCTGTTTCTCTACCGGGCGTGGGTCTGCATTTGGCTTCAAGCCAGCCCCCAGCGTCAAGCTCGCAACAAATTCCACCATGTACGCGCGCCTGGAAGAAGATATGGATATCAATTGCGGTCAAATTGCGGACGGTAGCAAATCGGTTGATGAAATGGGGCTGGAAATCTTTAAGTTGTGGCTGGAAGTGGCCAGCGGCAAGGAAAGCAAATCCGAATCTTTAGGCTATGGCGACCACGAATTCGTTCCCTGGCAGATTGGTGCGGTGATGTGATGCCACCGATGGTTTTGGCTGAACTGGACTTTGAGCGGTGGGGAAGGGGGCATACAAGGGTTTACGTTAACGTTAACGGCAAGTAGTCTGCCAGTATGCCCAATTCGCACACAATCGCTGAACTGGCCCGTGAATTTGGCGTGACCACTCGAACGATTCGATTTTACGAAGACAAAAATCTGATCGCTCCTGAACGTCAAGGCCAGCGCCGAGTATACAGCTCAAGGGATCGCATCCGGTTGCGCCTGATCATGCGGGGCAAGCGTCTGGGTTTTTCACTGGATGAGATCGCTGGTATGATCGATCTTTATGATGTCGATACGACCGAGGCCGCACAACTCACCCATTTTCTTGAAAAAATACGAGAACGGCAGGCTGCACTTCGTCGCCAGCAAAAGGATATCTCTGATATCCTCGACGAACTTGATCGGCGCGAACAAGAATGCCAAGATTTGCTTGGTAAAAAATAGATATCGGTGTGAACTCAAGGTGTTTGAATGACCTTTGATTCCTACGGATCTGGAAAATCTGTCCTGAGGGTTGCCCTGGGTGGTCTGGGGGCTGTAGGTATGCCAACGGCGAAATGGCTTGATGATGGTGTCGAGGGGCTGGAACTTGTCGCTATTTCTGCTGGTGACAAAACACGGGCCGAAAATCGCGTTTCGACGTTCATTTCTCCACCACCCGTTCTTGATCTGTGTGATCTCGCCGATGTGGCTGATGTAATTATTGAATGCGCCCCGCCGGAATGCTTCGCTGAAATCGCGGAATCCGCATTGGGCAGGGGACGCATATTCATCCCGTTGAGTGTGACGTCATTACTGCCACGCCCTGATCTGATTGATCTGGCCCGAGATAACGGCGGCCGAATAATCGTGCCATCGGGAGCAATTGTCGGGTTGGATGCTGTTCGTGCGGCATCATATGGAACCATTCATTCGGTTAAAATGAGAACCAATAAACCGCCAAAATCCCTACGAACGGCAAAGTTTGTCGTGGAACAGGGTATTGATGTCGATAGCTTGACGGAAGCAAAATGCCTATTCAAAGGAAGTGTCGCCGAAGCGGCATCCCTGTTTCCGGCTAACGTCAATATTACCGTTGCGCTGGCATTTGCAGGTATCGGGCCTGAACGCACAGAGTATGAGATCTGGGCTGATCCGGGTGTGGAGAGAAATTGTCACGTTATTGTGGTTGACGCCGATTCCACTCATTTTGAAATTTCCGTCGCAGGCATTCCCTCGGAAGAAACACCAGGAACCGGAAGGCTGACGCCCTTGTCGCTAATGGCGACACTTGAGGGACTGGTGACTCATTTCAAGATCGGGAATTGACGCTTATTCATATGTTAAGTGAACGCTCTTTTTCGTCAGGCCAAAACGCCGCCCGTCCATGACGGCATCGTCCTGGTTGGCGCCCTTCAGTAGTCGATAAAGAGCCCACATTTCTCCCAACTGGTTTGCCGAAGCGCTGAAAACCAAAATCGGCAGGTTTTCTTTGGCCGCTAGTATCGCGTTTAACTGCAGGACATCCGCCTTGGCAATGTTTTTCTCTCTAATGGGGATATTGAAATATTTCATACCAAGCATTTCAGTTTCTTGACGATGCAGCGCCGAGACTTCTGGCGACGTTCCAAGATCAACGACCGCCGGGAACCCACTTTGACGGAGCTGTTGGATCGAATAAACCGGTTGTCCGCCAATAGCGTCCAGGTACGGTACGGCATGTCCGTTTGGTTGAATAACCATACCGTATCCGGATCTAGGGGCAGGAACTTCCACCCCTGGAGGCGCGAGGTTCCCTTTCGCTTTGTCACCCGGTTGATCGCCGCCAGGTCTTGTTTCGGATACCGGACGTCCGTCGGCACCAATAACAATGGCGTCGCCGTCATCATCTTCGCCATCCCCCCACCATCCGCAGGATAGAGCCGACACCGACATGATCATCGGCAGGACAAGTGCTGAAACCAATATCATCAGGGAGAAATTCCGCCTTGTACATTGACGGAGGGCTGGGCGCTTTTTACTCATTAATGGATTTGAGCTGAATTCCATTTGCGGGCTGTTCCTTCACACCGGCCAATTCGAGCCGACTGGATATTTCCGTCTTCTCGCCGGACAAAAAACCACGTAACAGATCGGCGAACGCAGGATAGAAGGCAAACTCCGCCTCATCTCTAACTTTTGTGCAAAACCGTGCTACCCATTTCCCGAGATGCCGGGAAATAAAGCTGTGCTGAAGGTGCAAAAATTTTGCCGCGCTGTCCAGATCGTTCTCTGTCCACGCCTCGGTCTCTTCCTTAACCAGAAGCGCCAGGAAATCCAGCTCGATACTGAGATGATCGGGAATATTTGTTTCATTTTCTCCAAGTTCAAACCCGGCGTCGCGGTAAGCCTGGCGAACCGCTGATGTTTCCGGACCCCACAGGATACCGCTGCCGCGTTTAAGCTGCACCGATTCATGTGGCGAAATATGTTTTCCGGGTCCCAGGAACAGGCGGGTGTATTCAATGGCAAGTTCGTCGGCGACTTCAATGAAGGGGCCGGTTCCGAAGTTATCACCAAGATCCACCCCAGCAGCGGAAAAAGCGACCATCAGTTCCGGTGTTTTTAACCGACACAGGAATTCCACCGATGGCTCATGACGAAAAACAGTGGCGAGAAGGCCATAGAGCCGACTTCGCTCTATGGCGCTTCTGACCAGTTCGTCTCGGTTGAGAACTGAACTTTTTTCAGGCACGTGCCCCGACCTTCTTGACCGTTATGACGGTATCCATCCAGCGAAGCTGTCCGGAAATCGGATCGGCGCGGTTGCCAATGATCCAGTTCGGGTGGGTGCCATTGTTCTTCCACCAGATGCGATCATCATCTGTTTCGTTCCGTCCATCCGGAGCCTTTTTTCCGGAAGCATAACGACCATATTCCCAGTGCCCGCAGTGGTGAGAAACAGCCACTGCACCCGGCACGATCGCAGGAGTTACCCTAGCCGAAATTTGAACTTCGCCGAATTCAGACTTGATCTTGATGGTATCACCGTCGGCAATTCCTCTTTCAGCGGCTGTTACGGGATTGACCCAAGCCGAATTGTCGTGGAAGACCTCGGTCAAATACTTGCAGTTTGCAGAACGTGAATGAATCTGCGTCGCCACCTTGAAGGTCGTCAGGATCAGTTCGTCAGATTTCATGGCTTGATGCTCGGGTGCCGCCATCCAGGATGGCATGGGCTGAAACCCCTTGGCTTCTAGGATTTCGGAGTAAATTTCCATGAACCCTGATTTATTGACCTTGTCAGGTTTGAACCCTGAATACACGACACCATCAATTTCCTGACCGACATAAGCCTTGTAGGATTTCTTGGTGTGCGTGTAACCTTTCGCCAAAGCTTCTTCCTCACTCGCGACCTTGGCCTTCTTCCAGTTCCAGTAGACGCCCGTATCCGGGTCCATGACGATGCCGTCTTTTTCATACTGATCGGGTTTTAAGACCTTTTTATATGAGAAGTATTTAGGTTTGGCCTTTGGATCATGATAGACGCCATTGGCTTTCATGTATTCGAACCCACCAGCCGCCTTGACAGCGGGTGTTTTCTCACACGACTTCCTGAGGAATTCTTCATGGTCCTTTACCCCTAACGGGAAACCCATGCGATCAGCAAGTTCAATGCAGACATCAGCAAAGTCACGAGATTCACCAAGCGGCTTCACCACCGGCTGACGGATGTAATATTCCGGAATCTGTGCAGGTGACACCATATCCTCATAACCCCAACGTTCTGTGTAAGGGGTATCGGGCAGGATCAAATCTGCCAGCGCCGCCGACTCGTCATAGAACGGATTAACACAGACCGTAAACGGAATCAGCTTCTCGTCCTTGAGGATGTCGATGTTTTCCTGAACCTCACCGTTGGCATAGACCGGCGTGTAGCAATACCACATGTAGATTTCTGGTCTTCCTGCACGGCCATCCTTGATCATCTTCAGGACCTGATGGTTAACATGATGGGTCGGCAGCTTGGCTGCTCCGGGCAAACCATCAACGATCTTCAGCTTGCGGGATTTTGGTTTATTCTTTGGTCCTTTCGGGTATTTCCACTTGGCGCCAACCGCCTTGCACCGACCGCCTGGATTATCGACGTTTCCGGTAATTGAGGCCAGCATTTGTATCGCACGCTCGGTATCTGCACCATGATGATGGGCGACGGCGCCACGGTAACTGATGATGCAGGCCGGTTTGGTGGTCGCGACTTCGCGGGCAATGGTGCGGATTTTGTCAGCCGGTACGCCGCTGACCTTCTCTGCCCATTCCGGTGTGAAGTCGGCAAGATGCGCTTTCAACGCGGCGACCTTGTCTTCGACACTGGGGTTGCGTCCCGCAGTGACCTTAACGAACTTAAGGAACGCTTCGCCTTTACCTTTATACAGGCCCTCGTTCATCACCACGTTGCACATGGCGAGAACGACCGCGCGATCCGTACCGGGAACTACCGGCACCCATTCGGAAGACTTGGCTGCCGTGTTGGACAGGCGAACATCGAAAGTTACCATGCGGATATTCTTTTCCGTCAACCTGGCGATCAAGCGGTGCGCTGTCGGTATGTGGTTGGTGTGGGATTCGAGTACGTTTGAACCGAAATTCAGCACGTAGTTTGTATTGTCGAAATCCCAGTTGTCGTAGTGACCACCCCAGGTCAGTTCCTGGCCCGTCCATTTTGCGGCTTCACAAATCGAGGTATGGTTGCCGACCGTTCCCGTGCCGTAGTTGGCAAGGAAAAGACTTTTGATCAGCTTCGAGTGGCTTGCCTTCATACGTCCATAGTGGAACATCACTTTTTCGGGCGTTCCGGCATCGCGCAATTTCTTCATACGCTCCGCGACCTCGGTGAGGGCTTCGTCCCAACTGACCCGTTTCCACTTGCCTTCGCCGCGTTTGCCGACACGGCGCATGGGGTGAAGGATACGGTCCGGATCAGAGAACTGCCCGACACCACCTTGGCCCTTGGCGCACATGGTCCCGTGGGTTCGGATTGAATTGGGCTGCCCCTCAATCTTCACCAGTCGTCCATCCTCCACATAGGAGATGTTGGGACACCGGGTCACACATTGCCAGCAAGAGCTAGGAATGGCTTGCCGTTCCTTGCCGGTGTTTGGAGAGTAATCCTTGCCGCCAACCACAGGCCCTGCGGAGACGTGTCGGACTAACGCTTCACCAGCCAATGCAGCAAGCGGTACGCTGGCACCTACTTGCAGAAAGTTTCGTCGGTTTAACATAATCGTCTCCTCAAATTCCCATTGGACCGGTCACCTGACCGGCAACGACTACTACGTAACGCAACATGAAACCACCGAGCAGGATAATGGTGCATACAGCCATTTCGATACCGCGCGGCATGACATAAGGTTGATGATGGAGCAGTGTCGGGATGACATAACGCAGTTCGACCAATACTGGGATCAGTAAGCCCAGAACGACCACACCACCCCAGAACATCGTAGACAACGCGCCACCTGGCAGGATCACGGCAATCGCCTCTGATACATTCCCGATCGTCAGTTTTGCGAACATGAAGAACAGGAAGATCGCCAGAATCTCCAGACCGATCAGCAAAACATCAGATGACGCGAGCAGGTAGGTTGCCCTGCTGGTGCTTTGCCCGGAGTCGAGAGCTTGAGCATCTGGAACCTTATCATGTTTGTCGAACAATGCCCGCAGGAGTAATATCCCGGCGACGCCAGTCGACAATGCCGAAATCAGAAACAGTAACGCCAGAATAGGTGAGTTCCAGAACGGCCGCGCTGGCATAGCGCCTAACAGGATGCCGGTATAGACTGCAACTGAAATCCCCAGTGGAACGCCGACCCACGCCAGTCCTCGGCGCAATTTGGTCATGTCGTCACCAACCGCACTGTCCTTGGTCAGGAAAGTGTAAGCGTAGACAACACTGGCGATGATGCATACTGCCAGAACCCATGACCCGAGGCTCATCGGTGACATGTTGATGGTCAGGAACAGGTTGATCCAGCGGAAAAACAGACCAACATCACCTTGTGCGAGCGACGCCTGGAACGTTCCCAGTTCGAAAATGATCATGCCGGTACCGGCGATCAACGGGATTGGCGCCAACAGGGCGCCATAGCGTGCAATGTTAAAATGATCGTGTGCGAAACCTCCGCCACCGCCACGCAGTAAAACGGATGCGCTAACTGTGTAGGCACCTGCGCCTACGCCTGCCAAGAACAGGTATCCAATGACAGGAAGACCCCAATTAAGTTCTTGCATGGTCCTTACCTCCGTTCCAAAGCGGGACGATGCGTGTCAACCCGGACGTATTGTCCAGGAACCCGCAGATCGTTTTCATCCGCATGATCAGCGCCGATGTAGAATACATTCGGCTTTGTTCCCATTTCTTGCCTGAGCACCGTGACCGGTTCCGTGGCAACCAGTTTGGCCACTTCACTGTTCGGATCGTTCAGGTCTCCGAAGATTCTCGCTCTGCCCTGGCAGGTATTGACGCAAGAGGGTTGGAGACCCTTGCTCACGCGATGCAGGCAAAAATCACATTTGTCGGCTGTGCCGGTCGTCGGATTTATGAACCGCACATCATACGGGCAAGCTAGCATGCAGTATTTGCAACCAATGCATATGTCGGAATCGACGACGACGATGCCGTCTTCCTTGCGCTTGTACGTCGCTCCAGTTGGACAGACGGAAACACATTGAGGTTCAGAGCACTGGTTACACAAGCGGGGAAGGAAACTTCTGGAAACATTTGGGTATGTTCCCTTTTCCACATATTCCACCCAGGAGCGATGAACTCCTAATGGCACCTCGAACTCCGTTTTACAGGCAACAGAGCATGCATGGCAGCCCGTACATTTACGTGCGTCGATGACCATCGCATAATGTACGGGACGCTGGGCAATTGCCGCTTTCGCCTGACCGGGAACAGCTGTCGCCGCTGCGGCCAACGTTGCCCCCATGCCAATTTTCCCGACTAATTCTCTGCGGGAAATGATTGTCATTGTCGATTTCATACCAAGCCCTCTTTTCCTGCGGATTGACGAAACAAAATTCTAAACTTGCGAAAATTGTGCGCTCAACCGGCTATGAGGGCGATGACTTAAGTCACGATTTACGGATTAATGGTTATCAGGCTAATGGCATGATAGCGGGTGTTGCAGAAGATTCGCACCCCATGCTTTCGTGAAGTTCGTCGATCAACCGGTCTACCCGATTGACCCGAACCGTGCGTCCAGACAAATTCAGCAGCCCTTCGTCCTGTATGTCGCGTAACGCTCGTGAGACTGATTCCGGGCGCGCGCCAATCATGTCCGCCAGATCGCGTCGCGTCATCGGCAATTCCACAAACAATGTTCCGTCGCTGGTGGTCGTTCCGTAACGGTCGCGCAACAGGACAAGCAGATGAATAATTCGCGTGCGCACACTCAGTGCCGCAACCTGAAACAGGCGCTCCTCGGCGTTGCCGAGCGCCTGCGCGGTATGCTCAAGAAAACTTATGCCCAGTTTTGGGTTGCTGACCAGAAAATCACGCATGGTATGGGAATCGATGAAGCAAACATTCGCTTCCTTAATGACTTCTGCGGTGGCGCGATGATTTTCCTTGGCCAAAAACGGCCGATAACCCAGAGTATCGCCCTGATAGGCGAGGCGGACGATGGCTGACTGTCCTTCTTCATCAGCCTTGCGGACGGCAACAAGTCCGTCTTCAACCAGATAGACTCCCTTGCACGGATCACCCTGCACGAAAATCATCTGACCGACGTTGTATGTTTTGCAAACAACCTTTCGATTGAACGATTCCAGTTGTTCTGAAGTCAGCGCTGCCCATTCGGTCTTGGCCCGAATACGCGCATTCAAACAGGACGGGGTCATATCCTTTTTTCGCGACTTCTTTTTCACAATCGTTCCACCAGAATGGTTGTTTCGGTTCAACGTCGCCTGTGGAATTCCATAATTAATGATGGCACCGCTATATCTTAGATAACCCTCAGTAGCATTGACCCAAATCAATTTTTAGCGTTAACGAATTCGTTAACTGCATGGCGGATTGAGTGACCCAAAATTCGATCACCCCCTACAAAACTGGAGCGCACAGGAAAGTAAATTCAGGGGGTCTCGTCCTCCGAATTGAGGTCTTCAGCCAGCTCCGCAAAACTGGCCTGTACGGTTTCCTTATCCGCGCTGGCGGCTGCCTCAATATCTTCGAGCTCAAAATCCGGATTGAGTGCGGCGCTTATGGGCGTTGGTGCCATTGCGACGAAATCACCCTGATCTTCCAAGGCGATCGCTTGACGTTGCGTCGAGCGCCAGAGAGCAAACACACAGATCAAGGCCAGCGCGGCGCCGTTAATCTGAAAAAATGCCTGTGGCCCGAATATATCTATTGCGAAGGCCGTCGCCGGTGATCCGATTGACGCACCCAAGCCATTTATGAGAACCAGGGTGCCGCTCGCAGCAACCATCTGGCCCGGACTCAGATAGTCATTGGTGTGTGACGCGCAGAGCGAGTAAAGCGGCAGACATAATCCCCCAACCATCGCAATCCTCGCATAAATCATCCACCCCTCAAGTGTCAGGGTTGAGGTGCCGATAAACATCACGGCCCCGACTGAGCAGGTCAAGATGATGATCTTACGGCGACCAAATATGTCTGATACCCAACCGATTGGATATTGCAGAAGAAACCCGCCGACAATCAGACTACCCATGAAAAATGAAATTTCGGTGACGTCCAGGCCAATCGTTGTTGCATAAACGGCCCCGATGCCAAAAATATTGCCTTGCGCCACTCCGGTTGCAAACATACCAAACACACCAAGGGGCGACACGCTGAAAAGTTGTCGGATGCTGACAGATTCAGTTGTTTCATAGGCAGGAGCAATGCTTGCAGAAACAAGAATGGGAATAACCGCAATACTGATCAGAACCGAGATCAGAATAAACAGCTCAAAACCTTCAGGGCTGGCGATATTGAGCAAAAACTGACCACCGGCCATGCCGCCCAGCGATATCAACATGTAAACGCTCAACAACTGACCACGCGTTTCGTTTTCCGCCATGTCGTTCAACCAGCTTTCGGCAACGACATATAATCCGGCGTAGGCAAAACCCGTTGCGACACGCATGCCCCACCAGACCCAAGGATCAGCAACAGCCAAATGGACCAGAATTGACGTCGAGGCCAGCGACGCCAGCGCACCAAACGTCCGGATATGCCCGACCCTCTGCACAACTTTCGGCACAATCGCCGAGCCGATGACCAGACCAATAAAATAGCCCGACATGACAAGACCGGTGACGGAGATGCCAAACCCTTCAATCGAAGCACGCAGTCCGAGCAGAGACCCCTGCAAACCATTGCCGAGCATGATCAGCGCCATGCCCAGAAGCAGGGCCCAGCAGTTTGAGACGACCTTGAACATATCTGACTCTCCGGCCATCCCGATCATGGCTGAATCCGCTTATGCCTCAAGTTTAAGGAGGCGGCAAGATCATTGATGATGGGTTTCTGAGTTGCCGTATTCATCATTTTTACGGAATCGGTTCGGGGGACCCTGAAGTCCGAAAATATCAAGTGAAGAAGGCGAGAATGCTACAGCGCAGCACACTTTCATTTCGACGAAATATTGAAAACTCAAACGGTCATCAATTCAAATCAGAACAATTTAAAAGCTGTACTTGATGTTCATCAAAAAACGGAGGGTGGCATTGATTGACTCGACGTCATCGTTGTGCCTCAAGTTATCCAGTCAATATAGCGATTTTGGATGTGAACTATGAATTTATGGGGCCTGTAATGAACGGTAAGGAATCCAATGCAGAGATCGAGTCTACAGAGTTAATTGAAGCTCTCAGTCAGTTGGAAAGAGGGGAGTACGTTGACATCCCTGCTGCCGAAGGAGGCGCTCTTAAAAAAATCAGAAGTCTCGCTGATGTTCAATTAAAGCGCGGCCTGACAGATCTGAAAAGTATGGTTTCCATCTCAGTTCAACTGAATGAAGCTGTTACTTCCTCTGCGGAGATGATCAGGGATACGCGAGAAGTTGACCGCCGCAGTCAGGCAATTGCCTCGGCAGCGGAAGAGATGGTCGCCTCCGTCAACGAAATCGCACGAAATACCGATAGTGCCGCCGATGAGAGCAAACAGGCGCGACGTACCGCGGAACAAGGAATTCTAGCGGCTGATCGCGCAGTTGAAACCATGGAGAGGATATCCGCCGCCGTCGGATCAGCAGGGGCGCAAGTCCAGTCGCTGGCCGAAGCGTCAGCACAAATTGGGCAAATTGTCGGGCAGATCGATGACATTGCCAAACAAACGAACCTCCTTGCCCTTAACGCAACCATTGAGGCCGCCAGGGCTGGCGAAGCAGGTAAAGGATTTGCCGTTGTCGCATCAGAGGTGAAAAATCTATCTAATCAGACAACCCGCGCGACAGAAGATATTCGGTCGCGGATTGAAAATTTGCGCAAAGAAATGGATGGAATTGTTTCCTCAATGGAACAAGGTGGCGCGGCGGTTGAAGATGGCCGTCAGGTTATCGCCGATGCGGGGCAGGAAATGCGCGAAATGTCATCTCAGGTCTTCAGCGTTTCCGGGAAGATGGACGAAGTGGCCGATATTCTGGGGCAACAGACAAAAGCTAGCGATGAAGTAGCCGAAGGGATTTCATCGATCGCCCAAATGACGTCAAATAATGTTCACCAGATTGAAACAATCGTTGATTTTCTGGCGTCTGCAGATGAAGAGGTTATGGTCGTCCTTGACGATCTGCTGTCAATGCAAATTCCGGATATGACAATCTACCGGGCGAAATCGGATCACGTTATCTGGAAGAAGAAGCTGGCGGAAATGATCGTGGGGCGGACTCGGTTGAATCCGGATGAATTGGCGGATCATCACTCTTGCCGACTTGGCAAGTGGTACGATAGCACCAACGACCCCTCTATTCAGAATAGTCCCGCGTTTGCAGCCATAAAAGAACCACATCGCGCCGTTCACCAGCACGGAATTGAAGCCGCCAGACGTTATAACAATGGCGACCTGACCGGTGCTCTCTCTGAAATTGAACACGTTGGTGAATATTCAAAAGTAGTGCTGCGCCTTCTGGATGATTTGATTGACCACCGGCGGCCCGAACACGGATGATCAGCGCAATTGTGGGCTATCCAGAACTTCCGTGTTGATCACGTTGATTGGTTTTCCATTTTCATAAGAAATGATTTGATCAAATATGTCGACAAACTGGAGTTCGTACTCCTCTCTGGTAACGTATCCGATGTGGGGAGTACAGATCACGTTGTCCATGTGCAATAGAGGATGAGCCGGATCAATAACAGGCTCGTGTTCGTAAACATCGACTGCCGCCATTCCCGGTCGACCAGCCCGAAGAGCATTGACAAGGGCATCAGGCTCAATCAGTGGCGCGCGGCTGGTGTTGACCAAAACGGCGGAATTTTTCATTTTCCCCAGGTCGTGCGCGGTAATAATGCCACGAGTTGACGGATAAAGGCGCACGTGAAGCGAGACCACGTCACTGCTGGCAAAAAACGTATCCCTGCTGGCAGGGACGATCCAGCCATCATCAACAGCGCGCGCCCGGGAGTCTTCACTGGCCCAGACCTGTACGTTCATGGCAAATGCCTTGCCAAAGTCGGCAACGGTACGGCCTATCCGCCCATAGCCGAAAATTCCCAATGTTTTTCCACGCAATGATTGGCCGACCCCGGACTGCCAGTTACCGGCCCGCAGTGACGCCATCTGTTGGGGAATCTGGCGCATTGACGCCAGGATCAGCGCCCAGGTCATTTCCGCAGTTGCATATGAGGGTATTCCAGCATGTTGGCTGGAAGCCAGGAGAATACCGAGACGGGTGCAATCCTCAACATCAATATGCGGATAGACACTTCGCTGGCTGATAAGTTTCAGGTTCGGCAAGCGTTCAAGCAGGGGGGCGCGAATTTGCGTGCGCTCGCGAAAAAGCACCAGCGCTTCGGTGTCATGCAATCGTTCCACCAGCACGTTCTCGTCTTCAACGTGATCATTCCAGATCGTAACATCATGCCCGTCCAGCTTCTTGAAACAGTCCAGCGTGTGAAGGGTGTCGAAGTAGTCGTCCAGCAAGGTGATTTTCATTCACGGAATTTCCTGTGTTGGAATTGATTCATGTGTCGCCGGGAAACAAGGATTTAACCTCTCATTTTGAACCAGTAACTGTTGTCCTTTATGCGTTATTGTAATCAGCGTTCCCCCAGAGGCGCGGTGTTGGTGTTCAATATATCCTGCATCGACGGCGTCTTCCCAGACGGGAAGACGCGGACAGGACGTTCGCCACGCGTCCATGACGTCCGCGTACAAGCGCGGCTTCTTATCGACCCATTCGACAAGATCAAGAATTAATGGAAAGTGATCTTCGATCATAAACTCCTCACGGATACCCTGCTGATTACGCGTTTTATCGCTGAACCGAAAGGTTAGGAGACCCTCATATCAGGATCAAGCGTGAATGGAATACAGCATCCGCAATTGACGTTAACGTAAACGTAAACTATGTTTTCTGCGAGTTTGACAATCCGGACCGGGGGAGGCCGATGAAGGATCGGGAAATTACCTATCGGGGCAGTGTCTATCCATCTCAATGCGACCACATGGGGCATATGAACGTGATGTGGTACGTTGGCAAATTTGATGAAGCGACATGGAATTTCTTTACCGGCCTGGGCATAACGCCAACATTTTTGCGTGAAAATGCGAGAGGAATGGCTGCTGTTGATCAACACATAACCTATTCCCGTGAACTGCATCCTGGCGATATCGTCACGGTTCGGACCCGGCTTGTTGAACTGGCTGGAAAAGTCATCAAATTCCGCCATGAAATGATCAATGGCGAAACCGGAGAACTGGCAGCGGCAACTGATCTGGTCGCGGTTCACATGGACACCGGGACACGAAAATCGACACCGTTCCCCAATGAAATTGTTGCCAATGGGGCAAGACGCCTGGAAGAGCAGGGGATGGATGGCTGAGTTTGTCCCCCGTGATCCCGCTTATGCCACACGGATAACCGAAAGCTTCTCACGGCAGGGTTTGATGCGAACATTTGGCGCGGAACTGGGCGAAATTCGACCCGGATTTGTCGAAATCAGGCTCCCTTACAACGAAAAGCTAACGCAGCAGCACGGGTTCATTCACGCCGGCGCAGTTTCGGCCATTGTTGACGGTGCCGGCGGATACGCGGCGTTTTCGCTCTACGAGCCGGGTGACGGCGTGCTGACCGTGGAATTCAAGATCAACATGATGGCCCCGGCGGAAGGTGATATGCTGATTGCGCGCGGCCAAGTCGTCCGACCGGGCAAGACCTTGACGGTAACGACTGGAGAGGTGATCGCAATCAAGGACGGACGCGAAACATCCTGTTCGATTATGCAACAAACCATCATGCGTATCACCGACAGGCCAGACGTGGTTGATTGATCAACACCCTAAGAAACGGATGCATTCAATGATTTCAAATGAATATCCATCGTTAAATTTCGATCTTGGCGAAACCGCCGACATGATGCGGGATTCGGTGCGTAGCTTTGCATCTGATGAAATTGCGCCGCGGGCGGCCAAAATAGATGAAAGCAATGATTTTCCAGCTGATCTTTGGTGGAAAATGGGTGATTTGGGCGTTCTTGGCGTCACCGTGGAGGAAGAATACGGTGGCGCTGGAATGGGATACCTAGAACATGTTGTCGCCATGGAAGAAATCAGTCGGGCGTCAGCCTCCGTCGGCCTGTCCTACGGCGCGCATTCCAATCTGTGCGTTAATCAAATCAGGCGCAACGGTAATAAAGAGCAAAAACAACGCTATCTGCCCAAACTCGTTTCGGGAGAACAGGTTGGTGCACTGGCGATGAGTGAGCCCGGTGCGGGTTCCGATGTGGTTTCCATGAAATTACGCGCCGAAAAGAAGGGTGAGTGTTATATCCTCAATGGCAACAAGATGTGGATCACCAACGGCCCTGATGCAGACACGCTTGTGGTTTATGCTAAAACCGACCCGAACGCAGGCCCCAAAGGGATTACGGCCTTTCTCATTGAAAAGGGGTTTCCCGGTTTTTCGACGGCTCAGAAGCTGGACAAGCTCGGCATGCGCGGTTCGAACACCTGTGAACTGGTGTTCGAAGACTGTGAAGTACCGGAAGAAAACGTGTTGGGACAGGTTGGCAAGGGCGTCAATGTGCTGATGAGCGGGCTCGACTACGAACGGGCCGTGCTTGCGGCTGGGCCAACCGGGATCATGCAGTCGTGCATGGATGTTGTTGTTCCCTACCTGCATGACCGAAAACAATTTGGTCAGTCCATCGGCAGTTTCCAGCTGATGCAAGGCAAACTGGCCGATATGTACACGACAATGAACGCCGCCAAGGCGTACGTCTATGCGGTCGCCAAGGCCTGTGACCGTGGGGAAACGGCCAGAAAGGATGCCGCGGGCGTTATCCTTTACGCCGCTGAAAAAGCCACATGGATGGCGCTGGAAGCCATTCAGTGCCTGGGAGGAACGGGCTATATCAATGAGTCGCCGACCGGGCGCTTGCTGCGCGATGCCAAACTATATGAGATTGGCGCCGGAACGTCTGAAATCCGGCGCTGGCTGATCGGACGGGAACTGTTTGAGGAGACCGCTTAAGGATGACCGCTCCCGGCCCAACATTCGTTGATCTGCATGGAATCGATCCCAACCCAGCCCCCGTATGGAAGCGGTGCTGGTTGGGGCACGAGCCGTTGTGGCGCGTATTCTGGGGATGGTTTGTCTGTGGACACGGGGCGATTTTGGGTTGTTCTGTGGGGGTCATGGTGCTGGCCATGATCATCGGATTTGTCCTATCTCCGCAATCTCTCAACGCCGGAGTGAGCGGGATGGCGGCAGGCGCAATGCTTTTGCTCATAGCCTTCGTTCCCTATGGTATCTGGTCGGCAGTCTCAGTTTGGAGGTGCGCCTATAACTGTATCGACAAGCGCTGGGGACATGCGGTACGGGTAACGGTCGTCGTGTATGCGATGGCGATTCTTCTACCAATTGGAAGTAAGTTGATATTTTAGATTTCAAATGTTTCATACAGTTTTGAAAATGAAAGATAAATAAATGAATCCTATGAACGTCCCCGTGCGCCGAGGCACGAATTATCCGGCACCGTTTGATGCAGATGTAGAGGCCCGAGAAAAACGCAAGCTGGGTGATGCGCTGGGCCTGAGCAATTTCGGAGTCAATCTGGTTACCCTGTCTCCCGGCTGCTGGTCTTCACAACGCCATTGGCATAGCAAGCAGGACGAATTCACCTATATTATATCGGGTACGCTTACGTTGATTACGGACGAAGGAGAGCAGGAGCTGGGCCCCGGTAGGATTGCCGGTTTCCCGGCTGGAGCCGAAAACGGCCATCATCTGATCAACAAATCCGATACGGATGCAGTTTATCTCGAAGTGGGTGACCGCACACCCGGGGACATTTGCGAATATCCCGATATCGATATGCGGACACGAATCGTTGAAGATGGCAGATCTGATCGGTTTGTTCACAAGGACGGAACACCTTATTGAAAAAAAATGAGAAGGAATGAACATGGCTCATGAAGATCCGATCGTGATTGTCGGCGCGGCGAGAACCCCCATGGGTGGGTTTCAGGGCGTGCTGAAGGATGCTACCGCACCCGAACTGGGAGGCGTTGCCATCAAGGCCGCCATCGAGCGCGCCGGTGTTGAACCGGACGATATTGAGGACCTGATTATGGGATTGTGTCTGTTTGCCGGTGTCAAGCAGGCCCCGTGTCGTCAGGCCGCGCATAACGCCGGTATCCCATGGTCGGCTGGCGCAACAACAATTTCCAAGATGTGCGGATCAGCCATGAAGGCCGCCATGCTGGCGCACGACAACATCCTGTCCGGTTCGCACGATATTATGGTCGCGGGCGGAATGGAGAGTATGACTAATTCCCCCTACATTCTACCCAATGCCCGTAACGGGTACAGGTTGGGGCATGGAGACCAGGCCAAGGATCACATGTTTCTGGACGGCCTGGAAGATGCTTATGAGGAGGGCAAACTGATGGGGTCATTTGCCGAAGACACGGCAGAACACTACCAATTCACCCGCGAAGACCAGGACGCGTTCGCCATTGAATCCCTGAGGCGCGCCAAAAAGGCCGTTGAAGATGGTACATTCGCCAATGAAATCGAGTCCGTCACCATCTCGACACGACGCGGTGAAGTGACCGTCAGTGATGATGAACAACCGCTTACTGCAAACGTTGAAAAAATACCGACGCTGCGCCCGGCGTTTCGAAAGAACGGGTCGGTAACGGCGGCAAATTCCAGCTCCATTTCCGATGGTGGCGCGGCGCTCGTATTGATGCGTCGTTCTGAGGCCGACAAAAAAGGACTGACACCGCTTGCCATGATCAATGCTCACGCCACTCATTCCCAGGAACCGGCATGGTTTACCACGGCACCGATTGGCTCGATCGAAAAGGTGCTGGCTAAAGCGGGTTGGGAAAGAGGTGATGTCGATCTGTTTGAGGTTAATGAAGCGTTTGCCGTTGTCGCCATGGCCGCCATGCGTGATCTGGACATTTCACATGATCAAATCAACATCTACGGTGGCGCCTGCGCACTCGGGCACCCGGTCGGCGCGTCCGGCGCCAGAATCATTGTGACTCTGATGAACGCGCTCAGGAAGAATGGCCTGAAAAAAGGCATCGCGTCGCTTTGTATCGGCGGCGGTGAGGCAACGGCTGTCGCCATTGAGATGCTGAACTGATGACACGCAAGCTGATCTCGTCGGGTTCCGAATACGAACAAAAATTCGGTTATTCGCGGGCTGTGGCTGACGGCGACGATATTTTTGTCGCCGGAACGACGGGCTTCAACTACGCCACGGGTGAGATATCGGATGATCCGGCGGAACAGACCCGCCAGACATTGCGTACCATCGAAGCCGCCCTTGATGAAGCCGGAGCCTCTCTCAGTGATGTGGTGCGGGCGCGCTATTATCTGCCGAATGGAGACGACTGGAATGCCGTATCCGAGGTCCTGGGAGAGATTTTCGGCGATATTCGCCCGGCGGCAACGGCCGTGATCGCCGGGCTGATCGACCCACGCATGAAAGTCGAAATTGAAGTCACAGCAAGAAAACAGGGGATATAATGCCGACAGTCTTCATTACCGGCGCTAACCGGGGACTTGGACTGGAATTCGCCCGTCAATACGGGGCCGCAGGTTATTCCGTTATCGCCACCTGCCGAAACCCGATCGGGGTGGGTGAATTGGCGACAATTTCAGGCGATATTCAAGTTCATGGGCTTGAAGTCACTGACCGGGCACAGCTGGCGCGTCTCGCTGACAGTCTATCGGAAAGGCCTTTTGATATCCTGATCAACAACGCCGGCGTTTATGGCCCGCGAGACTATGACCCGGCAGAAGTTGATCTGAATGAATGGCACCAGGCAATGGAAGTGAACGCCATGTCGCCGTTATTGGTGAGTACTGCCTTTGTTCGCAATGTAGCAGCGGCACAGGGAAAAATTGCCACTCTGTCTTCAAGAATGGGATCAATAGCCCATGCGTCATCCGTTCGCAGCTACATATATCGTTCCTCCAAGGCAGCGCTTAATGCGGTGATGAAAAGCCTCGCGAACGATTTGAACGACAAATCCATCCCAGTCTGTGTTCTTCACCCGGGCTGGGTGCAGACCGATATGGGTGGCGAAAATGCATTGATTTCAACGGAAACAAGCGTGAATGGCATGCGCCAAGTTATTGACGACCTGTCCATGTCAACGACCGGACACTTTTTTAACTACGACGGCTCTGAAATTCCTTGGTAGGTCTAATGGAACTCGACGAAGAACAAACCCTGATCCGCGATATGGCGCGGAAATTCACCACCGAACGGCTCGCGCCAGGTGCGGCAGAACGTGATCGTGAAGCCATGTTCCCCAGTGACGAACTCAAGGAAATGGGAAAGCTTGGTCTGATGGGCATGCTGATCCCGGAAGAGTGGGGCGGGGCGGGGGCCGGGTGCCTGAACTATGCCCTGTCCATGGAAGAGATCGCCGCTGGTGACGGCGCCACCTCAACCATCCTGGGTGTCCAGACCCTGACTGGGGCTGTGATCGCCGGATTTGCCTCAAACGAACAGAAAGAGCGGTTCCTCGGGCCGATTGCTTCCGGTGAGCATCTGGCAGCCTTTATGCTGACGGAACCGCAGGCTGGTTCAGACGCGTCGAACCTGAAGGTCAAAGCCCGACGAGAGGGGAATATCTACAAACTCTCCGGGACTAAACAGTTCATTACCACTGGATCGCAAGCGCAAATCTCTGTAGTTTTCGCCGTAACTGACGAGACTGCGGGCAAAGATGGCATCAGCGCCTTTATCGTCCCGACGGACCTTCCGGGATATACCATAACCGGCATTGAAAAGAAGTTGGGTCAACGGGCTTCCGACACAGCTCAGATTACGTTTGAAGATATTGAGCTGACGCCGGACCTGCTGTTAGGCGAGGAAGGACAGGGTTACAAAATCGCCCTCGCCAATCTGGAAGGCGGACGCATCGGTATCGCTGCACAAGCCACCGGTATGGCCCGCGCCGCATTCGAAGCCGCTCGGGATTATGCCAGAGAACGCACCTCGTTCGGCAAACGCATCATCGAACATCAAGCTGTCGCATTCCGGTTTGCCGACATGGCAACCCAGATTGAAGCCGCACGTCTGATGTATCTGAATGCGGCGCGACTGCGCGATGACGGGAAACCCTGCCTGAAAGAGGCTTCCATGGCTAAACTGTTCGCCTCTGAAATGGCGGAAAAGGTGTGTTCCAGCGCCATCCAGGCGCTCGGCGGATATGGTTATCTGGAAGATTTTCCGGTTGAACGCATTTACCGCGATGTTCGTGTTTGCCAGATATACGAAGGTACCAGCGATGTGCAGAGGCTGGTTATCAGCCGGGCCATCGAAAGGGAGTGAATATAATGGATCCGATTACATTTTATTTCGATTTTTCATCACCTTACGCCTATTTCGGCGCGCTAAAAATAGACGATATCGCCGGTGCGTTTGATCGTGAAGTCGATTGGCGCCCGATCCTGCTGGGGGCGACGATGAAGGCGACCGGGAACGTTTCGCTGGCTCATCAGCCCGTCAAAAGCGACTACTCAAAACACGATTGGGAACGTCTGTCGCGCTTCATGGATGTGCCGTGGATGCTGCCGGAACGCTTTCCCATCGCGACGATGGCGGCGGCTCGTGCATTTTACTGGATCAAAGACACCAACCCGCCCCTGGCCAAGAAATTCGCCTTGGCCTGTTTTCACCACTATTTTGGCCAGGGACAGGATATTACCGAACGAGAAACCATTGCCGATATCGGCGCAACGTTGGGTCTTGACCGGGACGGGTTATTGGCGGCAGTCACGACTGATACCATCAAGAAACGCCTGCGCGATGAAACCGAGGCGGCGACAGATGCCGGTGTCTGTGGTGCGCCATTTTTTATCGTTGACGGGGAACCTTTTTGGGGTTCGGACCGACTGTGGATGATACGACGCTGGCTTAAATCCGGTGGATGGTAACTTTAACTCAAGAGGAATTTTATGCCTAAAATCAAACCTGTACTGGACCTTGTTGCAGAAGCAAATAAGGTTATTCAAACAATTTCACTAGAAGATGCTCTCTCCGTCCACGGAAACGAAAAAATTGTCTTCGTCGATATTCGCGATGTTCGTGAACTTAAGCGCGAAGGCACCATACCTGAGGCGGTGCATGCGCCGCGTGGCATGCTGGAATTCTGGTTTGATCCGGAAAGCCCATATTACCGCGAAGTATTCGGCGATGAAAACAAGACTTACGTCCTGTATTGTCAGTCGGCTTGGCGGTCGGCGCTGGCAACCAAGTCTCTTATCGAAATGGGCTTTGAAAACGTTCAGCACTTTGCCGACGGTTTCAAGGGCTGGAAGAAAGCCAATGGTCCGGTCATCGAATACACTCCAAAAAAATAATCAAAAGTGATCTTCCCACCATGACCGTACTCAAACCGAACCTCCGCCCTGGATTAGGTGAATTCGATCTCAACGCCGCAAATATGCAGGCCATTGTTGATGACCTGACGGCGACCGTTGGTGTCATCAAGGCAGGAGGCGGCGAGCGGGCGTGTAAAAAACACACAGACCGAGGAAAGCTGCTGCCTCGTGAGCGGGTGCGTCAACTTCTCGATCCAGGTTCCCCGTTTCTGGAATTTTCCCAACTGGCGGGGTGGGACCTTTACGAAGAAGGGGCGATTGCGGCAGGCGGTGTGATTACCGGTATTGGCCGGGTTTCCGGACACGAGGTTGTTGTTATCGCCAATGACGCCACCGTCAAGGGTGGCACTTACTTGCCCATTACCGTCAAAAAACATTTGCGGGCGCAGGAAATTGCCATGGAGAACCATCTCCCCTGCATCTATCTGGTCGATTCCGGTGGCGCCTACCTCCCAAGGCAAGATGATGTGTTTCCCGACAAAGGACACTTCGGGCGAATTTTCTACAATCAGGCACGCATGAGTGGGGCGGGTATTCCGCAAATCGCCGTGGTGATGGGGTCGTGCACGGCAGGCGGAGCCTATGTTCCCGCCATGTGTGATGAAAGCATCATTGTCAGAAATCAAGGAACCATCTTTCTAGGAGGGCCGCCCCTGGTCAAGGCCGCGACCGGCGAGGTCGTATCGGCCGAAGATCTGGGGGGCGCGGACGTTCATTCCAAAGTTTCTGGCGTGACCGATCATATGGCCGATGATGATGTTCATGCGCTGGCCATGGCCCGTCGCATTGCCACCAACTTCAACCGCGTCAAAAAGGTCAATCTGGATATCGGGGAGGCCCGTGAACCGTTGTATGCGGCGGAAGAAATCTACGGGGCGGTACCGGAAGATTTACGCAAACCCTACGATGTGCGCGAAGTCATTGCCCGGGTGGTCGATGGATCGGAATTTGATGAATTCAAGATTCACTACGGAACAACACTGGTCTGCGGTTTCGCCCGCATATTCGGCTATCCCGTCGGTATTATCGCCAACAATGGAATCCTGTTTTCTGAATCCGCGCAAAAAGGTGCGCATTTTATCGAAATCTGCTCGCAGCGCGGGATACCATTGGTGTTTCTGCAAAATATTTCCGGTTTCATGGTCGGGTCGAAGTATGAAGCGGGCGGTATCGCCAAGGACGGGGCCAAGATGGTGACCGCGGTCGCCTCAACCAACGTGCCTAAATTCACCGTCCTGATTGGCGGCAGCTTCGGCGCTGGTAACTATTCCATGTGCGGGCGCGGATATTCTCCCAGATTTCTCTGGATGTGGCCCAACGCACGGATATCGGTGATGGGCGGCGAACAGGCCGCCAGTGTGCTGGCGACGGTCAAGCGTGACGGCATGGAAACCCAGGGCAAAAGCTGGAGTTCCGCCGAAGAGGAAGATTTCAAAAACCCCATTCGTGCACAATACGAACAGCAGGGGCACCCCTATTACGCCAGCGCCCGGCTATGGGATGACGGCGTGATTGACCCGAAAGATACCCGAATGGTTCTGGGGTTGGGGCTGTCGGCGGCGCTCAACGCGCCCATTGAAAAGACCAATTTCGGCATATTCAGGATGTGACCCGCAATGAGTGAAGCAGACGTTATCCTAATCTCAATCGATGAACGCGGTGTCGCCACGATTACCTTGAATCGTCCGGAAATTCATAATGCTTTCGACGATCACCTGATCGGGGAATTGATCCGCGCTTTTAATTCCGCTGGTGAAAATCCTGACGTTCGAATTGTCGTGCTTCGGGCCGAAGGAAAAAGTTTTTCCGCCGGTGCCGATCTCAACTGGATGCGGCGTATGGCCGACTATACGCACGAGGAAAATTTGAAAGACGCCCGCATCCTTGCCGATTTGCTGGCCCGGATCGCGTTTTGTCCAAAACCCGTCATCGCCCGTGTTCATGGCACCGCCATGGGCGGCGGCGTCGGACTGGTTTCCACCTGTGATATCGCCATCGGCTCCGCCGCCGCCAAATTTGCCCTTTCCGAAGTCAAGCTGGGCCTTATTCCCGCAACAATCGGACCTTATGTGGTCCGCGCCATTGGTGAGCGACAGGCGGCGCGCTACATGATTTCAGGTGAGCGATTTGATGCAATCGAAGCTGCACGTATTGGGTTGTTGCACAAAGTTGTTGAGCCCGACCAACTGGACGACACCATGGACGATACAATCAACGAATTGCTGAAAAACAGCCCCAACGCCATGATTGAGGCAAAATCCCTGATCGCCGCCGTAGTCAACCGGCCCATCGACAATGCTGTGAAGGAAGATACGGCGCAACGGATCGCAAATGTCCGCGCCTCGGTGGAGGGCAGGGAGGGGTTAAGCGCCTTTCTGAACAAACGCCAACCCGCATGGTTGACAAAGGAGTAGACGAAACGTGTTTAACAAACTCCTGATCGCCAACCGGGGCGAAATCGCCTGCCGGGTGATGCGGACGGCGAAACGTCTTGGCGTCAAAACCGTGGCCGTCTATTCGGATGCCGATGAAAACGCTCTTCACGTCCGCCTTGCTGACGAAACTGTGCACCTCGGCCCGGCAGCGGCAAGTGAAAGTTATCTGAATGCGGATGCGGTGTTGAAGGCCATCAGCGATACCCACGCTGATGCTGTTCACCCCGGATACGGGTTCTTTTCCGAAAATGCGGATTTTGCCGATGCCGTCCGTGAAGCGGGAGCAGTCTTTGTCGGGCCACCGTCACAGGCGATCCGCGATATGGGCGCCAAGGATAACGCCAAAGCCATTATGGAACAGGCCGATGTGCCGGTCGTGCCAGGGTATTACGGGGATGACCAGTCGCTTGATCTTTTTGCAACCCAAGCAGAGCGCATTGGCTATCCCATACTGTTGAAGGCGGCACTTGGCGGAGGCGGCAAGGGGATGCGTGTCGTCACCAATAGCGACCACCTGGAAGACAGCATCAGCAGCGCCAGGCGAGAAGCCGAAAATGCCTTTGGCGATGGCCGGTTGCTGATTGAAAAGTATCTGACGCAAACCCGGCATGTGGAAATGCAGGTGTTCGCGGACAGTCACGGGAGTTGCGTCCACCTGTTCGAGCGCGACTGCTCCCTGCAACGCCGTCACCAGAAAATCATCGAAGAAGCGCCAGCGCCCGGTCTGTCTGATCGCGTTCGAAAATCCATGGGTGAAGCCGCGGTGCGGGCGGCAAAAGCCGTGAATTACGAAGGGGCGGGAACCGTCGAGTTTCTGCTGACTCAGGATGAGCATTTCTATTTCATGGAGATGAACACCCGTTTGCAGGTCGAACACCCGGTCACTGAACTGATCACTGGTACCGATCTGGTTGAATGGCAGCTTCGCGTTGCCGATGGCGAGAAACTTCCCTGCGATCAGAATGAGCTCAGCCCGGCGGGACACGCCATTGAGGCTCGCCTTTATGCCGAAGACCCGTCGAACGGTTTTATGCCCGCTCCGGGTACGCTCCATCATTTACGTTGGCCGGACAATGTTGACGGCGTCCGTATCGACACCGGCGTGCAGGAAGGGGATGTCATATCTCCCCACTATGACCCGATGATTGCCAAGATGATCTGCTATGGCAACACCCGGGAAGATGCCCGTCAGCGCCTGCTTGATGCGCTGGAGAAAATTGAAATCATTGGTCCCGGCAACAACACGAATTTTCTAAGGATGCTGCTAGATCATCAGGTATTCACCAATGGTGAAATGGATACCGCTTTTGTCGATCAACTGGCCGACGATGCTTTTGCCAGCCCAGCTGTGCCACTTGAGGCCGTTGTTGGCGCGGGTTTATATGTGGTTCACGAACGCGAGGCTAAAAGTGCGGCGCGGGCGGAAAGATCAAACGATCCCTTTTCACCGTGGAACCAACCCGATTGCTGGCGTTTAAACGATCAGGGACATCAGGACCTGCTGTTTATGGCCGACGATGACGACGCTTCTACTTTTCATGTTTCCATTTTTCATCATCATGGCGAATATGCGCTGTCTATCAACGGGGCCGCGGTTGGGAACGAAACCCTGAACGAAGCGGAACGAACGCGGGTAATAGAGGTTGGCGGTTCTCTCTATGTATTCGGCCTGGGACCGGTGTTCTGCCTGTCGTTATTCGACCCCATCCTCGCCGCCTCGGAACACGACCAGGTGTCGAGTTCCTTTGCCGCCCCCATGCCTGGAAAAATAGCTGCGGTCGCGGTTGTGGATGATCAGGAAGTCACCAAAGGCGATGTGCTGGTGGTTGTCGAAGCAATGAAAATGGAACACGCGATCACGGCTCCCCGAGATGGCACCATTGGCAACGTGCTTTGCAAAGTGGGGGATCAGGTTGATGAAGGTCACGAATTGTTAACCATGGCGGATTAAATTCGTTCATACGCAGTCTGTTTCCGGCTTATACTATGACAACTGGATCACTTGCATTGAATTGTGAGTTTGCGATGGATAGTCCAGACCTTTCCGATCTGTCGGTTCTCGTTGTTGACGATCAAGTTGGGATGCGCAGGGTTATTGTCAATGTTTTCAGAGACCTGGGAATTCGCAAGATATTTGAAGCGGGAACCGGGAAAGACGCACTACAGATTTGTGCACATGATAAACCCGATATCATGTTTACGGACTCAGCCATGTCACCGATGTCAGGCGAACAACTCACGCGTAAAATCCGCGAGGGCTGCGACGGGATTGATCCTTATCTGCCCATCGTAATGGTATCCGCCTACGCCGATCTGGAACGGATTATGGGTGCACGTGACAGTGGCGTGACGGAATTTCTAGCGAAACCCATATCTGCAAAAAAGGTGTATACACGATTGATGGCGGTGATCAGCAACCCCAGAATATTTGTCCGCTCAAACGATTTTGTCGGTCCTGACCGGCGCCGCCATCGCCGCTATTTCGGAGGGGCCGACCGTCGCGCCGATAAATAGATTCCACCCATGTTATCCCCAGGTTACGATCTTTCTGTTTCAGCGCCCAGTGGTTATTCTGCGTGACTGTTATCATCTGGATGTAGCTGAAACGTGATCATATGTCATTTCCTGAGAAAGTAAAAATCGTAGAGGTCGGTCCTCGAGACGGTTTGCAAAACGAAGCGAAGACCGTTTCCACTGAAAATAAAGTCAAACTGGTCGAACTGCTGGGCGAAAGCGGATTGACGGTCATTGAAGCAGGAAGCTTCGTTTCACCGAAGTGGGTACCGCAAATGGCCGATTCTGCGGATGTATTCACGACCATGAAACGCCGCGAAGGGATAACATACACGGCCCTGACACCAAACCTGACGGGGCTGGATAACGCCCTAACGGCCGGGGCGGATGAAATTTCCATTTTTGCAGCCGCTTCCGAGGCCTTTTCCCAGAAAAACATCAACTGTTCGATAGGTGAGAGCATTGAGCGGTTCCGCCCGGTCTGCGAAGGCGCAAAAGAGAGAGGGATTGCGGTGCGCGGGTACGTTTCTTGCGTTCTCGGCTGCCCCTATGAAGGCGAGGTTTCCCCCTACGCCGTAAGGCGTGTGTCGAAAGCGCTTGTTGATCTGGGGTGTTATGAAATTTCGCTTGGCGATACCATTGGTACCGGCACGCCAGGCGGCGCGCGCACAATGGTTGATACGGTTCTGGATCAGGTGCCACGGGAAATGCTGGCTGTTCATTTTCACGACACTTTTGGCCAAGCCATAGCCAATATTTATGCCGTACTGGAACAGGGGATTTCAGTTATCGACAGCTCAATCGCCGGATTGGGGGGGTGCCCCTACGCCAATGGTGCATCCGGCAATGTGGCGACAGAGGATGTTCTCTACCTGCTTGATGGGCTGGGAATTGAGTCTGGGGTCAATATGGATGGACTTCTAGAGGCCTCACGGTTCATTTCCGAAGTGATCGGTCGTCCATCGGCGTCCAAGGTCGCCCGGGCAATGGTCGGCGGAAGGTCTGCTTCATGACGGTAAATCTGATCAAATTATGCGTGGGCGTGGATCAGGTTGATGAACTGGCTGGCTATCAAACAGCGAGGTTAAAGGATATGCGAGCCAGCGGCATAAAGAACCCGCAAATACGCCATGTCACCAGAAATACGCCAAAACGCTCCCTGGAGGTGCTTGACGGTGGGTCGCTGTATTGGGTTATCCGTCGCGTCATTCAGGTTCGCCAACGAATAACCGGCCTCGAACCGGTTGAGCGTGAGGATGGGAAACCCGCCTGCGCCATCATTCTTGACCCCGAACTTGTACGTACCTACCCGCGCAGCTTCCGCCCGTTTCAGGGCTGGCGGTATTTTCCACCTGCTGATTGTCCGGCAGACCTTCCCCCGGGATTCGACACCAACGGTACGTTACCCGTTGAGATGGCTGCTGAACTCAGAACCCTGGGGCTGATTTGAAGCCGCAGACCGGGTTCGGAAAATTAATACATTTGTTTGATCTTAAATGATCATCAGGGTGTAATTGTGCTAAGGTCTGGTGTTTAATCAGCCGAGCTTACACAAACGACAGGTTGCGATTGCGTTTCATATGAACGACGAACTTGAAATCATCAGCCCGCCAAATCTGCTGAAGGCCAAGGTCAAAACCGGTGGCCCCGGTGCTGTTGACGCGGCGATGCTTGATCGCGCCGAAGCCGCCATCGCGAATCTGGCCGATCAGTATCTTGATTGGGTGGAGCAAGACCTGGATCGAATCGCCAAGGCGTTTGAAGAATTGAAATCTGCTGATGAGGCAACCGTTCCGCAAAAGTTGGAGACGATCTTTCAGGTTTCCCATGACATAAAAGGGCAAGGGGGAAGCTTTGGGTACGATCTGATGACGTCTGTCGGTAATCAGTTGTGCCGCCTGATTGAACATGCCGACCCCGGCAACCCAAAGCTGCTGGAGGCCATCGGTGTACATATCGAAACCTTGAAACTGGTTATTGCCCAGCGGATCAAAGGAAACGGCGGCAAGGTGGGTGAGCAGATGCTCGCAGGTCTTGAGCAGGTGTACAAGAAGACGACGGATTAATCTACGTCAGCGTATCGCGGAAGTTTTCCAGCCATTCGAGGCGGCTTTCAAGTTCGGCGATATCCCGGTCCAACCATTGCATCAGGAACCCTGAATCATTCTCAAAATGTTGACGCAGGTCCAGATGGCGGGTTAGCTCCATCTCCGTACGCTCGACCAGCAAATCTGTCTGCTGATGGCGGTCGTCCGCATCAAGTAAATGCAGAAAACGGAATTTAAGCGCCTCAATCAATTTATTCAGATCTGAATCGGTGGCGCGAATGTTTGCACAGAGCAGGGCATGAAGTTCGACTTTACCCTTGCCTGTCACGTGCAGGGTTTCCTGGTCCCCCTCACCATCGGCCACCTCTACCAAACCTTCGTACTTCAGCAACTCGACCGAAGTGCCGAGAACATCCAGCGACGGTCCTTGAATACGGTCAATGAAGTGGCGGACTGATTGAGCCAGCGCACCATACGTCATCGATGTGCCGGACAAAATGCCTAAGGCGCAAAGACGAACGGCCTCTTTCGGAGTCAGGGTATTATCTGAATACATAGCCCAAAAATAGGCTGGTTGATTTCACCTGTCCACAGTTGAGTTGAAAATAATTCTCAAGTAACTGAACTTAAGTATCTTTTCTCAATCCAAGATGTGCCCAGATATCCTGAACAGCCTGAATCAGATGGTCTATATCCGCGTCAGAATGCAGGGGAGTCGGTGTAAAACGCAGGCGTTCGGTGCCGCGCTGAACCGTCGGATAGTTAATGGGTTGTACATAAACCCCATGGCCTTCCATCAGCAGGTCGCTGGCGTCCTTGCACTGAACCGGGTCACCAACCAGAACCGGCACGATATGGCTGACCGAAGGCATCACCGGTACGCCGATCTCACGGAACCGGGTTTTGAGTGTCGCCGCCCGTTCCTGATGACGTTGGCGCAATTCATTATGCTGTTTCAGATAGCTGATGCTGATACGCGCCGCGGCCGCAACGGCCGGCGGCATCGAAGTTGAGAAAATAAATCCGGCTCCATAGCTGCGGACGAAATCACACATCATCGCTGACCCCGCGATATACCCGCCAACCACGCCAAAGGCTTTGGCCAGTGTCCCCTGGATAACGTCCGGGCGATGCATTTGACCGTCCCGTTCGCAAACTCCGCCGCCACGTTCACCATAAAGTCCAACCGCGTGAACTTCATCAATAAAGGTCATGGCCCCGTATTTTTCGGCAACATCGCAAATATCCTTGATGGGCGCGATATCACCATCCATCGAATAAAGGGATTCGAAGGCGACGAGCTTCGGGCGTTCCCTGGGATAGGTCGCCAATTTGGCTTCAAGGTCGTCAACATCATTATGGGCAAAAATTACCCGTTCACATTTTCCATGCCGGATGCCTTCAATCATGGAATTGTGGTTGTGGGAATCGGACAGGATCACCAGCTCAGGTATCATCTCTCCAAAGGTGCTCAGGGCCGTCATATTGGCCATCCATCCCGAACCGAAGACCAGCGCGGACTCAGTCCCATGGAGATCTGCCAGTTCTTCTTCGAGCAGGACGTGTTCATGGCAGGTGCCCGCGATATTGCGTGTCCCGCCGGCACCCGCCCCACAACGTGAAACGGCTTCACGCATGGCGCCAAGAACATCCGGGTGCTGTCCCATCCCCAGATAATCGTTGGAACACCACACCGTGACATCCCGTACGCCATCTTCCGAATGTTTGAATGCGGCCGGGAAATTTCCCGCCTTACGCTCCAGATCGGCGAAAACGCGATATCGGCCTTCGTCCTTCAGATCGGCAATCCGGTCGGAAAAAAAATTCTCGTAGTCCATATTTGCTATTCCGGGTTGTTATCTTTGGACCAGGCGTAGGTGTCATCAAGGGCCTTGCTGAAGCAGGTCATCATTTCACCGATCTCTTCAGGCGTAATGATCAAAGGTGGGCAGAAGCCGATATTGTCGCCCATGGCGCGAATGATCAATCCGTGCTCCTCCGCACGACCGGCACAATATGATCCAACCCCGGATGATGGCGCAAACGGGGTTTTACTATCCTTGTCCTTGACGAACTCTACGCCTCCGACAAGGCCAACCCCACGTACTTCACCCACCAGGGGGTGATCGGCAAATTTCCGAAGTTCCGCCTGGAACCCGGGGCTGATCGACTGAACATGACCAACGATATCCCGCTCTTCGTAGATATTGAGGGTTTCCAGAGCAACCGCTGCCGATACAGGATGCCCGGCATAGGTTCCGCCGTGACCAAACAGACCGAGCTTTTCACTCTGTTTAACCATGGCCTGAAAGACTTTTTCATTGATCAGTACTGCCGAGATCGGCAAATAGGCCGCAGAAAGCGCCTTGGCCGTCGTGATCATATCAGGCACAAGGTCGAACGTCTGACATCCCCACATGTTGCCCGTCCGCCCAAACCCGCAGATGACCTCGTCAGCCACAAACAGGATGTCATGTTTTTTCAGAATAGGCTGAATTTTCTCAAAATAGGTTTTTGGCGGCACAATAACACCGCCAGCTCCCATAACAGGTTCGGCAAAAAAGGCCGCGATGGTTTCCGGGCCTTCCTCGTTGATCATCTGTTCAAGTTCATCTGCACAACGGGTGGCAAATTCCTCTTCCGTTTCACCCTCCTGACCAAAGCGGTAATAATGTGGGCAGCTGGTATGCATGATACGTTCAATCGGGAGATCGAACTCGTTATGAAGATGGGGAAGACCGGTCAGGCTGGCTGAACAGACAGTGACACCGTGGTAACCCTTAATCCGCGAAATGATCTTTTTCTTTTCCGGTTTGCCGATCGCGTTGTGATAGTACCAGATCAGCTTAACCGCCAGGTCCGTCGCCTCCGACCCGGAATTGGCAAAAAGAACCTTGGACATCGGAACGGGTGCAAGTTTGACGAGTTTTTCCGCCAGATCGATGGTCACATCAGGGGTCTTTCCCGCAAACCCATGATAATAGGGAAGGCGGCGCATCTCTTTGACAGCGGCTTCGACCAGACGTTCTTCATTGAACCCCAGTGAGGCGCACCATAACCCGGCCAAGCCTTCGATATAGGATTTCCCGGAATCATCGAAAACCCGCACACCAGACCCCGTCTGCATGATTTGCGGGCCTTTTTCCTGATGGGCCTTCAGGTTGGTATAGCCGTGAACGTGATAGGCGATATCGCGAGCAGCAGCGGAATTAGCTAGTGTGTTCATAGTTATATCTCGAAATAAAAAGGGAAAAACAAACATGAAAAAAAGGCCTTCACCTTCTTCACATGGAAAGTTGAAATCTAATTCATCTGCCCGCAATAATAAATGGCAAATCCGCCAAACATACGGAATATGCCGATAATTCAGTCTGCCATGATCAACTTACATGCCAGCACGTCTAAAATTGTTTATCAATATTCAGGCAACAGCCTGTGGAAAAGGCTATACGCCAATAATGTATTATAAAACAAAGATTATTCTAATTCATTCACCTCACTCAAGAGTTGTACACACGTTTATACAGTGATTTTTTCACATCCAAAATTTGACTTAAGTCAATGCATATGACTGAATTTTGCAGTCATATATCAACAGTGTTTTTATCCAGATTGGAGATCGGTCATGACTGTCAAAGATATCTTCGTCCATGTCGACGCTGCAAAAGGTAACGATGCGCGGGTGGAGGCTGCTATCGGGCTTGCCAGTCAGCATGGTGCCTTGCTAACGGGGGTGTATGTTGTTTCCCGCCCTGTTGTCCCGGCTTATGCGGAAGTGCAAATTTCAGAAGACGTCCTGCGGGCTCAGGCAAGCGCCTTGCGCGAGACAGCTGAAAAGGCACAGGAAGAATTTCTTAATGTGACCAAATCCAAAGGCCAGGACTCCCAGTGGCGATGCTTTGAGGGAATAGCTGATTCTGTGTTAACCAGTGAAGCCCGAACCGCTGATCTTCTGATCGTCGGACAGCACGACCCCGATGAAGATATCTTCCCCGGGGGCCGGGACATGCCGGATCACGTCATCCTGTCTTCGGGGCGTCCTGTATTGGTGATTCCATACACCTACAAAAATGAAAAAATCGGCAACCGTATTCTGATCGCCTGGGATGGAAGTTCCCGGGCCACACGCGCCGTTCACGACGCAATGCCCTTCCTGAAAATGGCGGATCAAGTCAGTGTCATGGTCGCCAATCCGGCAGGAGAAACCCGAATTGGAGTAGAGCCAGGTGCGCAGATCACGGAACACCTAAAACGCCACGGCGTAAAAGCTACAGCCGATCATATTATCAATACCAATGTTAAGCCCGGTGAATTGTTGCTCTCGCGGGCGGCGGACATGGGGGCGGACATGATCGTATGTGGCGCATACGGACACGCGCGCTGGAAAGAGCTGATCCTTGGCGGCGTGACCGATCATCTGCTTGATCACATGCCGGTACCGATCCTTATGTCTCACTAGCCCCTCACAGACGCCTCTCGGCGCTGGGAATAGGGCGGTTTCTAACTTTTGTGACGAAGATTGAGAGCGCGCGGGTCGAGTGCATCCTGCAGGCCATCACCCAGAAAGTTGAAGGCGATGACCGTGATAAAAATCAGGATGCCTGGGTAAAACGCCAGGTTAGGCGCCTCCCAGATGAGTTCCTGTGCGTTGGTCAGCAGGTTGCCCCAACTGGGCGTTGGCGGCTGAATTCCCAGCCCCAGAAAGCTCAGGACGGATTCCAGCAATATGATGTTCCCTGCCGACAGGGTCGTGGCGACGATGATCGGCGAAGCCAGATTGGGCAGGATGTGAACCATCATCACCCGTCTCGCCGATGCGCCCTGGGCTTCCGCCGCCTTGACGAAATCTCGTTCTCGCAACGTCAGCGCGCTGGATCTGACCAGACGGGCAACCGTCGTCCAGCCCGCCAGCACGACAATGACGATGATTCGATACAGACTCAGATTTTCCGACCCCAGAATTTCGTCCGATAGACCGATCTTTGAGAGATCAAGTGCCGCCAGGACGATCAGTAGTGGTAACAGCGGCAAGGCGATCACCCCATCCGTAAACCGCATGAGAAAGGCATCAAGCCGTCCCCCATAATATCCAGACAAAAGACCTATAAGCGTGCCAATTCCGGCCGCAAAAATCGCCGCCGTTAAACCGACAAACAGCGACACCCGGCCACCGTAAAGCAGGCGTACCAGCAAGTCCCGGCCAAGCTCATCGGTTCCCAACGGATGATTAGCGGACGGGGGGGCAAAGCGGCCCAACAGGTCAACTAGACGGGCGTCTACGCCAAGCTGCATCTCCACCAGTGGCGCGCTTACCGCGGCCAACGCCAGAAGCAGCAGGATGATTCCACTGGCGCAGGCTAAACGGTGTTTGCGAAAGCGCCGCCACGTCAACGCATGGGGAGACTGCCCCGAAATCTGCGTGTTCATCGGTCCACCTCTTTAAAAGACAGGCGTGGATCGAGCCAGACATATGCCGCATCAGCCAGAAAATTCCCGAACAGCGTCAGGACGGTGGCGAACAGCAGCGCCAACAGGGCCAGATTGAAGTCATTACCCATAATCGCATCGAAAATCAGCTTTCCCATGCCGGGGTAGGCGAACACGGTTTCGGTGATCAGGGCGCCGGAAAACAGATAGCCGAAATCAAGCGCAATGACTGTAACCACGGGGATCATGGCGTTCCGCAGGGCATGAGCGATGACGACCTGAGATTTGGAAAGTCCCTTGGCCCGCGCCGTGCGGATATAATCCTGGCGGAGCGTTTCGATCATGGCGGCCCGCATGTAACGCGTATGTCCGCCAATACTGGCAATGGTCAGGCTGGCGACGGGAAGGACCAGGTAACGAAGGTTCTCCCACAGCTCTCCGGCGCCAGAGTGAACGCCGAACCCGCCTGCGGGAAGGACACCCAATACTACGGCGAAAAAGATGATCAGCAAAAGCGCCAGCCAAAACGGAGGAATGGAGATTCCGGCAAAAGCCAGCAGGTTTATGCTGTAATCCAGCTTAGAATAGGGTCGTGTGGCGGCGATAATTCCGGCAGGGAGGGCGATTATCAGAGCCAGAGCAAAACTCAACCCGAGAAGCACGACGGTATTTTTCAGGGCGGGCAGCATTACGTCCATGACCGGCTGGGTATGCAGGCGAGAATATCCCAAATCCCCCTGAAGGGCCGCCCCTGCCCAATTCAGGTAACGTTCAATAATGGGTTTATCGACGCCATATAGGTCGCGCAAATGCGCAGCCCCCGCCGGGGTCATATTTGGGTCGGCCGAAACCATAAGATCAACCGGGTCGCCCGGCATCAACCCCATCAGGCCATAAATGACGAAGGACATCACCGCCAGCACCAGGACGGACTGAATCAGGCGGGACAGCAGGAAGCGGGTCATTTTTCCAGTTCAGAACGGGTCTTTACCATGCCGGGACGGTCGTTCATGCGGTTCCACCATTCGATCCAACGCACACTTTTCTGCATCATGTCGTTGCCTTCGGGGGCCTGCCTGAATAACGCCAACATGGGGGCCGCATGAATATCAGCAAGAGTCGGGAAATTGCCGAGGAAATAGCTGCCGTCACCCATCAGGGATTCGATCACGTTCAAACAGGTTTCGGCCTGCACCAGCGCTGCGGCAATCTTGGAGTCGTCCGATATACCACCTTTTTCCGGTACACGTACCCGTTCAACAAACACATCCCATACCAATGCCGGGTAGGCGTACTGGTCGAGGATACTGATCATCTGGTTTGCGCGTGCCCACTGCTGCAGCTGGTCCGGCATAAGCGATGGGCCTTCAAAGGCTTCGTCGATATAGCGTGTGATCGCCCCGGTTTCGAACAGTCGAAATCCGTCGTGTTCAAACGCAGGAATCTTGCCAAAGGGCTGGCGCGACAAATAATCCGGCGCGAGGCCGTCTTCGGCAAAAACATCGACTTCTTCAAGCCGATAAGGGACCCTTTTTTCCTCAAGCGCCAAGCGCACGATACGCGTGTAAACGCTGTAATCCGCTCCGTAGACGATCGGGTCAGTCATTTTGCAGCACTCCAGTTTTCCACCCAAAGAGATGTTGGATTCATATGTCCGGTTGGGACCACGCCGTTCAGCCATTTGGGCAGAATGAAGATTCGCGCCCGAAAATAAAGCGCAATTACTGGCACTTCGGTAATATAAATTTCCTGCAGGCGACGCCACAGCTTCTTGCGTTTGGTGCGGTCCAGTTCAACCTCTATGTCTTCCAGCAACTGGTCCATTTCGGCGTTTTTAAAACCAGTATAATTCTGCCCAGCGAAATTGTTGGACGGCGACGGAATGTGGGCGGAATGAAGCGTCGTCCGCGGCACATTTTCCGGCAGGCTGATCCAGGCGTACATGGCAAGACCCGAAAATTTGCGTTCCGTCACCGTCTGTCCAAAGAATACCCGTGCCGGTTCATTTTTTATGGTCACTTCAATTCCGGCGACCTTCCATTGACTCTGCAACACCTGTTCAACCAGTTCGCGGGTGCGGTTGCCCGCCGTCGTCATGATCTGCAAAGACAGCTTTTCACCCTTGCTGTTATGGCGGACACCATTCTCGCCAATCGTCCATCCGGCTTCATTGAGCAGCTGGTTCGCCATTTTCGGATCGTAGGCGTAGGTCTTCAAATCATCGGCATAAACCCAATCAAGCGGATTTACGCTGCTGTCCGCGACCGGTTGACGCCCGGCGAACAGGCGTTCGCTGATTGCCTTTCGATCGATGGCGTAAACCAATGCCCGACGTACACGAACATCGCCGAGAATGGGGTTGGACAGGTTTAGATCGATATGTTCGTAGATCAGTCCCGGTTTGAAAATCACGTTGAATTTTTGCCCATGTCGTTTTTTGAAAGCGATGGCCTGATCGATGTTCAACCCCAGTTCGCCGGCGATCATGTCAATGTTGCCCGAAAGCAAATTCGCCTCCAGTGCCGCCGTATTCTCGATTACGCGGACGACGATACGCTTGAACTCGGGCTGTTTCCCATACCAGGTGGCATTGGGCGCCAGCACGATGTATGAGCCGGAAACCACCTTGGTGATCACGTATGGGCCGAAATAGAGCGCTTTGTTCAGGGTATCCGTATCAAACGCGGTGCGGTTTTTATAGGTCACGGGATTGGCAAAATTATCTTCATCAATATGTTTAGGAATTAGATGGAAGTCGTTGATTGAATTATAATCAAAACTCAATTTATCAAAATGCATGGAAAAAGTTTTGTCATCAACGACATCGATTTTATAGAGGCTGCGATAGAATTCGATATTGCTGACGCCGGACTTGGGGTGACGCCCGACTTTCCAGGTGAAGACAACATCCTTCGTCGTCACCGGTGTGCCGTCGCCCCAGGTTGCTTTGGGCTGAATGCTATAGGTTACGGCGATGCCCTTGCGCCCGTTTGGACCAGCTTCAATCACAGCCAATCCATTTTCAATCGTCGGCAATTTTGTGCACAGCATGCAGATCAGTTTCCAGTCCTTGTCATAGGCTGTAAACGGACGCGACGTCATCGACTGCACATAGGATTTAGCCATCATGGAATCGATGTTGGGGTGAAAAGACGAGGGGAACTGGGTGATGCCGATCACCAATTCGTCTTTTGCCGCCTGCACAGACGTAATGCCAAACCAACCGCCAATAAGCATTCCCACAATACACAAACAGATTTTACGCATTCAAGTTCCTCAAAGCCGGGGTGGCTGACCTTAGCGGAATTTTCTGGTGGCGGGAGGAAATTTATCCGCCAAGTGCGGAAAGCACCCGGCTTTCCAGATTATCCAGACAGGCGACCCATCCCTCGCCATGCTGAGCGCGGACTTCTTCTGAGGGAAATAGTGAGTGAGTGAGGGTGATTTCTGTCCGATTTACGGACAATTTCTTAAAATCCAGCGTCACGTGGGAATTGACAATAACCGGTGAGGACCAAGTGAAAGCAATTTGGTAATACCGGTTTATCTCCGTGTATTCGCCAAACAGGCGGACGTCGCCAGATGGCATATGCATGACAATTGAATAGCTGCCGCCAACAGTGAAACTGTTACTCACCGTGCTTTCACAAAACCCTTCACGTCGTGCAAACAGCCATTTCGACATGATTGAAGGCTGCGACCACGCATCAAACAAGGTTCGTTTTGGACAGCAAAACACCCGCCTGATGACAAGACTATCTGTTTCGACACCCATCACACATCCCCGGTTCCAATTGATGTATGAATGTAGGATTCAAGCTCATCCAGGCGCCGTTCCCAAAACTTGGAATGCATGGCGATAAACTTTGCCACCTTGCGCCAAATATCAAAATTCATGTGACAATAAACATTTCGACCGCGTTTGCTTTTGTAAATCAACTCGGCGCTCTCAAGAATTGTGATGTTTTTAGAAATGGCTCCCATTGTCAATTCGAAGCTTTTAGCCAGTTCGCCGACAGTTTTCGGCTCTTCTGAAAGTTCGGTCAGGATCAGCCGCCGCTTCGAATCTGACAGCGCAAAGAATATTGCATCAAGCTGGTCATCATTTTCCATATATAGAAAATAAAATAGAAATATCATTAATGTCTATGGTTTTTTATGTTTAATATCAATTATTTATGTAATTTATATATTATCCTAATTTTTATATCTTCTTTGCCATAAAAACCTAAAGTTCTGGATCAGCCGTCATTCACTGAAATAGGCAGGGAAAATTCAATGGCAAACATTACCCATAAAATCACCATATCTTCCGGCATCAAAACCGCCGTGAATGCATTAATCACAATTGACGGTTTAAAGGCATGGTGGACAACCGATACGTCGGGCACCCCCCGACAGGATGGATTAATTAAGTTCCGGTTCAACGATCACGGACCGGATATGATCGTTGAGACCTCGACCGGCACCAAAATTATCTGGCGATGTATCGCTGGTCCTGAAGACTGGCTGAACACTACGATTGAATATCAGTTGAAACCTGAAGGAACCGAGCAGACCGAGATCTATTTCACCCACCGGGGCTGGGCCGAGGAAAACCCGTTTCATTATCATTGCTCAATGAAATGGGCGGTATTTCTGTTGAGCCTGAAAGAATATTTGGAATTGGGTGTGGGCAGGCCTTTTCCAGATGATATTCAGATTGAAGGACCGCTGGAGCATAAGGTATCGTGACAAACACGGTCTATGTGGAAATTACCCTCCATCAAGAATTTCGTCTGTAGTTTTATCGGTGTAAAGCCCGCAGTCGGACGGATCGAGCCCCAACCGCGAACATAGCGTCACAATCTCGATCTGATCCGCCAGTCGATTGTCACCGTCGGCTTCACTGACGGCCACGCATATTCGCACCATCAGTTGCCCGTTCTCCGGCTCTCGTGCTATTTTTTCCATCGCCATGAAGGCTGTTTCGTGGCCAGTTGCCGGGTGATCGAGAATCAAATCGGTAAACTCGTTGAAGATGTTGACCCCTTCGTGAGGATCAAAAACTTGAAGTTTTTCGAGGGTCTGCAGAATCTGATCGACGCGGACACGTTCTCCGAATGAAACAGCGCCGTCGGCAGACGCGACCAGCGCACAGGCCGCCATTACCCCTTCAAGAAAGGAGCGATTTTCCTGGCGTTTCATATGCGTGTGGTAATTGGCGATCAGGCCGCCCAGAATCCCCGACATTTAACCTCTCCCAATAAAGTGGGGCCAGTCTAGTCCAATGTAAACTTTCGCTCTACAGGGTTTTTGGATCATTTGCCCATTCTGCCATGGCCCCCTCATAGAGCCATGACTGCGCATTCCCCTAAGCCCATGGACGATAAACCAGATGACGGAAGCTCAATGACCGGTGTTGCGGAAGTTGATAACCAGACCTGATGATTATCCTCCCTCTGTTTTGTCGAAAAAATTTCACCGGACAATCCCTTGTTCGGATTAGGCCTCGTCGCGACCTCCGTGGGCTGCGGACCAGTTAATGGGATCGTTTAGAAATTTTCGAACGTCTTCGATGGCGTCGGGGGGGAAATACTCACCCTCAGCGGCCACTTGCAAAACATCATGCCATGTACAGAGATAATGAAGTTTTACGTTTGCGTCATCCAGCGTTTTGAGCGCGCCGGGAAAGATATCGTAGAAAAAAACAACAAAGATATCTGATACCGTGGCTCCGGCCGTGCGCAACGCATTAACAAAATTGATTTTGGAACCGCCATCCGATGCCAGATCTTCAACCAGAAGCACCTTGGACCCTTCCGGCATGTTGCCTTCTATCTGCGCGTCACGACCAAAACCTTTCGGTTTTTTGCGGATGTATAACATGGGTTTCGAGGTGGTTTCTGAAATCCATGCGGCATAGGGAATGCCTGCGGTTTCCCCTCCGGCGATTTGATCAACCCCCTCAAGCGCACCTCTTTCCGTCAACATGTCAACGCCCATATGGATTATGCGCCGCCGGGCTTCGGTGAAGGAGATCACCCAGCGACAATCGATATAGACGGGGCTCGCCCATCCTGCCGTAAAGATATAAGGCTCTTCAGGGCGGAAATTGACCGCCTTGATATCCAACAGCCATTTGGCGGTTTCGCGGGCGGCAGCGGACATTTCTCGCGGGAGTTCAGACATCATAGGTTCCTGATTGAGATGGTCACCGGGTGACCCGTTTTAGAGCGAAACCCAGGTCGAAACAACGTGATTTCTATGGTGTGCCGCAAGAACAACTTCGTTGCTGGTGTCGCAAAACAGGGAAAATTACTTCCTTTATTTTGTGTGAACGATCAGAGATCATCGCATTAACACTGACCCAAGAGCGAAAAATATCGCTCGCAGACTGCATCGGGGAAAATCAGATGATTCGCACAGGTGATGAATATCGGAACTCCATTCGCGACGGACGCCTTGTCTATGTAAATGGTGAAAAGGTCTCTGATGTTCCCAGTCATCCAATGTTTAAGCCGCTGGTTGACATTCGCGCCCGTATTTATGACATGCAGCACGATCCTGCGACCCAGGAGATCATGACGATAGAGGAAGATGGCGAACGCAATGCCGTTGGCAGTTCACTTCCAAAAACGCAGGATGACTGGTGGGCGAAACGCCGCGCTACTGACACCGTAATGGAAGATATTGGTGGCATCGTGACGCGTGTTGGCGACGAGACCGTGGGTGAGATGTGGTCGCTTTATGACGGCCAGGATGTTCTGTCGGAAATCGACCCTCAATTCGCCAAGAATATCGAAACTCATATTGGCAAGGTGCTGACCGGCGACCCGTTTCACGTGTCGGCCAATACGGACCCTAAAGGCGACCGTTCCAAACCCCCGCAAGAGCAGGACCCGGACATGTTGCTTCATGTTGTCAAGGAGACGGATGCCGGGATCGTCGTCCGTGGCGCAAAATTTGAAACCGCCGCAGCTTACGCCAATCAGGCCTTCACCAAGCCAACGATCGCCAACTGGGGCAACGATGCGCTTTCCGACTATGCTGTCGGGTTCGTTTGTGACCTTGGGTCCCCCGGCCTCAAGTTCATTTGCCGGACCGGGTTTGCCGGGCGCGCCCCGGTGGAAGATTATCCGCTCGCCAACAAATTTGATGAAGTCGATACGCTGGTCATTTTCGACAACGTTCTGGTCCCCTGGGAAAACGTGCTGTTTTACCGCCACACTCGCGCCGCAACGTTTATCCGCGCCACACTGCACCGCTATTCAGCTTTCGCATTTGTTCAACGCAATCTGAAACTGGCCGACATGATGATCGGCACAGCACTGTTCAATGTGCGCCAAACCGGCCTCGACAAGCAGCAGGCGGTTCAGGAAAAGCTGGCTCAGCTTGCCGTTTACCGGGAAGGGATCAACGCCCACCTGACCGCCTCCATTACGCTTGGTGAGCGATCCCCCGCCGGGCTGATGATGCCAAATCAGTCACTTCTCTATTCGGGCCGGGTTCTGGCGTGTTCACAGCTCCACCAGATGGTCCATATCGCCCGTGAACTGTGTGGCGGTCAGATTTGTGTCACCCCGGATGCCGCGGCGTTCACTGCCCCCGAAACAAAAGACTGGCTGAACAAGTATTATACCATCAATGAAGACTGGGTTGCCGATGATCGACGCAAACTCCTGGCAATGGCCAGGGATATGCTCAATTCGGACTACGCCGGTCATCGCCTGACCTTTCAGCTGTTTGCGCAATCACCACCCTTTGCTCATCTCGCTGCGGTCTATCGGAATTTTGACTGGGATGGCCCTCTTGCCTTTGTCAAAAAAGCCGCCGGGTTGTCTGATCGGGTTTTGAATAAGCCGACTGAATCTTCCGGGGATCGTTCGGTCCGCCAATGGTTCAAAAAGACCTCATAAATTGATCGCGGGATCGTTGACACCGCGCTCCTGCATCGCACTGTCGTTCCTAATTCGAAGTGGACCAAAATCATGATTCATAAACGCATCCGGCCCTTTAATACCAAGGACACCTACCCGGAACAAAACCTCGACAATGACCTTTGTCAGGCCGTGGCCGCCCGCGGCACGATAATTTTCCTGCGTGGACAATGTCCACAAAACCTGGATGACGCTAAAAATATCAACAGCCACGATCCGGCTGAACAAACCCATCTGGTAATGCAGAATATTAAACAGCTGATCGGTGAAGCCGGGGGGCAAATCGAACATCTGGTCAAAGTTGTTGTCTATATTACCGACGTTCGCCACCGCGAGGCCGTTTACCGAACCATGGGGGAGTACATCAAGGGGGTCCATCCAGTCTCAACCGGTTTGGTCGTGCAGGCGCTCGCCCGCCCGGAATGGCTGGTCGAAATTGATGCAACTGCCGTCATCCCCGATTAGGATATTGTCATGACTTTTTCTCTGGTAGCCCGGTGTGCCAACACCGGAATGTTCGGGGTGGCGATTTCATCCTCTTCGCCCGCCGTTGCCACACGCTGCAGTTATGCCGAGGCTGGTATCGGTGCAATCGCCAGCCAGAATGTCACGGACCCAACCCTGGGGCCACGTGGACTGAAACTTATGGCGGAAGGGGCAAGTGCAAAGGAAGCAATATCGATCCTGAAACGGACCGGTTCCCATATCGATTATCGTCAGGTTTTATGTGTCGATTCCACTGGAATGCCGGCAATCCATTCCGGATCGAAGGCCTTGGGTGTGTGGTCGCAGGCGCAGGCGGAAAATGTCGCCAGCGGCGGCAATCTGCTGACCACTCCCGATGTGCCGGAAGCTATGGTCTCCAGTTTCCTGCAGTCTGACGGTCATCTCGGAGACAGGCTGATCGCGGCTTTGCGCGCAGGGCTTGGTGCAGGAGGGGAGTCCGGCCCGATTCATTCCGCCGGACTCAAGCTCGTCGATAATGTTGCCTGGCCGGTCGCGGATTTGCGCTGCGACTGGACAGAAACCTGTCCGATTGAGGCCGTCGAGGCGGCATGGAACATTTACAAACCTCAATTGGCGGATTATGTACAACGTGCGCTTGATCCCCGCGAAGCCCCCAGCTACGGCGTGCCCGGCGACAGATAATCCCTGTTGACGGCGCAGGTTTCATCCTTTCAAATCCCGGGGTGCTTGGGGGGAATATCCAGTGAACAGACAAGAACGGCGTCGGCGGCGCAAACAGCAACAGAATTCAGGTGACAGCCCCAGTGGTATTTCACCAAAAATTGCGACCGGCGTCCAACTTGGAGAAGCATCCGAACATTATGCCGCCGGACGGTTGGAGGAGGCGGCGGAACTTTGTCAGGATGCCATCGCTGGTGCGCCGCTGGAGGGGGACACCTTCCACCTTCTGGCCCTGATACGCTATCGTCAGGGGCGATTGCAGGACGCGGGTGAAAATATCCTGGAAGCCATTACCCGCAACGACACCAATCCGGAAATGCACGCAAATTGCGGAGCCATCATGAATATGCTGGGTCGGCACGCCGAAGCCGAAGCGGCCTGCCGCCATGCCATCAGCCTGAAACCAAAAAATGCCGAAGTGTTCAGCAATCTGGCGGTAGCGCTTGAAATGCAGGGCAGGCTGAACGAGGCAAAAGAAGCCTGTCTGGAAGGGTTGCGTTTAAACCCCGATTATCCTGAGGCGCGGATCAACCTTGGCAATCTGCATGTTCGCGAGGGCGATTATGTCAGCGGAGTCGAATGTTATGCCGAAGCCATCCGGCTTGCACCGGAAAACCCGACAGCACGGGCGAACCTGAGCGTGGCCTTGCTCAGGCTTGGGGAAATGGATAACGCCATTGAGCAAGCCCGTGAAGCGCTAGCATTGAACCCCGAATACGTTGAAGCCCTGAATGCGTTGGGTAATGCCTTAATGACGCAGGGTGACTATCACCAGGCCGAAGACGCATTCAGAAAAGCCTATGCGATACAGCCTGCCCACCGCGAGGCCGGAATTAATCTGGCGGCGACATTGCAGAAAGCAGGGCAAACCAGTGAAGCGGTGGCGACATATCGCAGTATTCTGGAATTCAATCCCGATCTGGCCGAAGCGGAAAATGGTCTCGGCATTGTGTTGCTGGGGCAGGGGAACAGCGACGACGCGACCGCCGCCTTCCGGCGGGCGACGGAGATCAAGCCGGAACTCGCTGAAGCCTGGTACAATCTGGCATCATCAGATGACGAAGTCAGCCCAGAAGAAACCCGGAAAATTCAGGATATTCTGGGGAACTCAAACATTAACGATTCGCAGAAAACCAATCTTCACTTCGCGTTGGCGGAGTTGTCAGAACGGCACGGTGACACGGATGGGGCCATGTCCAATCTGAATGAAGGCAACCGTCTTCGCGCCGAGGAATTTGCAAAAAACGAGATTATATTCGACGCCGACGACCTTGATCGTGAAATTTCCGATATTACGGCAATATTTTCTGCTGACTTACTTTCCAGAATGCGGGAGTTCGGAAATCAATCGGAAGTTCCCGTATTTGTCTGTGGAATGCCCCGATCAGGGACGACGCTGGTCGAACAAATCATTTCCAGTCACGGCGAAGCCGGTTCGGTTGGCGAGCGCCAAACCGTCGGCGACCTTGTATCAGATTTTCCGGACGGGGTAACTGAATTGACCCGTGAACGGGCAGGAGAGCTCTGCCAACTGGCGCTGAACCGATTTGACGTAGATTCTGACCGGATCAAGCATGTTATTGATAAATCTCCGTTCAGTTTTTTCTATCTTGGCCTGATTCAAGTGCTGTTTCCGAACGCCCGAGTCATTCATTGCCAACGCAATCCGATGGATGTTGGTCTGTCATGCTACGCCCAAAACTTCACCGCCAATCACCCCTGGTCAACGGATCTGACAGGTATCGGCCGGTATATTCAGGCCGAATCCCGAATGATGGAACACTGGCGGTCTGTCCTTGATCTCGCCATCCTTGAGGTCAGGTATGAGGATGTTGTTGCAGATATAGAAAACCAGGGCAGGCGGATTATTGACTTTCTGGGGCTGCAATGGAGTGACGCCTGCCTGCGTTTTTACGACAACAACCAGACTGTTTTGACCGCTTCAAACTGGCAAGTCCGCAAGCCTCTGTATTCAAGTTCAGTCGGCAAGTCCAACAGATATGGTGATTATCTGGATGCCTTGAAGGTTGAATTATCTTGATCTTCAGTTCTGCCGTCGGCGAAGAACATAACCGTTTTCGTCCATCCCTTCGAAATGAGCAACAACATCCGGGTGATTGATTGGGCCGCCTTCCTCATCGGGTTCGAGGTTGCGTTCGGCCACATAGGTGCGCATCTCGGCACCGTCAACCAGGACGTGATACCAGGGCCTTTCTTTGGGCGGTTTACTGCAAGCGTTGGACTGATACCAGGTATCGCTTCCATGAAACATCGGATCGACGTCAATAATAACGCCGCGGTATTCAAACAAGCGATGCTGGATCAATTGACCGACGGAATATTGTGCTGTGTTTTGGTGACGCATCAGGGCTCTGGATCTTTCTTATTGTTCTGCACTTTCGGACCTGTCTCCCCCCGTGCGAACATCATAACCCCAACGAGAAATAAATTCCACGGACATCATACGCGAGGCTGAGGTTTAACCGCCACCCCAGGAATGTTACCAATGACAAGTACCTTAAATTCGGAAAGTGGAAATGATCGACTCGGCTTTGAATTCAGCCCCTCTAATCTGGCTGCTGCTGGATGACCGCGCCGGCAACAGAAGCCAGTGTCTGGGGGTCGCCGATGCCCTTGCACTGCCTTGTGAAGCCAAGGAGTTGGAATACTCCTGGATAGGAAAACTGCCCAACAATCTGCTCGGCGCCAGTTTTCTTGGGGTTTCATCGGCCAGCAAACGGAATTTGTCACCGCCCTGGCCTGATCTGGTGATTGCGGCCGGTCGGCGAACCGCGCCGGTCGCAAGACGTATTAAGCGGCTGTCAAAGGGCAAAACGCGCCTCGTTCAAATCATGTGGCCGGGTCAGCAGGGGACCCGGGAATTTGATTTAATTGCTGTTCCAGAACACGACAAAATAGATAATAACCATAATATTATCAATATTTTAGGATCACCTCATAATGTAAATTATAAAAATTTCTCTTCCCTTCGCGCCGAATGGATGCCGGGTTTTCTGAATTTTCCAGCGCCCCGTATCGCCCTGATCGTCGGCGGATCAACAAAAAGCCGGACGTTTACGGAATCCATGGCCGATGAACTGGCGCATCTGGCGTCCGCGATGGCCAATTCCGAAGGGGGAAGTTTACTGGTTAGCACCAGTCGGCGCACGGGGAAGGCCGCTGACCGGCTGATCGCGGCGATCTCGGCCCCCGCAAAAATATTTCGTTGGGAAGACGGCGGTCCGAACCCATACCCGGCATTCCTGGCCTGCGCTGACGCGGTTGTGGTCACAGGCGACTCGATGTCCATGTGCTCGGAAGCCTGTTCCGGTGACGGCCCCGTTTATATCTATGCCCCCGACGCCCTGATTACGGCAAAACACAAACGCCTGCATGATACGCTGTATCAACACGGATACGCGCGGCCGCTTGACGGCAATTATGCCGACTGGCAGCACCCACCATTAAATAGCGCCAACGACGTAGCAATTGCCATCAACAAAATTCTTCACCAGCAATCCACCAATGCCTAGATTTTCCGCCAATCTGACTTATCTTTTTCAGGAACTGCCGCTGTTGGAGCGGATCGGTGCCGCCGCAGCAGCCGGGTTTCGCGGCGTCGAACTCCAGTTTCCTTATGACACCGCCGCTTCCGATCTGATGGCGGCGCTTAAGGAGCATGATGTTGAACTGGTTCTGATCAATGCCCCGCCCGGGGACTGGCAGGCCGGGGATCGGGGACTGGCGGCGATACCTGGACGGGAACAGGAGTTCCGTGAGACTATTGACGAAGCCATTTATTATGCAACAGCGCTAAATTGCCAACGCATCCATATCATGTCAGGGATTCCCGGACCGGGAGTCGGTCGGGAAATTGCGATTTCCACCCTGGCTGACAATTTGCGCCACGCCGCCAGTGCTTGTGCCGAAACCGGGATCAGAGCCCTAATCGAGCCCCTCAACCCGATCGACGTACCGGGCTATGCCATCGGCCACACCCTGCAGGCGCGTGCGGTAATGGCCGTTGTCAATTCAGATAATCTTTTCCTGCAATACGACCTGTATCACGGGGGCATGAATGGGGAGGACCTGCGCGAGATGGTGCGTTCCAACCTGGACGTGATCGATCACATGCAGGTCGCAGGCGTGCCCGGCCGCCACGAACCGAACACGGGTAATATTGATTTTACTCCGGTATTTGAAACCCTGGATACGATAGGATACCGGGGCTGGATTGGTTGCGAATACGCACCTCTGAAAAACACCCTGGAGGGCCTGAGCTGGGCCTCGGCGTATGGCCTTGGACGACCGTTCAATGCGGTTGACTAGGCGACCTGCTGCGCTCAGGAATCAAGAATTTTTCTGACCGCCGGATTCACTCGAACATGTTCCTTTTCCATCTTTTCCAGCAGGGCCGTCGCGAGTTTGGTGATCTTCCCCGAGGCCCCTATGGCTTCTACGTCCGCCGCCAGCTTCGACAATTCCAGTGCGCCCAGCATTGCGCTGTTCGATTTCAGGTTATGGGCGGAGCGTTCCATTAGCTTGGGGTCATCGTCCTTGATTGCGGACCGGATGTCATTTTGAAGCTGAGGTATCAGTTCAAGAAAATTTTTCAAGACATCACGATAGGCGTCAGGCAGGGCCTCCAGAGACGATTTCAGTATCTTCAAAGTATCCACATCAAGGATATCCTCGATGTTATCTTCCGGACGGGCTTCTTTTGCGCCCTGTGACTCATCACCTGAGAGGCCATTTTCATCTCCCCCCATCCATTTGCGGAGCACCGCTTCGAGGGCCTCTTTACGTACCGGCTTGGCCACATAATCATCCATACCGGCCTCGAGGCAGCGTTCCCGATCCCCCTCAAGAGCGTGGGCCGTCATGGCAATGATCGGTATACGGGGGAGGTTTTCTTTCTCTTCTCGATGGCGCAGAACAGCCGTAGCCTCGAAACCGTCCATCTCGGGCATCTGTACATCCATCAATATCAGGTCGTAAGCGCCCTTGATCGCCCTTTCGACCCCTTCACGGCCATTGTTGCTAACATCCGGATGCAGCCCCAACTTGGCCAGGAGCCCCATGGCGACCTGTTGATTGATGAAGGTGTCTTCAACCAACAGAACCTTGCCAACAAGTTGCCCCGTTGTATTGCTGCCCGGTTTTTCCTTAACGACCAGTTCATGTCCCAAGACGGACATGATTCCTTCCAACAGTTTTGAACGCCCAATGGGTTTACTGAGGCGCACCTGAATTCCAGCATCTCGAACCGCCTTTAGATCCCCCGGCTGAGAGGAACTCAACATGATCATAGGTGGTGTCTTGACGCCAGAGTCGGACATGATCGCATGCGCCAGTTCCACGCCGTCCATGCTTGGCATATGATAATCCAGAATAGCCAGATCAACGTTATTATGTGGATCTTTAAGATAATCCAGGACCTTCAGGCTGCTCTCCATGACAATTGGTGACAGTCCCCAGGCGGACAGATATTTTTCGAGAATTTCCCGATTGGTGGCGTTGTCGTCGACGACTAATACGTTAAGGCCCTCCAGGTCGTCTGCCGTGTATTTTTCGATTGATTTTCCAATATTGACGGTCAGGTCAACCCAGAATGTAGAGCCCACACCTTTTTCGCTTTTCACTTCGATCATCGAACCCATTAATTCGGCCAGGCTATTGGAAATGGAAAGGCCTAAACCCGACCCGCCAAATCGTCGGGTTGTGGATGTGTCGGCCTGGGTAAACGCGTTGAATAGCGTTTCTTGTGCGTCTTGATCAACGCCAATTCCGGTATCGTGAACCTGAAGCCTCAAGTTGACCCGACCGCCATTTTCCGACAGCAACAGTGCCGCAATATTGACCTCTCCGACATCGGTGAATTTCACGGCATTACCGACCAGATTAGCCAGAATTTGGCGTAACCGTGTGGGGTCGCCTTTAACGGCAGAGGGCAGCGCTGGATCACAATAACAGGTCAACACAACACCCTTGGCCTGAGCGGAGGCCTCCATCAGCGCCGCAATATCCTCCATCACATCACATATGTTGAAATCAACATATTCGAGTTCCAGTTTTCCTGACCCGATTTTGGAAAAGTCCAGAATATCGTTAATAACGCTGATCTGCATATCTGCTGAACGGGTCGCTGTATCCACGTAATGGGACTGTTCGTCGTTGAGGGGGGTCCCCTGAAGCAACTCAAGCATGCCAATGACACCGTTCATGGGTGTGCGAATTTCGTGGCTCATGTTTGCCAGAAATTCAGATTTCGCCTGGGCCGCGGCCAGGGCTTCCTCACGAGTCGCAATCAGCGCCGCTTCGGTCATTTTGCGGTCCGTAATATCAGTGCGGATCGCAATGTACTGGAAGGGTTTTCCCTGCTCATTCAAAAATGGAACAATAGTGGCCTGAACCCAGTAATAGCCTCCACCTTTTTTGCGGTTTTTAATCTCACCATGCCACGGCTTTCCGTTGGCAATCGTCCGCCACAATTCATTGTAGAATTCAGGAGAATGATCGCCGGATTTCAGAATTCGGTGATTTTGTCCAAGAAGTTTTTCACGGTCAAAACCGCTAATATCGCAAAACTTATCGTTGACGTAAGTGATGTTTCCCCTGACGTCGGTGATGCTGACAATCGCGTGTTCATCCAGAGCCAGTTTTTGCGATTCCAGCTCTCTGTCGCGGTCCGCGAGCATTGAATTTCGTAACTGAGCAAGTTGTCGATTCCGTTTGAGGGCAAAAATTCCGGTTGAAATTAGAACCAGCAAGATTACCAGAAATTCAATAATACCATAGCGATATGTGAAAAATGTATCCTTCAGGTTCACCTTGCCATGGTCTCTGTACGCCCCAACCTTCAGGGTCTTAAGCAAGTCATGAACGGGTTGATAGTTCAGTGGCACGGACCAGCCCATGTACTTTCCGGACGTCGCTGCGTCGTGATCAGGTGTCAGATCCAGCAACGCACGGGCGATTTTCTGCGACAGCTCCGTAGGCGCTTTTGGAAATCCTGCAAATACCCATTCGGGATACAGCTCTGTCGAGCGCAGATAGGGGAAATCCATACTGTTTTTTTGGCTGAGACTACTGAAATCTGTGATTTTTATGACGCCGCTTGTTGCTGCTCGCTCCAGTATGTCCGTGCGCACCACACCGGCGTCAACCCTGCCATCACGAACGGCCTTAACCACCGTCATCTGATTTCCATCAGCGAACAATAACTGCTTTAAATCATCGTTGGGGTTGAAGTCCTGTTTCAACATTTCGACCCACGCGACGCGCCACCCACCGAACGATTGTTCGGACACCGCGATCAGTGTTTTACCGCGCAAATCCTTGATACTGTTAATATCCGTCCGATCCGAACGGGTAAAAATCACGCCTCCAAACCGGGTATTGGGTTTGCCTTGTATGTTGTTAATCAAGGTCAGTATACGACTGGCGCCAGAACTGAGTTCCATTTCGATGTAGGATGACGGGTTGGTGATCACGTAATCAAACTCACCACGTTTCGCCGCTTCCAATAACTCTGGCAGTCTGTCATACGGTTTTAATTTAAAGGTGTATCCGGAAATTTTTCTGGTTAGGAAATCGGTGGTCGCCCGCCATTGTTTCAGGCTGCTCTCGACGCCCGTATGGGCGCGCAACCCAATGACGATATTTTCCGCGCGCACCCGAGTTGTGAACACTGAAAATAGCGTTAAAACAACAAGGCCTGCCACCACCCAACGAACGCGTAAACCGCGTTTAAGAGTGATATTTGTATCGTTCGGTGTTTGTATGTCCATTCGCGATTTCATCGTTCCGCATTACACCAGAACGACCTAAAACAGATTTTGAAAAATTCCGTTCTATTTTTCATAACGATTATATTCCACCAGCTCCGGGTTAGAAGATCACGAAAGAACGAACAATGCCTCAACGTTTCGCCACAACAATGTAATAACAAATCATTCGCAATAACGGGGTAATTTCACGCCGCTGCCTCGTTAGTAAACCTCCCAAACCGAAATAACATCTGAAAAAGCTAACCAGCCAACCGGAGGAAGGGAGGATTCACGATAATTCTGCCAAATACAATTACATCTGATGAGTGTAATATATCTCGACACACAATCAATCTATATTGCTATGAATTTCGCGATACGCCCCATAAGCACGGTTGTCAAGTTACTGTACCTGCGCTGTTTGTTATTTATATGAGACGACGAGCCAGCATCAAGCCATCGCCAATAGGCAGAAGACTGTTTGAAACCCGCATGTCATCCCGGATTTTTTCGGTCAGAAGGCGGATGGATTTGGTTGAGTTTTTCTGGTTACTGAAGTCTGCGACAGCGCCGCGCCATAACATGTTGTCTACAGCGATCAGCCCGCCGACGCGCACCAGTTGAAGCGCGTATTCGTAATATGCGTCATATTCTTTTTTATCCGCATCAATAAACACGAAATCAAAGTCGTCGGCCCCGCCTTCATCCACAAGTTCGGCAAGTGTATCCAGCGCCATACCGAGACGCAGACTGATCCGCCCCGACACCCCGGATATGTTCCAGTATTTTTCACCGATCCGCGCGTATTCAGGCATACCTTCCAACGTAACAATACGCCCCCCATCCGGCAGCGCCGCCGCCATGCAAAGGGTGCCATACCCGGTAAAGGTTCCAATTTCCAAAACCGATCTGGCGCCAATCAATCCGATCAGAAAAGCCAAAAACTGTCCCTGTTCCGGTGGCACCTGCCAATCTCCCTGGGCAAGCGATTCCGTTTCCCGGCGCAACCGCGTCAGCGCATCACTTTCAACCATGCTGCAGCGTTGAACATAGGACCACAGTTCATCAGGAAGAAATGACGAATTAGCTACCATAAGTGTTTCCCATGACCGGAGCGCATTTCACATCGTTCCTCGAAATGCCGCCATCAGTTTTTTTATGGCGGAACGCTTGTTCAGCCGCAAAAAGCCAACGAACAACCTGCATTGTTACTTATCCCGGGTAGGCCCTTACCAACTGATTTTGTTCGCCCAATCCTTCGACCCCAAGCCGCATAACGTCTCCGTCTTTCAGAAACACCGGTGGCTTATGCCCAACTCCAACACCGGGCGGGGTGCCGGTAATGACGATATCTCCGGGCATCAACGTCATGTATTGACTTATGTAACTGACGATATGCGCCACACCAAAGGCCATGGTGCGGGTATTGCCGTCCTGATAGCGTGTGCCATTGACTTCAAGCCAGATGTTCAGTGATTGCGGGTCGGTAATTTCGTCTGTCGTCACAAGCCATGGCCCGACCGGGGCCGAAGTATCAAACCCTTTGCCTTTTATCCACTGACCTGTGCTTTCAAGTTGAAAGGCGCGTTCTGAAATATCATTGGCGACAGCATATCCGGCAATAAATCCGATCGCCTCGGCCTGTTCAACATACTGGGCCTTCCTGCCGATAATGATCGCCAGCTCAACCTCCCAATCTCCCTTTTCCCCGCCTTTTGGCAGGATGACATCGTCATTTGGGCCGTTAAGCGCAGTGATGGTTTTTGAGAACAGGACAGGCTCATCCGGAACTTTCATCCCAACTTCAAGTGCATGATCCGTATAATTCAGGCCAACGGCGATAATTTTCCCTACATTGTTGACCGGACACCCCAACCGCACGGTGCCCTCGACACGTGGCAGGGACTCAGTGTCAAGTTTCGCCAGAGCTTTCAGCCGATCCGGATCAAGGGCGGCTCCGTCCAAATCATTGAGTTGGCCGGAAAGGTCCCGAATTCGGCCGCTCTCATCTAACAGGCCGGGTTTTTCCTCGCCACGAGGACCATATCGTAAAAATTTCACCGGGTTTATCTCCTGAACATAGCGCGGAATATACATGCGTATTTTATCGGTAAAACCATCAGGCCACATCATTTGCGGGCGGTCAAGGAAGCGACAAAAACCCCCAGCTTGCTGCGAGTTAATATTACTCCTATAAACTATAGCTACCGGGCACTCCGGGAGTGGGTTGAATTTTTGCAGTGACGCGTTTTGGTCGCTGAAAGGTAAATGATCTGGAATGCATCAAGCTAATCCCGATTTTATGGCCAAGCTGGAAGCTATCAAGGCGGAATATACCAAAGAATCCCTGCCAACTCAGGTGGCGGAGCTCACGACCCGGTGCGACGACCTGCGCGATGCGTCTCCCGAAGGCGGGCTGAATGCCACGGCACAGGCCGTGCACGCCGCTGCACATAAATTAACCGGGTCCTCCGGAACATTTGGATATGCGGAAATTTCCGTTAAATCCCGCGAAATTTGTAATTTGACTGAACGTGCGCGGATCGACGTAACGCCCTTCAACACACATGATCGTAATAAGGTCATTATTTTGGTTGATCAGTTGCAACTGCTTCTCAACGCCGTAACTGCCGGTCACGATAAGGACGAACACGAAACACCAAAAACAGACACTGCGAATGGATTAGGATTACCGGACAAAGGGGCCGTGGTTGTTCTCTGCGACGCCAACTCCTATACGGTTATTTTTGCCGAAAAATTCATAGCCCAGGAATTCAAGGTTATCCGAATCGACCAGGTGGACGAACTCTTTCAGACCGTCTTGGACAGCAAGGCTGAAGTTGTAGTTGCGGATCTGGACATGGATAACGATAGCGTTGTCGATGAACAGGAATTCCTGAAACTGAATTCAGTCCTGGATCACGACGTATCGTTGATCTTTGTCTCTGCGCAAGCCGACATGACTGCCAGATTGGCTGCCGTGCGGGCCGGGGGCGACGCCTTTGTCATCGCACCGTTCGAGGAAAGCGAACTGATGGATACCATCGACCGGCTGACCGATACGGGTCTGAAAGCCCCGCACCGGGTAATTATTATCGACAAGGACGAGGAATTCACTCAACTGGTGTCAGACACTCTTGAAAAATCAGGAATGATTTGTGAGGTCGTGACAAATCCCAATAAGACGCTGGACGCATTGGCGTCATTTGTTCCAGAAGCGATTCTGATGGATATTTCCATGCCGGGCTGCACCGGCCAGGAGTTGGCGAGCGTCATACTCCAACAGGAAACTTTTGTCGGCACACCCATTATATTTATATCAGAAGACAGACGCCGTGAAGGACGCGTTGATGTGGTTCGCCAGGGGTCATACAGCTTTATGGCCAAACCTATTGATCTTGAGAAACTGATTGGTGTGATCCGTGGACAGGCTATTCGGTTCCGCGCCCTGCGTGCGCGCATGGTCAAGGACAGCCTGACCGGACTGAACAATTCGTCCATGACGCGGCGCCTCCTGGAACGTGAAATTGATAATGCCCGGCGGACCAAATTGCCACTGTCATTCGCAATGATTGATATCGATCTCTTCAAGGACATTAACGATACTTTTGGACATGCCAATGGCGACAAGGTTTTGAGAAGCTTGTCACGCCTGCTCAAACAGCGTTTCAGAAGCAATGACGTCATCGGTCGGCTGGGCGGGGAAGAGTTCGGCGTTGTTATTGCCGGAACCACCGGGGTCACATCCAAGATCATTTGCGACCAGGTTCGCGAAGCCTTCGCGGAACTTCAATTTGATGCACAGGGTGAAATTTTCTCCTGCAAATTCAGCGCTGGAATAGCCGAATTTCCGGACTTTCAATCCAGTTCAGAGATCATGGAAGCAGCTGACAGGGCCTTGTATGAAGCCAAGAACGCAGGCCGCAATCTTGTCGTGCTGGCGAACCACAAGAATGCTGCAAACAGAACATATTCGGGCCGTTAGATTCTAAAATTTTATCCCCGCCAACTGTCACGCAAGATCGGCAGGCACTCTTGCGCGTCGCTGATTGTTGCTGCCTGAAACACCTTGAAATCTGCACTATTCAGGGCATGCGCGGCGGATTGTTCCATCGTATCTTCTCCATGGCCGGTTTTGACATGCATCCCCCCTGAAAATCCGGCATTTTTTCCAGCCTGAAGGTCCGAGGCGCGGTCGCCGACAATCCAGGAATGAACAAGGTCAATCGCCAGCCGTTGATCTGCCCGGAGCAGCATGCCGGGGTTGGGTTTGCGCCCGGGGTGGTCGGGATGCTGATACGGGGCATTTCCGCTGGCGTGGAACGGACAGGCGAAAACGCCATTTACAAACGCGCCGCCAGTAGCCAGTTCATCGATAATCCGCTCCTGCACGTCGATAAACTCTTTCCATCCGTATTTTCCAAACCCGATACCAGACTGATTGGTGACGACCACGACTGGAACACCCAGAGAATTAGCGCGTCCGATTATATCTGCCGCACCATTAATCAGACTGACATCCTCGACGCGATGCAGATAATGAGCTTCTTCGACAATGACGCCGTCACGATCAAGAAACAGGGCAGGGCGCTTGCCAGGCCCCTGACTTCGGTTAAGGACCTGACACCAGATTCCTTCAGAATCGATTTCAGCACCAAAGGGCATGGAAAGGTTACGGCTGTTCATATGAATTCATCCGCTGCGGGTTGATCGGCGACAAGCTCTGTTTGTATAATTTATGCGAGCTGATGAAAACATGCCTGAATTTCAGACTGTTTATATATTTATGAAGCAAGGTCATCCCGATGGACAATAAACAGCCGAACTCAAACCTTAAATTTTCCAGCTGCTGGGCACGCTGGGCGCTGATCGTATTTGGCTGGTTGAATGTGGTTATTGCGCTGATTGGGGTGGTCGTGCCAGGGTTGCCGACAACGGTATTCCTGATCGTCGCCTTCTGGGCGTTTTCCAACAGTTCCGAACGGTTTCAGAGCTGGATGTGGAATCACCCCAAATTTGGCCCTACCATTCGCCACTGGCACAATCACCGGGTCATCCCGAAGCGGGCCAAGATTTTAGCCGTAACCATGATGTCGCTAAGTTTTTGTTATTTGACCTTCTTTGTTGCGGAAAGCCTGACACTGCCTGTTGTCATGGCATTGATTATGGTGCCTGCCGGTGTCTATGTTGTCACACGCGATAGCATCCCTCCCGAAGACGTGGTTACCATATCAACATATAACGACAACCACGGTCTGCATTAGCCGGAATAGGCGATTCCGGGGCGCGCAAAAGTTAATATTCCCCTGGATATTTCCGGGAACTAACGAACTTGGCTCCGACCGTAAAATTTTTCGATCCGCGACTGAACGAGTTCGAAGATGATCGAGATTATCCAATAGATGATAGCGGCCGTTATAAGCATTTCCAGATGCTTGAACTCGCTACGACCCTGGGTTCGGGCCAGAAACATCAAATCCCAGACCCCGATCACGGAAATCAGTGAGCTGTCCTTAAGCATGGCGATGAACTGATTGCCGGTTGGTGGAATAATGATGCGCATGGCTTGCGGCAAAATTATTTTGCGCATGATGATCCCGCTGCGCAGACCAAGCGCCAATCCGGCCTCTGTTTGACCGTCCGGGATGTTCTGAATGCCGGCGCGAAAAATTTCGGCCATGTACGCGCCGTAACATAGCGACAGGGCCGCGATACCGGCCGGAACCGCCGCCACGTCATAGCCCAGTTGTGGCAGCCCCAGATAAATCAGATAGACCTGCAATAACAAAGGAGTCCCCCGGAAAAAGGATATGTAGAACGTCGCCAGTCCATACGCTGGTCCGTTTCGGGAAAGGCGCGCCAATGCGCCAGCCATGGCAAGAACGCAAGCCAGTGAAATGGCTATAATAGAAACATAGATCGTCGTGAATGCGCCCTGGGTGATCAGGAAAGGCAGGCGTTTCCATATAAACGGATAACTGAGTCCAAATGAATCGAAGAAGGCCAGAATCAGAATCAGAAGTTCAAGCCAGATAACCAGCAATTGGCCGGAGAAGGGTAATTTTTCTATCACCAGGGCATTGAGAACAACGGCAGCCCCCAGGATCAGGCCAACCATCAGGTGATCGAAAAAAACATGTTCCGTCGAAACGCCGAGCGCCGGGGCCATCCACTGGCCGACAACGGTGTCAGCGAGTTTCAGCGCGACGGATAAAATCGCCACGATCAAAAATAGGCCCAACAGCCGAAACCAGCGCTGCTTCAGTATTTCAAAGAATTCTTCTTGCATGAATTGCCACCCGTCTCGCAATCAATGCCAACCCTGGCAAAATGAAATCGCGAGACGCTAGTCTAACGGATAGAACTGCTATCCGTTAGACCTAAGCTGTTACTTATTTGGCTTTCGAATAGTCTACGCCGTACCATTTCATGGATAGCTTTTTCAACGTTCCGTCCTGATGCAACGAATTTACCACCTCGGCGATCTTGGCGGCGAATTCCGTATCGCCCTTATCGACCGCAACGGCCAACGGTTCGTAGAAGACCGGTGCACCCAGCAATTTCATGGGGTATCCGTTCTTCATCGCTTCCTTGATGGTTGGAAGAGACGAAAGAACGGCGTCGAGGCGCCTGCCGTCACCGACGCGTAAATCATCAAAGGCGTTGACGTCGGTTTCGTAAGAACGAAGTTTTCCCGCCGTTACCTGATAAGTAAACGCAGGCGTGCCCTGAGCGTCGATAACCAGATTTTTGTTCAGGTATGCCTCATAAGTGCATCCGCCACATACTCCGATTTTCTTACCATTCAGCTCAGATATCTGTGTCAGCTTGCTGTCATTGTGAACGGCGAAGGACGCCGGGGTATAATAATATACGGCGGGGAACGTCAAAATCTTGGCGCGGGCTTTGGTCGGCGTCATGGAACCGACGGAGACATCCCAGCGACTGCCCCATCTTCCGGCCGTGATGATCTCCCATCCTGGCGTAACAATCTTTAATTTTGCGCCCAAACGCTTGGCAATCGCCCTGCCGACATCAATGTCGAAGCCATCCATTTCGTTCTTTTCATTGAGAAATGATTGCGGCGGGTATTCAGCGTCAGACGAAAGAACAAGGACTTTGTTCTTCATGACGCGGTCCAGAACGGCACCTGCATTGGCATTGGCCATGGGCGTCAAAAGCAGTGCTGCACCCAGAAAAAGATTCCATAGTCTGATCATAGTTGTTCTCCCTGATATCTGTTCATCTTGAGTTATTGCTGTTTTCACCAGGAACGGAATCCGAGATGCCCGCTCTCAATCTGGCCTAACTTTATTGTTTTACAGGTGTATAATAACATAGAAGATTACGTGCGCAACCGGTCTCCAGCATTTGAAACCCGCATGAGTTTCATGACAGATCAAAACTTTGTAGAATCTGTGTGCTCAGGAAAACGCAGACTCCCTAACCTCAATCAGCCACACCCCCGGATCGTGCAACGCCTTTGACAGATCGTTGGTCAGTTCATCCAGACCTTCGGGTTGGCGGTGATATGCGCCATAGGCCCGGGCCAACAGGTCGAAGTCAGGATTGCGTTGTTCTACGCCTATTTTCCCGATTCCGTTTTCAATCATGTCGTCTCGAATTTGCCCGAGCGCGTCATTATTCCATAATATAACGATCAGATGGAGGTCCAGTTCTGTGGCGACGGCCAACTCCTGAACCGTAAACTGGAGCCCGGCGTCACCAACCAGGGCAACGACAGGAGTAGCCGGCGACGCCAACTTGCCGCCAATCGCTGCCGGCATCGCGTATCCCAGCGTTCCAAATCCGCTGGGATGGAACCAAGACCGGGGTCTGGGCGCGGCATATACCTCATTACCAGAATAGGCGATTTGCGTCATATCGGTATAGATTACCGCCGTCTCTGGCAGTACCGAGCGCAGGGCCTTCAAAACAGACCGATGTGATCGCATTGCTGCGCTTTGATCCTTAACAGCGGACCGGCGCATATCGCGCACCCGCTTTTGAATACTGTCGAAGTCAACGAAACGACCGGTGGGAAGTCGCGAAAGCAGCGCCTCAAGTGCGGTGGTGGCGTCCGATGTGATACCTAAAGTCGCCGGGTACGGATTGTTAATCTGACCGGGATCAATATCGATCCGGATCAGCGCACCGGGAAGCGATAACCGCCGACACCAGCTATCTGTCTCCGCCAATTCAGTGCCAATCGCCAATACGACGTCTGATTCCGCGAGAAATTTCTGGGTTTCGGCTGAAGACAACGTACAGCCGAGATGGAGAGGGTGATCATCGACCATCAGACCTTTGGCGGCGACCGTCGTAATCACCGGCGCACCCAACTGTTCTGCCAGTCGACTCAGTTCCGGGCCCGCGTCGCAAGCCCCGCCGCCGACGACGATAACCGGCATCCTTGCATCGCCAAGGAGGTTGGTCGCCATCGTAATGGCCGCCGTATCAGGCTCAGGCGCAAATACCGGATCGGCGGGTAACCATTCTCCTTCAACCACCATTTCCGCGACGTCCAATGGTATCTCGATATGCACGGGACGCGGGCGCGCACCTTCAAAAACAGCAAACGCCTTGTCGATCAATAGCGGGACGTCTTTTGGCGTCATGGCCGTCGCCGCGAAAGCGCAAAGAGGAGCCGTCACCGAACGCTGGTCGCTGATTTCGTGTAACCTGCCAAGCTGTGACCCCAAATCATCTGTGCGACGGACCGTCGAAATGACCAGCATCGGAACCGAGTCCGAATAGGCCTGCGCCATTGGCGTGGTAATGTTGGTGACGCCGGGTCCGGTGATTACAAAACAGACTCCCGGACGTCCGCTTATCCGCGCATATCCATCCGCCATAAAACCGGCACCTTGTTCATGACGCACCAGTATATGTCGAATTGTGCTGTTCGACAGGCCGCGATAGAGCTCCAGCGTGTGGACGCCGGGAATACCGAATACAGTATTGACGCCCCGGCGTTCCAGCAACCTGACCAGTGCCTCGGCGCAAGTCTGATTAGGAGACATGGCTTTGAGTTTTGATAGGGGAGGTGCCGAACCGCCCGATATGCTGGCGTCCCATGAAGCTCTCGACCCAATTACGGCACACCTTGATCGCTTCTTCAGTCGAGAATGCAGATGGGTCGAGGCTGATTTCCAGCCAAAGCCCATCCATCAAGCCAGTAAGGCTCAAAGCCGCCAGACGGGCATTTATCTCTATTCCGTGGCTGTCTGCAATTTCAGTCAACACACCCGCCAAATCATCGCGGTATGCGGCATAGGCCTGACGGTGCATGTCTTGTATCCGGTGATCGAACCTGATCAGTCGCCAAAACGAAATCCAGGTCAATAACACATCTGCGTTAATGAAGTCGGCGGTGAAGCTTGCTTCAAAGAACGCCTGCAAACGCAGGTCCGGTGAGACAGGGGTGGCTTTAAGCGCGGTGCGGGTAATACGGGCAAAATCACCTGCCATCGTGTCATAGGTTTTGGCGACAAGATCGTCTTTGCTATCGAAATAATGGCGTAGCAAACCTGCGGAAACGCCGGCTTCCTCGCATATGCGCCGAACTGTCGCACCTTCGATTCCATCACGGACAAGACACCGCGCCGTCGCGTCAATAAGAGAGCGCCGCCGGACATCGGCATCGACGCGGGAAAATTTAGGCAGTTGGGATTTATTTTCGACCATGCAATGCACCAACATCAGTATCCGGTTTGGCGTTGTGACGGCCATCAGGGTAGCGCCCTATTTTACAAATGTAAAATAGGGCGCCAGGTACGATTATACTGAGGTTGCAGTTTCAAAAAAATGCAAGCCTATCACACCACCCACGATCATGGCGATGCAGACCGCCTTAGCGAAAGTCGCTGATTCGCCAAAAATAAATATCCCGGCGACGGCGACAAGCGCCGTACCCAGCCCCGACCACACGGCATAGGCAATCCCGACCTCCATGGATTTCAGGACATGGGCCAGTAAAACAAAGCTGAGGCTGTATCCGGCGACGACGGCGATACTCGGGCCCAGGACACTGAAACCGTTGGAGAGTTTCAGGGAAAGTGTGCCGAAAACTTCACAGACAACGGCAAAAACCAACAATACCCAAGGCATTTCACGGGCTCCAATTCAGGTGCAACAGGTTTGCCGATTTGTCCACTGGCTGGCAAGAAAAGCAACTCAAATTTGAACGTTGAACTCCCGGACATATGGCGGCTAGACTACCGGATGACTGGAGGAATTTGGCAACTGGTTTCGGCAAGCATTCTGTTTGCGGTGAGCCACCTTTTGTTTTCGCACCCGCCGGTTCGCAATCCTCTTCGTCGATTGTTGGGAAAGTGGGGATTCCGGGGGTTCTATTCCTTGATCTCAATCGCCTTGATGGCGTGGATGGTTTTAGCCTACGGCGATGCGCCCAGAACCGTTCTCTGGGAGGCCCATACGGCAATCCGCCACGGCTCTTTAACGATCATGCTGTTGGCCTTTTTTCTGCTCGTATGTGGCGCCACGACACGCAATCCTGGCATCATGGATATGGAAGAAAAGGGGCTTCAAACCGGAGCGATCGGCATTCTGAAAATTACCCGCCACCCGGTCATGTGGGGCATGGCGCTCTGGGGCGTTTCTCACGCGCTCGCCAATGGCCATCAGGAAGGTCTTATTTTCTTTGGCAGTCTTGCCGCTTTGGCGCTGGTTGGAGCCAGCCACATCGATTACCGGCGAACCCTCAGTCTTGGTGACAGGTGGCGCGACTATATGGCCGTAACATCGCATGTCCCGCTGGGAGCGATCCTGAGTGGTCGCGCCAAGGTTGGCAAAGGCGAGATCAAGTGGTGGCAAACGCTGCTCAGCATCGCCCTGTATGCCAGTTTTCTTTTCAGCCACGAAACCCTGTTTGGGCGCTACGTCCTGCCGATCTGAACCCGTAACCCCGTTCAAGCGCCGGTGAACGCCTGTAAGCCGGTTTGTGCCCGCCCCAATATCAGGGCGTGAATATCGTGCGTGCCTTCGTAGGTGTTCACGGTTTCCAGGTTCATCAGATGACGGATGACATGAAACTCATCCGATATGCCATTACCGCCATGCATGTCCCGCGCCATACGCGCGATATCCAAGGCTTTTCCGGCGCAATTGCGCTTAATCAGCGAAATGTTTTCAGGCGGGCAGTTGCCTTCGTCAAGCAGACGCCCGACGCGAAGACAGGCCTGCTGGCCCAACACGATTTCGGTCTGCATGTCGGCCAGCTTTTTCTGGATCAGCTGATTGGCCGCCAGCGGCCTGCCGAACTGTTTGCGGTCAAGCGTATATTGGCGCGCCGCATGCCAACAGAATTCCGCCGCCCCCATTGTCCCCCAGGCGATGCCGAAACGGGCCTTGTTCAGGCAGCCGAACGGTCCGGCCAGGCCCTTGACCCCGGGCATCAGGTTTTCTTCCGGAACGAACACCTTGTCCATGACGATTTCACCGGTGATTGAGGTGCGCAGGGACATCTTGCCTTCAATCTTCGGCGTAGACAGGCCGTCCATGCCTTTTTCCAGCAGGAACCCGTGAATGACTCCATCCAACTTGGCCCAGACCACAAAAACGTCAGCGATTGGGGCGTTGGAAATCCACATCTTTGATCCGGTCAACAGATACCCGCCGTCCACAGTTTCGGCGCGGGTTTTCATACCACCGGGATCGGACCCGTGATCGGGTTCCGTCAACCCGAATGCGCCGACCATTTCGCCCGTCGCCAGATTCGGCAGGAATTTTCGCTTCTGCGCCTCGCTTCCGTAAGCGTAAATGGGGTGCATGACCAATGAAGACTGTACACTCATGATGGAGCGATACCCTGAATCAACACGTTCTATTTCGCGCGCGATCAGGCCGTAACAGACGTGATTGACACCAACTCCGCCGTATTCTTCAGGGATCGTTGGTCCCAGCAGGCCAAGTTCGCCCATCTCGTTAATGATCTCACGATCAAAGGTTTCGTGCCTGTTGGCCTCAAGAACCCGCGGCATCAGTTTATCCTGTGCAAAATTATGCGTCGTGTCGCGAATCATGCGCTCATCTTCTTCCAGCTGAGTATCCAGCAGAAACGGATCATCCCATTGAAAATGCGGTTTGGAGGACATGCGGAATTCCTGTGTTCAGTTAGATGAGGGAGGGTCAAATATGTAATTAAGCACCTGAATGCCCATTATTACCAAAAGGCACCCTCATTGTCATGCATTAGACCCTGGAAGTTTGCAAGCCTGCTTGTTGGTTTTGCTCAATGGCGATCTCCGTGTTACCAAGGACCGTTCTTGTATTCATAAAATGGACCCATCATCCAGAATGTCACTTACAACCAACGACGACGCCCTTCGCCGCGTCAAACTGCTGTCTCTCGATGTGGACGGTGTCCTGACCGATGGCGGGATTTATTACGCCGATGACGGAAACACATATCGTAAGTTCAATGCCAAGGACGGCATGGGCATGGTACGATTGATGAACACGGGCGTTCAGGTAACCATCATTTCCGCCGGTCGCCCCGGCGGCATCGAACACCGCGCCAACCGGCTGGGGATCAAGCATGTTTTCACCGACGTTCACGATAAATTATCAGTCTTGCGCAAACTCTGTGATGAGCTGGGGATCGGCATGGAAGACGTTGCCCACATCGGAGATGATGTTAACGATCTTGCCATCATGGAGCACATTGGCCTGTCCATCACCGTCGCCGATGCCGTCGACGATGTTCTCGACGTGGCCGATATTGTCACCCGACGGCAGGGTGGGGCAGGGGCCGTGCGGGAAATATGTGACGCCATAATCCGGTTGCGTGAACTGGAATAACCATGCCTTTCCCCGGGCATGCCACGGCAGAAGGTACGGACAGGTTCAGGGCCCGCACCTCGTGTCCGGAAGCGCATTTTCACAAAATCGGGGACCAGTTCTGGTCATCCGTTGGGATCGGCACCTATATGGGGGAACGGGATGATGAAACCAACCGCATTGTCGCCGACGCGGTTTTCACCTCGGTCAAGGGCGGCATCAACGTCATTGATTCCGCAAGCAACTATCGAAGCGAACGGGCGGAAAAAAGCGTCGGGCGGGCGCTGTCTCGCCTGATTGAGGACAAACACTGCAACCGGGACGAACTCGTCATCTGCACCAAGGGAGGGTATTTGCCGTTCGGCGCGCCTGGTTTTCTGAGCGACGTGGCCGGAAAGGTCGGTGAGGTTGCCGAGCACGATATGGTCGCCAACGGGCACTGCATGCATCCGGATTATCTTGAGTGGCAGATGAACCGCAGCCTTGAACATCTGGGTCTGGATTGCATCGACGTCTACTATGTCCACAACCCGGAAGCTCAGGCTGGAAAAATCGAAGAACGGGTCTTTGATCAGCGGCTGGAAGCGGCTTTCCGGTTTCTGCAAGGGGCTGTCAAAGATGGTAAAATCCGGGCCTATGGCATCGCGTCGTGGAACGCTTTTCGCCTGACACCGGACAATCCCGCCCATATGTCTCTGCAAAAGGCCAAATCCATCGCCCGTCGCGCCGCCAACGGCGGGCGGGATCATTTTCATTTTATCCAGTTGCCGGTCAATCTGGCGGCGCTGGAGGGATTGCGGCTCCCCAATCAAATGGTGGGAAGAGATGCGTTTCCAGCCGTGCGGGCGGCGCTGACGCTGGGAATTAGGACCATTTCCAGCGGTTCGATTGGACAGGCCAAAATTCCGGAACTGTCAGAAGAACTTCGCCTGAAACTGGGCGCAAACCTCAACGATTACCAGCGCGCCCTACAGTTCACCCGCTCCGCCCCGGCGATCGCCACCGCCCTGGTCGGTATGAAACAGACCGAACATGTGCTGAAAAACCTGGAAGTCTGTAATCGGCCGCCCCTGACACCGACACAGGCGAGGGCATTGTATAGCTGACAGTACAACCAAGTCGTTTCGCTACCATGCAATTGAAAAATCGCTACTTTCAGGTGTAATGATAATTTTATTCCAATTAGAATAAGAATAATGTATCATTGTAATGTGAATGGCGATGGTCTTCATAACTAAAAATAAATATCGGAGAAGTGTCGCGGTCCGAACTTGGTCAGGGGGGAAGCCATGTGGAGAGCAACTTGGCGGCAATGCGCTGCATCACCAATTCGCATATTTCAATCTACTCTGTTTTTTTCATTGGCTATTGCACTAACGGCGTGCGGGCTGCCCAAAAGCATGGGGGTGCGGTCCGGGACGGAACCTCGTCATCAGGATGACGACGTGAGGTTTCGGGTTAGTTATTTCTATCGTGTTTTCGATTACTGCGCCAACCCGGCCTTCGACAAACACGACCCAAACCGTATTCAAAGTGATGCACTCTATCGCTTTCGCATGACTGGCAAGGCCAATGCCCTGTTCACCAAGGTGATATTTGAGTCAGGCACCCTGAAGAGCTACGAAATCGACCCTTTGGGTGCCAGCATTGCCTTCGACAAAAAGAACGGGCGGTTTCACTATCAGTCACGTGAAGCAACCGAACGTGCCGCCAACTGCGGCAATGTGGAAGACGAAATGGAACGCCTGACCAGGCGTGTCAAAAGCTTGAGCGCCCTTAAGGCTAAGGGTGATGCCAGCTACAATAACTTAATCAAGGCCTTTAACACCCGTCTTGAGACACTTGCCAGCAGCCGGGCCTGCCTGCCGGATAAAATCGTGAAAAGCCAAACACCGCTACCGACCAACAATTCGATGGCCCTTCGCTCTGCCGGTAGGGAACTCAGGGGTGTGAAGGAAGTTAAGGTAGATATAAAACCCAGCGTAGACCCGAAGGTCACCCTCACCGTCAATCTTACGACAGTGCATACCAGTCTGAATGCGGCAGGTAAGGGGCTCGCTGATTTGGAATCTGGTTCGGATAGTCGCAAAGCCTTTTTATCGGCGACCAAAGCACTTCAAAACATCAAGGTCGATGAGGATCAGTCAACGCTGGTAACGACTGATGGTGAAGCAAGTGCTAAGAAAAAAATAGAAGACGCCCAGACCAAAATTCGAGAACTTATCGGCTCGGTCAATACCAATCTAAAGGGTGCGGGTCTGGCACTGGAAGAAATGGTCAAACAGCCGACGTCAGGCCTGTTTTACCTCTCCTATGCCGGAACCCGCTTGATCGAAGCCGGTGATAAATTTGACGGACTGGCGTCATTCCTTGGTAACGGTAAAAATTTTGTGGAAACCCCAGTTAAAGGCTATGCCCCGGAGGGCACATTCAAATCGATACAGGATGCTGCGTCGGCACTTAGAAATACCGGACGCCACCTGCAGAGCGCTGCTGTCGGAAGTTCCGTCGCAGCGAACAGCTGTGCTCCAGGCGAAAACCTGGAGCGCGGGTTTCAAGTTATTGGTCCGCAGGGCAGCACGACGTTTGATCAGGATGATCGTCTGATCATGGCCATGTCGACATCGGCCAGCCCCCTGTTGGAACAATTGAAGGACATCTCAAACCGGGTTCTGGCGGAGCAGCAGTCCCCTGGCGACTCGCTCCTTCAACTGGTTAAGGCGCGTTTAAAGATTACTCAGGCCAAGGCGGCATTGAGTAAGGACAAAACAAAATCCGGGGAAATTGAAGACATGGGCAAAAAAGCCCTGAAGGGAGTGCAGAAATGAAAACCCAATTCAAAAATATTGCACTTGTCCTTACGAGCACCTTGGGGCTGTCGGCCTGCGGCGTAACCAGTGTTGGCGATGCATTCTCGGGTGGATCGTCCATGCGCATTGATGTCGAGGTCTACAAAGGCCCGTTGTCCAAAAACGTCGAAATCCAATGGGGAGAGCTGACCGCTATCATCCGCGAATCACAAACCACGCTGGCTACCTTCGATGACGACGTGTTGCGCCTCGCCAGTACCCAAGGATTCCTGAAAGACGGCGAATTGCCGATAACGGGCCTGGATATTTGGGGCGACGCCAAGTCCATCAATTTCAAAAAAATCAAAAAAAATCTCACGCAGGCAGATAACTCGGTCAGGGATGTCAACCGCTTGCTAAACGGGGATCATAAAGACCTGAAAGCAATAAAAAAGGACATTCAAAAAGCCAGAGACACTTTAAATTCCGGCCTCTATTTCGCCGGACAGGTTGAAAAAAACGTGACAGCGGACGGAGAACATCTAACGACCGCCCTTGCCGAGTTGAAATCGGCGTTCGTCAAATTGGCGAAAACACTCGCTCCTCTACCCGAAGGATTGCGTGCTATCAACTTAGGTCAGGTGCCGCCTAAAACGGCGGAACGCTTGAACAGTGAACAATTAAAGTCCGCAATATCAAAACTGAGCGCTAGCGCGGTTGCGTTGGACGATGTTGTCAAGGAAGCGAATAAAGCCGTTGATCTGAACGTTAAGGATCTTGGCGAGCGGTTAACCTCCAAACTGACCCGTGACCGTTATGGCCCGATTTCCATCACGCCGCACAATCGCCGTGTTGCGAATGACCGCAAATCCACGCCGTCCCGGGCCGTCGCCAGAGTTCGGGGGGGCGAGATATCATCCGCCAAAAATCAGTTGTTTTGGTGTAATCAGGAAAGTTACAGAAAGCAACTGGATGGCGATTATGAAAGCACCGCCAATGCGTTGGCAGCACAGGATTGTCTCCGGTTGGCGGAAATTCATGATGAAATTGATCATCTGCACCGGATCATTCTACCGTTTAAAAAACAGGTGCAGATTAAAAACAATGCCAAAAGAAGCATACAGACAGGCACCCAGTTTGCCCGCAGCCTGAAAGACCTTGGCACGGGGGGTGATCCCGTGCCGCTTTCGGACCTGCTGACCTGGGCGTCTGAAATCGGCACCCGCATGAAACACAAGGCGTTTTATTGGGCCGAAGCCATGATGGTAGCCGCACCAGACAGGCCGGTGCGGACGATGGTTTCCGCCTTCGCAAACATGTCGGCGGAACTTGGAAACCAAATTACGTCACGTGCCGATACGATCCTTAAACAATGTCCTTTCGATGTTATAAAAAACAAGCACATTTGCGACAACAAAATCGCCAAACGAATGCCGCTCAGCGTATATCTTCGTGAGATCAATCCGACGGAGTTTCACAATCTGTTCATCTATAACCGTTCCGGCGGCCTTGCGACCGTAGAAGAAACATTTTCCCGCCCGGCGTGGAATCTGGGCACGGAGGAAAGCTCGGACCGCGCGCGTATTGTTGAAAAGCTGTTTGCCGATCACAACTGGTCGAATATCAATACCGTTTACGCCAGCGGGCAGGGTGATGTCAGTATGGCGTTCATCAAGGATTCCATCGGCAACTGGAACCTGAAAAATTTCAAGAACGACCCCACCGAACTACTGGAGGGTTACAAAAAAATTACCGTCGCCGCCGCCAGTGCTGCTGTGAAACTAATTGAAAATGCGGCCGCTCCAGGTGTTCCTTCCGCGCTTTCCATGGCCAGCAACATGATGAGAGGCCGTGTCGGCCCCGGCGGTCAAAATGCTTCCGGTATTGACGTTGACCGTCTGGCGAAAGCCGTTGAACAGCAGATAGAAGGCATAGTTAAGGACGGCATGAGCGAGGAAGAAAAAATTATCGAAGACGCCAAAACAAAGATCGACAGCATCAAAGGCGATAAAGACACAATTGCGACAGCAACAAAGGAAGAAGAAGACAAAAGGGATGGCTTGATTGACAAAAATAAACAGGCCACACACAAACAGCTGCTGGACCTTCTCAGCTACCACGACAAAACGTTGGAAAGTTTGCAGTCTGCCGTCGCCGCATCGGCGGGGGCGTCACTGGATGAACTGCCGAAATAATAGGGCGGATCAATACCCCGACATCAAACGGTTCTGGGTCAGTTCGCGGCGGTTATCAACAGCGCCGGTGGGTTCGATCACGGCGTTGCCGTTCATCAGGTTAAACCCCGCGCCGATCAGCGTTTCCAGCGCATGGTGCTCGCTGACATTCCATAAAGCCGCCTGCAAACCCGCGCCATGGACTTGAGAAACATATTCCCTGAAATCCGGGTTTTCGCCTTTGCTTTCCTCCAGATCAAAGCAGGCGTATTCAGCACCACTCGCAACGATCCGGTCCAGTTGCGAGGACGAGGCGGAAGTCCGGATGGCGGCCCCATGCCCGTGAGTCTTCGCCCATTCGACAATCGGTTTGAGCTGCTCTGTCGTCGCCTTGTCCGGAACATCAAGAATTTCAAAGATCAGATGCTTTTTGCGCCACACCGGAGAAATATCCCCAAAAATTCTGGCTATGCCTTCCGCGTGCCGACTTCTAAGCGTTGCAAACCGTAACGGCAGGAACAGATTTACCTCCCAGTTGAAATGAGAGAGCGTCGCCATGTCCCGTACGGCCAGTTTAGCCATCTTGCCATCAATCAGGATACTCAGTGGGTCCGATGATGATTCAGGGTAAACGGCGCTGCCGTAAAGTAGGCCGTCGGACGATTTGCGGCGGGCATAACAGGCATAGGTCTCAACCATTTCCTGCGTCGGGCTCCAGGTCGGATAGAACGCGACCTGGACACTTTTCAGGCGGTCTTTTGGGGTTTTATCGACCGGCGCGCCGCCTGATTTTATCGCGATTTCCGATTTTTGCAGATTGAGCGACCCGTCTTCGTTGGTCACATCCTGTGTTTCAGCGGCAATTACCAGATCCGGGACATCTACTTTCTGAAAGCGGTCGCCCAATATGCTGGCGCCGATTTCATTGGTAATGACGGCGGCCCGATGGAACCCTTCAGAATCCCCAAGCGTGTAGAAGCGCATGAAAAAATTGTCCCCAACAAACGACGTCTGCCCCATGCCATGGCGCACGTATTTATTGAAAACCTCTTTGCACGTTTCACGAAGATTGGTTGCCGTACGTCCGACACGCGAGCCCAAAATCGCATAAATCGGCGTCAGGCTCATGATATAAACCATATCGCCTGGCTTACCCCAACCGGTCTCAAGAACTTTTTCAGCTTCCACTTCAACCGTGGCCGCACTTGCGATCGAGCGGACAGCAGCCTCAACTTCGGCGTCAATCTCCTGGACGGACGGGCCTTCGTCAGGTTTCTGGAACAGATTACCAAGAAGTGATTTTAATACCATTTAAACTCAATAGCTTAATCAATTTCGAACATACATATGCAATCATACATTAATATGCATGTCGATAGATAATAAGCCGATTATCCTGACATCTACCTGACAGAACAAAATTGCGACGGGGATTTAATCTACCGGGCTTGACCAGCGCGAGATCAGGTCGTGTCCGATGCCCAATTGATCCAGCGCACGCCCGACGTTTTGACGAACAATTTCCTCAATCGTCTTGGGCTTATTATAAAATGCGGGCATGGGTGGGTGAATGACAGCCCCCAGATCAGCCGCTTTCATCATTAGTTCCAGATGACCTTTGTGAAGCGGTGTTTCGCGAACCATCAGAACCAGGGGATGCCTTTCTTTCAACATGACGTCCGCCGCCCGAATCAGCAAATTTCCCGAATAGCTGTTGGCGATGCCGGACAGCGTCTTGATGGAGCAGGGGGCCACGATCATGCCACGGGTACGGTAGGACCCGCTGGCAATCGTCGCCGCCAGGTCTTTATTGCTGTGCACATCTTCCGCATACTGGCGGAGATCACTGACCGTCATGTCGAGTTCGATGGCAAGTGTCTGCGCGCCGAGTTCGCTGACAATCAGTTGAACCGGAATATTCAGCTCATTCAGCATGCGAAGGCATTCGACACCGTAAATCGCGCCGCTGGCGCCCGAAATACCGACCAGAACGGGAAGCGACATACTTGTCTCCGAAATTTTTAACAACCGACAAACTACCCACTCACACGTGCTGATGCACGGCAAAGTTCATGTCTGCCGGAGAGTAATAGGAATAGCCGTCGTGCTTTTCACTTCCTCCATCACCACATAAGTGTGGGTTTCACGCACACTTGGCAAGTCAACGAGAGATTTCCCCAGAAAATCACGGTAGTCCGCCATATCCCGGACCCGCGCCTTGATCAGATAATCAAATCCGCCCGATACCATGTGGCATTCCATGACTTGTGGCATTTCACGCACGGCTTTACCAAACCGCTCAAACACTTCCTCCGTCGTTCTATCCAGTACCACTTCGGCGAAAACAAGCAACCCGACATCAAGCTTTTCAGGGGCGACAAAGGCCGCATAACCGGTAATCACGCCTTCCGTCTCTAATCGCCTGACTCGTGTCAGGCACGGTGTTGGACTGAGATTTACCCGGCGCGAAAGCTCCAAATTGGAAATCCTGCCGTCATTCTGCAGTTCCCGTAATATCCGGTAATCAATGGCATCCAGATGAAGGCGTTCGCTCGGCGAAATAGAAGACATCTCACTCGCAGTATAATATTTTATAAAGGCACAAAATTCAGCATATCACTCTGCAAAATCACAGACAATAGTCACTAATTCTCCGTGATAACTGGTAAATATAGCGAAATCTCTCATTTACAGGAGTACGGTCGTGAAATTTGTTGGCACCCCCCCGATACCTTCGCCATTGCGTCAGGTCATTGAAGATAACTACAGAGCCGATGAAACGACTATTGTTCAGCACCTGACTGACGCTTCGATGATCGGGGCGGACGCCGAAAAACGAATTGAGGCGCACGCCTCGAAGCTGGTTGAGGGTGTTCGACAGAAGGGCCTTGGCGGCGGCAGTCTGGATGCCTTTCTCCATGAATATCAACTATCCAATCAGGAAGGCGTGACGCTGATGTGTCTGGCTGAAGCCCTGTTGCGTATTCCCGATGCGGAAACTGGCAACAGGCTGATCAAGGACAAGATTGCCGATGCGGACTGGGAACGTCATCTCGGACAAAGCGGCTCGATTTTCGTCAATGCCTCGACTTGGGCGCTGATGTTGACCGGACGGGTTGTCCAGTTGGACGAGAAGGCATCCGAAGATGTTGGTGGATACCTCAAGAACCTTGTCCAGCGAAGCGGCGAGCCGGTCATTCGCCAGGCCATGCTGCAAGCCATGAAAATCCTCGGTCGTCAATTTGTCATGGGCCGTAACATCGACGAAGCCCTGTCACGGTCCACCGACGCAGAAGAGCAGGGGTATACCCATTCCTTCGACATGCTGGGCGAAGCCGCGATGACCAGTCCGGATGCGGAACGTTACCTTGAGGCTTACGAACATGCCATTGAAGCCATCGGAATTCAGGCCAAAGGGCGGGGCGTATATGCCGCTCCCGGAGTGTCGATTAAGCTCTCAGCGCTTCATCCTCGCTATGAAGAGGCGCAACGCGAACGGGCGATGGCTGAACTTGTACCGATATTGCTGGGGTTGGCGCAAAAGGCAAAAGCCGTTGATATTGGTCTCTGCGTTGACGCCGAAGAGGCCGACCGACTGGATTTATCGCTCGACATCATCGAACAGATCTCGGGCGACGCGTCACTGAAGGGCTGGAACGGATTTGGCTTGGCCCTGCAATCGTATCAGAAGCGGGCCATTTATGTCATTGACTGGCTGGCGGATATGGCCAAACGCCATGATCGTCACCTCATGGTCCGTCTCGTCAAAGGTGCCTATTGGGATACTGAAATCAAGCGCGCCCAGGAAGAAGGTCTGTCGGGATACCCCGTATTCACGCGCAAGGCCTCAACGGACGTTTGCTTTCTGGCCTGCGCCAAAAAACTACTGGCGATGCGCAGTTCATTTTATCCGCAGTTCGCCACCCATAATGCCCACACCATCGCTGCTGTTCTGGAAATGGCTGCTGATCACAAAGGATATGAGTTTCAACGCCTTCACGGTATGGGTGAAACGCTGTACGGCCAGATCGTCGGCACCTCGGGGGATGGGGTATTGTGCCGAGTATACGCACCCGTCGGCACCCACGAAGACCTGCTGGCCTATCTGGTTCGCCGCCTGCTTGAAAACGGCGCTAACACATCATTTGTCAACCGGATCATCGACGAAAGCGCGCCGGTTTCTGAATTGGTCGCCAATCCCCGGACAGTCGTCAACCGTCTGGACGTCAAACCGCACCCAGCCATCCCGTTGCCGCGCGACCTGTATGGCACCAGCCGAATAAATTCGGCCGGACTCGACCTGAGTGATGGCCGAATCCTTCGGCGTCTGACGGATGAGCTTGCTAGATTTGACGGCAGTTGGCATGCCGCACCTCAGCAAGGAGCGGCACCGGCCAGCCCCATATTCGAACCTAGAGACCTGTCGGTGGAGGTCGGTCGTGTACAAAACTCCACGCCGGAAGATGTGGAGCGCGCCCTTGCATCCGCCCAAAAGGCCTCCCCAACTTGGGACGCGACACCGGCGTCCGAACGAGCGAGCGCCCTGGAACGGGCGGCTGAGTTGCTGGAAGAGAATATGGTGGAACTGCTGGCGCTGTGTATCCGTGAAGGTGGGAAAACCCTGGCTGACTCGGTTCCAGAAATTCGCGAGGCCATCGACTTTCTACGCTACTACGCAACCCGCTGCCGAGCCGATTTCTCCACCCCCGAACGCCTACCGGGACCGACCGGTGAAACCAATGACCTTAGCCTGCACGGACGCGGTATATTCGTCTGCATCAGCCCCTGGAACTTTCCGCTGGCGATCTTTCTGGGGCAGGTAAGCGCCGCTCTGGCGGCGGGTAACACGGTCATTGCCAAACCGGCGGAACAGACGCCTTTAATCGCGGCCAAGGCCGTTGAACTTCTCTATCAGGCTGGTATCCCCAAAGACGTGCTTCATCTGCTGCCCGGCGACGGACCATCCGTTGGCGCCCCGCTTGTTTCCGACCCCAGAATTGCCGGGGTTGCTTTTACCGGATCTACGGAAACAGCCAAAGCCATAAATCTGGCCCTCGCCAACCGAACCGGATCGATTATTCCGCTAATCGCCGAAACCGGCGGACAGAATGCCATGATCGTTGATTCAACCGCACTGCCCGAACAAGTCGTAAAAGACGCCGTGTTCTCGGCGTTTCGGTCTGCCGGACAACGCTGTTCCGCGCTGAGGGTACTGTTTGTCCAGGACGACATTGCCGACAAACTGATTGAGATGCTGGCGGGGGCGACGGAAGAACTCCGTGTTGGTGACCCGGCGTTTCTGGCGAGTGACGTCGGCCCGGTAATCGACGAAGATGCCCGACGCCTGCTGGTCGCCCATGCCGAACGCATGGACCGGGAGGGTAAGCTGTTATGCCAAGTCAAACTTCACGAGGACTGCGTGAAAGGCACCTACTTTGCACCCAGAGCTTATGAAATCGACAATCTGGCCATGCTTGAACGTGAAGTCTTTGGCCCCATCCTGCACGTCATTCGCTACCCCGCGAATGAACTGGACAAGGTTCTCGATGCCATTGGAAATACCGGCTACGGCCTGACGTTAGGTATTCACAGTCGTATCGATAGCACTCATCGATACATCCATAACCGCCTTCGTGTCGGCAACACCTATGTGAACCGCAATCAGATCGGGGCAACGGTTGGCGTGCAACCGTTTGGCGGCGAAGGGTTATCGGGAACCGGACCGAAAGCAGGTGGCCCCAGATATCTTCATCGCTTCGCCGTTGAGCGCACCTTGACCATAGACACCACAGCGGCGGGAGGAAACGCGGCGCTGATGTCCATGGACGAACAATGAATTCCAGCTGCTATTCTTCTTCAGCGAGTTTTTTTTCGTACCATTCTTCGAATTCCGATGCAGGCAGCGGCTTGGAAAAATAGTACCCCTGAACATGATCACATTTCAGATCCTCCAGAACCGCCAGCTGAGCCTCGTTTTCAACGCCTTCGGCGACGACCTTGAGACCGAGGCCATGTGCAAGATTCATGGTATTGGAGACGATAAAACCACTCTCTCGATCAGAATCGCACGCGTCAATGAACATCTTGTCAATTTTGAGCTCACGGAACGGTATTTTGCGCAAGCGCGCCAATGAAGAATGACCGGTCCCGAAATCATCAATGGAAAGCTGAAATCCCTTTAACCTTAGGCGGGTCAACACATTAAGGACATGGTTGGGGTCGGTCGCCAGACTTGTTTCGGTGACCTCGATCATGATCGTGGAAGGGCTGACGCCATAGCTCTGAACCGTTTTCACCATTTCTTCAGGGAAATTCAGATTATCAAGATTAGATTCCGAAATATTGACGGAGATGGGTACCGGTTCCCACCTATCCTGCCAATTTTTGCAGTATTCGCAAACTTTCTCGACGACCAATGCAGTCAGATCATTGATCAGATTGTATTTTTCGGCAAATGCAATGAAATAGTCAGGGGGAATGAAACCTTTGGTCGGGTGCTTCCAGCGCGCCAGCGCCTCAAGACCGGATACAGTCCGTCCCTCCAGACATATTTGGGGATGGAAATAGACATCAAGCTCCCTGTTTGCGATGGCGCCACGCAAATCGTCAAGGGTCGGAAGTTCGTCACTTCCCCCGGGAGCCAGCAAATCCAGTGCTGAAAGATTTCCCTTGTGTGATCGGCTTAAATTTATCGCCTGATCCAGCATCGAATTAACCTGTTCAGGGTCAAGTGGTTTTTGGCAACTGCCCAGAACCTGAAGGCGATAGGCCAACGCCATACCTTCCGCGGCACTCAGGATATCCTGATCCACGGCACTGATCAGGACAACCGCACCCTTAAAGCCGTTTTCAGATAGAAACCTGAGCAGTTCGACCCCATCGACGCCCGGCATGTTCAGGTCCAGGATGATCAAATCAATGTCAGGCCGAAAGGTGCCGCCAAAATTATTGGGATCAACAATGTAGTCAGTTTCAAATCCCTGCGCTTCACCGAGGACGCAGACGAACTGACAAATCAGAGGGTCATCATCCACAATCAGCATGCGAAGCGATTCAGACTTTCCCACTACCGTTACATCGCCGTTAAGGCTCACAGCTTCGGAAACATCCTGACCTTCAGTAACAACCCGATTCCGGCCTGACCCCTTGGCGGCATATAAGGCGTCATCGGTCCTTTTGATCAGTTCCGTTAATTCTTCGTCCCTGCGCCCCAAAGCAATGCCAAGGCTTACGGTCACCGTTCCGACCTGATCAAAGTGATGTTGAGATATGCTGGTGCGCAGCCTGTCGGCCGCTTTTTTTGCACTTTCCAGGTCGGTCTTCGGCATCAACCATGCGAACTCCTCTCCACCCCATCGGCAGGACAGGTCGCTGGGCCGCGCGGTGCCGCGGATCAGATCGGCCACCTCATGCAACACGGCATCGCCGACATCTCGTCCGTATTCGTCGTTGATCCGCTTGAAGTGGTCCAGATCGAGAAAAACCAGCGAAAACCCTTTGCCGTAGCGGTCATTTTCAGCTTTTTCCCGATCAAGAAAAGTATTAAAAGACCGGCGATTGTACAGCCCTGTTAATCTGTCCGTCATGGCAGAATTTCGATCTTCCAGCGCACGTATACCAGTTTTAATCTGGGTCATTAGCTGATTTGGGACCACAGGCTTAACCAGACAGAAATCTGGTCCAATTTCATTACCATCAAGCTTTTCGATCACATCCCCACCGGTGCACAGCAGTATGATATAGATCGTCGATTGATGCCCAGAATTTCGGATACGCCGACAGGTTTCGAGCCCGCCAATCCCTGCGATTTCCTGATCAAGAATTACAATACCGGGTTCCTGTTTCTCAACAATGTCCAACGCCTCCTGAGCATTTTTAGCCAGAAGGCATTCATAATCCGCATTCTTGATGTGTTGTTCGAGAAAAGTGCGAACGTCAGGGTCACCATCAACGACCAGTATTCTTGCCAAAACTGTACCCAAGGCCGAAATCGACAGCCTTCCCCGTTAAAATTACCGTCGCAGTAAAGCTGAAATTTCCTTCTTTGGAAAGCGCGCGTGGCGGGATAATTGTCCCTCTATACGAATTTAGGGATGATTTTTGATCGTCACGGACCGCCAGTTTTGTTTGTCGTTATCTGTGTTGGGCACAAAACACATCACACGGTTGATGCCCGGTTTTCAGAACGATTATAACCATACAATCGTATGTATTTCAGTTTGCATAAAAGCTGAAATACAAGACTTAATGTATCCAGTGAATTGAATTATATCGTATGACATAAGTCGCCAACAACGACGATTGTCTCTACGATTAAAATCCGGTATAACCGAATAATGACTTTTTCTCGGATTCCTCTTTTGATTCTAATGACTTCGCTGATCTCTCTCATATCAGGATGTAGCGGTGGCACACCTTACGTTTATGATTCTGGTGAATTCAACAGAGAATCAGAAACATTCCGATCCGGTGTTTTGGACCGCGAAGAGGTGACCGTGTGCTATTCTAAAAGAGCGACATCCGCCCAACAGGTCAGCAAACTGGCGCGAGACGAATGCCAACGGCTCGGTAAAACTGCTCGGTTTCATGAACAAAGTTATCAGGTTTGCCCTTTATTGACGCCGATTGCTGCGATTTACGATTGTGTTCCTCAACGCACCAGCAGCACTTCAACCGCACCTAATTGAGCCGGTGACGGGACATGACCCGAGTGGTCAGAACAGGAGACGGGAAATGAAAAAACTAATTGGCATACCGCTGGTATTGATGCTGTCACTGAGTGGCTGCGGACAGCGGCTGTCCAATGCTGAAATGGTGGGTATGGCATTGGGCGGTGTGGTCGGAGGATTTGCGGGCGCCCAAATCGGGAGCGGCATGTGGAACACGGCGTTGATCGCCGTTGGTGCCGTCGGTGGTGTCGCTGGCGGATATCAGGTCGGCCGCAAGCTTGAAGAATCCGATATGGTCTTCTACAGAAAAATTACCGCCACCAAGCTGGCGCTGGCGAATGACGGCGCGGTGTTCAACTGGAACAATCCCGAAACCGGAAATTCCGGCATAATTCGTCCGGTCCGCACCTATCAGGTTACGGGTGGCCGGATTTGCAAGGGGTATCGGTCAACAGTGGCCTTTTCTTCTGACGCCATTCAATCAGGTACTGGTGCGGCATGCCTGTCGACAGACGGCAGGTGGCAAATCGTTTCGGATGATTTCAGTTAAACAGGGCGTATGCGGAAGGGGCTGCAGATTCTGATGATTTATGCTGCCATCGCCGTTGCGGCCTATCTCTGCATCATCACGATAATGTATGTCACGCAGCGCAACCTGATGTACCATCCGGACAAGAACCTGGGCCGCCCCATGGATAGTGGGTTGCCGGAAATGGTCGCTGTCAATCTGACCAACGACGAGGGACAAAAAGTCGTTTCCTGGTATAAGTCCGCCAGCACGAATAAACCCACGCTGGTCTATTTTCACGGCAACGCCGGAAACATCGGGGACCGTCATGATAAGGTCCGCCCCTTCCTTGATCACGGGATCGGGGTAATGCTGGTTGGTTATCGCGGATACGGTAATAACGCGGGCAATCCGACGGAGGAGGGACTGTATAGCGACGCCGCGCTGGCGCTGGATTTCCTTTCGCGTACCGGCATTATGCCAGACCATTGGGTGCTATACGGCGAATCACTTGGCAGCGGTATCGCTGTTGAAATGGCGCAGCGTATCGGTACGGTTTCACCGGCCGCCGCCCTTATTCTAGAAGCGCCATTTTCTTCCATGGCCGACGCCGGGAAAAACCACTATCCGTGGTTGCCCGTCAACGTTTTACTTAAAGACCGCTACGACTCAATCTCCAAGATCAAATCGGTCAACACGCCGCTGTTGATACTTCATGGCACCGCCGACAAAGTCGTCCCTATTGAGTTGGGGCGGAAGCTTTTCAATACAGCGGTTGACCCAAAATCAGTTCACTGGATTAGCGGCGCGGGCCACGATGACCTGTTTGATCACGGCGCGGATAAAATGGTTATCGATTTTATCGAAAGGATATGGGCCAGGCACAGGTCCTGAAGGCCAGCGTCGGCCACCACAGCCCCATTAACTTATTATTTACCATAAACGTTGAAAAAAACTCAGTTTTTGCTATGTTAGATGTGTAATGGTCTAACTGTGGGCGAGAATCGCCCGAGTCCGATGGACCAGCGCAGAAAGCGCGTCAGACCTGTTTGTTATGGAACAGGAAGAAAATGGCGCAATTGCCACGAGTCACAGCCACCGCCCCACAGGCGGCATCAACATCGCAGCCGCGCGCGATTGCGACGGGTCGTGTTGCTTCTGTCTCTTCGACTCGGGTTGAAGAGCCCGGCTTCAGCACGGCGACTCAACTCGATACGGCGCCATTTGCATTTCATAACGGAACGCCTGAACCAGCGAACGACGACCGTCGGCAGCAAGGACATAAACGTCAGCATTTTGGCCTGCTGAACGCGCCAAGCGAATCATTCGCCGCCTTGCTGCAATCGGCTTCAGAAAATGCCAATTTCGACAATTTTGGAAATCCGGTCAACAAGATAACCGCCGAGGTTCTTTCGAGAGCCATCAAGACTTATGAGCTCAATCACAAGGTGATCAGTGGAACTGAAACGGTTCGTGGTTCTGAAATCAGTCTGACCCTTTAGATTTTCGTATCCAGTTAAACATCGGAGCCGGGGGTGTTTCGGTTCCGTTAACGTGTAGTCATTGAGTGACGTATGTCACATGCACAGGCGCCAGGCGTTCTTACAATGCCTAAGCCAAGGAGAAAAATGAATGGCCCTCACATCCATATTGTCGACAGCCGTTTCAGGGCTCGGTGTCAGCGCCAGACGCGTCCAGACGGCGGCTAATAATATCGTCAATGCCAATACACCTGAATTTCGCGCCTCAAGCGTCGAAGCGACCTCTATCGTTTCGTCGTCGGGTCTGGCGGGAGGGGCCGGGGTGCAGGCACAAATTCTCGTCGGTGACCAACCAACGAATCTGGTCCGAGAGTTCACCCGCCTGATTGAAGCAGAGACGGCCTATAAGGCGAATGCCAAAGTCATCCACACAGCAGAAGACCTTAACAACAAAACGCTGAATATCCTGACCTGAGAACACACACCGGCGGCGGCGGGGTTTCGTTCTTGAGAAGCAAGATTTTCATAAGCTTTGAATTCACAGGACGGGTTGTCATCGTTTTGCTTGCGTTGGATCGGCGCGACGCAGTATGTCAGTGTTTGCCCTGATGATGAGGCAAAAGCCGGAGACAAATTGGACATGCCAGCTGATTTGAACAATGCATTTGATGTAGCCTTTCTTTTTGCTGACATGGCGCTGGACGAAAACGAATACCTGCAACCACAAAAATTGCAACGGCTCTTGTTTATCGCCCAAGCCTACTATGGGGTCGCCTATAACCGCAAATTGATGCCCGCGGTATTCGTCGCCGATGAGATGGGACCAATAGAACCCAACGTCTTCATGGCTTTCTCGAGAGGCCGTCCGGAGCTGGATGTGGAACTGTTTCTGCCCCATGACGCGCAAGCCTTCCTGGATCGGATTTGGCGGCGGTTCGGTAGTTTATCGGTAGAACAGCTAAATACCATGACCAAGGAAACCACGGCCTTCAAAAAGGCCGCTCAACGCGGGCACCGGGCTGAAATTTACTGGGACGAAATGCGCCTTTCTTTTGCCCGGGCGGAGCAGACCCCTGGCGTTGATCAGGTTGTCAAACCAAAGGTCATGAGAACCCAGTCGGGCCGCCCGGTTCAGGTCAAATCCTGGATTCCCGGCCAGAAATGAACTGCCCTCAGAAGGTTTAGTCGTCAGGATCTCACCTTATTCATCGTCGTATATTCAGCAGAAAACCCAGGTTTTTCTGGTTCCGGTATCATCGACTGACAGTTTCAGTTGCGCCCACGCCCCACGTTGTTATGATGCTCTCGATAATGTGTCGGAGCAGGGGAGACTGCTTTGAATTTGGCACGAAAATACAAAAAGGGAGGATATTAATGTCCACAAGAAGAATGTTCCTAAGCGCTCTGGCATTTGGTGTCGCAACTGCGGGGCTGATTGCAACAGGACCGGCCAGCGCCAAGGTTGAGGGCGATACCATCGTTCTGGGATCGGCAATTTCATTTACCGGAAAATATTCGTCAAATGGAATTCACGCGAAAAACGGCTACAATCTTGCCGTCAAGCGCATCAACGAAATGGGCGGCGTCAAGGTTGGCGGAAAAGCCTATAAAATGAAAATCATTTATTACGATGATGAATCCACGCCCGCACGCGGCGCCCAGCTAGCCGAGCGCCTGATCAAACAGGATGGCGTCAAGTTCATGCTCGGGCCATACAGTTCCGGTCTGACCAAGGCAATCGCGCCAGTGACGGAAAAACACAAGATTCCGATGGTCGAATCCGAAGGTGCGGCACGCTCTCTGTTTTCGCAGGGTTACAAATACCTGTTTGCCGTGTTGTCAACTTCCGAGCAATACCTTGCCAGCTCGGTTGCTCTGGCCGCTAAACTCAACATGAAAAAAGGCAAAAAACCGGGCGATATCACGGTCGCCATGGCGTTTGAAAACGATCCGTTTTCCCTGGATGTTCGCGCCGGCGTGGTTGAGGATATTAAAAAACATGGCCTGAAAATCGTGGTTGATGATAAATTGCCACGCGATCTTTCCGATATGACGGCAACGTTGACCAAGGTCCGCGCTCTGAAACCAGACTTGTTGGTGGTTTCCGGTCACTCCAAAGGGGCGGCGACGGCAGCCCGCCAGATCAAGGAGCTGAAGATCAACGTTCCCATGATCGCCATGACGCATTGCGAATCTTCCAAAATTGTCAACAAATACGGCAGTTCGGTAGACGGTATCCTGTGTCCGACGCAGTGGTCCGAAACATTGCCTAATAAGGACTCAACTTTCGGTTCCGCCATGGACTACGACAAGACGTTCAAAGCGACCTATGAAGGATACGAGAAAGGTGTCCCTTATCAGTCCGCGCAGGCATCTGCTGCCGTGATGGTCTGGAAAGATGCTTTCGAACGGGCGCAATCTTTTGATGTTGAAAAAGTACGTGATGCTTTGGCGGCAACGAATATGAGCACCTTCTACGGAAACATCAAATTTTCACCCGCAGGAAACAACATCGCCAAACCCATGTTCCTGCGTCAGATTCAGGACGGCAAATACCATGTTGTCGCACCATTGGATAAGGCGACGCATCCGGTCGAATGGCCGCGGGTGCCTAAATAACGCATGTCAGGTTTCTCTCTTCTGTGAGAGAGCTCGAATAGATCGCCTCCACCTCAGGGTGGGGGCGGTGAGCGTTTATGAGACTTTTCGAAAGAATAATTATGCTTGATAACATCTCGTTGCTAGGTATGGCGCCGTTTCTGAACGTGCAGCTGCTGCTTGACGGATTGCTGATCGGTTCTTTGTTCGCGCTCTCCGCCTACGGCCTCGCTCTTGTCTGGGGGGTCATGAACGTCAAGAATCTGGCCCAGGGCGATTTTGTCATCATGGGCGGGTATATCGCCGTTGTCTTTGCCCGGAATGGCATTCATCCGATCATTGCCTTGCCCATCGCTGCTATTGTCATGTTCGCCTTTGGCTGGCTGCTGTATATTACAATAATCAAACGTGTGATTGAACGTGACTTGTTCACATCCCTGTTGGCGACTTTCGGGATCGCCATCGTCCTGGCGCAGGGCCTTAACCTTGCTTTTGGCCCGGATGTGCAGGTTGCGGAATCCGGGTTCAAGACGTTGGTTCTGTTTGATGGTAATGTGACGGTTTCTCAAGCTAAACTGGTCGCCTTTGGGCTGGCCGCCATCCTGGCGATCGGCCTTGTCACATTCATGAAAAAGAGCCGGATGGGGCAGGCCATTCGCGCCACGTCCCAGGACGCCCGCGCCGCCAAGGTCATGGGGATTGATACGGAGAAGGTTTACGCTTTCACCTTCTCTCTGAATGCGGCTATTTGCGGTGCTGCGGGTGTGTTGATCGCCATGGTCTGGGTGATCCAGCCTTTCTTCGGCATCACCCACTCCATTCGCTCCTTTGTCATCGTCACGGCGGCCGGGTTCGGGAACCTGCCCGGCGTGATTATCGCCGGACTGGGGCTGGGTGCGATGGAGCAGTTCAGCGGATTTATCCTGGGTGCCGAGTTTCAACAGGCGACGGTTGTCGGGGTCCTCATCGGGGTGTTGATTTGGCGTCAAGTCCAGCAACACAAACACCGTCAGGTAGTCCAATGATAATGAATAAATATACTCTATATGGCGGCACACTCGCCTTCGGCATTTTTGCGCCAATTCTGTTCCCGGCTTATGTATCGCAAATAACCGTTCTTTGGTTGATGGTCGTTTTCGCCCTGACCTGGGACATTATGGGCGGTCAGATGGGATACAACTCGCTGGGTAACATTTTGTTCTTTGGCGTAGGCATGTATGTGTGCGCCATCGTTCAGGTAGGCCTGCATTACGATGTCGCCGAATACACCGCTTTTTCCGGTGCCGTCCAAGTTCACTTTACAACCTCGCAGTATTTCAGCGGGCTGATCCTGGGAACAATTGCGGCGGCATTTGTTTCCTCTCTTGTGGCTGTTGTTTTTGGCTGGATCGTATTTGGCCTGCGCGGTCCTTACTTCGCCATCGGTACGCTGGGTGTCGCCATCGCGGCGGGCGAACTGATGGGGGCCTGGGATTATGTCGGCGGCGGCGGCGGGATGTCATTGCCCGGATTCCCCGGCGAAAGCGATGGATCTGCGTTCTTTTATGTCATAATGTTCACCCTTGCCGTTGCCACCTTCCTGTTCCTGAGATGGCTGTACGCCAGTCGCTTCAGCCTCGCCATCAACGCCATTCGCGATGATGAGGAAAAGGCCGAGGGCATGGGTATCCAAACCAATCGCTACAAAACCGTGGCGTGGTCAATTTCGGCCTTCTTCCTTGGTATCTCCGGGGCCATTTTCGGCAATATGACCGGATTTATCGAACCACTTGAAGTCGCGTTTCCAACTGTCACATTTGGTATTTTTATGGTCCTGATGGCCCTGCTGGGCGGGAAGGGGACGCTCTGGGGTCCGGTCATCGGCGCCATTCTGTTTCACATCATCAAGGAAATCACCTGGACCTATTTACTGGGTTGGCAGTGGGTTGCGCTGGGCGCTCTTATTGTCGTCAATGTGGTCTTTTTCCAGCAGGGCATTGTCGGCTGGGTGCAGGAAAAATGGCCGGAAAAATTCGGTATTGAAGTCGACGAACAACTCGGAATCGAAGAAGACAGTCAAACGGAGACGGCGAAATGAGCAACCAAATCGAAGTCTCTGGCGTATCCAAGTCCTACGGCGGCGTTGTCGCCAATCACAATGTCTCGATGGCTGTGCCTGAGGGAGGCATTACCGCCCTGATCGGGCCGAACGGGTCGGGTAAAACGACGCTGTTTAATTCCATCGTCGGGTATCATCCGATCGATTCCGGTTCTATTAAATTTGAAGGACAGGAAATTTCCGACCTCCGCGTTCAGCAAATTGCTCGCCTTGGCCTGCTCAGAACCTTCCAGCAAACCCGAATTTACGGCAAAATGAATTGCGTGCAAAACATGTTGATTTCGGTCCCGCACCGCAACGCAAGTTTTGCCGACATGTTCAAAAAATATCCGCCGGAAATTACTGAAAGGGCCGAACATCTACTTGAATTTGTCGGCCTTTATTCCAAACGCAAACTGATTTCGGGCAATCTTTCGTTCGGTCAGCAGAAGCTTCTGGAATTTGCCATGGCGCTGATGAACGAACCCAAGGTCCTTCTTCTCGATGAACCAACGGCGGGTATCAACCCGACGCTTATCAACGGCCTCATCGACCGGCTGAAACTGGCCAATACGGAATTTGGAATCACCCTGTTTGTCATCGAACACAACATGCGTGTGGTCATGAACCTTGCCGACAACATCTACTGTCTGGCTCATGGTGAAATGCTGGCTCATGGCACACCCAATGAAATTCAGAATGATCAAAGCGTCATTGACGCCTATTTGGGAGCGCACTGATGGCGGAAGATACTAACACCCCCGCAGACACCGAGAACAAGAAGCGTGCCAGTGGCTATCACATGGGCGACGTGGAGACGGTGATTTCCGTCGAAGATGTCAACCGTCAGGCCATGGCCATGGCCGAAGTTATCGGCCTCGACAAGATTAGCGCCCTTGCCAACAATGACCCGTTCATTTCCATCAACAATCTGAAAGCCGGTTATGGCAAGATGGAAATTCTTCATGATTTCAATCTACAGGTAGCAAAAGGGCAGTCGCTTTGTTTGATCGGCCCGAACGGGGCCGGGAAATCGACCATTCTTCACTCCATATTTGGGTTTACCAATATTTTCTCGGGTGAAATTCTGGTGGGCGAAGGTGAAAATAAACGTGACGTCACCCACCTGACTGCAAGCCAGAAACTGAAAGACGCGGGTATCGCCTATATTCTGCAGGACAAGTCCGTGTTCCCCGGCATGACGGTTGAAGAAAACCTGTTGATGGGCGGGTACCTTAAAGACACCACGGCGGAATCCCAGGAAGCGGCTGAACGGGTGTTCGAAAAGTACGGTCGCCTCGCCCAGCGCCGCAACCACCCGGCAGGCGTGCTGTCAGGTGGCGAACGTCGTCTGCTTGAAATTTCCCGTGCCCTGGTCATGGGGCCGGAGGTGTTGCTGGTGGACGAACCTTCCATTGGCCTGGAACCACGGTTCATTGATATGGTATTTGAAATTCTCGATGACTTGCAGAACACCGAAGGCAAGACCATCATCATGGTGGAACAGAACGCTAAAAAAGGCCTCGAATTTGCCGATATTGGTTACGTCCTGGTGTCCGGCGAACTGGCGATAGCGGGCAAGGGCGATGAGTTGCTGGAAAACCCAGATGTGGGCAGGCTGTTCCTCGGCGGATAAGCCGGGTGGTTCCCGACTACCCGCCTTTTTGATGTAACCGCCAGACCAGCATATCGATCCGGTCCTGGCCGAAAAACGGCTCTCCATCCAGGACCATACAGGGTACCCCCCAGTGTCCGGCGGAATCCAGACGCGCTGCGTTGCTCTCAACTTCCTGATCAAAACGATCCGCATTGTCTTCGGCAACCCGCGACAGCTCGTCGAAATCCAACTCGACCGCCTGGGCTGCCTCGGTCAGGTGATTGCCCTGGTCCCATCCCGTCACCTCGCCACTCCACAGCAGGCGCATGAGAGTGCGAACAAAGGGCAGCTCATATCCTAGCCCCCGGGCTGCAAGACACAGCCGGGTGAGGTTTCGGATATAGGGTTGATCGGCAACAGGTTCGGCGCTATCGGCATCGAAAACCAACGGATCGGGAACGGGGCGGGCGTAGGGAATACCCAGAAATTCGGCGATCCGGGGCGAGTCGAGGCTGTGATATCTGCGGTAATTCGGGTGCAGGTTCTTAAAATACCCTTTGCGGCGCATGGCACCGGGCCAGACGTGGCGCAGGCCGATGGCAACGTTCATCTGTTCGGGCAATGCAAACAGCCGGTCCATGGCAAGATAACAATAGGGACTGCGAAAGGACCAGTAGAGATCGACGCTGAGAGGTTTCATAATCATCCGGATACGCTGAATCTGAGCAGCGTGGCGCGTTGCTCCAGCACCCGCTGATAGGCCTCATAAAATCCCGCCATATCGGCTTCTTCCAAAGCCAGTGACAAGGCGACAAATCCACGCATCGCGATATAATACCCGGCATCCAGCAGGTCGAGGAACAGGATTTCGCGCAGGCGCAAGTCCAAAGCCGCCACATCTGCATAAGTCCGGATCGGACCACGGGTCGGGTGCAGGGCCATAACGGACCCCATACCGGTGACGCATACCGGCACATCAAGCGCTGTTGCGATATCATTCAGGCGTTGGCGCACGCGCTCACCCCAGGCCGTGAATTCGATGGCGCGTTGTGCGGTGTATATTTCTGCCAGCGCCGCAATGCCCGCCGCCATGGTCAATACATTGTTGTTAAAGGTCCCGGCGTGACCAATGGCATCGGTACGGCGGGGATCGAACAAGTCCATGATGTCAACCCGTCCACCAAAAGCGCCGAACGACATGCCGCCGCCAATCCACTTGCCGAGCGTCGTAAGGTCCGGGACAATACCATAAATTCCCTGCGCTCCAGCCCCGCCGAGGCGCGATGTCATAACCTCGTCAAAGATTAACAGGCTTCCCGCTGAGTTTGTTTCCTGACGAAGGGCCGACAGAAATTCAGCACTCCCGGCAACGCAACCGCCACTGCCCTGCATGGGTTCAACCAGAACGGCGGCAAGATCAGCAGCATTGTTTCGGATCGCGTCAACCGCTGCCTGGGTATCGTTATAGGCAACCTTGATCCATGGATAAGGCGCGTTGGAGGACACTCCTGATTTAAAGTAAAAAACCCCGCCGTGATAGCCACCTTCAAACACCAGAACCTTCGAGCGACCCGTATACGCGCGCGCCGCGGTCAGAGCCATGAGATTGGCTTCGGTTCCCGAATTGGTGAACCGCACTTTTTCAATAGCGGGAAAGCGCTGACAGACCAATTCGGCGAAACGCGCTTCATAGGTATTGTGCGCCCCAAGATTAAGTCCACCCGACAGCGCCTCGGTAATCGCCGATCGAATTAGCGGATGATCATGACCGAACAGGCCGGCCGTATATTCGCCGAGAAGATTGAGAACCCGGTTGTCATCCACATCGGTCAACCATGCCCCTTCACCCGACTGTGCGCAAAATGGGTAAGGGGGATGATACAGGACCGTGCGCGTATTGCCACCAGGCATGACCTCTGTCGCGCTGTTGAAAGCAACCTGCGAATTTGGCCGTTTTGCCGAATAGACCTCGTATGCCTCGGCGATCACGCGGTCCAGGTCCGGGGCATTGCGTCGGGCGGCGCTGGTCATTCCCATTCACTCCTTAAGCCGAAATAACAGTCATTTCAGAAATATCATGAGTCCGCGGGAAAAACACCACATTCACGAACCGCCGTGGACGTACTATGATCGGAACGTATTTGGTTGATAAAGGAAGTTAAAATGAACGTACCGTGGAATTTCAATCTGGATGACCTCACACAGGGCATTCAGCGCCAGTTGGGTGATGGGATATCGACCCGCATTTTTGTCGGCGATCAGGCGATGCTGTCCGTGGTGCAGATTGAGCCCCATTCGCGGGGACAGCTGCATTCACACCCGCAGGAGCAATGGGGAGTGCTGCTGGAAGGTGAATGCACACGCATTCAAGGTGGTGAAGAGGTTGCCATGAAGGTGGGCGATTTCTGGTGCACGCCCGGTGGCGTCGAACACAGTGTGTACACAGGGGATACGGGGGCCACCGTCCTCGATATTTTCAGTCCGCCCCGCGATGAATATAAAAAAGGCGGAAGCGGGTTCGGGAATACAGGGTGATCCGGCGGATCAGTTTGTCGATACCTTATTGAGCCGAACGACCAGATCAAGGTAAGAGCCATCCGCTTTCATGCGCTGCAAGGCTTGATCGAAATGATCGAGAAATGCCTGTCCGAAAGAAGACTTTTTCGACAGCAAAAGGGTAAAGGTCATTTGGCCGTATACCGTGGGCAAGATGACCAGATCTTTGCCCAGGTTCTCCGCTGCAATCTCACGGCTGCTCACCACGGAAGGCTGCAACACCACATCAGAGCGGCCTTTTTGCACCATCCGCAGACAATTACTGACCTTTCTGCCAATCGTCGGCGTAATGCCGTGTTCAGTGGCGTAGGCCTTGCCCCAGCCATTTCCCAGGATATCACAATAGCGAAGGGTTTTTAGAATTTCGGGGTCTGGGTTTTTTCTCAAAATCTTCTCGACGGAACTGTCCCGCCTGACCGTCGTTCGCATCTCGATCTGATAGACGCTTTCTGCCGATGACAGGGCATATTTCAGGCGCTGGGCCGTCGGGACGGTGACAAACGCGTCAACGTCACCTTTTTCGACCAGATGCTGGACGCGGGCCCACGGATAGCCGACTATCTCAACAGGCACATCCATGTGCTTCTTAAGGATCTCCCGGATCAGGTCTGGCAGGATTCCTTTTATCTCCCCAGCCGATCCGACTGAATAGGGCGCCCAGTCGGAATTGAAGGCAACTTTCAGGCCAGTTGCCCAGCCCGAACCTGAAATCAGAAACAGCGAAATTGTGACCGGTATTACAGCCAGATATCGGCGAGAGTTAGACATAACTTGTTCGGCCTTTTTAATATCATCGTATGCAACCGATGATATACCGAATTACCCACTAAAATAAAGCAGCAGGTATAAAAACAACACTCCAATCATCCAGCTGACCATAACCCCGGCCGGATAGGACTTGGCCAGCATGCCGTCGAGGCCATGATGGCGCTCAACCCAGCGCATGGCACCGGTAATCACGCCAAGCGCCGGTTTCCTGATCCGCGCGTCGAGGTCCACAATCGCATGCCCCAGCCTGTGAATGATCCTCGGCGCAAGGCGTCTGTATAGCCATTCCGCATCAATATTGATGCTGAGCAGTTCGGGGGGATAAAGTTTCCAGAGTTTCAGGACCAGCACGGCAAGGGCGGCGAACAACAAAAGCTGGTTCTGGGTCACGACATGAGTCCAGGTATAGGGCTCGTAATTAACCGGCAGCGGCAACATGCTGTACAGCACCCACGGGTACGTGCCGTTGAAGATACAGATGAACGCCGCCAGTCCCATGGCAACCAGCATGTTTCGCGGCGCTTCCTTGCAGCGAATGCCGGAGTCGTGAGAGAAAAAAGCGAAGTAGGGAATCTTGATACCGGCATGTTCCATAACGCCCGCCGAGGCGAACAAAAGCGCAAGCCAGACGACGGTGTGACCTTCCTCCAGCGCCGAGACCATGATCATTGATTTCGACACAAAGCCGGAAAACAACGGAAAGGCAGAAATACTCGCCGCGCCGACGATACAGAACCCGGTCGTCCACGGCATCGATTTATATAACCCGCCCAGTTCCGACCCGTTGATCTTGCCTGTGCGGAACAAAACCGCCCCCATGGACATCATCAGCAGGCCCTTGAAGACGACATCATTGAATGCATGGCTGACCGCGCCGTTGATACCGAGATCCGTACCAAGGCCGACCCCCACAACCATAAAGCCGATTTGGTTGACCATGCTGTAACTCAGCACCCGGCGCAAATCGTTCTCAATCACGGCATAGAAGATGGGAACCAGGGTCATAATCATGCCGATGCTGACAAGGATCTCTGTGCCTGGAAATCCACGCACCAACGCATATACAGCGACTTTGGTCGTAAAGGCGCTGAGAAAGACCGTTCCCGATGGTGTCGCTTCCGGATAGGCATCCGTCAACCAATTGTGCATCAGGGGGAAAGCACACTTTACGCCAATAGCCAGGAAAATCAGCCATGAGCCGATACCGCGCAGACCGTCGTGCTCAAGACCAATGTAATCGAATGTTATCGAACCGGTCTCATGGGCGATGATCAGGGCGCCGCTGAGCAAAACAACGCCGGAGACGACCTGAATGATCAGGTAACGCATTGCCGCGCGATAGGCGCGGTCCGTGCGCCGGGCGAGGATCAGGAAAACGGACGACAGGGCCAACATTTCCCAAAACACAAACAATGTGATCATGTCGCCGACAAATACCGCGCCGAGAGCGCTGCCCGCATAGATCAATCCGGCCACATGTTGCGTCGTATCGCGGATATGAAGTGAGTAAATCACGCTCAAAAATGCTGCCAGATGAAACAGGTATCCGAATATCAGGCTGAGCTTATCAACTCTGTGCAAGATCAGGTAATAATCGAACAACCCGACACCGACTTCCGCATCCATGGGGGTCAGGTAAAGATTGTAGGCACCAACCAGTGGGATCAGCAGCATGATAACCGACCGCAAGGTCCCTCTGGTCACCATCGCCAAGAGGGCACCGGCGAAAAAAATGATAAACGGGAGGATGCTACCCATCGTAATAATCTTCCCCACGCATGACCAGTTTACGTAATTCCTTGGCTCCCAGGATCACCGCCGCGCACGCACCAAACCCAAAAACAGCGTAAAACCCGAAGACCTCTTCCAGCGGATGTTCGACATGGCGGTGAATGAAAAGGTCAAACCCTACGGCGATAACGCAAAGGGCATAAAGACAATAGAACGCCCGTTTGACATTTTTCGGGTTGTCAAAAACGTGTTTTTTGTCGTCCGGTGCGGAGGGATGTTCTGCCATATCACTGTTCCTAGGGCGTGAAAATCTGGGTCATGAGTTTGAACAGGGGTTCCGGGTAGAAAAACAGGGCGACGCAGCCGATTGACGTAATCATGATCGCCAGCAGGCACGGCCACGGCGCTTCATGGATGCCCTCATCAGCTCCGTGCCCATCTTCATCGTCATGAGCCTCGATAGTGTCCGGTTTTGCAAAGAACCCGTTGAATGGGATCGGCAACAGATAAGCTATGTTCAACAGCGATGAGATCATCAGTACCGCGACCATCACCAGTTGATTGGCCTCCAACGCGCCCAAAGCGATATACCATTTACTCCATAACCCACCGAAAGGCGGTAATCCGATAATGCTGAGGCTTCCGACCATGAAGGCAAACATCGTTACCGGCATGGTTCGACCGAGGCCGCGCATCTGGCTGACTTCCGTCTTGTGGCTGGCGACCATGATCGCGCCGGCGCAAAAGAACAGTGTGATCTTGCCAAACGCATGCATGGCGATATGCATACCGCCGCCGATGGCCGCGACCGAATTGACCAGCATGGCGGCAAGCACGATGTAGGAGAGCTGGCTGATTGTCGAATAGGCCAGTCGTGCCTTAAGATTATCCTTGCGCATGGCAACCAGAGACGCGATCAGGATCGTTCCGGCCGCCATATATTGCAGCCAGTGGGAACTACCAAGTTCGGCCAGATTATCTATCCCGAAAATATAAATGGTAACTTTTAGAACCGTGAATACCCCGGCCTTGACCACGGCTACCGCATGCAGCAACGCGCTGACGGGAGTCGGCGCGACCATAGCCGCAGGCAGCCAGCGATGGAACGGCATAACTGCGGCCTTGCCGATGCCAAACACATACATCGCCAGAAGTACCGCAGTAATAGCTGCACTGGCATGTCCCTGAAGAATACCGCCCGTGGTAAAATCAAGGGTTCCCGTCAGGGTCCACGTCCAGATAATCGCAACCAGTTGCAGACCAATTGATGTCCCGATCAGGATGCCCAGATATACCCGCCCGGCACGTTTGGCCTCGGGTGTTCCTGAATGTGTAACAAGCGGGAAGGTGGAAATTGTAAGGACTTCATAGAACACAAACAGCGTCAGCATGTTGCCCGCGAAGGCAATGCCAAGGGCACTCGCAATGGCGATGGCAAAACAAATGTAAAACCGGGTCTGGTTTTTCTCGTGATGGCCGCGCATGTAGCCGATGGCGTAAATCGTTGTAATGATCCATAGAAAACTGGCAACTCCAGCAAAAATCATGCCCAAGGGCTCGACTTTAAAACTGATGCTGAGCCCCGGTATCATCTCCAGCATCGTCCATTCCGGACGGGCTCCGCCACTGACGTCATCGTAGACCGATGCCACCAGCGCAAACGTGATGGCAGCCGCAATCAAGGTTACGGACTCACGCAGATTTGGAGATTTCCCAGTCAGGGCGATGCCGACAGCTCCCAGAACAGGCACAAGCAGGGCGAGCGGGATGGCTTGTTCCGGGGTCATCGGATTCCCCCGACCAGAACCTCGGCCGCTGAATGTGCGATATCCAGTGTCGTTGTTGCATCAATTCCAAAATAATAAGAGGCGCCAATCAGTACAAACATGGGAATAATCATCGACATTGGTGCTTCCGTCACCACGTCTTTACCTTCCGGTGCAGGCGTGAAATAGGCGACTTCCACGACCCGCCAGATATAGATGACTGCGAGCAAAGAGCTCAACACGATCAATACCGCAACCGGCCACCACCCCTTTTCCAGAGCGGCCTGGATGAGGTACCATTTCGAGATAAACCCGACGCTCAGCGGCATGCCAATCAGGCTTAATCCACCGGCAACAAACGCCGCCATGGTCAATGGCATGCGCTTGCCGAGCCCGGCCATATCACTCAGCCGAACGGAACCGGTCACGTACATGACACACCCCATGGCCATAAACAGCCCACCCTTGGTCAAGGCGTGATTGAACATGTGAATGATACCGGCCGTAACCCCAGAAACATTAGCCATGGCAATACCAAGAACCATGTAGCCCAACTGGGCCACGGAGGAATAGGCCAACATACGTTTGATATTGACCTGATAGATGGCAACCGCAGAACCAGCAAACATCCCGGCGATGGCAAACAGCATCAACAGATCACGAACCTGAAGGGTATCAAGAATATCCACACCGCCGAATATGGTAAAAATTACCCGGATCAGCGCATAGACGGAAACCTTGGTTGCCGTCGCCGCGAGAAATACGGTAACGACGGACGGCGCATATGTGTAGGCGTTTGGCAACCACATATGCAGGGGAAAGAGCGCCAGTTTCAGGCACAGGCCGACAGTCAGAAACGCCAGTGCCGCCTGAATGGTGCGGGTATCCGCAACAGCCGGAATCAATGCCGCGAGATCGGTGATATTCAGCGTCCCCGTCATCATATACATCATGCCAACACCGATGATGTAGAAGGTCGCCCCCAAACTCCCCAGCATCAGATAACGATACGCCGCCGTCAATCCCTGACGGTCACGGCCCATACTGATCAGCACATAGGATGACAGGGACGAAATTTCGAGAAACACAAACAGGTTAAAGGCGTCTCCGGTGATGGTGATGCCCAGCAATCCGGTCATGCAGAGCAGCATCATCGCATAAAACAGATAAGCCCGGTCGCGCGGAATTTCTTTATTCACCGACATCCTAGCATAGGGCATAACAACCGCGGCGATTACCGACACAATAACCAGCACAAAAGCGTTCAGATTGTCGATTCGATACTCAATCCCCCAAGGGGCCGCCCAGCCGCCAATCTTATAAATAAGTACTCCCTGATCCAGTACCTGCAGCAAAAGCCCGATAGACATCACCAGACTTAACCAGCTGATGACAACAGCAAGTGCCCATGTCCAAAAATGATGGCGCAGGAACATACAAAACGGTGCGGACATCAAAGGAATGATGATCTGCAGGATTGGTAAATGGTGGGCAATCACCTGCCATCCTCCACGGCCTGGATTTCATCTTCTTCGATGGTGCCGTATGAGTCGTTAATTCGCACGACCAGCGCCAGCCCCAAGGCCGTTGTTGCCACACCGACGACGATAGCCGTCAGAATCAGCACGTGGGGCAGGGGGTTTGAGTAAATCTTGATGCCCACGGCAAGAATAGGGGCGGTGCCCCCATCAACTTTGCCCATGGTTATATAAAACAGAAATACCGAGACCTGGAACACACTCAAGCCGACAAGCTTTTTAATCAAATTTTGATGAGAGATAACGATATAAAACCCCATCATCATCAGCGCGATGATGATCCAGTAAACTGTGATACCCGGAAATTCCATCTCAGCGATCCTGCCCGGCAAAAGCGACGAAAATAGTAATCATGGCAGAGGCAACGGTGACTCCAACGCCCGACTCAACGAGTAAAATTCCAAGGTGTTGACCATGTGTCGTAACATGGGAGATGACATTGTAATCAAGATAATTCCCGCCCATGATCAATGTGGCAACACCGGTGCCCGCATAAGTCAGGACCCCAAGGGACAGGCAGCTGCGCGTAACCCATGCTGGAATAACCCGGCGCAATTTTTCCACGCCGAAGATCAGCCCATAAAGAATAAAGGCGGCGGCAAAAATCACACCTGCCTGGAAACCACCCCCCGGTCCGAAATCACCGTGCCACTGCACATACAGGGCAAACAATAAAATAAACGGAATCAGAAACTTCGAGACAACCCGCAGGATGACTTTGTGCTGCATTTCAGGCTTCATGATGACACTTCTTTTGTTGAAGTTTCTTCATTGTCATCGCCATCATCGTCATCATCGTCACCGCGCGTGCGCCGGGACCTGCGCCGGCGTCCAATGATCGCCAACACACCGGCGGCAGCGGTAAAGATCACGAACGTCTCTCCCAGCGTGTCATAACCTCGATAGCTGGCCAGGACAGAGGTCACCACATTCGGCAGGTCGATTTCTTCTCCAGATTTTTCCAGGTATCTTGGAACCACATGATGATGAATCGCTGCCGTTTTGTCGCCGTAATCTGGCATGTCCAGGGTACCGTATACGAGGATACCCCCAGTTATGAGTACAAGCACAAGCGCCGCCAGGGAATTCGCTTCAGGGGTGACCTTTTCGGTGCTGGTTGTTAGAGCCAGCGTCCCCAGCATCAATACTGTTGACACCCCGGCCCCGACCGCCGCCTCCGTAAAGGCGACATCAACGGCGTCCATGAGAACATATATAGCGGCACCCAGAAGGCTGAATATACCGGTCAGCATGACAACGGCAAAAAGGTCGCGCAGACGCACAATTGCAACGCCTACCGCCAGCATGAACACCAGCAACACCATTACAATCAGGTTTTCGATGGCTCGACCTCCTTCGTTCCGGAGGTTTTCGTCACAGGTGTTTCCTTGTTCTGCGGATCGATGGGCAGACGAATGCCATCGTTCATAACTTTCGGCTCCAATCCGCCATTTAGGGCCGCGCGGGCAAGGGCGTGGGTCGCCGTTGGGCTGGTGAAAAAGATGAACACCAAAATGAGCACCAGCTTGGCCGTGACCAGCGTCAAACCAGCCTGGAATATCAAGCCGATCAAAATCAACCCGACCCCCAGGGTGTCGATAATACCAGCCCCGTGCATCCGGCTATACATGTCGGGCAACCGTATCATCCCCCAGGCGCCGATCAGGCAAAGCGCACTACCGCTCAGAATGGCGGCCCAGCTAAGGATATCAAAAATCTGTTCCATCAAATGTCGCCACCATCTTCGCGCCCGCCGCCATGCCCCATATCAGAGAAGGTGACAAATTTGGTAACCGCGATGGTGCCAATGAAGTTGATGAGCGCATAGACCAGGGCCAAATCAAGAAACTCTGGCCGTCCGGCCATAAAACCATGAACGGCAATCAGTGCGACGGTCAGGGTGCCAAAGGTGTTCAAGGCAAGAATGCGGTCATAAACACTGGGGCCTTTTAACGCGCGGATCAGGGCCAGGGTCATGGTCATCAGAATACCAATGGCGGCAGCGGCAAACATCATGCTTCCGGCTCCTCATCCGCTTTGTCCTCGGGATAATCCTGCAAAGCGGGTTGCGCGCTGGCGCTGGGACCACCCTTGCCGAGTTCCATGGCGGTGACACGACGGTCCATGTCTCCGGACTCGAGGCCCTCATACGCCACGGGTGTCAACGCATGGATGGTCAGGACATCTTCTTTCGCCGCAATCGTTACGGTCCCCGGTGTGAGCGTAATCGAATTGGCATAAGCGACACGCCCGACTTCGGTAAGTTGCGTCGCCTTGACCACCATCAGGCGGGCGCGGATGGCGTCGCCTCCGGTCAATATCGCCTTGGCCACATCCAAATTGGCCTTGACGATCTCCCACAGCAACCAGGGAAAGTAGGTGAAATCGCGAACCGCGATATGAAGCGGGTGGCTTTCATGGTCGACCGTATCCATGCGATGCGCGATCCAGACCACGGACAGGATTGAACCCGCCCCCAAGGCCAGAATGAGCGGCAGCAAATATCCTGACAGCAACCACCAGACAACAGTCAAGACAATCGCCAGACTAACAGCGTGAAGCACCCGAAGGTTCCCTTGTAAAATTTTATCAGCGAAACCACTGGATCGAAGACCCTGCGATTTCATGTTTTTTTACACCCTAAATTCGTTCATCATGCCTGACCAGCAATTTTTCATATTTTTACCAAAATATACACATAAGCATCTGAAAAACATCAACATCCTTGGTATACCAGAAAGACAGGTTTTCCCATGTTCAGACTACGTTATGTACTACTGATCGCAATTTTTTCATTCTTTTCCCCTGGTGATTCTGCGGACGCTGGTTCAGATTTTGAAAAATCAACCCTCACCATCATTACCAAATCCGGTGAACATCGGTTTTCAGTGGAGCTGGCTGAAACCCCTCGTCAGCGCGCCCAGGGCCTTCAGGGGCGTTCGAAATTGCCGCCTGGTACCGGCATGCTGTTTGATTTCAAGGCTGATCAGCCCGTTACGATGTGGATGAAGAACACGCCAATTTCCCTGGATATGCTGTTCATTGCCGCAGATGGCGCCGTCGTCAATATCGCCTCTGGCACCGAACCCCTTTCGTTAAAATACATCACATCAGACGGGCCGGTGAGGGCTGTACTAGAGGTGTTGGCGGGCACGGTAAGGGTATTGGGTGTTCGCAAAGGAGACCGTATCGCAAATCATATTTTCGATACGCCCAAGTAACATCCGCAAACTCAGGTTTAGCCCGTCGGGAACTCCCATATTTTTGACGAGCGTTCAATGATGGCGTTTTCCATGTGATGATACTCCCCATCTGAATTGGCGATCGCCTGCATGCCGGCCAAAACCATGGGGATCAAAATCGGGCTGTCGATCAGCCCAATGGTGGTTTCAATTTCGTTGTCCAGCGATGGCGAATCCATCAAATCACGCATCTCCGCATCAAAGTCGTTTATCAGGCCAATCAGTCCTTTTACACCGGGAAAAAAGCCGCCTTCAGTGAAAACCTTCAACGTCGGAATTTGTTTCCAGATTTCTGTCATTTCCTGGGTTTTCTGGACACGATCGGCGTAGACGGTAAACATCAGCAAGCGCAGGACAGCCTGCACTGAATTTCTTTTAATCTCCCCGATTTCTCCATCCACGACCAGCATACCCCCGTTGCTGTCATACTCAATTGATGGCGTGTTTATACCCCATCAAAACGACTATTCCAACGACCATAGGATAAAGAACATGTGATCGATTGCGGAATATTTGGTTTTGTTCTTTTTGGTCTTGCTCAAATCAGGCTAAGGTCCTAGACATCACTGCGTCGGGGTGTAGCTCAGCCTGGTAGAGCACTCGCTTTGGGAGCGAGAAGTCGGAGGTTCGAATCCTCTCGCCCCGACCAACTGGTCCATAAACGTCACGCCACAAGATTCATAACGGAGTTCGACCATGACCGAATGTCGAATTTATCAACCCGCCAAAAACGCCATGCAGTCCGGCAGGGCCAATCTGCGCAAATGGGTGCTTGAATATGAGCCTGCGGAAGCCAGACGCGCGGACCCGCTGATGGGCTGGATCGGCTCTGGTGACACGAACGCCCAGGTCAAACTGAAATTCAGTTCCAAGGAAGAAGCTGTTGCATTCGCGACACGCAAGGGGCTCGCCTTTCGCGTTCAAGCCCCGAATAAGCGCGCAATTCAACCCAAAAATTATTCGGAAAATTATTCCAATCGCTTCCGGTTTTCGTAAGATTGGCGCATTGATGGTTCCGTAGCTCAACTGGATAGAGCACTCGCCTTCTAAGCGAGATGTTGCAGGTTCAAGTCCTGCCGGGACCGCCATTCTTTACTTTATCATGCATTTTGCGCGTGGCTTTTTGACCTAAATCAAGGCACTCCAGCCCAATTCTGTTACGTTCCATCCATATCCCGTAGATGGAAGGAGATGCGGATGTTCCAGATTCGCATACATGGCCGTGGTGGTCAGGGAGTTGTCACGGCAGCCGAGTTACTGTCTGTGGCCGCGTTCAAGGAAGGGCGGCATGCGCAAGCCTTTCCAAGTTTCGGTTCGGAACGGATGGGAGCGCCGGTGATTTCGTTCTGTCGTTTGGACGACCACGAAATCCGCCTCCGGGAACCGGTTCAGGAACCGGATGCATTGATAATTCAGGACCCGACACTGCTGCATTCCGTAAATGTTTTCAGCGGACTGAAACCAAACGGTTATATTTTGATCAATTCACGCCGCAGTTTTGACGAACTGGGAATCGCTGATTTTGTCGGTACCTTTCCGGCGCATCACGTCTGCGATTTGGGGGCTAGCGAACTGGCGATGAAACACGTCGGCAGGCCGTTACCCAATGCCGCCCTGCTGGGTGGGTTTGCGGCCATTTCAGGTGAATTGCAACTGGACTCGGTCGTCGAAGCCATCATGGAGAAGTTTCCGGGACCTGTCGGCGAAGCCAACGTCGCCGCCGCACGTGAAGCATATCGGGAGGCTGAGCGTGCGTAGACGGGACGGCCTCATGAAAAAAGGAATATCCGAATGCTGAAGCAAGTAGAAGGCTCCGCTGCCGTTGCCGAAGTCGTCGCCTTCTGTCGCCCGGAAGTTGTCTGCGCCTATCCGATCACCCCGCAGACCCACATCGTTGAGGGTGTCGGCGCGCTGGTCAAGGCGGGCACATTACAGAACTGCGAATACATTAACGTTGAAAGCGAATTTGCCGCACTGAGTGTCGCCATCGGCGCGTCCGCGACGGGTGCGCGCACCTATACGGCGACAGCCAGTCAGGGACTGCTGTTCATGGCCGAAGCCGTCTACAACGCCGCTGGCCTTGGCCTGCCAATTGTCATGACTATCGGCAATCGGGCCATCGGCGCCCCAATCAACATCTGGAACGACCATACGGACTCCATGTCGATGAAGGATTCCGGATGGATTCAACTGTTTGCCGAAACCAATCAGGAAGCCGTTGACCTGCACATTCAGGCATTCCGGCTGGCCGAGGAACTGAGCTGTCCCGTCATGGTTTGCATCGACGGTTTTATCCTGACCCACGCCTATGAACGCATTGATGTGCCGACACAGGAAGAGGTAGATGCCTTTTTGCCTCCGTTTGAACCGGTTCAAGTTCTGGACCCCGCCGAACCTTATTCAATCGGTGCCATGGTCGGACCAGAGGCGTTCACGGAAGTCCGATATCTGGCCCATGAAAAACAATTGCAAGCCCTGCGCCTGATCCCGGAAATCGCCGACGTGTTCAAGGATGTCTTCGGACGCGAGACCGGCGGGCTGGTTCATCCCTATCATACGGAGGGCGCCGATACCGTGGCTGTCGCCCTGGGGTCTGTTAACGGCACCATCAAGGATGTCATCGATCAGATGCGCGAAGACGGAGCCAGTGTTGGCTCGGTCAGCATCTGTTCATTCCGGCCGTTTCCTTTGGAAGCTTTGGCCGCAGCGCTGGCCGGGGCGAAACGGATTGTCGTCATAGAAAAAAGCCTGGCCCCGGGGCTTGGTGGTGTCGTCGCCTCCAATGTCCGCATGGCCCTGGCCGAGAAACCCGTTCCGGTACATACCGTCATCGCCGGCTTGGGTGGTCGTCCCATCACCATGACGTCGCTGCGCGAAGTTTTTGAGGTCGCTGGCGAAGGCCGCCTTCCGGATATTCAGTTTCTAGATCTTGATCATTCCGCCGTCGAGCATGAGATCGTCCGTGCCCGCGCAACCCGCAGGTCCGGACCGACGGCCGAAAATGTAATCCGCCAGCTCAATCCCTGCCGCCCTGCGGCCAAGGCGTGAGGGAGATCATCATGACCGACACAACTCCTCAACAACGGGTCAAGTTCTACCAGACCGGCACCCACACCATTGGCAACCGGCTGCTGGACGAGACCAAACGCACCGTCCAGGCGAGCATGGAACGGGCCAACGCCATTACCTCGGGGCATCGGGCGTGTCAGGGATGTGGTGAGGCCCTGGGCGCGCGCTACGCCCTCGATTCAGCCATGCGCGTCACCGACGGGCAACTGGTCGCCGTCAACGCCACCGGTTGCCTGGAAGTTTTCACCACGCCGTACCCTGAAACCTCCTGGCAGATCCCCTGGCTGCATTCGCTGTTCGGCAATGCGCCTGCGGTGGCAACCGGCGTTGCTGCGGCCTTGCGGGTCAAGGGGCGCGACGATGTGCGGGTTATTGCCCAGGGTGGCGACGGCGGCACCACGGATATCGGCTTTGGCTGTCTGTCTGGGATGTTTGAGCGCAACGACGATGTTCTCTATATCTGCTACGATAACGAAGCCTACATGAACACCGGCGTACAACGCTCCAGCGCCACACCACCGGCGGCGCGCACAGCGACGACACCGGCGCTTGGAGACGCACCAGGCAACGTCTTTGGCACCGGCAAAAACCTTCCCCTGATTGCCATGGCCCATAACATCCCTTATGTCGCCACCGCCAGCGTCGCCGATCTGCACGACCTGGAAGACAAAGTCGTCAAGGCCATGAGCTTCAAAGGGGCACGCTACATTCACATCATGGTGCCATGTCCGCTGGGCTGGGGGTCGGCCTCCAACGCCACCATCAACGTCGCCCGGCTGGCCATCGAATCCGGCCTGTTTCCGTTGTTCGAGGCGGAACATGGGGAAGTTACCACGTCCAATAAAATTCGCCGTCAGGTGCCGGTCAGCGATTACCTGAGACCGCAGCGGCGTTTTGCCCATCTGTTCAAAAAAGGCCCGGATGGAGAAATCGATACGGATCGTATCGAGAAAATCCAGCGCATGGCCGACGCCAACATCAGGCGGTTTAATCTGATCACCGATGATGGGGAAGGGGAGACCGCCAAATGAGCAAGCCGCTACCATTCGCCATCACCCTTGATCCCGGCACCAGTCTGGCCAACCAGACCGGCTCCTGGCGCACCGAGCGTCCGGTCTATCTCGACCGCCTGCCGCCATGCAACAACGCCTGCCCGGCGGGCGAAAACATCCAACAATGGCTGTTTCACGCCGAAGAAGGCGATTACCACGCCGCCTGGCAGAAACTGATGGAAGACAACCCCTTGCCCGGTGTCATGGGGCGGGTATGTTATCATCCCTGCGAAGACGCCTGTAACCGGGCCGAGTTGGACGAAGCCGTCGGCATTCACGTCGTCGAAAGGTTCCTTGGCAGGCAGGCCTGGGAACATGGCTGGAAACCGGAATTCCACGCAGATCCATCGGGCAGGCGTGTGCTGGTTGTCGGTGCCGGCCCCAGCGGCCTTGCCGCCGCCTATCATCTGACACGGCTGGGGCATGCCGTAACCATTCGTGAGGCCGGACCAATGGCCGGTGGCATGATGCGGTTTGGCATCCCTAAGTACCGGTTGCCGCGCGATGTCCTGGATTACGAAATCCAGCGCATCGTCGACATGGGGGTCGACCTACAGCTGAACACCAAGGTCGAAGACATCGAAGCTGCGTTCACCGAAGAAGGGTTCCATGCGGTGTTTACCGCCGTTGGTGCCCATCTCGCCAAGCGCACCGAAATACCGGCTCATGCGGCGGGACGAATTCTCGACGCTGCCTCGGTATTGCGCGATATGGAAACCGGCGACGAACCGCCACAGCTCGGCCGCCGGGTTATTGTTTACGGCGGCGGCAATACGGCCATGGACGTGGCCCGTACCGCCAAACGCCTTGGTGTCGATGAAACGATGATCGTTTATCGCCGCTCACGCAAGGAAATGCCTGCCCACGACTTCGAAGCTACCGAGGCCGAGGAGGAGGGGGTGTTGATCCACTGGCTCCGGACCATCAAACAGATCGATGAAACCACTTTCACCGTTGAGAAGATGAAAATAGACGACAGTGGTCGCCCGCAGCCGACCGGTGAGTTCGAAACCATCGAAGCCGATACCCTGATCCTGGCGCTCGGTCAGGATTCCGACACGGAATTTCTGCAACGCGTAGACGGCGTCGAGGTCGCCAGAGATGGCGTCGTCTCGGTCAATGAACAAATGATGACCGGACGGGACGGGCTGTTTGCGGGGGGTGACATGGTGCCCTCGGAACGCACGGTCACCGTTGCCGTCGGTCATGGCAAGAAAGCCGCAAGACACATCGACGCATGGCTCCGTGGTAAAACCTGTGAAACACTCGAAAACCCGGAAATCGCCACCTTCGACAACCTCAACACCTGGTATTACGACGATGCGCCGCAGACGGTGCAGTCTGCACTGGATGTTGTCCGCCGCCAAACGGGGTTTGACGAGGTGTTGCAAGGCCTGACGGAAGACAACGCGCTGTTCGAGGCGCGCCGTTGTCTCAGTTGCGGCAACTGTTTTGAATGTGATAATTGCTACGGGATTTGCCCGGACAACGCCGTCAAAAAATTGGGGCCGGGCAACCGGTTCGAATTCAAATACGACTACTGCAAGGGCTGCGGCATGTGTGCCGAAGAATGTCCCTGCGGCGCCATCAAGATGGTGCCGGAAGACATCTAATTATCCGTCTTGCCTGCGAGCCTGATATTCCGGGCTAGGCGGAATCCTCTCTGTCAAAAGACCCAATATTTCACAACCTATTTGGAATCGTATAGATAACGAAATACGGACCGAATAGGTTTTTGTGCGTTATGGTAGTATATCTAGATCATGATACTCTTATAATGGAAGATCTGCTTGAGAATTATGAAAGGGTATACCCTTGTGAACTAAGATTGGAAAAGAGAACTACAGGTAGCCTTGGAGATACAAGGAAAATGTCAAATCGAAAAAAACTGTTCGCAATTGGCCTATTGGCCCTATTGGTCCTAGTCACCTGGCTTGCTTGGCCAAGTTCCGGATTTGAAATATTTATAGAAAAACGTCTCGTTGATACCGGTCAGGTGTCCCGCATCATGCAAATCGCAAAAACAGCGTCATCAAGGACGGACCGATTTGCCCGCCATCGCAGTTACCTCGCGATCAAGGTTGATGAGACCAAAATCGACAACCCAGTTCCAACCGAGGTGTTTGGCGGCGCCTTGAAACCGGGAGATCTCGTGACGCTGTCACTAAACACAAAACTGTCAGGCAAATGGGGGACGTTTTCTGCTGATTTCAAAGCCGATAAAATCTTTGAGGCCCTCATAGCCAAAATTGCCAGCCGTATGGACGTCGAACGTTATTATCTGGTCGTACAGTCGTTCAAGGTCTGGGGTGGTAACGAAAGTATCCCGTCAAATTCATCAGCCAACCAGATGTTGGCATACCTTTATCCAAAGCAAGGCCGAGCTGCCGAACTTCCCTACAGAGCCGGGGCAACAGACGATCAACTGGCTGATCTACTGGCGCACAACCTTGTTATGTCCGTCCAAAATGTCTCGTCTGATTGTGCCAATTCATTGTGTTTTTCCGACATGTCACCTTCTCTGATCAGTCTTGATGATACACGGACCGGTTTTGACATCTTGTTTCAGGGCAGAAATCATTCCAGATGTTTAGGAAAAAACGAGAGTGATTGCAAAAACCAGTCAGAGGAATTTTTCCAAAAAGCAATAGCCGAAGACCCGGATAACGATCATGCCTCGTTTGGCCTAGGGTTGATTTATCTGAGTCGTGCAAAAAGTGGTATTGCGTCTTCTTCGGCCTATGCGGTCGGAGAATATTTGATACGTGGACTTGATTATCTGAACCAGGCAAGAGAATCGAACAAATTCCTTGATGGATTATTGAATTCACCAAGCTGGTTGCGGTTGCTCAAGAAAAATTCTGAATTTGGCGAGCTTGATCTTAGCAATGAATTCCTGACGACAGCCGATGCCTACCGGGCGGCGCGACGGGCCATGGTGTCGGGAAACTATACCGCAGTGCTGGGTCACTTAGAGTCCTTGGGCAATATCCCCAAATGGCTGGTCGGGCATATCAAGTTATTAGGATCTCACGCCAAATTACAATTGATTCAAAATCGTGAGGACGCGCTTGTCATTCTCAACGATTTGTTTGAAAGCCGGAACGATATTGAAGAATCCGGGTATTCTGCGGTTTTCGGCATCGCTGCCGCTCAGTGGGCCAAGGGTGAAGACATTTGGATAAAGCGTGCCGAGCAGGCATTAGATGCCGCTGTTCGTACTGCGCATGATCCAATCACAACGTTAGATGCTATGGCGACGCGCTGCGCCGGTTTGGTGTATTTGGGGAGATCGAAAAAAGCCCGTCAGGAATTACAAACAGTGACCAGCCAAATCAACAGCTCGCAGAGCGGATACGATTATCGCAGCATTTTACTGTCTGTGGCACAGGTTTACGTCCTGATGAAACAGTATGATGATGCAGCAGGTTATTTTAGCAAAGCCATCAATTATGATCCTGAATATCTATCCTTAATCAGTAATCTGTCGCGATTTAAAGATTTCAGGGAAAACTGGCCAGATTATGAGCTATGGAGACTTAAAATGTTACCAAGAAAATAAGTCTTCACGCACATTCTGGCGCGACGAAGCGTGACTAAACTGATGAAAATAATGGGAGGGAATAATGGAGATTAGCAGACGTTCACTTATCGTTGGCGCAGCGGGAATTATACCTCTCCTGACATACAGTCCTGCTTATGCGCTCTATCCCTTCTGTCGAAAACTGCGGTTGGGCAATTTCGGCCCACCCGAAATGGAGGACTGGGGAACAGAACTTCAAAATAGTGTAAGGAAGAGAATTCAGTGGAAGGATGGGTTGTCCATTGATCCCGGAAGAACCTATGGGAAAACGCGTGAAGCACTAAACCTTGTCAGCGGCAACGCGATAGATCTGGCTACCCTGTATGGTGGCATTGACGTCAAACGCTGGCCGGATTTAGCGGTGCTCGATGATCCGCGGACACAACAAATTTTCACAAGAAACCCCAAACGCGCGGCGACTTTGCTCGATTTGATTGGAGAGGCACCAGCCAAGCAAGGAATTATCCTGCTCGGCGCGACGCACAGCCGTAGGGAAATTTTGCTGGCATCAAACAAAAAAATAAAGTCGATAAAAGATTTTCGCGGCCTAAAAATACGGGTCGCCGATCAACGAGAGCGAATTTTGGCCGAAGCGCTGGGCGCAAGCGCGGCATCAATGGCGTTTAGCGAAGTTTACGATGCTCTTAGGGTTGGTGCCGTCGATGCCACTGTAATCAGTCTGATTGCAGCAAGGCGCTTAAGATTCAGGGCTGAAACGATCGTAGTATTTGATGCCGCTCAGTTAATGCCACGTGGATACATAATGGCGATGAACCGCAAGGTTTTGGACTCTGGCGATGAAAGAGCGCGCCAAGCTTTCTTTGAGGCCGGACAGGAATCTAGCGCTAAATATACCGCAATCGAAAATTCCAAGAACAACTCTTCGTTGGAAATTCTGCAAAAAGAGGGGACACAACTAGTATCTCTTCCATCTGATCAATTTGCGCGCGCCCGTGAAATTGTCTTGAAGAGAACAGAAGATTTATACCGTAACATTGGTGTTTCCCAGCGTGTGCTGGAGATCATTCAGGGTTAGGGGAATGTCCCTGCGGCGCCATCAAGATGGTGCCGGAAGACATATGAGATCAAAATTTTTCCAATTGGGGAAAATTAGTGTATTGTTAACTTATGAATAGAATGTTCATTACCGGCTCGAACTTGGCCGCCGCACTTGTGATCGCCAGCCTTGTTCCCCAGACAGCTGTAGGAAAAGAGCGCGTGAAGGGTCAGTACGCGACCAGCAAACAGCCCTATTGGAATGTTGGCACATTTGACAAACAACTGTCCATCGCCTGCCAGCGCGGCGAATTTCGCCAGCGCAAATACCTGAATTTATCCATCGGTTTCGACGGAAAAAAAGGCCGTGGCATTACCGGTGTCGCCCAGAAAAACTGGAATCTGATTGATAAGAAGGGCTTGGCGAAACCGAATATGACTTACCATTTCTTCAATCAGGGATATTCCAATTGCAAGGTTTACGCCGCCATAACCCCCCCCAGGAAGCGTCGGAAGTGAACTGGGCCATCCGTACTGGCGGTCTACGGACCTGAAAATACGCGATACCGCTTGCGCGCCAGAACTCTCGCGCTCAAAATCATTTCATAAAGGCCTGTTTATTGCGTCAGGAGAGCACACCACTATATCGATAACGATTTGGCCTGATACACTGGTCTTCCTGTTCTGAAAAATACACACCAATGACATGACCGGGATGACCGCTTCTGTCCGCCACGGGAACGATTAGCCGTTCATAATCCCAGTAGGTACGTTCCGAACCAACCACGCTGATCGCCTGACGGCAGTGGTGCGGGTTGTGGTTCTCCAGCGCCCATTCGTAATATTTCGTCGCTGCGGTCGTGGCATCTTGATCATGGGTCTGGTCAAGAAATTTCCCGGTAAGGTCGCCCCCAACAAAAGTGCACAAAGACGTCCCCCAGAAACGCCAGAGATAACGGACTCTACCGGCTTCATCCTGGCAGCGATCACCTACAAACAGGCGGGGGGCGATCTTGTAGATATCAATCAGATTAAGGTCGTCTAAAGATGGCAGTTGCCCCAGTCTTTCACATGCACCAGTCCAGTAATTCAGAAGTTCCTGTAATACGGGCGTCAGGTTTTTGGGCAGTTCATTTGTTTCAGGCATGACGGTATGGAGTCGTTTAACAATCGAAGTTTGCAGCCTCATGCACCATGGGAAAGTTTACAAGCCGTTTCTTATCCGGGTTCCGGCCATGCCCATGCTGTGGCGGTCAATGGCTGCGGACTTGACCATGGCAAAAACGCTATCTCCTGTGCGCAAGCCCATCGTTGCCAGCGATTTTCGAGTTATTCTGGCGATCAGGGGTACGCCGATATCAAGCAGAATTTCCGCCTGGGATTCGTGATCTTCAACGATTTCAGTGATCTTGCCTTCAAAAATATTCAACAGGCTGGTGCCTTGCGGGCGGTTGTGACTGAGCGAAACGTCACGCGCCCGAATACGCACGCGAAGGGCAACACCAGGATCGAGATTTAATCGGGGAACCCATAACGTTTTGTCGGCAAAGGCCAGCCGGCTGAGTTGGAAGGTTTCGTCATGGCTCTTGACGGTTGCGGCAACAACGGCTCCGGCTTCATAACGCCCGGTTAGGGGTCTCAAATCAAGGCGGCTCATAATGTCTTCGACACCACCGGCGGCAACCGCCGTTCCACCGTCCAGGATTACCATGGTGTCCGCCAGGCGGATAACCTCGTTCATGGCATGGCTGACGTAAACGATCGGGATATTCAGCTGGTCACGCAGGTTTTCAACAAAAGAGATGATTTCTCCTTTGCGACCGGCATCGACGGAGGCCAGCGGTTCGTCCATCAGCAGCAGCCGCGGCTGCGCGAGCAGCGCACGGCCAATGGCGACCCGCTGTTTTTCACCGCCGGAAAGAGAATTTGGCCGCCGCTCCAGAAGAGACGTTATGCCAAGAAGAGTGATGATTTCATCGAAGTCCTGACGCTGGTCACCCGCCGGGGCGAACCGCGAACCGTAGTTCAGGTTCTGCCGTACACTCATGTGGGGAAACAGACGGCTGTCCTGAAAAACATACCCCAGTCGGCGTTTGTGAGCGGGCAGGTTAATGCCGCTGCTGGAATCAAACAGGGTTGCGCCATTGACTTTGATAGACCCGGAATCCGGCGTATCAAGACCAGCCAGAAGATTAACCAAAGAAGTCTTGCCCGATCCGGAGCGGCCAAAAAATGCCGTTAACCCTCCCTCAGCGGAAAAATTTACATCAAGCAAAAATGTCCCGAGCCGACGTTTGACGTCTATCGATACGGAGGGGGAGGTGGTCATTTTCTATCTGCCCACCTGCCGGGCGACACGGCGCGACAGGGCTTCCGATGCGACCAGCGCAATCAGCGCCAGCACGACGGCAATCACAACAAGACGCATGGCCCCGGCTTCGCCATCCGGCACCTGAGTCAGACTGTAGAGCGCCAGTGGCAGAGTCCGGGTCTCTCCTGGAATATTCGACACAAAGGTAATGGTCGCGCCGAACTCACCCAGACTGCGGGCAAAGGCCAAAATTACACCGGTCAGGATGCCGGGTAGAATTAACGGCAGGGTGATGGTCAGAAACACCCACCAGGCCGGTGCCCCCAGGGTCTTGGCGGCATCTTCCAGTCCTCGATCTACGCCCTCGATAGATAGACGGATGGCCCGGACCATCAGCGGAAAGGCCATGATTCCCGCCGCCACGGCGGCACCTTTCCAAGTGAAGGCAATGGAAATTTCAAATGTCTGCCAAAGCCAGCCGCCAACAACCCCGTTGCGCCCAAACGTTACCAATAACAGATAACCTATCACCACTGGCGGAACGACCAGAGGCAGATGGACGAAACCGTTAAGCAATGACTTCCCGGTGAATTCACATCGTGCCAGAACCCAGGCGGTCAAGACCCCCAGCGGGAGGCAAAACAGGACCGCCATGCTGGCGACCTTGAGGCTAAGGCCAATCGCTTCCATTTCCAGAGGGCTAAGCGTCAACACCTGATGGCTCCCACGCCCGGTTTTTATGGTTTTGAAAATCCATACCGAACGAAGATGACGCGGGCTTCATCCGATTGCAAGAACCCGAAGAACTGTTGGGCGGATTGACTGCGTTTTCCACGGATCATGGCCACCGGGTAGACGATTGGGGGGTGGCTGGATTGTGGGAATTTTAAAACCTCGAAGACCTTGGGCCTGTTGACAACATCGCTGGCGTAAACAATTCCCAGTGTAACTTCGCCGCGTTCCACGAAGGCGAGGGCGGCGCGAACATCCGATGCAGCGGCAACATGATCTTTAAGCGATTGCCATTGTCCAAGTGTCGTGAGCGCGGCTTTCCCATACATCCCGGCAGGCACGTGATCCGGGTCGCCCATCGCCAGACGTCCGCCATTCAATGCCTGTAGAATGGTATTCCGGCCGCTCAGATCGACAGTAATATCCGGCTGAGTTGAGGGGGCAATCAGGGACAGCCGGTTTGCCAACAGGTTCCGGCGGCTTGTCGAAATCAGGAGTCCAGATTTTTCAACCTGATCCATCCAGCCTTCATTGGCGGATATGTAAATATCGGCGGGTGCGCCATTGATGACCTGTTTGGCCAGTGTCGAACTTGAGGCAAATACGGTGCTGATGCGGGTCCCATGGTGGTTTTCATAGAGAGCCGCAATTTCACCAAGCGCCCCTGTCAGGCTGGCCGCCGCGAATACCCGAACGGTTTCACCAGCTTTGCACGGCGTCGCCTGAAAAGCTGAGGTGATCCCAAGGATCAGAGTAATTATGAACAGGCGCTTCATCGACACTCACGAATACAGTTTTTCAGGGTCGATTTCCGGGTCAGCGATAATACTGATCTGGCCGTCCGTGATGGCGTTGTAAAAGCAGTTTCGGCGCCCGGTATGACAGGCGACTCCCTGTTGATCGACACGCAGAAGTATGGTGTCTGCATCACAATCCCAGCGGAAATCCATTAACGTCTGGACCTGTCCGGAAGATTCTCCCTTTCTCCACAGTTTTGACCTTGAGCGTGACCAGTAGCAAATCCGCCCGTTGCGCAATGTCTCCCTGATGGAGTCGGCATTCATCCAGGCCATCATCAGTATTTCACCACTGTCATGCTGCTGCGCGATTGCTGGCACCAGACCTTCATTGTTAAACGACATGGCCTGAATAGTCTGTTCAATCACGTCATCACTACAAAGTGCGGTTTCGGCCCCAGGCATTACTGTTTTCTCCTGACTGAAGGGAGGGCGGAGTATAGAGGGGGCCGTTGCACCCGACAATGTTATGTTATAACAAATACGAACAACTGGGAGGACGTTGGCAATGACGACCACGGGACCGGCCTTTGTCGAACATGACCATGATCACGATCACTGTCTCAGCGACGCCCTGGACCGGGCCGTCAGCATTTGCGCCAGACGCGGCGCGCGTCTGACGGATCTCCGCCGTCAGGTTCTGGAACTGGTCTGGGCCGGGCATAAACCGCTTGGCGCCTATGAAATTCTTGATGCGCTGCGTGACGCCCGGGGAAGTGCTGCGCCGCCAACGGTATACCGCGCGCTGGATTTCCTGCTCAATCACGGCTTAATTCACCGCATTGAGAGCCTGAACGCCTACGTCGGCTGTACCGAACCGGGATTATCCCACGGTGGCCAGTTTCTGATCTGCCGCTCCTGTGGTGCAACGGCTGAATTAAACGATCCGCGTATCGACGCCGCAATCAGCGAACGCGCCGCAGCGGCAGGGTTCAACATCCAGAACCGCACCATCGAAGTCGACGGCATCTGCCCACATTGTCAGGCCCGAAACACACCCAACGCATAATTTCGCCGCATTCATAAGCTACAATCATAAAGAATCGCGGTTGTGTGATTATGGTCACTGCGTTTGCGTCGGCAGCGCACCAGTATGATGGTGGAGGTACACAACATGAAAACGTTTCATCTGGAAGGCAAACTCAACCTTAGAACATCCCCAGTCGTGCGCTCGGAAATTCTCAAAAACCTGACTCTACTGGATGAACTTCAGATCGATCTATCACATGTCACCGGCATCGATTCATCCGGGCTGGCTATCCTGGTCGAAGCAGTCGTCGCCGCCCGCAAAACAAACCGTAAAATTCGCCTGGTCCGGTTCAGCCCCGCGGTTCTGAAGCTGATCCGTCTGGCGCACCTTGAAGATGTTTTTGCAATCCACACGCCCTCAACGGGACAGATTATTCACTAAGCAAGAACTCGGTTCAGGACTTGCGGCCACCATCTCCAACAATGGAGAAGGGTGCCCAGAAAATCGGATGAGCATAAGAAAACTGCAGTTTTCCGTCGGACTTATAGCCCCCCTCCATGATCTGATACAGCTTGACCTGGCGCAACGCTTCTGTGCGCTTGAGCGTATTGTCGTTTGCAAGAGCCCTGAACATGCGGCTCATCAAGTCGGTAGTCGAAGCGGAATTGACCGGCCAGTTCGAGACCAGCAAAGCCTTGGCACCGGCATAGAAGAACGCCCGGCCAAGCCCGGAAACGGCTTCTGCACCTGCGCCATCCGCTGAAGCCGTATTACACGCCGACAAGACTGCAAATTCAGCGTTGAGTTTCAGAGACAGGATTTCATTCATGGTCAGAAGGCCATCGTCTTTGTCTCCAGTCACAGATGGTGAACTGAGCGCCAGTGCCGGTTCGTCAAGTCCATTCAGGTCACCCGGGATCAAGCCATGAGTGGCAAAGGAGATTACGTCATAGGAGGACAGGTCGTTGGTTTTCACCGACTGCTCGCTGGCGTTTTTACCGAGATACAGATCACGCGTGGGATCGGCGCCAACGGCACGGGCGATCGCGAGAATTTCGTCACGGGTATCGGGAAGCCTCGGTAACAACGCAAGGTCAGCGGAGGTTACTGAGCGGGTTTTGGGTGCCGCACGCAAGGAGAAGCCGCGTGATGCAATCTCAGTGGAAGTCGAGCCTAATGCCTGTTGGGCACTGAAGAAAGGGTCACCGAAACCAACAAAAGGGCGGCGTTTGGGTTTGAGTTTGAGTTTTGTTTGTTTAGCGGTTGAATTTTTCAGGGCGTTCACGGAGGGCAGTGAGGTCACAGCCACCTGCTTGACCAGCCAGCTTACACCGCGATACCTGTCAAACAGGGCATCATTGTTCGAAAGAGAAACCTCAGGGGCCGTTGCCAACATCGAAAATGGTAGGGCACCCAGCGGCCCATCTGCGACAACCAGAATTTCCGAGGCTTTTTCCCAGCCAGCCTGCACGGGTTTCAGCAATAAAGAGTACAACTCGTGGGCCAATTCGACATCAAAATCAGGAATATCCTCCAGTGTCTGTAATTGGCCGGGGTCAACGGCCTCGCGGAGCCGGTCAACTTTTTCTCTGAGTTCATCGCGGGAAATTTTAACCTCGGTAAAAACCAGTTTTCCACCTGAGGGCATTGCCCACACATAAGTCGTTTTATCAGCAACATGAAATGACAAAACCGCCTGACCGGGACTCATCCGTTGACGGATTTCAGATACAGACATCGGCTTTGGCGCAACAAGCTCGGCATAATCCGGAAAACGCTTAAGGATTTCCGCACGCAACGTACGGCGCGCCAGATCGATTGCACTCAACCGTCCTTGCAATTCAGTAAAAGACGCGACCTTGCTTGTGGCTTCTGGTGCAGACTGAACATAGTCCAGGGTTTCTCCAAGGGCGCGCGCCTCTTCCGTCAAATCCTGCTCCTGACGGACCATTCTGGACAACTCCGGGTTACCGGCGGCGGCGCGAATTGCACCCGCTGAAACTGCCTGCTGGACCCGTCCAAGCCGACGGGCTGAGGATAGCCTCAAAAGCTCTCCTGGTACGTCAAGGTTTGCAACCAGGGTCTGACCGGACTTGGCAACTTTGACCAGAAGGTCCATATACCCCTGCAATAAACGTTCCCGCCGCCCGCTAACTGCAGTCTCGCCGCCTAGATCTCCACTGACCAGGATCGGCATTGCCTTGGCAAAGCGAACAGCAGCGGACTGGTTATGCCCCAATCTGGTTTCGGCCATCGCCAGAATACCCTCTATTTCAGCAGCACGGTAACTGTCTGGGCCATGTTCCTTACGGGCTGTTTCCATCATGCCTTCAGCCAACGAGCGCCCTAAATCCACATTTCCAACATTCAGTTCTGCCTCAATGTACGCAAGAGAGGTGCCGAATTGGCGATCAAACAACTCTTCATAATTTTTGAGTGTCAGGCGCGCCTGATTGACCTGATCGAGAACTCCTGACCAGTTGCCCTGCTCAGCTAATGAGTCGATCCAGATTCGCCGCGCCTCGGTAATTCCCAATGACTGGGGTTCGGAGCAGCTGGCCTCATGCATGTTGACGGCGATGCGGGCAAGGTATTCTGAATCTTCTACATCGCCTTGTTCAAGCAAAATTGCGGCCATCACTGAGACCGGTTCAGCACCGTGACCATTATAGTTATGGGAATTGGGGTCAACGATTCCCAACTTTTGGATCGCATTTCGAGCCTCGGCTCTTGCTTCCATTGTACGGCGTTGTTGCAGGATAACCTGTGCCAGTTGGGCACGCAGCTCATGAATGTTGATATGCGAATAGGAACTAAGACTGCCGTACTGACTTTCCTTGATCGCTTGTCGGAAATGATATTCGGCCAGAGGTAAATCCCCACTTAGTCGTGCAACCGCGGCTCGACCGGCATTGGTGTAGATCAGTCCCTTTTGGCTGTTAAGCCAGTCCCTTCCGCCAGCGCTGGCATCTGTCCAATATCCCATAGAAGCACTGAATTGGCTTTTAGCGCTATCCAGATCTCCCAAACGGGCATAAAGTCTTGAAAGTTGGGTCGAGAATATAGCTTGGCGAACCTTGTGCCTTCGGTTAGGAAGCCGATTGAAGGCTTTATGGATATAACTCAAGGCAAGATCGAAACGGCCTGTCGTAACAGTATTTTCAGCCTGAACCACCAGGCTGGCAGCATTTAAGTCAATGGAACTCTTTCTCGTCGCCGAATTTAGCCGTCGTAAGATATCAGCAATATGTTCTTTGCGGTCAGTCCACACCGACTCACAGCTATCAGGAAGGGCCTTACCGTTCTGAAACTTTGTACGCAAGTCATTGATCGTCCGGGGGGGAGCAACAAAGTTTGTAACCTTGAAATCGGCGGCGATCTTGCGGGCGGCTTCGATGCTCATCTTCGGGCCATTCGCCTGACACGCACCAAGTGCCAGAACGATAAGCATTGCCCCTGAGCCTTTCAGCCCAGCCGAGAGCAACAAGTGTTTGTGTCGCATGAACCGCCCCCTGATCAGAATTCGCCTGGGGGCTTTATAACACAACAGTCTTTCGGCCAAAAGTGACTGGCTTCACGTTTCGATTGAAAACTCGCGGTTATTTAAGCCGAACGCTGATCCAGCCATTCCCTGCGGTAGCGGACAATGTCACCCGGATGGTGGCGCGCCGTTTTGTTGGTCGGAGCCAGCGGCTCATCATAGAAAAACGACGGCAGTTCGTCGTCTTCCAAACCGAACCCGGCGGCTTTGTTGAATGCCATTTCCAGCTCCAGAGTCTCACGCCCCAGATCATTGATAAACGACGGCTTCAGATCGGTACCCAAAGCATCATTCAACGCCGTGATGACCAATTCGTGGGCAACGTCGGTGACATAGCGGCCAAACACACAAAGCCCCAGAGAATCAGCCGCCGCACTGTTAATCTGCACCCCGAGACTGGCCTCGGTCAGTTCTTCCGTGGTTTTACCTTTGCATTCGAAGGCGGGCAAATTTCCGGTCGTGTGGTCGGCACCCTGCGCTGTTACCATCATGGTAATGCCTGTGACTTCGATAACACGCGGGTCATAAGCGCTAAGCGCCTGCTTCTTGATGACCGGAACCCGCTTGATCCCATAATGTTCACCGACCCGCGCCGTGCCTTGGGCCAAGATTTTCCCGCGTTCGGTTCCTTGGCGAATATCTTCGAGCGCGTCTTCCATAAATTGAACGTCACCATATTCGGCTAGTCCGTGATCCATCAGGATCGCCAAGAGGGCCCCTGTTTCGATGGTATCGACGCCAAGGTCATTAGCAATGCCGTTCAGTTTTGCGACCTCGTCGGGTTCTGAAATCCCACAGTTGGAGCCGAGTAGACACAGGGTTTCATATTCCAGCGGCGCCACCATCTCTTCGCCGTTTGCATCGACGTAAACGTTGGAACATTTGATCAGACACCCCGGCATGCAGGCGTGGGTCGTCTCGCCACCCCGTTCCAGATTCTGTTCGCGGATAAAATCCCCACCCAGTTTCAGACGCCCTTCGTTGGTATCAACAAGTTGCCCCGAACTGAAATTCCGTACCGGCAGTCCGCCAATATGATTGGTCAGGTCGGCAACCAGTGCCGTACCCTGTTTGCCCATGTTCTGCGCCGCCGGGTCGGCGGACATTCTGGTTCCATAATCACGAATGCCCATCATCAGCTTCTTGCGCTCATGGAAGGTCGGCATTTTGTGTTTATCAACGACGATGGCTTTGACTTTTTTGTTGCCCATCACCGCGCCGACGCCACCGCGCGCCGCCAAGCGGGCTGGCCGGTTTTCCGGATCGCTGAAGGCGATCCCTGAAATCAGTCCACCGTATTCACCAACAGGCCCACAAATTGCCAGACTGACCTTGTCGCCATATTTTTCATGCAGCAGGGCCGCGGCTTCGAAATTCCCTTTACCCATATAAGGTTCGGCTGTCTCAAACGTAATCGCTCCTTCTTTCGGGATGCGAATGACAACCCAGTCGGTAGACGCATTGTGCAGGGTAAATCCGGCGATCTCCAGCTGACCCAGCGCAAAACCGAAGGTACCGCCCGTATTGGCTTCCTTGACCCCGCCGGTCAATGGGCTTTTGCAGCCGACACTCAGGCGGTTGGCGTTGGAGAAATTGGTTCCCGCAAAAGGCCCCGCAGAAAAAATCAGCGGGTTTTCATCTGACCAAGGGTCAATGGTGGCAACACCACTTTCAAGCAATGTTTTTGCGATAAAGTTCCGACCGACCCGGGCCAAATCCTCGCCCTGCATTTCTTCCGATGTGATGGAGCGGTCTTGCAGATTGATGTGCAGATATTTACGCATACTCAAATACCTTTGGCGGTTTTAGTTGATTACAAACATGCAGTACTGAACCGGGACAGCCCGGCTTTCAAGTCGTCTATCAGATCATCTGGATCTTCAAGGCCGATATGCAAGCGAATTATCGGCCCTTCATAGGGCCATTTTGTTGCTGTGCGCAATAGGGCAGGGTAGACTGGCAGGACCAGACTTTCATACCCTCCCCAACTGGCCCCCATGCCAAACAGCTCCAGCCCGTCCAGCATCGCCGCCACCGCGGACTTCGGTCCGGGCTTAAGAACGACCCCGAACAACCCCGACGCGCCGGAATGGTCCCGTTTCCACAGCTCGTGGCCAGGGTCATCGGGCAGGGCCGGGTAAAGCACACGTTCGACTTCAGGCTGTCCCTGCAACCATTGAGCCACGATAAGGGCATTTTTCTGATGCCGTTCGAGACGCACGGACAGGGTACGCAAGCCGCGCGCGCCCAGGTAACAATCGTCCGGTGCCGCAGAATAGCCAAACGAATTGGCGCCCGCCTTAAGCGTCCGAAAATCATCATCGGTTGCTACGGTCGCCGTCCCAAGCATGGCGTCGGAATGCCCGACGACATATTTGGTCGCGGCTTCAACGACAAAATCGACGCCGTGTATGAGCGGCTGAAACAGATGCGGTGACGACCATGTATTGTCGATAACCGTGCGCACCCCCGCAGCTTTGCACACTTCGGCAATTGCGGGCACGTCCTGCATTTCAAAAGTAATCGAACCAGGAGATTCCATGTAGACGACTTTGGTGTTGGGCCTGATCAGGTCCCTGATCCCCGCACCAATCGCCGGGTCATAATATGTTGTCTCAACGCCCGCTCGCTTAAGGGCCCAGCCGCACAGGCGGTTTCGTGTTGGCGAATACGTTGTATCGACCATCAACAGATGATCTCCACTTTCAAGCAGGCTCATCAATGTTCCGGCAATCGCTGCCAGACCGGATGGGTAGGTGACGGTCCGGTGCCCCTTGTGAAGCGCGGTGATCGCTTCTTCGAAGGCAAAGGTCGTCGGCGTGCCGGAACGCCCGTAAGTCGGGCCGCTGAACGATGGCCTGTCGCGGGTCTCGAATTCTTCCATGGTCGGAAACGTGATTGTCGAGGCATGGTAGACCGGCGGATTTACAACGCCTTGATTTTCAAACGGATGGAGTCCGGCATGGCAGATAATTGTGTCGGGCCTTTTGGTCATGGCGTCTAAACCTGTACTGTAAATGAACTCAGACGAGCGGGGTCGCGAAGCTTGGCGACATTACTATGCCAGAAGGTCAAAGGCGATACTGATTCGCTGTTCGGCGCTCTCGAACGGAATCGTGCGGTGATATTCATATGACGGGAACATGAACATGCGACCTTCTTTGGGTTCAAACATTCGAACCTCGTGTTCGACCGAACAGGGGAACTCATCCGGCGGGCGCCCGAATTCGATCCATCCGGCCCGATCTTCGTTATCGCCATGCATGACACCTGGAAGCTGAGCGTAATAAACGCCGCTGACCCAGGCGTTTCTGTGCATATGGGCGGCCTGATGCCCCTGACGGCCAAGCACCGTTCCCCAAATATCAATTTTGCGGAGGTCGGGTATCAGCGGCACATAGGGATGTCCCGCCAACTTTCTGACGGCGGGCAAATAATCGTCAAAAGCCTCAATGATCATGTCTTCAAGTTGGCGGACCGGTCCTTTCGGCTCAATCGCCAGATTTTCAGTCTGCTGACCGTCGCGGGTCGCCATGTTGTGAGGTTCATGGGTGAGGGTCGGATGCGCCAGCACGTGATCAACCAGCGCCCTGTTAAAATCGCCCAGGTTCGCAAACCCCGATGGCGCGCTAAAATCTCTGGGACGGACAAGATCATCCATGCTCAAAATCCAGGCCGCCGTCTCCGGGTCGCCGGTTTCGCTGGCTGCGATGGCATTAAACGAAAGGGCGTCCCGGTCACCAGGAAAGAACTCGAGCGCCTTCTCGCTGGCGCGAAGGGCGTCCTGGGGCCGCTTTAGCTCCAGCAGAACACTGGCTAGATTTGTCGCCGCGCCAGGATATCCCGGGACAAGATCAAGCGTCCGTTGATAGCGGCTTGCCGCGGCATCCCGTTCGCCAGCCTGGCGATAGGCGTTTGCCAGATTATAGTGCGCTTCGGGATAGTCGGGCCTTAGTTCAAGCGCGCGCTTCTGACTCGCAATGGCTTTCTCCAGATCGCCATGAGCCGCGAGCGCCGTCCCCAGATTGTAGTGAGCCTGTGGATCACCTGGAAACATCCGGAGGACCCTGCTTAAACATTCAATGCTTTTGGCCGTTTCTCCCATATCAAGATAAAGGGTGCCTGACAGGTTGAGAGCGTCCCGATTGTCGGGATCGACGGTCAACACCTCCCGGCAAATATTCAGCGCGGTGGCAAACTGGCCGGCCTGATATGACGACAGGGCGGCGCGAAGCGTCTGGAAGGGGTTCCCTGCGGTTCCTGATTTGCCCGGAACCTTGCTCTGCCGGCGGCGTTCTTTTCGGTTCATTTATTCCTCAATGAATCAATCTGGGGAGGTTTTCCGACAACAAAAAAACACCAAACTCCAGCCCGGAGTCCCGAATCTGAAAGTGCCGCGGCCCCCCGTTTTCCCCATCATTTCAAATACCTGCCCCTGTGTCGGAGTAAATCCGGGGTAATGTCAAGAAAACTAATCACTCTTTTAAGCTTGAGGAAAGTTCGAGAAGTATGTTACCCATTTTGATCGCTGGCCTTACGTGTAGGCAAAAAGCCCACGATAAGGGTTGCGTAAATTGCTAAATAAACTCACCAGGGAGCTTGTTCTCATGAAGAAAACCGTAACTGCATTCGCAGCTGTCGCTGCTGCTGCACTTGTATCCACTTCACTCGTCGCTCCGGCCAGTGCCGGGCCAGTCCTCGATAAAGTAACGGGGAAAGGCTTCGTTCAGTGTGGCGTTAGCCAGGGTGTGCCCGGGTTTTCAAACCCCGATACCAGTGGCAATTGGTCCGGTGTTGACGTCGATGTCTGCCGCGCTGTTGCAGCCGCATTGTTTGGCGACGCCACTAAGGTAAAGTACACACCGCTGTCCTCTAAAGAACGTTTCACAGCACTTCAGTCCGGTGAAATCGACATGCTGTCACGTAACACCACGTGGACGCTGGTTCGTGATACCGCGCTTGGCCTGAACTTCGCTGGCGTCAACTATTACGATGGTCAGGGCTTCATGGTCCGCAAAAGTCTGGGTGTCAAAAGCGCCCTCGAACTTGACGGCGCTTCTGTCTGCACCAACCTCGGCACGACAACGGAACTGAACCTTTCCGATTACTTCCGGGCCAATGGCATGAAGTTCAAAGGCGTGTTCTTCGAAAAAGCCGATGAAGTTATTGCTGCTTACGACGCTGGTCGTTGCGACGTTTACACCACTGACCAGTCGGCTCTGGCCGCACAGCGCACCAAGCTGAAAAACCCGAGCGAACACATGGTTCTGCCGGAAATCATTTCCAAAGAGCCGCTCGGCCCAGTTGTCAGCCATGGTGATGACCAGTGGTTCGATATTGTCAAATGGTCGCTTAATGTCATGATCGAAGCCGAAGAATATGGCATCACCTCGAAAAATATTGACGAGCTCAAGGCCACGTCCAAAAACCCGGCGATCCGCCGCATGTTGGCGGTCGAAGGCGACACCGGTAAAAACCTCGGTCTCGGTAAAAACTGGTCCTACAACATTATCAAGCAAGTTGGTAACTACGGCGAGTCGTTTGCCAGAAACCTCGGCCCAACGACCAAAATCAACCTGCCGCGTGGGTTGAATCAGTTGTGGTCAAAAGGCGGAATTATGTACGCACCGCCTGTACGCTAAGAACATAATAAAGATTGGAAGGTGTGCCCGGTTTCGACCGGGCGCACACTTTCAATCACTGACCTCGGCACTCTAAAATTATAAACAGGGGAGGTGTTCCGTGGCTGCAGAAAATATAACTATTGCTGAGTCGGAACCGCCAAAAATCGCCCTATGGAATGATCCACAGGCGCGTGCGCTTTTTTTCCAGATTATCGTTCTGGGGGGGCTTATATTCTGCGGGGGGTTCATCGTTAACAACACGATGGAAAACCTTGCCCGACAAGGCATCGCCTCAGGATTTGGCTTTCTGAAAACCACAGCGGGCTTCGCCATCGGCTATAGCCCGTTTCTCGAATACAGTGAAGAAAACACCTACTTTAGGGCGCTTGTCGTCGGGCTGCTGAATACGATTCTAGTTGCCGGAATCGGGGTGTTTTTCGCGACCGTAATTGGTTTCATCGTCGGGGTCGCCCGATTGTCCAACAACTGGCTGATAGCCAAGATTGCGCTGGTCTATATTGAAATCTTGCGCAACATTCCTTTGCTGTTGCAAATTTTCGTTTGGTATTTTGGGGTTCTTCGCTCTTTGCCTGGACCAAGCCAAAGCGCCTCCGTCGCTGATTCAATTTTCATTAACAACCGCGGCATGTTTGCCCCCAAGCCCGTATTTGAAGACGGCTTTTCGGTCATTGTCATCGCCTTTCTTGTCGCTGTTTTTGCGATCATCTTTTTAAAAAAATGGGCGAAGAACCGGCAAGATGAAACTGGTCGTATTTTCCCGGTTTTCTGGGCTTCATTCGGAATGCTTATCGCGTTCCCGTTGTTGGCGGCCACTGTCACCAAGTTCCCGATGATCTGGGAACCCACGGCGCTTAAAGGGTTCAACTTCCATGGCGGTATGGAAATCCCACCCGAACTGGTTGCCCTTACGCTCGCGCTCTCGACCTATACTGCGGCATTTATTGCGGAAATCGTGCGGGCCGGAATCACGTCTGTTAACAAGGGCCAGACTGAAGCTTCGTATGCACTGGGACTGCGACCTGGACCAACACTTCGTCTGGTCATTATCCCGCAAGCACTTCGGGTCATTATTCCGCCCCTGACCAGCCAGTACCTGAACCTGACCAAAAACTCGTCACTGGCCGCGGCCATCGCTTACCCGGATATTGTCCTGGTTTTCGGTGGCACCGTGCTTATGCAGACGGGACAGGCGATTGAGATCATCTCGATCATCATGGGATTCTATCTTCTTGTCAGCCTTTTGATCTCGATGTTCATGAACTGGTATAACAGCAAGATGGCATTGGTGGAGCGTTAATAATGAATACACAAGCTCGAACCTATGAAGTTGGCACGCACCCGGATATGCTGCCACCGCCATCGACAGTCGGCATTCAAGGCTGGATTCGGACGAATCTTCTCTCATCACCGACGAATATACTACTGACTATGGTGGCGATTTATCTGATCTATGCCCTGTTTCCACCCGTTCTCAATTTTTTCATATTTGACGCCATATGGAATGGGAACGACAGCTCTGTCTGTCGTACGAAAGAAGGGGGACCGGTCGCCGCAGCATGCTGGCCATTTGTCAAGGTCTGGATGAAACAGTTGATGTATGGCCGCTATCCGGATGCGGAATTGTGGAGGATTAATCTTTCCTACCTGCTGTTTGCTGGTTCTGTAGTAGCAGTGACGATTCCGGGAGTCCCTGGGAAAAAGTGGACGGCGATATTCTTGCTGTTTGTCTTTCCCGTTCTTTGTTACTTCCTTTTCTCCGGCGGGTCATTCGGACTCAGTTATGTCGAAACATCCGAGTGGGGTGGATTGTTCCTGACTCTGGTGATCGCCTTTACGGGGATTATTGCATCGTTGCCTATAGGCATCGTACTGGCACTTGGGCGACGCTCAAACATGCCGGTTATACGGGCCATGTGCGTGGCGTTTATCGAACTGTGGCGTGGCGTTCCGCTGATTACGGTGCTGTTCATGTCATCCGTCATGTTCCCGCTGTTCATGCCGGAAGGCGTTAATTTTGACAAACTCATCCGTGCGCTTGTCGGCGTAACCCTGTTTTCCGCGGCCTATATGGCTGAAGTGGTCCGCGGCGGCCTACAGGCCATACCGAAGGGGCAATACGAAGGCGCCATGGCGCTGGGGCTCAATTTCCCCAAAATGATGTACTTTATTGTCATGCCGCAGGCGTTGAAGATGGTTATTCCCGGCATCGTCAACACCTTCATCGGTCTTTTCAAAGACACAACTCTGGTGTCGGTTATCGGCCTGTTCGACTTTCTTGGCATGGTCCAGTCGGCAAGTACCAACCCGGAATGGTTAGGGTTCGTCAATACGGGATACGCCTTTGCGGCACTGGTGTATTGGGTGTTCTGTTTCAGCATGTCCCAGTTTAGCCAGCATATTGAACGCAAACTTCATACCGGTCATTAGGACCGGCAAAAGACTACCCAACAGGGTAAACAGGAGGCCTTAATGTCTGATTCCAACGTCAGCGAAGACGATCTTAAACATCCAACCAGGGAAATGACCATCGGCGATGAGGTCATGATCGAAATTTCCGCCATGCATAAATGGTATGGCGACTTTCATGTTCTGAAAGATATCAACCTGACGGTGAACCACGGCGAACGCATCGTGGTGTGCGGACCTTCAGGGTCAGGAAAGTCCACCATGATCCGCTGCATCAATCGCCTGGAAGAACACCAGCGGGGACGCATTGCCGTCGATGGAATTGAACTGAGCAACGATCTCAAAAAGATTGACGAAATCCGTCGCGAAGTCGGCATGGTGTTTCAGCACTTCAATCTGTTCCCCCACCTGAGCATTCTGGAAAACCTGGTGCTGGCTCCCATGTGGGTGCGTCAGATTCCCCGCGCGGAAGCGGAAGATACGGCCATGAAGTACCTCGAACGCGTCAAGATTCCGGAACAGGCGCTGAAATATCCGGGACAGCTATCCGGTGGTCAGCAGCAGCGTGTCGCCATTGCCCGCTCGCTCTGTATGAACCCGAAGATCATGCTGTTCGATGAACCCACATCCGCCCTTGATCCCGAAATGATCAAGGAAGTTCTCGACACCATGATTCAGTTGGCCGAAGAAGGCATGACCATGATCTGTGTAACCCATGAAATGGGCTTCGCCAAAACTGTGGCGAACCGGGTGATCTTCATGGATGAAGGCGAGATCATCGAAGAAAACAATCCTCACGAGTTCTTCGACAATCCGCAACACGAACGCACCCAGCTGTTCCTGAGCCAAATTCTTGCTCACTGACCAGTTTGAGGGAAGAAAACAAAAGGCGGGGAGCTAACACTCCCCGCCTTTTTAAATAATCTCCAGACGACCTCAGGACTGGGCGCGATTTTTCTCCAGCCACGAATCGACCGCAGCAACCGTCTCATCGATAACATCGAGTTGCATGCCCTTTTGGGCTGCAATGGTCCTGACCAAGCAATCCGCTCGTTCGATATTCGGCACACCGGCCGCGAGTGCGCGGGCGGCAGATGACGGTTTACTCAGGCCAAGCGCCGCGTTTGCATATTTTTCAAACGGAACCTGGTCTTCAGAGGCGGCGCCCATGGCGCGACAAAGCTCGGCGACCCAGTTATAGACCGTACGTGAGAGGTCAACATCGCTGTGCACGGCGTCCTTGATCGACTGCATATCGTCCTTCTGAACGCAACGATAGTTACCGGTCAGCAGCATGCACCATTTGGCCAAGGGAACAAAAATGGAGTCATGAACCTTAAGTTTGACCGGGAGTTCAATACTGTCTCCGTCAATATCGTAGCGCACGGCTTCAATATCGGCCTGCATCTGACGTAAAATATCCGTATACGCGTCGGACTCAAAGCGCGACACCTTGAAATTGGTTGGCAAGGCAACCTGCAGAATATTGACCGGCTCGTCCGGCGGACGAAAAGCCTGCGGGTCAGGACTGCACAGCGTCATCAAGGCCGGGTCAAAGCCGTCCCAAACCGTGGCGTCGGTATAGCAATGCGTCAAGGTTGACACGTCCAGATCCGGGATTCGCGCCAGATAGGGCAGTGGCGGCATGTTCATGATCGACATGCAAGGTTTTCCCGACTCGGCAATACGCGCAAGCAGCTGACGAACGCCTTCGGCGCGGAACTGCGGTTCCTGCATGGCAAGCGCAATCAGGTCATAGTCGGCTGGACTGGCTTGGTCTGGCGTGGTTGCGGTAATTTTACCCGCGCAGTCGCGGGAATCGATAACGACAAGATCGTCGCGTCCACGAACCGGTAACCGCACCCTGATGCCTTCCTTATTGATCAAATCTACCTCTTCGGGAAGGCAGACCATGGTGGTGTCGTGACCAGCGAGCGCAAGTTTGATCGCCAGAAGGGACCCGTAAGAGGCACCCAGGATGAGAGTATTATATTTCATTTTTTGTTACCCATTTGTTTCACTAATGCTGTGAGTTGGCCGGAGTGTATACCGACACAATCTCTGAGATTAGCGGATGATGGGAAAAAACACCTGATCTCGGTATTCACAGACTGGTATGCCACGACAGCAGCACATCAATAAGAACGAAAGCCGCGTCCTTGTTTCTTAAAGGGCGCGCGGCTTCGCCATCTTTCCCTGACGTCGTAAATAGAGTCAGGCGTTATTTACAGATTTCAAAAAATTATTAATCGAGACATTAAACGATTCAATCGTCTCACCCAGAATATCGGCTTCCCAAAGCATCTTAATGGATTGACTGGACGACGTCGCCGCGGAACGTGTCAAATCACTGACGTTATCCAAAACGATCGCGGCGTCGGAATTTACATTGCTCGACGACTGAGCGATCTCATTGGTTGTCGTGTTTTGTTCTTCAACCGCCCCCGCAATGGCGACACTCATTTCCCTGATCTGGTCCATGATAGTGCCGATTTTATCGATCGCCTGGACAGAATTTCCGGTTGAAGACTGGATGGTGCCAATAATTGACGAAATTTGTTCGGTAGCTTTTGCCGTCTGATTTGCAAGATTTTTAACTTCCGAAGCAACCACCGCAAATCCTTTGCCCGCCTCTCCGGCGCGGGCGGCTTCGATGGTGGCGTTCAACGCCAACAAATTTGTCTGTTCGGCAATATCTGAAATGAGCTCAACAACCTCACCAATTTTTTGGCTTTCCCGATCCAGGCTCCGGACCTTGTCTGTCGCTTCGTTGACCTGTTCGACCGCGACCGCCGCCACGTCGCTTGACTTGCTGGCCTGCGTGGAAATTTCAGAAATAGACGCCGACAGTTCTTCAGATGCTGCGGCAGTCGCTCCAATATTTTCTGATGTTCGCTCAGCCGCGAGGGCGACCCCGAATGACTTCCCGCCCGCCGTGGTCGTATCCACACCGGACTCCTGAGCGGCGTCACGAATGCGCGTGGTTCCATGCAAAACCGCATTGATGGCATCATCGGCGTCCACTTGAAAATCTGAAATCAATTGCGCGATCTCCTCGGCACGGGCAAGTTTTGTGGCATTTTCCTGACGCTGCTTCTCTTCCAATTCGCGGTTTTCGATCATGCTCTCTTTGAACTTCGACAACGCAGTGCTCATGGCGCCGATTTCGTCCCGCCGGTTCAGGGACGGAACATTACCATCCAAATTACCTTCAGCGATGTCGGTCATGGATATGGTCATTTCCTTTACCGGATTGCCGATCGACCTGGAAAGAAACAGGGACAAAACAACACCGACAACGATACCGATTACTGAGGCCACCATCAGTTCGATTTCAATCAACTTGATCTTCCGCTCGCCCCGCCTAGTGACCGCCTGCTCCAGTTCGGAAACGACCTGCTTGATTTCTCCCGCGCCTTTCAGGATAGCCGCTGAAAACTTTGGCATTTCACCATCCATGAGGCGAACCAGCTCAACCTGATCGGCTAAAACTTCCCCATAAACCCGTTCATACTTTTTGTGCAGAACCTGGAGTTCCTTGACGCGATTGCGTTCACGATCCGAATTGCTACTTTCTTCCAACTGTTTAAGCATATTTTCGAATGCAATGAATTCATCTTTGATTTTTTTAGCGTATTCCGACTTGTCTTCAAAAAGCAGACGCCCGGTCGTAACCTGAATGACGAATGCATGCTCACGCGCTTTGCTCACATTGTTGGTCATGTTTTCGTCGTGCTCAGACTGCGCCTCGACAATCAAAGCATCCAGTTCCTCGATCATCTTATCCGCCGCCGGTTCCAGTTCCTTGTTCACAAGCGCGTCAAATTTATGTCTCCGCCTTGCAACCTCCTGAAAGTCCTGAGCATAGGAAGTAAACGCCGTCTCAATCTCGGTTACGGTTTTTTGAATTTTTTCGATTTTCACCCCGGCCTTTACTTCATCAATGGCCTTGGATGTGGATTTTTCAAACTCGTGCGCAGCTTTTTCCGATGCGTCATTGCCATATTGCACAAATTTCCGTGCGGCGCGGCTCATCTTCAGAAATTGCAGCTCTATGTCCGCGGCCAGCGCGAGCTCTTCCGTCGCCTCCGACATATTTTCAACTTCTTCACCGATTTTTATAAGATTGAAAAGGGCGAGGAATACAACCGCAATGAATATGCAGATGACGGCGGCAAATCCGGCAGTCAGCTTTCGCCCCAGTTTCATATTTGCCAAATGACCCGACAAACCACCAAGGGACAAACTTGAATTTTTAGTCATAAAATGATCCAGTCTGTTATTATTCCAAACCATCTTAAGCGTTATTCAGATAGACATCTACCGGAATTGTTGTGCGCCCCTGCACCCTGCCAGTTTCGGCCAGAATCAGGTTTCCATCGTGGCAGGTCAGGCCCTTTGCCAGCCAGGGTTCCTGTTTACAGGCGTCAATAACGCCGTGCTCCGCGATAAGGGAAACAAACGGAAAAATCGCCTGACTATATCCGGCGGACGCCGTTACCGGCACCGCGCCCGGGATATTATCGACACAGAAATGTCGGATGCCGTCCACCTCATACACCGGATCATCCCATGACGTACTTCGGCAGGTTTCCACCGCCCCACCTTCGTCGCATGAGATATCGACGATCACCGTTGTCGGTCTCAGGTCTCCAAGCATGTCGCGCGAGATCAGGTGATCTTCACGGTGCTTGGGCCAGAGCACGCAATTGATGATCAGGTCGGCATCTTCCAGATGGTTACCCAGGTTGGCAACATCATCGGCAACAAAATCACGATTGCTCCAGGTCAAGGACGCTATTTTGCGCGCACGCGAGGTAATGTCGAGACCGATCACGGATGCTCCCAGCTGCGTCAGGGTGCGCACGGCCCCCTGTCCGACCAGCCCCAGGCCGATAACGACGGCCTTCAGGGCAGGGGCGCCAAAATGAGGTAAAAAGTGCCGGCCACGACCGCCATGGGGGGCAAGGCACAACCTGACTCCTTCAAATGCGCCGACCTCACCCGCCAGTGGACAGTTTGGAGATCCGTCCTGATGCGTATCTTCGGCCGAAATTGCCGTCATCCCAACGTCGAGCAGCACATCCGTCAATTCCCGATTGGAGGCCGAATGAATATTGGTATAAAGGATATGGCGCCGGGACAGCAGGTCGTATTCATCAGGCAGAATTTCTTTCACCTTTATGATCATCTCGTTATTGGTAAAGACGCTTTTCGCGTCATCTGATATTTTTGCTCCGGCAGCGATGTAGTCCTCATCCGATGCCCCTGACAGCAGCCCCGCACCGGTTTCAATGTCAACCCGGTGTCCGTCAACCGTCAGCTGGAGCACCTCACGCGGCAGAAGGGCGACGCGGCCCTCCTGGGGTTTGATCTCTTTTGTAACGCCGATATCCATTTTTAGGCCTCAATCAAACAGACCGGACTGTGCCGGATCTGGAATTTCCTCGGTAACCTGATCGTAGGGAATAAAACCGTGGCGCTGGTAATTATGGATCGCCGCCGGGTGGTCCTCGGTGCAGGTGTGAACAAACAGACGTTTGGGTTCGTAACTCCAGGCCTGGTCAATCATCCAGCGCAGGAAATATCCGCCAAGGCCCTGACCGATGAATTCGGGAAGCAGCCCGAAATAAGCGAGCTCAATATCGGGTGAATTTCTCCTGTCCAGCTCTCCATAACCGGCCGGTACACCGCCAGCAAATAGGGTGTAGATTTCGACCTTTTCATCCTGAACAATTGCGGCAAGGTCTTCATCACTCATGCTGCGCCGCTCCCACCAGTAATAATCTTTCCCGACCGTATCGTAGAGGTATCTACAATAGGAAACGGTGGGGTTTTCAGCCCTCAGCAAGGCGATTTTACGGGCCGGGCGGGCAGGGGTCGGAGAGGTGGGGCGCGCCGTCATCTCAAGATAGGTGATGACAGATGTAATCATGGCATGTTCGCCCATAATAACAAATCCAGTGGTAGCGGAAGATCAGGGGCCAACGACGGGGGTGTCGTAGTGGTCCCCCCATTCGGACCAGGACCCGTCATAAACGGCGACATCTTCATGGCCCAGCAAATAGAAACCCAGCGTCAAGATAGCAGCCGTCACACCCGATCCGCAACTGGTTACCATGGGTTTCGTGGTATCCACACCGGCCTCATCCATGGCCTTTGAAATTTCGTCAGCCGACCTGAACGTCAGATGATTATCCTTATCCAGCAACGCCATAAACGGAAGGTTCACACTGCCTGGGATATGTCCCTTTTTATGGCAAGGACGAGGTTCGGCATCCGTTCCGGCGAACCGCCCGGCGGTTCGCGCATCAATCACCATTTCCTTGTTCGTATCAACATTCTTGATCAAATGACCAACGTCACGAACAAGGAAATGGTTCACGCGGGCCGTGAAATGGCGGTCTCTCGGAACCGGGGGAATATCTTCGACCGGTCGTTCCTCGGCCAGCCACTTTGGCAACCCACCGTTCAGGAACGCAACGTCTTCATGACCAAACACCCGAAACATCCACCATACCCGTGCGGCGGCGGAGAATCCGCCATTTGCATCGTATACGACAATTCGGTTTCCGTCCCCCAGGCCCAGCTTGCGCACCCGGCTGGAAAATTTTTCCGCCGACGGCAGCATGTGAGGAAGGTCAGAATCCGTATTCGCAATATCATCAATATTGAAATAAACCGCACCCGGAATATGACATGCTTCATATTCGGCCCTGGCATCGCGTTCCGCTTGGGGCATGAACCATGTAGCATCGACAATCCGGACATCCGGTGCGTTCAGGTGTTCAGCAAGCCAGTCGGTCGAAACCAGGGCATCGGGGTTGGTATAGTCCATGGGCGTTTACTCCAGCCAATCGGGGGTCGGGAGTCCTTTTTCGCGCAGAAACGCCGGATTGAAAAGCTTTCCCTGGTACCTGGTGCCGTAATCACACAGCAGCGTCACGATCATATGTCCCGGCCCCAAATCCCTAGCCAGTCTGACGGCGCCGGCGACGTTGATCCCACTTGATCCGCCGACACAAAGGCCTTCCTGGTTCAGCAGGTCAAATGCGACCTGAACCGCTTCGGCATCGGGAATGAAATAGGGTTTATCAACCGTCAGCCCATCAAGGTTTCCGGTAATCCGGCCCTGACCAATGCCTTCTGTAATGGAGGACCCTTCCGTCGGCGTCAGTTCGCCCGTGGTGAAATAATTGTACATATTGGCCCCGGCTGGGTCGGCGAGACCAATCACAATATCCGGGTTTTGCCCACGTAGATAAGTCGCACATCCCGCCAGTGTTCCGCCCGTGCCGACCGCGCAAATAAAGGCGTCCATTTTGCCATCGGTCTGAGCCCACATTTCCGGCCCGGTCCCTTCGATATGGGCCTGACGGTTCGCCGTGTTATCCCACTGGTTGGCATACAGCACGCCATTGGGTTCAGATTCCGCCAACTCCTTGGCGGTTCGTTCGGCCACATGAACATAGTTGTTCGGGTCCTTGAACGGAACCGCCGGGACTTCCACAAGCTCGGCGCCGCACAGCCGCAGCATGTCTTTCTTTTCCTGGCTTTGCGTTTCCGGAATGATGATTTTTGTTCGGTACCCCAGGGCGTTGGCGCAAAGAGCGAGACCAATCCCGGTGTTACCCGCCGTTCCCTCAACAATCAAGCCGCCCGGCTTCAGAGCACCGCGTTTTTCTGCCTCCCTGATGATGAACAGGGCGGCCCGGTCTTTTACCGAACTGCCGGGATTGAGAAATTCCGCCTTGGCCAAAATTTCGCAGCCGGTTTCATCAGAAAGCCGATTCAGGCGGATAAGCGGTGTATTGCCGACGGTCTCGACAAACCCCCTACGAATATCCATAAATATTTTCCCTCGTATATGTGTAATTTAAAATTTCAATACATCAAAAATAAGGGGGAATTGAAACCGGATCAAGTGCGGCAACGGATTTGGCCACAACAGAAGTTGTTTACCGGGCGGCCAACCAGCGGGAGCGGACGCCCTGATGATGCGACCGGAACCATAACAGGGGGATCATGGTCATGGAATTGATAACGCGTCCCTGATCAAACATATCGAACGCTTCGTTTACATCGACCACCAATACCCTGATATCTTCGCCTTCCGCCTCAAGACCATGAATCCCACCGACATTTGATGCATCAACACGCCCGATGAACGAAAACATGGATTCCGACGACCCACCCGGTGTCACCAGATAGTGGAAAAGGGGTTCCAGTTCCTCAACGTCGCACCCCGCTTCCTCCTGGACTTCGCGGCGTATGACGTCTTCAGGATTCTCGCCGTCTTCGATGATCCCGGCAACAATTTCAATCAGCCAGGGAGACGTTTGCCCCTCATCGAACCAAGGCGATGACAGCGCCGCGAAGGCGCCCGTACGGAACTGTTCGATGAGCACCAGTTTATCGAGGACGGGATCATACAGCAGACAGCAGGCGGCATGCCCTCGCTCGAAAATTTCGCGTGAAATTTCGCGGCCCCAGCCGCCTTCAAACTGACGGTGTTTCAGATGGTAACGATCAACTCGGAAATACCCACCGTAGGCATCTTCCTTATCGATGATCTCGACATCTCCAGCTTTCATAGTATTTCCCACTGCCTCACAAATCTACCCGGACTTTTGCCCACAGGGAAACGCCGTGTCCAGAGCTATCTCAGCCATGAGCGAGATTGCCCGGAACTGTCTTGTCTGCGTTAGCAAACTGGCGCGCCGACGCTTTGATTTAAGAAGGGATTATAGCTTGATCTCAGGCAGTTCAAAAAAGAACGTCGATCCGCGACCCAATTCAGACTCAAACCAGATTTTCCCACCGTGGGCCTCAATGATCGCTTTTGAAATTGCCATACCCAGTCCAACGCCTCCCTCATGAAAGCTTTCGGACGCATCGGCGCGGGCGAAACTTTCGAAAACGTGGTCCCGGAATTCTTCGGGAATTCCGCTTCCGCTATCTTTCACAGAGAAGATAAGCGTTCCCACACCTTCCTTCGACCCGATAACAATTTCATCACCTTCTTCAGAATACTTGACCGCGTTCGAGGTCATATTGGAAAACACCTGCAGCAAGCGGCTTTCATCTGCATGAATATACGATTCAGTCTCGGTCGCTTCCATCCTGATCGCGATACCGGACTCTGATCCGGAAAGGTGATTTTCGTCAAAAGCCTGACGCAACAATCCGCTGACTGAAATATCTGAATAGGCAAATTCGACCAAATTCCCTGAGATGCGTTCAACGCTTAGCGTGTCCTCAACAAGGTTGATCAACCTCAACGCATTTCGTTCCGCAAGATCAAGAAGCTCGCGCGTTTGATCGTCAAAATTTTCAGGTTTATTTTTCCGCAATATCCCCAATGCCGCGCGAATTGACGTCAGGGGGGTCCGCAGTTCATGACCAACGGTTATGATCATCTGTGATTTTGTTTTTGATGCGCTGTTGGCGATTTCCTTTTCGATTTGCAGTTCTTTGGTTTGGCGATGTTGCCTGAACAGCAAAAAAACCATCCCGCCTACAATCATCGAGATAGCGATAACAATACCTTCATCCAGTTCCCAACTTTCGTGCTCACGGGTAAACTCAAAAAAGGTTTCGACAGCATCGGTAGAGGTCATCACCAGCGCAAGTAAAATAAACACACATAGTCCGAACAGGGATTCTTTTAGGTTCATGTTCGTTTCACGACCGCAATCATCGACAGGGAGGTTGTTTTAGGCGGTTGATATGTCAAAATTATTTATGGCGTGTGAACGCCTGTGAAATTGGAACTTGCAAGCCTTAGTTGTTCGCCAGCTCTGTTTCCACCAGTTGTGTCCAATAAGCAATGCCGAGCGGAATGATATCGTCGTTAAAATCGTAGTGGGGGTTGTGCACCATGCAGCCGCCGTCACCGTCGCCATTACCAATAAATATGTAAGCTCCGGGGCGCTCTAGCAACATGTAGGAGAAATCTTCTCCTCCCAACTGCGGTAATCCGCGCGAAACGACGTTTTGTTCACCGACAAGCCCGGCCGCAACCGCGCTGCAAAGTCTTGTCTGGGCTTCGTGATTGACGGTCGGCGGGTAACCGCGTTCGAATGTAAAGTCGGCTTTCGCACCATGAGCCTGGCAGATGCCTTCAATCACCTGCCGCATACGGGTTTCCACGTGATCCTGCATGGTAGCGCTCAGGGTCCGCACCGTACCGGATAATCTGGCCTCGTCCGGAATGACGTTGACTGCCGAGCCCGCATGCACCTGAGACACGCCGACGACAACCGATTCCATCGGATCGATAGTTCTGCTGACGATACTCTGCAGGGCAACAATGATTTCACCGGCGACGAATACCGGGTCTACGGCCTGATGCGGCCATGCACCGTGCCCGCCAACACCCAGAATGGTGAGGTAGAATCTGTCCGATGACGCCATTATGGGCCCCGGTACGATGGCGAATTCACCCACCGGGTACCCCGGCATGTTATGCATGCCGTATACGGCATCTACGGGAAACAGATCGAACAAGCCGTCATTGACCATCTCCCGGCCACCGCCGTAACTCTCTTCCGCCGGCTGAAAGATGAAATGAACGGTTCCGCTAAAATTGCGAGTCTCCGCCAGGTGACGGGCTGCGCCCAGCAACATCGCGGTGTGTCCGTCATGACCGCAAGCGTGCATGCAACCGTCAACCGTGGATTTATGCGCGAATGTGTTCAGTTCATCCATGACCAGACAGTCCATATCGGCGCGCAACCCCACGGCCCGATCCGATGACCCGCATTTCAGACTGCCGACAACCCCGGTCCTGCCCAAACCACGATGCACGGCGATCCCCAATTTTTCGAGGTCGGCCGCCACAAGATCAGCCGTCCGGGTTTCCTTGAAACCCGGTTCGGGATGCGCATGAATATCACGGCGGATGGCCGTAATTTCCGAGTGAATGGCGTGAATGCGTGAATCAATATTCATATCAGGGCAGGCCGTTTCAGAAAAAATGAAGCAAATGGCGTTGGTGGACTATAACCGTCCCGATCTATCGTTGCCATCTTTCCGTTTTTACAGATTTGCGCGGGATGAAACGAGCCGCTTGTGTTACTCTGAAAGGCTGGGACAGCAGGTATTCAACGATGTCATCATCCTATCGCGTTTCCGCTAAAGGCCTGATTCTCATGGATGGAAAGGTGTTATTGGTGCGCAAATCCAATGGCGACTGGAGCCTTCCGGGCGGGCGGCTGGAGGAGGGCGAAGCGCCGGAAAACGCCATGATGCGTGAAGTTCTGGAAGAAACAGATATTCATTGTCAGGCTGGCCCCCTGTTTCACAGCTTTGTCCGCCCAAGGCCAGGGCTGCTTGATGTTTTTGTCGTGGTTTATTTCGCCAAAACGGACGCCGGACCGGAAGACGTCAAACTCAGTCACGAACACGACGAATTCGGTTTATTTTCCTTTTCAGAATCAACGGGACTGACAGCGGAATACGGGCTCAACCGGACACTTGAGCTGGCGGCGTCGTTTTACAACCAGTAACGCCCTGATGCGCCGATAATCGCGACGAGCAGACCCAGCACCAAATTGATCAAGACGATACGCCGGACCGCGGGCAGGACTTCCCCGGCCGTCGGCCAGTCGTCGGCACCTGCGGCTTCTGCAAATCGCCGGTATGGGCCAAAGAAAAGGGCGAAAAACAGAACGAACATCACCATGGCGATGGAATACATGAGATGAATGTGAACTCCGACGTTGGCCAGTTCGCCGTAAACCGCAAATATCAAATAATATCCGCTTACCGACAATGCCGCGATTGCCGCCCACACCCAGACAAAAAAACGACTGAATACCTGTGTCCACAGCTTCAAGCGGTGCGACGGCGATTCCAGCACGCCCAGGGACGGCCTCAACACCACATAGGCAAAAAACATGCCGCCAACCCATATGACAGCGGATGTCACATGGGTGGCGACAGCAAGTGGGATCAAGAATTCCATACCAGGGACCGCCGGTTCATATCAACGTATGCCTCTAAAAGGATGTATTTTAACCCGCAGGTCAACAATTCATTCTCCCGGAGGGAACCTCAAGCCCCGTACGGGGGGTTGCTATTTTGCGGCGTTGGGCTTGAACAGGATCTGACCATTGATCTTGAACGAACCGATAGTTGCCTGCCCTTCGCTAGAAATCAGCCAATTGATAAATTTATTGCCTTCTTCAGCCTTCACGTGGGCGTATTTCTTTGGGTTGACCAGCATAACGCCGTAGGGATTCATCAGGCGCTTGTCACCTTCGACCTGAACCACCAGAGCGCCACGGTTCTTGAACGACAACCACGTCCCGCGGTCAGCCAGGGTGTATCCCTCCATCGCCGATGCGGTATTGAGGGTCGCCCCCATGCCCGAACCCGATTCCCGATACCAGGTGCCTGACGCCTTCAGCGGATCAATACCGGCGGCTTTCCACACCGAACGCTCCCGCTTGTGCGTGCCGGAATCATCCCCGCGAGAAACGAACACGGCCTTCTTCGCAGCGATACCTGACAAAGCCTTGGCTGCGTCATGCCCGCCCATGATGCCAGCGGGATCGCTCTTGGGGCCGACGATAACAAAGTCGTTGACCATCACGTCGTAACGTTTCACCCCAAATCCTTCGGCAATGAATTTTTCTTCGGACGGACGGTGATGGACGAACAGCACGTCTGCATCGCCCTTTTCGGCGATTCGGATGGCTTGTCCTGTCCCAACGGCCACGACCCGCACATCAATGCCGGTTTTTTTTGTAAAGATCGGTAAAATATAATCAAACAGCCCTGAATTGGCCGTCGATGTCGTTGAGGCGACCGTTATGAATGGGGGTTCCGCCTGAGCTGCGGGAACAAGAAGTGCCAACGCCGTCAGCGATGACAGGACAAAGCTGTATAATAATTTCATTCGTTTCATCGGTAAAATTTCCTTACCCGTTTGCCTGGAAAAATCGTTAATTTCGAGTTGGGTCTAACAGGCAGAAAGCGTTATGTCAAAAAAAACATAACGTTACTGAAAGTAAGGACATTTGCAATTTCCCAGGTTATTCTATGCTGATCAAAGGGAGTTAAAATGACAAACCGAAAAGAAAAAACGACGATCGACAAGGCGGAAATCCGGATCAAGATTCGGGTTGGCAATGGCGCCGTCGGTCCCGGGAAAATTAATCTGCTCGAACAAATTTCCCAAACCGGATCAATTTCATCGGCGGCAAAAGCATGTTCAATGGATTACCGGCGGGCGCAATACCTGCTGGAAACCATGACGGAAGCCTTGGGAACGACAATGGTCAAGACCGTGGTCGGGGGCGCGCAGGGGGGGGGTGCTGAACTGACGGCCAACGGACAGGCGCTCGTCAAGGCGTTTCGATCACTGGATGATTGCGTCAGGCTCGCGGCTCAACCAGATTTGCAATCCATAGACAAACTGCTCAAGTGAAGCCCGCTTTTGTCGAGGACGATCTGAAGTTTCAAAGATATGGCCTCAGAATTCGATACAGACCTTGCCAAAATGCGTGCCTGAATCCAGATGCTTGAATGCCTGCGCAGTGTCCTCCAGTCTGAAAACTTTATCGACGACAGGCTTGAGTTGGTGCGTTTCCATGGCGCGGAGCATATCGCTCATGTGTTCCCGGCTGCCAACAGTGACGCCCTGCATACGCACCTTGCGGCTGACCACAAATGGCAGCAGCGCATTTCCGAACGTCGCACCGGAAAGCACGCCTATCATGGACAGCGTTCCGCCGGGACGGACCGCGATCAGCGACTGCTTGAGCGTCTCGGTACCGCCGAGTTCGATGACGTTATCGACGCCGCGCCCATCTGATAGCGCCACCGCGGTTTTGCCCCAGCTTTCATCCTTTCGGTAATTGATGACCTCATCCGCTCCCATTTCCCTGGCCCGGGCCAGTTTGGCGTCACTTGAGGATGTCACGATGACCCTGGCCCCGCTCATTTTGGCGAACTGAAGGGCAAACAGGGAAACACCACCAGTTCCCTGTGTCAGGATCAGGTCGCCCGCTTTGGTATGGCCTTCGGCGACAATGGCGCTCCACGCAGTCAGGGCCGCGCAGGGCAGGGCGGCGGCTTCAATATCGGTAATGCAGTCCGGTGTCTTTACCAGCTGATGCGCCTTGAACACCTTCAGTTCCGCCAGCATCCCGTCCAGGTCTCGGCCATAGCGGCTTTCGATGGTTTGCTGGTCGGGTTCCCCGGCGATCCAGTCCTGGCAGAACAGGGCGATAACCCGTTCGCCCACCGCATACCCGTCAACACCTTCGCCGCAGGCAACGACGTCACCGGCCCCGTCAGACAGCGGAATCAGATTTTCCTGTTTCTGTTGTGATCGGTATCCACCTTTAAGGATCAGGCTGTCACGAAAATTCAGGGATGCCGCGCGCAGGCGGACCAGCACTTCACCAGGACCAGCGACGGGGTCGGGGCGTTCGGAAAGTTCCAGGCCATCCGTTCCGATGGGGGATTTAAGGACCATGGCTCTCATGACGATACTCCTTTGATGCGGTGAAACAGCCGGGGCCATTGAGTGAAACGATCCATCTCCAGCCCCGCCAAGTCAATATCCGGTGTTTTTCCCGACACCAGATCGGCAATGATCGCCGCCGAACCCGACGCCATCGTCCAACCCAGGGTACCGTGACCGGTATTCAGATACAGATTCCTGAACGGTGTGCGTCCAATAACGGGGACACTGTCTGACGTTTGCGGCCTGAGACCGGTCCAATACTCAACACCAAGCGGGTCGCCACAGCCGGGCAACAAACCGATGGCGCCGCTCAACACCTGACGTGCGCGGGCGTCATCAATTCGCAGATCGTATCCCCCGATATCGGCCATTCCGGCGATTCGCAGATTGTCTCCCAGTCGGCTATACACCAGCTTTTTTTCGTCATCGATCAGGCTGACCGAAGGTCCGGTTTCAGGGTTTGCAAGCGGCAGGGTGGCGGAATACCCCTTGGCCGGGTAAACCGGAAGCGTGAGGCCGAGCGTTTCCACGATGGCTGCGGAGTAACATCCGCTAGCCAGCACGCAAGCTTCCGCACGGTAGGTGCCTGAAGTGGTTTCGACTGCCGCTACACATCCATTTGCCGCCTTCAAAGCGGCAACGGAGACGTCAAAATCAAACGACACCCCCATGGCTTTACACACATCCGCCAGTTTCACCGTAAACCGGTAGGCGTCGCCACTTTCGTCCTGAGGACAGAAAAATCCACCAATCAAATCGCCCTTGACCGCGGTCAGGGCGGGTTCGATTTCAACGCATCGCTCTGGCGAAACAGCTTCACGTTCGCATCCAAGTGAGCGAACGTACGCGGCCTGTGTGAGAGCCCGCGCATAGGCCTGCTCATTACGAAAGATATGCAGCATGCCGTTGTCACGCCTGTCGTAATCGAATTTAGTCGCCAGCACCGTTTCTCGCAGCTTTTCGCGGCTATAAAGAGCGACGCGAAGCATGCGTTCGGTGTTGATCCTGGCTCTCGCGCTCGTGCAATTGGCAAGAAACCGCAAACACCAGTCGTATTGTCTGGGGTCCGTGGTGAGCTTCAGCTTCAGCGGAGCGTCGCTGCGCCCGATCCATTTCAGAATCTTAATCAGGACGGCGGGCGACGGCCAGGGGTCGGTATGGCTTGCTGAAATCTGCCCGCCATTGGCAAAACTGGTTTCCTCGCCGACTCCCCCCCGACGTTCAATCACGGTGACCTCGTGCCCATGACAAGCCAAGGCGTAGGCTGTCGTCACCCCAACAATACCGGCACCGAGAACAACTACATGCATCTGATTTCCGTCGCACACATCGGGGTTAAATCATTTTCGAAACGCCTGCAGGGGACTATCATGCGGGGCAAGCGCATGAGTTACGTAACTTGCGCGGAAACGGCAACCCTGATCATGGCAAAATATTATGAATGATGCGGCTCTTTTGACAGTTGAGGAAATGTACCGGGCGGATCGGCTGGCGATGAAGGCCGGGGTATCCGGGATGGAGCTTATGGAACATGCTGGCGGCGCCGTCGTTCGGGAAATCGTCAACCGATGGGAGAAGCGACCGGTGAGTGTTCTCTGTGGTCCCGGCAACAATGGTGGCGATGGCTTTGTTGTTGCCAGATTGCTGAAAGACAGAGGGTGGCCGGTCCGGCTGGCGCTGCTGGGCGCAATCAAGGACCTCAGAGGCGACGCGGCGGCGAATGCCCAACGATGGGACGGCAAGGTCGAACCTCTGGTCGCTGACATCCTGCACAGTCGCCCCCTTGTCATAGACGCATTGTTTGGTGCGGGTCTAAGCCGCACCGTGGACGGAACCGCGCTTGAATGTGTTGAGGTCATCAACTCCGGAAAGCTGGATTGCGTCGGCGTTGATGTGCCGAGCGGCATACATGGCGATACCGGTCAGATACTCGGCGCGGCACCGGAATGTGTTCTGACGATCACCTTTTGTCGAGCCAAACCGGGTCATTTTCTGATGCCGGGCAGGGCGCTGACCGGTGAGCTCGTGATCGCTGACATCGGTATGCCGCAATCCGTACTCGATGACATGGGTCCTACGGCTTTCATCAATACCCCTGATCTCTGGAGAGCGCCGTTTCCCCGTCCGGAAATGAATACCAACAAGTACTCCCGTGGTCATGTCGTCGTACGGGGCGGCGAAGAAATGACAGGAGCGGCTCAGTTGGTGGCGATCGGCGGACGCCGCACCGGAGCGGGTCTGGTTAGTATTTCCGCGCCGGCCAATGCCGCCGACATATATCGCGCCGGTCTGCCGGGAAATCTCGTATCCGCTGCGGATACTATTTTGGAATTTTCATCCTTTCTGGAAGATCGGCGCAAAAATGTTGTTGTTGTCGGGCCGGGGATGGGGGCCAGCGCTGAAACAAAAGAGTTTGTCCTGATGGCGCTGAAAACAGACAAACGTGTGGTAGTGGATGCAGATGCACTGACCGCCTTTGCCGATGATCCATCCGCCCTGAAACGCCACTTGAACAAAAATCACATTCTGACACCCCATGCCGGAGAATTTAGGCGTTTGTTCGCGATTGACGGCAGTAACCTTTTCCTGGCACGCGAGGCGGCGGCAGAGACAGATGCGCTAATCGTGCTGAAGGGGGCGGATACGGTTATTGCCGCGCCTGATGGACACGCGGTGATTAATTCGACGGGCACCCCCTATCTGGCCACGGCGGGGTCGGGAGATGTGCTCGCCGGTATGATTGCCGGACTGCTGGCTCAGGGAATGCCCCCTTTTAACGCGGCGTGCGCTGGTGTTTGGATGCACGGGCGGGCGGGAGAGCTGATCGGCCCCGGCCTGATCGCGGAAGATCTGGCGGATTTGCTGCCGGATGTCCTGTATGAGGTACTTGCCGACGGAGAAGGTCCAGGGACTGCAAACTAAGTCCGCCGGGCCCAAGGACCCGGCGGATACACTAGAGAGGCTTAAAGAAAAAACGTGTGGGGGCACGTTTCTATAAGCGACCAAGAGCACAATATGCGCTTCCTATTACAGAACGATGAACATGGTTCGAACACGGTATTAATTCGTATTACATTTTGAATTTATCATGATAAAGCGATTCAGGGGCTTGCAAACCTAACATAATTACCCAAACTTCAAGTTATGCCGCTGCAAACCAAATCCGGGTTTCTCGACCGCACCCTCAAAAACCTGAAGGAGGGATGGCAGAATATTGCCGGATCTTCTTATGACGCTTCGGCTGCCAGCAACCGGCCTGATTTACCCGATGCCGACCTGGCCCGCATACGTGAGCAGATGAGCGATTGTCTGGAGGCGAAAGGCGGTGAAGTTTCTGCGCGCGCCCGGGCCGCCGCGCTCGGCCACGTCTATCTCGCGCTGGATTTGACCGGCAAGGAGCGGTTTTTGCGCCTGATGGCCCAGGAATTTGACCTCAACAGGGACGCCATCGACACCACAATCGGTGAAGTTCGCCGCGCGGGAAATGATCAGGAACGCGCCACCGCAGAGGCCAAGCTTAGACGTGCCCTGGAAGCTCCGCGTGTAAAATTATTAACTCAATTCAACGCATTACCTGAAGGAGTTAAGTTTTTAGTTGATATGCGCGCGGATTTGCTGCCCATGACCCGCAAAGACCCCGCGCTGAAAGTCCTGGAACAGGATCTGAAAGGTCTTTTGGCATCCTGGTTTGATGTCGGATTTCTCGAATTGCGCCGCATCACGTGGAATACTTCGCCGGCGGCTCTGCTCGAAAAACTGATTGCTTACGAAGCTGTTCACGCAATTGAAAGCTGGGACGATTTGAAAAACCGGCTTGATTCCGACCGCCGCTGTTTTGCCTATTTCCACCCGAGAATGCCGCATGAACCCTTGATTTTTGTCGAAGTGGCGCTGGTCAGGGGCATGTCTTCCAGCGTACAGGACCTGCTTGATGAAACGGCGCCGTTGGGTAACCCGGAAAGCGCGGACACAGCGATTTTCTATTCCATCTCCAATGCTCAAAAAGGACTTGCCGGGATCAGCTTCGGAAATTTCCTCATCAAACGCGTCGTCGGGCAACTTACAAACGAACTGAAAGGCCTCAAAACCTTCGCCACCCTTTCGCCGGTGCCTGGATTTGTTGGCTGGCTCGACAGGACGCTGGCGGCGGGTCAGGCCGGATTACTGACGTCGGCGGAACGCAAGGCGATCAATTTGGCGGCGGGTAAAAATGGAGGGGCAAAGGGTGTACTGAAGGGCGTGCTCTCTGATCCGAACTGGATGGAGGATGAAAACCTGCGTCATGTACTGAAAGGCCCCCTGCTCAGGTTATGCGCAAATTACCTGATCAACGAGAAAGGTCGCAAGGACCGGGCCCTTGACCCCGTCGCCAACTTCCATCTATCGAACGGGGCCGTCATGGAACGCCTGAACTGGGCAGGGGACAGATCGGAAAATGGCCTTAAACAGTCCGCCGGAATCATGATCAACTACCTCTATGACCTTGATGCGATTGAAGAGAATCACGAGGCCTACACCGGGGCCGGGAAAATTACCGCATCCAGCGGATTGAGAAGTATTCTGAAAGGTTGAAACGCCCAGGTTTCCGGGTCAATATGAGGACTTCGATAGCGCTGATTCAGGCAATTGACATCCCTATACCTTCGTATAGAGTGTCGCCCGCTCTCGCCGCAGAGGTGAGTTCGTGCGTGCGGGTGTGGCGGAACTGGTAGACGCGCCAGATTTAGGTTCTGGTGACGAGAGTCGTGGGGGTTCGAGTCCCTTCACCCGCACCAACTTTGCCCGAGAGCGTATTGAGTTGGATTCACACATATTGTCCGGTTGATTAGATCCGGGCAATCGACATTCATTCCGGTTGGGATTTTCATGCAGGTCACAGAAACCAAATCCGAAGGGTTAAGCCGCGAGTATCAAGTTAGCTTGCCCGCTAAAGACATCGAAGACAAAATCAGCCATCGCCTGAAGGAGATTGCGCAAACAGCCACTATTCCCGGATTCCGTCCGGGAAAGGTGCCGGTCTCCATGCTGCGCAAACGCTACGGCCCATCCGTAATGGGCGAAATACTGGAGCGTGCGGTAGGCGACTCTTCACAGCAGGCGTTGACGGAAAAAGGTATCCGGCCAGCGTCTCAACCAGAAATCGAGATCACATCGTTCGAAGAAGGCAAAGACCTTGAATACACGATGAAGCTGGAAACGCTTCCGGAAATCAAGGCGATAGACTATTCGAAACTGAAGCTTGAGCGTCTGAACCCGAAACCGGATGAAGAACAGCTCAACAGTGCTCTGGAAAACATCGCGAACGCCAACAAGACAACAGAACCGATCGCAAAGAAACGTAAAAGCAAAAACGGTGATGTTCTTGTCATTGATTTTGTCGGCAGTGTCGATGGTGAAGAATTCCCCGGCGGCAAAGCTGATGACTATCAACTGGAACTCGGATCAAGCAGCTTCATTCCTGGATTTGAGGAACAGTTGACGGGTGCAAATTCCGGTGACGATGTTGAAGTAAATGTCAAATTCCCGGATGAATATGGCGCCGCTGAACTGGCGGGCAAGGATGCCCTGTTCAAGGTTGTCGTTAAGGAAATCCGCGAAGGCACACCTGCGGAAATCAACGATGAACTGGCGACGAAAGTTGGGATCGAAAGCCTGGACAAGCTGAAAGAAGCCATTCTTGAAGAGCAGGGACGGGAGTTCAAACAGCTTGCCCGCCTGCGTCTGAAGCGGGCCTTGCTTGATCAACTGGCGGACGCTTGCGATTTCGAGACGCCGCAGAAAATGGCGGACGGCGAATTCAACTCCATCTGGGAACAGTACGAAGAACAGAAAAAGCAGGAAGCCGGGTCCGCGGACGGAGACGCACCTGCCGAAGATGAAGGCGGTTCCAACGAAGAAGAACAGCGCGCCGAGTTCCGGCAAATCGCCGAACGCCGCGTGCGTCTTGGATTGTTGCTGTCGGAAACCGGTCAGCAAAACAACATCCAGATCCTTCAGGACGACATCACCGCCGCCCTCGCAGAGGAAGCGCGAAAGTATCCGGGTCAGGAACAGTCCGTGATGGAATTCTATCAGGGCAACCCTGAAGCCATGCAGCAGTTGTCTGCGCCGCTTTACGAAGAAAAAGTCATCGATTTCATGCTTGAAATGGCCACTGTCACGGACAAGGACGTCACGACCGCCGAATTGATGAAATTGCTGGAAGCTGACGAAGAAAAAGCCGAAAAGGCCAAACCGAAACCAAAAAAATCGACGGCGAAGCCCAAGGAAAAAGCCGAGGGTGACAAAGACGGCGACAAAAAGGCGGCACCAAAAAAGAAAAAGGCCCCCGCTAAAAAAGCCGAAAAGAAAGACTAGAAAACGGGGTGCTTCGGCACCCTGTTTCATCGAACTCAAGAGTAAGGAACAAACGCACGATGAACGGACCCATGGATATTCAAATGAACAACCTGATCCCGATGGTCGTTGAAACCACCAATCGGGGAGAACGGTCCTATGATATCTATTCCCGTCTGTTGAAAGAACGCATCATTTTTCTCACCGGCGGGGTTAATGATGATGTTGCGAGCGTCGTCTGTGCGCAATTGCTGTTTCTCGAATCTGAAAACCCGACCAAGGACATTTCCTTTTATATCAACTCTCCGGGTGGCGTCGTGACCTCCGGCCTGGCCATATATGACACCATGCGTTACATCCGCCCCGACGTATCCACGGTCTGCATCGGACAGGCGGCATCCATGGGGTCATTATTGCTTTGCGCGGGTGCTGCTGGAAAACGCTATGCGCTGCCCAATGCACGCGTCATGATCCACCAGCCCTCAGGGGGAGCCCAGGGGCAGGCGACAGATATCGAGATTCAGGCCCGCGAGATTCTCAAAATTCGCGCCCGCCTGAACGATATTTATGTTGAACACACCGGCCAGAAGCTTGACGTGATCGAAAAAGCAGTCGAACGGGACAATTTTCTTGATGCCAACGAAGCCAGAAAATTTGGGCTGATCGATGAAGTTGTCGTAGACCGCCCCAAAGACGACGACAGCTCCAGCACCAAAGAAGCAAAAAAATCAGATGATTGATCGGGTTGCCCCCTTTTAATCCCGACAATTCATTATATCTTCTGTATTCAGGGTCAGTTTGTACTGAAAAAGGGATTCTTATCGGGAATTCCGACACTCAGCTGAATTTGATGGCCTGAATTGGGTTATGGTGCCTGTTTTGCATTGTGTGTTCTGGTCGCGAACGCGTATTATGTTAGGACAAGGCCGGATTTTCGATCGGAGTATTCATGAGCAAATCTACAGGCAGTGATTCCAAAAACACGCTGTACTGTTCGTTCTGCGGAAAAAGCCAGCATGAGGTCCGCAAATTGATTGCCGGACCAACCGTGTTCATATGCGACGAATGCGTTGAGCTGTGCATGGACATCATCCGCGAGGAACATAAAACCAGTCTGGTCAAGACTGGCGAAGGCGTGCCGACTCCGACCGATATCTGTGAAGTGCTTGATGATTATGTAATCGGTCAGTATCGGGCCAAGCGTGTGCTGTCCGTCGCCGTACACAATCACTACAAACGTCTCGGCCACGGGTCAACGTCAAGCAGCGATGTCGAACTGGCGAAGTCGAACATTCTGCTTTTGGGGCCGACCGGGTGCGGCAAGACCTTGCTGGCTCAGACACTCGCGCGCATTCTGGACGTGCCGTTCACAATGGCGGACGCGACGACTCTGACGGAAGCCGGTTATGTTGGCGAGGATGTGGAAAACATTATCCTCAAGCTGCTGCAGTCCGCCGACTACAATGTCGAGCGCGCCCAGCGCGGAATTGTCTACATTGATGAGGTCGACAAGATTTCCCGGAAATCCGATAATCCGTCGATCACCCGTGACGTTTCGGGCGAAGGAGTGCAGCAGGCACTGCTGAAGATTATGGAAGGGACGGTCGCCAGCGTTCCGCCACAGGGGGGGCGCAAGCACCCTCAGCAGGAATTCCTGCAGGTTGATACGACCAATATCCTGTTCATCTGCGGGGGCGCATTCTCTGGTCTGGACAAGATCATCGCATCGCGTGGCAAGGGCTCGTCAATCGGCTTTGGGGCCGACGTACAGGCCGAAGACGAACGCGAAATCGGCGAGCTTCTGGCTGGTGTCGAACCCGAAGACCTGCTCAAGTTCGGTCTGATTCCGGAATTTGTCGGACGGCTTCCCGTTCTGGCGACTCTGGAGGACCTGGACGAAGAAGCGCTGGTTGAAATTCTGACAAAACCCAAAAATGCGCTGGTCAAGCAGTATCAGCGCTTGTTTGAAATGGAAGATGTGAAGCTTGGGTTCTCCGATGGTGCGCTTGACACCATCGCCGCAAAGGCCGTTGAACGCAAAACCGGCGCCCGTGGCCTGCGTTCAATCATGGAAAACATTCTTCTCGACACCATGTATGACCTTCCCGGAATGGACGGGGTTGAAGAGATTATGATCAATCGCGAGGTCGCCGAAGAAAATGGCAAACCGCTTTATATCTATTCGGATCGCAAGGAAGAGATAGAGACCAGCGCCTGACAGCGGAATTTCCTCAATTCAGGGCTTGCAGAACGGCGTTAGAATAACCAACTCTCTTCTGTTTATACGACATCAGTAGTTCATACCCGGTACAAAAAGGCAGGTAATCTGTGACGCATCAGATCGAACAATATCCGGTTCTTCCTCTTCGTGACATCGTTGTTTTTCCGCACATGATCGTGCCGCTGTTTGTCGGTCGGGATAAATCCGTACGCGCGTTGGAAGACGTGATGAAGGACGACAAGCAAATCCTTCTGGTTGCCCAGAAAAACGCCGCTCAGGACGATCCGGACCCCGAAGATATCTATACCGTCGGCACCGTTTCAACGGTTCTTCAGTTGCTGAAACTGCCCGATGGCACCGTCAAGGTCCTGGTTGAAGGCTCGACCAGGGCGCGTATCACCAATTTTTCGAGTAATCCGGATTTCTTTGAAGCGCAAGCGGCCCTGATTGAAGTGGCGGAGGAAGACGATCAGGAACTCGAAGCCCTGTCGCGCTCCGTCGTTGCCCAGTTTGAACAGTACATCAAGCTGAACAAGAAAATTCCGCCGGAAGTTCTCGTTTCGATCAACCAGATCGAACAGGCGAGTAAACTTGCCGACACCATAGCATCCCATCTCGCCCTCAAGATTTCCGAAAAGCAGGAATTGCTTGAAACGGATTCCGTTTCCGAACGTCTGGAACGTGTCTATGGTCATATGGAGGCGGAAATTGGTGTTCTTCAGGTTGAAAAGAAGATTCGCAACCGGGTCAAACGCCAGATGGAGAAGACCCAGCGCGAATATTATCTGAACGAACAGTTGAAGGCGATCCAGAAAGAGCTTGGTGAAACCGATGAGGGCAAGGACGAAACCTCGGAGCTTGAAGAAAAAATCAAGAAGACCAAACTAAGCAAGGAAGCCGAAGAAAAAGCGCGGGCGGAACTTAAAAAGCTCAAGTCCATGTCTCCCATGTCGGCGGAAGCCACGGTTGTCCGTAATTACCTCGACTGGATGCTGGGAATTCCGTGGAAAAAGCGCACGCGCACCAAAAAAGACCTGAACGAGGCGCAGGCTATTCTGGACAAGGATCATTATGGTCTGGAGAAGGTCAAGGAGCGGATTATCGAATACCTTGCGGTGCAACAGCGTACCAACAAGGTTTCCGGACCGATTCTTTGCCTTGTCGGCCCGCCGGGTGTCGGCAAAACCTCGCTTGGCAAATCGATTGGTCGTGCGACCGGGCGCAACTTTGTCCGCATGTCCCTGGGTGGGGTACGCGACGAGTCTGAAATTCGCGGACACCGGCGGACTTATATCGGTTCCATGCCTGGCAAAGTTGTTCAGGGCATGAAAAAAGCCAAGTCTTCAAACCCGCTGTTCCTGCTTGATGAAGTTGACAAAATGGGCAATGACTGGCGGGGCGATCCGGCATCGGCTCTGCTTGAAGTTCTCGACCCGGAACAGAACAACACCTTCAACGACCATTACCTTGAAGTCGATTATGACCTTTCGGACGTGATGTTCGTAACCACGGCCAATACCATGAATATGCCGGGACCGTTGCTCGACCGTATGGAGGTCATTCGCCTGTCCGGCTACACGGAAGACGAAAAAATAGAAATCGCCAACCGCCACCTGATCGCTAAGCAGATCAAAAATCACGGCCTTAAGGAAGGCGAGTGGTCCATTTCCGAGTCGGGCCTGCGTGACCTAATTCGTTATTACACACGCGAATCAGGCGTACGCAACCTGGAACGTGAAATCGCCAATCTTGCCCGTAAGGCGGTGAAGGAAATTCTCACCAGCGAAGACAAGGTCATTAAAATCTCTAAACGCAATCTGGCCAAATATGCCGGGATCAAACGTTATCGGTTTGGCGAGATTGAAAAGGAAAATCTGGTTGGCGTGGTCACCGGACTCGCCTGGACGGAAGTGGGGGGCGAACTGCTCAGCATTGAATCGGTTATGGTGCCGGGCAAAGGCAAGATGACCATTACCGGGAAGCTGGGCGAAGTGATGACCGAGTCCATTCAGGCGGCCAAGTCCTATGTGCAGTCGCGCGCCACCGATTTCGGAATCGAACCGCCGATTTTCACCAAAAAGGACATTCACGTCCATGTGCCGGAAGGGGCGACGCCCAAGGATGGGCCGTCAGCGGGCGTCGGCATGGTGACCTCAATCGTATCCGTTTTAACCGGCATACCGATTGACAAGGAAGTTGCCATGACCGGCGAAGTTACGCTGCGTGGCCGAATCCTGCCCATTGGCGGGCTGAAGGAAAAGCTTCTGGCGGCGCTCAGGGGAGGGATCAAGACTGTCCTCATTCCAAAAGACAATGAAAAAGACCTTGAGGATATTCCGGATAACGTCAAAAAAGGACTGGAAATCATCCCCGTCTCCATCGTCGATGAAGTTCTGGAACGGGCCCTGGTATCTCCGCTAACGCCAATCGAATGGGACGAAGACGAAAAAGAGGTCCCGCAAGGTCTCGGTGCCGGAGGTCAGGAAGATGATGAATCAGGGGAAATTGTCACCCACTGATAATTCTTCAAAAGGGCGGGAAATCATAAGGTTTTCCGCCCTTTTTGTACCTTTTACGATTCGCCCGATTCGCCCGATTCGCCTCTTTTAAGCCGCCAAATGCCTTCATCACAGGTATCCGTGGCGAGATTTCGATAAATTCCTCAAGAGTCTCACCCTCAAACATCGTTATAGACTGGGCACTTAGCCGGAAACCCGCAGATTTCTGCGAAAAAGTGCGTATGCCCGATTGACCTGTTTGACTGGCCGCTTATAACATTCGGCATCAATCGGGTGCGGCAAACAGGGAAACCAAGAGCGGCCCGTGAGAGTTTTTTTAACACCTACCACCTTATGAAAGAGGGGGCTCTAAATGAACAAAAATGAACTCGTTGCGGCAGTAGCCGAAGATTCCGGACTGTCCAAAGCCGACGCGGCAAAAGCCGTCGACGGTGTGTTCGACGCCATTACGGCTTCACTGAAAGGCGGCAATGAAGTTCGTCTTGTTGGTTTCGGCACTTTCAGCGTTTCAAAACGCCAGGCAACCACGGGCCGCAATCCACGTACCGGCGAAAGCATTCAGATTCCGGCATCCAACCAGCCGAAATTCAAAGCCGGTAAAGGGCTTAAATCCTCCGTTAACTGATTTCTCGATCAGTGGGCAATAAACCGGTCGCCCTCACGGGTGTCCGGTTTATTTTTGTCTGAAATTCGCACGTCTCGGCATTTGTTTTCTTGTGTTCTCGACAGGCTCGGCTATATGTTCCCCAACGATTGGTAACGGGCGGTTAGCTCAGTTGGGAGAGCGCCACGTTTACACCGTGGATGTCGGGGGTTCGAGCCCCTCACCGCCCACCATTCGCGAATGGAATTTGACCATTTCCCGGTTAGTTTTCATCACTCGACGGAGATTGCTTGACACCCCACTGGGGCTGCATTAAATCTCCCGGACCCTCGCGGGCAGGGCCATTTCGAATGGCCTCGGATATATGCGAAGGGGGTGTAGCTCAGTTGGTTAGAGCGCCGGCCTGTCACGCCGGAGGCCGCGGGTTCGAGTCCCGTCACTCCCGCCATATTCTCCAAATAAATCAATCATTTAACAAGACTCCAATTTATGGGCATACGTCTTTCAAACTTTTTCAGCCTGCGCTTTCAAACTTTTTGGGCAATTCTGTACCCGAAGCGTTCTGTTTTCGCTGATCTTCCATATAGATTTTACGCTTTTCCTGGGCGCTTACGGCGGCGTCATAGTTGAGCGGATTGTAGATATCCAGTATCTGCGATCCATGCTCAATGGAATGTATGGTGCTCGACGCCAGTTCAAATGCGGACGCGCCAGCCAATGCACGTTCGGATGAACCGGTACGTCGTATATCGCGTAATTGTAGGTGCTCAGGCAACTTGGCGGCTTTGCGGATGATTCGGATATGTTTAGCCAGCAGGTCTTTTGAGTACGGTCGGCCGGACGGCGCAATAATAATCCATGCCTCGGGATGATGATCGATCCCCAATGCGCGCCAATAAAAATCAATCAAATCCTGTGTTTCCGGATACAGCGGCAATCGACCAGCCTTGTTTGTCTTTTTCGTGACCACTGATAGGCTCTCAGCGTCCCTTTGCTTACGCTTGAGGGTTCTTATGTCACCGGGGCGCAGAGACGTGTCATAGGCCATCAGGACGGCTACAGCGGCACCATAGTACTCCATCTCCCACGCCTTTTCGATCAGGGTCCAGACTTGATCCTCAGTCCAAAGGGTATCCCGAGCGTTTGGTTGCTTTACCTTGACCGCCAATGTCGGGTTATCTTTGATGTTTGAATATCGTGTTTTCATCGCATATCCGAACAAATACCGGAACCATTTCATGATTTTGGCGCATTTGTGGATGGAGAATTTGCCTCTCGCGACTTTGTAATAATCGATACAGTCTTCCGGCGTGATGGTCAGTATGTGAGAATCGCCAAAAATCTCAGAAATGATCTTGAAGGCGTACTCGATCTCTTCTTTGGTCCGCTCGCCCTTGTCATCCCATTCCGCCGATTTTTTGAGTTTGTCATGGTACAGGTGGTTAAGCGTGCCATCGTGGTATCTGGACGGAGCAGGCGCGCGCCCGTATTCCTTCAGGTGCTGTTTGATGGAGTCCCATTGCTGGTTACGCCGGTCAGCTTCTGCCATGGCCGCAACAGGGTCTTTTCCAAGCGGGCCGCTCTCAATGCCATGCAGGCGCATCTTCGGCGTTGCTTGAAAATAATAGCCACTCGGTTTTGGTACCAAATGTCTCACCCGGATTTTCCCCATAGGCGCAACCTATCTCTATGATTGTCGTTCCCCAGGTTGGACAATGTTGGGACAATGCCGCTTCTGTTGTCAAGCCAGCGATCAACGGCATCCATGTCGTAAGTGTCAAGAATGAGATCAGGCGGGGGAAATCCGCTGTCTAAAAGAACGGGCAAAAGTTTCACAAATTGGCCCTCAGTCTTGCCCAAATAACAGGCGCATTCAAACACGCCCGCCCCTCGGTTTGAGGTTGTTTCCTGAAGCCTGACCCGTCTCCGCGTCATTTAGTGCCTACTCCGTGTTATATGGCCTCGCGGCCCTTGTCTGTTATTTGTCTGCTCTTTGCCAAACGCAGGCATCACTCAGCCGCCACGGCAGATGCTGACGCGCGGGTCCTTGCGTATTTCAGCAACGGCTCTTTCCAGGTCTTCCAAAACCGTAACGCTATCTGTTTGTCCATTGCGGCGATTTGACTGTTTGTGAAACCTGCCCATTCTTCAATGCTGTGATGCTCGCCACCGATTTTCATTTTCCCGTCTATCGGAAAAGTCACCTCGTGTGGGCCCAGGTAGAGGGAACCACCGACGCTGAGACCGTCCGGCAATGCGGCGATCTGGGTGCCTTCCAGGTTGAGGTAACCTTCAACCCTTAAATCATGGGCTTGAGTGAATTTTTTGATGGACATTTTCTTATTGTCTATTTGGATTTTTTTATTCATTTCTCTATACCTCTCTATTGGTCCTGGGTGGTAGCTGTAATAACCTTGTAAGGCTTGCCGCCCCACGGGCATTCGGCTGTTCGCTGGCCTTTTGCCGGGCCTTCATGAATTTCAATCACCCGATAATTGCGGCCATAAACCTCAACTGAAATCTCCCCTTGCCGGGCCAGCTTTCCAATGACGGATGTAGCGGCAGGAATACCGGCCTCAACCAGTTCCGGATTGGATGGGCACCGCGAATCCATAATTGCCGCTTCGCTCAACTTCAAAAGGCATAGCGCCGACCTGCGGGCGTGTTCGGCTGGTAAAATGATGTCCGTCATGCTGCCACCATCCTTCCGTCTTTAATCGTGTACCAGACATCCGGCTTGATCCGACCACGGCCAGCAATGCCGCTGTGAACCTTTTTGAGGTTGTAATCATCGTCATATTCACACAGTACAAGTCCGCACCCTCTGGCCGCCTTCGCTTTTGCCCCTACGCCGGACGCAATTGCGATAGAGTTTTCTCCCTCAACCATGGCGGCGCTCTGGTCGCCGGTGTTGGTGGCGGCGCTCCGGTCGCCGGTGTTGGCGGCGCATGCCTTCATGACACGGCCACGTTGCCGAACCAGTCTGGCGAGATCATTGCGTTCCCCTTTGGTCATACTGCTCATGCTGGCTCTTTCTCTGGCGGTGTTGTGGGTCCAAGTACCGGGTCAACGCCGGTCTTCTCGTACAAGTAATCGGTGACGATCAGTCTGATTTTCTGCGAAGCTGTCATCAGGTTTCGGTCCTGTGTCCGGATGGCTTTTTCGAGAAGTATGGCAGTCGCGTCCTTGATGGTGTTGAACTCTCGTGCGTCGGGGTCAAAGGGGATGAACTCAGCCATATTCCGGCTCCGCCGATAATCTCATCTGCTGAAGGCGCTGGCCTATGCCACTGTTCCAGCCATGTTCCAGCCATGCGGCTAGCCAGCCATCCCACCAGTCTTCCCATTCGGCGGAAACTGGCGTGACCTCTCCGCATTTAAGGCAGATATGACCGTCGCTGGTTGTGCCTCTGTCTACGATCCGCACACCCATATGGATTTGATGTGCGGAAGCATGGGGGCAGTCTATGCCGGGTCCCCCGTCAGGAATGACAGGATGGTATTCGACCGTATTGTTTGACATTGCCGTTACGGGGCGCTGTGGAACGAAATAATTTCGGCAGTTGCGCCCGTGTGTGGATCGAGCAAAGCCTTCGTCAGTTCGGGAGGCATTGCGGCGATCTGTTCGAACATTCGCCTTACTCCCGCCTCTACCGGATGCTCGTCAGGCTCCCTGCTTTCCATGCGCTCCCTGCGACGGTTGCGGACACCCTGCCGGAGAATTGTTGTTGCGGGCAGCTTGATAATCTCACCCATGATCACAGCCCCCCGCCCGAAGCGTTGTTATATGCTGCAAATGCAGCGGCGGTTTCAGGCGTGGGAATGGTGGATTGAGGGATCACTGCAGAGTGTTTCAACACATCGATCATGGGAGATGTGAATGCTTTGAAGTGTTTGTGCCCCATGTTCTGATCGTTGTCAGCGCACCATTGAAGCTTCAAGGCCACGTCGGAAGGCGTATGTACTGGCGCTTCGATAACCGCCTGACGGGCGGCGTGATAAGGCGCGTCATATTTTTCGAAATTCAAATCAAGCAGTGCCGAAATTTCGTAGTAATCATCAATTAATGATTCCAGGCAGCGTGTAGAAGCAGGCGTTTCCACTGCCAATACAGGGGTGGAGGATAGATAGTTCATGAGAGTCTCCATGCGTGATGTTAGGGTTTAGCATGGATATTTTTATAAGGGAAATATCCCTTAGTCAAGTAGTTTCCCTTATTAGATGATCTATTGATCGAGAGAAAAAGTCCCGACAATTGAAAAAATAACTTCTATTTCAGCTACGTTGAAATCAAAAGTTCCCTCTGGATTAAGGTACCTGAGCGTCACAGTATCGTCATTCTGTGAATGTATCAGTCCTATGGAAAAACCGTCATCCTTGACTTTTAAAGCGACTGGCCTTCCATGTTTAGGGGTTAGTGTTGGTTTAGCGTATAGCAATTCCTGAGGGGAAAACTGAGGCGCCATATTGTCGAATATCATTAAAATGCAGATTCCATATTCCTCATTTATTAAACAAGGTGGTCGGGCGACCAGTCCCAAGCCACTTGGAAGGGGTTGATCCAAGTGAATTGGTGATGATTGAGACACAGGATAAATCGGTACCATGTTTTGAGGCTGAGATGAGGGAAACAAAATTGAATGGCTGTCTACAACAAGGTCGGATATCCTCCGGGCTAGAAGTTGAGGATCCGTAGCGTCTTTGCCAAAGTGATGTAGTGTTTCTAGTTCAGCAAGGCTAGCAGTTACAATGCCTGCTAATTTGGCTTTTGAAGGTGCCGGAATATCACCGGCAAACTTTTCACCCCTCAAAATATCTTTCACTATTCCCCTCTGTATCACCCTTCGAAATGTGTGAGATAGCGGCAAGAGAGCATTCGGTAGCGTTTGGTCGCCAGAAATCAATGAAATCGATGACAGTGCTTCTAACGAATATATTAAAGAATAAGTTAGTTTTTTCGTGTGAGGCTTGTCGCCAAGCCGAAAAGTAATAGCATTTTGAATCAATGTTATCACTTCTACCAGGGGGTATTTTGTTAGCCCTTCAGATAATAAAAATGGCTCAACTTCGCTTAGTTTCTCACCGTTTTGGGCCTCTAATACCTCGCCATTAGTGGCTTCAATAATACCGGCAAGCGCCTTTTTTAAAGACGCTGATCTAACGCCTCGTTCTGCAACAAGTAGTGAGGCAATGCTTATATAAATGGCGTGAACGATTTTTATTTCTTCTTCAGTGGAACTTTCTGAATCCTCGGGCGGTTCAATCTCTGAGTCAAACCAACTGAGTGCAAGCACATCAGGTGGGAGCCCAAAAACATTTGCTATAGCTGCAATCGTATCTCGCCTAGGATTGCTGGATTTTCCTCGCAATATGTTCCGCAATGCATCTTCGTGCAAATTCGCATCCATTGAGATAGCTCTAGCGGACAAGTCACGGGCCACCATTAAATACGAGAGATTACGTCGAATTGGCGAGGCCTGTTCATCCCAATCATCCAGTAGGTCATCAAATGTGAGTTTGCGACGACCCCGTCGTTTAGATTGTTGTTTGGCTGTGCCTACAAGCTTGATCATGATTACAGATTATTCTCAGTAATAGGGGATAGCAAGAATTGACAATAAGGGAAAAAACCCTTAATCAAAGGTATGGATTTGAAAACTTCCCTTATTAACGCTGCGCAAGCGCACCGCAAAACAACGGGCGAAGCGTTGGCTACAACCGCTAACAAAGTAATCAATGATGGGAAATTTTTTTCCAGAATTGAGAGGGGCGGTGGATTCACTGTCCGAACGTATCAACGTTTTATGGATTATTTTGACAAAGCAAAAGAGGTAGTCAAATAAGCGCGACCGGGGCAAGTCGCTAAACCCTACGCCCCGGTCACATATGAGAATGTCGCATGGAGGCCACACCCTCACGTTCCTATATATGGCGCGTGATTCAGGTGTAGTCCAATCAAAATAAGGTTGGTCAAATTGAATAACGCACGCAATCAAGAAATTTCCCCTTCTCAAGACTTCGATGGATCGCATACCGGCACATTGCCTGTGTCGATCCACGATTGGAAGTGTAATGAACGGGAGAAATTACAATGACGAAACCAAGAGACCTGGACACCGTGGCTGGCGCTATGAGTCGGGCCATGGATTTCATCTGCCTTGGCGGAGTGATGGAAGCGATTGGCAAAAGCCAATCGTGGGTTTATCAGGTTGCTGATCCGGACAATTCAATGACCATACACGGGCTGGATATTGCTGAGGCAGTGGACAAGGCGTGTCTTGAGGCCGGTAACCCCCCACCGTTTCATACTCGCCATGGGCGGGTGATCGGAGCAGAAGCTAGACCTGGTTTATGCCCGAATGATCGTGTCCTGAAACTGGTGAATGAAGTCGGTAATCTGGTGGAAACCCACCGTCAGGCAAAATCTCCCGATAGTCCAAATGGCGAAGATTATTCACTGTGCGAAGAACGGGCCATCAATGAGCTACTTCAAAAGGTAGAGGAAATCTGTGGCGAGATTCGTTGCGCGATCCGGGATTCATCCGATGCCCAGTCTAAGCAGGCGGCGGAGTGAAGTGTGGAATGAACGATAATTTCCCTCGCCCAACATTTTCACAGCCAGGAGAAACTAAATTTGACCTGCTCTGTGAGCTGTCGGGTGTGCCGAAAGTTAGACAGAAAAAGTTTTTAATGGATCTGCATTTTTCCGGGTACATGCGTGAAAGCATGACGCAGCGGGATTTTATTCTTTTGTTTTTGGATTTGGAATTGAGGGAAGCGTAATGGCGCGAATAAGAAGCACGTTTCCCGAACAATGGGTGGATGAGGAGTTCGTAACTGGTTCCCCATTGGCACGCCTTCTGGCCATCGGAGTTCGGAACTTCGCTGACGACAACGGGGTGTTTGAGTGGAAACCACTCAAGTTGAAAATGCAAATCCTGCCCGCCGATAACTGCGATATGGACGAATTGTTACAGGAGTTGTTACTGACAAACCAAATTTCGAGGTTTGAGGTCGAAGGTAAGACATACGGTATCATTCGGAACTTCACAAAATTTCAAAAGCCAAAGAGTCCAAAGGGTTACTACCCTTTGCCTCCCGAACCATTAGCGAACGGGTACGTAACTAAACACCCCACAGCATACGAGAGTTCGGAACCTGCGCCACCTATAGACAGCGCCAGTTCCGAACAATTTCCGAACTTGTTCGGAAATTCCTCGTCAGAGGGAGGAGGGAGGGGGGAAAAGGATTCAGTATCTAAAGATACTGACGCTGAAGCGTCTCCAGATGATCCGGTTAAGGTAATTTTTGATACCGGTGTTCGTATCCTCACTGACGGCGGGAGTACTGAGAAACAGGCTCGTTCGCTCGTCGGGAAATGGCGGAAAGAAGTTGGTGATGAAAAGTTAGCAACATTGCTGGTCCAGGCTCCGAGCAAAACTGAACCAGTGGCATGGTTGACCAAAGCGGTTCAGAAACCACAACCAGTGCCTGGATTGTGAGGAGAAATTATGCAAACCGCTATCGAGAAACTCAAGCAGGCAGGGGTTACCCTTCGAGCCTACACGCAGGGCAATTACAAAACCGTGTGCCCGAAATGCAGTCACACACGAAAAAACAAAAAGGACCAATGCGTATCGGTGAAAATCGAACACGACAGCGCTGTTACCCACTGCCATCGTTGCGATTGGGCAGAAGGGTTCCACGACGACCGGGAGGATCGTGATTACCATCCACCTCGACCGATCAAGTCGGCACCACCAAAACCCAAAGTCGAAAAGAAAACGGTTCTCGGACCCGGCGCGCAGAGTTGGTTCAGGAAGCGGGGCATAACACCCGAAACCTTGGAAAAGGCAGGGGTTTACGAAACCAAGCACTGGATACCTGCGGAAGATGCAGAGGTGGATTGTGTAGCGTTTCCATATTTTCGAGACGGCGAACTTATTAACGTCAAATACCGATCAGGGAAGAAAAACTTTGCGCTCGAGAAAGGCTGCGAGAAAATATTCTATGGCGCCGATACGGCAAAGGACAAAACCAGCCTGATAATCGTTGAAGGGGAGATTGACGCTCTCTCAATGATCGAGGCAGAAATTGATACGATGTATGGAATCTTGTCGGTTCCAACAGGCGCACCCAAGAAGGCCAAAGATGATCCGATCAATCCTGAAGAAGACACCAATTTCGAATATGTTTGGAATTGTCGTGAACTGATTGAATCGGCGGATAAGGTTATACTGGCGACGGATGCCGACGGTCCTGGGCAGGCTTTAGAGGCGGAGCTATCCCGTCGGATTGGCAAGGAAAAATGTTATCGGGTCCAGTGGCCGACGGTTAACGATGCCCCGCGAAAAGATGCCAATGAAGTCCTCTCACAGGATGGTGCGGAAGTTCTCCGGGAGTGTGTCGCTCAGGCGCAGCCGTACCCCATAAAATCACTACTCACGGCAGGTCATTTTGAAAGCGACGTTTTGAAGCTATTCCATGGTGGACGAGACCGAGGAATGTCGACCGGATGGCCGGAACTGGACAAGTATTTGACGATTGTCACCGGCATGGTGTCCGTTGTTACCGGATACCCCCAGTCTGGAAAATCGGAATTTATAGACGCACTGACCGTAAATTTATCGATGTTGCATGGTTGGAAAATCGCCGTATGCAGCTTTGAAAACCCGCCAGACGAACACATAGCAAAACTGGCAGAAAAGTACGTGGGTGCACCATTTTGGGAAGGTTTCGGGGCACCAAGAATGGGCGAGGGAGACCTCCGGCGGGCAATGTCCTGGATCGATGAAAGGTTTAATTTCATCCGTGCCGATGATGATACATCCCCAACGATAGATTGGGTTCTTGAAACGGCGAAGGCAGCCGTTATGCGATACGGTATCAGGGGCTTAGTTCTCGATCCCTACAATGAGTTTGATCATCAACGCCCGGCAGGAATGACGGAAACCGAATACATCAGTCAAATACTGGCGAAGATCAGGCGATTCGCATTGGCGCATGATCTTCATGTCTGGTTTGTCGCCCACCCGACGAAACCGATGAAGGATAAGCAGACAGAGCCGCCGGGGCTTTACGACATCAGTGGGTCAGCAAATTGGGCAAACAAGGTGGATGTTGGAATCGTGGTTCACCGGGCCTGGAATGCCGACGGGTCCCGGCCAACGACTGCGGAAATTCACGTCAAAAAGATCAGGTTCCGGTGGTTCGGCAAGGTGGGAATGATGGAGTTGAAGTTCAACCCCAGAACCGGTCGATACGAGGAGGTGGCAGCATGAGGGTTCACAAGTTAATTGACGCCATTAATGGCTGCGACAAGTACCAGCTAATGAGTTGTGAAAAGCCGCTAGGATCAACATTTGGAGTCAATAATCATCTTGCAAAAACAACGGCATTTATTGCTAACGAAGCAACCCAATATTTCACGTTCCCGCACGTCTCCATTGATGAGGGTTTTGTAACTTCAATCCTTGAGGCTTACAAGCACGGTTGCATAGATGTGCCGTTCAGAAACTTTGTATTTGAACACACCTTTGACGATCCAATGCACGGTGAATCCACTTCAATATATCTTGCATCAAATAAGTGGATTATGGAGTTTAGGATAGTCGGAAAAACAATCGTGCACGTACTTCCGCTCGGGATTTGTATAGATCAAGACGAGGGGTTTATGTTTTGTGAGGACAATTATGTTATCCCGAGCGGCTACCTGTATCCTGTGGACGAAGCTTTATGGAATACGCGAAGAACTGAGGAAGGCAGTTCCGTGGCTAATGGATTTTTTACGTGTTTGGGAATATTGAATTCCGCTGGAGTTGAGCAGAAGCGTATCACACCAGACATAGCAATAAACAAAAGGCGCGCTCGGCGAGGTAAGGGGCCCCTTAAGCAGCATACGGTAGTTTACGTCTCTGACCACCGAGCAGTCCATGAGGTGCCTAGAAACTCCAGTCATGCTTCTCCACGATGGCATATGCGACGGGGTCATATCAGACACTTACAAGCTGGCGAAACAACATGGGTTCGTCCGTGTGTGGTTGGCTCGCCATCAGAAGGCATTGTTAGCCACTCATACAAAGTGACGAAGGTCGCCTGATATGTTCAATGATGCAGCCGGATCAATAGACACCGGGGGCGATAATGGGAAGTGAGCAGAAATTGAAGGTCACTGACAACCACGGTATTGACATCACATTGAACGCTGCTCAGGACGTTGAAAATCAGGGGACGAGAGGTGCCGCCTATTTTGTCGGCAAAGAGGGCAACCGCGAGGTTCATATATCCGGTGATGGACGGCTGATCTATTCCGTTGAAACGGCGGTTGCCGGTGTGAGGCGAAATCAGTTTGTAACCAATCTTGAGCGTTGGCGGGATAAGGGGGTAATTACGGGTAGTGAATACGGGGCTGGAGAGCGTTTCCGCCAGAACTACCTTGTCGCCCAGACGCCGGTACAATATGCGGTTGGCGGCATGGAACGGATCGACAAATCACGCAAGCAGGGACAAGAAGAGATGGCCTTTGTCAGGGCGAAGGCCAGGGCGGAAGATGAACTGAGAATAGCATATGCGGCAGTAGGCCTGCGGGGATCGGCATGCCTTGCTCAAATAGTTGGTGAGGAAATGACGGTCAACGCTTTTGCCAAGATCAGCAGAATGACGAACGATGTTGCTAAGGGCATGCTGCTGGCTTCATTGTCGTGTTTAGCGACGGCACGCTATTGAATGTTGTGTTTTCAGAAAAAATGTACTACATTTCGTTAATGGACAGAGTTGCACCCGCACCGGAGACGGTCAGCGGGTTTTTTCGTGTCTGGAGGGCATCCTTGAAGCCGACAGAGCGGTTTGAGTGGGGAATGGCCCCGGAAGATATGATTTGTCCAACGGGGGTGTTTTGTGAAGCCCACACATCGCCGA
>Ga0316204_10000309_pt1 | contig 198463 bp, 195 predicted proteins | sample 6monrhotite_MG_2_FD_205661 | JGI IMG/M metagenome (GOLD analysis project Ga0316204, IMG submission 205661) | Microbial mat bacterial communities from mineral coupon in-situ incubated in ocean water Damariscotta River, Maine, United States -... | ecosystem: Environmental > Aquatic > Marine >... | reverse complement strand
CCAAAACCCAAATGACCGCCGCCTGCGCATCTCTTCCAAAACTAACAACAATGTCAAAGAACAATTCATCCCAATGACTTAAGCCATACCCCAACATGGGGACCAGGGACAAAAAACCGCGACCAACTTCAACTCCGTGTTACCGGAGCCAGTCCGTCGCGACAGGCCGGTTTTTAGGCCCCCCTGGCGGGTTTGTCAAACCTAAAAATTCCAAAAAGTTCAGGAATTTTCATTTTGATGATTTCTGGGCTCCTATATTGGTGCACCAGACCTATGATTATAGCCGCTCCCCCTACGCAATACAAGGGATTGGAGCCGTGGACCATTGACACGCGATGATATAAGTTTGGCGACAGGTCAATTGCACCACGAAGACAGGCATTTGGGGATCAAGACAAATATGGCGAAAGTGAAACACGCGAATCTCATGATTTCGATGGCTGCGGCAATGGGACTCGGCGCCTGTGCACAAGGCACCGGGCTGGCGCCCAGCGCAAGCACCATGGACGCGCAAACACAAAGCCAGAGCGGAAACGTCGACACGCCGCCCGCGCCGCAAAAAGCGTTCAATCGTTTCCCCGACATTCCGATCCCCACCAAAGCAGAAATGGACACAACGCGCACGCTGGTGTTCGGCAGCGGTGAAACCTGGTACGGCCAGTTGGGGCTGGATACAGGCCACAATGCCAACACCATGTTCGATTTCTACAAACAGGAACTGACGGGATTCGGTTGGCAGGAAATCACCTCGGTACGCGCGCAACTCAGCGTTCTCACCTATGAGCGCCAAGGGCGTATCCTTTCGATCCAAATTCAAAAGGGCTCTCTTGGAGGAGCTGTTGTGACTTTGACGGTCTCCCCACGCGGCGGTGCGGCCCCGGTCATGAACTGAACCAAAACTCAACCAGAACGCGCGACATTACGCATATAAAAACCGGCACACTCTTAGGGGGGCCGGTTTTTATATATGTTGCTGGAACCTCTTCGCTAAGGGCGGCTAACCAAAATTAATTGTCGTCGGCTCGCAATACTGGCGTTTGGCTTTGAGCTTGCGGCACGTATCCTTGGCGGCGGCGTTGCTCGGCAAGGGGCCCGCCTTAAGGCGGTAGAACACCCCTTTGTTGTTGCCCAGATCGACGCGTTCGACGCGATGTTCCAGTCCGCCGAGCACGGAACCGAAGCGTTTGAACAACACAGCCCAACCGCGTTCCGCCGCTTTTTTCTGACGATACGAGGCCAAATGCACGGCGGGTTGGAAGCCGCTCATAGCAGGTTTGCTTTGCTCTGCCATGCTTTTTTGCATTTGCCCCGCCTTCGGCTTTGGTGGCGCGGGTTGCATGGAGGCTTCGATCGCGGCGCGTTCCTTGGCGTACTCATCCGACGTAATTAAATCGGCGCTATTGAGCATTTCGAGACGGCGCACCGCGTCGGCGGCTTCCATCAGCCCCTTGGGCGGCGGCGTGGGGTTGGCGACCGCAACCGGGTTCATGGGCATTAAGGCATCCAAAATCATGGAGCGTTCCGCCGTGTGCTGCGCCGGGGAAAGTGCGCGCATTTCCAGTGCCCGCCCGATGGCGCGCAGGCGCGCGGACACCTGTTCAACAGCCGGGACCGGACGGTCCAACCCAGCGGATGCCCGCGGCGACGTCATCGGCAACAGTGCGCCGACGTTGACCTTGCGCCGCACCAGAAATTCATCTTGGGTGATCAGCCCTTGATCCAACAACGCACGTAGAGCTTTGAACCGCGCAACGATATTGAGGTCGGCGTCCTTAAACATCGGCTCCGGCCCCGCCATGTGCGTCGGCTGCATCCCGCCATATGGAGGCATTGTCGGCATCGACTTGGCCTGAGGAGTCATCGGGGTTTGAGCATCCAAGGTGCCGGGCAATGGCGCGCTGGCACCACTTTCGAGCAAATGAATGTTCACGCCAGCCAGATCGACGATGGGTTGGGTCTGCTTTCCGGCCCACACCAGCAATTCGTCGGTGGGACGCGGTTGCAGCGCCAAAATCGTTTCGTAAAGCCGACGCGCACGGGTTGGCTGGCCCGTATTCTGATAAAGCGTCGCCAGTCCGAACAAGGCCTGCACATCTTTAGGATTGGCGCGAAGCGCCTTTTCGAAGTGAGCTTGGGCGAGCACGTTGTTGCCCTTCGCCAACTCGGCAAGACCGAGTTCCGCTTCGATATTGTTGTCGCCGCGGTTCATGGCCCAAAATTCAGGCTGTAAAATTTCACTGTCCTGAAGGGCGCTGCAGCCGCTCAGAACGGTCAACGTCAAAACAACGGCGGCGATGCGCAAGCTGGTGCGGTTCACTTTGGGCCCCCTTTCCGGTCTGGATCGCCCGCACGGTCGCTGTGCTGCGGCACGCGCGGCGAATCGCCCCGGAATCGTATTCGAATCATTCGAATAACACTACCGTGTGATCCTTAATGGAATCTTTCACAAAATCTAGTGGTTTTACAGCCTGTACGAAGGATTATTTCTTTTCGCCGCCGCCGAGCAGCTCCTTCATGCGTTTTTCGTATTCTTCCATGACGCGTCCGCAGCCCTGGGTCTGCGCAAACGGCAGGCGCGCCATCATCCCGGTGCCCATGGATTTCCCGCCCTCAATCACATAGACCTCGCTGATGATATTTTTACCGAACGCCTTGTTCACATAAGCGGCAATTTGAGGAGCCTGCTTTTTCAGCGCATCGATATCGACCCTGCGTCTTTTATCGACCGGCGCGGGATGCTTGGAAAAATAGTACAAAATCGCTTCCGCCGCGCGTGGCGCGCGCTGGCACACAAACGCCACATCCTCGGCTTTGGGAACCGTCAAAATCGGTGTCAGGGGGCGAATTTGCGTTGTGAACCCACCGGGTTTTGATTGTACCGAAGCCATGACGTGCTTGAGCTGAATGTGCGAATTGTCGCCTGGTAACTGCGCGAATGTCGGCATGCTCATCGCGAAAACCGCGACCAGGGATACAATCAACAAACGTACAGTGTGGCGCATCTTAGACTCTTCTGGGGTTCCATTTTGCTTTGGCCGTCGGCTCGCATGAGAGCCTAACACAGGAAAAAGTATGACTCCAACCGCCTGAATGGCCACTGAACGACTTTTTTCAGCCGGGAATGTGCGCTTCGCCTTTCATATAGAGCACCGCATGGCCGGACAGGTGCACCCGATCGCCCTGCATCCGACAATAGACGTCGCCGCCACGCTTTGAGACTTGGCGCGCATGAAGGTTGTCCTTTTTCAAAACCTTCGCCCAATAGGGTGCCAATACCGTGTGCGCCGAACCGGTGACCGGATCCTCGGGAATGCCTTCGCCTGGTGTGAAATAGCGCGACACGAAATCCACTGTATCGGTTTCATCGCCAGCCGCGGTCACGATCAGCCCCTTCTTGCCCAACTTCGCCACCGTGCCCATGTGCGGTTTGAGTGTGCGCACCGCCTCGGCCGTGCCCAAAACCGCAAGGCTCATGCCGTTCGGCGCGGTCCAGAATTGCTGCGCCGGACCACCCAACGCTTGGGCAAGCAACGCGTGGTGCGGCGCGGGCCTCGGCGCATTGAGCGGAAAATCCATCACCAGTAAATCGCCATCGCCTTGCACCACGGTGAGCACGCCGCTTTTGGTGGTAAAGCTGAGCGTTTCGGCGTCCGCGCCCAGTTCGTTGAACAGCACCCACGCCGTGGCCAAGGTCGCGTGACCGCACAGATCGATTTCGGTGCTCGGGGTGAACCAGCGCAATCCGTAATCCGCCACGCCGCTTGCGTCGGGTACCACAAACGCCGTTTCGGACAGGTTGTTTTCCGCCGCCAGCTTTTGCATCGTCTCATCGGACAGCCAAGTGTCCGTGGGACACACCGCTGCGGGGTTGCCGGAAAAGACCTCGGTCGAGAAAGAATCAATCTGGTAAAGGGGGATGGTGGTGCTCATCCGTTAATCCTCATTCCAAGGGCGCTTAAGCCCGAAGCAATTGTCGAAAGTGTCCAATCCCGCACGGGGGTAGAAGCGCATGGCCTGTGGTGCGGACAACAACAAAAACGTCGTATCTTGTCCTACGGCCTCACGGGTGCGTTTCATCAACGCCGTTCCGATGCCCTGGCCTTGGCAGGCGTGGTCCACCGCCAAATCGGATAGGTAGCAGCAGTAACTGAAATCCGTCACGGAGCGTGCTACGCCAACGATTTTGCCCGCCGCATCGCGCGCAGTGATGATCAGGTCGGCGCCATCGAGCATTTTTTGAATGCGCGCGCGGTCGTCCACCGGGCGGCGCTCCGCCAACGTGGAACTGACCAGCACGGCGAGAAAATCTTCAATGCTCAGATCAGGTTCCGTTGCATATACGATGGTCATGGCAAGCGAGCTCACTGGTCGAACAAGATGTTGATGCGACGGTTTTGCTTGCCTTTGTTTTCGATTTTGCCGATGCGCAAGCTGCCGATTTCGCCGGTCGATTTGACGTGGGTACCACCACACGGCTGCACGTCCACGCCTTGGATGTCGATGATGCGGATGCGTCCCGAGCCACGCGGCGGTTGCACCGACATCGTGCGCACCAGATCGGGCTGAGCGTCGAGTTCCGCATCGCTGATCCAGGTGCTGGTGACCGGACGGTCTTCGTTCACGGCTTTCATCAGCGCCGCGCCCAGGATCTCTTTGTCGGGGCTTTCGGGAATGTTGAAATCCAAACGGCTCTTGGCCTCGCCAACCTGACCGCCCGTCACGTCGCCTTCGACCAATGAGCACAGCAGATGCATGGCGGTGTGCATGCGCATGTGTTTGTGGCGACGATCCCAATCAAGCTCGGCACTGATTTTGTCGCCGACGCTCGGCAGTGCCGCGCCTTCCGCCGGAACGTGGACAATAACGCTGGACCCATCGCCTTTTCGCGTTTCAATGATCGCCACATCGCCGCCGCTGGTGCGCAGCACACCAATGTCGCCGGGCTGTCCGCCGCCGGTGGGATAAAATACCGTGCGGTCCAGCTCGATGCCCGCTTCGGACACCGCTGTGACGGTGGCCTCGCACGATTTTAGGTAGGCGTCTTCACGAAACAGCTCTTCGGTCATCTGTCATCTCCCAAGTGCTCCAGAACACGGACAAAGGTGTCGCGGTCGGCGTTGCCGCCCGACAAAATCAGACCCACCTTGCGCCCAGCTTGAATGTCTTTTTCCTTCATCAACCCCGCCAGCGGCGTCGCCGCCGCGCCTTCGGCCAGATTATGGGTGTCGGTGAAGTAATAGCCCATGGCGGCGGAAATTTCATCGTCGCTGACGCGGATCACGCGGGTCGCGCCGTTTTTGATGATCTCGAAAGCTTCCAGACTGGGCACCCGGCACGCTACGCCGTCGGCGATGGTGGTCGCGCTGTCGGTCGAAACCACTTCGCCCTTTTCGAACGACAAGGCGTACGCCGGTGCGCCTTCAGCCACCACACCGATGATTTCGGTCTTCAGCCCCAAGGCGTCGCGCACGGTGATGAGCCCACAGATGCCCGAGCCCATGCCGATGGGCACGTAGACGGCGTCAAGCTCACCCACTTGCTCGAAAAATTCCAGCGCATAGGTCGCGACGCCGCGAATCAACGGTTTTTCGAACGGCCCGATCAAGTACAGATCACGATCCTCGGCAATTGCTTGGGCGTGCTCCAGCGCTTCTTGAAAGTCCTCGCCATGCACGATCAATTCTGCGCCCAGGGCTTCCATAGCGCGATTTTTGTCTGGGCTGTTGCCACGCGGAACCACGATCACCGCCTGCAAGCCAAGCTTACCTGCCGCGAACGCAAGGCTTTGGCCGTGATTGCCGCGGGTTGCGGAAATGACGCCTTTCAAATCCGGCTGGGTGGCTTTGAGCCCCGACAGAAACACCAATCCGCCGCGCACCTTGAACGCGCCGACCGGGGTGTGGTTTTCGTGTTTGACCCAAACGTCGCAGCCGGTGCGTCGGCTCAACAGCGGCCACCTATATGCGGGGGTCGGGCTCATGTGCCGATACACAATTTCCCGCGCCGCTTCCAATTCCACAATCGTGGCGTTGAGCATACCGTTATCCATCTTCATAGTCCTTTCAAATCCTTATTTCCGGGTCGCCAAGGCAACCCCGACAACCACGACCCCCATACCCGCCATGGCGAGCGGAGCCAGTGTTTCGTCAAACAAAATCCAGGCGAACACCGCCGTCACGGGCGGCGTCAGATAAAACAGGCTGGCGACCTTCGCCGCCGCGCCGCGGCGGATCAAGATGTACAACAACGAAATTGCGCCCAGCGACAAGACCAGCACCAGCCACGCCAGCGCAAAGATCAACTCGCCGCTCCACTGCACATCGCCGCTTTCAAGGCTCCAGGCCAAGACCGCCATCGCCGCGGCGGCGACGCCATGCTGGATGGCTGATCCGCTGCGCAAATCCATCGCGCCGCCGTGGCGTTTTTGATAAAGCGTGCCGATCGTAATACCGAACAAGGCCGCCACCGCAAAAGCGACACCACCAAGATCGTGGCCAGCCAAGCTCAACTTATCGCCCAACACCAACATCACGCCCAGCAAGCCCAGCACCAATCCCAGCCATTGGCGGGGTTTTACCTTTTCCCCGAGAAACGCCCCCGCACCAACGGCTGTGAGCAGCGGCTGCAAGCCGACGATCAGCGCGGCGACCCCTGCCGACAATCCGGCATGGATGGCGGAAAACACGCCACCCAGATACACGCCGTGCACCAACAGCCCAACCAAAGAGGTGCGCGCCACCGCACCGCGCGTGGCAGGCCACGGCGCACGCATGACCAGCGCGGCAGTCACCAAGATGAGCGTCAGTATGGCGAAGCGTATGAACAGGAAGCTGAACGGCTCTGCGTACGGAAGGCCCATCTTCGCGCCGATGAAGCCCGTGCTCCACAACAGCACGAACAAACCCGGCATGGCGAAAACGAAAACGTCGCCGGATGGAATGGGCGGTTCAAAACGGGGGGTCGATTTACGCACGAACGAACTTTCTCAAAGAGTCTTCAAAATACACTTCGGTGACGGTGCAAATCCGTCATCCTCTACGCGACAGAGCTTTTCGCGACAGGGCGATGTCGCCAACGATACCCAGCGTTGCAAGGCTCAATTGCCACGTCAAGGTTTCACCAAACACCACCACGGTCAGCGACAGGCTCACCACCGGCATCAAAAAATGCATCGGCGCGATGCGCGCCGCGCCGCCAGCGGATCCATCTCCAAGACGGTGACACGGGTCGCCGCCGGGGTCGCTCCCCAGATGAGAACGGCAACGCCTGCGGCCAAATATGGCTTTAAGGCGTCCTGCCTCTCAACGGGTGCGGTCGATAGGCGTTGCATCGCTTAAGGTCGCCAAAACGGTTTTTGTATCTCGCGTTTCATGTGTTCACGCGTGAAACCGATGTCGCGCAACAAGCGATCATCAAGACGCGTCAACGCGTGGCGCGCGCGGCGGCGCTGACGCCACACGCGAACGGTGATCGTGACGCGTTCGATCTCACGAACAATCAATTTTTTACCGTCGTTGAGCCAGCCTTGCCACGAGAGGGACAGGGCCGACGACAACGCGGCACCGGGAATTGTATCGGTACAATTGTGTCGATCCATGGGTCTTTCCCCATCTAAATTTAAGGACAATTGCACCCTACGCTTGACACAAAAGGGCGTCAATGCGATTATTGTCACCATGACAATGTACACCCCCCACATCAAAGACCGCCACGGCCCCAAATACCGGGCCATCGCCGACGCCATAAGCAATGACATTCGCGACAAGGTGCTGCCCGTCGGCGCGAAATTGCCCACACACCGAGGTTTGGCGTACCGTTTAGGCGTCACCGTCGGCACCGTGACACGCGCGTATTCCGAATTGCAGCGCCGCGGCGTCGCGGGCGGACGCGTCGGCAGCGGCACCTACGTTTTGGATCAAATCAGAGCGCGCCAAGTGTTCCCCGTCACGGCGGTGTCCAACAAGGAAATTCTGTCCGGCAGCGGCGACCGCGCCTTGCTGCATCATCCTGATGGAAGTTCGACCGATCTGTCCATGAACCGCCCGCCGCCGGGTCCCGAAACAGAGGCCTTGGCCGCGACCTTGAGCGAATTGGCCCATGCGGACTGTTTGTCCACTTTGACCCAATACAATCCTGCGCCCGGCATCAACCATCACCGCACCGCGATGGCGTCCCTCGCCAACACCATCGGGCTGGACGCCGATGGCGACGACATCATCCTCACCAGCGGCGCGCAACATGCGATGGCCGCAAGCGCGATGGGCTTGCTGAAGGCTGGCGATGTGATCTTGACGGAAAATTATACCTATCCCGGCCTGACATCCCTGGCCGCTCATTTGGGGGTGCGCGTGCGTCCGGTGGCCATGGACGAATACGGCGTACGCCCCGATGAGCTGGAAGCCGCCATTCACGAAACCGGTGCGCGGGCGGCCTATCTCATGCCCGTGCATCAAAACCCCACCACCGCGGTGATGGACATGGACCGCCTCGCCGCCATCGCCGATATCGCCAAACACCACGATTTGGTCATGATCGAAGATGACGTCTACGGCTTTCAGCCCACCCATCGCAACCCGCCGCTGGCGCAGTTTGCGCCTGAAAACACGATCTACATCAGCGGATTCGCCAAAAGCATTTCACCGGGTCTGCGGGTCGGTTTCATGCGAACGCCCAAGGCCCTGTTTTCAAGCCTGACCCGCGCGGTGCAGATCACCGGCTGGATGATCCCGCCCTTGATGGGCGAAATTGCGGCGCGCTGGATCACGTCGGGCATCGCTCACGACATCATCGACTGGCACCGCAAGGAAATGATCGCCCGCAACCGCTTGGCGGCGGATATTTTCAAGGGTTTCGAATTCGCCGCCAAGCCGGAATGCCTGCACATGTGGCTGGATTTGCCGAAAGATCACTATGCCGACGACACCATCCGCGAATTGAGCCAGCGTGGCGTGATCATGGCGGGGCCGGAATCGTTTATCACCACCCAACCCAGCGTACCGCGCACCTTGCGCCTGTGCTTGGGATCGGCACCGAGCCGCGAACAATTGCGCACCGCCTTGGGGCATGTGCGCGACGTGTTGACGTCCGCGCCGGTCCAGGCCCATCATTTGATCGGCTCCATGGTGATGTGATTTTCGATTGTCGATGTTCAGTCCGCATCGAACGGGACAACGGTATGCGCGTGGTTCAACGGACCGTGTCCGCCCCCGTATGCAGGGGCGCTCAAAATCGCCAGTTGGACGTAAGTGTGCGCACGCCTGACCGCCGCCGCCAGATCCATACCCTGCGCCAACCCACATGTGATCGCGGACGCCAGCGTGCAGCCGGTGCCATGGGTGTGGCGCGTGTCGATGCGCGGCGCTTCGAACACTTTCGCACCCGCCCCTTCGCGCCACAGCACATCCGTGACGCTATCCGTTTTTTCCCCACCCCCAGGCATGTGCCCGCCCTTGATCAACGCCGCATGTGCACCCAGAGCGAGCAGCTTGTCCCCCACCGGGCCGAAGTCCGCAACGGTGTCGATCTTGATGCCGGTCAGCGCTTCGGCTTCGGGCACATTGGGGGTGATCAACGTGGCGCGCGGCAACAAGCGTTGCACCAGCGCTTGCACCGCGTCGGGATCGAGCAGCGCATGGCCGCCCTTGGCGACCATCACCGGGTCCAGAACCAGGGGGACCCTGACGTCCATGCGCTCCAACACATCGGCCACGGCATGGATTACACTGGCCCTGTGCAACATGCCGATCTTGATGGCATCGGTGCCCAGATCGTCGAGAACCACTTCGATTTGGCGCGCGATAAAATCTTCGGGAACCTCAAAAATGGCGTGAACGCCTTGGGTGTTTTGCGCCGTCAAGGCGGTGATTGCGGTCATGGCGTAACCGTCCAGCGCGGTCACGGTCTTGATGTCGGCCTGGATGCCCGCGCCACCGCCTGAATCGGACCCAGCAATGATGAGTACGCGCCCCTTCATCGTTTAGGCCGCCGCTTCGGCGATAAGATCGATCAACTTATCCACCACATCGCTCACCAGGGATTCGTCTTGACCCTCCGCCATGACGCGGATCAGCGGTTCTGTTCCCGACTTGCGGATCAATACGCGTCCCGAACCCTGCAACCGTTTCCCGGCGTCCTCGATCGCCTGTTCCACATGCGGCTGGTCCAACGGCGACGCCCCCTGGAAACGCACGTTTTTCAGCACTTGGGGGAATGGGTCGAACAAGCGGCACGCTTCGGAGGCCGGTTTGGCGTTCGCGATCAAAACCGCCAACACCTGCAACGCCGCCATCAAGCCGTCGCCGGTGGTGGCGTAATCGCCCAGAACGATGTGCCCCGATTGCTCCCCGCCGACGTTGCAGCCGGAACGACGCATTTCTTCGACCACGTAGCGATCGCCCACCGGCGTGCGCGTCAGACCGAGACCTTCGCTTTGGAGGAAGTGTTCCAGGCCCAAATTCGACATCACCGTGGCGACCACCGCGCCGCCGTTCAAAACTCCCTCCCGGCGCCAGTGCGCCGCGATCAAGCCCATCAATTGATCGCCGTCCACCAATTGGCCTTTTTCGTCCGATATCAAAACCCGGTCCGCGTCGCCGTCCAGCGCGATGCCGATGTCCGCGCCGTGGGTGACGACCGCCGTTTGCATCGCATCCGTAGCGGTCGAACCGCAGCCGTCGTTGATGTTGTAGCCGTTGGGCTCCACACCGATCTTGATCACGTCCGCGCCCAATTCCCACAACACTTCCGGGGCGACCTTGTAGGCCGCGCCGTTGGCACAATCGAGAACGATTTTAAGGCCGTCCAAGGTCGCGCCTTTGGGGAACGTTTGCTTGACGTATTCGGTGTAGCGCCCCACCACATCGTCCAAGCGCTTGGCGCGGCCCAGCTTGGAAGCATCGGCCAAATCGCTAGACATATTGCTGTCCATACGCGCTTCGATTTCAGCTTCCATGGTGTCGGACAGTTTGAAGCCGTCGGGACCGAAAAACTTGATACCGTTGTCTTGATACGGGTTGTGCGAGGCCGAAATCATCACCCCAAAATCAGCGCGCAGTGAACGCGTCAGCATCGCCACCGCAGGCGTCGGCACCGGCCCGGCCAGCACCACGTCCATGCCGCACGATACAAACCCCGACGTCAGCGCATTTTCCAACATGTAGCCCGACAGGCGTGTGTCTTTACCAATGATCACCCGGTGGCGATGATCGCCGCGCTTGAAATGCAACGCCGCCGCCTGGCCCACCATCAAGGCGGTCATGGCGGTCATGGGGTGTTTGTTGGCGGTACCGCGAATGCCGTCGGTGCCGAAGAGTTTGCGTGTCATGGATACCTAGGTCTTGAAGTTTCAGGTGGTGTTAGCCCCTTTGTAAAGCAACTCCGCCAAAAAGGGGGTCACTTTTCATTACCGATTTTTTCACCCTCGGTTAAAGGACCAAGCGGTGCAACTCGAACCAAAAAATGATGAACACAAACAAGAACATCACAAACTCCACCGCCGTGATGCCAATCAACATGAAAGATATGCGCCGCGCCGACGGTTTCATCGGCAGCCACATCCGGCGCATGTACCAGCGCCAAATCCCCACTCCCGACCAACGCTTCCACATCCGCAGGAAAGTATGCAGATCGCGGCCCCACGGCACCAGACTTTTATCGACTTCGCCCATACGCGCTTCGCGTTCGGCCCTGGGCACAGCGCTGTAATCGTCGATGATGGTGAGCTTGGATCCACCCTCCATCGCCTCGACACGCAGTTCGGTCACGGCCTTAAGCCCATCATCGTAGGCGATGGTGAGGCCCTCCGCCATCGGCGTCACCCGGATCACGGTATCGAGTTCGGATTGGATGGAAAGATTCTTGACATGCATGCGATAGGCGTTCTCTCCCAGCGCTTGCCAAGTCATGAATTCGAACATGGAATTGATGCGCAGCAAGCGTTCGACATCGCGGCAAAACGCCAGCAGAGCCTCCGGCGACAGTTCCGTATCAATCACCACCCAAGCTTGATCTTGGTCCCCGTCTGGCACGTCTGGCACGTCTGGCGCGTCCGAAACCTTCTTGTCCGCTATTGTATCCTCCGGGGGCATGATCAAATCCCCGGATGGGGGACGACCATCAACGCCACCCCCAACCCACGCACCAAGGTTTCTAGGTCCATGCGCGAGCGAAGCCCCGGCGCACCACGGGGACGGGGCGAGCCGATGACGACGATGTCGAACGCGCCTACGCCATTGGGGCCGCGTTCGGCGCTGGCGATCAGACAATCCGCCGGTTTGCCCAGCGCCAGTTCGCTGGAATAAGCCAGGCCCGAGGCCTCGGCGGCTTTGGCCACACGGTCCACCTCCTCGGCGGTTTCACGAGCGATTTGGTTTTCGACGTATTTGCCAAAGCGGATCTGCGTCACCGCGTTGTTGAGCCAATCGTCCCCCATCATGCCTTTCCAAAAATCAGGCACCACCACCAAATGGTGCAAGGCGGCGGGAACGGCCTGAGCACAACAGAGATCCAGAGCAGCCCGTTCGGCAGCGCGCGCGCCAGGCGTGCCGTGGCTGGCCAGGAGTACGGTTTTGATATTCAGTGTCATGAGGGCAAAAAGAGAACCCGGTCTTTGCAAGACCAGGTTCTCTCTCCTTAAAGGATTGATTTATCCAGCGGTCAAATAGACGCTGAGTGCGATCAGCAAGGCCAACACCAAGGCGATGAAGTCCTCACGCCGGTCGCTGGCGAAGATCGACAACGCAGACCCCCGATGGAACTTGGCGCCGGCTTCTTCCTGAAGGTCGATGTTTTGACTGTCAGTCATGTCTTCCTCCCCCTTTAAATGGTTTCACTGACGAACAACAAGATCACAATCAAGGACAAAACCGCCTTGGCCGTTCCGACGACGCCGCCGATGATCAAAGGCTGTCCACCGGCCTGCTTAATGGCCGCCACCGTGATCTGCATGCCCAAGCCGGTCAGACCGAAAGCGAACAGCAAAGTGATCCATTGGCGGAATTTCTTGATTTTTTTCGCGGTATGATACACCGCCTTGTGGGTGGCCTTGAGCACCTTAGTGGCATCTTTGGAAAGCACCTTGGCATTGGCCAGACCGCGGAGCGCCGCGTCATCGTCAATGCTCATGACTTTGCCGTTCTGGATCAAGCGCGCAAGAGCCTCTTGTCGATCTTTGCGTTGAACCTTCGCGGCTTCACTGGTCAATAAGGCAGCCTGTTCCGCCTTAAGCAGCTTTTCAGCCTTGACGTTGTTGTCGAAATACTTGCCCTTGTAGTGGTTCGCCGGGGCAAAAATACCCGTGGACGACAGGGCGAACATCAAGATGAAGCCCAATACGAACACCGGGAACTTCTCGAAGATCACACGCCCGACATTGACCCCTTCGCCTTCCGCCGAATCTTCGCGTCGCACGTACCATACGGCCAGCCACAGCACGATGATGGGCAGGAACAGTACGCGGGTGATGTTGAAAATTTCGGCAACCTTCAAGGTCTCGATGCCATCGGGCTGATAAGCCAGGGCGGCCCCCGCAACCTGCGCGGAGTTGAGAATTCCCGTTCCGGCCCACGCACCGAACTGGATGTGGCCGAGACCAAATACGTGGCCGACAACCGGGAACAGGAACATGCAACCCACGCCCCACAGCAAAATGGTGCCGATGGTGTAGGCGATTTCAACCGACTTGGCTTGCACCACCGGCGCGGCCGCCACGGTTGCGGACACACCGCACACCCCCATGCCGGCCGACAACACGCCACCCATCGAATTGGGAATTTTCATGCGTTGGCCCATCCACAGCACCACACCGACGGACCCCAGCACGAAAAAGCCGACCATCACGACCGACAGTTTGCCCAGGTGCGCCAGTTCGGCGAGACTGTACAAGGTGCCCAACAAGATCACCCCGGTCTTCAACCCCAAGCGGGAAAGGCGCACGCCATTTTCCGCCCATTTGGGTACGCCAAAGACGTTCACCGTAACGATACCGGCGATGATGCCAAGCACCACGTAGTTGAGGCCCAGGACCTGATGGAGGTACTTGGCGCCCATCACGGGGCCCAGTCCCTTGCTCAACACGGCCACAAAGGGCGCGCCGTACCAACGGATCAGCATTGCAATCAAGAGGATGAAAATCGCCCCAGCGACACTGGACAAGTAGTAGTCCGCGTTGCCTTCGCTGTGCGTGCCGAACAGGTGCCACAGACCAACCACGGCACCGATGGCGCCAAAGGCATAGCCCATGCCGATCATTTCACCGACGTATTTTTTGGCATGCAGATAGCCGATCAGACCATCCATCATGCCGCTCGATGCGAGGTAAGCGATTGCGAGAAAGACCACACCCATGATTAAAAGTGCCGGGTGCTTGTTCGTGTAGACCATAGCAAAGTTCCCCCCTTGCCTTTGTTCACGATAAACAAAATCACTCAGTATCTTAAGGCTCAGCTCCACTGTTGCCTTATGAGCATTACGTTTTGCTAATATAATACATTCTATGACTGTATATTTGTCGCAAATGCTGGCGAGAAACGCAACAACATTACGAAACTAGCTCAAAATTTAGTTTTTTATTTATATATTATAGCGAGTTAACGCATTTTTTTGTAATGCGTATGATTTTACGCCGCTCTTCTTGCGTATCACCTCAGTGCCCAGCGGCACCCTGGAAAACGTGAAAACCTCTCGACGAATCGGCGATTATAGGTGACATCCACCAATAGCCCGCCAAATGGAAAGGGCCTGAACAGTCTCGGCAACGTCGTGGACCCGCACAATTCCGACGCCCTGCGACACTCCCCAAAGCGCCGCGGCAAGCGAACCGGGCAGACGCTTTTGTGCATCCTCCTCGCCCACGATCTTGCCGATAAAGCTTTTGCGCGACACGCCCAATACCAGCGGCAAGCCAAGACGCTCATACATGTCCAGGTGATTTAGAATTTGCAGATTGTGCGCCACGGTCTTGCCAAAGCCGATACCGGGGTCCAGCGCCAGCCGTGATCGCTCGATTCCCGCGGCTTCGCATGTCTGCACGCGCGCCGTTAGATGGTCGAAGACCTCTTTCGGCGCATCTTCGTAGACCGGGGCGCTCTGCATGGTTCCCGGCTCGCCTTGCATGTGCATCAACACAATGGGCGCGTCCACACTGGCCGCCACATCCATGGACCGCGCATCTCCCGTCAACGCCGTGACATTGTTGATGATCTCGGCACCTGCCGCCAATGCTTCTTCCATCACCAACGCGTGACGGGTGTCGATGGACACGCACGCCCCCGCCTCACTGAGACGCCGAACAACAGGAACGGTGCGCCGCAGTTCTTCTTCGATGCTCACGGGTGCGGCTCCGGGGCGCGTGCTTTCACCGCCGACATCGATAATGTCCGCCCCCTCCGCCATCATCTTCAAACCGCGCGCCATTGCGTCTTCGAACGCATAAGCCTCGCCGCCATCGGAAAAACTGTCCGGCGTTGCGTTGACGACACCCATGATCAAGGGACGATCCAAAGGAATACCGGCAAAGGTTTTGATCATTTCGCTCTCTCAAAAAAACGCCCAAAAGCATCAAGCCCCGCCTCTGTCTCAAAGGCGGGGCTTGAAGGTGGATTGCGTCGAACGGCTTCGACTTAGCCCTCCGGCTGTGGCTGTGCGCCAATGCCGCTTGAGCTGTCTTTCTTTTCCTTGCCCGCACCCTTACCCGACGTCGGCACCGATGTCTTGCGCCCGCCTTCACTTGGCGTGTCGTCAGGGTCGGGACGATGTATGCCCTTGCCTTGGATCAGGTCATCGACCTCATCGCCGGACAAGGTTTCGTATTCCAGAAGAGCCTGGGTGACGGCTTCCAATTCATCCATATGTTCCGTCAAGATGCGCCTGGCGTGACTTTCGGCTTCGTCAATCAACCGACGCACTTCCTCATCGATCAAATTGGCGGTTTTTTCCGAAACGTTTTTGTGCTGGGTGACGCTATGGCCAAGGAAAATTTCTTCGTCATTGTCGGAGTAGCGCAACCGGCCGAGCTTATCGGAAAAACCGAATTCGGTGACCATGCGCCGCGCCATGCCGGTGGCTTGCTGGATGTCGTTGCCCGCACCCGTGGTCACGTTGCCTTCGCCGAAAATCAATTCCTCGGCCATGCGACCGCCGAACATCATCGCCAGCTTGGATTCCAACTGAATGCGGGAGAACGTGTACTGATCGCGCTCCGGCAAGTTCATGGTCACGCCCAAGGCGCGCCCGCGGGGAATGATGGTGACCTTATGCAACGGATCGGACTTGGGCATGTGAATGCCAACCAACGCGTGACCCGCTTCGTGGTAGGCGGTGAGTTTCTTTTCCTCGTCCGTCATGACCATGGAGCGCCGCTCGGTGCCCATCATGACTTTGTCCTTGGCCGATTCGAAATCCGCCATAGTGACCACGCGTTTGCCCGAACGGGCCGCAAGCAGGGCCGCTTCGTTCACCAAGTTGGCGAGATCCGCACCGGAAAAACCGGGCGTACCCCGCGCGATGGTGCGCGCATTGACGTCGGGCGCCAAAGGCACTTTGCCCATATGCACCTTGAGGATTTTTTCACGGCCCAAGATATCGGGGTTGGGCACCGTCACTTGGCGGTCGAAACGACCGGGACGCAACAGCGCGGGGTCGAGGACATCGGGACGGTTGGTCGCCGCGATCAAGATCACGCCTTCGTTGGATTCAAAGCCGTCCATTTCCACCAGCAACTGGTTGAGCGTTTGCTCACGCTCATCATTGCCGCCGCCCAGGCCCGCGCCGCGATGGCGGCCCACGGCGTCGATTTCATCGATGAAGATGATGCACGGGGCGTTTTTCTTGCCCTGTTCGAACATGTCGCGCACCCGCGATGCGCCGACACCGACGAACATTTCAACAAAGTCGGAACCGGAAATGGTGAAGAACGGCACGTTGGCTTCGCCCGCAATGGCGCGCGCCAACAGCGTTTTACCGGTTCCCGGCGGGCCCACCAGCAAGCAGCCTTTGGGGATTTTACCGCCGAGTCGTTGGAACTTGTGCGGGTCTTTCAAGAAATCGACGACTTCTTCAAGCTCTTGCTTGGCTTCGTCGATACCGGCGACGTCTTCGAACGTCACCCGGCCTTGCTTTTCGGTGAGCATCTTGGCCTTGGATTTGCCGAACCCCATGGCCTTGCCGCCAGCGCCGCCTTGCATCTGCTTGAACAGGAATATCCACACCGCGATCAAGATCAAGAACGGGAACCACGACATCAACATGCCCATCAGCGAGAACTGGCCGTCGTCGGACGGCGCGGCTTGAATGCGCACGCCGGACTTCGTCAGCGTCGAGACCAAAGTGGGATCGTCAGGCGCAAAGGTGGAGAACATGCGCCCGTCGTTCAAATGCCCCGTCACCGTGGTCCCGGATTTACCCGATTTGATGGTCACGTCGCGAACTTCGCCGCCTTTGATGGAGGTGAGCAGTTCCGAATACGCGAGGGACGTCTGGTTGGTTTGCTGTTGCGAGCCTTGAAACAAATTAAACAAAGCGAACAGCAAAAAGCCGATGATGACCCAGAAAACAATGTTTCTGCTGAAGTTCAAGGCCGGTTCCTTACCTGTGCTCTTGCGCCTGCGTCACCACGCGTGTGCGTTTACGAGCGAATTCCGTGTCCTGCCAAGCGAAGCGGGATGGTTTCAACCTCTATAAAAGCCGCATTTTGGCGACTTCACAACTCTTTGAGGCCGATAAGACGTCAATCTTGCGTGAAGACCAAAGCCGACTTTGCACCAATGTGCCTTGCTTGGCGGTGTGAGTTACCCTGGATGTAAGACGTTTACGCGCTCGGGGCAAGGGCGGTTTCGTATTTAATTCTCGAGTTTTTTTCTTGTTTTTGGCACTTGCGGGGCCTTTCGGGCAAAATGAGGAACACCGTTTCCTTCCCTTTGTTCCCGCGCCGCACCGCGCAGCCGCCAAGCGTGCGCGCGCCATCCGCACGACCGTTGCCCACCGCCATCCAGCCAAGCATCCGCTCAAGCTTGAGCCGCGCGGGTGCATAAGCCCCGCCGCCAACATGCCTCAACAGCTTGGCCAACGCCAGCCTCCGAACCGTCATTGGAACCGCCAAAAAGGGTTGTGTGCCGATGGACACCCCCCCGTCAACGCCATCGGCCGTCGCGACCAGTTCATCCGCCGCCGCGTCCAGAATGTCCCGCACACGGGCCACAGCCCCGGCCGCCCCGGCTAGACGCCCAGCGCTCACGCCTTCCTCGCGCTCAAGGTGCGCCAAAAGTTGGCGGGTGCGCACGCGCTCATACAGCGGGTTTTCATTGGAAGGGTCTTCAATCCAGCTCTGCCCGGCACCGATCAAAGTCGCGCGCAGCCGCGCCTTGGGCACGCTCAGCAAAGGACGCAGCACCCGCACCCCATCCAAGTCGCGCGCAGGCGCCATGGCCGCCAAGCCCAACAGGCCCGAGCCCTTTTTCAAGCGCATCAAAACCGTTTCAGCTTGATCTTCGAGGTGATGGGCCACCAAAAGACGGTTCACACCGTGGTCCAAGCACCACCCCCGCATCAAGGCGTAGCGGGCATTGCGGGCGCGTTCTTGAACACGCGATGAAATCTTTGCGTTGTGTTTCCAGGTGAGAATTCGATGATTGATGCCCCGTTTGCAAAGCCACGCGCCAACCTGAGCGGCTTCACCGTCAGACCCCGTGCGCAATCCATGATCAACCGTTAAGGCACTAAGCTGCACGCCGTTTGACATCGCCCAATCGTGCGCCAACAGGCACAACGCCATGCTGTCCGCACCGCCCGACACCGCCACAGCCAGCGTACCCGCTTGCGGATCGCATCCCTCCATCAGGCGGACGAATTCGTCAGAGCATACTGCTGAGCCCCGCAAAGGGCCGCCATCGGGCATGGTCTATCCTCACACGTACTTTATTGGCACTTGAGACGCTTGGTTTCCCGGTTGAGGGTCCGCTCGATACCGGGTTTCAGGTCGATGAATTCCTTGCGCAATTTGCCGAAAGTGGCGCATGCTTCCTCGGTCTTTTCCAGGCTCGCCATCGACATGCCCAGCTTCAACAAGCTGTCCGCCGCCTTGGTCCCTTCGGGTGTGGATTTGTAGGCCTGAAAAAAGGCCTGCGCGGCATCCATGTAGGATTTGCGCACATAATACGTCTCACCCAGCCAATAGCGCGCGTTCCCCGCCAAGGGATCGTTGCCATGCTGGGCGATGAATTCCTTCAGAGCGGCTTCCGCTTCACCGTAGCGCGCTTGGCTCATCAAACCGAAGGCGAATTGATAGCGTTCGCGCGGCGTGCCTTCGGGCAAGACCGACGCGACCACGGGCTCTGGTGCAGGCGCGCTCTCCGGGGCGGACGCAGGTTCCTGTGTCGCCATCGCCGTTTGCTCGGTGGGAGCGGCTTGCCCTTGTTCACCCGCGCCTTGGGGTGTCACGAATTGATCCAGCGTCGATTTCGAAACACTGCCCAAGGTGCCGCTGGATGCGGGCGGCATGTAAGTGCCGTTGGCCCCAAGCGATCCCCCCCCGGATGCGGTCGCAGTCGGTGCGGCCATCTCGCCGAGCTTGGAAACACTGGGAGACGACGGTGCAGTGGAAATGGTAGGCTCCGACGCCAGACCGCCCGACGCGGTGCCTTCAAGACGCGCGAGGCGATAATCCAAATCCGTGATGAGCTTGTCCAGACGTGCTGAAATTTGATCGATCCTGTACGACATGCCCTCCGCAACTCCGGTCGCTTGACGCACTTCTTGCTCCAACGCGCTCATGCGCACGGTAACGCGCGACAGCGCGCTCTCGCCGGGCGTGAACTCGGCACTGGGGGCCTCGGCGACGCCACGTGCAGCTTGTTCGGCAGGTACGCCTTGCGACACCTCGCCACCAGCCTGTTCAACAGGGGCTCGCGCAATCTGGCGGTTCAGGGTGCGAATGTCGCGTTCCAAACGCTCCATTCGGTCCAGCAGGATTTGCATATCAGAGCCCTGCGCGAGCGCCGACGTATTGGGAAACATAAACGCCCCCAACAGCAAGGCCCCCAACACGAACGCCCTCAAAGGGGTCGCCGATGGCGTCAGGCGCGTTTTGGCAAAGCGAAAACGATATGCGGTCATGCGTGTGATCCGTTGTCTGTATGGTCTTGGTTTCTGTCGTCTCGGACTGTTCTTTTGGGGCCGTTATATGAAGGCCTTGCCTTTTTAGCCCTTTGAGCGCGCCTCAGCAATGGCCGAGCATGAGGCTCGTTTTCGGCGAAAATAGGGCAAAAAGAAAGGGACGCCCGCCCGGTTCCGGAAAACCGGATCGGACAGACGCCCCTCATCTCGTATCTTACTTGCTTGCGCGCCCATAATCGAACATCGGGCGCGCTGGCAAATTCGAACTTACTTGACCACCGTCACACCGCGACGATTTTTAGCCCAAGCGATTTCGTTGGATGCCGGGTCTTCGGGACGCTCCTTACCATACGAGATGGTGGAGATACGGGTCGCCGGAACACCCAATGTCATCAGATAATCGGCTGCAGCGGTGGCGCGGCGCTCACCCAACGCGAGGTTGTATTCGCGGGTGCCGCGTTCGTCGCAGTGACCTTCGATGACGACGCGGACACCGGAATTGGCGATCATCCACGCCGCCTGTTTTTGCAGAGTGCCGCGAGCTTGCGCCGTCAAGTTGTAACGATCGAAGCCGAAGAACACGCGATCTCCAACGTTGACTTTCAGGTCCTCGGCGGAACCCGGTACAATGTTCGATGCCGTGGATACGGGAGCGGCAGTGGTTGCCGCGCCGCTGCCGGACGTCGAAGCGGTTTCAGAAGTCGGAGCGGTGCCGCAAGCAGCGACGAGGCCCGCAACGGCAATCAGGCTCACAATTTTGAAACGCATAGGTATCTCCTTCACTGGAGCGCCCTTTTGGGCGGATGTGATATTTCTGACACCCGTCGCACGCCATTTATGGCCAACAACGGGCATCCGTTAACTGAATCGAGACAGACTGACCCCTGGAATTATTACGTTTTTCCACTTGGGACTATATGCCGTCAGTTGTGATGAATCAAGGGGGACCACGCCGGATCCGACGCATCTTCGGGTGTTATGACTTCTCGTTCGTTGTGACCGGTGATATCGATGGAATAAATCCGTGTTTTTCCACCCCGACCTTGAGCGTCGCTGGGGTCCTGGCGAAAGAACATCAACACGCGCCCGTTCGGCGACCAGGTCGGCGCTTCGACCAAAAACCCCTTGGTCAGCAAGCGTTCGCCGGACCCGTCGGGACGCATAACCCCGATATAAAACTCACCATTGTAGATGCGGGTAAAGGCAATCAAATCGCCGCGCGGCGACCACACCGGGGTGGCATATTTGCCTTTTTGAAAGCTGATGCGCTTCACATTCGCGCCGCTCCGATCCATCACATACAACTGCTGTGAGCCGGAACGGTCGGAGTTGAACACAACGCGCGCACCTTCCGGCGACATACTGGGCGAGGTGTCGATGGCGGAATGCCTGGTCAACTGGCGCACCGAGCGAGTCGCAAGGTCCATGATATAAACCTCGGAATTGCCTTCCTTGGCCATCGAGAAAATCACCGACTTGCCATCGGGCGAAAAGCGCGGCGCAAAGGTCATGCCCGGAAATTCGCCGAGAATTTCATGGCGGCCGCTGTCGATGTTGAAGATGTACACACGCGGCACACCCTTGTAGTAAGACAGATAGGTGATTTCCTGTAACGTCGGCGAAAAGCGCGGGGTGAGAACCAGATCGCTGCCCGCCGTCAGGTACTGATGGCGTTCGCCGTCCTGGTCCATAATCGCCAATTTCTTGACGCGCTTGGTCTTAGGGCCCGATTCCGCGATATAAACGATACGCGTGTCGAAATAGCCGTCTTCGCCGGTGATGCGCTTGTAGATCGCGTCGGAGATGATGTGCGCGACGCTGCGCCAGTTGCTGGGAATGGTGAAATACGCCAGCCCCACCATCTGTTTTTCCGCCAACACGTCCCACAAGCGAAATTCGACGCGCAAACGCCCGTCCACGGTCATTTCGACCCGCCCTTGAACCAGGGCCTGCACGTTGATGATGCGCCAATCGCCAAAGCGCGGCAGCACATTGAGGCTATCCATGGACTGGATGAAGGCCTTTTTGTCGGCGGGGCGAAACAGGCCGGAGCGCTCCAGGTCGGCGGCGATCACGCCCGCGATGTTGGCGCCGAAGGTCTTTTCACCCTTACCGCCACCGAAGAAATCCGCAACCGCTATGGGCATGGGTTCGGCCACGCCGCGAGTGATGTCGATCTCCAGCTCGGCCCGCGCATCTTGGACGGCGAACAGCACCATCGTAAACGCCAAGGCAACGGTCAAACGGGCAAGGAAACGATGTGTCATAAGCCGAGCATATCCCTAGGGTCGAAGGTGAGCTTCATGGTTTTCCAGCGATCGAATTTTTCCGGCGGCAGTTTGAACGGTTGGCAGCGCGGATTCAACGTTGCTCTCAAAGCGCTTTCCGCCATGGTGCGATAAAACGGATTTGTGCTCATCTTGGCTTGGTCCAAAATGCGTGCCTGCTGTACGGAACCGTCGGGGTTCATCACCATGCGAATCGAGATGATCATGGTGTGGGCATCCTTGGCGCCTGCCGGTAAGTTCCAACAGCGCTGGATTTGCTGGCGCACCAGATCTTTTTCGCTGATGGTCAGATCGGGGCCGATGTCGGTGCGCGGTTTGGGACTTTCCAGGGCGTTTTCCATCATTGAGGCGAAATCCGGCTTCGGCTTTTTCTTGTCTTGTTCTTTCTTCTCGGGACGCGGCTGCGTTTTCAACTCTTCCAAGGTTTTGAGAACCGAGGCGAACTGGTCGGGAGCCTTGGGCTTGCGCGGCGGAATGGGCGTGGGCGCGCGCTTCTTGCTGGCGACCTTCTTCGGCTTATCCTTCGGTTTGGGCTTGGGTTTGGGTTTGGCCTCTTTTTTCGGCTTTGGCTCGGGATTCACAATCACCGCAACCTTTTTCTCCACCGGTTCGGGCAGCGGTTCGGGGGCGGGCGGTTCTTGAATTGATCCTTGCGGTGCAGGCGGCGGCGCTGGCGGTTTGGGCGGCGGCTTGGGCTCAGCTTTCGCCACCTCTTTTTTCGGTTCAGGCTGTTTCGTTTTGGTCGGCAAATTGGTCGCGTCGCTCACCGTGACAATTTCCACCATCATGGGAATGTCTTGAAACGGCTCTGGATCATGCCATGTCGGCAACCCGACGTAGGCCACGATCACCAAGCCCACATGGAACAAAACCGAAAAAGCGAAATTGCGAACCAAGCCGTCGGTCCCCTACTTCTTTTTCGCGTTTTTCGTCGCGAGGGCCGCGCCGTGCTGTTGGGTGGTGATCAGCGCCACGTGTGAAAAGCCCGCGGCATTGAGGATGCCCATCACCTGCATGACGCTGCCGTAATCGACGTTGGCGTCGCCGCGCACGAAAATGCGCACGTCTGGATTGTTGTCGGAAATCGCCTGCAACCGCGGCACCACGGCGTCGAGCTCCATCTGGGTATCTTGCACATAGACGTTGCCTTCGCGGTCGATGCTCACGGCCAGGGGCTCATCCGAGCCGGGGATCGCCTGGGCCTTGGTCTTGGGCAGATCCACCTGCACGCCGACGGTCAGCAACGGCGCCGTAACCATGAAAATCACCAACAGCACCAGCATCACATCGACCATCGGGGTAACGTTGATGTCGGCCATGGGCGGACGGCGCTTGGCGTGCCCGAAGGTGTGGCGTTTGGATCCGTAAAGCATGCCCGCCATGTGCGCTTAGACCTTTTCTTCCATCTGGCGCGACAAAATCGCGGAAAATTCGACTGCAAAACCGTCCAGACGGCTGGTGTAACGCTCCAAATCGCGCGACAGCTTGTTGTAGGCCAGCACCGCCGGGATGGCCGCCAGCAGGCCCAGCGCGGTGGCGAACAGGGCCTCCGCGATGCCTGGTGCGACCACGGCGAGGGAGGTGTTTTTCGACACCGCAATGGATTGGAACGCATTCATGATGCCCCACACCGTGCCGAACAGGCCGACGAACGGCGCGGTCGAGCCGGTCGAGGCCAAGAACGTCATGTAGCGTTCGACCCGCTCCATTTCCCGCGCGACGGTGATGTGCATGACCCGCTCGATGCGCTCATTCAGCGACGTGTTGGCGATGGAAGAGCCCATGTGGCCCTTTTCCGCCGCGCGGCGCCATTCGCGCATGGCGGACACGAACACCGCGCCCATGGGATCCTTGGGCTGATTGCCGATGGCATCGTAAATGGTGTCCAGGCTTTGTCCCGACCAAAAATTCTTCTCGAACTCTTGAGCTTGGCGGTTGAGCTTTTTCAGGCTGGTGATCTTTTCAAAAATAATCGCCCAGCACCACACCGAGGCCAAGAGCAGCATAATGATGACGCTCTTGACCACCCAATCGGCGCGCCAAAACAACGTGATCATGGAAAAATCGGGCGCACCCACGGAGCCGCCAAGGGTCACCGCGTCGATAACACTGCCTTCCATATTTTCAGTCCCAGTTCTCTAAATTTTAAGTCGTTGTTTCGAAGGTTCGCAGAAGATTGCGGATATTTTCGGGCAATCTTGCCGCTCCCCCGGATAATTTCATGCAGCCGAGCTTGATGCGGATGCGCACCAAGTCCTCACCGTCCCGTGTGATGCGCTGCTCACCTTGCATCGACGCGCCACCCACTTTTGTCAGCGAAAGGTGAACGTCCAGTAAATCGTCGAGCTTTGCCGGCTGGATATATTCGGCTTCCAGGCCGCGCACGACGAAGGCTATTCCCTCATTTTCCTGCAATGCAGAGCTTTCGATGCCCAGATGGCGCAGCATTTCGGTACGTGCACGCTCGGCGAATTTCAGATAGTTGGCATAATAGACCACCCCGCCTGCATCGGTGTCTTCGTAATAAACGCGCACCGGCAGAATGAAGGCCGAGCCCTCGATACGCGGCGAAAAATCAGTCTTCATCGCCAACGTCCTCAATCAATTCCAACTGCGCCGTCGTTTTCGGCGCTTTGAGACCAAGATGCGTAAAGGCTTGCGCCGTCAACATCCGGCCGCGCGGGGTGCGCATGAGAAAACCTTGTTGAATGAGATACGGCTCGATCACGTCTTCGATGGTGTCGCGCTGTTCCGACAGCGCCGCAGCCAGGGTTTCCACCCCCACCGGGCCGCCGCCGTAATTGTCGGCGATGCAGCTCAAATAACGCCGATCCATGTTGTCGAGCCCGGCTTTGTCCACGTCGAGACGGTTGAGCGCGCCATCGGCGGCCACCGCATCGACCTTGTCGCGGCCCGCGACGTTGGCGAAATCGCGCACCCGGCGCAGCAACCTGCCCGCCACACGCGGGGTGCCGCGCGAACGTTTGGCGATTTCCAGCGCGCCGTCTTCGGTCATTTCAATGCCTAAGAGCCGCGCGCCGCGCTGTACGATGCCGACCAGCTCTTCGGGCGAATAAAATTGCAGCCTGAGCGGAATGCCGAAGCGATCACGCAGCGGCGTCGAGATCAAACCCGAACGGGTGGTGGCCCCAATCAACGTGAACGGCGGCAGATCGATACGCACGGAGCGCGCGGCGGGGCCTTCACCGATGATCAAATCAAGCTGAAAATCTTCCATCGCGGGGTAAAGAATTTCTTCCACCACCGGGTTGAGACGGTGGATTTCGTCGATGAACAAAACATCGTTGGGCTGCAAGTTGGTGAGGATCGCCGCCAGATCGCCCGCCTTCGCCACCACCGGGCCCGATGTGGCGCGAAAACCTACACCCAATTCCCGCGATACAATCTGCGCCAAGGTGGTTTTGCCCAAACCGGGCGGTCCGTAAAACAGCGTGTGATCCATGGCGTCGCCGCGCGTGCGCGCCGCTTGGATAAACACCGCCAAATTTTCACGGACCTTTTGCTGGCCGACGAATTCTTCCAAAGAGGTCGGGCGCAAGGCGTTGTCTGCGCCGTGACGTTCCTCGCCCCCCTCTTCGGGCGCGACCATGCGGTCCTCGTCGCTCATAAGCCGTGTTCCTTAGGCCCAAGTTCCGCCAAACCGCCTTTGATCAGCTCTTCGACGCCAGCCCCCTCACCCGCCTTGGACGCCGCATGGCTGACCGCGGACAATGCGTCGGACGGCGAATAGCCCAAGTTGACCAGCGCCGATACCGCATCGCGGGTGTTGTCTCCCACCCCGCCTGGACTTGCAGAGGCTGCAACCTTGACGCCTTTGGGCCCCGCCGCCGAACCCAGTGCCAACGACGCGACCTTGTCTTTCAGCTCCGTGACGATGCGCTGCGCCAGTTTTGGGCCGACGCCGCTGGCGCGCCCGACTTGGGCCTTATCGGCGGCGGCGATGGCGTGGGTCAATTCATCGGACGACAGCACCGACAAAATCGCCAGCGCGACTTTGGCGCCGACGCCTTGAACTGTGGTCAGCAGCCTGAACCAAGCGCGTTCGCCGTTATCAAGAAATCCGTACAGATGAATGTGATCTTCGCGCACATGCGTTTCGGTATGGATCGTCGCAGCCTCGCCGACGTTCAACTGGCCCAGCGTGCGGCTGGAACAAAACACCAGATAACCGACCCCGTTGACGTCGATCACGGCCCAGCCGCCGCCGAGCTCTTCGATGCGGCCTTTGAGCAGTGCGATCATCGTGCTCCCCCCATCACGTTCCCACTCGCTAGAATTCTGTTTTGCGTTTCGCGGTGATGGGCATGGCAAATCGCCACCGCCAAGGCGTCCGCCGCGTCCGGTCCGGCGTTGCCCGATCCCGGCAGCAAGGTTTTCACCATCATCAAGACCTGTTCCTTGGCCGCATGGCCCGCGCCGACCACGGTCTTTTTCACCAAATTAGGGGTGTATTCGCCCACCGCCAAGCCCAGACGCGCGGGCACCAGCAGCGCAATGCCGCGCGCTTGGCCCAGTTTCAGCGTCGAGGTCGGGTTCTTGTTGACGAAGGTTTCCTCCACCGCCGCCTGTTCGGGCGACCACGTTTCGATGACCTCAACCAAGCCGTCGTGCAATTGCATCAAACGGTCCGCAAGGGCCAGCTTGGCGTTGGAGGTGACAGTGCCCTCGGCGACGAAGCTCAAGCGATTGTCGCGTGCGTCGATGACGCCCCAACCGGTGCGTTGCAATCCCGGATCGATGCCGATGATGCGCATGCACTCACGCTCCTCATGCCCTGATGGCCCCGCACTCCGATGGTCAAGCGCTCAGTTTGGCTAAAATTTCGTCGGAAATCTCAAAGTTCGACGACACGCTCTGCACGTCGTCATTGTCTTCCAAGACGTCGATCAACTTCAACATGGTGCCGGCGGCTTGCTCGTCCAATTCCGTGGTGGTGTTGGGTTTCCAGTCCAAACGCGCTTCGCTGGGATCGCCAAACTTCGCCATCAGCGCATCGCGCACATCCGCCAAATCGTCGGGCGCGCAGGAAATTTCGTGACCATTTTCGTCGGACGCCACATCCGATGCGCCAGCTTCCAAAGCCTCTTCGAACATGGTGTCGGAATCAGTGGCATCGGCGGGGTATTCAATGATGCCGGTGCGCTCAAACATGAACCCGACCGAGCCGGTTTCGCCGAGGTTGCCGCCGTGCTTGGTGAACGTCGAGCGTACTTCGGACGCGGTGCGGTTGCGGTTGTCGGTCAACGCTTCCACGATCACGGCGACGCCACTGGGGCCATAGCCTTCGTAGCGCACTTCTTCGTAGTTTTCACCGCCGCCGCCCTCGGCCTTTTTGATGGCGCGTTCAATGTTGTCCTTGGGCGTGTTCACCGCGCGCGCGGCCAAGATGGCGGTGCGCAAACGCGGGTTCTTTTCCGGATCAGGCATGCCTGACTTCGCCGCCACGAAAATTTCGCGGGCGTGCTTGGCGAAAACCTTAGCGCGTTTTTTATCCTGCGCGCCCTTGCGGTGCATGATGTTTTTGAATTTGGAATGGCCGGCCATGTCTCACTTGCCTTGGGTGTTGTTGATCTCAAAGGAGCTGCGCGAGGCGAATCTCACCCGTCATGTTATAGCACACGCGGTATAGCTCATGGCGCGCAAACAAACGTTAGTGGCCTTTCTAAGGCCCTGGAGGGCCCAGATCAATACGTCAGTAACGAAGCCAGGGCCCATCTCATCGTCGACGCGGCACCGAGCCAAACCACCCAAATGTATTACAACACCATCTGTGTTAATACCTTGTCCCTTATTGCTATTTTATGTATATGTGGTAGTGGTTATATGAATATTGCCCCGCATTTTTAATGTGAAATGGGCCCTAAATAACAAATAACAATAAACCCGGTGTGGGGAAACGCCGGGTCTCATACAACAGGGCGTTAACGCGTCAATGGGAAAGAGTACATACAGCTATGTTGAAGCGATTATTGATCGCTTCGTTCGCCATTGCGTTGTGCATGGCGAGCGGAGAAGTACGCGCCACCGACAGGCTTGAACTGTCGTCGGATAACGTGACCCACATCTGGCGCAACATCAACGAAGTGATTTTGGTCCTTTCGGCGAACATCGCGCTCGACGATGAGTGGATCGATGAGTTACGCAACAAACAGCCCGCGCCCACGGGCGACGTTTCCCAGGAGATGGCGGCCTTTCGCGAAAAGCTCAATACTCTACTGGCCTCCAGCGAACTCGCCCCCGTTGCCGACGCGCCCACCAACACGGCCAACACCACCAGCGCCCTTTATATGAGATCCGGGGTGATGCTCGACAACCTCATCTATTATTTGATTGAATCCGACTCGCTCGCCAGCGTGGCAATATATTACGGCGGGAGCGATGTCGATGGCACATCCGACAAGGATGTGGTGAATGAGGTCAATCTCGCCAACCAGCGTCTGGACGCCTACATCACCGAAAACGGGTTTTAAACACAGCCATGCAAGCCCAGCCGACTTCGCCATCTCCACTTCATCCGGCCCACATCGTTTTGACATAGAGCGCCCGCACCATGATCAATCTTAGAATCAGCACCATCGGCACGATCATTTCCGTGTTCCTCGCCCTGTCCGCCGCCGCCATCGTCAGCAGTTCCATCTCCACCTCACATCAGGTCAGGCAAGCCGGTGGCGCATGGCATTCGTTCGAAACGGGACCTTCGCGCAAAAGCTCGTACCTCAACACGGTGTACAAAGCGCTGGGCTTTGGCGGCATGCTACATCAGTACAAGGATTACATGCTCGGCCAGGACCGCAAGCAGATCGTCCAGTTCCATATCAAGATTCGTGAAATTCGCACGGCGTTGGACGCTTACAACGCCATCGGTGTGAACGCCGCCGAAAAACAGGCGCTCGAAGACATTCTGCGTGTCATCCAAACTTATTCCGCCTCCCTTCAACAGGTCGAGCAGATGGTCAAGCAAGGCAAACGTTCCGACGAAATCGCCCGGGCGATCGTCATCGACGACACCCCCGCGATCCACGGTATCGACGCCCTGCTCGCTGAAATCGATAAGTCTCGCGACGACAGCGCCCGGGTGGTAAACTCCGCCGTAACCCAGGCCAGCTTTCTGTCTGAAACGTCTTCCATCGTTGTCGGCATCATCTTGGTCGCATTGTTGGCGGCGATGATCTGGTTCACCCGCTGGCGACTGGGCAGGCCGTTGATGATGCTAAGTGAGGCCATGTGCCGTCTCGCCAAGGGTGAAACCGACGTCGACGTTCCTTCTTTGGAGATGAACGACGAAATCGGTGAAATGGCGCGTACCGTGCAAGTGTTCCGCCAAAACGCCATCGCCATGAAGGAAATGGAAGACGAACGAGAGGAACAAGAGCGCCAAGCCGAGGAAGATAAGCGCCACATGTTGCACACAATGGCCGATGAATTGGAAAGCAACGTCAAAACCGCCATTGAGTCTGTAACCGAAAACGCCGGCCAAATCGTCACCACCGCCGAGGGTATGGGCACCAAGATGGACAGCACCACCAGCCGTTCCTTGGAGGTTGCCGAGGCTTCAAGCCGGACATCGGAAAACGTTCAGACCGTGGCGGCGTCCACCGAACAATTGTCCGGCTCCATCCAGGAAATCAGCAAGCAGGTGGCCCACTCTTCGACAAAAGCGTCCGAAGCCGTGACGGAGGCCGAGCGCGCCAATGATAAAGTGCAAAGCCTGGACGACGCGGCCAAGAAAATCGGCGAGGTGGTGGCGCTGATCACCGACATCGCCGACCAGACCAATCTGCTGGCGCTCAACGCCACCATCGAAGCGGCGCGCGCGGGCGAAGCGGGCAAGGGCTTCGCCGTTGTGGCGTCGGAGGTCAAAAACCTCGCCAATCAGACGGCCAAGGCCACTGAAGACATTTCGACGCAGATTTCCGGTATCCAAGACGCCACTTTCGATGCGGTCCACGCCATCGAAGGCATCAGCGGCACCATCGGCGAGATCAACTCCATTGCCTCCACCATCGCCGCGGCGGTTGAAGAACAAGGTGCCGCCACCCAGGAAATCGCACGCAGCGTGCGCGACGTCACCACCGACGCGCAAACCGTTTCCAGCAGCATCGTCAACGTGACGCGCTCCACCGCCTCTTCCTATGGCTCTGCGATCCGCGTTTTGTGGCGGGCGCGCGATCTCAACGGGCCGGTGGAGGTCGTGAACCTGGAAGTGAATAAGTTCCTTAACAATATCCGCTCAACCTAAAATCGATCGCCGATCCCATGTATTGGCGAGACAACCATCTAGTGAGGACCGAACCTTGGATTTCCACATAACGCAAGAAAATGACAAAAAGGTCATCGCCCTTTCAGGACGTTTTACGTTCAATGACAACGAAACCTTCCGCAGCGTGATCGACGAAATTTCCACGAGCGCCCCCATGGCCTGCATCTTCGATATGAAAAAGTTGGAATTCATCGATTCCGCGGGCCTCGGCATGATGTTTCTGGCCAGCGACACGGCGCAGAGCAGTCACGTCAAAGTCACCATGCGCAACGTTCAGGGCCCGGTGCAGCGCATGCTGGAAATTTCCCAGTTCAACGAAATCATTCCCCTTGAAGCGTAAGGTTCGGGAATTCCGCTCATGCCCTCGCCCCCGGTGATCCGCGGAAGTGGCCTTCCCCAGGATCGTGTCCGAAAAATTGCCGAGCGTTATGGCTTAACGGCGCTGCCTGACGACACCCTGCCAGAAGATGAGGTCCATGCCGTCACGCTGATCGGTGAGGTCTCAAGCGATTTGCTCGAGGCGGCTTTTCGCGACGGCGCCAGTGCGTATTTCGAGATTTCCAGCGATGAGGACGACGGTTTCGGCACATGGTTCGGCGCCACGCCCGCCGCACCGGATTCCCTGGCCGTTTCCCTCAGCACGGCGAGCGCTTATGCCATAGATCTCACACACGCGTTCAGCACCACGCTGTCGCGCCGTCTGGGCCCTTCCGACACCAATTGGGACGATCTGGAACTCGCCGTGCAGGAAGCGCTGTCCAACGCCATCCTGCATGGTAATTTGGAAGTGGACGGTTTTCTCAGGGCCAGCGCGGAAGAATTCGCCGTCTATTCGCAAACCATCCTCTCTCGCCTTGCCGACCCGACTTACGCCACGCGCCGCATCGAACTCGGCGCACATTGGGCAGACGAAGAAATATCGATTTCAATCCGCGACCAAGGCCCCGGTTACAAAGAGCCCCCCATGCTGGAAAGCAGCAAAAACAACCGCGGGCTGGAACTGATCGGTCAATTATCCGCATCCGTTGAGGTTCTCGACAATGGGCGTCACATCATCATGAAATTTTCGCGCATTCCAGAAATACCCGTCGAAGACGAGCCATCGATCATGAGCGTGCCGGATGACCGTGACGGCCTCTCAATCTCAAATGGCAAAGTCCTGGTCATCGAAGACAATTTTCGTTCGCGAAAATTGATCGGCACCTTCCTCAACGCCGTTGGGATCACCCAAGTCGAATATGCCGAAGACGGAATCCAGGGCCTGTCGAAGGTGTCTTCTTTCGGGCCGGACCTGATCTTGCTCGACCTCATGATGCCCAACATGGACGGCATCGAATTTCTTCAACACCTGCGCGCCGACCCGATCCACCGCGTCCTGCCGGTGTTGGTGCAGAGCGCGCTCGATTCCACCTCTCATCGCAACCGCGCCTATGAAGTCGGCGCAACCGACATGTTGACCAAGCCCATCAATGGTGCGGAGCTGTTGGCGCGGGTCCGCGTGCATCTTGAAAACCGCATGATGGCGCGACGGCTGGAAGATTTTGAGACTCGCTACGACAAGGCCCGCCAGATGCAAGAAGCCTTACTGCCGTCGTCATCGACATTGCAAGAGATAGAGCAAACCCACAAGATTCAGATCGACGCGTATTTCGAAACCTCGACAAAACTCGGTGGTGATTTTTGGGGCGTCAAGGCCCATGAAAACGGCAAGGCCAGCATCTATATGGTGGATTTCGCGGGGCATGGCGTGTCAGCCGCCGTCAACACCTTTCGCCTGCACACCCTGATGGGGGAACTTCCGCCGCCGCCCGAGGACCCGGCCGCATATCTCGCCATTTTGAACAAGCATTTGCACAGATTGCTGCCCGCGGAACAATTCGCAACGATGTTTTACGGCGTCATCGACCCAGCCGTTGGACGATTGGATTATGCAACCGCCGCCACGCCCGCGCCTTTACTCCACCTGGCGCCGGGGCAAGCGCCCCGCCCCCTCGACACCAAAGGCTTGCCGTTGGGCATGGTGCAAACGGCTTCATACCGCAGCTACAATGCGGAGTTTCCGCCTGGTGCGAGTTTATTCCTTTATAGCGACGCCCTGAACGAAACCGTCGGCACCGATGGCCGTGCCTTGGAGGAGGAAGGCGTTTTGGCGTTGTTGGATGAATGCCTGAAGCAAAACCACCGCCCCTTCGCCCACCTCATCGACACCTTTTTCAACCGGGTCAGCCGTCCCTTACCCGATGATCTGACAGCCGTGCTGATCCGACGTCCGCAATAGGGATAGGTTTATTTAAAGCCGACTCAAATGCCTGTCGCTAAGCTCCAGCGCCTTTTCGACTTCTTCCAAACGCTTCATCAAGGGCTCCACGGTTGCGCACCGGCACGAGCACGAGAGAGGGCTCTCGCAATCGAGCACAAACTGTTTTTTGCGCGGATCCGTACAGGGCTTGCACACCAGTTGCGAAATGTCTTTGACCAACCGTCTGTGCAAAAACTCCAAAGTGTCGTGACTTGCCATCCCGGCTCCTTCCCATAGAAGCCCCCCGCATTAATTTGTCACACAATTTCACCTGCAATCAAGAATTAATTCAGCGAAATTTCCATCAGACGTCCGCCGATACGTACAGGAGAAATCCGCTCGGCAAGTCCCGTTGCATCGTCGGTTTGTACATACACGGCGCACAGCGTGCCCTCGCCCGTTGCGGGTTCGAGGCGCTGCTTCGCCACCTTGGTGGTGAAGCGCGCAATCGCCGGTCCTTTGGTCATGCCAATCACCGAATTGTAATCGCCGCACATGCCCGCATCGGTCTGATAGGCGGTTCCGCCGGGCAGAATCTGTGCGTCCGCCGTGGGCACATGACTGTGAGTACCGACCACCATCGACGCACGTCCATCGAAATAATGACCCATAGCCATTTTCTCGCTGGTGGCCTCGGCATGCACATCGATGAGCACAAAATCTACATTCTCGCCCAAACGCTTGTTCAGCATCGCGCGACTTACGGATGCGAAAGGGTCGTCCAATGGATCCATGAACAGGCGTCCCATGGCTTGAATCACGACCACTTTTTGACCGGTTTTGGCGGTGTAGACGCCCATGCCTTGACCAGGCGTGCCTTCGGGGTAGTTCACCGGACGCAACAAGCGCGGCTCGTCTTTGATGTAGTCGATGATTTCGCGTTGATCCCAGGCGTGATTTCCGGTGACGACGACGTCGACGCCGATGTCGAAAAAGCGTTCGCAAATCGCGCCGGTGATACCAAAGCCATGGGCTGCGTTCTCGCCGTTGACCACCACGAAATCAAGCGCCAGTTCATCGCGCAAACGCCCCAGATGGTCGAGCACGGCCTTGCGCCCGGATTTCCCCACCACGTCGCCTATGTATAAAACCTTCATTGAATTTCCAGAGCCTCTTGTTCGGTGATGATCCAGTCGAGGCGCTGGTCATAGGCGTCGGCCGGAACTTCGTCAACGTCTTGGGCGCCGTAAGCCACACCGATGGCGGTGCAATCGCCGGTTTTGCGCAGCAGTTCGAGCGTGCGGTCGTAATAGCCCCCACCCCACCCGATGCGATAACCGCGTCGGTCGAACGCCAGCATCGGCACCAACACCACATCCGGTCGCATCAAAGGCACGCTATCGAGAGGATGGAACGTGCCGTGGTCGCCTTCGATCAAGGGCTCGTCCGGTCGCCACGCGCGAAACCTCAGCGGGCGGTCCTTGGCGGCGACTTCGGGCAAGGTGATCACCACCCCGATCCGGTCCAGCGCCACCAACGCCGGACGCACATCCATTTCCGTGCCCATCGGCCAATAGCCGGCGAGAATGACCTCATTGCCATAGCTCTTGGAAACCGTGGCCCACGTCTGAAGCAGATGTTCGAAAAACCCGCGCACACCGTCATCGCCCAAACGCGTGGCGGCCTGTGCGCGGACCATTTTGGCTTGTTCGCGTAACGCATGCTTAACGCTAGAAAGGGTCATGGGCAGTTCCGAAAGTAAGGTGGACGGCGCCACGCCGACCGTGGGCGTTTGCAATCCTTCTGTGGCCTGCTGATGCAGGTGGGCGCCATATACCGAACCCACGAGTCCGGCAGGGACAGCTCCCGAGGAAGACTTATAGCCCCAGGGAATGTCGATGCCTCACGCATCGGGCAGCCACCGTCCAATCCGGAACTTAGGCGCGTTCGAGGTCTTGTGCAATGGTTTCGATGCGCCCCGCCATGGCGTCGAGCACATCGGCCAGCCGTTTCTCATCAACAACGGGCTCGACACCGGGCTCAACGGCGGGCTCAACGGCGGGCTCAACGGCGGGTGCGGCAATTTCCGCGGCGCTGCGCAACGTTGCGATTTCGTCGCGCGCTTCGCCCAGATCGTCGGCCATCAACAGACCGGCCATGGCCAGCAGTCGCGCCTCCCCGGCTTGGCCGATGGCGTTCACCAGTTCCCCCACCTTGGCGTCCACCACGCCCGCAAGGTCGAGGATGTGCTGCTCCTCGCCATCCGCACAAGCGATGTCGTAGGTCTGGTTGTTGATGGAAATGGAAACCCGCGCCATTAGCCCCGCCCCGCCAATTTGCTCTTAAATCCGGCGATGGTGCCGTCCAAGCGCACCGCCGTGTCATTGATAAGGTCCCGCAGTTGGGCATTTTCCGACTGCAACGCTTGCGCTTGCGCCAAGAGTTCGGTGTCCGCCCGCGTCAGCGCAACGCCTTGGGAGCGCGTTTCCAAAACCGTTTCCAGACGGTCAATAGCGCGCGCCAGACGGTCCTCGGCGGTTTTCAAGCGATTTTGAGCGGTAGGATCGGCACCATTCACAATGTCTGTATCCCCCCAACAATCCTTCACGGGACCCGATGGGCATTCGGGCCGGTTGGCGAGGATAGGCTGGCACGTGGGGGATCGTCAACCGCCTCAGACACTTATCCGAAAGACTTTATACATGACATGTGAATACGCCATGGTTGACCCCCACCCCTCTTGCCTACCCTCACTCCGAAAAGGCATTGACCCTGCTCCAGGCACGCGCCATTGTGCGGGCCTCAAGTGATTTTGAGGGATGGGGAACAGGGCTAAACAACAAGGTTTTCAGCCATTTCAACACGCTAGTCGAAATCGCCAAACCACACCCACACCAACGGGTTGGCTGAACGCAACCCGGCGGGGTGTTATTGGTCTCGGAGCCTTATGTTAGAAAATGCTTAACTTTCTTATCCATACGCAATTAATCCATACGCAATATTGAGTTTTAGGGAGCTTAAAAAATGGCGGTTCGTGTTGGTATCAATGGTTTCGGACGCATTGGCCGTATGGTCTTTCGCGCCGTGCACGCCGAATTCAAAGACCTCGAAATTGTCGCGATCAACGATTTGCTGGAAGCCGAATATCTGGCCTACATGCTGAAATACGATTCGGTCCACGGCCGCTTCGACGGCGACGTCAAGGCCGAAGGCGGCAACTTGGTCGTTGATGGCAAGACCATCCGCCTGACCGCCGAGCGCAGCCCTGCCGATCTCAAGTGGAACGAAGTCGATGTCGACATCGTGATCGAAAGCACCGGCTTCTTCCTCACCGAAGAAACCTGTCAGCAGCACATCGACGCCGGCGCCAAGAAGGTCGTGCAGTCCGCCCCGTCCAAAGACGGCACCCCGATGTTCGTGTACGGCGTCAACCACAACGAATACGCCGGTCAGGCGATCGTGTCGGCGGCGTCTTGCACCACCAACTGCTTGGCCCCGGTCGCCAAGGTCCTCAACGACAACTGGGGCTTGAAGCGCGGTCTGATGACCACCGTTCACGCCGCCACCGCGACGCAAAAAACCGTTGACGGCCCGTCCGCCAAGGACTGGCGCGGCGGCCGCGGCATTCTGGAAAACATCATTCCGTCGTCCACCGGCGCGGCTAAAGCCGTTGGCGTGGTGCTGCCGGAATTAAACGGCAAGCTGACCGGCATGGCGTTCCGCGTTCCGACCTCCGACGTGTCCGTGGTCGATCTGACCGTGGAACTGGACAAAGAAGCCACCATGGCCGACATCAACGCCGCCATGAAGGCCGCGTCCGAAGGTGCCATGAAGGGCACGCTGCAGTACACCGAAGACGCCGTGGTTTCCACCGACTTCGTCGATTGCTCCGCCTCTTCGATTTATGACGCCACCGCCGGCATCCAACTGGACGGCACCTTCGTCAAGGTCGTGTCCTGGTACGACAACGAATACGGCTACACCTGCAACATGATGCGCTTCGTGCAGCATGTGGCCGCAAACTAAGCCACACCCGACTATCGAAAAAAGCGGAGCCCCTGGGAAACCGGGTGGCTCCGCTTTTTTTGTATCCGCCTTCAAGGTATACTCGGCCCATGACCTGTCGCTTGTATCTCATCACCCCCCCCGCGTTCGATCCCGATACCTTTCGTCCCGTCTTTGTCGAGGCGCTAGAGGCCGGAGGCGTCGCTTGCGTTCAACTGCGTCTCAAAGGCCCGGACGGCGCACCCGCGCCGCGTGACGCGGTGCGCCGCGCCGCCGAAATCCTGATGCCTGAGGCGCAAAGCCGCGACGTCGCGTTTCTCATCAACGACGACGCCGAACTGGCCGCCGAACTGGGTGCGGACGGCGTACATGTCGGCCAGGACGATCTGAGCGCCAAGAGCGCGCGCGCCATTGTCGGAGCGGACGCCATCGTCGGCGTGACCTGTCACAATTCCCGCCATTTGGCGATGGAGGCGGCCGAGGACGGCGCGGATTACGTCGCGTTCGGCGCGTTTTACCCGACCACCACCAAAGATCCTAAAGCCAAGGCCGATCCGGAAATTCTTGAAATCTGGAGCGCCATGACCACTGTGCCGTGCGTCGCCATCGGCGGCATCACGATCGACAACGCCCAGCCCTTGATCGATGCCGGAGCCGACTTTCTGGCCGTCGTCGCGGGGGTGTGGAAGCACCCCGCAGGGCCAGCTCACGCCGTACGGGCCTTTAACGCTTTGAGAGGTTGCAAATCGTAACACCTCGCAGTGAACCCATACACTCATGGACATCGGCGCAAAAACCTGACATTTTGCTGTGTTCCCAAGAGCCATAATCTTAAAGGCCTATACCGACGTGACAGAAGCTACCGATTTCGAACGCTCCATCACCGACCTCCACGATAGCGCTGGGCGCATCACGCGCGGCCTACAAAGCGTTGTCAGCGCCATCGACACCATCGCCGCCGACAACGCGCAATTTATTAAAAATCCCGAAGCCACGCCATCTGGGGCGGAAGGCGACGCCATTCGCGATCTGCTGGCGGGCATTCGCAAACAAATCGAGGACGTGGTCGATCATGGTCGCAGTTTCGAAAGCAAGCTCGACCATTATGCGACGGGAATAACCGATCTAACGCGACAGCTCGAACAAACCAAAAAAGCCGCCATGCTGGACCCCATCACCGGCATCGGCAACCGTCGGCGGTTCGAAGAATCGCTCAAGGACATCTTGTCGCACCTGTCCGATTTCAATGAAAAGGTCTCGGTTCTGTTGGCCGACGTCGACAATTTCAAAACGGTCAACGATACGCTCGGCCACAGCATCGGCGATCAGGTGCTGCGTCTGGTGGCCAGCAACTTCGTCACCAATCTTAAGGGCGGCGACGTGGTGGCGCGCTGGGGCGGTGATGAATTCGCCGCCATCCTGCCCAACACCAACTTGGGCGACGCGCTGTCGGTCGCCGAAACCGTGCGCAATTCCATCGGCTCGCGATCACTTAAAAACAAAGAAACCGGCGAAACCATGGGCAAAGTGACGCTGTCCATCGGGGTGTCGACTTACCGCCAAGGTGACAACGCCCACAAGCTCATCTTTCGTGCCGACCAAGCCCTGTACGAAGCCAAGCGCCTGGGGCGCAATCGCACGACCGCCGAGCAAGATTAACCAAAATCACCGCCAGATCCCCTTGTGAACGCCGCGTCCCCACCCAAACGAGACGACTTTCTATTTATGCGAGAGCGCTCCTATCTCTTTAATCTTAAAGCGTTTGTTTTGCGTGCCGTTCACAAAACAAGATGCGCGCCGCATCAAACTCACACTTGATAATCGAATTTGCAGTTGCCACGTTATGTGAATGCGTGGGGGCGCAGAAAACATACGCACAATATGTGTACTTCCATATTGATGTTGGTGTTTTCAAAAGTGGGAGAACGACAATGCACAGAAGAAATGCTCTAAAATTCTTGGCGGGCGCGGCGGCGGCGACGTGCCCCACGTGCTTATCGCTGGCCTCTGCCTTTGCTGCGGAAAAGTCCACTGGTGCCCACGGCGGCGCGGCCCCTTGGGGTTACGAAGGAGCAAACGGTCCGGAACATTGGGGCGATCTTGCCCCCGCCAACCGGGTTTGCGGCGTCGGCTTTCAACAGTCGCCCATCGACATCGACAACGCCATTGACGCGCAAACCGGCGGCATCGACATTTCCTACACCACGTCGCCGCTGCGCATCTTGAACAACGGCCACACAGTACAGGTTAACTGCGACCCCGGCAGCCAAATGCAATTGGACGGTCAAACCTTCAAGCTTTTGCAATTTCATTTCCACCATCCCAGCGAACACACCCACCAGGGCCGTTCCCACGATATGGAGGCGCATCTCGTCCATGCTTCCGACGACGGCACGCTCGCCGTGTTGGGCGTGTTCATCACCGAAGGCGCGCACAACAAAGCCCTGGGGCCGGTCTGGGACAACATGCCGATGAGCGCAGGACCGGAAAACCGTGTCGGGAGCGTGATCGTCGCGCCGGAACGCTTGTTGCCTGACCAACGCACCTTCTATCGCTATTACGGCTCTCTCACCACGCCGCCGTGTTCGGAAAAAGTGATCTGGTCCGTTTACGGCATGCCCATCGAAGCGTCCCGCGCACAGGTGCAAAAGTTCGCCGCGCTGTTTCCGATGAACGCCAGACCGGCACAGCCATTGAACCGACGCTTTTTGTTGAAATCTCCATAAGCACGCGCCGCTCATTCAAATAGGCGTGGTTATGATTTTTTTATGTGGAGAAGAACAATGAACAACGCAGCACCCCCCGCACACGGTGGACTGACAAGCAACATTCCCGTCAAATTTAAAGTGCTCATGGGCTTTGGCGTCATTTTGGTGATCATGGCCGCCATGTCGGGATTGGGCTATTTCAACTTCGCGACCGTCGGCCACGAGGTTGACCTGTACGCGGAGAACGTTGAAGAAGCCGCATTGGCTGAAGAAATCGAACTGACGTTCCTCAGGACGCGCCTACACGCGCGTGAATATCTCGCCACCGACAGCGAAGAAGACGCCAAGGCCGTCGATGAACTGGCTGGCGAGATGTCGGCGCTCTTGGTCAAGGCCGAGGCGTTGTTTCAAAAACCGGATCGCCGGGAAAAAGTGACCGCCATCAAGACGGCCTTCGAAACCTATATTTCCGACTTTGCCAAGGCCAAGAAATTTGAAGACGACTACTTAAAGTTGGTCAAAACCGTCTTGGAGCCGAACGGCGAGAAAATCACGGAAGATCTTCACATCTTGCTCAAACAAGCGGTTGAGGAGGGCAACAGCGACGCCAAAAATTACGTTGAATCCGCCCTGTTCCACGGTGCGCAGATGAGGCTTTACGCCAGCATCGCGCTGGAACGCCACGATAGCCACGCCACCGAACGCACCATGGGCGAATTCCACCAATTGACCAATGCCGTCGAAGCCATCGGCAAGGCCGCACGCACCCCGGAAGAACGCCAACTGCAAGAAGAGTTGCTTGGCCTGATTGAAGCCTATGAAAAAGCCTTCGAAAAAAGCGAAGAAGACTTGGCCGCCATCCAGGAATTGAGCCACGGCGAAATGCAGCAGGCCGCACAAGAAATTGCAAACGATACCGCATGGCTACTTGAGCAAGCGACACAAAGCGAACAGCAGATTCGTGAAGAGACAATCACGGGCATTCAGAGCGCGGAAGCCACCATGCTGATCATCTCCTTGGTGGGCATCGCCATCGGTTTGGCCTTGGGGTGGTTGATCGGTGCCGGCATCGCCAAGCCCATCGTGCGCATGACCGGTGCCATGACCACGCTGGCCGGGGGCGATCTGAGCGTGCACATCCCCGCCCAAGGGCGCGGCGACGAAATCGGCGAAATGGCTGGCGCCGTGCAGGTGTTCAAAGACACCGCCATCCGCACCAAGGAAATGGAAGCCGAGCAGCAGGAGCAAAAACGCCGCGCGGAGGAAGAACGCAAAAAATTGCTCAACAGTATGGCCGACGATTTCGAAGCCAACGTCGGTGGCGTTGTCAGCACAGTGTCTTCCGCCTCCACGGAAATGGAATCCTCCGCGACATCATTGTCCGCCACGGCGGATCAGACCTCGCAACAGGCCACCACTGTCGCTGCGGCGGCGGAGGAAGCCTCAACCAACGTACAAACGGTCGCCAGCGCTGCGGAAGAACTTTCCAGCTCCATTTCCGAAATATCCCGGCAAGTGTCCCAATCGACGCAAATTTCCAATACCGCCGTAGCCGAGGTGCAAGGGGCCAACGAGAAAGTCCAGGGCTTGGCGGAGGCCGCCAACAAGATCGGCGAGGTCGTGGCTTTGATCACGGACATCGCGGATCAAACCAACCTGCTGGCGTTGAACGCCACCATCGAGGCCGCCCGCGCGGGTGAGGCCGGCAAAGGTTTCGCCGTCGTGGCCAGCGAAGTGAAAAACCTCGCCAATCAAACGGCGAAGGCCACCGAGGAAATCTCCAATCAGATCGGCGATATTCAGGGCGCAACCGAAGAGGCCGTCAGTGCGATCGGATCCATCGGCAACATCATCTCTCAGATGAACGAGATTTCGGCGACCATCGCCGCCGCCGTCGAAGAGCAAGGGGCCGCAACGCAGGAAATCGCGCGCAACGTCGAGCAAGCCGCCGCAGGTACGGGGGAAGTGTCCTCCAACATTTCAGGCGTCACGCAAGCCTCGTCCGAAACGGGGGCTAACGCCTCGCAAATGCTTGGCGCGGCGAAGGAACTCAGCCAGCAGGCTGAGACCTTGCGCTCCGAAGTGGATAACTTCCTACACCAGGTCCGGCAGGGCTAACGTCCTGTAGAGATTAGGTGCCTCGCTAAAACCACCAGTGTGCCTGCCGAGACGATATGCAAAATCCATTGCCTCGGCAGGTCTTGAGTGTTAGCTTCCGCGCGCTCAAGCACGATTTCGCGCGCTTGATATCTGGTATCAGCTCTTTCGACGGTGAAGTCATGAAGATCAACGGTAACGCCATCCGTCCCGGCATGGTAATCGAACACCAAGGCCGCCTTTGGCGCGCAGTCAAAATTCAGCACACCCAGCCCGGCAAGGGCGGGGCGTATCTTCAGGTTGAACTCAAAGACCTGCAAAGCGGCACCAAGTCGAACGAACGCTTTCGTTCGTCCGAAACCGTGGACCGCGCGACGCTTGAGCAACGCGACTACAACTATCTGTTCGGCGACGGCGGCACGTTTACCTTCATGGACAACGAAACCTACGAGCAAGTTGAGCTCAACGCCGACATGATCGGTGAGGACCAAGTGCCGTATCTGCAAGAAGGCATGACCGTAACCATCGAAAGTCACGAAGACACCCCCATCGGCGTACAGTTGCCCGCCACCGTGGCGTTGGAAATCACCGAGGCCGACGCCGTGGTCAAGGGCCAGACGGCGTCGAGCAGCTATAAGCCCGCGACTCTGGAAAACGGGGTGCGCACCCTAGTGCCGCCACACATCGCAACCGGCACCCGCGTGGTCATCAACACCGATGACGGCTCTTACGTCGAACGCGCCAAGGACTGATTGCCGTTTCATCCTGAACGACGCGCTCGATATTTTTTCAAGTCAAGGACCTGACCTCATGGCCCATCCCCGCTCGGCCCTTTTGAACGTCATGACCGCCGCCGCGCAAAAAGCGGCGCGGCGCATGGTGCGCGATTTCGGCGAAGTCGAAAACCTCCAGGTGTCCAAAAAGGGCCCGGCGGATTTCGTGTCCATCGCCGATAAAAAGGCCGAGGACACCTTGGTCAAGGAGCTGCAAAAAGCGCGGCCCGATTACGGTTTCATCTTGGAAGAGAACGCCAACATCGAAGGCAAGGACACGTCCAACACCTGGGTGATCGATCCGCTTGACGGCACCACCAACTTCTTGCACGGCATCCCGCACTTCGCCATTTCCATCGCCCTGGTGCGCGACAGCGAACCTTTCGCGGGTGTGGTTTACAATCCCGTCTCTGACGAAATGTTCTGGGCTGAAAAAGGCCAGGGCGCGTATCTCAACGGACGGCGTCTGCGCGTTTCCGCGCGCGCCCACGTTTCAGAGTGTCTGTTCGCCACCGGATTGCCGTTTTTGGGTATGGAAAAGGACCGCGATCGCTTTTTGCAGCGTATAGAAGCCGTCTCCAGCGTTTCCGCGGGCATACGCCGTTTCGGCGCAGCCGCATTGGACTTGGCTTATGTCGCGGCGGCGCGTTTCGACGGCTTTTGGGAAAGCGGCCTTCAGCCCTGGGATATTGCAGCAGGCGCGGTCTTGGTCCGCGAAGCCGGCGGTTTCGTCAGCGACCTGGACGGCAAGAAGAAGATGCTGGAGACCGGCTCGGTCGTCGCGGCGACGGATAAAATGCACAGCCCCCTGCTGAAGCTCGTCAAATAAGTCTCCAACCACCCCAATTCCCCACCCCAATTCCCCACCGGCGCATCGCGCCGAAGCAGTTGCCAAAGCAGTTGCCAAAGCAGTTGTATGAGCACAGACGCATTGATATGGTGTTGCGCGATGGGGAAGCGTGCGATTCGCATGCATTTCAATGCAAACCGGCTAACGCACGTCCTCACGTAAGATTGGTAGCGCTCCTTTGCAAAGCACTCCTTTTTGAGGGGCGACATGGGGGTAGGGGCGCACCCAACCGGGGAGACCGAATACGATGTACAGCCGACGCCACAAGCCCACTTTTGCGATACGTCATACCCCGTGGCGTGACTGTCTGAGGTCTGGCGTCTGCGTTCTCGCGCTTGGCGCTTCGTTAGGTTTGAGCTTCCCGCTTGCGGCTCAAGAAAACCCAGTCGTCGACATCACCGACCCCAACGTCAGCGTCGATCTTTCCGTACTGAACGACGGTGGGCTGAGCCCACAAATTGGCGCGCCAACACCAGGGACGGTGGCGGCAACGCTTCCCGGCGGCGCCGTCTATCAAGCACCAGGCAAGGACATGCCCGTCTCAACGCTCTACATCAAACCGACCTCGGGCTTCAAGCTGCCGCCGCAAACCAAATCCATCGCCCCCAAGTCTGCCAAGGCGGTGACACAGCCCCCTATTGCAGCGCCCGAACCTGTCGAAGACAGCGCCCCCGTCGAGGTAGCCGTTGCGCCCGCCCCCACCGTCCAATCCCCCGACATCCAATCCCCCGACATCCAATCCCCCGGGGCCGAACCCGCAACACCCGAACCCGTTGTCGCGGCTGAGCAAGCGCCGCTAGCCCCGCCCCCTCCGGAGCCTGCAAAGCTGGAGCCTGCGAGAGAAGTTGCCGCACTCACCCCGCCAGCGCCTGCAATCGTGCCTGAAGCGACATCCGAACCAACACCCGCACAAACACCCGCACAAACACAGGCCCCGCACAGCCAACCGATGGCGTTGAAGGCGGAGCCTGCAGTCGAGGCCGCCCCGCCGCCGCCTGCCGCCGAAGTGCTCACGCCTGTCCCCGCACCGACTCAGCCGCCGAAACAAACGGTTGCGGTCGCCGCCCCACCGCCGCCGCCCGCGCCGATAGAACGGGACGAAACGGATACAGCGCCGCTGGCATCCAAGTCCGGCGGCGTAGTGATCCCACTCCCACCCAAAGCAGGTGAGCAGCCCGCCGAGGTCGCGTCCCTTCCACCCGCAACGGGCCCGCTGAGCGACGGTGACAGCTTGCGCATCGTGTTCGACGCCGAAACGTCCAAACTGGCGCCGTCGGCGCGCGATGCCTTATTGGACATGGCGACCAAGATGCGTAATCAAAGCAATCTGCGCTTACAGTTGCTTGCGTACGCTGGCGGCACCGATGCCTCGGCCAGCGCGGCGCGGCGCCTTTCGCTATCGCGCGCCCTGGCGGTGCGTTCGTTCTTGATCGAGAACGGCGTGCGCTCGACGCGCATAGACGTCCGCGCGCTTGGCAACAAGTCCACCGACGAGGTGACGGAACGCGTCGATATCACCGTGGTGGAACGTTGATCGTTTTTCGCCATATCTGCGATGTCGCCGCCATGGAGACGACCGACCACCATGGAAACTGAACACATGTCGAATCCACACCGCTTCCTGGTCCGCATGGGGCTATTTTTGACGGCGGTTTTTCTTGCCGTTGCGGCCGTGCATCAACCCTTGTTGATGGCCTTCATGGCCAACGCGCCGCTGAACGGGCTGATCGTCGGCGTATTCATTCTGGGCATGGCCTACAATTTTCGCCAAGTGATTCAATTGGGTCCGGAAGTGACGTGGATCGAAAGCTTTCGCGAAAGCCATTCATTAGAGGCACAGCGCCCGCACATTGCGTCGTCAACCGCCAAACCCAAACCGACCAAGACCCCGCCCGCGCCCCGCTTGTTGGCACCACTGGCGGCGATGGTCGCGGGACGCCAGGAAATCAAGCTCAGCGCCATGGCGCTACGTTCCGTTTTGGACGGCATCGCCAGCCGCCTGGATGAGCAGCGCGACATTTCGCGCTATACCATCGGTTTGCTGGTGTTCCTCGGCCTGCTCGGCACTTTTTGGGGCCTACTGGGCACCTTGGACGCGATTCGCGATGTGATCGCCAACATCCAAATCGGCGGCGGCGACATCACGTCGATGTTCGATGAATTGAAACGCGGCCTCGAAGCGCCGCTCTCAGGCATGGGCACGGCGTTTTCCAGCTCCCTATTCGGCCTCGCCGGATCGTTGGTGCTGGGCTTTTTGGATTTGACCACCGGCCAAGCGCAGAACCGTTTTTACACCGAATTGGAAGACTGGCTGGCAAGCCTCGCGAAACTGTCGGGCGGCACGCTCAGCGCGGACGGCGACCAGACGGTGCCCGCCTACGTCGAAGCGCTGTTGGAACAGACCGCCGAAAGCCTGGAAAACCTGCAACGCACCATGGCGCGCGGCGAGGAAACCCGCATTCACACCTCCGATGCGCTGCTCCAGCTTTCCGATAAGATGAGCACCATCACCGACTTCATGCAGACCGAGCAAGTCATCATGAAAAAGCTCGCCGAGACGCACATGGAACTCAAACCCGCCCTGGAACGCATCGCATCGGGCACCGGTGTGATGGGCGGCGGCGGCGGCGACATGGACGACGCGACCCGCAGCCATATCCGCAACATCGACCTGGCGGTCTCGCGCATGCTCGAAGAGGGCCGCACCGGACGCGAAGAACTGGTCAATCAAATGCGCAGTGAGATCAAGCTCCTGGCCCGCACCGTCGCCGGGCGCGGCGACGCCTAAGGCGAGGAGGACACCGCCCCATGGCCGCCCTGTCGCGCCGCAATCGAAACCGCACGGACATCTGGCCCGGCTTCGTCGATGCCTTGGCATCGCTGCTGATGGTCATCATCTTTCTGTTGCTGGTGTTCGTTCTGGCGCAATTTTTCTTAGGCGAAGCCTTGTCGGGACGCGACAGCGCGCTGAAAAAGCTTGATCGCGAAGTGGCCGAACTGGTCGATATGCTGGCGCTGGAACGCAACGCCAACACCAAACTGCGCGACAACGTCAGTCGCCTGTCGGGCGAATTGCAGTCGAGCATTTCCGAAGGCGACCGCCTCAAGCTCGAAATCGAAAACGGCAAGGCGGAGGTCTCGCGTCTGGCCGGCGACGTGGTCAAGCTCAACGCTTTGAAGCGGCAATTGGAAGCCGACATCGGCAAGCTCGCCGCGCAACTCGACGATAAGGACAAAGCGCTTCTGGCGGAACAAGACTTGTCTGAAAGCGCGCGCGCCGAAGTCGCCATGCTCAACGGTCAGATGGGCGAACTGCGCGACCAGATCGCAACCTTGAACAAAGCGCTGGATGCCGCCGAGGTCAAAGCCAAGGACCAAAACGCCCAAATCGTCTCGCTCGGCAAGCGGCTTAACGCGGCGTTGGCGTCCAAGGTCATGGAATTGTCCGCGTACCGATCCGAATTTTTCGGCCGACTGGCGCAAATTCTCGGCGCGCAGGAAGGCATCGAAATCGTCGGCGACCGCTTCGTCTTTCAGTCCGAAGTGCTGTTCGCCAGCGGTGCGGCGGAAATCAATGTCGGAGCGTACGACCAATTAAAAGGCCTTGCAGGCACCCTGATCGACCTGCAAAGCCGCATTCCCGCCGACATCGACTGGGTGCTGCGTGTGGACGGGCACACCGACCGCGTGCCGATTAAAAATCTTAAATTCGCCTCCAACTGGGAGCTCAGCTCGGCGCGCGCCATATCCGTGGTCAAGTACCTGATCGAACAAGGGGTGCCCGCCAATCGTTTGGTTGCGGCGGGTTTTGGCGAGTTCCAACCCATCGACACCGGCGCCGGACCCGACGCGCTGGTGCGCAACCGCCGCATTGAACTGAAGCTCACCCAACGTTGACCATTGCCCTAGAGTCCAAACTCATTGATCACGGGACTAGCCCGCGCGATTTTCAACCGCTATAAATTGAGTTCGCTTGCGCGTCCCCAAAAAAATGAAAAAACGCCCCCATGTTCATCCTTTTTCTGATCGTATTCATCGACCTGGTCGGTTTCGGCATCGTCATCCCGCTGCTGCCGTTTTACGGTGAGCACTTCCATGCCGATCCGTTCACCGTATCCTTGATCATGGCGACCTATTCGCTGGGTCAGTTTATCGCTGCGCCCTTCTGGGGCCGCATGAGCGACACCATTGGACGTCGTCCGGTGCTCATCTTGAGCCTGTTCGGCGCGGTGTTGTCCTACATCTGGCTCGGCTTCGCGACGACCCTGTGGATGCTGTTCGCGGCGCGTTTGGTCGGCGGCTTGATGGCGGGCAACATTTCGACGGCGTTTGCCTACATTGCCGACATTACGACGGTTGAAAACCGCGCCAAGGGCATGGGGCTTGTGGGCGCGGCGTTCGGTCTCGGCTTCATCGCGGGCCCCGCCATCGGCGGCATCCTCGCCGGACCGGATCCGCTGACCGCCGATTTCCAAACCCCCGCGTTCGTCGCCGCGAGTCTTTCATTTGTGGCGTTTGTCCTGACGTTGATGCTGCTCAAGGAATCCCTGTCCGCCGAGGCGCGATCCAGATCCGCCAACACCCCCCGTCCCAACCGCTGGCTCCAGATGCAAGAGGCCATGAAACGCCCCGGCATCGGCCTGCTGATCACCATTTCGTTTCTCGCGACGTTCGTCTTCGCCGGAATGGAAACCACCTTCGCCATGTGGTCGCGCCGTCAATTGGGTTGGGGGCCGGAACAGAACGGCTACCTGTTCGCGTTCATCGGCATCATCGCGGCCATTTTGCAGGGTGGCGCGGTGGGGCGTTTGGCGAAGAAGTTCGGCGAGGGCAATCTCATCGTTCAAGGCGCCATCGCGCTGGCCTTGGGCATGGCGATGATCCCGTTCTGCACCTCCGTCGGGCCACTGCTGCTTGCCATGGTCATCGTGGCTTATGGCTTCAGCGTCATCAACCCGGCGCTCAACAGCCTCATTTCACTGCGCACCGACAGTTCGGAGCAAGGCATGATGATGGGCGTGGCGCGGTCCGCGACCACCATGGCGCGGGTCATCGGCCCGGCTTGGGCGGGAATTTTGTTCGCCCAATTGGGCAAGGAATGGCCCTACTACGCAGGCATGGTCTTAATGGTGCTGGTTGCCTATCTGGGCATCAGGTCTTTAAAGGACAACCAAGCGGCAAAGGCGGTGGCGCTTGAAAACGCCCGCCAGGAGAACACCCGCCTGGAAAACGCCGAGCTGGAAAGCGCAAACGGCGCGCCGCTCGACGATGAGGACAGATCCGCACAGGTGGATTGATGGCAATCAGCCCAGACGAACGCTTGCGCCCGCGATCTGGCTTATCTCCGCGCTCAAGACATCAAGCAGCACGTCGCTGCCGCGCGTCGAAACCCATGCGCTTGTTTCTTCATCGTATTTATAATGCGCCGCTCCGCTGATGGGGGAAGACAGCCAAATCTGCATGTTGGGGGCATGCTTGTTGATCACGTATTGACGCCCATCTTCCAACTCCACGCTCAAAATGCCGTTGTCGAAATCCACGTCCGCATCGTCGCCAATCGCCTCGTCGATGGCGTCGAACAGGGTTTCGAGGGTTTTTTCGGCCAAGTCTTCAAACGCAGTGGCGTCCATGGAATGCGCATCCTGTTGCTGAATTTTCACGTCCCCTTGTCTAAACCACCCCCGACACACTCCGCAAGGGGGTGATTTCACAGTCAAAATCTAAATTAATTCGCACCAAAGCCCATTGCGCGCTTGCATCCCCGTCAGCGGCTGGTTATATAAGCGCTCCCGTTTTTGGAGCTGAGTGATGAAACAAGACATTCACCCTGACTATCATGAGATCACAGTCGAGATGACTGATGGTTCAACCTTTACGACCCGCTCGACGTGGGGCAAAGAAGGCGACACCATGAAACTCGACATCGATCCGAAGACCCATCCGGCTTGGACTGGCGTGCACCGTCTGCTCGACAGCGGTGGCCAGCTTGCTAAGTTTAACAGCCGTTTCAAAGGCTTGGGCCTTAAGTCCTAAGCTTTTCTTGAAATGTCTGAACGGTTTAAAGGGGTGCCTACGGTTATCGTTGGCGCCCCTTAATCGTGCCTGCATCTATCATCTTTAGGTTGTAATACGCCAAGAACCGCATACCTTTTATGTGAATGATGCAGGCTTCGAACCACGCCTGAGTGAAAAACTCTTGTTTCCCCGATGTTTTATTTTTGTTTAGAATCGTACACTTAGTATGCTTGGCATGTACATTGAGCCCACTGCGGCACAAAACGATCTAACGAACGCATGCTCACCGACCGCTTTGCGCCGTCGGCGGCCAGGGTCGGGGCGATGACGAGTTCGACAACTTACGAAGTCCAGGTGATGCAAGGGGGGAAGTGGCGTATCCACGCCCAATTTCCCCCTTCAGGCCGCGAAGACGCCATTGAAGAGGCCCAGACCCTGGAGTCCTTGCCGGGTCTGTCCGGCATTAAAGTCGTGCGTGATAATTACGATGATCGCACGGGCTTGCACCGCGAACATATCGTCTACAAACACACCCCCAAGGCGGCCCCTGTCGTCAGTGATGTCGACTCCCCCTCTTCCGACGGAGGTAAGTACGCGCACTATATGGCGCGCGCCAACGCCAATCGCATGGACGACATCGATTTTGGCGATACCCCAACACAAAAGCCCCGCAAAACCTCAAGCCTTGGGGTGTTCACCAAGCTTTTATTGCTGTTGCTGTTTTCCATCGCCGTATCCGCGGTGGTGGTGGGTATCTTGAACGGCGTCATGCCCTACAAAACAATTGCCGGCATCAAGCTTTACGGCGTCATGCGCTCCAATATCATGATCGCCACCGCGATCAGCACATTCCTGCTGTCGGTGATTGCGACGTATTTGATCTTTATGCGTGGCGACGAATTGGATGCGCTGCATCTCGAGCGCCAAGAAAAACTGAGGAAACAATCCGAAGCTAGACGCCAAAGAGACGAGGCCAAGCGCAAGGCCGCCGAGGAGGCCAAGCGCAAGCGCGAAGAAACCGAACTCAGCAAAGAAGAAGAGGAACGCAAAAAACAGGCTGAGGAAGAGCTCAAAAGAAAGGCTGAGGAAGAGAAGGCTCAGGACGAAAGCGGGGAAGAAGCAAAAGAAGAGGATGAAAAGGATGAGGACTACTCCAACCTCTCTCCCGCGGCGGAAGCGCAAAAGGCCGTTCTCATGGGATTTTTCGGTGAAGCCGTGCGCGCCCTTCCTGCCGAACGGCGCAAAATGGACAACTACAACCGCTTTGGCGTGAACTTATATCTTGCCGGCGCTGCGGAAAGCCTCGGCGGCGCACGCAACCTGGATGCGGCCAGCATCGCGCAAATCCTCGCCAACACCCTCGGCGTCATGGGGCTCAAACCCGAACACGCGGAAGCTTTCGCCAACCGCTACGAAGATTATCTTCTGCAAGACGCCCGCTACATGGAAATGTTCCAGTCCGGTCGCCAGAACATGACCCAGTATCTGGATGGCGATAAGGAAGCGCCGAAACAACTCGACACGTTTTTGCATGAATGGAACAAGCCCAAAGCCCCGGAAGACCCGGAAAAAGAAGTGGTTGTGATGTTCACCGACATCGTCGGCTCCACCGCCATGACCCACGAAAAAGGCAACATGGCTGCCCAGGAAGTGGTGCGCGCTCACAATCGCGTGGTGCGCGATGCGCTGTCGAAAACCGGCGGACATGAAATCAAGCACACCGGCGACGGCATCATGGCGTCTTTCGAAAAGGTCACCGACAGCCTGCTGTCGACGCAACAGATGCAAATGATGATCGAATTGCACAACCAACAAAATCCTGAAATCCCGTTGAAGGTCAAAATCGGCATCAACGCGGGCCGTGTGGTGATGGAGGAAAAGGATCTCTACGGCGTCACCGTGCAGATGGCGGCCCGCATCGTCGACAAAGCCAAGGCCGACCAGATTTTCGTTTCCGATACCGTCTACGGCATGGCCAAGGGTGGTAGCTGGAAGTTCGTCAAACGCGGGCCCTACTACCTCAAAGGCATCGACGGCCCGGCGTATCTGCAAGAATTGGTGTGGGACGACAAGGCCGACATCGCCACAGTCCAGACGGCCGCCGAAGCCGAACGCCCGCAGTTGGAGCAGCTTTACACCGCCGCCAGCGGAAAGCCCCTGCCCGGCGCAACGCAAGAGCCGCAAAAACAGCCCGCCGATGACGCGACGGCGGCCCAACCGCACGCCGCCGTTCCTCCGACCGCTCAGCCGCAAGCCGCCGCCCCCCAGGCCGCCCCCTCTCAAGCTACATCGGCGCAGACGGCCGCCAAAACAGTCACGCAAAAGCCTGCACCGATCACTTAGCCACGCTAAATCGCCTCTATTTCAATTTTTTCATTTTTTCCGCGCCCAGGCCTTGCGTGGCTAATTTCACCTGCCTAAATCAGATTTGTATCCAGTGAGAACCATTGAGGATGCCGCCAAGCGGGTCCGCACAACAGGCTTTCACTAGGGTACGCATGAACCGGAATTTCGCCGATGATCGGGAAGTTCCTTTGACATTGTTGCTCATCTTAGGAGAACAGTTATGCGCACCATCGATTTCACCCCACTCAACCGTTTCGCCGTTGGCTTCGACCGCATGCAGCGCCAGCTCGAAAGCACTGCCCATCTGGACGAAGCGACCAGCGCCTATCCGCCTTACAACATCGAAGTGTTGGGCGAAGACGCTTACCGCATCACCATGGCGGTCGCCGGGTTCGGGATCGACGATCTCGACATCACCGTGCAGGACAGTCAGTTGACCGTTTCAGGGCGCGTCGAGCCCAGCGATCACCCCGGCGATCAGCCCGTCGAATATCTGCACCGCGGCATCGCAACGCGCGCGTTCGAGCGCCGTTTTGAACTCGCCGACCACCTCAAGGTTAAAGGCGCCGGCATGGACAACGGGCTGCTCAACATCGAACTGGCGCGAGAAGTTCCAGACGCCCTCAAACCGCGCAAGGTTGCAATCAAGGCTTCGAGCCTGAAAGATAGGGCCATCGAGCAAAAGGCCGCTTAAGCCGCCTTTGCCAAAACGATCGTCAGCCGGGCCGACCTCATTGTCGAGGTCGGCCTACTGACGTGCGGTGTCGAGAAGGAAGCGGCCAGCCGCGTCACGGATGGCGTGCGGAATGGGCGTGGGCGCCTCGTTTTTGCGGTCCACGAACACATGCACGAAATGCCCGACAGCAACAGGCTTGTCCCGGCCCTCGACAAACAGGGCCATGCCATAGGTGAGGCTGGAATTGCCCAACCGCTCGACGCCGATGCCCGCCGTTACTTTGGAGGGAAAAGGAATCGGCGCCAAAAAGCGGCATTTGCTTTCCGCCACAAAGGGAATCGCCGCGTCTCTCAGCCAATCCAGACCGAAAACATCGCACAGGCTGATCACCGCCTCTTCAAAATAGACGTAGAACTGCACGTTGTTGACGTGATTGACCATGTCGTAATCGTTCCAGCGCACCGCCACATCCAGTGTGTGGGGGAAGTCGGCCAGGGTAAGCAACGTATCGTTCGCCATGTCGCGCACCTTCAAAAAAACAAAAGCAAAAGGGCCGCCTGACGGCAGCCCTCTTAAACGTATATTCGAGCCCTGTTAAACTCGCTGTCTCATTTTTTGTGGGACCGACTTTATCACGCAAAGAGACTAGGTCAAGGCCAGAAATACACGCCCGTCGCAAAAACGTCACATTTTCGCAAGGCGTCAAAAAAAGCGCCGCCTCGGTGAGGCGACGCGAGTTTAACAGGGAGGTGTCGGAGGCCGTGTGCATACGCCAACCCGACTCATATAGTATGACAAAACCATCGTTAAAAGAGTGTTAACGATGGCGTGACGCCGACAAAGTGCGAATCACCCACTCAACTTTTGAAAAAAGCATGCGCGCCGTCACGGGCGGCTTTCTTAGCCGCAATCGCGGCTTCGGCGCGGGCGATTTCGTCTTTCAGTTCGGCGATGTAGTCGCCAATCGCCTCAATCGACATCTCGTCCAGGTCTTTACGGACCGTCGCGGCGCTCATTGACGGCTTCATCGGTTCCAAATCATCTGTGTCCATCGTCAACTCCTGCCTGATCCGTCTCTTATACTTGTCATCCTGTGCGCCTTGATCATACTAGGGCAACCGTCTCTGCGAAAAGCCCCAAAACAGGTAATGACGTTCATGTCCGATCTCCTTCCCAAAACCATGCGCTGCGTTGAAATGTCCGACGCCAAAGGCGCCGAGGCGTTGAAACTGGCTGAGCGCCCCGTGCCCACCCCTGGGCCCGACGAAATCCTGATCAAAGTTGCAGCCGCAGGCGTCAACCGCCCGGACATTTTACAGCGCGATGGGCTCTACCCCGCACCGCCGGGCGCAAGCGACATCTTGGGCTTGGAAGCGGCAGGCGAAATCGTCGCCTTGGGCGCAGATGTCAGCGACTTCAGCGTTGGCGATCGCGTCACCGCATTGCTGACAGGCGGTGGGTACGCTGAATTCGCCACCGCACACGCTGGATCGTGCTTAGCCGTTCCCCAGGGCCTGACGCTTGTCGAGGCCGCATCGTTGCCGGAAACCTATTTCACGGTGTGGAGCAACCTGTTCGACCGCGCGCGCCTAGCGGCAAGCGAAAGCCTTTTGATCCACGGTGGTACAAGTGGCATCGGCACTGCCGCCATCCAAATCGCCAGCCGCTTGGGCGTGCGCGTCATCGCCACGGCGGGCAGCTCTGCGAAATGCCAAGCGTGCCTGGATTTAGGCGCTGAACTGGCGGTAAATTACCGTGAAGACGACTTCGTGCCTTTAGCCCGTGACTTTGGGGGGGGCAAAGGCGTCGATGTGATCCTCGACATGGTGGGCGGCGATTACGTGGCGCGCAACATCAAGTCTCTCGCACCTGACGGGCGGCTGGTGAACATCGCGTTCTTGCAAGGCTCCAAGGTCGAGATCGACCTTATGGCGGTGATGCTCAAACGCCTCACCCTGACCGGATCGACGTTGCGCGCCCGCGCCCCTGAATTCAAGGCGGCCATCGCGCAAAACCTCAAAAAAACCGTGTGGCCGCTGCTCGAAAAAGGCACGATCAAACCGGTGGTGCACAAGAGTTTTGCCCTGCAAGACGTTGCCGACGCTCACCGTTTGATGGAAAGCAGCCAACATATCGGAAAGATCGTTTTGACAATGGACTGACGGTGACTTGAGAGAGGCCGTCTCAGCCCTTTGCCCTCATCGTTAATTTCTTGCTCAAATGGTTTACCCGCCCCGGTTTTTGGGATAAACAGAGCGTACTCAGCCCCCTTCATTGGGGGTTGAACCCGTTTTATGGATAAGGAAACCCAATATGGCGAAGCCTTTGATGCCCAAGGCGACGGCCGTGTGGCTCGTTGAAAACACCGCCCTTTCGTTCGATCAGATCTCCGAATTCGTCGGTCTGCACGAACTGGAAGTGCAAGCCATCGCAGATGGCGAGGTTGCGGTGGGCATGCAGGGCGCCGACCCGATCGCTTCGGGCGAGCTGACCCAGGACGAAATCGACCGCTGCCAGGCTGACCCCAACGCCAGCCTGAAAATGGCCAAGGCCACCTTGCCGACGCCCAAGGCGCGCGGCAAGGGTGCGCGCTACACGCCGGTGTCCAAGCGCCAAGACCGCCCCGACGCCATCGCGTGGCTGTTGAAGCACCACCCGGAACTGAGCGACGCGCAGATTTCACGCATCATCGGCACCACCAAACCGACCATCAAGTCCGTGCGCGAACGCACCCACTGGAACATCAACAACATCAAACCGCAAAGCCCGGTCGGCATGGGGTTGTGCACGGAAGCCGATCTGGAAAAGGTCGTCGCCATCGCCCGCGCCAAGGCCGGCACCACCCACGTGCCCACCGCCGAAGCCGAACCCGCGCCCGCGCCTTATTCACCGGAACCGGCCCTGCCAACCATGGCCCCCGGCCCCAAGGCGGAACCGGAAGAACAGCACACGGTCGAAAGCGTATTCGGCACATCGTCCGATAGCGACAGCGAAGACTAAGCACACGCCAAACGCACACGAAGAGGGCCGCGCTGAGCGGCCCTTTTTTATACGGCTAGGCTCTTTCTTTTTTTACATAGACGAACTTGACGGCCGTTCCCATCCTGATTGTTTTCCAATCTTGTGAAATATCGAGCCACTGCGTCACCCCTGGATTTTGCGCTTCGCTACAGATCAGACGCGATGCCGTTTCGTGGCCGCAATCCCAGGTGTAATAGGTCTGGTGGGTTTTGCCGTTGTACCAATTGATCAGATAGCGGCCGTTGCGCACCGTTACGTTCAAATTACTGTCTGGATTTCCCTCTGCAGCATAGATAAACAGCCAATCCGCTGACGGGTTTCCTGGTGCCCCACCGGTCGAGCCCTCACCTGTGCCGCCCCCCCCACCACCACCTGCTTGGCTCTGCAGAATGAACAGCACATCAAGCTCGCCGTCGGAAACGGGCCGATCAAGAGTGATTTTAAAGCCGTACTGGCCTTCTTGCGGCACGGTCAGCTTCGCATTGAACACATTGGCCGCCGGGTTCTCATCAAGAAAACTCAGTCCTGGCACGGGGTTCACCGGTGTGACGAGCATTTGCGTGTTAAACGGTGCGTTGATGATAAACTTATATTCACCGCGCACCAGATACTGGTTTGCGAAATAAACCGAATTTCCATTCATTCTGATGGTGAGCGTTTCGTTTGACATGATCAGGTCTCCTTCCCCTCACGCCAACATAGCACCCCCTGAACGCTCCAGAATCTCCGACAACACTCAGCGCTCAATCAGCCGCTGCACGATTGACCGAACTGGCTGAGCGCCTCCGACAAGTAATCGCTGATCAGGGGAATTTCCAAAAGATGCTTGGGCGTGTTTTCATCCAAGTCGTCCTGGGCCGTTTGCACCGCATCCGCCCAATTTTCCATATCGACGTCGCCGCGTCCCAGCATGATCATGGCGTGAAGCTCGCACAACTCTTCATCGCTGAGCGATCCCAAGAACGTGGTCAGCTCTTCATAAACGCTATCGTCAGGCTGATCGGAAAGGATTTGATGATCGTCGTCATCGGTGGCGTTGCCGCCGGGATCTTCGTACGGTGCGTCCTCCTTGGCGTCGAACTCCCGCGTCTTGACGATCACATAGCAGACTTTTTCGGAAGAGATGGCTTGCATGGCGAACCTCCTTTCCTGGGCGTTCCCAGATGGCCAAACGACGCACAACACAATGCTCAAAGCAGGTCATAAAACCTTGAATTATCGCCCCTTTCGGGACATGACCTTGATCGTTATTCTAGCACACAAGCCCCCCTGTAATGCAAAAAAAACGAGGGCTGGAAGCGCCTGCTCCCGGCCCTGTTTTTCCGTGCAAGATACTGAAAATCAGCCCCGCGCCTTGGCGTAACCGACGCCTTCCAACGCCGCTTCGATCTCATCCAAAATGGCCGGATCGTCGATGGTCGCAGGCATCTTATAGTCCTCATTGTCGGCGATTTTCTGCATGGTGCCGCGCAGAATTTTACCCGAACGAGTCTTGGGCAAGCGGCTCACCACGGTGGCGGTCTTGAACGCCGCCACGGGGCCGATTTGATCGCGCACCATCTTCACCACGTCGCTGACGATGTCGGCCGGGTCACGTGTGGCTCCCGCTTTCAGCACCAGCATGCCCAGCGGCATCTGCCCCTTGAGATCGTCCGCCACCCCCATGACCGCGCATTCGGCGACATCGGGGTGGGACGACAAAACCTCTTCCATCGCGCCGGTGGACAGGCGATGTCCGGCGACGTTGATGATGTCGTCAGTGCGCGACATGACGTAGACATAACCGTCTTCGTCCACATAGCCCGCATCGCCGGTTTTGTAATAACCCGGGAACTCATCGAGATAGGCTTCCTTATAACGCTCATCCGCATTCCACAACGTCGGCAATGTGCCTGGTGGCAGCGGCAACTTGCAACAGATCGAACCGATGGTCCCTGCGTCGACCGGATGGCCATCATCGGCCAGCACTTGCACGTCCCAGCCCGGCGCGGCCTTGGTGGGTGAGCCCGGCTTGACCGCGAACGCATGCAATCCTAAGCAATTGGCGGCGATGGACCAGCCGGTTTCGGTTTGCCACCAGTGATCGATCACCGGCGTGCCGAGAATGTCTTGCGCCCAACCGAGCGTATCGGGATCGGTGCGTTCACCCGCCAGATACAGCGCCTTGAGGCTGCTGGTGTCGTACTGGGCCATCAATTTGGCGTCCGGGTCGTCGCGCTTGATGGCGCGAAACGCCGTCGGCGCGGTGAACAGCACCTTGACTTTGTGGTCCGCGATGACGCGCCAGAACGCGCCCGCGTCGGGCGTACCCACGGGCTTGCCTTCGTAAATCACCGTGGCGCAACCGTGCAGCAACGGACCGTAGACGATGTAGCTGTGCCCCACGACCCAGCCCACATCCGACGCGGCCCAATAGACATCGCCCGGTTGCACGTCGTAAATGGCCTTCATGGTGTAGTTCAGCGCCACCATGTGCCCGCCGTTGTCGCGCACGATGCCCTTGGGCACGCCCGTGGTGCCGGATGTATAGAGGATATAGAGCGGATCGGTGGCTGCCACCGTGACGCATTCGGCAGGCTCGACAACCCTCATCGCTTCGGCCCAATCCACGTCGCCCGCGCCTGACAAATCCGCCAGCGCTTCGGGGCGTTGCCACACGATGCACGCGCTCGGTTTGTGGCTACTCAGTTCCACCGCCTGATCCAGCAACGGCTTGTATTCAATCGTGCGTCCCGGCTCCAACCCGCAACTGGCCGCGACGATGGCCTTGGGCTTGGCGTCGTCGATACGCGTCGCCAGTTCCGCCGCCGCGAAACCGCCAAACACCACCGAATGGATCGCCCCCAAACGCGCTGTCGCCAGCATCGCGATGGGGGCTTGAGGAATCATCGGCATGTAGATGATGACGCGGTCGCCCTTGCCCACCCCGTTCGCGCGCAGCACCCCGGCAAAGCGCGACACTTCGTCTTGCAGCTGAGCGTAGGTGTAGGTTCTCTGGGTGCCGCCGGTCATCGGACTGTCGTAAATCAGCGCGGCCTGATCGCCACGGCCGTTTTCCACGTGCCGGTCCACAGCATTGTAGCAGGTGTTGCATTCCGCCCCGCTGAACCAGCGGTAAAACGGCGGGTTGCTGTCGTCCAAAACCTTGTCCCAGGGCTTGACCCAATCGATCTGTTGGGCGACTTCCCCCCAAAAGCCGTTGGGGTCGTCAAGCGAGCGCGCGTGCGCGACGTCATAAGGATTGGCCATTGTTCCTCCCAATTGTCCCCGGTCTTTCGGCGTCCTTACTGAAAGGATGCACCGAGCCGGAGTTCATCTGGTTGACGCATCCACACCCCCGCGTGCATGCGCCGATCTCCATAACGAGAATTTTGATCCAAAAGACACTTTTTTGCAATGCAGCATTATGACAGACTGAGCCCATCGTCGTGATTGGGGAGAACATGTCATGAGCAGCGCAACAAACATCTTCGAGCAACACCTGTGCAAAACCCCGGCCAACCACCAGCCGCTGAGCCCTTTGTCGTTTCTGGAACGCGCCGCCCGCGTCTACCCCGAGATGGAAAGCGTGGTGCATGGCGAGCGCCGCTACACGTGGTCGCAAACGTTTGCGCGCGCCAAGCGTCTCGCCTCCGCCCTGACCAAGCGCGGCATTTCGAAGGGCGACACCGTCGCGGTGATGCTGCCCAACATTCCGGAAATGTTCGAGTGCCATTTCGGCGTGCCGGTTACCGGCGCGGTGCTCAACGCGCTGAACTACCGCCTGGATGCACAAACCATCGCTTTCATCCTCAATCACGGCGAAGCCAAGTTTCTCATCACGGACACCGAGTTTTCCACCACCGTCAAAGACGCCCTGACGCAAATCGGGCGCGATGTCACCGTTATCGACGTTGACGACGAGGAAGCCGAGGTGCGCGGCAAGATGCTGGGCGAAAAAGATTACGAGGCTTTGCTCGCGGAAGGCGACGAAGATTTCGCCTGGCGTCTGCCGGGTGATGAGTGGGACGCCATTTCGCTTAACTATACATCCGGCACCACCGGCAATCCCAAGGGCGTGGTCTATCACCACCGCGGCGCTTACCTCAACGCCTTGAGCAACACCGTCGGCTGGAACATGGGCCATCATCCCCGGTATCTGTGGACCCTGCCGATGTTTCATTGCAACGGCTGGTGCTTCCCCTGGACGCTGGCGGCCATTGCCGGAACCAGCTTGTGTCTGCGCCGCGTCAACGCCGCCAACATTTACAGCGCCATCGCGGACGAAAAAGCCACGCATTTTTGCGGCGCGCCGATCGTGCTGAACTTCGTCATCAACGCGACCGAGGATGAGATCAAACCGTTCGATCACAAGGTCGAGGTCATGGTCGCCGCCGCGCCGCCGCCTGCGAGCACGCTGGAAAACATGCAAAAAGCGGGCTTCAACGTCACCCACGTCTACGGCCTGACGGAAACCTACGGCCCTGCTACCATGTGCGCGTGGCACCCGGAATGGGACACGTTGAGCATCGAACAACAGACCCTCAAAAAAGGCCGTCAGGGCGTGCCCTATCATGTGCTCCAAGATCTCAAGATCATCGATCCCGAAACCATGGAATTGGTGCCCAGCGACGGCGAAACCATGGGCGAGACCATGTTCAAGGGCAACATCGTGATGAAGGGCTATCTGAAAAACCCGGACGCCACCGCAGAAGCCTTCCGCGGCGGCTGGTTCCATTCCGGCGATCTCGGCGTGATGCAGCCTGATGAGTACATCAAGCTCAAGGACCGCTCCAAGGACATCATCATTTCCGGGGGCGAGAACATCTCGTCAATCGAGGTCGAAGACACCCTCAACGGCCACGACGCCGTGTTTGCCGCCGCAGTGGTCGCCAAATCTGACGAAAAATGGGGCGAAACGCCGTGCGCGTTCATCGAGCTTAAACCCGGTGCACAAGGCACGGTGACGCAAGACGAAATCATCCAGTTCTGCCGCGATCGTCTGGCGCATTATAAATGCCCGAAAAACGTGGTGTTCTCCGAGTTGCCGAAAACCTCCACCGGCAAAATTCAGAAATTCAAATTGCGCGAAGTGGCTGAGGATTTGTAGCGCTTCGCGTCAGCGCACGTCGAGGGCGTCCAAAACCTCTTCCACCTCATCGACCTGAACGCGGTGAAACAAAGCTCCGCCGTGGATTTTCACGTTGGGGCCTTTTGCGCAATAGCCCATACACGTCGTTTTGATGACTTCGACCCCTTCACGCTGGTTTGCCTGAACGGTTAGGGCGTCTAAAACAGCCTTCGAGCCTTTGATACAACCGGCTCCGCCGGCTCTTTGATTGGCGCAGATGTAGATTTTATGCATTCACTCGTCACGCCCCAGGCCATGGATTACACCCCGATTGCACGGAGATATAATCTTAAGCAGAGTCAATTGGTTGAACAACCATCCTTGTCGGTTCAGGATTTATTCATTTGATGCATTTGGCGCAGATGAATTTAGCGATTATGATGGCCCGCGATGTATCGACATATTTGGAAAGGCGGCTGCGATGCGTTGGTCTGTTGTTGTTGTGATTTTTGCTTTGCTCCTTTCCGCTGGCGGTTGGCTCCTCTATAGCCATCAAAGCCGCGTGATCGTGCTCAAAGAGCCCCCCGCATCCCTGGCCAAATGGTACAAACCGCAAAACAAACGCCAAGTTTGGCTGCACACCATGTTCAAACTGCGTCGCGAAATGCTGGCGGTCGGGATTTACGCCAAAGCGCAGGACGGCGAAAGCGTGCAAAAATGGCTGGCGAAATTGAGCAAGGATTATCGCAAAATCGCCGACATGGCACCGGAATGGAAAGGCCGTCTGGACCTGCTCGTCATGGCGGAGCTGCAAAACAGCGCCGACGACAATCGCTTTGACGACATCGCAAAGCAATTGACCGAACTGAGCGAAAATTGCACCGCCTGCCATGGGGAATACAGGGCCGTCACGGCCATGACGTATCGCGCCCCCGATTTTTCACAACTGAAAATCAATGGCTCGACCCCGCTGAAAACCCACATGCGCACCCTGAGCGAACAGGTGAACAGGATCAACATCGCCGCGATCGACGGCAAAACGGACGCTGCGCTTGACGCATTTGCGGATTTGACCGGCAGCATGAACCGTCTTGGCGGCATCTGTGCAGACTGCCACAAAACCGATCCGCAAACTTACCCTGACGCAAAAATGAGCGAAGCCATGGCAACCCTTGGACAAAGCCTCAGAGGCGACTCGTTAAACGACAAAGGTCAGGCGCTTGGCGCCGTCGCTGTGATGGCCTGCGCCACATGCCACGGCACCCACCGCCTGTCCTATGACGCAAAACAGCTCTTCAACGGCAAAATGGGTTTGAGAGACCTGCTCAGGCATTCATTTTAAGATGAGCGCCCCGGCTACGACCAATCGACAAACAGGCTGATATCGCCGATGAAGCCGCGTGGGTAGTTGTTAATACGCGCTTTGAGGCGGTAGCCTTGCGGCTTGCCGAGTTCTTGCCAAAGATCGTAAAAACTTTTCGCCTTACCTTGCAGCGTTCGCGGCCAATCTTTTTCATTGTTGTTGATGGCGCGCCCGCCATCGAGGCAAAAATCGGAACTGAATTCCATCACTTCGATTTCATATTGGCCTTCTTTGGCCGCATCGACGATCTTCAGTTCAAAGGCATCAAGCTCGCGCTGGTCGAACTTGTATTCCATAAATATTTTTTTTTGCTCTTCGAACTGGGATTGACCGGTGCTTGAGGCCCGTTCGGCCAGCTTTGCTTTTTTAACTTTTGAAATATTCGTATAGCGCCGCAACTGTTCGGCAACAACGACACGTCTAGACATGCAAAAGACCCCCCTATAATGAAATGTGGGCGTTACATTACCAATATATCAGAAAATGCTAATAAAACAAATAAGAGCAGTTTACAGGTCACGTCCCATTATGAATCAAGGGGTGTTGATCACCGCCACGGGCGCGTTTTCGGCGTTCACGTTCACCACTTGGCCCGCGTAACCCGGTATGGCGGCAATGGTTCCCGCGAACGGCGCTTTCAGCGTTGCGCGGTTCAGCTTCCATGCCGCAAGCGTCTGCGCGGCGCGGGCGTTCTCATAAGCGATCATGGCCTTGGCTTGAGCGGTTTCGGCCAACTCAACGTTTTCCGCCGAGGTCGAAAGCGCGTCGAACAGTTCGCGCATTTGGGTGAGACGCAGGTCGGCCAAGTCGAAGATCGTTTTACCGGCCTTCACCGCCGCGTCGGCGGCGCGCTTTTTGGCCTGAAACGGCGTGAGGTCGAGCACCGCTAGTATTTCGCCCTTTTTGACGCTTGCGCCCGCCTGGACCTTGATCTCTGCCACCACGCCGGAGACGGCGAACGACAGAGCGCGATCGGCGGCCCAACTCGTGGCGGGCAGCACGCTTATCAGCGCCGCGATTAGAAGTGTCCTCATGGCGTACCCCACCCTACTTGATTTGCTGGTTCTGTCGTTTGAATTCATCCTGATCGTCCTGGCCAAAACCGGTGCCGGATTTGGGCACGAAGCTGCCGCCGCTTTTCTCCACGAATCCCTGGGCGGCAAGGAAATCAGGCTCGATCCCGCGTCCAGGCCGTTCGCCCAACAACACCGCCATGCGCGCCTGCACCATGCGGTAGGCCCCGGTGGCGCGCACCAGCTCGGCCTCGGCCTGGGTGTGGCCGATCATTGCACTGCCCAAATCGGCGACTCGTTCTTGAGCGTACAGTTGCTGGCGGCGCAACAGATTCTTGGACGTATAGTCGTGCTTGGCCAGCGCCGAAATGACGCGTTGATAGGCGTCGCTCAAATCCATCACCGCAATAAGGGCGCGGCGGCGCAGGTCGCTTTTCTTGGCTTCAAGCTTGGCGTTCATGCGCGATTGCTCCGCCGCCAAACGGGTCTTTTTCGCCGCCGTCGCGCCGCCGTCGAAAATCGGCCACGACAGGCGCGCGCCAACCGCGTAATCGTTACGCCCACGCAGATCGCGAGTGGTGTATCCGGTGTTGGCGAAAGCATCGAGGCTCGGCGTCGCGCCCACGCCGCCGCGACGCAGACCGGCGGCCTCGCTTTGTTTGACCAGCGCCACCACATCCGGATTGCGCTCCAAAACCGCGGCGATAAATTTTTCGCGATTGATTTCCGCGGGCTTGGCTTTCGGCGGTTTGGGCGGAGAAATCAGTTCTTCGGGCAGCGTCTCGCCCATCAGCTCTTCCAAACGCAAGCGATAACCGGCGTTGCGCGACTGTTCGCGGTAATAAATCAAGCGGCGTTGTTCCGCCAGCATCAGCGCCTTGGCCACGTCCACCGGACTGGCGCGCCCAAGGGTCAGGTTTTCCTTGGCCCGGTCCCATTTAATATAGGCCGACGTGTGACTTTCATTGAGGCCGCGCACTTCCAGTTCGGACGCATGCAGATCGTAATACAGCGCCAAGCCTTCCAACAGCACCGTGTTGCGCGCCGACACCAAGGCTTGTTCGGCGGCCTCCGTCTCCCTGCCCGCCGCGTCGCGCGCACTGGCGCGTTTGCCGAAGTCGTAGATCGGTTGAACGACTTCCAGCTTGCCGAAAGTTTCGGCGTTGTCTTCGGGGTACTTCTTGTCGGCGCTGGGACGATAAAGTTCCGCGGTGGCGGACAGCGACAGCGTCGGCATCAAACCGGCATCCGCCTCGGCCAAGCGCGCGCGGGCGATGTCGATGTTGGCGGCCGCCGTGGCGATGGCGTAATCGCCGTTGGTTTGAATACGTTCCAAGACATGGGCCGCGGTGATCACCGTTTCATCCTGAGCCGCAGCCGAAACAGAGCCGAGTCCAAACAACACGGCGGCGTATCCCCAAGCTCTAAGCGCCCCCCGCATCCGTTAATTCTGTTCTTGGATATAGCGGAAAAAGGATTTTCCGGTCTTGTACACACCGTCGACCACGTACTTACCGGCCATCAGGAATTGTTTTTCATCGAGATACCCCGTGGTGCGCAGCGCCGGACTGCCGTCCTTGTCGTAAAACATAAACACCGGCGTGGCGCGCACGCGGATTTTGCGGGCGAATTCGACTTCATTGGCTGGGGTGCCATCCGGCATCACCACATCCAAGTTGCCCTTGATGTTGCTTTCCATCATCACGAAGTGCTTGGAAAAATAATCCATCACCGCCGGTTCCGGGTGCACGCGCGCGCGCATCTTGTCGCAGTAAGGGCAGCCCGCTTGGTGGAAAAACAACACCAGGTTTTTGCCTTCATCCGCAGCTGCGCGGACTTCGCTTTGATAATCGTTGTCGATGCTCTCAGCGCGAAACTCCGCCTGAACCGGCGGCGCTAGAGTCAGCAAAACAAACACAACCAGGGGAGCAAACAAAATCCGCATAACGGGACAATCCTCACACTGAAACAAGCAAATTAAATCACTGACTTAGCATAGCGAAATCACAAAATGACCGCCAGGACAGAAATGTAACGAAGTGTTACAGGCCGGACAAATAAAACCATAAGGAGCTGATTTTATAGAAAAACCGGCCCTCCATTGGGAAGGCCGGTTTTCATCGCGAATCTCACTGGCTCTGTTGATCGATTCTCGTCAATGGCGGGTGAGATTTTCCAATTCGTCTTTTATTCGCAGTTTTTCTTTTTTGAGAGTATGGATTTCAACTTCGTCGGGAAACGGTCGGGCTGTTTCGGTATCAAGCGCCGTTTCCAATTGATTGTGACGCAATTTGAGCGAATCGATCCTGTTCTCCAATGGCATTGGAATTTCTCCCGCAATTTAAAGTGCCTACGAGCAAGAATCTTACGCCCCGGACATTCAAAAAGAAAGCCCCAAGGGATCGTTTAGCTTTTTCATAGGCTTGCAAAAACACCGAGGCGAACGGCTCATCAGTTCCTGTCATTAAGGTGACATTTTGTGATATGGTGATGCGAATTAAGATGGAATACCTATGATAGATAAACCTGATAATCCACGCTCTGAACTTGAACAATTGAAGTCCGAACACCGCGACCTAGACGATGTCATCACGCGCCTTGCCGAGGATTCCGCGCCGGACAGATTGCAATTGCAACGCTTGAAAAAACGCAAACTTCTGATCAAGGATCAGATCGCCAAGCTTGAAAGCGGTTCCATACCCGACATCATCGCCTAAATAGGCTGCACGCAAAAACACTTACGGGAGGCCCGCGCCATAAGCACCGCCAACACCGTCGATTATTATTTTTCCATCGTTTCCCCCTGGACTTATTTGGGCGATGCGCGTTTTCAAGACCTCGCGAAGCGGTTTGGCGCGCGGGTGGTCTATCACCCTCTCAGTTCGCCCGACCTGTTTCCCGCCACCGGGGGGCAGTTGCTCAAGGACCGCGCCCAACACCGCAAGGATTACCGCCTGATTGAGCTTGAACGCTGGCGCAACCACCTCGGCGTGCCCTTGAACGTACAGCCCAAACACTTCCCGGTTCCCGAAGCCCCGGCTTCGAAGCTGATTCTCGCCACCCAAGAGGCCGACCTAGATGCAGGTCCCTTGCTCAGCGCCATTCTCAAAGCCGTGTGGGCGGGCGAGTTGGACGTCAGCGACACGGCGACATTGAAGACACTCACAGATGGCTGCGGCCTGGACGGCTCGGCGCTTTTGCAAGCGTCCTTGGACGAAAGCTTCGACATCGCGTTTTTTGAGACGACGCAAGCAGCCATCGTGCGTGGTGTGTTCGGCTATCCCAGCTACGTCTATAACGATGAATTGTTTTGGGGACAGGACCGCCTGGATTTCCTGGAACGCGCACTCGGCGAAGACTAGGGACAGGACTTATTGTCTATACTTACCCGGCGCGCGCGGCCATGTTGTCTTTGGCGCGCTGAACGACCTCGTCGGCGCTGTCGCCCGCCGCGATCGTCGCGTCGCCGCAACGTGCCTGAATGCCCAACGACTGACCTTGCCACGCAAAGCTGCGGCCACTGAGGATCGACAACAAGCGCGCGGCCTTGGCCTCGCCCTCTTGCAGCGTGTTGCCTGGTAAAATCAGGCCGAAGTCGAAGTTTTCCAGACTGCCGACCACATCTCCGGGTTCAGCCCCTTCGCGCAGCGCGGCGGACGCCTGCATCATCAAGCTTTCCAGTGCGCCGTGGCCGAATTCACCGCGCACCGCGGCGGCGTTGGCGATCTCAATATAAAGAAACGCAAATTCCACCTTTTCCTCTTCCACCCGGCGCACCGCCAAGGCCAAGCGCGCCAGGAACGCACGTCTGCGCATCACATGCAGCATGCGGTCTTTTTCGGCCTGCTCTTCCAAATACGCTTCGTGGCCTTTGGCGCGCGAAAGTTCGGAACGCAGATGATTGATTTCCTCCAACAACGTATCGATGGCGTGGCGGACGTTCTCGGTCATTTCCTCTTTGGGAATGCCGAGCACGCTGACATCGTCATCAATCGCGCCATGACCGTGGCCGCCCGCGGACTCATGCCCGCCATAGCCGCCTTCACCGCCACCATGTTTGCCCTTGCGTTCACGCCTGGCGGCCAGCAGTTCGCGATCCTCTTCCGCCAGCCGGTTGCGCCCTGGACGCACGGAGACGATCGGTGCTGCTGGGCCCACGTTGTCATCAGCCATTGGTATTCTTCCCTCCGATCCCGGGCCCGCCCGGACACCCTTGTTCTGCTTGCCCTGACGCATCCGGGCGCATCCGGGATTCTGAGTGTTAATTTACCACGAATCGCCGCCCCGGTGGAATGACATCTCCCAAATGCAACGACCGGTGCCATAAGGCTTGCCTGAAAAGGCGCGATGCCTATAATTGCCCGCTTTCTCACGGGGCAAGACGCCCGCGCAGGAGCAGACCGTATGACCTCACCGATTGTGGGCATCATCATGGGCAGCCAGTCCGACTGGGACACCATGAAAAACGCCGCCGAGACCCTGGACACACTGGGGGTCGCGTTTGAGACCAAGATCGTCTCCGCCCATCGCACGCCTGAGCGCCTCGTCGCGTACGCCAAATCCGCCAAGGATCGCGGCGTGCAGGTGATCATCGCGGGCGCGGGCGGAGCCGCGCACCTGCCGGGCATGACGGCGGCCATGACCCCCGTGCCGGTGCTGGGCGTGCCCATCGAAAGCAAAGCGCTCAAAGGCATGGACTCGTTGCTGTCCATCGTGCAAATGCCCGGCGGCGTGCCGGTCGGCACATTGGCCATCGGCAAACCCGGTGCGATCAACGCAGGCCTGTTCGCAGCGTCTATCGTGGCGCTCAACGATGCGACGGTCGCCGAAAAACTCGACGCATGGCGCACGGCACAAAGCGCCGCCGTTGCCGAGGAGCCCACAGACTAAAGCCATGACCGACACCAGCACCCCCATCAAACCCGGTTCCACCATCGGCATCATCGGTGGTGGGCAACTGGGCCGCATGACCGCCGTCGCCGCAGCCGAACTGGGTTACCGGGTGCACGTTTTCACGCCCGAGGAAGGCAGCCCCGCCCAGCAGGTGTGCGCCGCCGCCACCGTCGCCGCCTACGACGATCAAGACGCCATCGAAGCGTTCGGTCAATCGGTCGATGTGGTGACGTTCGAATTCGAGAACGTGCCTGCTGAGACGGTTCGTCATCTGGGCAATCTCGCCCCAGTGCGCCCCAGTTGGGAATGCCTGGCCGTTTGTCAGGACCGCATCCGCGAAAAAAGCTTCTGCAACGATCTCGGCATCGAAACCGCGCCGTGGCAAGAGGTGAGCAGCGCTGAAGAACTAAAAGCCGCCATTTCTGAAATCGGCGCGCCTGCGATCCTCAAAACCACCCGTCTGGGCTACGACGGCAAGGGCCAAGTGCGCATCAAGCCGGACACCGACCCCGCCCAGGCTTGGGATGAGCTTGGTGACAACCCGGCGATCTTGGAAGGTTTCGTCGATTTTCGCATGGAAGTCTCGGTCATCACCGCGCGCCGCCCGAACGGCGCGATGGCGTCTTTCGATGTGGTGGAAAACCGCCACAAGGACGGCATTCTCGACGTCACCATCGCGCCCGCCGACATCAGCCAAGAGCTGGCCGCCAAGGCCTGCGCCATCGGCCAGAAAATGGCCGAGGCCATGGACTTGGTGGGGCTATTGGCGGTGGAGCTGTTCGTCACCAAAGACGGCCGGTTGCTGGTCAACGAAATGGCCCCGCGTCCGCACAATTCCGGGCATTGGACCCAGGACGGCTGTAAAACCAGCCAGTTCGAACAGTTCGTGCGCGCCGTTTGCGACCTCCCGCTGGGCATGCCGGAACGCCACAGCGATACGGTGATGACGAACCTTCTCGGCGAGGACGCAACCTTGTGGGAGCAACACCTGTCCGATCCTGAAAACAAGCTGCACCTCTATGGCAAGGCCGAGCCCCGCACCGGACGCAAAATGGGCCACATCAACCGCCTGTATTCCAAAGGCTCTCAACCAAAAGGCTGAGTTCAGGCTTCGGCTTTGACGGGGCTCAAAACGGGGCTGGATTTGCGCTTGTGGGTCGCCAGCCAGATGCCGATGGCGATGGGCACGATGCCGATGAAATCGCCCAACGCCGCGTGCTCCCCCAACAACAACCAGCCGAACATCAAGCCGAACGGCGGCATCAGAAAGTGCAGCGCGCTGGCATCCGAGGCGCTGCCATGGGTGAGTAAATAAAACCACAGCCCCACCGCACCGATGGACACCGCGAACACGATGTAGGCCATCACGAACACATAATCGGCGCCGAACACGATTTGGCTGACGTCTTCCGTCACCAGCCCGAGCGACAACAGCAACGCACCGGCGCTGAGAAATTGCCCGCCGACGGTGAGTGAAAGCGGCGCATCGGTGTTCCATTTCTTGAACAAAATCGAGCCGACAACCACCGATGTCAGCGACACCGCCATAATCAGAATACCGCCGACATCCTCGCCGCTCACCGTGATGCGGCTGCTCAAGACGATCACCACGCCCAGTATGCCCAACGCAAGTCCCGCGCCCCGGCGCACAGACATGCGCTCGCCCAGCACCGGCACCGCCAGCATGGCGATGAAGATCGGGTTCATGGAAATAATCACCGCCGCCAACGCTGACGACACCTCACCCATGGCGATCCAGGCCAGCCCTTGATATCCTGCTTGATTGATCACCCCCAGAACCGCCAGCTTGGCCCAGCCCATGGCGCCGAGCGGACGGTAACGCCCGCTGATCAAGGCAAAGCCCACCAAGAACATCCCGGAGATTAAAAATCGCACGCCCAAAAACAATTGCGGCGGGCTCACCTGTAAGGCGATTTTGCCGACCGCGAAGGCGGAACTCCACAGCAGCACGAACACGGCGACGGTGGAAAAATAGGTGAGTTTATTGTCGCGAATGGGCACGGCGGCGGCTCCTCATCAACTCTAACGTGGAGCGACTTTACAACGACCGTTTAACATATAAAAATTAAATGTTATAGTATTTCATATTTGATTTTTGGATGAATTGAAATGAAGCTCGAATTGCTCAAGGCTTTTGTCGCCGTGGCGGAAACCGGCGGCATCACCAAGGCCGAAAGCCGCATTCACCGCACCCAATCAACCATCAGCCAGCAAATCGCCCGGCTGGAAAGTGACCTCAGCACCGCCCTGTTCGACCGCAGCAAACGCACCGTGCAATTGACCGAGCGTGGCCGCCAGTATCTGGACTACGCCCGACGTATTCTCGCATTGGACCAGGAATCGCGCGCCTTGATCCATGACCAGGATCGTTTCCATGTGGTGCGCATCGGCATTTCGGACAATTACACCCGCATGGATTGGGCGGATCGCCTGTTTGCGTTTAACAAAGCCAACCCCAACGTGCGCACAGCGCTCAAAACGGACCAAAGCCGCGTGCTGCAAGCTCATATGGATGAGGGGCACCTTGATATCACCATCAGTAACGAGCTGAATGAGCCCACGGACGCTCTCACCTATCGCCCATCCCCGCTGAAATGGTTCATCGCCGAAGGGGCCGACATTCATCTTGAGCACCCGTTGCCGCTTATCCTTTACCCACCGGGCTGCGCGTATCGCACCCGCGCCCTGACGGCCTTGGAAAGCGCCGGCATCCCCTGGCGCATCGCGTTCGAAACCCCGGACTGGCAGAGCATTCGCACCGCCGCGGAAAAAGGATTGGGCGTTGCGCTGCTCGACAATCAGGATGGCATGAAAAATATTCGCGCCCTTCAGCCTTCGGATGGCCTGCCCATGGTCGAGCCGGTGTACCTGACCTTGCGCATCCGCCCCGGCACGGAAAACGACAGTCCGACCCAAGCGCTGGCGGAAACCTTGACCACACTGGTGGGAAAAGCGCCCACCCCTCTTAAGCGAAGAGTGCCGTGTTGAGAAGATCAAGGGACCTGCTACACTTACTGTATTGGGATTTCAATGTTCATCTTCTGTATGTGTTCATTCTGTACGTGTTCATTCGGGGCAATTGAGACAAACGATGGGCAAACCAGCTAGCGGATCAACGCAAAAATCCAGTTCCGTACCAACGGAACAACGTCAATGGGACCGCCAGGAATACCAAACCGGCATGATCCTGGTTCTGGAAGGCGGGCGCACATACGAGGGCCAAACCCTCAACGTCAGTCCCGGCGGTATTTTTCTCAACATCCAGCCGCCATTCGATCCAATCTCGCCCAGGGAAGCCGCCCAGCTTCACATTTCCCCGCACAAAGGCAGTCCTTATTTTCCTTGCACCGTCTGCCGAGTGGGCGAAGACGGCGTGGGACTGGAGTTTGCATCGGACCAGGCGACCTTTGGCGCATATATTTCCCACGACATGCTGTTGAACCTGATCGGCAAAATCAACAACGCGTTCGCTTATTCCCTGGATTTGAAAACGACCATTGAAACATCTGTCGATGAAATCAAAAAGCACCTTCAGGCTGAGGGCTCGTCACTTTTTCTGTTGAACCCGGAGCGCGACAGCGTGATCTGCTCCGCCTGCTCAGGCCCCGTGGACATCAGCGGCTTGATCGTCTCCATCGACGAAGGCATCGTCGGACGCACGGTTCGCGAGCGGAGCCCCCAAACCGTGCACAATGTCTCAGGCGATCCTTTTTTCACCAAGGCCATCGACCAGCTTACGGGCTTCGAAACGGTGTCTTTGTTGTGCGCACCGATGGTGATCCACGGCGAGGTTCTGGGTGCCTTGGAAGTCGTCAACAAACGGGGCACCGGTTTTTTCACCAAATCCGACGAGGTGACCCTGATGGCTTTGGCGTCATCGACGGCGCTGGCGATCCACAACGCCCGCCAAGCCACCGACGTGATCGAAAAGGAGGCTAAAATTAGGGCGTCCGACATGAACTACGCGTTCATTTCCTCCTTGAACCACAAGCTCCACACGCCGCTGAATTCGGTGTTGGGCTTTGCGCAGTTGCTTGAGACCGATGAGACCGTCATGGCGTCGAGCTTGGGTAAGGACGCCGTTCACCAAATTATTTCCGCCGGGCAAAATCTGATGAACGTCGTCGACGCCATCCTCACATTCGCCGAGCTTGAAAGCGGAAAGATCACGTTGAACATTTCCCCCCTGCCGCCGTTAGATACGTATGAGGCATGCCTCGAAGCGGCGCAAGAGGCCGCTCGACACCGTCAGATCTCAATCCGTGACGATGGCGTGGATACCGCCACATTCAATATGATCATGGCGGACGGTGTTCATTTCAAACAAGTCATGATGCATATTTTCAACCATGCGGTTTGCTCAAGCCCTGAGCACGGGACCGTAACGCTGTCGAGCTCCGTCACGGACGCGCTGTTGCGTTTTAGTGTCATATTCGAAAATCAATGCCCCGACATTCCCAATATCGCCGTGCCCTTCACCCCAAAAAGCAAATGCGGCGAAATGGAACTGAGTACGGCCTGCACCGGTCTGGAACTGGCCATAACGAATAAATTGGTTGAGCTCATGAACGGCGAAATTGAAATGCAAAAACAAGACGGCGACAACATGCGCATCTGGTTTCAGTTCCCCGTCGCTTAAGCCGCCCCCCACTACGCGCGCCCGATGACGCCGCTGTAGGCTGCGGCCGTACTGGCGCGATTGAGGCTTTTTTCGATGTCGTTGGCGGAAATACGCCGTTCCTTCACCGCTTCGAGCAGTTCGATTTCAACCGCTTGGGTTTTGTCCAAGTGCAGCGACACCGCGTGACGAATGAAATCCTTGGTTTGGCGGTCGACGCCCGCGTTCGCCAATGCATTTGAGATCAACTCGCGTCTCACCAACGGTGGAAAGCGCAGCACTTCAATGGCCACCAGCTTTTTCACTTGAAGCGGGATCAGCGGCGTGGCGAAGATACGGTCCAGGCAATAACTGTAAATGCCGAAGTCCAATCGCCCTGCGACCGTCTTGGTGAAATCCACGAAATCGTCGATGAAGGTGCCGCTGGACACTCGCCCCTCAATCATCTCGCGCACCACGTCTAGAAACTTGCGATAACGGGTGCGCGCCGGGTTGAGATCGTCACTGAGCACCGCTTCCAAATCGCGGATGCGGTGTTCACGAAAGCCCGATTGCAGCACCGCCGCCGCGCCTTCGCGCACCTGCGAAGACAACGTTTGCTTTTCGATCAACTCGAACAGCTCTTCAAAGGCTTCACGGCGCGCATCGTCCATGCTGGCGGCGCGATGCGCCAGCGGTAACAGCGCAGCGCGCGCCACCAGTTCGTCCTTAGAACAAATCGACGCCATCGCTTGGGCGTCTTTGGGAATGTGCAGAGTACTTGAGGCAAAATCGTCTGTGATCAGGAAGCGCCCGTTGCCTTGGAACGTCAAGTAACGCCCCAGACGCGAACAGGTCACGAAGTGATCTGCCATGCCGACGCCCTTCAGGGCGTTTGTTTGCCCAGGTGTCTGAGAAACGTGAGCGTTTGCCGTCATGGATGACTTCCCTATTTTTGTGTCAGGGACGCATTTGCAGGTCGCTGTTGAATTTTGAAAACGGTCCGCCCTTCATCAAATTGCCGAGCGCATTCATCATTTTGGCCTTCATCGGCGGAATTTTCAGCACATCGTCGATACGCCGCGCCAGAAAATCCCAAGTGTCTTCACAATTTTCCGACTGGTCGTTCAGCCAATACAGCACCGTCGGGCCGTAAACGGCGGCGAGCAAACCGCGCTTGGTGTAGTAATTGAAATCCGCCGAACGGTCCCCCGCCATGTACCAGATGTGATCCACCGTGGTGTGGGTGATGTGCGCCATCAACCCCGCGTGCAGCGGGTTCGCCAGAACGCCGAGACCGGCGCGCACGGCTTCGCGGTGCGGGCCTAAGAATTCCAGCCGCGCGCGCACGCCGAAAATCACCCGGTCGCGCACCCTCATGGCGTCCAGATCGGCGTTCTCCATGGCTTTGATCATTTCACGATCGGAAATGGTGGCGAATTGGGCGATGGCGTCCACGGCCCCTTCGGGAAACAGGCGCTTGGCGGTCTTGGCATCGAAACCGACGTCCTCCGCCCCCGCGGCCAGCGCGGCTTCGCCCCATCCGTCAAACGCCACATGCGGGGCGGCGGCCAGGACGATGGCGTCCTTTTTTTCATCGCGGGACATCTTTTGGGCTGCGCTCATGGTCATGCGTTCCTGATTAATTTTCGCTTTCCGCCCCGCCATCGGGCGCTTGGCGGGTCAACTCCTCTGTAAAGCCGAAACGGTCCATATCCTCGATCCGGTAAGGGTACAATATGCCGTCCAGGTGGTCGCACTCATGCTGTACCACGCGGGCGTGAAAGCCCTTGGCCTCACGCTCGAAGCGCTGCCCTTCAAGATCATACGCCGAATAACGAATGTGGGTAAAGCGTCCCACCTCACCCATCATCCCGGGGATCGACAGGCACCCTTCCCAGCCGGGCGCGGTTTCGGCGCTGACAGCCTCGATTTCCGGGTTGATCAGCACCGTCAGGGGGACGCCGCCCTGTTCATCGCCGTCCTCGGCTTTGGCGCGTTCGGGATATACCTTGAAGATCACAAGGCGCAACGGTACGTGGACCTGCGGCGCGGCCAAGCCGGTGCCACTGGCGTCGTGCATGGTTTCGATCATGTCCTCGACCAATTGGGCGATTTCCGGCGCTGTCGGGTCTTCGACAGGCTCGGCTTGGGTTTTCAATATCGGGTGGCCCATGTGGGCGATTTTCAATATAGCCATACTTTATTTTGTCCCTCAAGCGTCGGGCGCTCGCCTGCGGCTCCCTTGCCTTACCCGCAAAGCGGGCTCGGATAGAATACTGGTAAAATCAGCTTCGACTTCACATATAACCACGCGTGTGCTAGAACACGCGCTGTTCCGCCCACTGTGGTGCGGAAACGGTCGGAAATCAAGGCTCAGGCTCGGATTTCTGCTGAACCCAAACTTGAAAGGATGTGATTAACGTGCAAGTTGTCGTCCGCGATAACAACGTTGATCAGGCGCTGAAAGTGCTGAAGAAAAAGATGCAGCGGGAAGGTATTTTCCGCGAGCTGAAACTTCGCAAGCACTTTGAAAAGCCCTCCGAAAAGCGCGCACGCGAAAAGGCCGAGGCCGTATCGCGTGCTCGTAAAATGGAGCGCAAGCGCCTGGAACGTGAAGGTTTCTAGCCCGTAAGGGTGGGAACCCTAAAGTTCCGAAACGAAAGGCCCGCCGTATGGCGGGTTTTTTGTTGACCAAATGAGTTAATCTTCAAATGCCCTGGAACACCATATCGAGGGCGTTGGAGATGTCCATATCCCGATCCGCAAGCGACAGCATCGGCACGGCGAGGATGGAACGCGGCACCGCCGCCAAAAACTGCGTCACCATCACCACCTGTTGACCTTCAATCTCAAAAACCGGATTGAGACGGTCTGCGGGCAATGGAGCCTGCGCAGCTCTCATCAACGGTGCAACCACACGGGTATTGAGGTGCCCCAACAGGTTGGCCTGTACGTCCAGCAAATATCCGCCCCCGTCAGGATTGGCGTACACATCAAAGCGCGCCATCAAAATTGCCTGTGTTTTTGCAACGGCAAGCCATGCGTTTCGACATAAGCGTTGGAACTGTCCAGCGCGGACTTGTTGCGCGCGATCCATTGTTCCTCACGCTTAGCCTTAATGGTTTGGGCGATGCCGTACTCCGCAGCTTGCGACAAATTTACGCCAAGCCCCTTGGCCTCCGCCAACAAATCTCGACGAATACTCACATTGGTCGCCCGTTTCGGGGCGCGCGTCGATTTCAGAACGCTCATAACGTCAACCTCACACAAATGATGTGTAATTGTATGCGCATATATATGCGCATACAAGACGGTATCGACGGCAAAAACGGATTTTCCCCTGTACGCGTCACCCCGCGCTTATCCGACCGCACTTGCATCTTGCGCCTCAATAAGAGAGAAAGGCGCACGGCTCAAAAACACCGTCTTTTTTTCTGGAGACTGACCACCATGACCGCGCTGCCCACATGCCCCAAATGCAATGAGGACTACACCTATGAGGACGGCGCCATGCTGGTGTGCCCGATGTGTGCGCACGAATGGCCCAAGGATGGCGCGCCAGCAGACGAAGGTGCGGCGGTTACCAAGGACGCCGTTGGCAACGTGCTCAGCGATGGAGACACCGTGGTGGTTATCAAGGACCTCAAGGTCAAAGGGACTTCATCGGTGGTCAAGGTCGGCACCAAGGTGAAGGGCATCCGCCTGGTGGACGGCGACCACGATATCGACTGCAAAATTCCAGGGATCGGCCCGATGGGCCTCAAGTCGGAGTTCGTCAAAAAGGCGTAACGCGCATGCCCCGCCTTTGGGCCTATGCCTCGGGCTTGCGCGCTTTGCGCACCGTGCGCCAAGCTGGGAACGCGGTGGTGAAGGTCGAGCCGACGCCGACTTCACTGACCAGATGAATTTCGGCGTCGTGACGTTCGGCGAGTTCCTTGACGATGGCAAGTCCCAGTCCAACCCCTTCACGGCCTTGCCAGTTTTCGTCCTGCATCACCCGTTCGAATGGCGAAAAAACGCCCTCTTGTTGATCCTTGGGGATACCCAGCCCCGTATCACAGACCTTGACCACGATCCCCACGGACGCATTCAACGTCGCTTCCACCCAAACCCGCCCACCGGCAACATTGTATTTCACCGCATTGGCGCACAGATTGGTGAACAGGCGATACAACTTGCTCTCGTCGCCAAGCAGAACCAAGTCTTGGTGGATATTGTGGCTCAGTTGAACGTTGTTATCATCGGCCGAGGGGCGCAAGGCGATAAGGATCTCATCCACCAATTTCGCCAGAGGAACCGGCTGTTCCTTCAAAGGCACGTTGTCCTGGGCTTCTTGAAACAGCGCCATGACATCGTTGACGATGTCCAAAACCCGCGCCCCCGCCATTTCAATCAGGGCGTGGCCCTCGCGGACTTGCACAAGTTTATCGTCGGGATAGGTCTGGCAAGCCTGAGCATAACCGATGATGGTGGTTAGCGGCGAGCGCAGATCGTGAAATAACTGGCTGCTTTTCAACACCCCGGGCGTGCAGCCCAATGCATTCTGATCCATTTCCTGCTCTTGGGAAATATTGATGTGCAGCACCACCACGTGCTTGCCATGACGAAAGGCGACACATTTGAACCAGCGTTTTTCGGTGGGGGCATGACACGGGTACGTGATCTCGAACATCTCACGCGCGCCCTGCAAAATTTCCCTCAGACCCACAGCCGTCGCCAAGGATTGAGCCCGCTCAACACCGATCACGCTGTTACATATCGCTATGTAATCGACACCAATAAAACCGCCCCCGCGATAGTTATTTTGCCGTGCAAAATCGTCCCACGATTGATTGGTGAAAACGATTTTACCGCCTTCATCTAAAATCACTGCGGCACTGGGCGCCAACCCCAGATCGATAAACCAGTTGTTTTGCGACGCCACCATGGACCTCTTTAATGCACTGAAACCGCAGTTTCATGAAATATCCACAAACAATCCTAGCTATACTTTGTGACACCTCCATGATTTTTCAAGATCATCGCGTATCGCGCGCATTCGGGACAAACAAAAACGGCAGCCCTTCTAAGAGCCGCCGTTTTGCGTTGCGATGATGACGGAAGATCAGTGCCCCAGCGCCTGAACGATTTCTTCAGTCATCTTCTTGGCGTCGCCGAACAGCATCATGGTGTTGTCGGCGAAGAACAAGGAGTTGTCGACGCCTGCGTAGCCGGAGCTCATGGAGCGTTTGAGGAACAACACCGAACCGGCTTTTTCCACATCCAAAATCGGCATGCCGTAGATCGGGCTTGCCGGATCGGTCTTGGCCGCAGGGTTGGTGACGTCGTTGGCGCCGATGACGAAGGCCACGTCGGCGGATGCGAACTCGTTGTTGATTTCTTCCAGCTCGAACACCTCGTCATAAGGCACGTTGGCTTCGGCCAGAAGCACGTTCATGTGCCCCGGCATACGACCCGCGACAGGGTGAATGGCATACGCCACGTCCACGCCTTCGGCTTTGAGCAGGTCGCCCATTTCACGCAAAGCATGCTGGGCTTGCGCCACCGCCATGCCGTAACCGGGAACGATGATCACCTTGGACGCGTTGCCCATGATGAACGCCGCGTCGTCGGCCGATCCGGACTTGACTGAACCGCCATGCGCCGCGGCAGCCGCCGCGACGCCGGTGTCGGAGCCGAAACCGCCCAACAACACGTTCCAAATGGAGCGGTTCATGCCTTTGCACATGATGTAGCTCAAGATTGCACCCGATGAGCCCACCAGCGCGCCGGTGACGATCAACAGCGGGTTGCCCAGGGTGAAGCCGATGCCCGCCGCCGCCCAGCCCGAGTACGAGTTGAGCATGGAGACCACAACCGGCATATCCGCGCCGCCGATGGGGATGATGATCAAAAAGCCGATCAAGAAGGCCAGCGCAACCAAGGCCCAGTACGCGCTGTAGTGTTCCGTCGTGGCGAACACGAAGAACAGTCCCACCATGGTCAAGCCGAGCAGTGCATTCAGCGGGTGCTGGAACTTAAACGTGATCGGCGCGCCGGACATGACGCCTTGCAACTTGGCGAAGGCGATGACGGAGCCCGAAAACGTGATTGCGCCGATCGCCGTGCCGAGGCCCATTTCAATCAGGCTTGCGGGCGCAACGTGCCCCGGCATGCCGAGACCGTAGGCCGTCGGGTTGTAAAGCGCCGCGGTGGCGACGAACACGGCCGCCAGACCGACCAGCGAGTGAAACGCCGCGACCAATTGAGGCAGCGCCGTCATTTCGATCTTCATCGCCACAACCGCGCCGATGGAACCGCCGATCAGCAGACCGACGATGATCATCGGGTAACTGACCACGTCGGGATTGACCAAGGTGGTCACGATGGCGATCACCATGCCGAGCATGCCGAGCATGTTGCCGCGCCGAGAACTTTCCGGATGGGACAGACCGCGCAGCGCCAAGATGAAGCAGACGGAGGCAATCAAATACGCAAAAGCGCTCATGTTTTCAGACATCTATGCGCCCCCCTATTTCTTTTTCTTCTTGAACATCTGGAGCATGCGCTGGGTCACGATGAAACCGCCGAAAATATTCACGGAGGCCAAAGTCACGGCAACGAAGCCCATGATCTTCGAGAAGTTCATGTCCGCGGGACCCGCGGCGATCAATGCGCCGACGATGATCACCGACGAGATGGCGTTGGTGACGCCCATCAGGGGCGAGTGCAATGCGGGCGTCACGCTCCACACCACGAAGTAGCCGACGAAGCACGCCAGCACGAAAACCGTAAACAGGGCGACGAAGGAAAAACCTTCCGCCGAGCCACCGCCCGAAACGGTCAGATGAGCGGCATTGCCGGCCAGATGCGCCGCTTGTCCTGCAAGATCGGCCGCACCTTCGGCCAGCTTGCGCGCTTGTTCTGTAATCGAAGCCGCGTCCATGACTTAGCTCCCCTCTTTCAGCATCGGATGAACCACCGCGCCGTCCTTGCACACGCAGGTGCCGGACACGGTTTCGTCATCGAAATCGAAGTTGATGGTTTTGGCTTCCTTGTCCACATGCGGGCTGAGGAAGTTGAACAGGTTCTTGGCGAACAGTTGGCTCGCGTCCTTGGGCAGGCGTCCGGGCACGTTGTCGTGGCCGACAATGTGCACGCCGTTTCTGGACTTCACAACCTTGCCCAGCTTGGAACCTTCGACGTTGCCGCCTGCCTCCACCGCCAAATCAACGATCACCGAACCCGCCTTCATGCTCGCGACCATCTCCTTGGTCACCAAAATCGGCGCGGTGCGGCCCGGAATCAGAGCCGTGGTGATGACGATGTCTTGCTTTTTGATGTGCTCGGACACCACCGCTTTTTGCTTGTCGAAGTATTCCGGCGGCATCTGCTTGGCGTAGCCGCCTTCGGTTTCAGCGTCCTTTTCCATCTCTTCATCGACGGTGAGGAACTTGCCCCCTAGGCTTTCGACCTGTTCGCGGGTCGCCGGGCGCACGTCGGTGGCGGTGACCACCGCGCCTAAACGTTTGGCCGTGGCGATGGCTTGCAAGCCCGCGACGCCGACGCCCATGATAAAGGCCTTGGCGGGGGCAATGGTGCCTGCTGCCGTCATCATCATCGGCATGGCTGAGCCGTATTCGCTGGCCGCATCCAAGACGGCCTTGTAACCGGCCAAGTTGGATTGGCTGGACAGGATGTCCATGCTCTGCGCGCGCGAGATGCGCGGCATCAACTCCATGGCGAAGGCCGTGACGCCGGATTTCGCCATGGCCTCCATCTCCGCCTTTTCGCTCAACGCCGACATGTGCGCGCACACGGCCGCGCCCTTTTTCATCAGCTTAAGCTCGTCCGCGCCCGGGCGCTGAATTTTCAGCACCACATCGGCGTCTTTCAACGCCTCAGCGCCATCTTTGGCGATGCTTGCGCCAGCGTCCTTGAAATCATTGTCGGTCATGGAAGAGGCCGCGCCTGCGCCCTTTTCCACCGTAACGTCGAAGCCGAAGCCGACAAGCTTCTTCACCACCTCGACCGACGCGGCAACGCGCGTCTCACCGGGATGGAGCTCCTTGGGAATTGCGATTTTCATGATGAACCGTTTTAACCTGGGAAGACCCTATGAAACTTAGTCATTTTTTATGCCCCCTTGTGTGCGGTTACACAAGCATTGCATTGCAAAAAACGAAAAAACATCGAAATTCATACAATTTTTGATTGTAGTGCGTTGCTGTATAACACGACTTGTGAGTGTGACGCGAGGAGAAACAAAAAGAATTGCGTTAAATTTGGCTGCCGGGAGCCGACTTTCAAGGGGGCATCGGATTTTTTAAGGTTTGGGCGTAGCCGCCTTGGCGCGCGCGCCGGTCTTGATTATGATTTCGGTTATGATCTTGTCACGCTTTAAATCCATAACGCTCGGTCTCACCCTCTCGGTCGGGCTTTTTACCTTCACCGGCGAAGCCACGGCTGCACAAAGTGCAGACGGGCATGGCGTGTATTTACGCTATGAAGCCAACTGGGGCGGCATACACGTTGCGGATTTTACGCTGTCTTTGCTCACTGATCGAAGAGCCAATGGTGAGAATACGTATGAAAACCGCTTTCACCTCGAAACCCGGGGTCTGACCCGCTATTTCACCAACATGGGGGTCGAGGCCAAGAGCGAGGGGCGTATCCTTTCCCCGCCCGCACCCATGAACAACGCATCATCCTTTGAAAATGGGGCGACCGCACCGCAGGCGGAAACGTATTTGAGCAGCCATTACCGTACCGAATACACCAACAAGAAGCATTTCCGCTGGGTCGATATCACCTTTAACGAGGCCCCCGAACCCGCAAAAGCGGTTACCGGCACGGCCCCGATCCCAGGGCGTGAAGCCAATTGGAATCCGAAGGAAAAAGGGCCCGAACTGCTGGAGCGCGTCGCCCCCGAACAGCGCATCGGCGTGAACGATCCCATCACCTTGGTTCCGCAGATCATCGCCGTGGTGCGCGCGCACATGTCCGGCGGGCCGAAATCGGGGGTGGTCAAAGGCTTCGACGGGCGCAGGCGCTTCGATATGCACATTACCTACCTTGGCCCCGCGTCCCGCACCGTGGGCCGGACTCGCCACGAAACCTACCGCGTGCGCGTCGCCCCGCACCCGGTGGCCGGCTTTAAAAAACGCCATAAGGTGTTGTGGAACGGCGCCGCGTACGATTTTTACCTCAGCCGCGACGGCAAATTCCTGCCGCTGCAAATCGTGCCGGTCAAGCACGGCCCGATCTTGACGTTGGTGAAAGAATGCCCAACCGAGTGCGAGTTGAAGGCCGAAGAAGAGTGATTTTGTGAAAGCCGTCTAACCGACCGCCGCTTGGGCCTGTTCGCGCTGGGCGACCGCTTCCTTGTAGGCCTTGAAATTGTCGCGGATGCCGTCCAAACGGTCCGCCGTGCCGTCGCCGAACATGAAATCCAACTTGATGCTTTCCTCATCGTCCCACAAGGCGCGGAATAAGTCCGAAAACAGCGCCGTGAACAACAACTGAAAGTGCTTATCCTCGAACAAAAAGCCGGACTGGCGCTCGGTCACGTTGTTGAGGATGGAAATAAAATTGCGTTTCGCCCAGTCGAAGTCTTCGAACTTCAGCAAAATGCGGATCAGGATGTTGTAGGCGAAACGCTTGTGACGGTCGTTTTCGCCGATCATCTTCCAGATCTCGCCATCGTCGTCGGTGCGGAATTGGCTCAGCAGTTCCTGCGCCTCGATGTTGAGTTCGCTGTACAACACCTCACCCAGCAACTTCGTCAGATAATTGTCGAAGCCCATCACAACTTCACGCGGAAAAACAGGGTGATACGGGTCCGCGAACAGATGCGAGAAACGCCCCGCGATCAAGCGCAGCAAAAATTTAGAGCGATTGCCCGATTCCTGTTCAGGCGGTTGCGAACCGGCTGCGTCGGCCGCAGCGGGACCGGCGGCGGCGGAAATGAGCATATCGTTGCGGACTTTTTCCGCCACCTCATTGCCGTGATTGAGCAAATTGGTGCGGATCACCACCTCGATCTCGCGCACCAATTCCTTGATGTCTTCGTCGAGTTTGGCGGTTTTTTTATCCCGCGTGAGCAGGCTGTTGGACACCATCAGGTCCAAAACGGACCGGATGATGGTCTTGGTCGCCGCCGTCGAGCGGTGCGCCACCTGCATGGTGCCACCAGTATCATTGGGGTTGTCGTCCGGTTCGATCATACGCGAAATCCGCTGGGCTCCACTGCTGTAGATCATACTCATCGCCGGGAATCGCCCCGGAAACGCATCTTCATACTTAACACATTTCCCTCTAAAAGTTCACTAAGGGACTGCACATACGTATTTATCTAAGTATTTTAGCTCACCGCTTCCAGTTCATCGATAAAGCCGGAAATCACGCCGAGCCCCCGTTTCCAGAAATCGGGGTCGCCGGCGTCCAAGCCGAACGGCGCGAGCAGCTCTTTATGACGTTTGGTGCCGCCTGCGGCCAGCATGTCCAAGTATTTCCGCTGAAAGCCTTGATCCACGCCCCCATTTGCGAACACGTCGTAGAGCGAATTCACCAAGCAATCGCCGAACGCATACGCATATACGTAGAACGGCGTGTGCACAAAGTGCGGGATGTAGGCCCAGTAATTGCGGTAGTCGTCGTCGAAACGGATCGCCGGGCCCAGGCTTTCGCGCTGCACCTCAATCCAGATGTCGCCCAGACGTTCGACCGAAATTTCGCCTGATTTGCGCTCATCGTGCACGCGACGCTCGAATTCGTGAAACGCGATCTGGCGCACCACGGTGTTGAGCATATCCTCAACCTTGCCCGCCAACAAAATCCGGCGGCGTGCCGGGTCCGTCTCATTGTCCACCATCTTGCGAAACGTCAGCATTTCACCGAACACCGACGCCGTTTCCGCCGTGGTCAGCGGTGTGTCGGACATCAGCGCGCCTTGATCGGCGGCCAGAACTTGGTGCACACCGTGGCCCAATTCGTGGGCCAAGGTCATCACATCGCGAGCCTTGCCGTGAAAATTCATCAAGATGTAAGGGTGTGCGCTGGGCACCACGGGATGGGAAAACGCGCCGCTGTCCTTGCCTTCACGGGGCGCGGCATCGATCCAGTTTTCGTCGAAAAAGCGCTGCGCCACGTTCGCCATGGTGGGTTCAAACGCGCCATAAGCGTCCAGGACCAAGGATCTGGCCTCGCTCCATTCGAACTTGGCGGCAGCGTCGTCAGGCAGTGGCGCGTTGCGGTCCCAATAATCCAATACGTCTTGGCCGAACCAGTTCGCCTTGAGCGCATAGTAGCGGTGCGACAGGTTTTTGAATTGATCGCGCACGCTGGACACCAGCGCATCGACGACTTCGTCTTCGACTTGGTTGGACAGATTGCGCTCCGACACCGGGCGCGGATAGTGGCGCCAGCGGTCTTCGATATCCTTGTCTTTCGCCAGCGTGTTGGTGATCAACGCCAGCAGCCGCACGTTTTCGCCCAACACCTTGCCAAAGCCCCGCGCCGCGGCCTTGCGCTTGGCCCCATCCTTGTCGCTCAGCAAATTCAGCACTTCAGATTGGGTCAAGCCCTCACCCACGCCTTCGACGTCGAAACGCATGTCGGAGAAAGTTTCTTCAAACAGACGCACCCACGCGGCGTGTCCTGTAACGGACTTTTCCAACAACAGCTTTTCCATGTCGTCGGAAAGCTGGTGGTCGCGAAATTGGCGCACTTCGCGCAGCCACGGCCGGTAGCGCGCGGCGGCTTCGTCGCTCATCTTGGCGTCCAACGCCTCATCATCGAGCCGGTTGATTTCCAACGTGAAAAATAAAGTATCGGCAGAAATGTCGGTGACGCGTTCTTGCAAGGTTTGGTAAAAGCGCCCCACCAGGGCATCGCCGGTGCTGACCGAAAACAGCAGCTGGCCGTAGCTCATGGCCTTGTGCAGAATTTCCAAGATGCCCTCATATTCGCCGATGGCCTTCGCAAACGCCGTACCGCCGATGTCCGGCAATTTTCCCGCGTAAGCGCCCGAAAAGGCTTTGGCGCGGCTCGCCGCTTCGCTCAAATCGGCGTCGAGACGAGGGTCCTCCGGATTGTCATAAAGATGCGATAAATTCCAATTCGGAAGCTCTGCGGTTTGCGCCATGTTTTCCTCCCCATGCTGGGCCATCTTGACCGGGTATCAGATATAGGGTTGGAATGAGGCGGAGCACAATACGCAATGTGGGGACAATGACTGATGAGTGCACACAATTGGCCCAATCTGGTCGCTATGTTTTTCGATCAAGCGGAAAAACATGGCGAACACCCTTTTTTATGGGCCAAGCATAACGGAAAATTCCGCCCGTTGACCTGGCGCGAAGTGGCCGTGCAAGTGAGCGAACTCGCCCGCGGGCTGCAAGCGCTGGGCGTTAAAAACGGCGAACGCGTCGTTCTCGTCTCCGAAAACCGTCCCAAGTGGTTGATCGCGGATCTGGCGATCATGGCGGCGGGGGGCATCACCGTGCCCGCCTACACCACCAACACCGTGGACGACCATCGCCATATCATTGGCCACTCCCAAGCCGTGGGCATGATCATTTCGACACCCAAGCTGGCGGAAAAAGCGCTGCAAGCGGCGCACCGCTCCGATCTCACCCGCTTTGCAGTGATGATGGAAGAGGTCGATCTGCAACAAGAGCTCAACGTCGAAGTCTTGAGCTGGCAGGCGGCGCTCAATCGCGCCTCCAATTCGCACGGCAACATCGTCGAACAAGCCCAAAGCTTTCAGAAAACCGACACCGCGTGCATCATCTACACATCCGGCACCGGCGGCACACCCAAGGGCGTGATGCAGAGCCACGCGGCGATTTTTCACAATCTGGTCGGCGCCACCGACGTTTTGGAGAAACTGGGCCTCATCGACGAGGTGTTCTTGTCTTTTTTGCCGTTGTCGCACAGCTACGAACACACGGCCGGGCAGTTCTGGCCGATGTCCTTGGGCGCGCAAATTTATTATGCCGAGGGCGCGGACCAATTGCTCAGCAACATGGCCGAAGTCCGCCCCACGATCATGATGGCGGTGCCACGCCTGTATGAAATGATGCACATGCGCATCAGCCGAGGTGTGAAAAAACAAGGCGGCAAGAAGGAAAAGCTGTTCGACAAAACCGTGGCGCTGGGCAAAAAGGCGTTCGAAGCTCCACACGACTTGACGTGGGTGGAAAAGCTGCAAAATGCGGCACTGGAACGCCTGGTGCGCAACAAAGTTCGCCAGCGCTTCGGCGGTCGGCTCAAGGCGTTCGTGTCGGGCGGCGCGCCGCTGAACCCCGATATCGGGCTGTTTTTCACCGCGTTGGGCATGCGCATCCTGCAAGGTTACGGTCAAACCGAGTGCGGCCCGGTGCTGTGCGTCAACGTGCCGGGAAATGTGAAAATGAACGGCTCCGGTCCGATTTTTCCCAACACCGAAGTGCGCATCGCCGACGACGGCGAGATTCTCATCCGCGGCGATTTGGTGATGAGCGGCTATTGGCGTGACGAAGAAACGACGCACAACACCATCGTCGATGGCTGGCTGCACACCGGCGATATCGGCTTGATCGACGAAGACGGACACCTGCGCATCACGGACCGCAAGAAAGATATCATCGTCAATTCCGGCGGCGACAACGTGGCGCCGCAGCGCGTCGAGGGCATCTTGACGTTGGCGCCGGAAATCGCCCAGGCCATGGTCTACGGCGATAAGCGCCCGCATCTGGTGGGGCTTTTGGTGCCGGATGCGGATTGGCTCATGGACTGGGCCAAAACCAACGATAAGCCCCGCGAACTGGCTCAACTGGCGGACGACGCCGACCTGCACCGTGTGCTTAGTGAGGCCGTGACGCGGGTCAACGCTCAGCTTTCCAACATCGAAAAAGTGCGCCGGTTCATCATCGCGAAAGAGCCGTTCGGCATCGACAACGCGCAAATGACGCCAACGCTGAAAGTGCGCCGCCATAAAATCAAAGAGGTCTACGGCGAAGCTCTCGACGCACTATACGGTTAACCGTCGCGCGGTATATCTTGGCGCGTGGCTGGACCGATCCCCGCGATCGCAATACCGGAAAAAATCAGCCCCAGTGAAATAATGGCTTCGCTGCTTATGACTTCGTCTAAGAACAAGGCTCCCCACACCACGCCCAAGATCGGGATCAAATAATTGTTTAGCGATAAGAAGGTCACCCCCCTGGACGCGATCACCACGATCAGCAAAATCGTCGCAATCGCCGTCGGAAACACGCCCAAATACAGCGACGACAAAACGGCCTCGACAGTATAGTCGATGGCCCACGGCTGGTCGTTTATCAGTGAAGCGGGAACCAAGATCACGGCGGACGCAATCAACACGCCCGCACCGTGCTCCAGCGGTTTGGCGCCGGGAAGCTTGCGCACCAAAATGCCCGCGACGGCGTAAAACACCGCCGCCACAGCCACCGCCAACTGGCGCAAGGCCTGATCGCCCAGCGACAACAGCTCCTCGGGACCGATGAGAAACACCACCCCGGCAAAGCCCACCAGAACACCTGTCAGACGGCGCAGATTGAGAACTTCGTCGGAAAATATTCGTCCCAGCAACAACGCCGCCAATGGCATCGCGGCAATCATAATCGCAGCAAGACCGGACGGGATTGTTTGCTCCCCCCAATTGATGAGGGTGAACGGCAAGGCGTTGCCGAAAAATCCAATGAGGGAAAACGACCGCCACACGCGCGGCTCCGTGGGCAGGCTTTGGCCTTTGGCCTTCAGCCACCCGTACAAAATCACCGCACCCAGCGTGACGCGCAGCATCGCCAGCGTGACCGGCGGGATGACCTCCACACCGACCTTGATCACCGTGAACGACGAGCTCCAGATCATCGCCAGGACGAACAACAGCCCCAGGTCGCGCATCAGGTTCGCCGTCACAGCACGAACCACATCAACACCGGCAAGGTCGCGAACGACATCACCGTCGATAGCACCACCGCACCCGCAACCGTTTCAGGATCGGTCTGATAGCGTGCTGCGAACAGATAGTTGAACACCGCCACCGGCAAAGTCGATTGCAAGATCAACACGCCCTTCATCGCGCCGTCGAACCCAAAGACTTCGGCCAACGCCAAACCGACCGCAAAGCCCATCAACAGCCGGATCAGCGCCAAAACAAGGCTTTTGCCCAAATCACCGATCTTCAGTTGTTGCAAAGAAATGCCCAGCGTGATCAGCATCAACGGAATGGTGAAACCGCTGAGAATCTCGATGGTGTTGCCGGCCCATGCGGGCACCGCGGTTTGCGACACCTTAAAAATCAGCGCGATGATCATCGCATAGATGGTCGGCACCCGCATCAAGGCCGTGGGCGACGTCACCCCAGACGACACCGCCACGCCGACGGTGAACTGAAAAATGATACACACCGTGAAATACGCGACCGCCAAGGCCATGCCTTCATCGCCGAACGCCAACAGCGCCAGCGGCAGGCCCATATTGCCGGTGTTTGGGAACACCAGCGTCGGCAGAAACGCGCGGACCGACTGGCCCCACAGCATGAGGATCGCCGCGCCAATCGCCCCCATGGCGAATATCGCCGCGAACGTCGCGCCCGCCATCCGCGCCAAGGCGTGCAAATCGATGTCGACATTGACCAACGTTGTGAACACCAGACACGGCACCCCCACCGTCGACACCAAATGGGTCACCATTTCCGTGTTGTAAGGCCGTCCTGCACGCGCCCAGCCGTAACCGATGGCGGCGCAAATCAACACTGGGGCAACGATGGAGAAAAGCGTTTCAAACACGTATCGGATTCCTGGGGATGTTGAGGCCGGGTACGCTAGTCGCTTCGTGCGCAAAAGAAAAGCGGCGTCCGCTGAAACAGAGGACGCCGCCCGATTCTTCCACATGGCGAAAACGCCAGTTGCATCTATTCGACGTTGGCGATGTGCATGATGTTGGTGCCCCCAGGTACGCCGAAGGGAATACCGGCAACGATCACCACCGTGTCGCCTTCCTGGGCGAATTCTTGGCGCATGGAAATGCGCACCGATTTGCCCATCATTTCGCTGAAGCTTTCAACGTCCCTGGTGCGGATGGAGTGCACTCCCCACGCCAGCACCAGACGACGCGCAATGTCCAGGTTCGGCGTCAGGCCCAAAATCGGCACCGACGGACGCTCGCGCGCAATGCGCAAGGTGGTCGAACCGGTGGACGAGAACGACACGATGGCCTGGGCGGAAATGGTTTCCGCCGTCTGGCGCGCCGCAGCTGAGATCGCATCGGCGGCCGTGGCTTCGGGTATGGAGCGCGCGGCATCGGTCATCTTGCGATACAAACGATCGCGCTCGACCCGGTTGATGATGCGGTCCATGATGGCCACCGATTCAATCGGATAATCCCCCACCGCCGTTTCCGCCGACAACATCACCGCGTCCGCACCGTCGTAAATGGCGGTTGCGACGTCGGACGCCTCGGCGCGCGTCGGTGTCGGCGCGTGCACCATGCTGTCGAGCATCTGCGTCGCCACCACCACCGGCTTGCCGGAAATCCGACATGCGTTGATGATGCGTTTTTGCTGCACGGGCACGTCTTCGGGCGGCAATTCCACGCCCAAATCGCCACGCGCGACCATGATCGCATCCGACAATTCGACAATGCCGTGCAGATGTTCGATGGCGGAGGGTTTTTCCAGCTTGGCCATCACCCCGGCCCGGCCCTTGACGATGCGTTTGATTTCTTCGACGTCGCTTGGGCGCTGCACGAACGACAACGCGATCCAATCGACGCCCAACTCAAGACCATACTTGAGATCGGCGTGATCTTTTTCCGTCAGCGCGGACAGCTCTAAGATCGCACTCGGCACGTTGACGCCCTTGTGGTTCGACAACTCCCCGCCGAACACGACTTCCGTTTCGGCGAAGTCCTTGCCCGCTTTGTCGACGCGCAGTTTGATTTTACCGTCGTCGAGCAGCAAATCCATGTCGGGGCGCAAGGCCGCGAAAATTTCCGGGTGGGGCAGCGGCGCAACCGTTTCGTTGCCCAGCGCGTCGGTCAATTCCAAACGCAAAGGCTGACCCTTGACCAATTGAATGCGGTCGTTTTCGAACTTGCCCACGCGCAGTTTGGGACCTTGCAGATCCATCAAGATGCCGATGGGGCGCTTGAATTTTTCTTCCAAGCCGCGGATGACGTTGTAACGGCGCTTGTGGTCTTCGTGCACGCCGTGTGAGAAGTTGAGACGGAATACGTCGGCGCCGGCCTCTATGAGGTCGGAAATGTCTTGTTCTGAGGAACGACCAGGCCCGAGCGTGGCGATAATTTTAGCGTTTCTTGTCCTTTTCATGATGGCCCGCAACATACTGCGCTTATTGTGAAAGCGCTATCTATTTTCGGTTAAGCATTCGTGAAACCGGAACGTTTCCGCTCTACGAAAATGCCGCGAACATCCCGCCGCACAACAACGAGGTGAGGGATGATACTCATTTGGGGAGGTATGCCGGAACCTGATCCCCTATCCTAATCAGGTCGATGATGATTGCAATCGCCAATAGGGTCTAAAAGTTCTGCATTTGCCGCCCGGCTCAGAATCGCGCTAAGTTGGCGGAAGTGAATGCGAAAGGTCGCCGCCATGTCAAAAATCGGCAAAGCTTTTATGTCCTTGATATTGGACAAAAAAGCCCGTGACGCCTTAGAAAATGCGGCGCAGCGCCCCAAGCCCAAAGCGCGCCCGGTCAACGCCCCCCGCGAAGAGCCTTCCGAGGCCAGCATTAAAGCGCAGCTCCACGCCAAACTTGAAGGCGTGCAAAATCGGCCCCAGCAAACGGCGTCACCCACCCGCCAGCAATTGATTCAAAATGCCTTGCGTGTCCATGCCGCCAAACAAGACGTTCTTGACGATCTCAGCCAGGAACAGAAAATGAAACTTCAGGTCATGGCGATGAAAGCCATGGCCCCCAAAGGCTCGTCCCGTTGAGGGCGGATACCCCAAAAGTGTTATTTTTATCAACCTTTAACTGATTTTGCTGTTAAAGTACCTTGAAGGTGAAATCCGCGCCCTCGCCGCGCGGCGCTCTTGATGATTTGGCGAAAAGGACGTGGCGTACATGAATGCTCCGATTGAAGATCTCGATTCTGAATCATTGCGCAACGAACTGCACGGCCTGTTGCGCTACATCAACCGTGTACGTGAAGAAATCGCCAGTATATCTCGCCCGGCGGACGATTCTCATGAATTCGGCACCATGTCCGATCAGTTGGACGCCGTGATCAAAGCCACCGACGATGCGTCAAACACCATTATGGCCTGCGCGGAAGACAACGAAGACGCCGTTCAACAGTTACGCGCCTCGCTCAAGGACCCGGCGCAAACCGCGCTGCTCGACAAAATATCCGAAAACGACATGAACACCATCCAGGCCTGTAGTTTTCAGGACATCACCGGCCAACGCGTGACCAAAGTGGCCCGCTCGCTGACCTACGTGGAAGACCGCGTGACGGCATTGACGGAACTGTGGGGCAAGGACGAAATCGCCAAGGTCCAGATCAAGGCCGACGAAAAGAGCGCCGATGAACAACTGCTCAACGGTCCTGCGCTCGATCCCACCCGCTCCATCAGCCAGGATGAAATCGACTCCCTGTTCGACTGAGTTGAAATGGGTCGCGACATTTCATCCCACCCAAAGCCCCTGTCTTTTCGGCGGGGTTTTTGTTTTTCAGCCACCGTGCTAATTTCCTCGCTCTTATCCCCTTTTGACAACACGAGGGACACTATGACCCGTCTCATTTCCGCATTCGCCGCCCTTATATTTGGAGTTTTGATCATGACCGAACAGGCCCTGGCCCTGGACCTTGAAAACACCTTGTACATGGATTTGAAAGATGGCCGGGTGGTAATCGAAATGCGTGAAGACCTTGCGCCCAAGCACGTCGCGCGCATCAAGCAGCTGACCCGCGAGGGCTTTTACGACGGGCTCACCTTCCACCGTGTGATCGATGGTTTCATGGCCCAAACCGGCGATCCCCTGGGCAACGGCACCGGTGGGTCCGGCGTCAACCTGCCGGCTGAATTCTCCCGTGAGAAATATGTCCGCGGCACCGTCGGCATGGCGCGCAGCCAAGACATCAACAGCGCAGACAGTCAGTTCTACATCATGTTCGATCGCTCCGAATATCTGGATGGCAAATACACCGTCTGGGGCCAGGTGGTCCAAGGCATGGAATTCGTCGACAACATCAAAAAGGGCGAAGGTCCCAACGGCGCGGTGCTTGGCGAGCCCGACACCATCGTGCGCATGCAGGTCGCGGCGGACGCCAAGGACTAAGCGAGCTTTCGCCATGCGCCTTGCAGCCCTGACGATCCCCGCCCTCGCCCTCGTCCTCATCACCGCCATCGCCATCGGGGCGTGGCTTGTCGTCGGCCAATCGACATCCTCTGGCGAGGGTCGACCTCCCGCCAGCGTCTATCAAGGCGCTGGCGAAACCAACCTGGATTTGGAAAGCGCCGACAACATCTTGTATCTGGATCTGCCCGCCGGACGGGTGACGATCCAGATGCGCCCCGATTTGGCGCCAAAACATGTAGCCCGCATCAAGGAACTGACCCGCCAAGGCTATTACGACGGGCTTTCGTTTCACCGCGTGATTGAAGATTTCATGGCCCAGGGCGGCGATCCCCTGGGCACCGGTGCGGGGGGCTCTGGCATTAACATTCCGGCGGAGTTTTCATCGCAAAAATTTGAACGCGGCGTGGTCGGCATGGCCCGGTCACGCAATATCGACAGCGCGGATTCTCAATTTTTCATCATGCTGGGCAACGCGCGTTGGCTTGACGGTAAGTACACGGTCTGGGGCCGGGTGATTGAGGGCATGGGCGCCGTTGACGCCCTCAAAAAAGGCGACAAGACCGCGAACGGCAAGATCAGTGGAGAACCCGACAAGATCGTCCGCATGCTCATCAAGGCCGACGCCGCGGATTAATCCGTCTCCTCGGCTGGTTTTGTGTGCATACGGTATGTGTTGCGGCCTGCGGCCTTGGTGGCATACAGCGCATCGTCGGCCAAGGTGACCAGACTGTCTTTACCGTCCGTATCGTCGGGGAAAAAGGCGATGCCGATGCTGGCGCCAATCTGAACCGTTTTGCCAAGGACCGTCCATGGGCTTCGACAAGGCGGTGATGATTTTCTCTGCTGGCAGGTGCGCATTTTCAGTATCGTCCAAATCGGTCAGAAGCACCGCGAACTCATCACCACCGAGACGCGCGATAACGTCCGTTTCGCGGCAAATGATGCGCAGACACTCCCCAACCTCGATCAACAGCGCGTCGCCCACCGGATGGCTGTGATCGTTGTGGTGAGGTTTTCTAGCGCCGCACGCTCCGTGCCGTTCAAGGGCAGTTGCGCATACTGATCCAGAACCATACTCACACCACCGGTTTGCATCCGGATTTTATCACGCAAAGAATCGCCGCCGCGCAGGACATAGTTCTTGATATTGTGGATCAACCCGCCACAGCCCAGCGCGGCGCGCAATTGTCCGCCGAGACGCACCTTTTCCGATCGCACGACCTGAAATCCTGAAATTCCGTCCACGCATCCTTGACCGTGCGGACTTCGATATTGATATAGACGGAGGCAACAATGAAGCCGCCGCCTGCCATCAAGAGCAGCACAACCATAAAGATAGATATCTGCTTCAGAGTCAGATTTCTTAGCATGCCAGTCACATAAATTGAGAAAGTATAACCTTATTGAGAAAGCATAACCTTGCACATCGTCATACGTGGTGAAAGTATCTTCAATTCAAGGCATTAAGAGTACAATCGTGGTTGTACCAAGGCACGCTCTGAATCCGGTGAGAGACTTCCGTCAACGCCTGAAATCCCGACTCTAGGTTGACGGCAATACGCGCGACAGACACGTGCTGAGATCATTTACGGAAAACGGTTTGGTTAAGGCGCAATCCGCACCGATCTTGTAGGTGGTTTCCATAATATCGACATTCCGTCCACCGCCGGATATGGCCACGATTTTGAGCGTGGGATCGTTGAGTTTCAGCTCCAAAATGGTCTCGACACCATCTTTTTCCGGCATAATCAGGTCCGTGATGACCAGGTCGAATGCGCCCACTTCGCACTTTTGGATGCCGTCCACACCATTGACCGCGCTTTCGACCGTGTGGCCCATGGATTGGAGCGCGGCCAGCAGGGAAAAACGCACGGCGGCGTCATCTTCGATCACAAGCACACTCGCCATCATCACACTCCTTTTGTATCAATCTGAAATTGAATATCCAGGTCGCTCGCAGGCCCTTCGACAATCGGCAAATAAATATCAAATGTGGTGCCTTGGTCCGGCACACTCGTCACCTTGATCCCCCCACCGTGCATCGTCACGATGCCGCTCGCCATGGACAAACCCAGCCCCGTTCCCTTGCCAAGCCCCTTGGTCGTAAAAAAGGGGTCGAAAATCCTTTCGACGATTTCCGGTGCCATCCCGCAGCCGTCGTCGGATACGCTGATCTTGGCGTAAGCATCGTGAACCACATCACCGCCCATATCATATTCGACGCTATCGCGTTTCTCACGTGACAAATTCACTTGAATTTCACCTGCCCGATCCCCAATGGCGTCCATCGAATTGGTTGCAAGATTGAGCAGCAACGCCTCAAGCTGGGCGGCATCACCCACAACTTTTCCGGCATTCGGGTCCAGATGCTCCGCCAAACGGATCGATGTCGGCGCGCTGGAGCGAAACAACGCCATGGTTTCACGAACCACACCGTGAATATCGAGAGGCTTCTTTTCCGGCTCATCCTGACGTGAATACAGCAAAATTCGGTCGCCGAGAGCCTTGCCCCTGCGGCATGCATCTATGGCGATTTGCAAGCGTTCGCGAATCGGAGAGTTTTCCGCAACTTCGTTCAAGGTCAGCTCACTCAAAATCAAGATCGGCTGAAAAATATTGTTGAAGGAGTGCGCCACGCCGCCCGCCAAATTGCCAAGCGCCTGCATTTTCTGAGCATGGCGCATTTCCACTTCCGCCTGCTTATATTCGGTCACGTCGGTCAGTGCGCCCTGGTAGCCCGCAAAGCGCCCTTTTTCATCGAACACCGGAATCCCCGATGATTGAAGGTGCATGGTGCGTCCATCCGGCGTTCGTATGGCAAATTCGAAACGGCTGAACGGCAACAGGTCTCGCAACATTTGAAAATGAACCCGCAATTCATCCGGTTCGACGATGACATCCTCTTCGGCCAAACGGTCGAACAATGTGTGATGGAGCACATTGGGTAAATCGCCCACGGCTTCGAAAAACTGCGGCGACATGTACGTGATGGCATACGTATCATCCACCTCCCAGAACCAATCGGAGGCCACCTCGAATAGATTGCGCAACCGCCGTTCGTTGATTTCAAGATGGTTTTTTGCGGTTCCCAGCTCGCTTGTACGCTCATCGACCAAAATTTGCAGGCGTTCTTCACGCTCACCCAGTTTTTCCACGAACGTACCCAACGCATCCGCCATATCGGCAATTTCATCCTTACCGCCGCGCGGAATTTCCTCTTTCGTGCTGCCATCGGCGACCGCGCGCATGGCGCGTTGAATGGCCACCACGCGACTGCTGACACGGTTATCCAGAAACACCGCCACCAATATGGCCAAGATGATCGCGGCCAAGGCGTAGAGATTGAGCAGCCAACTTTCCACCTTGATCTGATTGAGAATGCCGGAGACAGAATTTTCTATTTCTCCGGTGCGCGCGTTGGCCAACCCAGCCACGGAATAGGTCAAACGGTCGGCATGATATTTATGCAGCAACAAAAGGCGGTCGACCTCCGCCGCAAGCTTGGGCTCCTCTGCGCTCAGCCCGGCGACGACGGCATCATGACGACGCTCCACGGCCCGCGTGAGCTCCCTAAAACTATCTTGCAAGGCCTGCTTGTTGCGCTGGACGTGTTCCAGACGTTCCTGCTCGATGCCCTTTTCGGCAAGGGTCGCAAGCTGACTGTCGAGCCATTTGAATTGCTCGTTGATGCGATTGACGAACGCTTCGCGCGTCCATCGGTCTCGCGTCAACACCACGCCCGCCGCCCCCTTGGAAATGGCTTCGCCCTGGCGCGCCACCTCGTAAGCCGCGACCAGCACGGGAATGCTTTCGCCGGAAAGGCGCGTGAGCCGCTGCTCATATTGCCCCATCAGATAGATATTCCACAGACTGGATACCACCCCGACAAACGCAAGCAGAAAAAATGCGAAGAGAACGCGCTGACGAATACTGGAAAAAGCCTTGCTCATCACTCTCCCGGCCTATTGGGCTATTGGTTCATTTTTTTCGTTATACTCGTAAGTTTTTGAACCGATTACTTGGAGTTTAGAGCATCTCCAAAAAGGAAAATAGATGAGAAACGCCCGTCAGCGCACGCGGTCGGCACCCGAACGTTCCCATGAGTATAACCTTTTTTCCAATACACAGCCGAAATCATCACACTTAACAAGAATACCATAGGCGCATAAACTGTGGAAAATGACCATTGGAACATATGATGCCCCCACATACACTTTTGCACGTCGTCCGCTTCACGATTCACGTCACCTGCCGCACCATCGCGGTGGTTTTAGTTTTAATCAGCACATTCAGCGCGCACAATGCCATGAGCCAAGACGTAGCGGCGCGTACGGTCGAGAGCACTCTAAGCGCGGTCAAAGACCGAGGGCAGCTCAATTGCAGCACCGCCGGTCATCTCAACACACCGCGCGAATACACCCAATCCGGCACCATCGCCGGGTTTGATCGTGATTTTTGCCGCGCCATCGCAGCGGCCGTGCTGAAAGACAAATCCAAAATCAATTTTATTCAGCTCGTGCCGCAAAACCGCTTTCAAGCTTTACAGGAAGGCGCTGTCGATGTGTTGGTCCGGTCCACCACATGGACCCTGTCGCGCGACGGTTCTCTCGGCGTGCATTTTACCGCTGTGAATTTTTACGACGGTCAGAGCTTCGTGGCCCGGAAATCTTTGGGCGTAAAGAGCTTGTTGGAGCTGAAATCCAAAGGCAAAAAGGCCACCGCCTGTGTCGAGGACAGCACCACCAGCAAGGACAACATCGCCGAATACATCCGCGATAACGATTTGCCTATCACATTGATGCCGTTTGGCGCGTTTGAAGAGTTGCGCTATGCGTTTTTCACCAACCATTGCGACTTGTTCAGCTCCGACAGATCCTTTCTGGTGGAATTTCGCAATAAAGAAACCCCCGTTCCCGATGATTACATGATCCTCGATGATGTGATTTCGAAGGAACCGCTGGGCGCGGCGGTGCGCGATAACGATGCGGGCTGGTTCAACATCGTGCGCTGGACGATTTTCGCCACCGTTCAAGCAGAAGAATTGGGCATCTCGTCGAGCAATATCGACACCGTCCGTCAACACGGCTCGGCGGCGCAACGCCGTTTTTTAGGCGCGGAGGCCGGGATTGGCAAGGCCCTCGACCTCGACGACGAATGGGCGTACCGCATCGTCAAGCAGGTCGGCAACTACGGCGAAATTTTCGAGCGCAACCTGGGCAAGGACAGTGACTTCAAGCTGGAACGCGGTCTCAACGCCTTGTGGACCGATGGCGGCTTGATGTACGCCCCGCCATTCCACTAAGCGCTCACTTCATTCCCCGACGGAGATTTCGGCCGGTTCGCCAGTCGTTACATCTTTGCTGGCGCTGAGCACGGTCTCGCGCCCTCTTTCAGGGTTTCTCGGGATCAAGAACGCCAACGCCAGCGACCCCGCCGCCATGCCCGCGCCCGCCACAAACACCCATGAATGATCGCTGACCCAAATGTGGCCGAACACCACCGGAATCACCACCGCCGCGATGTGATTGATGGTGAAGCTCACCCCGGATGTCGAGGCGATATCTTGCGGGTCGGCAATCTTTTGAAAATAGGTCTTGGACGCAAACGACATGGCGAAAAAGAGGTGGTCGAGCAAATAGAGTCCAACCGCGATCCAGGCCGTGTCCACAAAAGCATAGGCGAGGAACACGCCAATCAGGCCAGCGTACTCAATGATCAGGATACGCCGCTCTCCCAGTTTGGCAATCAAACGCCCGACCTTGGGCGCGAACCAAATCGCCATGGCGCTGGTGGTGAGGAACATCAGGCTCATCGCCCCGGCGTCGAAGCCGAATTTTTCGACCATGAGAAAGCCCGCGAACACCACGAAAATCTGGCGGCGCGCGCCCCATAAAAAGGTCAATGCATAAAACAGCCAATAGCGTTTGCGCACCACCAAGTGCTTGTGCTGCTCGGCCTTGCCTTCGAACCGGGGAAAGGCCAACCAACACCAGATCGTCAGCGCCACGGTCAAGCCGCCGCCGACCAAGTAGACCCAGACCATATCGACGCTAAATACATCCAAGGCGAACCAGATCAAGCCGAACACCGCCAAACCGGCAAACGAACCGGCGGACACCATGCGCCCCATGGCCACCGGCGCACGATCCACATCCAGCCATTGCAACGCCAACGATTGGCGCAGGGTTTCGAAATAGTGAAAGCCGATGGACATCACCACGGTGGTGACATAAAGCCCCATTTCGGACGGAAAAAAGCCCGTCACCGCCGTACCGACACCCAGCAGCGTCAAGGCAATCAGCGCCAAGGCCTGTTCGCGCATCAACAGCAGCAAAAACACCACCCCGAACGAGAGAAAGCCCGGCACTTCGCGCAAGCTCTGCAAGATACCGATCTCCACACCCGTAAACGCCGCGCGCTCGATGGCGAAGTTGTTGAGCAATGCCATCCAGGTGCTGAAACTCAGCGGCATGGCGATGGACAGCAAAATCAGCAACAGCTCGGGGCGTTGGGAAAAGGGTGCGGTGGGTTTCGTCATCAGGGGAGGCTCCGTGGCGCCTTCGTGCGCATTTTGTAAGGTCATTGTCAAAATACGCAGAACTGCATTAGGCTTATATACATGATAATGACATAAAGTATCGAATTTATGCCAAAGCAAACCCATTCTTACCCGCTTCCCGGCGTTATGCTCGATTTTGAAGACATACCCCGGCCGGTCGTCATCCGCCCTCACGACATGACGCGCGGTGAAGAAGTGCCACTGCATCGTCACAGTCGCGAACAGCTGGTCTACGCCTATAAAGGGCTTGCCCTGGTGACCACGGCGCACGGTGCATGGGTGGTTCCGCCCAACCGCGCGGTATGGGTTCCCAGCAATTTGGATCATGGCGTCAAGGCCATCACCGCCGCCGCCATGTCGAGCCTTTTCATCACACCCGGTGTGGTTGGAAACCTGCCCAAGACGTGTTCCGTGGTGGCGGTGCCGAAATTGTTGCGAGAGTTGATCGTACACGCCACCGCGTTCGATGACCGCTACGACCCGGACGGTCCCGAAGGGCGCATCGTCGTGGTCATCATCGACATGCTCAAGACCTTAAAAGAAGTGCCGTTGCACTTGCCGATGCCCCGCGATGAGCGTCTCAAACGCATTGCCGAAGCCATTGTCGAAGCCCCCGCCGACACCCGCACCCAACGCCAATGGGCTGACAGTTTCGGCGTCAGTGTGCGCACCTTGGCGCGCTTGTTCCCGCAACAAACCGGCATGAGCTTCGGCCATTGGCGTCAGCAAGCCCGCCTGATGGCGGCGCTGGGGCGCTTGGCCGATGGGGAGGCGGTGGTGTCGATCGCGCTCGATCTCGGCTACGCCAGTCAAAGCGCCTTCATTGCCATGTTCAAAAAGGCGCTCGGCACGACACCGGGCCGGTACTTCCGAAAGTAAGGTTTCGCCCTACGAAGCCAGCGCGGCTTCGATGGCGTCCAGCGCAGTTTGGGCTTTGTCGCCATCCGGACCGCCGGCTTGGGCCATGTCGGGGCGTCCGCCGCCGCCTTTGCCGCCGACCACGGCGGAGCCGACACGCACCAAATCGACGGCGCTGACCTTATCGCTCAAATCCTCGGTCACGCCGACCACCAAGGATGCCTTGCCATCGGACACCGCGACCAAAGCCACAACGCCGGACTTGATCTGCGCCTTGATGTCGTCGGCCAAGCCTTTGAGTTCTTTACCCGACACGTCTTCAAGCAGTTTCGGCGCAAACATCACGCCGCCGATATCCTTGGTTTCAACAGCACCGCCGGCCCCGCCACCGGACGCCAGTTTCTTGCGTAAATCGGCGATTTCGCGCTCCATTTTCTTGCGCTCGTCGACCAATTGCCGGACCCGCGTCGGCACATCGCCGGGGGCCGATTTGAGCACCGTCGCCGCCGATTGCAGCGCCGCTTCCTGAGCTTCCAGATATTCCACCGCCGCCGCGCCCGACAGCGCTTCGATGCGACGCACGCCGGACGCCACCGCGCCTTCGGAGACGATTTTCAACAAACCGATATCGCCGGTGCGGTTCACGTGGGTGCCGCCGCACAGCTCGACGGAAAAATCCTTTTCCCCGCCGTTGTTCATTTCCGTGCCCATGGACACCACGCGCACTTCGTCGCCGTACTTCTCACCGAACAGCGCCATGGCCCCAGCTTCGACCGCTTCATCAGGTGCCATCAGGCGGGTGGTGACGGCGGTGTTGGCGCGCACTTGGCCGTTGACCATCAGCTCCACGTCGGCGATCTGCTCCGCCAACACCGCTTTGGGGTGGCTGATGTCGAAGCGCAGGCGTTCAGCGGATACCATCGAGCCCTTTTGCGTCACATGGTCGCCAAGCTCCTTGCGCAACGCCGCATGCAACAGGTGGGTGGCGGAGTGATTGGCGCGGGTCGCGGCGCGGTGGCCGTGATTGACGCTGAGCGTCACCTCATCACCAACCTTGAGCGCGCCTTCCGTGACCTTGCCCACGTGGACGTGGATGACGCCGAGCTTCTTTTGCGTGTCCGTCACCTCAACCGAAACGCCGTCGGCGAGGAGGGTGCCGATATCCCCCATCTGACCACCGGACTCGCCGTAGAAGGGGGTTTGGTTGCACACCACCATCACATCATCGCCCGCACACACTTCATCGACGCGTTCACCGTTCATGACGATGGCGCTCACTTGACCTTGAGCGGCTTCGGTTTTGTAGCCGAGGAAGTCGGTCGCGCCGATGTCGTCCTTGATGTCGAACCACAGCTCTTCCGTCGCCGCTTCGCCGGACCCGGACCAACTGGCGCGCGCGGCGGCCTTTTGACGTTCCATGGCGATGTTGAAACCGTCTTCGTCGACCTGGATACTCTTGGCGCGCAGTGCGTCCTGGGTGAGGTCGAGGGGAAACCCATAGGTGTCGTAAAGCTTGAACGCGGTTTCGCCGTCCAACTCGCCGCCCGCGTCGAGATCGCCGGTGGCCTCATCGAGCAGCTTAAGGCCGCGATCCAACGTTTTCTTAAAGCGGGTCTCTTCCAGTTTGAGCGTTTCGGTGATCAACGCTTCGGCACGATTGAGCTCCGGGAAGGCCCCCGCCATTTTCGCCTGCAGTGCGGGGAACAGTTTATAGATCAACGGATCGGTTGCGCCCATCATATGCGCATGGCGCATGGCGCGACGCATGATGCGGCGCAGCACATAACCGCGCCCTTCGTTGGACGGCAATACCCCATCGGCGATGAGAAACGCGGTGGCGCGCAGATGATCCGCGATCACCCGGTGCGACACACGGTGGTCGCCATCCGGGTCTGTGCCGGTGGCGTCGGCGGACGCCTGGATCAAGGCCCGCATCAAATCGATTTCGTAGTTGTCGTGGGTGCCCTGCATCACCGCGGCGATGCGCTCCAGCCCCATGCCGGTGTCGATGGACGGTTTAGGCAGCTCAACGCGCTCGCCGTTCGCCTGCTGTTCGTATTGCATGAACACCAGATTCCAAATCTCGACGAAGCGGTCTCCGTCCTCGTCAGGCGAGCCCGGAGGACCGCCGGCGATGTGGTCGCCATGATCGTAAAAAATTTCCGAACACGGTCCGCACGGCCCAGTCTCGCCCATGGACCAGAAATTGTCGGATGTGGGGATGCGGATGATACGCTCGTCAGGCAAGCCCGCGATCTTTTTCCACAAATCGAACGCCTGATCATCGGTGTGATAGACGGTGACCAGCAAGCGATCCGGATCGATGGCGTAGTCCTTGGTGATCAATTTCCACGCCAGATCGATGGCGTCGTCCTTGAAATAGTCGCCGAACGAGAAATTGCCGAGCATTTCGAAAAACGTGTGGTGGCGCGCCGTGTGGCCGACGTTTTCCAGGTCGTTGTGCTTGCCGCCCGCGCGTACGCACTTTTGCGACGAGGTGGCGCGGGTGTAATCGCGCGTTTCCATGCCGGTGAAGACGTTCTTGAACGGCACCATGCCCGCGTTGACAAACATCAAGGTCGGATCGTTGTGCGGCACGAGGGGGCTTGACGGCACCACTTCGTGGCCGTTTTTGGCGAAAAAGTCGAGGAAGGCCTTGCGGATGTCGTTGGCGGTTTGCATAGGGGGCTCGGTCCGGCTTGTTCGTGCTCACACAATAGAGGATCGCGCCAAGGCTTAGCCTTCACAACGCGAAGAATTGCTTTTACAGGGCTTCTTAAAGCCTGTCCACCACGCCAACGGCAAAGGTTGCGCGCACAACGCAACGCGCGGCCCCGAGAAACTGCGAACAGTCGCTCATTGGGGCCGCGCGCGGCGCATGGGGATCATGCGGCAAGGCAAGATCGGTGGAAATCAAAGGAAGGAAGCCTAGTCTTCGGTTTCCTCACCGTCTTCCGTCATGGAATCGGGTCCGCCGGTGAGCATTTCATCGGAAATCAAGCCCGCGTTGGCGCGAATTTGGCTTTCCAGTTTTTCGGCCATTTCCGGATGATCACGCAGGTATTGCTTGGCGTTTTCGCGGCCTTGACCGATGCGGGTTGAATCGCACGAGAACCAGGATCCGGATTTTTCAACCAATTCGGCCTTCAGCCCCAAATCGAGCAGTTCGCCCATTTTCGACACGCCCTCGCCGTACATGATGTCGAATTCGACCATCTTGAAGGGCGGTGCCATCTTGTTTTTGACCACCTTAACGCGGGTCTGGTTGCCGACCACTTCATCGCGGTCCTTGATCGCGCCGATGCGGCGGATTTCCAGGCGCACGGAGCTGTAAAACTTCAACGCGTTGCCGCCGGTGGTGGTTTCGGGATTGCCGAACATCACACCGATTTTCATGCGGATTTGGTTGATGAAAATCACCAGCGTGTTGGAGCGCGCCACCGACGCGGTCAGTTTGCGCAGCGCTTGGCTCATCAAACGCGCCTGGAGGCCCACGTGATGATCGCCCATCTCGCCTTCGAGTTCCGCACGCGGCACCAGGGCGGCAACCGAGTCCACCACCAGAACGTCCACCGCACCGGAGCGCACCAAGGTGTCGGTGATTTCCAACGCCTGCTCGCCGCCGTCAGGCTGCGAGATCAGCAATTCGTCGATGTTGACGCCAAGCTTGCGGGCATAAATTGGATCGAGCGCATGTTCCGCATCGACAAACGCGCACGTCCCGCCGTTTTTTTGCGCCTCCGCCACCACATGCAGCGCCAGCGTGGTTTTGCCGGAGCTTTCCGGTCCATAGACTTCCACCACACGGCCTTTCGGCAAACCGCCGATGCCGAGCCCAATGTCGAGCCCGATCGAGCCGGTCGAAATGGCTTCGGCCTCAACCGTTTCGCGCTGACCGAGCTTCATCACCGAGCCCTTGCCGAACGCGCGTTCGATCTGCGCCACGGCGGCCTCGAGAGCCTTGTTTTTATCCACGGAGCCTTTCTCCACTAAGCGTAATGCTGATTGCGACATGATCCCCACTCCAATGTTTCATAGAGGTTTAAGTTGTTCAATAACGACAGCATGTACCCTTTTTGTTCTCATTGTCCATATAAATTTTATCCTATTGATTTAATTCATATATTTAACATGTGTTCTCATCATGTTCACAAATTATAAAAGCGCAAATATCCCCTAGACGTACGTAAGTGATTCAGCTACTCTTTAAGCATAAGGAGAGCGAATCGTGGCACAGACATTCACCATCACAGACTTCTTTCAGCGTTTCCCGACCGATGATTCTTGCTTAGATCATCTAATGAAGGTGCGTTATGGCGATTATGTTAAATGTCCGAAGTGCGGCAAGACTTCCAAGTTTGCCCGGATCAAGAAAATTCCAGCCTACTCCTGCCCTCACTGTGGACATCATATACACCCAATGGCCGGAACACCGTTTGAGCGGTCGCGTACGCCCCTGCAAAAGTGGTTCTACGCCATGTATCTGTTCACCACGACCCGCAACGGCGTGGCGGCTAAGGAACTGCAACGCCAGTTGGGCGTGACCTACAAGTGCGCGTGGCGCATCGGTCATGAAATCCGCAAATACATGGCGCACGTCGATGGGGACACGCCTCTAGGTGGCCGTGAGGTGGTCGAAGCCGACGAAGCTTTTCTTGGTGGTAGAAAACCCGGAGGCCATGGTTCTAAGGGTAAAACCGTTGTCTTTGGCATGGTCGAACGTGATGGCGACGTGATCGCCCGCGTGGTTAAAAGCCGTGGCGAATTTACACTGGTCCCGCATATCCTTGAGAACGTAAAGTTCGGCTCCAAGATCGCTACCGACGAGTTCAAGTCCTACAAGAACCTTCCCGAAGAAGGCTATCTTCACGGCACGGTCAACCACTCACAGAAGGAATACGTGCGCGGACCTGTTCATACCAACACCATTGAAGGCTTCTGGTCTTGGATGAAGCGCCAGATCGAAGGCACACACGTTTGGGTATCGCCCAAGCACCTTCCCAAATACCTGGGCGAAATGGAGTTCCGCTTCAATCTTCGGAAGTCTCCTGAGTTGATGTTTCCGGTGCTCATTCGGGCTTTTCATAAGCCATATCAAGGTTGACTCAAAGTTGTTTCGGAGTCAGCATTTCCCTCAATACGAAACAGCGATTCCTATCTTCGTTTTCTCAATGAGGGCTAACTATGAGCGCTTTGTACATTATGCGGTATTTAGGGGCTGATGGTGTCAGCTTTGGGTCGATCTATATCGGCAAGGGCATTTTCACCGGAGTAGATGTAGCTAACGGTCGATACAATGGCACATATACGGAAGCTGGCGGACAAATGACTGGACAAGGTGTTCTCTCTGCACCTCCGGGTGGCGCAACGCTTGTCACAGGAGATGTTCTTCCAGAAGGACAGACAACCCCTCTACAAATGAATTGGCCCGCTAATTTTGCAGATGGTAGCCCGCAGTCCGTTTCAATTATGGGAAACAACGTTCAGGTTACTTTTGAAAAAGTTGGGGACATTCCCTAAGCACCAAAAACAAACCCCGGCTCATTTGTCCGGGGTTTCATTTTGGCCTGGATCAGCTTTCGCCATTCGCTTTAAGAGCTGGTCGAAAGCAGTTTGCTCACCAGTTGACGGATGCTCTTTTGCGAACTGGTCAATCTGCTCTTTCTTCCGAGCTTCTTCCAAACTTAGATAGTGGCCTCTGCTCATTGGTTTATCGCCGTCCTTCTGGCAAGATTCGATTTCGTTGGCTGCAATTGTGTATGGCTTGGTTTTGGAACGTGTAATAACAAGCCTCGGTGTATTTTAAGTCCTTTGATGCCCCGTTGGCATCCGCATAAGCGACAACCAAGAAAAGGTACATTCTAGATTTACCATTCTGAATATCTTGTGCTGTGCCTGTTCCAATTGTCGCCCCCATTGTCGCCCATTCTACTTTGTCAGGCCACATTTGATTATCCATTGGACTAACGGAATGGGTTTCTAAACTCTGATAAAGCTTATCATAGAAACTATTGATTTCCTTTTCCGTTAGCTTCTTTTCTGTGATGACTCCTGTGGAGACCTTAACAACTGAGGAAGCTGGTGCATTACCAGTGTTTTCAAACCAAATGTCAAAAGATGGTCTTTTCAGGTCAAAACGTTTTCTGCGAGGCGTAATTTCAATACGTGCCCCCGCTGTTTTTGCCTTCAAAATGCTATTATCACCAGAGAGTTCAGATATTTTGGCTTCCTGAAGTTCAATCAGAGACTCTTTTGTTTTGATAGTAGCTTCAAGAGCAGCAATTTCATGTGAATCTAACTCGTCCTTAACGGCCCAAGTCATCAAAAAGGTCACGATGGCTGTAACTACAACCAATATTGTAGCAACAGTCCCGAACAGCACTTTTGCTTGCATGATCACAGGCTTCTCCCGTAACCAAATGTTCCAAAACAAGACTGGAATACTGCTGCTTTCCGAGATGCTTTTGCTCTCAGGAGTGTCGTTATTCTGAGGTGCGTTGTTGCTGTCGTCCATGCCTTCTCTCGTAACACACAAACGGTTGTATGTCTCAACCATTGCTTTAGTGCATGGTCGATTCGGTGCAATAACAGCACATGAGGGGTACGTATTTCAAGGGGATATGTGCGTATAAAAGCAATCAAACTCAGCTTGGGTTGGACCTTGTGTGCATGTAAAGACAGAATCGCACTTTCGATGGCTCCGCCATCACGTGAGGAATTTGGGTTCTCACTTCACATTTGTGGTTTTCCCGCGCCGATATTTGAATACCAACTTCAAAGGAGTGTGTGATGAACACGACCCAGCGCTTTTTGTGCCACTTTTGCTTCGTGCTCGCGTTGCCCAGCGTCACCCAAGCCTCTGAACCTGTTGAACTTATGGCCACCCTCGATCCTCATGCCCAGTATTATCAGTTGATGATGAGCGTCAAAGAGTCTGGCCATCACGGTTTGTTCGTTGTCGACACCGGCTCGACGGGCATTCGCGGCTCGGCTCATTTTTTTGGCCTTACGGATCAAGAAAAAACCAGCGCCTGCGTAAAGACCGGCTATTCCAGCAGCGGCTACTCATACGCCGGATATCGCGTGAAGCGCACCATCTCCTTGCACTCCCCAAACGGCAACATGGTGAGCGTCCCGAACATCCCCGTCATGGCCGTGGTGCAATCGTGTAAAAAAGGCGTCACCGCCGAATGCGGCGTTGAAACAGCCCCCAACGGCTGCACCAACACCCCCCACGTCAGCATGATGGGAGTCGGCTTTCAAACCTATGCACAGGCAAAGCAAAGCCCGGTAAGCCCAAAGAATGCATTTCTCAACATCGCCCAGATGGCGGCGGGAACGTTGCCCAGAACGTATTTGGCTGGCCCAGCCGTGGCAAATGGATTACCGTTCACGCTCGGGGTCGAGGCAGGTAACCTTCCGCCTTTTAAAAGCACCCAATCTTTCGCGTTGACCGGAACGGGACAGGGCGCAAGTGCTCTGGTTGGCCCGCAGGGTCAGATCGTGATCATGAACAGCAAAACGGGGGAAGTTTTGTACCCCGCAGAAGGCGGGCTGCCGACCCGACTGCTGCCGGATACCGGAATTGGTTATGGCATTGTGTCCGTGCTCGAAAATAAAGCGCCATGCTGTGTCGATACAGCCGTAAAGTGTCGTAGCTCAAAAAACACCTTCCCCCCCGACACGACCGTGCTGTTTTACGGCTCACAAACAGCGCCCAGCGCCCTCACCAGCATCGACTACACATCGAATGCACGCGGCACGGGGCAATGTTTGCGCTGGTCGTTACAAGGCAAGCCTCGCAACCCGAAAAAACCGACCAAAACGCCCTTGTTCAACAGCGGCAAAGCGTTCTTTGGCAAGTGCGCTTTGTTGTATGCGCCCGAAAACAACACCATGCAAATCGGATGCAACCCCTAGCCTCGCGACGAGCGCGCAGCCCCAGACGACGGTTTTTACGTCTCGGTTTTCGGTTTGCGGCCGCGTTTCGCCGGGCGCAAGGCACGGTCCAGTTCGCGCTCCAGTTTATCGAGAAATTTATTGTCGCCAAGCGGCCGTCCGGTCCTTTTGTGCGCGCGCAGCGTATCGAGGATTGACGGCTCGTCCTTGCCGCGCAGCAAGCCCGCCCAGTCCGAACAGCGCTTCAACAGCGCCTTGACGGTGACCAAATCGTCGTCCTTGCCCGCAAGGTGCGCGCGCGCACTGCTCCACTTGTATTGGCGTGCGCTACGGGCCATGCCGGCCTTCACCGGATTGCGCTCCACATAAGCCGCAGCGGCGAGCAAGTGAGCTTCATCCATCGGAAAAGACGAAAACCGCCCCTGCCACAAATAGCCGCTCCACCCTTCACGGGCATTGATGTGGCGCGTATAGCGCCGATGCGCTTCACCCACCGCCCGCGCCAACCCGGTGGCGTCTGACGGGACCAAAATGAGATGGACATGATTGCTCATCAAACAATACGCCCACACCTTGACCCCACATTTGGCGCACCACTCGGCCATCAGCGCCTTGTAGACTTGATAATCCTCATCGCAGAAAAAAGTGTCCTGACGACGGTTGCCCCGCTGGGTCACGTGATGGGGCACACCGGGAATAACCACCCGAGCCAAACGCGCCATGGCGAACTCCTGTCATTTTGGGTTGGTGATGACGTACAGTCTAAGCGTCAAACTTCAGGACGGCAATTTATTAGTATTGCGTCCCCTTTTTATACAGGACGGCAATTTATTAGTATTGTGTCCCCTTTTTATAGTGTCCCCTTTTTATGTTGTATGTTTGTCCCCTTTTTATGTTGTGTCCCCTTTTTATGGTCCTGTGTCCCCTTTTTAATTCGTGTCCCCTTTTTAATTCCTTTTTAATTTTAAGCTCTACAGGGTAAAAAATGTAAAGGGCATTGTGATCATTCGTTAACACTGCCTACTGTGCCAACACGCTCTTAACCTTGGCCGCCAAGTCCTTGAGCGAGAACGGTTTGGGCAGGAAGTGGAAGCTGCTGTCGGGCTGTATCCCGCCGGGGATGACGTTTTCGGCGAAGCCTGAGATCAAGATCACCTTCATGTCGGGCATTTCCTGGCGCACGAACTGCACCAGGGTGTGGCCGTCCATGCCCGGCATGACCACGTCCGTAACAATGAGGTCGATCTGTTTTTCGGTGGAATTGATGACCTCCAACGCTTCTTCGCCGTTGGCGGCTTCGAGCACCGTGTAGCCCTTGTTGCGCAGGGCGCGCGAACCGAACATGCGCACCGCGTCTTCGTCTTCGACCAGCAAGATGGTGCCGACCCCGGTAAGGTCCCCCTCCTCGCCGTCGCGCTCCGATTTGAGTTCCGGCTCGGGCGGCAACTGGGATTCGGGCGGCGGCGGCGCGTCCTCCTCAACTACTGGCGTGGACCGATAGTCCTCTTCGAAGTAGCGCGGCAGGCACACGGTGAACGCCGTGCCCTCGCCTGGTGCGCTATCGACGAACACGTGGCCGCCGGTTTGATGCACGATGCCATAGACGGTGGACAAGCCCAACCCGGTGCCCTCGCCGACTTCCTTGGTGGAAAAGAACGGCTCGAAAATGCGTCCGATGTCTTCCTTGCGAATGCCCTCGCCGGTGTCGATGACATCCAACGTCACGTATTCACCTGCGGGCACCAGTTCCATACCGCGCTGGGCCGGTTCATCGAGCGACAAATTGGCGGTGCGGATGGTCAGCGTGCCGCCGCCCGGCATGGCGTCACGCGCATTGACCGCCAAGTTCAAAATGACTTGGTCGAACTGGGTCGGATCAACGCGGATGGGGCCGAGATCGCGGCTGTGTTCGATGTTGAGATCAATGGTCGGGCCGATCAAGCGGCTGAGGACTTCAGAGAGTTCCGAAAGCTTTTCCTTCGCATCGATGATTTGCGGTTCCAGCGTCTGCTTGCGCGAGAACGCCAGCAACTGACGCACCAACGAGGTGGCGCGCACCGCATTTTGGCGGATCTGATTGATGTCGTTGAACGATGGGTCTTCGGGCCCGTGACGGGTCAACAGCAAATCGGAAAAGCCGATCATCGCCGTCAGCAGATTATTGAAGTCGTGCGCGATGCCGCCCGCCAACTGGCCGATGGACTGCATTTTTTGCGATTGGGCGAATTGCACCTCCAGGTGCTTGTGCTCGGTGGTGTCGATGAAATGCAAAATCAGCCCGGTGACTTCGCCGAACGCATCTTCCATGCGCGACGCGTACAGCGATGCGGTGACTTCGTGACCGCTTCGGGCAGGCATGCACACCTCGATATGGGCCGTGCGCATGATGCCCATCACCACCTTGGACAGCTGGCCGCCGACATCGCCACGGTCTTCCTTGGCCAAACGCTCCGTAAACGGAAGGCCCTCTACGTCGTCCTTGTGCAGGCCCAGCATCTTGAGAAACGCACCGTTGCAATCGGTGATGTTGGCTTTCATATCCAGCAGCGCAATCGCCACCGGGGCTTCGTCGAACAACCAATACAGCCGCCGCGCAATGTCCGACAGATCTTCGTCCTCGCCCGGATGCGCAACCGCGGCGGATTCCGGCGGCGACTGTTTTTTGACCAGATCGCGCACCACGATGGAGCGGGTATAAAGCAGTTCACCGCTGTCGCCGGTACGTCCTGATTGCAACAAGAACGCCTTGAACGCCACGCCACCGCGCGGTTGCAGCGTCACTCGGCCGTTGTCGCCGTCATCGTCGGGATCTTCGTGCGCGGCCAGTTCGGTAACGAATTCGGCAAAACCGAGGCCCTGATCGCGAATGTCGCCGAGGCCGATGCCCAACCACTTGCACAGCGTTTCGTTGGCGTAGACCATGCGCCCAGTGCCATCGACCGAGAAAAAGCCGACCGGAAGATTGTCGAGCAAATCGGCCAACACGGCTTCCTCGGCGCGGCGCACTTCATCGAGTTCGCGCCGCGCGGTGACGTCGCGCGCCGACCAGCAGATTAGTCCGCCGCCGGGCTTACCCGCCGGACGCGCACCCAATTGCCACCACGTCTTACCACCGCCCGCCAAGACGAAAGGAAGTTCCGCCCAATCCTTAGCCCCACCCGCCGCCGCGCCCAACATGCGCCGCACGGCAACGGGGGAGTCCGCGTCCTGCTCAAAAAACCGCAAGCCGTTGGGAATTTCCGCCGCCGCATTGGACTGAAACAAGTTGCGAAAGCCGCGATTGGCGTACAGCACACGGCCCTGGGCCGTGCTCAACATCAAGGGTGCACCCAATTCGCCCGCCGCAAGGTGGACCAAAGCGGCCTCTTCATCGGCGCGCGAGCGCCGCCCCAGGCTCCAAGCGAACAACACGACAAACAGCGCGCCAAGGCCCAATGTCGATCCGCCAAGCATCCCGGCATCGAGCGCAAAGTCCTGCGCTGAGAATAGGCCGATCTCCATGGCGACTCGTAATCCGCCGAAAACGAACGCCGGCACCCCAAACACGATGGGGCTGGGACCGCGCGAAGGCCGAAAGTGTTCCGCCCCTGGACCGACGCACCCCTGGTCGTCTTGAGCGTGAGACGCCACCAACAAGGGCGCGATCGGCGGCTTCGGGCCTTCACGCAAGACCTCCGGCGCGCGTGCGACGCCGTCGCCGTCACTTGGTGCCGTTTCGCCCGCAACGCTCACGCCGTCGTTCGGCGCGTCGTCCTTAGGAGATGGTTTGTCCATTTCCACCCGATCCATTTCCCTTCAAACGCATAATATAACCGATGATTTCCGCCACGGCCTGGTAGTGTTCTACGGGTATTTCCTCGTCCAACTCCACCGCTGCATAGAGCGCGCGCGCCAGCGGCGGGTTTTCGACGATGGGCACGTCGTTCTCGTCCGCGACTTCCCTGATCTTGAGTGCCAGAGAATCGACCCCTTTGGCAACCAACTTCGGTGCATGCATGTCATCCATCTTATACTGCAACGCCACCGCGTAGTGCGTCGGGTTGGTGACCACGACATCGGCCTCGGGCACGTTCGCCATCATACGCTGTTGGGCGCGTTCGACTCTAATTTTACGAATGCGCGCCTTAATTTGAGGGTCGCCCTCGGTATCCTTGTGTTCGTCCTTGACCTCTTGGCGGCTCATGCGCATGGATTTGGTGAATTCGAACTTCTGGTAGGCAAAGTCCAACGCCGCCACCACGAACATCACCATCACGGCCCCTGCTGCAATGCTCAACGCCACGACGTAGATGCGATCCAGAACGGCGGCGATATCGAAATCAGGCATCACGGCGATGTCGGTCATCCACGGCACCGCCATGGAAAAACAAACAAACGCCAACACCGTCAACTTAAACAGTCCCTTGACGAATTCGACCACCGAGCGCGCCGAAAACATGCGCTTAGCGCCTTTAATCAGGGAGATTTTATCCAAGGATGGAACCACCTTGCTGGTCGCCATCAAAAAACCCGTCTGCGCCACATTCGACATCACCGCCAACACCACCAGCATGCCGAATAAGGGCGATAGAGTGATGCCCAGTTCCAGCAAAATGTCCTTCATGAGCAGGGGAATCGAGCCCCGCGTCACGGTGATCGCCTCGACATGCTGAAGAAACCCGGCCGCAAACTTGGCTACGCGTCCCATGGTCCACGGTGCCAACACGGCCAAGCCCATGGCGGCCCCCATTAGAACGGCCCAACTTTTGACTTCCTGGGACGACCCGACCTGACCTTTTTCCCGCGCTTTCGAGAGTTTTCGGGCCGTCGGGTCTTCTGTTTTTTGGGAGTCGTCTTCCTCAGACATGGTACCCCGATATCAGCAACGGCCTCATCCGCCCAAAGGCACCGTAAAATTGTACAGGTTTCCTTCGAAAAACTGCATGAACACCATCATCATCGCGCTGAGAGACATGATCAAGAGCCAAATCTGCATGGCGATCTGGATGGGCATGCCGAAGAAAAAAACCGGCAATTGCGGCATCAAGCGCCCCATGATGCCCAGCCCCAAGTAATAAGCGATGCCTGAGACGATCAGCGGCGAGGCGATTTGCACGCCGATGCGAAAGCTTTCCGCAACCCGGAGCGCGATATAATTGCTCATATCGGGAATGTTTGCGCCATCCGCCGGAACGAAGAGGCTGTAGCTGTCGACCACCGCCTTCAGCATCAGATGATGCGTGTCGGTGACGAACACCAGCGTGATCGCCACGGTGCTGACGAAGGTCGAAAGCACCGCGCTTTGCTGTTCGGAGATCGGGTCTTGAATGAACGAATTCGCCATCGACGACACCAGCGCCAAAATGGTGCCCGCCGTTTGCAACGCCCCCATGAAAATGCGCGGAATGGTGCCCAAAAACGCACCGATCAAACTTTCGGACAGCAACAACAAGAACAACACCGATACCGCCGTCGGCTCCGCAGGGAGCACCGGCCTGAGTATCGGCGTCAGAACGAGGCTGACGAGCAAGGCGAACACCAAGCGCGCCTTGACGGGAACCTGCTGAGACCCAAACCCCGGCATCAGCGTGAACGCCATGCCGACGCGGGCGAAAATCAGTAGAAAAGCGAAAAGGTTGAGGTTGACCAGTTGGCTCAGCATCGCGGCTCACCCGGCCTAACCGACAGCCGAAATGCGGTCGAACAAGGTCAGAGAATATTCGATCACCGTCGTCATCATAAACGGTAGAAAAATAACGATGGCGACGAAAATGATGATGATTTTCGGCACGAACGTCAGGGTCATTTCCTGGATGGTGGTGAGTGCCTGAAACAACGCGATGATCAGGCCGATCAACAGCCCCGCCATCATGATCGGGCCCGCGGTTTGCAAAACGACCCAAAGGGCGCCTTCCGCAATTTCAAGGACATCGGTTTGATTCATGCTTTCGGCTCACTGCCCCTTAGCGCCACGCATCGGCCATTAGGCGCAACGCACCGGCGAACCTCCGCCGCTTACATGGGCATGCGGAGAATCTCTCTGTAAGCTTCAACGACCTTGTCGCGAACTGCAACAACCGTTTGCAAAGTCACCTCCGCTTCGCTCACCGCCGTCACCACATCGGTCAAGTTGGCTTGCCCCTGAATCCCTTGAATGGCCAACTGTTCGCTGCTTTGGCCCAATTGAGTGGCCTGATCGAGGTAATTGGACACCAGCGTCGAAAAAGGCCCCTGCCCCGCTTGTTGCGTCTCTTGTGCGGGAATGGCGTTGGGCGCAACGCCGGTTTTCTGGGCCTGATTGTACAGTTGAGCGGCCTGGGCGATATTCACATTTGGATCGATAGCCATCGCTCATACTCCTGAATTAACGATATGGTCCAAAGACTTAGCGCAATAGACCGATGGTGCTTTGCAGCATGGTCTTGGACGATTTGATAACATTGAGATTGGCTTCGTAGGACCGCTGGGCTTCGCGCATGTCCATCATTTCCACCAAGGAGTTCACGTTCGGCGCCAACACATAACCATCCGCGCCCGCCGCCGGGTGCGCCGGATCGTAGCGCCGCTGGAATTCCGACTGATCGGTTTTCACACGATCGACGCGCACGGTATTGAGACCGATTGTGCGGTCCAGCTCGTTGCGAAACGTCACCACTTTGCGCCGATACGGCAATCCGCCCGGCTGGGTCGGCAGCGAATCGGCGTTGGCCACGTTTTCGGACACGACGCGCAGACGCGTACCCTGGGCCTTCATGCCAGCGGCGGAAATCCTGAGCGTTTTGAGAAGATCGTCCATAACGTTCTTCGCGATGCCTTTCAATCGTTTGTCGGGACCTTAGCGGTCGTCCGTATTGGCCTCAGCGGGACTTGCCAAGGGCAATCTTGATCATACCGATGTGCTTGCGGTACAGCTCGTTGGTGAGTTGGTATTGCATCTGCGTTTCACCGATCTTGCCCATCTGCTCTTCCAGCACCACGGCGTTGCCGTCGGGCGCGGTTTCGTAGGGCGTGCGGTTTTCCTCATCCGCGAACGGCGAGGTGCTGCGCCTTGCGCCGGTCATGTGCATCGGCGATGTGGTAACGGCGTTCAGTTGAGTTTGCTGCTGCTTTTTCATCATATCTTGAAAATTCAACGGCTTAAGGTCGCGCGGTTTGTATTTCGGCGTGTCGGCGTTGGCCACGTTCTGGGCAAGAATTTCCTGGCGACGCGCCAGCCAGCCCATCCGCCCCTTGACCATCCCAAACAGTGTAAGTTTATTGAGATCCATCTCACATCCACCGAAACGACATCATGAAACCAAGCACAACTTCAAACACCTCACGCCATTTGCAGGCGTAACCCCATTCTGGACCTAGCGTGTCCCTTTCTGGAACGGAAATGCTTGTTTTATGAGTCTCTCTCAGACGTTTTAAGATTCAGTGAATCACCCCTCGCCCCACACGCATGGCGATTCCGCCAGGGTTTCAGGACTGGATTTTCTCAATGTGATTCAGAGGATGTTAAGCGGCGCATGCGAACCTATTCAATCTTGAAAGCATGAGAATCGGAAAACTGGCGTGAACAGCGACGAGGCAGGCGCTCCCGATGGCGAAATCGATGAAGACGAGGTGGCCGTCGCCCTCAATTACAAGCCAGGCCAGGATCAGGCCCCTCGCGTGGTGGCCAAGGGTCAGGGCTGGCTGGCGCGCCAGATCATCGAAATTGCCCAAGCCAACGGCATCGAGGTGCGCGAAGACGCCAATCTGGCGCAGATTTTGGCGCAGGTGGACGTGGACAGCGAAATTCCCCTGGAAGCCTTCACCGTGGTCGCGGAAATTCTGTCCTACGTCTATGAAAAAAACAGACAATGGCCCGATGGACTGGGGCCGCAACGCAAAGGTAAAAAAAGTGGTGGAGGTCGCCGATGAGCGATGCTGGTGAAGCTGTTATCCGCGAGGAGTTGGAAAAGGCCGCAAGCCTGATTTCCGGCGCACGGCGTTTGATCGCCGAAGGCCGCCACGTGGACCTCAGCGCCATGGAAGAGCGTGTACGCGCCATCACCGAGGCCATCGCCGCCGCCCCGTCCGAGGTGGCCAACGCCTACAAGGAACACTTGCAAACGCTGATCGACGCGCTCGATGCCTTGGAACAAGACCTGCAAGAGCGCCACAAGGCAATGGAAGACGGTCTCAACACCATCCGCCACCGCGAAGCCCAAGACGCTTACGGACCGAAAAAGACGTAAAGCACCTCCTCTCCACACAGCGAATCGACGCGTTTTTCACGCCTGTCGAGGTCGCTTTCAAAACGCGAAACCAAGCGTCTCTAGGGCTTAGGCCCCCTGAGTTTTCTGAAACCAATTGAACGGGTATTGTCTCAGCCCATGGACCTTGGAAATTACCTCCGTTTTGTGTTCGCTTTGCTGTTCGTGCTGGCTTTGATCGGTGCACTGAGCATCCTCGTGCGCCGCTACGGCTTCGGCATGTCGCCGCCGCAAATGCGCAAAGGTCAGGACCGCCGTCTCGGTTTGGTCGAAATCCTGCCCATCGACACCAAACGCCGCGCCGTGTTGATCCGCCGCGACGCCGTCGAGCATTTGGTGATTTTGGGTCCGGAAAGCGAAACCGTTATCGAGACGGGCATCACCACTGCGCCCCGCCCCCCAGGCAATGCGGCGGGCGCTGAAGATACATTTGCAGACGTCCTCGAAAACGCCACCCTGAAGGAAGAGCCATGAGGGCTTTCACACTGAGCCGTACACTCGTCGCACCGGCGCTGAAGCCGATGCTCAAGTTGGCGATTTTCACCCTGGCCGTGTCGGGGCTGTTCTGGTTCGCCCCCGTCGACGCCATGGCGCAGAGCGTGACCTTGGATTTAGGCCCGGCCGCGGGGGCATCGACGACGGGACGCATCATTCAACTGGTGCTGTTGCTGACGGTCCTCACCCTCGCCCCTTCGATCCTCATCATGATGACGTCGTTTACGCGCATCGTCGTGGTTCTGTCGTTTCTGCGCACGGCGCTCGGCACCCAGCAAACGCCACCCAATCAGGTTTTGATTTCGCTGGCGCTGTTTTTAACCATGTTCATCATGATGCCGACCTTCCAAACCACTTATGACGAAGCGTTGCAGCCGCTTTTGGATGGAACCATCGACGAAGCCCAAGCGTTCAACCGCGCCCTGGTTCCATTTGAGACCTTTATGATGCGCCATGTACGCGAACAGGACTTGGCGCTGTTCGTCGACATGGCGGGCCTCACCGATCAACAGGCCGCGCAGAACATGCCCATGCGCGTATTGATCCCGGCGTTCATGATTTCGGAACTGAGGCGCGCGTTCGAAATCGGCTTTTTGCTGTTCGTGCCGTTTCTCATTATCGACATGGTGGTCGCCTCGGTGCTGATGTCCATGGGCATGATGATGCTGCCGCCGATCATGATCGCGTTGCCGTTCAAAATCATTTTCTTCGTGTTGGTGGACGGCTGGTACATGATCGTCGGCTCGCTGGTGCGCAGTTACGGCGGGTAACACCACCTCTCTGGATGACCCAAATTCTATGAAAGCGCCACCATTGAGCGCGCCAAATGTGCTATAATGACGCTGAAGGCACCCATGGTGGGTGCTCAGGGTTTGGGCTTGATCGAGCCTCAGCCCCGGTTTCCCTTACCAAAGGAGGCTGTTATGTCGGTCAAAGTCAAAAAAACGCAACCACCCAAAAAGGATGTTCCGCAAACCGCGGAGACGAAAGAGACGCCAACACGGCGTATCCAACATCCTTTGTTGGCGCTTCGCGAAGAGGTCGATCACCTGTTCGACAGCTTCTTTTCCGGCTTTGAACTCGGCCCGTTCGGTGATTTAGGTCGCTCCATGCGCACCGATCCGTTCCGTCGGTTCGAAGGCGCGTTATCGGGCCTCGGCCCGGCTCACGCTATGTTGAGTGTCAAGGCCGACGTGCGCGAGACGGACGATGTCTATCGCATCGAAGCCGAACTGCCTGGTGTCGAGGAAGACGGCATTGAGGTCAGTGTCACGGACGACGTCCTGACCATCACCGGCGAAAAGAAGGAAGAGAAAAAGGAAGACCGCGAAGATTATCACCTGACCGAACGTCATTACGGTTCGGTGAAACGCACCTTCCCGGTCCCCGACACGGTCGATTTGAGCAAGGCCGAAGCCAGTTTCAAGAATGGTGTTCTTAAAATCACCATGCCGAAAAAAGCGCAGGCCAAACCCAAAGCGAAGAAAATTCCCATTTCGGGACGCTAACCCATAACGACGAAAGCCCGGCGCGCGCCGGGCTTTCGTGCGTCCGAGGACGGGTTCTCAGTTCATCAAATCGAGAATGAATTGCGGCAAGGCGAACGCCGCCTTGTGGAGTTCCGGCGTGTAGTAGCGGGTCTTAATATCCGCGTCGGCGAACCGTGTGCGTAAAACATCAAGATCGACATCGCACAACGCAGCATCGTCCGTGCCCCAGCCCAAGGTCATGAACCCGCCGACATAGGTGGGCACCACGGCGGTGTAGAAGCCGTTGTCGGCGAAAGATTTACCCATGCGCCGGTAGGTGTTGGTGACCTCCTCACCTTGAAAAAAAGGCACGCCGTTTTGCGTCACCAGCACGCCGCCGTCCTTGAGGCAACGGTGGCAGTGCGCATAGAATCTTTCGGTGAACAAAACTTCGCCGGGGCCGATCGGATCGGTGGAATCGACGATGATGGCATCGAAACGCCGGTCCGTTTCGGCAACGAACTTCACCCCGTCGGTGATGATCAGCTCAGAGCGCGGATCGTCGAAGGCACCGTTTGAAATGTCCGGAAAATACTCCAGGCACAAGTCAACCACGGCCCGGTCGATTTCCACCATGGTGGCGTTTTCGACCGATTTATGACGCAGGACTTCGCGCAGAATGCCGCCATCCCCGCCGCCGATGATCAACACATCGGTGGCGTCGCCCTTGGCCAGCAGCGGCACGTGGGTCATCATTTCGTGATAGACGTATTCGTCGCGGCTGGTGACTTGCACGATATCATCCAAGGCCATCACGCGCCCGAAGCTTGGCGTTTCGAAGATCACCAGATCCTGATGCTCGGTCTTCTCATGAAAAAGCACATTGGTGACGTCGAAGCCTTGCGAATAGCCTGCGTGCAGGGCTTCTTCGAACCGTTTCACTTGATCACGCCCCGCTTGTGCGCGGACACGTCCATGTCTCCGGGCTGGAAGGCCTTCTTGATGGACGGCAGCGCATCGTGAGGATCGCAATCGCCACACATGAAGATATCGATCGCCGCGTAGGATTTTTCCGGCCACGTGTGAATGGAAATATGGCTTTCCGCCAGCACCACCACACCGGAGACACCCGAATACGGCGAGAAATGGTGAAAATGGCTGTGCAGGATCGTCGCGCCGGCAATCCGCGCGCCCTGACACAAGGCGTCCTCAATGACCTTGGGATCGTCGAGATGGCTCGCGCCCCACAGTTCGACCAAGACGTGATTGCCCGCATAGCGAACCCCATCACGTTCGATGAAGTAGTCTTTGGTGTTGTCCACCACTGGATAGAGCGTCTGGGTCTCGGCCTGCGTTTCGGAGGCCTCCTCCAGGTTCATATCCAATTCGGCAAGTGCGTGGCTGTCCATCAGCGCGCTCCCAAACTAGAGTGACCCGAAAGGGACGAAGCGCGCTAAATACGCCAATGCGATTGGAGGTTCAAGAAAATATCGCGGGAATGCGTGAAAAAATTCATGCGGCGCGTCACCGCAACCATGCTCAATACAGGGAACTCAACTGTCCATCAGCCACCCGCTGACGATAGACCTGCATGAATCCTTGAAAATCAACAACTTCTTTGACGATTGGATCGAGGCCGCGATAGTTCACCAGTCCCGTTTCCGGTGGCTCCGCGATCAGCTTGAACGCATCGGCGTAGGTGGTCTTTGACATAGCCAAGCCGTAAGTGTCGAGGATACGGGTGATGGCGACCTCATTACCCTCCAACGTATAGGCGATCGCCAGCGACAACACGGCGGCGGCCTGGGTGTCGTCCAAAGCCTTGCGCGGTTTGGCGCCCAAAATACGCACCACCTTGGACAAGGCCCTGGCGGCGTTTCTCCAATCGCCCGCGCGCCAATAGATGCCCGCACGCATCGTTTCGGCCTCTTTGCCGACTTCCCCGCGCAACAACTCCAGCGCCGCTTGCGGCTTTTTCAGACCGACTTCGGCATGGGCACGCAACAGCACACGTTGAGACACCAAAGCGTCGTTCAAACCGGGAAGCTTGGTTTTGTTCAGGCTGGCAATGGCCTTGTCGTACTTGCGATCAAAGATATAAATCAGCGCAAGGCGCGCACCGACGCGGGCTTTTTCCTCACCCTTGAGGCGGAAGTCAACCTGCGCTTCCAAAAGGTCGGCGGCGCGGTCCAGCAGGTCCACACCGACCAGACGGTCGGCAAGACGGCGGATCATCTCATCGCCCAAGGCCCCCGGTGGGGTCAATTCACGAAATTCATCATAGAGCGCGATGGCGGTTACCGGCGGCAATATATCCGCGCCGTCTTGCAGATACAGCATATTGAAGGCATCGCTCATCTGCTTGGTGACTTGGTTGCTTTCCTCATTGTCGGGAAAATAGGTCGCCGCCTGACGCAGCGTGCGCAGGCCGTTGCGGTAGAGTTTTTGGTCCAAATACAAAGAGCCCAAACGGCGCAGCAAATCGAATTCGAAATTGTCGCCGCGCCACACAAAGCGGAGCTTTTCATATTCTTCGATGGCGTCCTTGGCGGTGAACAGGCCGCGTTTCAAGAGAAGTTCCGTGCGCGCCGCCGCCGCCTTGGCGCGCGATGGGCGATGGCGGCCATCCATGACTTTTTCCCAGTCGGCAATGGCCCCGTCGAAATCACCGCTGAGCGCCTTAAGCTTACCCGAAACGAAACCGATCTGGTCTTTTTGCGCCGGTGACGGGTTGTCGACGCTAAGCACTTCTAAATACTGAGCGGCCTGCTTGACGTCGCCCAACTCGACCGCGGCTTCGGCGACCAAAGTCGCGGTGGGCATTTTGATGGATTTCGGATACGGCTGGGTGATGGCGCCGGTCTTGCGCAGTTCGTACGCCGCATCCTCAAGATGACCTTCACCCGCGACCACAGCGGCGCGCCAAAAAGTAGCCTCGTCATAGGCGTCCAAGATCGGATTATAAAGGTCCGTGCGCGCGTCCTCCATGCGCCCCATCAGCCAATTGGCTGCGCCGTGCATGAGCAAATACTCTGGGTCTTTTGCGTATTCGGGCTCACTGCGCGCCATTTCGTGCAGCACCCCCAGCGCCTCGGCCTCAAACCCATTGGCAAAGAAAAACTGCGCCAAGTTGCGGTGGCTCTGTTTTTTGGTGAGTGCGTTTTTGGCGAACGCCACTTCATGCTGAAGGTCTTGCTTGGTTTCGGTAAACGACAACAAATCCGGTCGTTTCCACTTTTCCAAGTCCAGTATGCGGGTCATGGGGCGCAGCGCATCCATACCCGCGCTTGAAGCCAATTGCTGTTGCAGCTCGACATTGGCTTTTTCCTCGGCGCTAACATTGGAAATTTGCAATGTCCCCGTGCTGGTGACTTCGACGCCCTGACGCAAGGGACGTATGCGCAAATCATCGGACAACGGTTTCACGACAACGCCTTGTTTCGACGGCAGGAACTTAAGCTGTGGGTACGACCACTCTCGCGACATGCCGTGGCCAAGCGGGATCACCGGCACGGCGACCAGATTGTCGCCAATTTCAGGATCGCGAAACGCGATAACGTTGCCCGGTTCCGGCACCGCCACGAAAAGGCGCGCGCCCAAGGGCGAGTCCGGCTGTGCATCCGCCTGTAACGGCGCACTGGGAATCAAGGGTTGGGACATGAACTCCAAAACCCACGCCAACCCGGATCGTTTGATCTCGGGATTGATGCTTTCGGCCGTGGTCATGCGCAAGACCGCGCCGTTGCGTGATGGCACCTGCTCCACGGATTTGATCAAGCCCGCACCGTCGCGAACCAATGCCTCCGTGTCGATTTTAGCGCGCTTGTCGAAGACCACCCACAACTCGCCCCCTCGGCGAAACACCGCCGCGCCCACCGGCTCATCCCAATTGAATTTCAAGGCCACTGCCCCGTCGGTAATTTTTCTCGCTTGGGCGCGCGTCTCGACCCGTGCATCTTCGGCCACAGGGGATGGGGCCGGGGATGGGGAAGCGCTCGAAAGCGCGGTTTGCGGTTCCAGGCTCAAGGGCGCAGCTTGAGCAGCCTCCCCGTTACTTGGCGCAACCGTGCCTGCGGGCTCCACCGGTACGACCGGTGCTGAATTGGGGGCGGGAGGTTCCTCGGCCTTGGCGGTTTGTGCCGTAGCGTTGACCGGTGGGGCCGCAATCGACGGCGCCGCGGCCTGACTGCCGGGCGCATAAACATCGACCACCACTTTAGGTCCGTTGGCAAACGCCTTGATCTGCGAGGTGGCGTCCACCTTCAGCCTCACGCTGAGATTGCCGTTCTCCATCAAAGTTTCCGCGCCCAAAACGTTGCGCGTGCGTCCCCGCGCCAAAGTCGACACGTTGGCCCGCCCGGGTTTGGCGAACTTAACCGTGGCCGTTCCACCATCGCGAACGACTTCGAATTTGGTGTTGCTCGGCCAATCGAACACGATCCGGGAATACGCGTCATGCGCGCCGGTGCGCACGCGAACGTTGGGCCCCTTGGCGGCTTCGGTTTGCGTCGGTGATTTTGTGGCGGCTTGCGCCTGTTGAGGTTTGGCCGCGCTAACGATGTCCACCACCACCGACGCACCGCTGTCGTAACTGCGCACCGAAAATTCGCCTTTGATGCGAAACACGACCGTGGCGTCGTTGGGCGCGGCTTCGGTGGAGGCGATCATGTGCCCCAATCCGCGCACCGCGGGGCGCAAGTCGGCTTCAATGGGTCGGGAGAAGTTGATCACCAGACGATCACCTTGACGGCGCGCCTGGTGGCCGACCGGTTGGGGCCAGCGAAATGTCAGGCGGCCGTAGCCGTCGCCCCGGCTGGCGCGCACCTGAACCGGATCGGCCATCGCCTCAGGCGCGGTCGCCACCAGCACCAAGGCCAATACCAGGAAGGCCACAACAATCCCCCCCAATCCACGCATCAGTTACCACCCCCGACGGTCGGGAAAATCACGACATCGACGCGCCGCCCAAGCTTTTCGCGTTCAACCTCAGGAATTTTTGGCAACTGCGCATAGCGGCTGTCGGCATACCCGAACGCGACGATGTCGTCGGTATAGCCCGACGCCCGCAAAGCGTTGGCCACGGCGGACGAGCGCGCGATTGAAAGTTCCCAATTGCTCTGAAAGCCGCTCTTGGCGGATGGCGGGCGCGGGTCGGTGTGACCGTTGACGCCGATCTGATTGCCGACATTGCGCAACAGGCTACCCAGCGTAAACAAGGCCGAGCGGGCCTCATCAGGCATCACGGCCTTGCCGGACGGAAACAGAAGATCGCCCGGCAGCGCGACAATCAAACGATCATCGAGCAACATGATTTTCGACGATTTCAGCAATTTGTCTTCTTGCACACCGCGCTGCAAAACCCCCGACAGGTAGTCCAGATCGGTCGCTTGACGGCGAAAAATGGTGCCGATGTTGAATTCCGCCGTGGCGGCGGCGACCGTGGTCAACTTGCCGGGATTGAGCGTTTGGGTCAGCGTGTCGGTCATCGCATCCCATTCATCCATCTGCAACGACGACATGGAAAACAACAACACGAAAAAAGTCAGCATCAGCGACACCAAATCCGCGAACGTGATCATCCAGGCGGTTTTTGGCGCGCCGTTGTCTTGGGTTTCGGTTGTCATGTCGTCGTCGAGCATGGGCAAAGCGTTCAGGGGCTACTCGCCACCCTTGAACCGGTCCTCCTTCGTGAACTTCAATTTCGTTTTTTCAATGTCGCGGGTATAGAACCAGATGACGATCTCACCGACGTGTCCGGGGCGCATGCCGACCGCGACGCTGTCAGGTGGAATGCCGCGCGCATTCATCTCGACGGCGAAAGCGCCGGCGCGGCGTACTTCCAGCGTTTCGTCCGTCGGCATGGTCTTGCCATCTTCGGCCGTGGGCGTGCCGATTACGAATTCCAGATCATAGCGCAACCCCGGTGGGCGATTTGAGAGCGCCGCCACGGTTCGGTCCAACAATGGAAACATCGCCGGACGGATACGCGCTTCGTTTTGAAAAAACAAACTGTCCGCTTTCAACACCAATCGCATCTGCCGACCGGGTTGAACGGTTTCCACCTTATCGACGCCCAACGCCGTGGCGAAAATGCCCGTGACCTGTTGCTGAAATTCCTGCCCCGCCAAAACGTCGCCGTCTTTGGCTTTTAAGCTCTGCAGATCCGCCGATGGCGGCACGATGGAGGTAAACGCGCTGGACAGACTGTCCATGACCTTTTTCGACTTGGATTCCTCAACCGTTGAAATCGTGACCAGCAAAATAAAAAAAGCGAGCACGACCAGATACAGCCCGAGGAACAAGGCAACGGTGTTCGGCTCATCGTCAGGTTGTTGCTTGATCTGTTCGTTCATGGTGTCCATGGCGGACGAGAACCCTAGTCAAAACTTGCCAAAAGATCGTCGATCTCAGCCTGGCTCTTGGCCTTACCGCCAAGCTGGGGGCCTTCGAGAAGATCCGCGTCGGTGATGTCCTTCTTGTCTTTTTTGCCCGCCGATTCGGGCTTGGCGGTTTTTTTCCGGGGTTTGGCCTGTTCGTCGCCGAACGTCAGAACCAGAGCATCAATGCGCTCTTCAATGTTTTTCAGCGCCGTCACCACCTTGCCGATCCTCTGGCCGGTGATGTCTTGAAACGTGCAGGCTTCGTATATGTGGGTGGTGGCATCCATCAATTTTGCCGCAACCGCATCGCCAACGTCGCCCATCACACTCTCGACCACTTCGCAGTTGTCCATGATCGTGTTGGTCGCATCCGCCGTCGCTTCGATGATGGCGTCCAATTCATCCGTCGCGCCGGGTAAATATTCTTCTTTAACGTCTTGAGGACGAATTTCCGCGATCTCTCGCTTCGCCGCGTCGATATAGGCGGCCAGACGTTCCAATTCGCCATAAACGTCCACGGAGCCCCCCGATTTGGAACTCGCCGACGCGGTACCAGCCGCCATTTTACTTTTGCGTTTAACACTCTTAGCGGCTGCGACGACGTGGTCGACGGCCTTGACGGCGCGCTTTTTCACCGCACCGTCCATTGCAGCAGGCTTGGTCCTGGATTTGTTTTTGGCCTTCGGCTTTTGGGCCGTGGCCGTATTCGACTTGCGTCCGGCCATAAAGGTTACCTCAGACGTCCCTAGAAGTCGCCCAGCACACTGACCATCTTCGATTTGAGAGTGTCAGCATTGAAAGGCTTGACGATGTAGTTGGACACACCGGCCTCTTTCGCGGCAATCACGTTTTCCGACTTGGATTCGGCGGTCACCATGATGAAGGGGATATGCTTAAGCTTTTCGTCGGCGCGCACGTGACGCAACAATTCAATGCCGGTCATGGGCTCCATATTCCAGTCGGAAATGACCAGACCGAAATTGCCTTCGCCTTCCTTAAGCTTTTCAAGCGCCTGCGTTCCGTCAGTCGCTTCGTCGACATTCTCGAAACCAAGTTGGCGAAGAAGGTTTCGGATGATCCTGAGCATGGTCTTGTAATCATCCACGATCAGAACATTCATGTTCATATCGACAGCCATCTGAACACTCCATTTTCCGGCCTGCTAATGCCAAAATTTCGAGAGCGACACTCTATTGCGCTCTCTGAGTTAACGTATTGGGGTTAACTTACAGGATAGCAGTTAGTTTACCGTTACCAAAGTTGAGCGCTTTTGCGCTTGTTTTCTATTCGTTCCATCAAGGGATATGGGGACGCACATGACGGTATTCACCCCTTATTCCCCCCCCAAGACTCAAAGAGCCAAATGCGTATACCTTTCCTAGGTAAAGGAGTCGCAACCAGTTCGCAACCTTTTAGAACAATCGTCTAAGGCTTTTTCGCCGCCGTTTTCATCCCCCCGCCATATTCGGTTCCGGTATCTTGCGCAGTGAATTCAGCTCCACGGTCACGTCGCGCGCCCTTTGAGGATTCATCTTCGCCATGATCGGGGCCAGAGAACGTTCTTTCATACGTTCCGCCACTTGAAGCAAAACGTCCATCTCCAGCTCTTCAAAAATGCGCGCGGCATCCTTGGGCTTCATGTTTTCGTAAATCTTGACCAAACTCATCAGCTTGGCGTCTTGTTGCTCGTCATAGGTCTTGATGAGGCTTTCTATGGTCGCCTGCAAGGCCTTAAAGTCTTGTATTTTTTGGTCGATTCTCGATTCTGCTGCGGCAAGCAGGGCGACACGGGTATCCAACTCACGCGCGCGCGCATCGATTTCGACCCGGCGCTCGGCCAGTTTTTGCAGCAAATCGATCTCCGATTGCGTCAACAGCGTCGGATCGTCCGCCAGCATGCGCGCGGCAACGGTGGCCTGATCTTCTTGCGCCATCGCGTTCGGGTCGGTGGCCAGCAAGTCGGACGGCATGGCGCCACCCGCGGGCAAAGCGGCATCGGTCGGTGTGGGCCCCGCCGGTGTGGGACCCGTCGGCGCAGGATTGCCCCCCGTTTGAGCTTGAGCTTCGGTGCTCGACACGGACACCGTGCCGTTCAAGGCCCCATCGACGCCTTCCCAAATATCGCCCACACGCACGGTTAGGGTCAGCGTGGAAAAGAAAATAACCATCGGCAGCAGGCGAACTTTAACAACCACCCGGCGCAGCAGGCTGGGCTTTTTTTGCTCAGGCTCATCGAACGCAAAGCCGTGCTCTTCCTCCGCCTCGCGCACGGATTGCGAACCCGAACGAACGGGGCTGATTCTGCCTATGGTCATACTATCTTGGGCCATCGCCACTCATCACATTCCAAAGCTCCACGCTCACGAGCGCGGTTATTTCATCGAACTGAGCGCCTTCAGCAACTCACGCGCGGCATCACTATCGCCGATCGATGGCGTCTCGTCGGGAGACGCCTGCTTGTCAAAAAGGCGATCTTGCGCCGTCAAGCCCCCCAAACCGCCACCCATCTTGCGCGGCGCAGGTGCGCGTTCAAAAGCCGCGGGTTCCGGGTGAGGACTCACGCGCCGCGTCGTCTCTCCCCGTTCCTTCATCATCAAATCCTTCGCCGGACCGTTTTTTGGTGCGCCACGTCGACCGGGGCGCGCTCGACCGCCTGGGGTCGCGGCGCGAATGGCTTCCTCGATCAGAAGATCTTCCTCCTCATCAGCCGTGAAGTCCTTGGGCTGAGATTTGGGTGCGCGCACGGACGCCGCCATTTCATCCGCCGAACGTCCGCCCCGGTCCACCAAATAGGCAAGATCGTCGCGCAGCGCCTCGGCTTTTTCCACATCACCTTGCAAGGCTTCGCTCGAAATTTTGAGCGCCTTGATGCCGGCTTCCGCCTTGGTGGTGGCGTCGGCAAAGGTTTTCGCCAGTTCCAAAAGCTCGTTTTTGTCACTGCGCAGTTGAGCCAAGCGTTGGTTCAAGCGCACCGCGTAGGTGATGGTCAGCACCAAGAGTACCGCGATAATGATGTCAAGTACGAACGCAATTTGCACGTTTACCTCACAGGCGCAATCGCGCCGCTCCATCTGTGGTTCCCGTTAGTCACTCTTCGGCTTTTCATAACGGCCATCGATGCGGATGGCGATCTGGTCGCCCTTGCGCCCCATGCGCCCAAGATACATGGGGACGTCGCCGCACAACAGCATGACTTGCGATTCCGGCGTCGCGCCAAGATCCAAGTGCGAGCCTTTTCGTAAATTGAACACATCGCCCAAACGCATGGTTTGCGTATCGAGCACGGCCTCCAACTCGACCTCGGTCATCCACAACTCTTCGGCCAAGTGAGTTTCCCAAATGCTGTCGCGGCCGAATTTTTCACCCATGAACATTTGCAGCAGCAATTCGCGCACCGGTTCCAGCGTCGCGTAAGGCAACAACAATTCCATCTGGCCGCCGCGATCTTCCATATCGATGCGCAGCCGCGCCACGATGGCGGCGTTGGACGGGCGCGAAATGGTCGCGAAGCGGGGATTGGTCTCTAAACGGTCAAAGCGGAACGTGACCGGGGAAAGCGGCTCGAACGCGCCCGACAGGTCGGACAACACCACATGCACCATGCGTTCGACCAAGGACCGTTCGATGGTGGTGTAAGGCCGCCCTTCGATGCGCATCGCCGCGGTGCCGCGCCGTCCGCCCAACAAGACGTCGACGATGGAATAGATCAGCGAGCTGTCCACCGTCAGCAGACCGTAGTTGTCCCATTCCTCGGCTTTGAACACCGAAAGCATCGCAGGCAGCGGAATGGAGTTTAGATAATCACCGAACCGGATAGAGGTGATGTTGTCGAGCGACACTTCCACGTTGTCGGACGTAAAATTACGCAAAGACGTGGACATCAAACGCACGAGGCGATCGAACACGACCTCCAACATCGGCAGGCGCTCATACGACACCAACGCCGAATTGAGGATCGCTTGTATACCGGATTTCTGATCGCCCTCTTCGAGATCGTCATCGAACCCAAGCAGGCTATCAATCTCATCCTGATTGAGAACCCGCGTGGATTCTCGAGGCGAACCGCTGCTGCTTCCGCCGCCACTGTCTCCGCCGCCATCGCCGGAATCCAGCATGGCGGCCCATTCCGCGGCAAGATCGTCACCGTCGTCACCGTCGCCGCCTGCGCCATCATCGCCACCGCCAGCGTCGTCACCGCCGCCCATGGCGGCTTCCCAGGCCGCAGCCATGGCATCTTGATCGACGTCTTCACCGGGCGCAGTCATGTTCTCTGCCTAACCTTCGCCAGCCCTATTGGACGAGCATCTCCTTAAACAACACGTCGTTCACCTTAGCAGGGGCCACAGCCACGCTAACGCGTTTCAACAGCTCTTCACGCAGTCGGTACATTCCAGCCGACCCTTTTAAATCTTCAATTCTGAGCTCGCGCAGGTATATCTGAAAGTTGTCGACGATGCGCGGCATCATTTCTTCAATTCTGGGGATATCGTCGCCGTTTTCCAACTCCAGACTGACGCGAATTTTCAAATATACCGCTTTGCGCCCGCCGGTGTTGATGTTCACCAGCATTTCCTGCAAGTCGTAAAACACCGCATCGCCGGAGATCACCTGCGGCTGGTCGACCGCCGCGACATCCTGACCACCCGACAGCATATCGACCACCGGCTGCAAAAGGCCGGTAAAATAGGCCGCCGCAGCGCCGCCCAGGATCAAAACCAATACGGCGGCGATGACAATTAGAAGGCGTTTGCGACCCGATCCACCGTCGCCCTCGCCTCCATCCTCATCATCGATATCAGAATCACCGGCATCATCCAGATCTTCTTCAAGTTCCTCGTCGGCCATGCCGTCTCCACCTGCTCACACGGCCAATAGGCCTGCATATTTCGCCCGCGCAACTCGCGCATACGATAGCTCAGCTCACCACAATAAGATGCGGATGGTTAACAAGGGATTGATTTGGTCAAGAAAGCCGAGGATTCGCCGCCCTTCACCGAGGGATGCCCCTGCTCCATCTTCGCTCGATTTACGCGCGAATCCAAAAATGCCCCCACCCGCAGCCACCCCCCGCGCACCGTGCCATCCCGAAAGCCGCAAGGCACGTACGCCAGAGATCGCCAAAACGGCAAGTTCTGCCGGGCAGCCCCTGCCGAATTCTCCTTCATGCCCACCTCACATCCCCACTTCAAAGGTTGCAATCGATTGTTTTTATTAATTTTTTAAAATTGGCACGCTCTCTGCATTTGGCTGATCAACGGCAGCTGCGCATGACCGCAGGCACATAAAGCCAAACGGAACATGATCGAAACCAAAGGCAAGTCAGATGGAAACAACATCATACATTGCGCTATCGCGCCAAGGGGCTTTGCGCCGAGAAATGAGCACCATCGCCAACAATTTGGCCAATATGAACACCACCAGCTACAAAGGTGAGCGTATTATGTTCGTCGATCACTTGGTGCGCTCACGGTCCGGCGCTTCCATCGCGGAGCAGCGATTGTCGTTCACCCGCGACGTCGCCAGCTACCGCGATATCGCGGAAGGCCCCATTGAACAGACCGGCAATCCGCTCGACGTCGCCATTCATGGCGACGGTTATTTTGTGGTGCAGGCCAAGGATGGCACCCAAAAATACACGCGCAACGGCAATTTCCATCTCGACAACACCGGCCAATTGGTTACACAAACCGGTCAGCCCATCCTGACCGATGCGGGAACGCCCGTTTTCTTCGCACCCGAAGACACCGACATCGTGATCAACGGCGACGGTACGGTTTCCACGGAAAACGGCCAACTCGGCAAGCTTCAGGTCGTCACCTTCGACAAGCCGCTGGCCCTCAAGCGCGCAGCCGACGGCATGTACACCACGGATCAACTCACCGTGCCGGTCGATCGACCGCAGCTCGCTCAAAATGCCTTGGAGCGCTCCAACGTCGAAGCCGTCCTGGAAATGACCCGCATGATCGAGGTCAGCCGCCAGTACAAAAGCACTCAAAGTCTGATCGACAAGGAAGACGAGCGCATCCGCAAGGCCATTAACGAACTGGCCAAGGTAAGCGCCAGTTGATCAGCCGTTGAGGCCTCGAAACGCGTGAACGGCCTCCGGCAAACACCCATAAACGCCAAAGAGCGAAAGGACGGAAATCATGAGATCTTTAAGCATAGCCGCCACGGGCATGTTGGCCCAGCAGCGCAACGTCGAGGTCGTATCGAACAACCTCGCCAACATGAACACCACCGGATTCATGCGGCGGCGTACGGAATTTCACGATCTGCTCTATCAAAACCTGCGCCGCGTCGGTTCCACATCCTCGGATGCGGGCGATATCGTGCCATCGGGCGTGCAAATCGGCTTGGGCGTGAAGCTTGCGGCCGTTTACCGCATCCACGAGCAAGGCAACCTCAATCCCACCGACAACGCTTTCGATTTGGCGGTCCAGGGTCGCGGTTTCTTTCAGGTTCAGATGCCCAACGGCGACACCACCTACACCCGCGACGGCACTTTCCAGCTCAACGCCGACGGCCAGGTCGTGACCCACGATGGCTATCCCGTCCTGCCCAACATCACGGTGCCCAACAACGCCGTCGATGTCGCCATCAATACGTCGGGCGAAGTTCTGGTGAAGCTGGACGGCCAAGTGGCCTACTCAAACGTCGGCCAAATTCAGACTGCGATTTTCGCCAACGATGCGGGCCTGGAATCCATTGGATCGAACCTGTATCTGGAAACCCCGGCATCGGGCAACGCCACCACGGCGGCACCCGGCACCACCGGCTACGGCACCGTTTTGCAGGGATTCTTGGAAACCTCCAACGTCAACGCGGTGGAAGAAATTTCCAACCTCATCTCCGCGCAGCGCGCCTATGAAATGAACTCCAAGGTCATCCAGACCTCGGACGACATGATGGGCACCTTGACGTCGCTGAGGTAAGGAGGATGTTATGAGACAGATCGCTTTCTTCCTCGGGCTTACGTTGCTGTTTGCATCGCCCGTCATGGCGGCTGGCGCCGACGGCGAAAACGTTGGCCTGGACGCAACGGAGTTGGTGAGCCTCAACAATCACATCGTCATCCAGGACGGCGTTATCCGTCTGGGCGAGGTGTTCCAAGGCGTAGGTAAGTATGCAGAACGCGTCATCGCTTACGCCCCACGGCCCGGTTCGCGCGCCGTGTTCGACGCGCGCTGGCTCAAACGCGTCGCGGGGGCGTTCAAATTGAACTGGCGTCCCAGTTCCGCAGCCCAGCGCATCGTCGTGGAACGCGAAAGCCAAGTGATCACCAAACCCGAGATCGAAACGCTGTTGTTCGAACGCCTGGTGGCCGAGGGCGGCGACCCAACCTCCCGCATCTCTCTGGCCAATCGTTCGTTTCGCTTGCACCTGCCCGTTGGCGAGGATTATCTGCTGGGCATTGATCAAATCAGTTTCGATTCTACCACCGGGCGCTTCAGCGCCGTGCTCGCCTGGGGCAACGCCAAAGATGAACGCCGCCGCGTCACCGGACGGCTTGAACGCATGACCGATGTCCCGGTCCTCGCCAAACGTCTGATGGGTGGGGACATCATTCAGCAAGCGGACCTGAAATGGGTTGAGCTGCCTCAAGCCCGTCTGGCGCGCAACGCCGTCACCGAGGCGAGCCACCTCATCGGCATGGCGGCGAAGCGTTCGATTTCCGCAGGCAAGCCCGTTACGGAAAACGACATCCGCCGTCCCAAGGACGTGAGCAAAGGTGAAACCGTGACGATGGTTCTGTCCACTGCGTCGATGCGTCTGACCGCCAAGGGAAAGGCGCTCGAAGCGGGCGCCACCGGCGACACCATCCGCATCACCAACAGCCAAACCAGCACAGTGATTGAAGGCGTCATCACCGGTCCCGGTCGAGTCCGGGTCGAGACGCAAGTCAATCTGGCCATGCGTTAAGCAAAGGAGAGCGCTTATGAAACGGACCATCTCCACGTTCAAGAGCTTGATGCTCACCGCCGCGCTGGCGGCCACCGTTAGCGCCTGCAACACCGTCTCGCGCCTTACCGAGATCGGCGACGGCCCGGAACTGACACAGATCACCAACCCGACGGTGATGCCCGAATACCGCCCCGTCAGCATGCCCATGCCAACACCAAAGTTGGCGCAGAACAACCCCAATTCGTTGTGGCGTCCGGGGGCACGGGCCTTTTTCAAGGATCACCGCGCCAAGGAAGTCGGGGACATTTTGACCGTCAGCTTGGCGTTGTCCGACAGCGCCGCGCTGCAAAACAAGACCGAGCGGGCGCGCACCGACAGCGAAAGCGCCAACGTCACCAACCTGTTGGGCTTTGAAACCAAGCTGGCCAAGAACAACCTACCTGCCGGTTTCAGCCCCACCGCCGCCGCCAACTTCGGTAACGACCACTCCACGTCGGGCGACGGCACCATTGATCGTAAGGAAACCATCAATCTGACGTTTGCCGCTGTGGTGACGCAGATTTTGCCCAACGGCGCGCTGGTGATCTTGGGCCGCCAGGAACTGATGGTGAACTCTGAAATGCGTGAGCTGGAACTGACCGGCGTGGTGCGCCCCGGCGACATCGATGCCGACAACTCCATCGCTCACACCCGAATTGCCGAGATGCGCGTCGCTTATGGCGGTCGCGGAACGCTCAGCAATCTCCAGCAGCCTCGCTGGGGGACTCAGCTCTGGGACATCTTGTTCCCGTTCTGAGCTTTTAGATCGTTTCCGTTCGCAAGAGGGCGCGTCCCTCTTGCACCCAAACTTAAGGCCGACGCTTTGCGTCGGTCTTTTTTTATTGTCCAGCCCACAGCCACGTCTGGCACCTGCGTGCAGCGTTAAATAAACGTTGAAATATAGTTGTAACAATTCCACATCCAAAAGATGGAGCCGTAAGATGTTGGATCTCATCCTGATCGCCTGCCTATCGGTGGGCGAAAACAGTTATTGCGAAACGCATGGCGCCTCAGGGCTGTATGCAAACGCTCAGCAATGCCAAATCAACGCGGCGCTGATCGCGGGCACCTCGCAAAACAAACTCATCAACAAAGTCGAAAAGTCCATCAGCCGCCACCTCAACGAACGAGTCTACTTAAAGGCGGACGCCTACGAGTTCGGCTACACGTTCACCTGCACGGCAAATGACGTTGAAGGGAAATGGGTTGCGATGGGCGATCACAAAGCCATCGCATACTACATGTCGGATGAGTTTTTGGGCTCGTCATCAGACAACTGATCTCACATCCGCAAACGTTGGGCACAAAAAATGACCGGAGCAATGCTCCGGCCATTCAAATGCGCCAGCGCAAAAGATCGATCACCTTGGGATTAATCGTCGCGGTGTGTTTTTTCCATGCGCTCGTGACGTTCCTGCGCATCGATGGACAGCGTCGCAATGGGGCGGGCTTCCAGGCGCGGGATGGAAATCGGCTCGTGCGTATCCTCGCAGTATCCGTAGGAGCCATCGGTGATGCGCTCCAACGCCTCATCGATCTTAGAGATCAGTTTCCGCGCACGGTCACGGGTGCGCAGTTCCAAGGCGCGGTCCGTTTCAATGGAGGCACGGTCGGCGATATCGGGTTCAAGCACCCCGCCTTCCTGAAGATGCTCCAAGGTTTCGTTCGATTCCTTCAAAAGCTCGTTCTTCCAGTCCAGAAGTTTCTGGCGGAAATACTCGAGCATCATCGGGCTCATAAACTCCTCCTTGGCGGAGGGTTTGTAATCGGGAGGAAGAGTGACGTTCATGTTCTGCCTATGTCCCCCTGTGGGTGGATTTCGCGCGGAATATATGAAAGCGCTCGCCACTAGGCAAGAGGCGTTTCACCACAATGTGGATAAAGTCGCGTTTTAAGGGATTTTTGAGAACGGTTAAAAGCTGCCACACGCGCCGTAAAACCTGTCACCGCCCCCAGTTTTCAACGGAATTTCAACCACTGCGGGCATATTTGGCAATCTCAACCTCGGCGCGCAATTCGATCTCGTCGAGGATCGCATTCAGGCGGGGATCTTGAACTTTCGTGCGGGCGGTGCGAATCCGTTTGGCCATTTCCATAAGATTATCCTTAGGGATCGCGCCGCGCAAAAGCGCATCCTGCAAAGCCGTCAGCCGGTCCAGCAGATCTTCGCCGTAAGACTGAGCCTGCTTACGCGCGCGCCCATCGGTTGCATCGCCGACTTCCTGCATCGCCAGCAGGGCGTCGACCCCGTTCAATGCGACATTGTCCGTGACGCCGCCTTCGGGGGCCGAGGTATCGGAAGCCCCGGACGCGCCGCGCAATTGATCGGCGAACGCGGACGAGCTTGAGCCTGAAACGCCTTTCTTGCGTTTCGAGCGACCGACGCCTTTGCCCTGTTCTATGTTTCCGATTTTCATACAGACGGCCCGTTTCGATTGTGCCCGTTTCGATTGTGCCTGCTTCGATTGTGCCCGAGTTTCATTTGGTCGAGACTCGGGCGAGCAAACATCATAGAGCATGAACCCGCAGGGTTAAATATCGGTTGATACACTCTTTTGTCCAACCAAGCACATCGCAACAGGCTGCATATCCCTTTCGGTAAAAGTAAAATATATTTGTTGCAAGTCGTTCGCAACAAATATATGGTCCAGCCTAGATATTGAGAATGATTATCAATTTCATGTTACTGAGGCCTGGGCCCGAACAGTGGCGCCGCCAAATCAACATGTAAAAATCGAAACGCGGCGTGTCCGCCCCTTGGGCACCCCTAAGAGACGAGAGTTGGAATTTGAGATGAACACCTCCCCCACGCCCGCCAAAACCACCCGAACGCTCACCTTGTCCGTGGTGCTTGCCGGGCTCACCCTTATGGGTATGAGCATAGCGCCCCAGGCGCACGCCGCCGCCGACACTGTGAACGTCTACTCCTATCGCCAAGCGTTCTTGATCGATCCGCTGATCAAGGCCTATGAGCAAAAGACAGGCGCAACCGTGAAGGTCGTGTTCGCTAAAAAAGGCTTGCTGCAACGTCTGCAATCGGAAGGCCGGAACAGCCCCGCCGACGTGGTGCTGACCGCCGACATCAACCAGATGGCCGAATTCGAGGCCGCAAACCTGCTCCAGCCCATCGACAGCGCCACCATCGCCGCCAACATCCCCACCCAGTACCGCGCGCCAAACGGCATGTGGACCGGACTGACGATGCGCGCGCGCGCCCTTTACACGTCCAAGACCCGCGTCAAACCGGGTGAAGTCACGACGTACGAAGACCTCGCCGAACCGTACATGAAGGGCCGGGTGTGCACCCGTTCGGGCAAGCATCCTTATAATGTTTCGCTGCTGGCCTCAATGATCGCGGCAAAAGGCGAAAAAGAAGCCGAGACGTGGCTGCGTGGCGTCAAAGCCAATTTGGCGCGCCGCCCGCAAGGCAACGACCGCGCCCAGGTCAAAGCCGTCATGGAAGGCGAATGCGACGTGGCGGTGGGCAACAGCTACTATTTCGGCAAGATGATCACCAACGACAAAAAGCCCGAACAAAAAAAATGGGCCGCCGCCGTCAACATCGTTTTTCCCAACCAAAATGATCGCGGCACCCACGTCAACGTCTCCGCCGCCGCCATCACCAAAAGCGCCAAGCATTATACTGAGGCCGTGAAGTTCCTCGAATTTCTATCGTCCGACGATGCCCAGGGCATCTACGCCGCATCCAACTTTGAATATCCGCTGAAAAAAGGCGTGGCGCTCGATCCGCTGGTCGCCAGTTGGGGAACTTTCAAAGCCGACAACCGCAACCTTTCCGAGATCGTCGCCAAGCACACCGCCGCCACGAAAATGATGGACACGGTCGGCTTCGACCATTAAACCCACTCGAGCCCGTGGAAACCCTAGTTAGACAAGGGTTTCCACGGTATTGAGCTAGCTATGACAACAGCGGAACAAAGATGCCCCATACGGTCGCGTCCCCTGGTCCCCAAAGCGCCGCTCCCCGCTTCAAGCTGCCCAGAATGGATGTCTGGGCTTTGGGCACGCTTGCCCTCGCCGTCGCGGTCGCGATGCCCATCGTGTGGGTGATCGGCTTGGCGCTGACGCCCTCGGGTGATATTTGGCAGCATCTGGTCGACACGATTTTAGGACGCTTGGTCTGGACCACCATCTTGCTCATGACCGGCGTGGGTATCGGCACCTTCGTGATCGGCACCGGCACGGCGTGGATCGTCACCATGTGCCGCTTTCCCGGCCGCCGCATCTTCGAATGGGCGCTGCTGATCCCGATGGCGGTCCCGGCGTACGTGATCGCCTACGTCTACACCGACTTGCTGGAATACTCCGGCCCCATCCAAGGCTTGATTCGCGGCGCGTTCGGCTTTGAAACCCGCCACGAATATTGGTTTCCGGAAATCCGTTCGCTTGGTGGCGCAATCACCATGATGACGTTGGTGTTGTATCCTTACGTCTATTTATTGGCCCGCGCGGCGTTTTTGGAACAAAGCGTGTGCGTGCTGGAGGCCAGCCGCACCTTGGGTAAAGGCCCGTGGACGAGCTTTTTCAAGGTCGCCCTGCCGCTGGCGCGACCCTCCATCGCGGTGGGCGTGAGCCTTGTGATGATGGAGACGTTAAACGATTTCGGCACCGTCGATTTCTTCGCCGTCGCGACCTTCACCGCCGGTATCTTCGATGTGTGGCTGAACATGAACAGCCCATCAGGTGCCGCGCAGTTGGCCACCATGCTGTTGATGTTCGTCATCGTGTTGGTCGGCCTGGAGCGTTATGGGCGGCGCAAGCAAAAGTTCCATCACACCACGGCCCACGTCCGCGCATTGCCCGGATTTCAACTCTCCGCGCCGGTGGCGGCGCTGGCCTTTGGGGCTTGCGCGGTTCCGCTGAGCTTGGGCTTCCTCGTTCCCGCTTGGGTGCTGGGCGCTTACGCCATGGATTTTTACCAAGAGACCTTGGATGCCGACTTTTGGACCTTCACCGCGCATTCGCTGATGCTGTCAGGCCTCGCCGCGCTCATCGCCATCGTGCTGGGGGTGTTTCTCGCCTACAGTCTGCGCCTGGGTCAAGCCTCGTGGCTGCGTAGCGTGACCCGGTTCGCCGCACTCGGCTACGCGGTGCCCGGCGCGGTTCTGGCGATCGGCATTTTGATGTATCTCGGCTGGCTCGACAACACCATCGACAGTTGGACGAGAGGCGCATTCGGCATCTCGACGGGGCTGATCTTTTCCGGCACTGTGATCGCCGTAACGTTCGGCTATGTGGTGCGGTTTTTATCGCTGTCGTTCGGTTCGGCGGAAGCGGGCCTGGGCAAAATCACCGCCAACATGGACGGCGCGGCGCGCACGCTGGGCGCGGGACCGATGTCGACGCTCAAACGCGTTCATTTGCCGATGATGCAAGGTTCGATCATGACCGCCGCGTTGCTGGTGTTTGTCGATTGCATGAAGGAACTGCCCATGACGACGATCCTGCGTCCGTTCGATTTTGAGACGCTGGCGACCTTTGTGCATCAATACGCCTCCGACGAACTGTTGCCTGAGGTCTCGCTGGCGGCGTTGACCATCGTCGCCGCCGGGATCATTCCGGTGATCTTGCTGAGCCTGACCATCGCGCGCGCGCGCGCCGGTCAGGCGGCGCACGTCGAAGCGCCCACCCTCACCGAACGTGAGGAGGCCGCGCCATGACCGCCGGTCCCCTATCGACAGCTCCCATTTCAACCGGTCTTGTCATGGAACGCATCCGCCATGCTTTCGGCCCAGCGGAGGTTCTCAAAGACGTTTCCTTGCTCGCCGAGGCGGGCAAGCTGACGTGCCTGTTGGGGCCCAGCGGGTGCGGCAAGACCACGCTGTTGCGCCTCGCCGCCGGACTGGAAATCGTGCAAGACGGACGCGTCTATCTGCAAGCTAAAATGGTGGCGGACGGCGACAGCGGCTTCAACCTCGCCCCGGAAAAGCGCGGCATCGGCCTGATGTTTCAAGATTACGCCCTGTTCCCGCACTTGAACGTGTTCGACAACATCGCGTTTGGCATCAAGGATCTGACGACTGAGCGCCGCCAATGGATCGAAGCGGGTTTGCAGCGCATGGGCGTGGCCAAGCACCGCAACAGTTTTCCTCATGTCCTGTCGGGCGGCCAACAGCAGCGCGTCGCGTTGTTGCGCGCATTGGCTCCCGAGCCGCAGATTTTGTTACTGGACGAGCCGTTTTCCGGCCTCGACGTCACGCGCCGCGCGCAGGTGCGCGAAGACACGCTGAATTTCCTCAAGGACTGCGGCGTGGCGGTGTTGATGGTCACCCACGACCCCGAAGAAGCCATGTTCATGGCCGATCACATCGTGGTCATGAAAAGCGGCAAGGTGGTCCAAGCCGGGACGCCTGTGCAAATCTATTTCCATCCCGTGGACGCCTTTGTCGCGGAACTGTTCGGCCCCATGAACCACTTCGAAGGCGTGATCGAAAAGGGCCAATTGGAAACCCCTTTCGGCCCCTTCCCCATTCCTTCGCTGACCGACGGCACCCGCGCCCAGGTTCTCGTGCGCATGGAAGGCATCCGCGTCACAATGGGGGCAAATCAAAAAGCGCCCGAAGGCTGCTGCTCGACCACCGGGCGCATCGAAGAAACGTATCTGCTCGGCCGTTCCAGCCACTTGCACATTCGCGTTCCGGGCTCACCCAAAAACGATGGTGAAAATAATGGCGAAGAGGTGCTTTTACACGTGCGCGTCCCCGGCGTGATGAAGCCCGAAAAAGGTGCGGCGGTGAGCGTGTGGGCGGACCCCAAGCAAGTGTTCGCCTTCCCTGTTCGATGATATTGCCCGGCAAGTTTTTCTCACTTGCATGCGCACGGCCTCTACAGGGGCAAACCTTGCCCACCAGCTCATCAAGATTACCCTTTTAAAATAGAGCCTTACCAAAACGCGGCCCTTGGCATTCTTCTTGCTACGAGAAGGACAGACTTTTGTGCGCGACATGTGCGTCGCGCGTGGACACCGTCAAGACGGAGAAACCCGATGGCGATTTATGGCGCCTTTTCCACATCCGTGCTCGGCATGATGAGCCAGACCGCCGCGCTGCATAACATCGGCACCAATGTCGCCAACGTGAACACCGGCGGTTACAAGCGCATAGACACGTCGTTTTCGACCGTGCTCAGCAATCAATTGCAAACCCTTTCCGATATCGGCGGAGTGCGGCCGCGCGACACCTCAACGATCACCCAGCAGGGCCATGTGGTGGCCAGTGAAAGCGCGACCGATGTCGCCATCTCCGGCAAAGGTTTTTTTGTACTCAATTCCAAGCAGGACGGCACCGGAGAGAAATTTTTCACCCGTGACGGAAGCCTGGAAGTCGCCACTGTCAACGACATTTCCGTAGCCGGAATCGGCGGTGCAAGCGTAACAACAAAAGACGGTTATCTGGTTGATAAAAATGGATATTTCGTTCAAGGATGGCCCTATACGAACGGCGTTGCGACGACCACCGCCACACCGCAGAGTCTGCGCGTCGATCAATACGCCTTCATCAGTCAGTTCGAACCGACCACCACCGGCACCTTGGGCATGAACCTGCCGGCAAACGACGCCGTCGGCAAAGTCCGTCAATACGACATCACCTTGACCGACAGCCTGGGCGCTTCGCAGACGGCTCAGCTCAAGTTCACCAAAACCGGCACCAACGCTTGGAGCGTCACCAACACCACATCGCAAGCCCCCGTGGCGCAGGTGGATACCGTGACGCTTGGCGGCACGGTCGGCGAAGTCGGCGACGTTTACAACATCACCGTCAACGGGGCGCTCAAGTCCTACACCACCGACGGAACCGAAGCCAACATCGACGTCATTCGCGATGCGTTGATCAACGCCATCAACACCGACACCTCCATCAATACCGCCGTGACAGCCAGCGCCGGGGCGAGCGGAGAAGTCCTCATCACCTCCGATACCGCGGGCACGACAGTCACCACCACGGCCAGCGCCACCCAAGGTCCCGCCAGCGTCGCCCAGGTGGACAACGTAACATTGGCGGGCGGCATCGTCGCGGGCGATACATATACCGTAAGCGTCAATGGCAGCTCCTTTACCGCCACCGCCGGGGGTGTCTCGACCTTGACCACGCTACGCGACGACCTCATCGCGCAGATCAACGCCGACGCCACCGCCAGCGCATTGGTCACCGCCACGCCCTCCGGCGGCGATCAGTTGGTGATCACAGCCGACACGGCCGGAACGCCGATCACGTTGACCACCTCGACGGTCGACGCAGGCGGCGCGCCCGCCAACACCATTACCGCAGCCAATGTCACCGCCAACGTCACCGCAGTGGCCGACAACACCGCCACTGCGGCCACCACAACGGCCAATGTAAGCAGCACCCAGACCTCTGCGGCGACCGCGATTACTTTTGGCTCCAGCGGGCAGATTACGACACCGACGTCTCTCAATCTGGCGCTGTCGTTCGCCAGCGGATCGACGGCGGCCATGGCCTTGGACATTTCGCCAATGACGCAGTACGCCAGCGCGGGCGACGACTTGAACGTTTCCTACACCAAGAACGGCTTCGCATCCGCGAACATGCGTTCGTTCAGTTTCGATGAAGCGGGCAACGTCGTCGGTGTGTTCGAAGACGACACTTATCGCACCGTTTACAAGCTCTCCCTGGGCGTCTTCGCCAACCCCAGCGGCTTGGATGCCAGAAATGGCAATGTCTACGCCATCAGCCCCGAATCCGGGGATGTCACCATCACCACGGCCGATTCAAACGGATACGCTACGTTCGCCCCCAATGCACGAGAGCTGTCGAACGTCGATATCGCCCAGGAATTCACCAAAATGATGACGACCCAGACCGCATACAACGCGTCCTCGACCGTATTCAAAACCGCCGACGAAATGACCACGGTCGCGCGCGACCTGAAACGTTAATCGGCGCTCATTCTGTCGACGCCCGGCTTTGCCTTCATTCCCACTCGGCATTTTTTGCCCCGCCACGGCAGGCTCTGCCCTGCGGGGCATGTTTTTACCTCTACTGGCATACTAATTCATTAATTATATCAGACTGTTAGGTGTGTCGTGGGAATGGCACGATATTCGCATTTCATTTCCTGAAGCGGCACCAACGCCGCACACACGGCATAAAGCCCGCAAATGGGCCTTGTAACGGGAACCAAAACGATGAACCGCGCACCTGCTTTCAGAACGCTGCCCGTAACGGCGCTGAACAGCGTCGAAACGTCAACCTCGACCGGATCGCGCTTGATGTTTTTGCAAGCCCTCGGCGCGGGTCTGGTCGGCCTTGTCGTACTGGTGCTTGTGGCCTGGGCCTCGCCCGCCAATGCTTCTTCCCGCATCAAGGACGTGGTCGATTTCGAAGGCGTGCGCGACAACATGCTGGTCGGTTACGGCTTGGTGGTCGGCCTCAACGGCACCGGCGACACCCTGAAAAACGGGCACTTCACCAAGCAGAGCTTGCTCGCCATGCTCAACCGATTGGGCGTCAAGCCGACCCAAGCGGGACTGGACTCCAAGAACGTCGCCGCCGTTATGGTGACCGCATCCCTTCCGGCCTTTTCCTCCAAAGGCTCACGCGTCGATGTCACCGTCAGCGCATTGGGCGATGCATCCAACCTTCTCGGCGGGACGCTGCTGGTCACGCCCTTGCTGGGCGCCGACGGCGAGGTCTACGCCGTGTCCCAAGGTCAAGTCGCGGTCGGCGGCTTCACGGCGGGCGGAGCGGCGGCAACCGTCACCAAAGGCGTGCCGACATCGGCGCGCATCGCCAACGGCGCTATTGTCGAGCGCGAAATCGGCTTTGACATGGACCTCATGCACAGCGTCAAGCTGAGCCTGCGCAATCCAGATTTCACCACCGCGCGGCGCATCGCCCAGGCGGTCAACGCATTCCTCGGCACCACCGCGGCGAACGCCACCGACCCCAGCACCGTCAAGATGGACGTGCCCGACGCCTATGCAAACAACGTGGTCAACCTCATCACCGACGTCGAGCAGTTGCGCATCGAACCCGATCAGATCGCGCGCATCATCATCGATGAACAGTCCGGCGTCATCGTCATGGGTGAAAACGTGCGCCTTTCGACGGTGGCGATCGCGCAAGGCAACTTGACCATTCGCATCACCGAAACGCCGCAGGTTTCCCAGCCCGGTCCGTTCTCGCAGACCGGCACCACCACCACGGTCGCCCGCACCAACGTCCAGGTCAACCAGGGCCAAGACACGCGCCTCGCCGTGGTTCAAGACGGCGTTTCGTTGCAGGAATTCGTCAACAGCCTCAACGCGCTCGGCATCGGGCCGCGCGACATGATTACCATTTTGCAGGCGGTCAAGGCGGCCGGTGCCCTGCAAGCCGAAATCGAGGTGATGTGATGAACAACGTTTTGCAAATGGACGCACAAACCGCGATGGCGCAGGGCCAAACCCTGCCCAAAATTCCGAAAACGGCGGATCTCAATAAATTGAGGGACACCGCCCAAGACTTCGAGGCCGTATTTCTGTCCCAAATGCTCAAGCCGATGTTCGACGGTATCGAAACCGACGGTCCTTTCGGCGGCGGTCAGGCGGAAGGCATGTGGCGATCATTGATGGTCGACGAATACGGAAAGTCCATCGCCAAATCCGGCGGCATCGGCATCGCCGACGCGGTGATGTCGGAAATGCTCAAACTTCAGGAGGCACAGTGACATGGACGCTGGAAAACGCATTGATGATCTGTTGTTCATCACCAACAACCTCGCGGATTTGTTGGACCAGGAAAACGCCGCTCTGAAAAGCAACCGGCTCGACATCGTACAAGGCTTGCTCGAGCGCAAAACGGCTTTGAGCCGGGCTTATGAAATCCGCGTTTTCGGCATGAAGCAGGAGCAAGAGCATGCCGAATACGACGACATCGCCTTGGCCAACATCGACCGGCTCAGCGACATCGGCAACCGCGTAGCGGCCTTAATCGAAGAAAACGAAAAGATGCTGAAGGTGGCCCTTGAAGTCAGCCGCCGTTTCATGGCGTGCGTCGCCGATTCCGCGAAGCATGTCTCACCCGGAACCGGCTCCTATTCCTCCAGCGGCGACATAAGCACGAATGCCCCATCCGTTCAAAAACAAGCCGCATCCATGGCCTTGGACGAAACGCTCTAAAGCCGAAGAACGCCCCCTGAGGACACGCACCCAGAAAGGAAGCACTCATGTCCGGTAGTCTAACCCTCGCACTGAGAACGTCGCAAAGCGGCTTGCTCGCCAATCAAAGCGCGCTGGACGCCGTTGCGCAAAACGTCGCCAATGTGAACTCGCCCAATTATTCGCGCAAGATCGTGAATATGGAGCAGCGCGTCGTCTCCGGAACCGGTGCGGGCGTGCAGCTTGCCGAAGTCACCCGCGCCGTCGACGAAGGGTTGCTCAAAAGTCTGCGCCTGGAGCTGAGTTCCTTTCAGCAATACGATTCTCAATCGAGCTATTACAGCCGCATGCAGGACTTGTTCGGCGCGCCGGGGGACAACACCTCGATCGCGCACATCATGACCGAGTTTGGAAAATCCATGGAGGCCTTGACCCTGGCCCCCGACCAATCGCTGGAGCAAGGTGAATTCGTTCGCCAAGCCCAAGAGGTCGTCAACAAGTTGAAGCAAATGAGCTCAACCGTTCAAGAATTGCGCGTTCAGGCCGATACCGACATCGCCGCCACGACCAACGCCATCAGCTCTCTGGCCAGTGAGCTGTCGGACATCAACAACAAGATCATTCAGAACTCTTCCACCAAGGCGGACGTCACGGATTTGCGCGACAAACGCGATGCAAAACTGGATGAGTTGGCCGGTTATGTCGATATCTCGTATTTCTATCGCGGTGACGGCGACGTGGTCGTGTTCACCCGCGCCGGACGCACGCTGGTCGATAACTCATCGGCTGCGGTCACGCACTTGGCCGCCAGCACGGCGGCGTCCACCACCACCCATGCGGAAGGCGATTTCAACGGTATTTATATCGGCGTTCAAACCGCCGCCAACGACATCACCAATGAGGTGCGCGACGGCAAGCTCAAGGGGTTGATCGATCTGCGCGACGGCACTTTGGCCGATTTGCAAAGTCAGCTCGATGAGATCGCCGCGGAACTGCGCGATGCCGTCAACTTGATCCACAACCAAGGATCGGGCTATCCGGGGTCCGCGACCATGAGCGGTACACGCGCCTTTATCAAACCCGGAACGGCCGCGGTTGCGCCGGCCGTCGGTGATCAGACCATCACCATGGGCAACAATTCCGACACCCGCATCACGCTGTTCGACGCCACCGGCAACCAGTACAACACCACCACCATCCAGACGATCATGGCTTCCGCCTCGTTTGGGTCCGGCGCAGCGGCGGCAAACGGCCCTTGGAACATCTCCGAAGTTGCGGGAACCATGCAAGACTGGCTACAGCAAAACGGCACGCCCAGCGCCACCGTCGCGGTCAGCGCCACAACCGGAAAGCTCGACATCAACCTCAATTCGTCGACCTATTATGTGGGCCTGCGCGACGAGGTGAACGCGGCGGGCACCGTCCCTGCCCCGGTCGGCAGCACGGCGGCCAACGCCACCATTCAGTTCGACGCCAACGGCGATGCCGTGACCGACGAAACGGTCAGCGGGTTTTCGAATTTCTTCGGTCTCAACGATTTGTTCGTCGACGATGTCGTCGATAACATTCAAGAAACCGAGGTGATGGCGACTTCGTTCACAGCCACCGCCGCCACACTGACCATCTACGACGGGACCACCTCGACCAACGTCGCCGTCACGGCCGGTGATAGCCTCACCACCATCGCCGCCAACATCACCGCCGCGACGGCGGCGGGCGTCACGGCATCCGTAATTCCGGACGGATCGGGAGAGCGTTTGCGAATTTCCAGCAACAACGGCAACGCCTTTACCATCACCCAAGGGGCCGCCGATACGTTCCTGACCACCACGGCCATGCACAGCGGCGATGTGCGCGTAAGTGAACAAATTCGCGTTCGCGCCGACATCGTTTCGGCTCCAAGTTTGGTGACGCGCGGCGCCATGCAGTGGGATGCGGCCAAAGGGGCGAGCGGCGAATATTTTCAAAGCAAAGGCGACAACACGCTGATCAAAAGTATGTCGGAAATGTTCGCCACGACCAACACCTTCGACGCAGCGGGCGCACTGGCATCGACCACGATGACGTTCACCTCGCGCGCCACCAGCATCCTGACCAACAACTCGACGCTGGCCGATTTAAACGACAGCCAACGTGTCTATCAGGAGGATTTGAGCAACAGCCTCAAAACCAAATCCGACACGTTTAGGGGTGTGAACCTGGACGAAGAAATGTCCAATTTGATTTTGTTCGAACAAGGCTACTCGGCGGCGGCCCGCGTCATAACCGTCATTCAGTCCATGTTCGACGCTCTCGAACGCGTGATCCGGTAAATAGGAAAGAAAGGAGACCCTGACCATGGTTGACCGGATTGCAAACCTCGCGACGAGCAATCAATTGATGAGCTATCTCGCCAAGACGCAGAACCGCCTCATTGATCTGCAATATCAAGTGACGTCGGAGAAAGTGTCGCCCAATTACGAAGGCATTTCCAAAAGTGCGCAATATCTGCTTGGCCTGGAATCATCTCGCGACAATATTGCGGGTTATATGAAAAACAACGAAATCATGTCCGTGCGCCTGAACATCAACAGCACCGCCATGGACGGAATTTTGACCAACATCAGCGACTTCAAAAGCTCGTTGAAAACATTCGACAGCCAGGCCGGCAAAACGCAGCAAAACATCGCGGACATTCAGCAGAAAGCCTTTAATTCACTGTTGTCCATGCAGGCTTATTTGAACACCTCGGTCGGGGGGCGTTACATCTTTGCCGGCGGACGGACCGATACCGTTCCGGTGGACTTGAACCTGACCACCTTGTCCGCCTTTCAGGCGACTTACGACGGCGCGGCGGTCACGTACCCCACCACCACCGCCGCGCACACAGAGAACTTCTCGCTCAACCGCGATTCCACCGGCAAGACCAACTGGCTGACCTTCCTGCAGGACGGCGACGGCAATGCGGCGACGGCCGGTGTCGGCACCATCACGTCGACCAGTGTTGGGCAGTTCGCCAACGTCAGCGCCGGAACGACCATTGAAATCACCGGCACCGCGAACAACAACGGCACCTACACGGTGGCCAGCGTCGACGGCACCGGCACAACCATCACCGTCAATACCCGCATGCTGACGGTGGAAGCGAACAACGCCGCCGCCGTCATCACCAAGTCGGACGGCACCATCCTGAACGCGGCGAATTTCACCGACCTGTCATTTGACCGCGCCACCGACCGCATCACGGTCGGCGCGGCCAGCCTGGGCACCAATGCCTTGACCCCACTTACCGTGGGCTCAACCTTCACGGTGTCGGGCACTGCCGAAAACAACGGCACCTACACCGTCGCCGCCGTCGCCGCCAACGGCGACACAGTGGACATCGTGCCGAAACAATTGACCGATGAAGGCACCGCGGCCACGCCAACGTTGAATTTCGCCGGTAACCAGGCGTTTACCGTCAATGCGGGCGACGACACCATTTCGGCAGCCCCGGGCACGTACTCCAGCGTCAAGGCGGGCATGAGCATCACCATCGCAGGCACCGCCAGCAACAACGCGACCTTCACTGTAACGTCCGTCGCCACGGACGGTTCTTCGATCAACGTGCGCGAAACCTTGACGGCGGAACCGGCGGTCGCCAGCACCGCCGTGATCAGCAACGCCGACGGTACGGTTGCGTCGAAGAAATATTATTTTGGAGACGATCTTAAAATCACGCACCGCGTCGATGAAAACCGCAGCTTCGATCTCGACCTCAATGGCTTGGACCCAGCGTTCGAAAAAGCCATTCGCGCCATGGCCATCATCGCCCAAGGCGCATATGGAACGGAAGGTGGCTTGGACCAAAACGCTAGTCGCGCAACGGATAGCGTCTATCTGCTGTCAAGCGCGTATGACGGAACCGTTACCGGCACCGCGCCTTATGGAACCGAAACGACCGGCAGCGTGAAGGACTTGTTGGTCACATCGGGCTACCAAAAAGTTTTGATCAGCCAGACCACGGAAAGCCATAAAAATTACACAGGTTTTTTGGAGACCCAGATCGCAAATATCGAAAATTCCGATCCTTTGGAAACGATCACCCGGCTTTTGGATGACCAGCGCGCGTTGGAAGCCTCTTATCAGACCCTCGCGCGCATTCGCGAACTCAGTCTCATCAAATTCATGTAAGGCGTTGATGGGTATGTGGCGAACACATCCACGACAAACGCAATCGCTGTACACCTTGTATGGCGTGCGATAGATTATATATAAAAAAAAGCAAGAAGCGGAGCGCACATGTCAACAACAACCTATTCTTCCGTGCCGGCGGCAGGCTCACCGAGCCATACCGAGGCCTGGGCCCTGACAGAGGCTGCGCGCCGCATCGCCGTCGCGCTGGAAAACGTTGCCCGCGCCGATGACCTAGCCATGCCCGCCGCTAAGCGGGAAATGCGTGACGCCATTCGCCTGAACTGGCGCCTGTGGACGATTTTCCAGGCTGAACTGACCCTGGAAACCAACCCCATCCCTTTGGATTTGCGTCAAAATATGCTGACGCTGTGCCAATTCGTCGATAACCACACAATTTTGTGCATGAGCGAGTTGAACCCGGAGCAGATCAAAACCCTGATCGACATCAACCGCAATATTGCTCAAGGGCTGCTCGAAGGTCTGAACAACACCCTAGAGACCGCGCCGGATCAATCCGCGCAAAACACGCAAGATGAGCAACCAGCTCCCCTGAGCGGCGGCACCTTGAACACAAACGCGTGAACGGGCCGCCACTTGTCCTGTCCGGCCTAAAATGCTAGACTTTCTGGGTAACATAGGAACCGCCCAGAAGGGCCGACTGGGCATCAATGTGATGCTCGCAGTGGAGATCGGGAAGAATGAACCCGCTAAGCACCTATGGCAGTAGTCTCGGAACGGTCTTGTCGGAAATTTCCGCAGGCAATTTTCGCTTTGGGTTTGAACAGCAGTTCAACCAAATCCAGAACACGACTGTAAAACGCATCAACAGTGAAATCGACCGCGTCGTGCAAAACGACGACACGCCGCGGCGTCTCGCCGCGCTGGAACGCGATTACGGCAAACTGGAAAAAAACAAAGCGCTGATCGACGATTTCCACTTCGACATGCGCGCCAACGAGACTCGCCTCGCAACGATGCAAACCGATGTGGCGGACGCAATCGCCGCGTTTTCCGCTGTCGATGGCGACACCAATTTAACCACCGCCGAAATCACCACACTTACGGCGAAACGCGATGCGCTGATCGAGAACACCTCGGCCCTGCTGTTGTCGATCCACCCCGACATCACAACCCCTTTCGTGGTTCGCGACGTCAAAAACATGTACGACACCTTGAAGGCCATGTCTCCGGTCGCCGGTGTCGTCGACCCTGCGGGCAGCGGTTCCCCCACCAACGGCAACCGGCAAATCCTCGACGATCTCACCACCCTCAGCACCCTGGTCGGCACCGCTTACGACGTGACCGTCACGACCTCGGAAAACGCATTCGACACGTCCTTGAGCATTTCCGCCAGCTTGGCGGGAAAGCTTTCCGATATGACGCAATTGTCGAAAGTCGAACTGGGGCGTCGCCAGGAAGAAATCGACGCCATCAAATCCAAGTACGGCAACATTCTCCGCGTAATCTCGGTCTCCTATGAAGGACGCATCAACACCTTGGAGCAAATAGGAAAATCTCTCCAAGGTGCGCAGGTCGCGCCGGGCTCCATTTTGAATATATTTACTTAAGAACTCATCCCGACAGGCCTTTAGCGCAGCCCCATCCGTTATTTTGCCGTCAGCACTCATAATGTAGGACCAGACGTGCCTCTTCTTATAGATTTCAAATCCGGTGACAAACTGATCATCAACGGCTCCGTTCTCGAAAACATCGGCGGTAACACCAAAATTCTGGTGCACAACAATTCCGCCATCCTGCGTGAAAAGGAAGTCCTATCTCAAGAAGACGCCCAAACGCCCGCGTCACGCGTCTATTTCGAATTGCAAGGCGCATATATCCTGCCTGACCCCACTGCGCGCGAGGAAAGCCTGAAACGCTTCGAACAACGCCTCAATGAATTCATCGCCGCTTGCCCCAACGCGCTGGACATCGCGCTCAAGGTACGCACGCACGTTGAAAACAACCGTGTGTACAAGGGCCTCAAAGAAGCGCAGAACCTCATCAAGTACGAATCAAACGTTTTGCACCAATTCAGCGAGCAATTGAAAACCTTTCTGGCGCAAAACGATCCGGAGGACACGCTCATCAGCGACAGCGACGAAACCACCCCTGTCGAAGGAGGCGCAGCTTAACCCCTTTAAACATCCCAGGAAGAACTCATGGATATTTTTAAAGGAAAATCAGTCCTCATCACCGGCGGCACCGGATCGTTTGGACAAATGATGACCCGTCGCCTCTTGAAAGCAGGCGACGCCAAACGCGTCATTGTGTATTCGCGCGACGAGCTCAAACAATTCGAAATGAGCAACACGGCCGGTATTTCCGGGCACCCCCAAATGCGTTATTTCATCGGCGACGTGCGCGACCGCGACCGTTTGTCCATGGGCATGCGCGATGTCGATATCGTGATCCACGCCGCTGCGCTCAAGCAAGTCCCGGCGGCCGAATACAATCCCTTCGAATTCGTCGCCACCAACATCATCGGTGCGGAAAACGTGGTCCAGGCGGCATTGCGGACCGGGGTCGAGCGGGTTATCGCCCTGTCCACCGATAAAGCCGCCAATCCGATCAATTTATACGGCGCGACAAAGTTGGCGTCGGACAAAATTTTTATCGCCGCCAACAATCTCGCGGGTAAATTGGGCACCCGCTTTTCCGTGGTGCGCTACGGCAACGTGGTGGGATCGCGCGGCAGTGTCATTCCCTTTTTCCAAAAGCTCATCGACGAGGGCGCGGATCATCTGCCCATCACCGATGAGCGCATGACCCGGTTCTGGATCACTCTTCACCAAGGCATTGACTTCGTCACCGACTGCCTGACCCGCATGCACGGCGGCGAGCTGTTCGTGCCGAAAATTCCGTCCATGCGCATCACTGAGCTGGCTCGCGCCATGGCCCCTGAGCTGCCGCACAAAATAGTCGGCGTGCGCCCTGGTGAAAAGCTTCACGAAACCATGATCACCGTGGATGACGCCCGCAACACGGTCCAGACAGACAACGGCTACGTCATCAAGCCGCCGATCAGTTATTGGGAAGGCGCCAGTGAGATTCATTCCATCGGCGTCCCTGTGGCCGAAGACTTCGTTTACTCCAGCGACACCAACACAGAATGGGCCAGCGAGGCCGACGTGTTGTCGATGATCGAAAGCTCTGCCCATGACTGAGCCCACCGCCTTGTTCGCTCATCATGGCGCTCCCGTCTTTATCGCCGAGGTGTCGAGCAATCATCATCGCGATTTGCAGCGCTGTTTGGCCTTTATCGACGCTGCACACCACGCGGGCAGTCGCGCCGTCAAATTTCAATTGTTTCGCATCGACGAACTGTTCGCGCCGGAAGTCCTGCGCAAAAGCCCCGAGCACCGCGCGCGCGCTGGGTGGGAATTGCCGGTCGAATTCTTGCCCGAACTGGCGCAACGCGCCCACGATCTGGGCATGCTGTTTTCATGCACGCCTTTTTATCTCGACGCCGTGCAAGAGTTGGAACCGCATGTCGATTTTTTTAAAATCGCCTCGTACGAATTGCTGTGGGACGATTTGCTGAGCGCCTGCGCCGAAACCGGCAAGCCCCTAGTGCTGTCTACAGGTATGGCCACCATGGACGAAATCGCCCATGCAAAAGAAGTAATGTCGAGTGCAGGCTGCACCGACTTGACGCTGCTGCACTGCGTGTCCAGTTATCCCACACCGACCGAGCAAATGAACCTGTCTGCCATCAAAACCATGCGCGACGCCTTCCGCGTTCCGGTGGGGCTCTCCGATCATTCGGGCGATCCTGCGGTGATTGCGCGCGCCGTACACCGCTTTGACGCGAGCGCGGTGGAGTATCACCTCGACTTGGACGGCGAAGGCGAAGAATTCGCCGCCGGGCACTGCTGGCTGCCGGGCCAGATCGCCCCCGTTATTCGCGATATTGAAACTGGCTTCAGGGCGGATGGCGATGGACACAAGGAGCCCGCCGCCTCCGAATTGGCCGACCGCGACTGGCGCGCCGATCCCAAGGACGGACTCAGACCTCTAAAAGCCCTGCGCAACGGAGATCCCAGCCATGACGCATAAGCCCCGCGTCGCCGCCATCATTCAGGCGCGCATGAGCTCATCACGCCTGCCGGGAAAAATCATGCTGGATTTAGCAGGCCAGCCGGTAATCTGGCATGTCCTGCATCGGCTTAAAAAAGCGCGTACCCTCACCCATATCGTCCTTGCCACCACCACCGACAGCTGCGACGACGTTTTGGCCGATTACGCCCGCACTCAAGGCGTCGATGTGGTGCGCGGTTCGCGCGACAACGTGCTGTCGCGCTTTGTCAAGGCCGTCGATCAATTCGATCCTGAATACATCGTGCGTGTGACATCCGACTGCCCGATGCTGGACCCCCATGTCATCGACCAATTGGTAAACGCGTTGATTGAAGGGCAAGGCGACTACAGCAGTTGGCACCCGGATGTCGTAACCCTACACGGCGGTTTTGAGCCGTTCACCCGCGCCTTGTTTCAGCGCATCGTCGACGAAGGCGCAGACAACCCTGTCGCGCAAGAACACGTGTTCGGGTATCTCAGCGTCAATCCCGACCTCGGCAAACTGGTCGGCATTCCCGCGCCCGCGCATCACGTCTTCGACCAAGTGCGGCTGTGGCTCGACACCCCCGCAGACCTGAAACTGTTGCGCACACTTTATGCCCGCACCGGGGCCGCACCAGGCGAAATCGACATGGACGATGTCGCCGCGTTGTTGCACGGCGATCCCGACTTGCGCGCCATCAACATGCATGTGCGCCAAAAAGAAGCTTATGAAAGTTCCCGCAAGGTCGTCTTTCGCTGCGACGGCGACGCGGTGTTGGGGCTCGGCCATGTCTCGCGCATGGTGGCGCTCGCCACTCAGTTGCGCGAACGTTACGCCACCGCCGTACACTTCGCCATCATGCGCGGCGCGGAAGGTGTGGCGATGATCGAATCCGCACGCTTTCCTTACCAACTCGCCCCACGAGGGATTGATGAAGCCGTGTGGCTCGATACCCTCATCCGCGACAAAGGCGCACACGCGGTGGTGTTCGACATCCGCACCGACCTGTCCGGCGATGCCTTGGACCTGTGGCGCGCGCGGGGCGTTTTGTGCGTGTTGATCGACGACATCGGCCCGCGCCTCGATCACGCCAACCTGTCCATCTGCCCTCCGACGCCCCGCACCTTGGCCTTGAACGGACGCCCCGGCCGCCCCGACATCAAAGCCGGATGGGAGTGGCTGATCGTGCGCGGGGCATTTTCCAGGCCAGTCGCGCGTGCGGCGAACCCACATCCGCGCGTTCTCATCAGTTGCGGCGCAAGCGATCCGGCGGGCTTTTCCATGGTGGCTTTGCGGGCCTTGAACGAGGTCACAGAAACCATCGCCATCGACGTTGTTGCAGGTCCGGCGGTCACCGACCCAGCCCCCCTAAACCGCGTAGCGCAAGAACACCGGCACGAGGTCAGCATCCACGACACCCCGCACGACATGGCGTCGTTGATGGCGGCGGCGGACATCGGCATCGTTTCCTTCGGCGTCACGGCGGCGGAGATGGCGGCTATGGGCCTGCCTGCGATCTATCTGTGTCTCAGCGAAGACCACAGCCACTCCGCCAGCGTTTACGAAGACGCCAAGTTGGGCGTCAACCTGGGTGTTTTCGGCCCCAACGATATCCCACGCTTGCACCAAGCTTTTGAAAGCCTGTTAAACGATCCCGCACGAATTCACGCCATGTCTGAAACCGCCAAGCAAACCGTGGACGGGCAAGGCGCGGCGCGCATCGCGGAACTTATCGCCGACCGCATTCAAGCCGGGCGGCAGAACGAACTTCCCGACCAAACTCAGGCAACGTAGGTGAAAATATCGTCGTACAGCTTGACCAGCTTGTCCGCAGGGCACCCCGCATCGATCAGCTGGCAGGCGATGACGTCTTGATAGGCATAGGACGAAATCACCACGCGCTCATAGGCGTCGAAGTTCAGCGCATCCGGCGATAGAACCGGATGGCCCAAAAACATGTCCAGACGGGGGTTGCTATCGGCCAGATCGCACACACCCGCCCACTGTGGAAAACGGTTGAGCAGCGCGATGGTGTGCACCCCCGCCCCATACACCAAGGTGCGCTCGCCCGACATCCCCTCAAGCCGCGCGAACGCATCGTCGCGGGCTTTCGCCCATGCCGCCAACGCGCCCTGGCTGAGCCTCAAAGCCTGTGGCGAAATCTCGACGCCCTCATCCATTTGCGCCTTGGTGGCGATCACGCGAATGCCCGGATAGTGGGCGCGCTCCAATTCATCAAAGCAGGTGAACCCCAAATCGCGGACCATCCACGCCAAGTTCAAAAGGTTGAAGTTGGTGATGTGGTAATAGCCCAGCGGCGTGGAGATGCAGCGGTCATAGCGCAGACCGTCTGGCACCTCGACATACAAAATACCGCCCGGCGCAAGCATGTCATGAACCTTGGCGATCACGTCGCGGGGATTGTCGAAATGCTCCAAACAATGCGACAGCACCGCCATGTCGTAACCCGTGCATGGGGCTTCGGAATCATCCAAGAACGACTTTGAGACGACGGTGCAGCCCTCAAGCGCACGGCAAGGTTCCGCCGCGCCGGTGCTTTCCACCAACGTCGCCGAGAGACCTCCCCCCCGCTCTTCCAGGCGTTGGCTAACCATGCGATACAGCATACCGTCCGACGCACCGACCTCCAAATATTTCACCGAAGCGCGCGCCGGCATGGCGGCGATAATTTCATCGACCTGCTTGGTTTTGGTTTGCAGATTCCACACCTCATCCGACAATGGCGACAGGCCGGGGCGCTGGTGACCGTGCTCCTTTTCCATGTCCACCTCGGGTGTGTAGAGGCGCTCGTCGCGGCTGCGGGTGCGGCTGTAGATGATGCCGCAACGGGGGCATAGATCGACGCTGTAATACAAGCGCTCGCCGAACAATTCGATAAAGTCTTCGGCGATGCGCTCCGACACACCTGCATCTTCTGCACACACCGGACAAGTTGCGAGAGTCTTGAGCGTGGCGGGGTCGAACTCGGCGGCCAAGCTCATGCGTCTTCGTCCTTGGCCAGAGGGCGGTTCTCGACCCGTCCACTCCAATCCCAGTCGATGCAGCGCGAACACACACAATCGTCGGGAATGCGGTTGGTGATGTGCTGGGCGCGCAAGTCGAGCATCTTATCGCCCTGCCAAGCCTCGGCGATGGTCATATCGCGGATGTTGCCGAGCGACAATTCACCGTCGATGTTTTGGCTGCACGGCACCAACTCGCCGTTGCTCAGCACCACCAGACGCAGCCACAGTTGACGACACGCCAAACGGTCGGCGGCGCTGCGGTCCAAGATACCTTCGGAATTGGGATCGCCTTGGCTTTCGCGGATCGGCGCGCGGCCCAGATAGTCGAATTGCGGGCTGATGTGGATCGAATTGACCTTGTCCTTCCACGCGTTTTGAAACGTCTCGATCTCTGCGTCGCTTTCTTCCGTGCGCACATAGGTCAACGATACCCAAGGCTTTTCGGATTTGTGCTTGGCCTTGAAGTGATACAAACGATCGAGATTGCGCAGTACCTTTTCGTAACTATCGGTTCCACGAATGGCTTCGTACTTTTCGCGGCTGAGCCCTTCAAACGAGATATGAATAGAATCCAGGCCATCGACCACCAAACGCTCAATCTCGGCGTCCTTGATGGAGGTGAAATTGGTCGTCACCGAGACCAGTGGAATGCCCTTTTGCTTGGCGGTGCGGATGTAATCCACCGTTTTGCGGTTGAGAAACGGCTCCCCGAAGAAAAAGAAATGCACCGCATACACGCCGTATTCGGCGCACTGGCCGATGGCTTTGAGCGCGATATCGTCGTCGATGAAAGTCACCGGGCGCTGCATATCGGGATGCACGCACATGACGCAGGTCTGGTTGCACTTATTGGTGGGCTCGATATGCACCGTGGTGGGCACGCGGGTGTTGAGTTTGAGGTTGTAAGCGCCCTGATTGATATCCAGATACTCTTGGCGGTTCTTCGGCGTGAACGTCGCCAAATCGCGCAGCTCGTACGCCGCAAACATGTTGTTAATGGATTTCATGCCACATTACCCTTTCTGGGTATTTCCGGACCGAAAGGCGCTTTTCGCCTTCGCTGCGAACGCTTATCATACCCAGAAACGGCCCCGAAGGCCAATGGCCTGAATACACACCTTTCTGAGCTTTGAGCCTGATATGACCCCACCATTTTCCCTCCAAAATTTAAGCGAAACGGCGCGTTTGATCCGCTGCCATTCCATTGCGTCCATTTATGCCGCCACGTCGGGCCACCCAGGCGGGGCGCTGTCGGCAGCGGATATTTTGGCGTATCTCTACACCGCTGAAATCGGTGCGGAAGAACCGCGCGACACCGATTTGACGCGCAACCGCTTCGTCCTGTCCAAGGGTCACGCTTGCCCCGCACTTTACGCCGCGCTGGCCGTCAAAGGCCGGATCGCCCTGAGCGATCCGCTGCAATTGCGCAAGTTCGGCTCAACGATGCAAGGTCACCCTCACGTCGGCACCTTGGCGCATGTGGAAACCAGCACCGGATCGTTGGGCCAGGGTTTTTCCGCCGCCCTCGGCATGGCGTTGGGCATCCGTCATCAAGGCGGTACGGGGCGTGTCTACGTGATGCTGGGCGATGGCGAAATGCAAGAGGGCGAGGTCTGGGAAGCGGCCCAATGCGCGGCGCATTACAAACTCGACAAACTCACCGCGATCTTGGATTACAACAAGATGCAAAGCGACGATCTCAACGAAAATATTTTGGGCCTGGAACCCCTGGCCGATAAGTGGCGTGCCTTTGGCTGGCACGTCATCGACATCGATGGGCACGATTTTTCCGCCATCGACCAAGCCGTGATCGAGGCCAAGGCGACCGCCGCCAAACCGACGTTGATCCTTGCTCATACCCTCAAAGGTAAAGGGGTCGGCTTCATGGAAGGCTATCCCACCTGGCACGGCAGTGTGACCATGAGCTTGGACGATACCGAAAAATCCCTGACCGATTTGGGCGTGGCGAAAGACGATATCCCCCGCTGGCTCGACGGTTCCATCCATGAGGAAGCGACACGATGAGCAACGCCCCCCAATTGATCGGCAGCAGCGGCGATTCCTTGCGCGAGGCTTTCGGCAAGGCGCTCACCGCGCTGGCCGCCGACTTTCCCAACATGGTGGTTTTAGACGCTGACGTCGCAGGCGGCACCGGCGCACACAATTTCCGTACCGCACACCCGGATCGCTTTTATCAGTTCGGCATCGCCGAACAAAACATGGTTGCGGCAGCAGGCGGCATGGCGGCGACGGGCCTGATCCCGGTGGTCACCACCTTCGCCATCTTCACCCTGCGCGCCTTGGAGCAAGCGCGCCTGTCGGTGGCCTACGCCAACCGCAATGTCAAAATCGTCGCCTCGCATCCGGGCCTGGACGTCGGCCCCGATGGCGCGTCGGCGCAATGCCTGGAAGATCTGGCTGCGTTTCGCGCCATCCCCAATATGACGGTGATCAGCACCGCCGACCAAGTCGAAACCGAGTTGGCCACCCGCGCGATTTTGGAACATCAAGGTCCCGTCTACATGCGCACCGGGCGCAGCCCGACGCCGCGCCTGTTCGGGCCGGACCACACCTTTCAAATCGGCAAGGGTCAGATCGTGCAAGACGGAACGGATGTGACGTTGGTCGCCTGCGGTGTCCAGGTCGCACGCTCTGTCGATGCTGCGAAGCTCCTGCACGCCGACGGCATTTCCGCACGAGTCGTCAACATGGCGACCCTCAAACCGTTGGACCACGATCTTCTGCAACGCTGCGCAAAGGAAACCGGCTGCATGGTGACGGCGGAAGATCACAACATTTACGGCGGCCTGGGCGGCGCGGTGGCGGAATCTCTGGTTGCCCGCACCCCGTGCCCGGTCGAATTCATCGGCGTCAACGACAGCTTCGGCCAATCGGGCGAGCCCGATGAATTGGTCAAACATTACGGCCTCGGCCCCGTTCACATCGCCGATGCTGCGCGCCGCGCGATCAAGCGAAAATAGGATACCCCATGGACCTGACAGGAAAAATCGCCTTCGTCACCGGCGCCAGCCGCGGCATCGGCGCGGCCATCGCCAAGGGCCTCGCCGCCGCCGGCGCCGATGTGGCGTTGAGCTATCAAAGCAATATGCAGTTGGCCCAAAGCGTCGTGTCCGAGGTTGAAGCGCTGGGGCGCAAGGCCATCGCCGTGCAAGCCGACGTGCGTGACCGCAACGCCGTGCGCAAAGCCTTCGCCGAAACCGAGCGCGAGCTGGGCGGCATCGACATTCTGGTCAACAACGCGGGCATCAACACCCCCACCGATTTCGACCAGATCACCGATGACGACTGGGACGAGATCATGTCTGTAAACCTCAAAGGCCCGTTCATCTGCGCCCAAGAAATCCTGCCCTTTCTCAAAAAACGCGGCGGCGGTTCGATCGTCAACATCGGTTCCGTCAGCGGTCAATACGGCGGCCCGCGCACGGCGCACTACGCCGCGTCCAAGGCGGGTTTAATCTCTTTGGGTCAAGTGATCGCGCGCTTCGGCGCACCTGATAACATCCGCTGCAACACCGTGGCGGCGGGTTTGATCGAATCCGACATGGCGGCGGCAGGCATGCAATCGGCTGCTGTTCAGGACGCCGCGAAGAACGTGGTGATGAAACGCTTCGGCACGCCAGACGAAGTCGCCGACGCGGTGGTCTATCTGGCGTCGGACAAGTCGTCTTACATCACCGCGCAGACCATCAACGTCAACGGGGGGCTGTACTTTTGAGCCGCGCGTTGCTCATGGTCGGCGGCGGAATCCAGGCCGTTCCCGGCATCCGCATGGCCAAGGATTTAGGTCTGTTCGTCGCCGTCAGCGACCGCAACCCGAACGCACCGGGGTTTGCGTTCGCCGACGCCCAATTGATCGCCGACACCTACAACGTCGAGCAAACCACCGCCGAGGCGGTCAAGTTTCACATCGAGCAACACCCCCTAAATGGCGTCATGTGCATGGCGACCGACGTGCCGCACACCGTCGCGGGGGTCGCAGAAGCCTTGAGCCTGCCGACCATCGGGGTCGAGACCGCGAACCTCGCCATCAACAAATTGGCGATGAAGCAGAAGTTTCAACGGGACAGCGTGGCGATTCCCTGGTTCGCCGAGGTCGAAAGCGCCGACCACCTCAAAGCCATCGTCGCCGCGCGCGGCCTGCCTTTGGTGATCAAACCCATCGACAGCCGCGGTTCACGCGGGGTGCTGCGCTTGAGCGAAGGCGTCGATCTGGATTGGGCCTTCGCCACCGCGCAAGAGCCCTCGCCGACAAACCGGGTGATGGCGGAAAGCTATCTGAGCGGCCCACAGGTGAGCACCGAAAGCGTGGTGGTGGACGGTGTGGCCTACACCCCCGGCTTTTCGGATCGCAATTACGAACTGCTGGACGCCTACGCGCCCTACATGATCGAAAATGGCGGCGACTTGCCGAGCGACCTGAATGCCGCGGCCCAACAAGAGATCAAGGCCGTGGTGCAAGACGCCGCCGAAAGCCTCGGCGTGCGCAACGGCATCGTCAAGGGCGACATGGTGTACTCGAACGGCAAAGCCTACGTGATCGAACTGGCCGCGCGTTTGAGTGGCGGTTTTTTCTGCACCCACGAAATCCCCTTGAACACGGGCGTCAGTACGGTTGAGGCCGCAATCAAGCTCGCCATGGGCGACGGCGTCGATCCGCAAGACCTCAAACCGAAGTTTCAGCGCCCGGTGGTGCAGCGTTACCTGTTTGCAGAACCGGGGCGCGTTACATCCGTCAGCGGCGTCGAACGCGCCCGCACCGTCGAAGGCGTCCAATTTGTCGATTGCTGGGTGAAGCCCGGCGATGACATCATCCGCCCGGTTCATTCCGGCTGCACCGCCGCCGTGGTCATCAGTACCGGCGACACCCATGCACAGGCCTTAAACCGCGCCGACCAAGCCCTAGACTTTATTCATGTGGAAACCGTTTCTTAAATGCCTGCAAATCCAAAACTCGCAATCGCCGTTCCAACCTACAACAGAGCGGAAATACTTAATTTCTTTTTGCAAACGTATGTCCCCGTTATGCGCGAACACGATATCGCCATCTATATTTCCGATAACGGCTCTTCGGACAACACACTTGAGATTGTCGAAAAATGGCAACGAATTTATCCGTACATATATAGTTCGACTTTCGATGAAACCGTCGATGTCGATGAGAACGTCCAAAAGGCGTTAAGCCTGTCCGAAGCCGAATACACCTGGGTCACCGGGGATGGCTTTGAAATCCCCAAACAAACGCTCGAGCAGATTTTAAATATCCTGCCCGACGACGGAACGCATTATGATTTTGTCGTTACGGATTTGATCGGACGAAAAAAGGAACTCGAAGAACAAATCTATACGGATAAGGACAAAACGCTTGCGGAACTCGGCTGGATCGTTTCATGCCTCGGCTGCACGATTTTCCATCGGGATGCGATCCAGAACGGAAATTTCGAAAAATACAGGTACACGGGATTTGGTCATGTCGGCGCTCTTTTCGACTACATCACCAAACCCGATTTTCGGCTGTACTGGGCGCCTGATGCAAGGATCGTATCTCTGAAATCGCCCGTTCGCAAACCGGGTTGGGGCTCCTATTTTTTTGTCAATATTTTCGAAACTTGGCCGAACCTTCTGGCGCTCCTACCGGACAGTTACAGCGCGGCAAGCCGAACCATCGCGCGACAAGCCTTTCATCAGAAAACCGGCATTTTGCGATGGCGATACTTGCTGGGCATCCGGGCCCAAGGCGTTCTAGACCGGGAAACGTTTGAGAAATATAAAGCCCAAGTGAAAGAGGGTGTGCCCGGCTTTACGGTCCATTACATGTTTTTATTAACATTCACGCCCAAAATTTTGTGCGCCATCGTGTCAAAAACAATCGAATGGCTGCGTAGAAAACATTACCGAATTCAAAAAACCCTCAACCCGGATTTGGTGCGGTGAGACGGTGGCTATGATTTAAGTGACACCGAAACAACCCTTTATGGTTTCAATCAGGTAATCCAGCATCTCTTTCGTCAGGGCGGGTTGGACCCCAACCCAGAATGTATTGTTCATCACAAAATCGGTATTCTCCAGAGATCCGCTAACCCTGAAATTGCGTCCAGCCATGTAGGGTTGGCGTGTAATGTTGCCCGCAAACAGCAAACGTGTGCCGATCTTGCACCCTTCAAGCTTCCGCAACAATTCGAGGCGGCTGATCGGCGCCGTGTCGCGCAATGTGAGCGTAAAGCCAAACCAGGACGGGTCTGAGTTCGCCGTTGCTTCGGGTAAAATCATAAACTCTTCACAGCATTTCAATCCGTCGTACAGGTGGTCGAAATTCGCCTTACGCGCCGCGACGAAATCGGAAATTCGATCCAACTGCGCCACGCCGCAAGCGGCCTGCATATCGGTGATCTTCATGTTGTAGCCGGCATGGCTGTAGATATATTTGTGGTCATACCCTTCGGGCATATCGCCCAGCTTCCAGCAAAAGCGTTTACCGCAGGTGTTGTCGCTCCCCGGCGCACAAAAGCAATCGCGCCCCCAATCGCGAAACGATTCGATAATCGGCTTGAGCTTTCCGCTATCGGTATATACGGCGCCGCCTTCACCCATGGTGATGTGGTGGGCGGGATAAAAGCTCAACGTTGCGGCATCGCCAAACGTGCCAACCAATCGCGGCTTAGCTGCCTCTATGATCTTTTGTCCATTTCTTTCCAACGGCACGCTTGGTGTGTACGTCGCCCCCAAGGCATCGCAGGTGTCTTCAATCACCCACAAGTCGTACTTGCGTGCAAGCCGCATCACGGTGTCAAGATCGAACGGATTGCCCAGAGTGTGCGCGAGCATGATGGCGCGGGTTTTGTCGCTGATCGCCGCTTCGATTGCCGTCGGGTCAATATTATAGGTCGGGATGTGAATGTCGACGAAGACCGGGACAAGTCCATACTGCAACAACGGATTGACGGTGGTCGGAAAGCCCGCCGCCACAGAAATCACTTCATCCCCCGGTTTCAAGGCCATATCGCCGAGATTTGGCGATGTCAGCGCCGCCAAAGCCAGCAGGTTCGCCGACGAACCCGAATTGGTCGTCATTACGTGTTTTACGCCCAAAAATTTGGCGAGGTTCGCTTCGAATTCAGTGTTGAAACGTCCCGTGGTCAGCCAAGCGTCAAGCGAAGCATCCACAAGGTTTTTCAATTCTTGCGCTCCAAGCAGCTTACCGGAAGGCGGAATCGCTGTTTCGCCGGGCTTGAAGGCTTTTTGTTGATATTCCTCGGCCGCATAGTCCTCGACCAAAGCGGCGATTTGTGCACGGATCTGCTCTTTTCTAGAGGGTGAGTGCGTCATGGTGGCTTTTCTAGCTCCCAAACAAGCGATCATCGACGGTGTGGCGGAACGCGGCTGGCATAAACGTACAAGCAGCAGTATTCTTACTGTAAGTGCTTATAAATCATGAAATTTCAAGAAAAATTTGCCCTTTCCAGTGCTCAGATTAGCAGGGCGAGAGCGATGGGTAAACGTATCCTCGCCGTTCGACGGTAAATGAAGGCCATTGTGCGGAAATATCGCTATCCACAAGCACGCGGCAGTGTCAAAATCGGGCTCACGCTTGACTTCGTTTCTCGGTGGCGAGTCCTACTGCGGCCTGTTCCAGAATTTGGTCAGTTTTACAAACCAGATAGACGAGTATGCTCGATGAAGTTGAACGAACTGTACGATCAGTACGAATCCGGCGCATTGGATAAACACGGCTACATCGAAGCCATGCACAAAAAACACGCCGTTCTGTTCGAATATTTTGATTACCTCAAAGACACGGATATCGAATCCATAACGATTGAGAACGATCAGATATTCGCGACCATGAAAGATACCGGGATCAAGCTCTATCTAGATCCTCATGACTCGCGCTTCATCCCCATCGAAATTCTCAATTTTAAGTCTTTCGATCCCGTCGAGAGGGACCTCATTTTCTCTCTCGCGCGCAAAAGCGAAACGATCTTCGACATCGGCGCGAACATCGGCTGGTACACGCTGAATTTCTGCAAACTGGAGAATGTCGAAAGCGTGCATGCCTTTGAGCCCATCCCGCGCACTTTCGATTATCTGAGCCGCCATGTCGCATTCAACGCCTGTGACAAAGCTGTCCTCAATAACATTGCCCTTTCAAATGAAAATGGGGAAATGGAGTTCTTTTGGAACAAGAAAGAAACCGGCAGTTCTTCAATGAGGAACATTCAAGAACGTGAGGACTCAAGCTCCGTCACGTGTCGGCTGCGAACCCTGGACGACTACGCCCAAGAAACGGGGGTGCACATCGACATGATCAAATGCGATGTCGAGGGTTCCGAATTGTTGGTCTTTCAAGGCGGATTGACGACGATCGAACGCGACAAGCCCTACATCTTCACGGAAATGCTGCGCAAATGGTCGGCAAAATTCGGATACCACCCCAACGACATCATCAATCTTCTTTCAGAAATCGGCTATCAATGTTTTGCCTATGTCGATCAGAAATTTGAAACCATTGATGTTGTGACCCCCGAAACGGAACCCACGAATTTCTTCTTTCTTCATCGAGACCATCACACCGACATCATCAAGCAGAACCTGCACGGCGATAAGGGTTAACTGTTGGTCTTTTTAGAAAAATATTCGGCCCTAAGATTTTTGGCATAGTTCAAATAATCGTCGTCAACCAGCGCAGCTTTATTTAGGCTGGACACGTTGGTTTTATAATGGGCATACAGGTCAGAAATTGAATTTTTGTATGTCATAAACTCAAGGCCACTACATTCGCTCAACACTCTTGCATTGTCGCCGGAATAGTCGACGCCAACGCCATCATTGAGAACATGTATAGGGCTTTTAAAATCACTGATTTCATTGATGAGACTGGCAATGGTGATAAGATCGATTGAGGCTGTCGGGGTGACGTTGTAAGACCTGTGCGCCACATCGTTTTCGACGAAATATTTAACCACGTCACAAAAATCATCCACATAAATGTAATCATAATTTACGTTTTGGTTGATGACGATATCCAGGTGCAGCAAATTTTTGCAAATGGCATTTGAAATGAACTTGTACCTGTAATCCTCGTGCTTGCCAAAAATCCCGAAAATTCTCAACGTCACCATATTTTGATGCGTGTTGTTTTCAATATATTTTGAGATCACATATTTTGAAAAGCTGTGAGGGTCTTCGGGGACATGGGTGTCGAAAAACGTCTCTGGCATTTTTTTGTGCCAATACTGTCTTGAATATTCCGACCCGCTGCCGAAATTGATCAGTTTTGTGGAAGGCTTCATTTTACGGACCAAGTTAAAGAACATCCGTAAATTGTTTTCACACACATCCTGAGGATAATCCGTCCCATTTCTGAGTGTGGTGGCGGAGTGCACGATCACATCGACCTGATGAGCTTCTAAGTAAGCCTGCACGCTGTCGGCGCAGGTGAGGTCCAGCTCTTCAAACCCAGGGAACAAAACATCGTAGCCATTACGTAAAAACCATTCGACAAGATTTTTACCGACAAAGCCCTGCGCACCGGTGATGAAAATTTTCATGGGTAACCTGAAGTTAAAAGATTGGCATCAAAGTATGCTCTATACTGTTTCGAGGCAAACATACCCTTTTTTCAAAACCAATACCAATGAACAGGCCAAACGGTTTAAAGGTCCAGGCATTCAGCTTTATGAGAAACCGCATCATTGAAGACGATCTGAAATTTATCAGCAACGCAGACTTGCCTTGGGACGAGCTTATGGGGAAAACCGTCTTGATCTCAGGCGCCGCAGGTTTCTTGATTTCCTATGTCGTCCATCTATTGCTTTTTCTCAATGAGAACAGAAACGCCAATATTAAAATCATAGGACTCGTTCGCAACGCCGAGCGGGCATACGAAAAATATAACGCTGTAAGTTCAGAAAACTTGACGTTCGTCGCCCAAGACGTCTGCGATGAAATTTCCGTTTCCGAAAAAATAGATTACATCATCCACGCCGCCAGTTACGCAACGCCCAAAGTTTTTAGAGACAACCCTGTGGGCACAATCCTGCCCAACGTGATCGGGACCAAAAATTTATTGGAACTGGCCGTCAAGAATAATGTCGATGGCTTCCTGTTTTTCAGCACATCCGGGGTGTATGGACATGTCGCGGACGAGGATTACCCCGTACAAGAAACATGCTTTGGCGCGCTGGATTCTATGGAGCTTTCTTCTTGTTATCTGGAAAGCAAGCGGATGGGCGAAAACATGTGCGTCGCCTGGATGCACCAATACGGCGTTCCCATCAAAATAGTCCGCCCGGCCATAACCTACGGTCCAGGTCTCGATCTTGACGGCGGGCGATCATTTGAAGATTTCATATCCTGCATTGTCCGCAAGCAAGACATAAAACTCTTTAGCGACGGTCGCGCCATCCGCAATTTCTGTTACATCGCGGATGCAACGCTCGGCTTTTTCACGGTCTTGCTCAAAGGGGAAAACGGCCAAGCCTATAACGTAGCGACGGATCACGAAATCAGCATCAAAGATCTGGCTCAATACTTGGTTGATGACGTGTTCCCCGACCTCGGCCTGAAAGTCATCCACGAATACGACGCCTCTCGGGATTACCTCAGAACTCAGTATTCCCGCACGACGGTCGATATCAACAAGGCCAAGGCATTGGGTTGGACCCTATCCTTCCCGATCACTGAGGGTTTTAAAAGGGTTGTTCAAAGTTTTGAAGAGGATTGAGCCCCCGCCTGCCCGCAGGAATAACCGCATCGCGCAAGTGAAATGCCATGACGATCACTGGGGTGCTATTTTACTCCAACATTGACAGGCCCCACATCAAGCAATATCAAAGAAAGGATGCCTTTCAGAAAGTTAGAAAACTTCAGGCACCATCTGCACTCCAACCAAAATAGAAAATTTTAAAAGTAGGATGTGATGAACAAACATGAAAAAGAAATGCTCGCGATTTTGCGCAAAGGCAAAGAAGAGTACGGTTATCTTGGCGTAAAATCGGAGTTTGAAGCAGAAGGCACGCGGGTCGACGAATTTCTGCGTGTCCTTGAAATCACGCGTCGCGCAGACCTGAACGTCGGTTTGAAAGTCGGCGGTTGCGAGGCTATTCGCGATTTGCTTGAGGCACGGCAATTTGGCGTGGATTACATCATCGCGCCTATGGTCGAAACGCCGTACGCTCTCACAAAATATTTAGAGGCGATAGAAAGAACCTATAGCCCCGAAGATCGCGTCGAAACCGATTTTCTTTTCAACATTGAAACGATCACCGCGTTCAACAACCTCGATAGCCTGATCGCGACCGCTGCACAGTCGGACATAAAACCCGGTGTGGTTTTTGGTCGCGTCGATTTTTCCATATCCAACGATATGGGACGCGCCATGATCAATACCGAGGCCGTTCAAGAATACGTTCGCACCGTCGCTCAAAAGTGTAAGGACAACAACCTTAACCTCGTCGTTGGCGGTGGTGTTTCCAGCGAGGCCCTACCCGGGCTGCAAAGCATCAAAGCCATCCGTCTTGATCGTTTCGAAACCCGCAAAATCATTTTCGACGCCAACAAGCTGTCCGATGCAAACATCGAAAAAGGCTTGCTGGCCGCCGTGCATTTCGAAATTTTATGGCTTGAAAACAAGCGCGCATACTACAAAAACATTTCCATGGAAGACGAAACCCGCATTGAAATGCTGAGGTCGCGTTGGACATAGTGTCGTGCGGTCATTCCACGCAGATCGTCAACACGATTTTGTTCGATCTTGATGGCACCCTGGTCGACAGCGCCAATGAGACCAGTGCCGTTCTGAATGCGATGAGAGCCGAACGTGGGCTTGGCCCCTTAGAAGACAGCCAATTTCGTCCATTGATCAGCTATGGTGCGGGCAGCCTTGTCAAAAGCGCTCTGAATCCACGTGATGAAGACCTTCAACCGCTGATCGACGCGTTTCGCGCCCAATACAGCACGCTCAAAACGCCCATAAGTTCGATCTACCCCAGCGTTGTGGAGACCTTGAGCGCCTTGAAAAAGCGCGGCCTTAAGTTGGGCATCTGCACCAACAAGCCCCAAAATCTCTGCGAAAATGTATTGAGAGACACGGCGCTGGCGGGCTTTTTTGAGTGCGTCATCGCCGGAGGACCTGCGATACGACCAAAGCCTCATTATGAACCCGTTCATCTTGCGATGTCCGACTTGGGCGCGGATGTTTCCACGACCGTCTTGGTTGGCGACAGCACCACCGATCAACGAGCAGCGCAAGCCGCCGGCGTCCCCTTCATCTTTTTTGCATCGGGCTATGATGATGGGGTTGTCGAAGACCAAACCGTGGCGTCAATTGGTCAAATGAGCGAGTTGCTCGACCTCGATCTGTTTAACGCCTAGCCACCGCACACCGCGATCAATCCAACATGTTTTCTTTCATTTCTTGTTCCGAAAGAAACGGCGACATGTCTTCCAAGGACGGCGAAACGATGGTTCCGTCGGGCAGTTGCTTTGAGGACAGCTTGGGGGCGAAGGGTTGGTTCTGATCGACCATAATCTCACAAATCGCAGGCCCATCGCTCGCCATCGTTTGCGCGATGGCATCCGCCATCTCATCATGCGTGGCGCATGTGAAGTATGGCAGCTCAAACGCAATGGCGAGCTTGCTGAAATCTGGAAACGTCACGCCCGAAGATGGCCCGGCCCCAACCTCAACGCCATTGAAGAAATTGCGATGGGTTTGGAAAATCGATGAATAACCTTGATTGTTGATGATGAAAATTTTAATGGCGAGCTTGTTGCCGACGATGGTTTGCAACTCTTGAAGGTTCATCATGATGCTGCCGTCGCCCGCGATGCAGACGACCGGCTTATCGCCTGATCCTTTATAGGCGCCGATGGCCGCCGGGATCTCATAGCCCATGGACGCGCAACCGGAATTGGTCCAAAGGCGTTGGTTTCGTTTCAGGTTTGCGACTTGAAAACCGATGACACACGCCGAGCCGTTCGCCGAAACGACGATTTGACCGTCTTCTAAACATTCGAACAAACGCTCCATAAAACAATACGGATTGATCTTTTCGTTATCCCAATATTCGGCCAGAACGACCGGATACTTTTGCCGTCGTTCCCGGCACCACGCAAGCCATTGGGTGTGCGCGTCTTGAGGACCCTCATAGGCGTGTTCGGCCAAAACAGGCAGAAGGTCGGTCAAGTCGGCATGAATAACCATATCGCCTTTGACCGTTGGTTTTTTCATCTCCAGTTCATCGATATCGACCCAAATCTTATAAGCTTTCGTGGCAAACGTGGACCAGTTGTAGCTCACCTGGCGGATGTTCAAACGACTGCCTAAGACCAAAAGCACGTCGGCGTTCTGAACCACGAAGTTTCCGGCCCGGTCTCCAACCGTTCCGGGTCGGCCAACATACAAAGGATGATCGTTCCAGATGACGTCATGGGCGTTCCAGCCGGTCACGACGGGAATGCCCAGCTTATCGACAAGTTTGAGGAAAGCATCATGACGGCCGCTGAGGCGAACACCGCCGCCGGCGAAGATGACTGGGCGCTGCGCAGCTGATAGCTTGGCGAAGATATCGCCACAAGCCTGAGCCAGATCCGTATGCGTCCACGGCTGATCCAATTCACCCGGATCGAATGCGACTAAGGTGTCCGTTTCAATTTGCGCCCCCTGAACATCGATGGGAATATCCAACCAACACGGACCCGGCCGACCGTTGACGGCTAAATAAAATGCTTTTTCCAAGTGATGGCGGATCGACCCGGGGTCAGTAACCATTTCACAGTATTTGGTCACCGGCGAAGCGATTGGCTCGATATCGACTTCCTGATCGCCATATTGACGCAACGCCAACCCTGTGCTGCGAACGGTCGTTTGGTATTTCACTTGTCCGGAGATCACCAACATTGGGATCGAGTCCGTCCACGCACCATAAACGCCGTTCAGCGCATTTATGCTTCCGGGGCCCGAGGTGACATTGACCAAGGCGGGACGATTGGTGAGGCGCGCATAAGCTTCCGCCGCCATGGCGCAGGCTTGTTCATGATGATTGAAAATGCACTCAAGCTCAGCATGGGTACCCAGCGACTGGTTGAGGTGCATGGCGCCGCCACCGGTGACCATGAAGACATGCTCGATGCCAAGCTCCACAACTTTCTGGGCAACGTAATCGGAAAGTTTCATTTTCATATGAGGCTACTTGTCCTTCTGGTCTGACCGGTTTCTGCCTAGGTATCGACGGCGACCAAATCGTTTCCTTTGAGGATATGCACTTCCAACTTGCGATCGAACGCGCGCACGGTCTTGAGCACTTCTTGTGGGTAAAGACCAGGCACCATGATGATCACCGCATCGACGTCGGATGCTTCCAGATCCTTGGGCGAAACGATTTTATTGAAGGTCACGGGGCTGTACTTGCCTTGCTTGAAATCTGCAGAATCGACGATAAACTCGATCTCGGTGATGCGACTGATGGCCAGCAAGGCCAAGGTGCGATGCCCTGCGCCCCAAACGGCAATTTTTTTCCCGTTATGAACATATCGCTCAACCAGTTCGGATAAGTCGGCGGTAAGTTGATCGACCTCGGCCACATAGGGCGACAAGTCGAGATTCGGACGTTTGCGCACGATGATTTCGATGTCGTTGTCGTTGTTGATGGTTTGACAACTCAAAACATCAAAGCCGTTCATTTCGAAGGCCAGCGACAGGGTGTTTTTCGTGAAATAAACCAGATGATCGGCTACGAACTCGTACAGACACTTTGACGCCAGCAAATATTCCAAGTTGGGAACCGTGATGTAGCCCATGGCATCCGGCGTCGTTACGCGGTGAAGCGATTGAATGAATGTTTTGGCGTCCGGTTGATGCTCAAGATAATTGTAGGAGAAAAAAACATCCGCAGGGCTTTCGGGAACGAAATCGTCGATGTAGCCACGATACATGTTCCGCCCGTGCTTCAGCGCATGCTCAACGGACGCGGGTGCGTACTCCAGTCCCATCGGATTGAGGCCCGCCTCAGCCATCACATCGAGCATATCCCCCTTCGCGCTGCCAACTTCCAGGGCTTTTTTACTCTTCAAGCCGAACCGCTCGACAAACGCGTTCATTTCCTTCAAGCGCGTTTGCTTTGCATGCGGCGACAGAACGGCGGCGGTGATCACTTCCTTGTAATAATCCACCGGATCTATTTTCAATTGCACGAGCCCGCACGACGGACACTGAAAGACGTCCAAAACGATGCCGGTGTCTTCGGCGAACTCATCTTCGCGCGGATAAAATTGAGCCGCTTTGGGAAACGGCTGCATGGTGATGATGGGCGGCGCGCTCAGCGGCGACGAACACAGGCGACACGGTTTGGACTCTCGTTCGTGTGTCATCGGTTCACCACGTTCCCTTATGTGTCGGAAGATTTTTTTGTAGAAGCAACGTCTTTCCAGCCCTTTTGATTGAAGCCCATGTTGTAGGCAGGTAGACCATAACCCATACATTTTTCACAGATTGTAGCCGCATCCTTGCCGTCATTGATTTCGGCCAATGAGCTGTCGAGGAAATTGTCGGAGACGATTGTGCCTTCTCTGTTAAAGACGACACAGCAGACCGGCACTTTCAAATCCCAATTGATGTTCATTTGGTTGTCTTTAAAAGGGCAGGTGGCTGAGCGGAAGTCTTTGGTCACCTCAAGCCCCTCATCGATGCCAACCAAAAGAATGTCTTCAAGCGCTTCGGTCTGAGGATCTTCGATCCCATCACAATGATCCAGACACCGTTCCAGCGGCATAACCAGCGCGTAAGTCGCCGACAATGTAAAGCCCAGCTCGTCGCAGAGCTCCTGCATCTTGGTGAGATTTTTTTGATTGTTGTTGGTGTAGAGATGGTAATTCACGTCGACGAATGTGCCCGCATCGTATTTATCGATGTAATGTTTGATTCGATACAAATTGGATTTCACCAAGTTGATGTCGCCGCCCGTGTGGGTCAGATCGTAAACGTCCGGATAGTACCCGGATATGGAGACCTTTAAGTATTCCGGACGCGCCTGAATGATGTTGCGAATTTGACCCGCCGACTTAATCGACAAATTGCTAGATACCGCCGCCGCAATCCCATTGTTGTGCAGGTGCTTGATGATTGCAGGCAGGTCGGGATGTAGAAACGGCTCTCCCCAACTGTACAGGCTTATGTGGGTAACGACTTCGACCTCGCTTATAATTTTGTCCAACACTTTCTTAAAGTTTTCAATCGACATCATCCCCCGGGGATACTTTTCTCCGTCGATGCTATGTGCACAAGAGGGGCAAACCAAATTGCAGGTTCCGACAACGTCGATGGTGTAAAATGAATCGCAATAGTCCGAATACAGAACGAAATCTTCTCTGGAAAAATTCATCTCCCGCAATGTTTTGATAATCTCATCTTCCTTGATCGAGACCGCGATCACAATCGCCAAGCCCGGGTATTGGTGCTGCATATCCTTCAGTGCGTCAGGATGCTGGACTGAAATGCCGTTGATCGTTTTGTCATCGAACGCGGGGTCGGAATCGACAAAGCCGACAACATTCAAGTCGTGCGCTTTAGAGAAACGAAGAAATCCCATTCCCGTCATCCGCGCCCCCCAAATAGCAATGGGGCGACCTATTAGCGCGTCGAGTAGGCTGGTTTTTGACTTTACCATGCGGGGTTACTCGGCCTCTCTCAGTTTTGCGCAAAATTGCTCAAGGTCGGGGTGGTTCGCATACCACTGGTACAGCTCCCGCACGGACTCTTTGATATCGGTGAAGGCAAAATCGCCGAACTCGGCCCTGAAACGCGTGTTGTCCGCTGAGTATTCGGGCTTCATTCCCTCTTCCCTCACCGTCACGGTTTCATCATTGGGAAGCACCTCGCAAATGACATTGGCGATGTCCAACAACCCCAAAGGCTGCGCGGTGCAGATGTTGTAATTTCTATGTTTGGTGTCTTTGGTGAAAAACATCTCAAGGATTTTGATGAAATCGAGCACATAGATGAAATCGAACTTCATATCCTGATTGATCGTCACCCCCAGCCCGGCGAGCGATTTGCAGATGTTGTTTGAGATAAACCGCCTCGTGTAATCTTCGTACTTTCCAAAAATACCGAGCACTCTCAAGTTCACGATGTTGCGGGGCTTCTTCTCGATGTCATTGGACATGACATATTTCGACAGACCGTAGGGATCGCAAGGCACGTGCTGGCGAAAATAATCTTCGGTCATCATCGGATAGTAATGGCGCATGTCGTATTCCGCGCCCGACCCGATGGTGATCATCTTTCCGAAGTAACCGGAACAGCGTTCGACATTGAAGTACATCTGTAGATTATCGGAAAGAGATTGGATGTTCACCACACTGAAAATAACGACATCAGGGTGATGCGTCTTGATGTACGCCTCAACCCCTGGAGTGTCCAACAGATTAAGTTCTTGTCGTTTCGGCGCCAAGACAACGTAGTCTTTCGGCTCTAAGTACTCGACGATGTTGCGTCCGATAAAACCATTAGAGCCTAAAACCAAAATTTTCATGTTCGCCATCTTACTCTGTTACCCACGGATTGTTGTCTAAGGTCTCATCATCAGGCACACCCATTTTTTTGAGCACGTCCGCCTTGTGAGGATCAAGGTCCTCATCGACGCAAACCATGGGAGCCGAACAGTTGTTGCAAAAGTTAATCTTGTTACGCGCGTCTTTCAGCATCGCCACGCGCAATTGACGTAGGGCCTCGCCTTCCCAGATTTCTTTTGCGCTTTGCGTGTTGACGTTGCCGATCACGACTTTGCGCGGCCAATCCAAAGTGCAGGGGCTGGTTGTGCCATCGCAGTTAAAATGCAGATACATAAATACAAAGGGGCATATCTCTTTGTATTTTTTGATCTTTTGATCATACATCCCCGTTTCATCGACTTCATTTTGTTTGTCCGCTTGTGTTTCGGCCCACTGCGGAACAATTCTTTCGATGTAAATTTCGTCACATATATTTCCGAATGTCTCATAAAAATATTCCCGCTCTTGTTCGGTTAGAACGTGAATTCGATGATCGTCCTTATCCAGAGAACTGGTTCGATCGGCGATTTTTATGTACATCTTGCAATCGCCCCGCACGCTGTACAGATGGGCGATGTTTTGGATCAATTCATCCATGTCCTGGCGCACGCCGGCCACTTGCATGTAGCGCTCAGACGTCAATCCCTCCAAGGAAATGTTGATCCGCTGCAGTCCGGCGTCCGCGATGGCCTGGTTGAGCTCAGGCGTCAACTTCGATGCGTTGGTGAACAGCTCAATCGTATCGGCGACATCTTTGTTGCGGGCATAGGCGATCATCTGTGGAAGATCCGGGTGCAGCGTCGGCTCACCATGATTTCCGATTTTAATCTTCTTCAGCTTGTCATCGAATTCACCAAGGTCGTCGACGATTTTTTTGAACAGATCAACCGGCATCATTCCCCTTTTGAGGTCCGCCTGTTTCATGGCCGCGTTGTCAGCTTGGAAGCAAAAGCTGCATTTGAAGTTGCAAACACTGCACACATCAATATGAGCTGAGAATGGCGTTTTCAGGGGAACCTGATCTTCAAGACGTACTTTGGGCGCGGAGTAAATTCTGGGCTGAACAACCGCCGTCATGTCTGTATCCGTCATTAATTCATCCTATATTCGTTTCCGCACCTTAAGTCCTCGACGCATCACAGAGAATCTATCCCATATCCCCCCTCATGGTCGATGCTTATTGAACAACATATCCGCCTTGATAAGCTCCGGCGTCCGCCCCATCTATTGGAAGAAAAAAAGGCATCAAAACCACAAGTTTTGTGGGGCTATATAAGGGGTATAGGCTCCCCTTGCCTACGAGTCCTCTGCTGCTACACTTGACCATCTGAAAAGTGCTGTGCACCCTTGTGAAGGTGATTATCAGAAAGATAGACGAACCTGCATCAGAATTTTGCAATCCGAGTCTTAAGGGTCTTAAACATGACAAAAATACTGTTCATCATCCCCCCGCATTTACCTTTTGACGATTTTCTACACCCCTTAGAGAACTCGAAACACGTTCGTAAAAAAGACGGAAAATTATATGGCAGTTTGGTGACGGACATGCCGTTGGGTGCGCTATCCTTAAGTGCCTATATCAAGAAATATTGCAAAACCGATGTTGAGACGGAATTGCTCGATTTCAACATCGAACTCAACGATATCGACACATTCTCTCATGCATCTCCGACAGAGTATTATGACGATTACCTGCGCAGTCAGCTGGACGCCGAACCCGATATCATTGCCCTATCGGCGCTCTTTTCGTCTTCGTATTTCAACATCATCGACATCGCCGCGAGTTGCCGCAAAGCTTTCCCCAATGCGCTCTTGCTCGCAGGCGGCAGTGTTCCCACAAGCATGTACTCATACATGTTCGATGCAACGGATGACTTTGACGCGGTGTGCTACGGCGAAGGCGAACTGCCTTTCGCCAAGTTGATCGACGCCCAAGATCGGTACGCCTTATTGGCAGAGCATTCGAGCTGGATCACTCGTCAAAAAATTGAAGACAACGCCATTTTTGGGCATGAGTTCATCGAAGATTTGGACGAAATTCCGTTTTACGATTACGACATCTGTAAAATGGCTAAATACGGTGCCAATCCAGCGATTATGGCCTATGGATCGATCAAGGATAAGGTCGATAACTTCCATATCATGACCTCTCGCGGCTGCCCATTTCGCTGCACGTTCTGCGCCTCGCATAAGGTTCACGGTCGAAGCATGCGCTATTACAGCATGTCGCGCGTCAAAGAAGATTTGCAGCGTCTTAAAGATCACTATGGGGCAAAAATATTCGTTTTTCAGGACGATCATTTTATGGCGGACACGGACCGTGCGAAAGAGATCGCCCGATTTGTTGCCGACATCGGCGTGAAGGCCGTTTTCCAAAATGGCCTAACCCTTTACGCCCTCGATAAAGACATGCTCAAGGTTCTCAAAAGCGCCGGAGCAGATCAGCTTGTTCTGCCCGTGGAATCCGGAAGTGCCCGGGTTTTGAAAGAAATCATGCGCAAACCTTTAAAGCTTTCCATCGCTGAACGCGTTGCCGACGATTGTCGAGAACTGGGCATTTATTCCAACGTCAACATCCTTATCGGTATGCCCGGCGAAACAAAAAAAGACATTGAAGATTCCCGCCAATTCCTCAGAAAACTCAACGCAAACTGGAAAATCATTGTCGTGGCGACGCCGCTGGTTGGCGCTGAAATGCATGACATCTGTGTTGAAAAAAATTACATCGATGCCGCCGACATCGGGTGTGACTTCAGAAAAGCCGTGGTGGAAACGGAAGACTTCACCGCGCAATACATTCAAGATATCTCGTACGATATCAACTTGGACGTCAACTTCATCCACAACACCGATTTTAGGCTGGGTGAATATGAATTGGCCCTCAAGGGTTTTGAAACAGCCATCCGGGCAAAAGATGATCACGGTTTAGCTTATCATTACGCCAGCATGTGCTATGAGCAACTTGGCGATTCAGAAAAAGCGCAAAAGTATCAGAAAGTTGCCATCCATGCCTACGAGAACGACCCGATATGGAGAAAGGCTTTCGATAAGTTCAACATATCCCCCTACGATCACAATCTGGACAGGCATCTCCAGGTTTGGCAGGAACCAGAGAAGGCCTCTGTCGCTTAGTCTTTATCGGGTGCTGGGGCATCCTGATTTCACACAATTTTATTTAGGAGCGAGATCATATGTCCGATCTCCAACACGCAATCGACGTCATCGACGCACACATAACCGACCCCAAACAAGGCTTGGGAGAGGATGTATTTCGTTTGGTGAGCCGCTTAACCCCTATGGTCAATGTCGATTTGCTTGTCAAAAATGAACACGATGAGATTCTACTGACCTGGAGGTCCGATGAGTTCTATGGACCCGGCTGGCATATCCCAGGCGGCATCGTTCGTTTCAAAGAAACATTCCATGAAAGAATTCACGCCGTTGCACATTCAGAACTCCATGCAACTGTAGAACACGAAGAGATGCCTTACATGGTGATGCCGTGCATAAATCAAACGCGACAAACGCGCGGTCATTTCATTTCGCACCTGTTTGCCTGTCGGCTCACGTCCCCCCTCGATGCTTCATATGAATTTGATCATAAAAACCCCGCAAATGGTCAGTGGGCTTGGCACGCGTCACTCCCTGAAGATTTTATATCTGCACAAACAGAAATTTACGGCCCTCTCTTTCCAGTGCATTAAGAGTGCCTAAAAAATAAATATTTCCGATGTTGCCGATCTGATATACTGGCACGAGTATGTCACTTCTGTAGAATGCAGATCAAAACGCCTGAAGAATATTAGGTAAAAGGCAAACACCATGAACGTTTTGCTGTGGAAACCCGGTGTATACGACAGTACACGGGGTGAATTGCCGACCATAGGCTTGGCCATCTTGGCGACGTCCATCAAGGACGCAGGCCACAATGTCACCATCGCGGACCATCATTTCAACCCGCCTCCCGTCGGCGAGGAAGAGACTGCGTTCATCGACCTGCTCAAAGACAGCAAACCCGATCTTTTGGGCATTTCCGCCATCGACGCGGCGCACGCATTGGGTATCCCGGTGTGGGTCGGCGGGCCGCATGCGATCGCCTTTTGGGATATCCTCGAACAAGACGAACGCATCGCCAAGGTGGTGATCGGCGAAGCCGACGGACGCTTTCAGGAAATTCTCGACAGCGAGGACAAGGTCCTGCGCCTCGGCCGCAGTGAAGTGTTCAACGAACCCACCTTCGCCGCCATGATCAACAGCGAGAACTTGGTCGATTACCCCTTGTTCGTTTCGCGCGGGTGTCACTACAACTGCACATTTTGCGCCGCCACCAAGGTCTTTGGCAGCCGCTGGCGCGGTCGCGATCTCGACACGGCATTTTGGGATGAGCTGGACCGCATTGCGGTGAACCATCCGAAATGCAAAATGATCTCGATCATCGACGACGCGTTCACCCAGGACTTGGAGCACGCGAAGGAGTTCCTGAAGGAATATCTGCGCCGCGGCTACCCCTATCAAGTCAGCGTCTTCAACGTGCGCGCAGATTATATTGACGAAGAGTTTCTCGACCTGCTGAAACAAACCGGCGTCGAGACCCTGGCCGTGGGCATTGGATCAGGCGATCCGGAGGTCTTTCGCAAACTGCGCAAGGGCGAAAAACTCGACACCATCGCCACCGCCGTTCACATGATTCAAAAAGCCGGCATCACCCCGTGGATGAACATGGTCATCGGCCTGCCCGGCGACACGCTCGAAGCGCATCGTCGCTCCGTCGAATGGGTGTTGCAGTTCGACCAGCCACGCATTGTGCAATGGCTGATCTTCACCCCGTTTCGCGGCACGCCTGCTTACGACTATTTCGTCGAGCGGGGGGAAATCGAAGACGGCTACATTCCCAATTTCCAAGGCCGCTATGAAAAATTGCCCGACGACGGCATGTTCGATTCCGCCGAGTTCTCGCGCGAGCAAAAAAGCCTCGCCCAGTTGGAGGCCTTCTTGCGCTGTCGCGTGCCGATCTTGATTTTAAGCGACGAAAAAGTCCGCGAGCTGTGGAAAAAGCACGACATGTGGGATTTGTATCAAGAGTGGCGGGCCAACGCTCCGATCAAGGAATTTTTGAAAAAAACGGTGCCCAACAAAATCGCCAAGGGCCAAGAGAGCATGGACGAAACCGGATATCGCGACCTGCTGGCCCAATTCGACGAAGACAACAGCACCATCGAATTCAAAAACGACCACGAACTGCCAACGGACCATTTCGTCTATAAAGGCGCCAATCCATAATCCCCATTATAGACACCATTCGATAAAGACGACTGAAATGACCTACGTAATTTGTGAGCCTTGCGTCAACTGCAAGTACGGCGATTGTGTCGACGTCTGCCCCGTGGACTGCATCTACGAAGGCGACGACATGCTCTACATCAACCCCGATGAATGCATCGACTGCGACGCCTGCGTGCGCGCCTGCCCGGCCGAAGCGATCTTCATCGACGACGAGGTGCCCGATAAATGGGCCGCCTATATTCAGATCAACGCCGACTTCGACTATGACGGCAAAGCCCCGGTGACGTCGAAAGACGACGTCGTCAAAGGCAAAAACTGGGACGCGGAAACGGCGGCGAAAGCGCCTGAGCAACCTTAAGCCGGAAAGGGTTCGGGTCTAACGGATGGACAAGGAATTTTACGTCGACGGCCTGATGGATATTACCTCGTATCGGTTGGTGCGCGGTGAGTTGGATGAGCGCTGGGATCGTTTCGTCGCGACCTCCGCGCAAGGATCTATTTTTGCCCGCACGGCTTTTCTCACCGCCATCGATGAAAAGCTGTCGCCGTGGTACTGCCTCAAAAACGATGAGGCTGTCGCCGCCGTTGTGCTGCATGAGACGCCAGACGGCCGCTACGGCTTGCGCCCGCCGATGGCGATCTATAACTCCATCATGTTCGCCCCACCGCGCGCTCAACAGGGCCCGGCCCAGGTATTGTCCGAACAGTTTCGCATCATCTCCGCCATGGTGCGCGACCTGACCAGGACCTATGAGCGCATCGATCTGTTTTGTGCACCAACCTTCACCGATATCCGTCCCTTCTTATGGCACAACTATGGTCAGGACGACGCGCATTTCGAGGCCCACGTGCGCTATACCAGCCTCATCGACATCACCGATGCGAACGCCGCGCTGGACGCCAACCCGGTCTATGCCCGTGCCAACAAATCGCGCCGCCAAGAAATCCGTTACGCCATCAAGCACGGTGTCGAGGTCGATGATCGCTTGGACATCGCACAGTTTGAAAGTCTCTACCGCGAAACCTTCGCCCGGCAAAACCAAACCGTTGACGAGCCCGACCTGGCCCGCATGCTGACGCTCATTGAATCCTTAGAGACTGTCGGCATGGTGCGCATGTTCGTCGCGCGTCTAACTGACGGAACGGTCGGCAGCATTGCCGTGTTCGGCCTGGATGGCCAGCGCGCCGCATATCTTTACGGGGCCAATGCGGCAGAGGGGCGGGACAATCACTGCGGCACCTACGTGCTGTGGCGGTCGTTTCAAGCGCTCAATGAAGAAGGCGTAAGAGAAATCGACCTGGAAGGCGTCAACAGCCCCAAGCGCGGCTATTTCAAATTAAGTTTCGGCGGTTCGTTGAGCCCGTACTACAATCTCACTTACCCTGCAGCCCTTTGATTTCACGGAATGAACCGACATGAGCTTCAACGCACGATGGGAAAAAGATATCTATGGCGAAGGCTTTCAGCTTAACCGCTATCCCCATCACACTGTGGTCTCCCACGTCATGCGCTTTGCCGCCGGGTGCACGGACAAGTCCAAACTCAAGGTGCTCGACATCGGCTGCGGCGCGGGCAACAACTTGGTGTTCATCGCCGAGGCCGGGCTTCAAGCTTATGGTATCGACGGTTCGACCAGCGCCATCGCGTTCGCCAAACAACGTCTTGAGCGCGCGCACCTGAACGCCGACGCCCAGGTTGGCGACTTCGCCAAACTGCCGTGGCCTGATGATTTTTTCGATCTGGTCATCGACCGCTGTGCGTTGAGCCACAACCGCCGCGCCACCATCGAAGCGACCCTCGATGAAATCAAGCGCACCCTCAAGCCCGGTGGGGAGCTGTATTCCGAAATGTGGAGCGATAGCCATTTCGAAAGGGGCTTTGGCGAATCGCTTGGCGACGGGTCGTGCGAGGTCTTCAGCGAAGGCACCTTCAAGCCCATCGGCACGACTTTCTTCGCCGGTTCTGGGGACATCGACGAGCTGTTCGCCAACCGCTTCGACATCGCGACCAAGAACCATATCCTGTGTGAGCACATGGTCGAACAGCGCACCTCCGCATCGTGGTCGATCGTGTGCCGCAATCCGATGGAGGGCTAAGCCATGGCGCCCAACGGCGACGACATGTACGGCTGGATACGCGACCTCATGCCGCTTAACCGTTCCATCACCGGAGATGGCGTGCGCCAAACCTTGGCCTATCTTAAAGAGCGCCTGCCCGGCCTTAGCATTCACGACGTGCCATCGGGTAGCCCGGCGTTCGATTGGACCGTGCCCGATGAATGGAACGTGCGCGAAGCTTATCTCGAACATGAAAGCGGTGAACGTTTCGCCGACTTCTCACGGCACAACCTTCACCTGGTCGGCTATTCCGAACCGGTCGATCAATGGTTGACGCTGGATGAATTGCAACCCCATCTCTATTCCCTTGAAGCTCAAGCCGACGCTATTCCCTACGTCACCCGCTATTATCAGCGCGGCTGGGGATTTTGCCTAAGCCACACTGAGCGGCAAAGGATGAAACCGGGACGCTACCGCGCGGTCATCGACGCAACACTGCAACCGGGCCATCTCACCTACGCCGATTTGTTGATCCCCGGCGAAAGCGAACAAGAAGTCCTGCTTTCGACCTACATGTGCCATCCCTCCATGGCCAATAACGAATTGTCCGGCCCGGCCATGGTCACGGCGCTGGGTCGTTGGCTCGGCGAAGCGAAACGCAAATACAGTTACCGGCTTGTCTTCGTTCCCGAAACCATCGGCTCCATCGTGTACCTGAGCCGCAATCTGGAAACCATGAAAGCCAACACCATCGCCGGTTTTCAGATCACCTGCGTCGGCGACGACCGCGCTTATTCCTACTTGGAATCGCGCCTCGGCAACACCTACGCGGACCGCATTTTGCGTCATGTCCTGCACCATCATGCGGGTGATTACGACTGTTACGACTTCACCAACCGGGGCAGCGACGAACGCCAGTATTGCAGTCCCGGGGTGGACCTGCCCGTGGCGACGTTTTGCCGATCAAAGTTCGGAACGTACCCGGAGTATCACACCTCTCTCGACGACTTGAGCGTGGTGTCGCCAGCGGGTCTGCAAGGTGCGTTCGACGTGATGCAAAAGTGCATCGAAGCCATCGAAATCAACGCACGCTTTTTGGCGACCGTCCCGTGTGAGCCGCGCTTTGGCAAACATGGCCTGTATCCAAACGTGGACACAGTCGGCTCTGGCGTCGATATCCGCCCGCTTCGCGATCTTTACGCCTATTCAGACGGCGATCACGATGTGCTCGACATCGCCGAGCGCATGAGCAGACCCATCGGCGACTATTTTTCGGTGCTGGAAAACCTCTTGAAGGTCGGCCTGCTCAAACCCTGCCTTTGAGGCTCACTCACGCTATATCAGCGTCACCCGCCAAGGCCGTCATCGCATACATATATTCGTTGCGTCCGGGCACCGGCAGATAAGGGCCTTGCTTCGCGGTGTCGTCGATTTCGCGGGCGGACAGCGCCACCCGGCAGAAAAAACGATCATCAACCGCCTTACAGGTCACCAGCGCGGGCATGGCGGCGATGTCTCTGGGGCATTCCAAGAGGACGCGATGCTTGTCGTCACCGATGATCAAACGCCCCTGCGTCATCCCCGTCGCCGCGCGCGCGGACACCAAAAATGACGGTGCGCGCATGTGATCGATATCTTGGCAGGCGAGGGAATGATGCTCCATCTCCGTCCCACCGTTGTGCACGGCATAAAACAGACTGTCGCGGTCGTAGCACGCGGGGTTGAGAGTCACGTTGGCGAACCGCACCGAGCCTTGAACGCCTTCGATCCAATCGACGCGGTAGCGCACTTCCACCCTGGGCTCATCGGCAAAGTATCTCACCCTTTTGAACAACGGTCCGGCGAGCGTGGCGACATGCGCCTCCACATCGACGAAGCGATTGTCGGGATCGAAAAAAATCTCCGGCTCGACCTTTTCCAAATCGGTCACCTGCGGACGGCCAACAATTTGTGCAATCAAGTGGCCCGAATAAAAGTCCGCTCCCCAATTGATGTCGTAGAAATATCCATGGGGCAGCGTGCGTAGTAGGCTTTGCTCATTGCCATCGACCCAAAACCCTTCAATGGAGAGACCGCGCATCAGCCGCAGGCGTAAGGTTCCGCTCGGTCCCCTGATGGTCAGGTAGCGCTTATCTTGTTCAAGGCGGAAAGTAGATTGCTTTTGACCGCGCAGGCGCAATGCGTCCTCTGCGCGCTTGAAAACGGCTCGCCGTGCGCCAAAGGCGCCAAAGTCGGCAAGCTCGGAGATATAATCGCGCCAGCGCGTTTCGGTGATATGGGTGCGGTAATCGCTGCTCCACAATCGGCACAACGTCCGCCACTGTTGATCCGTGCCCCCCTCATCCGCGCACAAGTGATTGAAGGCGCGCCAACACGCCGTGTTCGCCCACATGTCATCACGGCCCGTGGCGGCCCAACGCAGAATGTTGTACTTCGGCTGTTTTTTGACCGGTATCGGATCATCTGGACTTTCCAAGGACAAAACATTGCCTTCAAGGCCTTTGTTCTTGAGGGACAACACCGCGCTGGGGTGGACGAATTCGACGTTGCCCTTGTTGCTCATCGCATCGAGAAGGGCGCGAATGCGCTCCCATTCATTTTCGACTTCAATTTCAGGTTCCGTCGTAAAGCGTCCCGGTCGGTAATCGAATATTTCTGCATCATTGCCATACAGAGGAAACGCGATCACATCTCGAATGCGGTCTACCTTCAGGTACTCAAACATGTCGTCAATGTCGATTTCACCATGCACATAGCGTTGGAAACGCTGAAACGGGATCGAATCCACCCAGATCAACGGGATGGTCTCCCCGCTCTGCGCCAGTGCGCGCTGAGGATAATATCGCCAACTTGACGACCACTGATGGCTGTGCTGGCTAAAGGGATTGGCCCAGTCCATGATGATGGCTTTGTATCCGGCTTCGAGACATATATCGACGAGGCTGGGGGCGTAGGCTTGCTCATTGATCAGAACCATCCCCGGTTCGGCACCAAGCAAGTCGCGATAAACGGCTTGCCCAGCGCGCATATTTTCCACGTTCATGCGATAGGGAGCGAGCGGGCCGATCAATTGGGCGTAGCCGCTGCCGACGAATTCGCACTTTTTCTGATTCACCAATCGTTTCAACTCATTGATCCACAGGGGATCAATCTCGTTGATATGTTCCAACGTCAGGCCGGTGGCTTCGATGGCCAGTGGATAACCATCTTCGATCAGCCGCAACAGCGGCCAATAACAGCGCTGCAAGACAATGGGGCGATCATTTTCCTCAATCGAGGAAAACGACATGTTGAGGTGAAAAATGGAATACGTTTTGATGTTCTTGTTCATGCTGACCCAACCATAGCCTTGGTTAAAACGTTAATCCACTCAAGAGGCTGTATCGGCGCTTTGGTAACGCAAAAGGAAAACCCCCGCTGCAAAAACAGCGGGGGTTTTTTGTACCTGGACAGAGACAGACGTCTTATGTCCGAAAGGTGTCTTAACGGAACAGACCCAACACAGCCTGTTCGGCCTGACCGGCGAACGACAGCGATTGGATACCCAACTGCTGGCGGGTCTGCAAGGCCAGAAGGTTCGCGCCTTCTTCGTTGATATCGGCCAGCGTCAGCTTGCCAGAACCAGAGTCCAAGGTGTCCACATACTTCGCGGTGAAGTCGAGGCGCGTTTGCAGCAACGCCACGTTGGAACCCAGGCTGGATGCGTTGGAACGCAACGTGGTCAGCGCGGTGCTGAGGTCGGTGAGAACCTGATCGACCGTGGTGGTGGTGCCGGACTGAACATACAACTTACCGGCTTGGGCTGTGGTTGTGACGGGGCTGTTACCAGCAATAGTCACAGCTGTAGCCGTTACCCCCGTTGCACCACCCGTACCGCCTTGAGTTGAACCGACACTCCCAAGAGTGAAGGTATAGGTTGTGCCGTGAACCAGATTGGTGCCGGAACCCGTCGTCTCGGCGCCAATGGTTAAAGTGCTGGTGCCGTAGGTGAAGGCTTGGGTCGCACCGTTGGTCAACAAGGTGGTATCACCAACATATGTCACCGAAATGGTGGTGCCGTTGGATATCGTTCCTGCCGCGAGAACATCATAGTTGAAGCCTGCGGTCGAACCGGCGGTCAAGTTCGTCAACGAGATGACATTGAGGCCGTCGTTGCGAACGTCGACAGATGCGATCGACAATTTCGACGTGCTCAGATCGGAAAACTCGGTGGTGAGCGTCTGACCGGTGCCGTTGATCAAGTTAACGCCCTGGTAGGTGGCGTCAGCGGTCAACAGGTCGACCTGACTGCGCAAATCATTGTACTGCGTGATGAGATCGGTGAACTGACTGCCGGTCGCCGATTTCAAGCTCTGCGCGAGGCCCTTGAGCTGGCGAACCAAGCTTTCAACAGCGTCGAGACCGTCAATAGCCGCGGTCACGGTGCTGACGCCCTGATCGATACCGTCTTTCTTTTCGTTAAAATCGAAAGCGCGATCCGATAGGGTTTTGGCTTGGAAGAAGGAAACGGGATCGTCGATAGCGGAACCGACCTTCAAACCGGAAGACAAGCGGCCCTGGGTGCGTTCGACGAGATTGGTGGTGTTTTGGAGAGAGAGAAGACTGCCACGTACGGCAGCAGAGAGTGTAACGTCAGCCATTTTTCTATTCCTCTATTCTAGAGATCAGCTTAACTGGGCTTACTGCCCATCAATCCACTATGCGCTTCTCGCAAGCTGGACTGCCTTGATATGATAGCAGAGGAGCGCATTTTCGCAACACAAAAAAAAGCCACCCCTGGTTAGACTTACATCAAACCAGGATCATAACGGTCCCCCAAACGGCCGGTTTTTGACAAGATTGCGAATTCTTCCTCCATGGTGTCCGCCAAGCGTTGAATGCATGAAATCAGCTCTTCGCGCACGATCGCGGCCAACGTATCGCGTTGCTCGTCCTGCTCAATTCGGTCCAAGTAATATTCCACGGCCAAAATCGCCTGCATGATGGTGCCTCGTATAACGATTTTGGCGCCGCTGGCGCAATTCATGAAATCCAACAGAACAGAAATTTCCTGGGCGTATTTTTTATCGTAGAGGTTCGGGTTTTCCTCAATGGCGCGGATCAGATCCGCGGCCAAAGCCTGGGCCTCATCGACGACGGCGCCATCGCGCCAGTAACCGTCAAAAATCTCACGCGTGTAAGCCGTGAAACGAGACGTGATCTCGGAAACGATCTGCTGTTTGCTTTTCGCGGGTTTGGAGATCGACATGCACTCAGGCAACATTGGGATGACATCCGTCATGGCCGCCCCATCGGAGCAATTGTAGTACTTAAATCCCGTGGAATGTGACGCGATGGCCCCTTTAAAGCCATCGCGTATCCAACTGTAAAAGTGGTTGGAAAGAATCTCACCGCCGAAATTTCCGGGGAAACTCCGGTCATAATTTTCCGTCCATTTGATATGGTAGGACGTTGCCGAAGAATGGTGATTGTCTGGGTCCTTGAAGCCAAGATCAATGCCAAAGAAGTAAAATTCGCGAAACCCGACGTCCTGGGCAAAACTCAACCCCGAATTCGTTACCGACGGCGATGGATAGCGAACACACTGATTGGGAAGACCGGAAAAAACCGGATAGCAGCTCAAGGTCTGACGAAAGAAAAATGCTCTTTTCTTGAACACATCTTTTACGCCGGGCAATAAGGTGGTCGATCCGATCAGCCAGATATCGTCTAAATCGTAGTCTTTCTGGAGATCTCGCGGCAGATCGATCTGCGCTTGACCTCGTTCCATATCGACATGAAAATCGGGCTTGATCCCTATGCGTAGGCAAGCCCCTAACGACGTTCCGCACGACACGATGATCGCCCGATCCTGGTTTTCTAAAATATATTTGGCCGCTTGGTCCAAGGACGGGCCGGACCCGATAATAAAGACAGGCAAGCCCGGATTTTCGGTACCCCAATTAAAAACAAGCTCTTCACCGGACGACAACACCCCGTAGGTGTTGCCGATCATATTCAGCTCATCTTCAAAGTAGCCCAGCCCGGAAAACATCAAATCGGCATCTTTGGTGAAGAAATTTTTGAGAGGTTCGAAGGTCGGGTTGGTGTAGTGCTCATAGATGCTCAAGCCATCGAAAGACGACACGCCATACTGGCGGTAGATTATACGTAAGTCGTTGAGGGTATTGTCCGGATTACGGTCCGTCAGAAGGTGAAACCAGCGCTTGTCCTCCTGACACGCTTCGCCAAAGGCCTGCCAATCGAAGACAAACAACGACTGATACAAAAATTCGATATTGGGCTCGACGATGATCAGGTTGCGGCACTTTGTGGTCTCAAGCAAGCCATCGATGTGCTGGCCCAAGCCAAACCCAAGACAGACCGTGTGGTAGGACGACAGCGTCGTGTGCGTCTCAGCGAATGTAATGCCCTCCTGCTCCGCCCGTTTGAACATATTTTCCAGAACCGGCTGAGAATCGACGTCTGTGGTGCCCACCTTGACCAAGGACATGTAGATACGGCTTGGGTCGAGAACATATTTATCGAGTTGTCTCTTCGCATGCTTGCGCGCGCCCTGTTTGTAAAACGACGTCCCCTGAAACACGACATCGGGATCGTCATCCTCATTGAATACGAGTTCCGCTTGGGGTTCGAACTCTATGAATTTTGCATGCAAGGGGGGGAAATGTTCCGCAAAAAACGCTAGATTGCGCTCGAACATGTCGGTCTCCGGAGTCCCCATCAGACGTCCTCCCCTTGTTCGCGCGACCATTTGGCGACCCCGATCAGCATACCTTGAACCTGGTCGGCAAAGGCCTTGCCATCCATCAGCGACGAGGCCTGGACCCGTTCTCGCAACCCCGCACGATGCGCCGCAAGCTCATCCAAATTCGCGGCCAACTCCGTCCCGAAGGACACAAAAACATCCCCATCGGCCGCATTCCAGCGCGCGTCGCCGCATAGGGTCACGATGTCGCGCCCGCTCACGAACACTTGACGGTCGGAAGGAATGGATAGGCACGGCACGCCACACCACAAGGCGTCGATGAAATCTTCAACGGCGTCAGCCGTCGGCTGGCCAAGAAAAATATCGACATCCTTGAAAAAATTGCCCCGTTCATTGTCTTCATCCTCGCCAGGCGTATGCAAGATTACTCGATCAAGCACCCCCTTGGGTTCCAGCAACGCCGCCAAGCGATCAACCATAGCCTGGGAAATATCTTCGACCAACCCCAAGCGCAGACGCGCGCCATCGACTTTGCACAAAAGCTCACCCCACATGACCGCGACTTCCGGCGTGATGTAGCTGAGATCCAGGCGTGCGCCGAAGCTCACGAAACCACTTTCATGCGCGGGCAACGCTGTCACGGGGCCGAACCCCGGCAGCGCTTCCAAGGCCAAGGGCACGCGCTTGAGAGGATCGCCCGTTGCGCTGCCGTCTTGAACATCGCGCCAATACCAATCGATCCCAGGTTGTCCATCAAGGGCCGGGCTCGCCATCCAACTGACATGCGCGCGCGCCGGTCTGTGGGCGACAATATTGAGCCGCTGCCCCTGCCCATACCCGCACATATCGATCAGCACGTCGATTTCATCACGTTGCACGATCAGCGCCAGGGTCTTGTCATCGATCTCATAAACGTTGCGCATACCCGTCATCGTTCCGGAAAATCCGTGCGTGACGGCATCATGACCAACGTTTTGCACATACAAAAAACAATCGAAAAGCGCCCGATCATAGCGTTTAGCGAACACCTCAAGCGCGCGCCCTTCAAGGCACTGATAGGCTTTGTCGGTCAGAACCCCCACCCGAATGCGCTCATCGGGCGGAGAGGACACGGGGAAATAGCGCTCCTGCCCATCCAAAAGGCGCTTGTTCCACGTTTTGCAAAACGCCCGCACATCGGCCCATTCACCGTCGGGTACATAGGCCAACAGCTTGGCCACGGCACCCAGCGTTTCAACCGTCACGTTTGTCCTGCCGAGTATTTCAGCCAGAGCCGCAAGTGCGTCTTGAGGCAACCCCAGACGAAGATAACATTCCGCCAGGCCGGTGAGGATATCGTCATCCGATTGTCCCTCATCGAGATCGAGAACCGCGCGAAACGCCATGACGGCGCGTTCAAAGTGGCCCAATTGCAAGAGCGCCTTTCCGATCAAGGCGTAGGACGGGGCGAAACGGTTGTTGAGTTTGAGTTCCTGCTCACATTCGCGAACCACCGCGCTGAAGTCACGCAGGTTATAGGAGATCATCGCCTGGACGTAGTGCTTTTGCGGATCGGCGCTCAGCGTGCTGGCGATGAAATCGCGCAGTTCGTCGGTCAAAGCCGCATCCAGAAATACGGAGGATTCGTTGGCCGCACCGACCTTGGCGTAATACAAGGCATCGTTCAGGTGGTTCGACTTGGCGTGCATCGACGACAACGCCAATGCAAATTCGCGCACATCGGGGGCGAGTTCGTGAGCCCTGCTCATCATCTCCATCGCTTGGCCGAGTTGACCCATGTGATGGTTGAGAAGACCCGCGTAGAAAAATCCCTCCCCGCGTTCGGGATGGTTCTTGATAAAATCGGCGCAAAACGCCAACCCTTGCTCCGCCGAGGCCTCACGGGTCAGGCGATCCAATCTGGCGATATCTGTATCGACATCCCCTCCCCAAGTTTCACTCACGGACGCATACCTCTTTGTTGAGCCTCAAGCCATTGCGGCTGTAACAAAGATGAGAGCTTGCTCAGCGTAGGTCAAGTGCTCTCGCTTCGGCTTCAATATGCTCGGCATTTTCTTCCCCCCTGACCGGCACAACCTACGGCTCAAGACATTTTTTGCCCATCGCCGACACCTAACCCACGCGCACAATACGTTAATTATCAAAGCGATAACGCACTGCACCTGCCTTGGCATAGCCCTTGCTTCAAAACAAACGGATGAAAGCAACTCAAGGGTCAAGTTCAATGGACGTTTCTGCAACAAAAGCCAAGACGATCATCGATGTCGGCGCCGGCTCAAAGCCCAAAAGCACGGCTGAACAGTTGATGGGCGATTTTTCCGCCGCCGTCGCGGAACGCATGAAGATGTCGGGCCAAGGCGTCGCCGTACATCGCAAAACCAATTTGGCCAGTGCCCTGGACAACAAGTCGAACGCCAAACCTGAACCCAAGGCCGATACTCAAGTGGAGCAATTCGCGCCGCGCGACGACCATCAACCGCGCGAACGCGCCGAAGCGCCCGAACAGGACCGCAAGGATTCCGCCCGTCCGGTCGAAGCCAAAAACGACGCGCCGCGTGAAAACACATCCCAAGACGCGCCGCGCACCGAAACGGCGCAGAATGATCGAAGCGACGACGCACCGCATCAGGACGACACCTCTTCCAATGGCGAGCAGAAGCAAAGCGACAACGCATCCGATCATAAACCCTCATCCAAAGACGAAGATGGCGTCGCGGACGGTGGCGAAGCCGTAGCGCAAACCGCCAACGATCAAACCCAGACCGGCCAAGGCGAAGAAGTATTGGCGAGCGTGATCGACATGGCCGCCAAAACCGTCACGGTGGACGGTTCAGCCCCCAAGCAAAGCGGCTCGGAGAAAGCCCAAAACGCAACCGCTGGGCAACCGGTGGTATCGGCCCCTACACAAGGCGGCGATGAAGGCGGCGATTTAGACCTTGCTGGAGACACGCCACAAAAGCAGGCCAAGGCCAACACCGCGCAGCCCCAAACCCAGGCGAACTTGGCGCAAAAGACCGACAGCCACCACACCCTCAATCAAGACGGAACGCTGAAACAGCAACAGGCTGCCGACATCGCAAGTAAGGTTGGCTCCGAGCAAAAAATGAACGTCAATGTCACCGTCACCAAGCAGTCGGAACAACTGGTCAGCCAGCCTACGGCCAATCTGGGCGCACAGGCCGCCGCGACCAACGATGGAAATTCCCCCAGCCAAACCGCACCCCAGACCGCGGCCAAGACCGCCGCGCCGGGCCCCCAAGCCGCGCCGAGCCACACCCTCGGCAATCAAGCCGGTCAGCAGCAAGGCAGCGACGCCCAGCAACAGGCGCAACAACAGCTTCAGATGGCCCAGGCCCAGACAGCCAAAAACACCGTCACGACGGACACCAAGTCCCAGGGCGCACAAACGTCATCCATCCATGCCGCAAATTCCGCGGTCAAGGCCGGTGGCGGCGAAGGCATGTCGAATGCGCCGGGCTTAACGCAAAACACCCAAGCGCAACTCAACCACCAAGCCGCAGCCCCGCATAAGGCCGCAGCCCATCCACAAGCGCAAACCCGCGCCATGGTGAGCGAACAGGTCAACGTGCAGATTTCCAAGGCCATCGCCAACGGCCTGGATAAGATCAGCATCCAGTTGAAACCGGCGCACCTGGGGCGCATCGACGTGCACCTTGAAATGGCGTCCGACGGGCGCGTCAGCGCGGTGGTTACAGCCGACAACAAAGACACGCTGGATATGCTCAAACAGGATTCCCGCGAACTGGAACGCGCCATGCGCGAAGCCGGGCTGCAAATGGGTTCCGGCGATCTGAGCTTCAACTTGCGCGAAAACGGCAATCAATCTCAAGGCGGCGCAGAGACTGCCGAGCGGGGACTGGGCTCCGGTCCCCTCACCAATGAGCCGACGCTCGACGAATTGCTTGAGGCCAACGCACAGCGCCCCGACATCATCAGCGAAGACCGTGTGGACATCACGGCGTAAAGGATCAGAACGATGGCTATGTTTGACAGCGTAAGCGACGCTACCACAATCGATACAACGACCAAGGCGGGACAGGACAAAAAAAAGCTCAAAGACGATCTCAATCAGTTTTTGCAGTTATTGGTTTCTCAGTTGCAGAACCAAGACCCGTTGGATCCGATGAAGGCCAATGAATTCACCAACCAGTTGGTGCAGTTCTCGTCCGTCGAACAGCAAATTCAGTCCAACGCCAACTTGGAAAAACTGATCTCCGCGCAGCAAAACACCCAAGCCGCGTCCATGGTCAATTATCTCGGCACCGTGGTCGAGGCCAAGGGCAAAGAGTTTTACATGCTCAATGGACAAGCCGTGGCGACCTATACGCTTCCGGCCGGGGTGAAGGAAAACGTGCTCACCGTTCAGGACGCTTCCGGAAAAACCATGTTCACCGTCAAGGGCGAAACGGATGTCGGCCTGCACCGCATTGGCTGGGACGGCAGCAAGAACGACGGCACCAAAGCCCCGGACGGCGCTTACACCCTGGTGGTCAGCGCCAAGGATCAAGACGGCAATCTGGTGGACGTCGCGCAAACCGTATTCGGTTACGTCACATCGACCGGCATCAAGGACGGCAACGTCACCGTCACCATGGGCGACGTCGAAACCGACATGACCAATATCGTTTCCGTGGAACGGCCTGTCGTCGCCGCTAAATAGTAGAATTCTGGACGGACACAGTGACTGATACCGACCAACGTCGGGTAACAAATAGGAGAGTAAAATGAGCTTGTATGGTGCATTGTTTTCCGGTGTTTCCGGACTCACCGCTCAATCGAGCGCCATGGGGGCCATCTCTGACAACATCACCAACGTCAGTACGATCGGCTATAAAGGAACCACGGTCAACTTCCAAACCCTGGTGACCAAGCAAACCTCTTCGACGTTCTATTCCGCCGGTGGCGTGCAATCGAAACCGCGCCAGCAGACCGACGTGCAAGGCTTGCTGCAGGCCTCGACATCGCAAACCGACATCGCGGTGTCCGGCGGCGGGTTCTTCGTCGTCAACCAAGCCAACACGCCGGGCGTGTCCGATCCTTATCTGTTCACCCGCGCGGGTTCGTTCGTGCAAGATGACCAAGGCTTTCTGAAAAACGTGCAGGGATATTACTTGCAAGGTTGGCCGACAGACGCCGCTGGGGTGGTTAAACCCGCCAACAGCGCCCTGACGGTGACCAACCAAAACATTATTTCCAGCGATTACGTGGAAAGCATCAACCTCAACCGCGTCGGCGGCACGGCGGCGGCGACCAGCAGCGTGGCCATCGGCGCCAACTTGCCCGCGTCGGGCACCGACAGCCAAACGGGCGACACGCACAAAACCGATGTGGAGTTCTTCGACTCTCTCGGTTCGGCCAACAATATGTCCGTGGTTTACACGAAAAGCTCCGTGCCCAACCAGTGGGATATTTCCATTGCGCCGCCACCGGGCACCAGCGTTGCAACGCTTTATGATGGCGCGTCAACGCCGCTGGTCTACGACAGCAGCGGCTTGCTGGAATTCACCGCCATCCCCTCGGCCACCAGCACGCTGACGATCAACGCCACGACTTACACATTCACGACCGGCGCCACCGCAGGCGTCAACATTTCCACGGCGGCAGGTCGCACCCTGAGCCAAGTGGTCGCCGACTTGGTTGCCCGCGTGGAAGCCAATGACCCGTCCTTCACCGTTCCGGACGCGACAACCAGTACCCGCATCGCGGTTAAGTCGGGTGTCACCACGGCGGTCGAATTCCACGAAGACGGCGTAGGCGACATCACGGTAAACCCAAGCCTTTTGGTGGATGCCAGCGGCAATGCTGTCGTCAAGCAGAGCAGCAGTTTCACCGTTCAGCAGCAAGACAACACATACAGCGATTTCTCTCTTGTGCGCTTGGGCGCCAACCCCGTTGCAGCCGATACCATCACCATCAACGGCAACACCTATACCTTCCAGGCTGGCGCGTCGGCGGGCTTCGGCGTGCAGGTACAAGCCAACGCCGGCGCAACCATGGCCGAACTGGTCACGCGCATCCAAGCACAAGACACCGTGCTCGCCGTCGCCAACCGCGTGCAAGCCATCAACTTGGACAATGCGGTCACCGGCACGGAGACCCTGTACATCAAAACCGTGGATAACGATACCAACGACATTACTTTTGGCGCATCGTTCATCACCAACGCCGCACCGACCGATGGCGATGGTACGGCTTACACGGCGACATCGACAGTTTCCGTATCGACAACCAGAGGCCTGGTGTTCGACGCCGGTGGCGTCCCGGCAGCCATCAACGCCACATCTTTGGAAATTCTCGGTTTCGCCAGCGGCGCGCAGAACATGAACAACGCGGTCGGTGAGGGCAGCCGCGTCGCGCTCGACTTCGGCACCGTGGGTGAGTCCAACGGCATGGTTCAGTTCGGCGCTCAGTTCGTTCCCGATTTCATCACCCAGAACGGCTCGAAATTCGGTACGTTCTCCGGTGTGACCATCGGTCAGGACGGTTTGGTCACGGCGTTGTTCGACAATGGGGAAACGCGTAAAATTTTCCGAATCCCCATGGCGACCTTCGTCAACCCCAACCAGTTGGAAAACAAATCAGGCAACGTCTGGTCGGCCACCCAGGCGTCGGGCGACTACACCTTGCGCGTCGCCGACAGCGGCCCCGCCGGTCAGGTGGTGCAGTCGGCCCTTGAAGCGTCGACCGTCGACATCGGTTCGGAATTCACCAACATGATCGTCGTGCAGCGCGCGTACTCGGCATCGACCAAGATCATCACCACGGCGGATCAGATGCTCGAAGAACTGATGCGCACCAAGTAATTAAATCTCGCTCCCGATCGGGGCAGAAAGCCCCGTCTTTCAAGAACGCACAGCGAAGGAGGCCCGCCTTGGGCCTCTTTTGTTTTGTCATTTTCATCCCGATTAGGCATTCTTTAACGCACACCCTGTATCACTGAGGGGCAACAGACAATGAACCGCATGAGTGATGACCAAGCACCACGAACCCGCCTCCGGCCCAAAAAGCAACAGCGCCATGACCCTCGACGATCTGCCCCCGGCGGATACCAAGCGTTGGGTCACGGCGCGCAAGGCGAAGGTCGTCGATGCAGTACGCTCAGGCATCATCTCTTTGGAAGAAGCCTGTAAGCGCTATGCTCTTTCGGTTGAGGAATTTGTAACTTGGCAAAGCCTGCTTGATCGACACGGCATCGCCGCGCTGCGTGTCACCCGCGCCCATCAGTTTCGCAGGACCCGCTAGCGCTCTTCTCGATACACGCGCCAAGCGGACCCGAAAGCACAAATCCAGGACCCGCAAGTGATGTTCGGCCACCTGAGCATGCGGGAATTGTGCGGCGCCATGGAGATTGCCGACTGACGGAGCCCGGCATGACGAAAACCAGCACTGCCCCCTATTGGTTCCCCAGCACCGTTCTTGAACCGGGGCCATTCGAACTCCACCCCATTTACATCTACCATTTGCCCAAGACCGGATCGACCACGGTCTTCAGCAGCTTGCGCGCCGCGTTCGATGCGCTGTTTAAAATTCTGAAACACGGTGTCCCGGACTTCACGCCTCCCCTTATCGAGCGCCTGGACGATCCTAAGCTGCTGGAGGTCGAACGCTTCAACATGCAATGCGCCCTCATCGCATCGCATCATCCGTTCGGGTTTCACACCAAGTTCGCTCAACAATTTAAGCTGATCACCATTTTGCGCGATCCCTACCGCAGGGTACTTTCATCCTACACTTACGAATGTATGCGTGCGAACGTTCCGCCGAGCGCGCCGGACTTCGAAACCATGTTTAGAGACGAAGAAAACCGCAATGTAATGGTCAAGCAGTTGTCCGGTTTAGCGCGCCCGCAATCGGCAACGCCTGAAGCTGTGCAAAAAGCCATCGCCCACCTGAACGAGCAGTTTTTCATGTTCGGCACAACGCGAGACATCGCAACGATCATCTCGACGATTTTGAAGATAAACAAAATGCCAAACGTCATCTGTGATCATCTGAACAATACGGCGGAAAAGTATTTATTGGATGGTCGCGGCTTTGAAGATGAAATTCGGAACCTCAATCAACTCGACCAGGAATTGTTCGCCTTCGTCGACGCCAATCCCCGTGTTGATATTGACGTAGGTGAAAAGCACGGGGCCGCACCTCCTCATCAACACACCGTCCTGATTAAGCAAATCGAGAACGCGACCCGGGGCGCATTCTCCGCCACCCAGATCGTTGAGACGAAGACCGTTATCGATGCCGTAAAAGAAGGACGTTATCCAAAAGCTCCGTTCGACAAATTGTTTAAAATGTGAGTATCAAAACCGGCTTGAGAGGTCCTTAAGATCGCGTTGCACCATGTCGATGACACTTTGCCAATCGCGCCGTTTGGGCTGGCGGTAGAGCTTCATGGTTGGATACCAGGGGCTGTCCTGACGAGCGATTTGCCAGCGCCAGTCTGGAGCATGAGGCAACAGCACCCAAACGGGTTTGGCCAACGCCCCCGCGACATGCGCGACGGAGGTATCCACGGTGATAATCAAATCCAGCTCTGAAACCAGTGCCGCGGTATCGGCGTAATCGTCTATGCCGCCCGTCATATCGACAATCGGCCAACTTGCCTCTTTCAACTGCGCCGCGCTGGGGCCGATTTGCAGGCTGATGAAAGCGCAGCCTTGAACCTCGGCCAAGGGCGCGAAGATTTCCAAAGCAACGGAACGTTCGCGGTCATTGGTGTGGTGAGGACTGCCCGCCCACACCAGACCGACTTTAAGACCACCCACACCGTCCAAGCGCGTATGCCATTGGTGCGTGTCATCATTCGAAACGGACAGGTACGGCACATTGATGGGTATCTCGCTTTCTTCCGGCGACAGCAAACCCGGCAAGGATAAAAACGGACACTGCACATCGAAATCCGGCAGATCCTCATCGCGCGCGATCACGCGCTCCACTCCCTCGACGGTTTCAAACAACCGCTTCAAGGGCCGTGGACATTCAATTAAAACCTTGGCGCCGCGCGCCTGAACCAATGGAGCGTAGCGCACAAACTGCAAAGCGTCGCCAAGGCCTTGCTCGACATAAAGCAGAACGGTCCGTCCCGCCAAATCCTCACCCGTCCACAACGGTTGAGTGAAATTGCGTCGCTCCGAAGGGAACTCCTTGGCCAACCAGCGCCATTCATAGTGCCGCCAACCGTTCTTGAAATCCCCGCTGAGCAAGAGCAAAACCGCCAGATTGTGGTGTCCTTCGGGGTGGGCGGGATCAAGCTCCAGGACCCGCTTGAAAGCTTGTCGGGCTTCATCAATACGCCCTTGCGCCTGAAGAATGTCGCCTAAATTGTTGAGCACTTCAATTCGGTCGGGTTGACGTTTGAGAACGCTCCGGCAAATTGTTTCCGCCTCGTCCAAATTGCCTTGCCAACGATGCAAAACGGCGAGATTGTTCAGGGCTTTGGTCGATGCAGGGTTGATCCTCAGAGCCTGCTCGTAGGCCGCAAAGGCGTCATCCGGTTTCGCGCCCAGCCGCAACACCAAGCCTAAGTTCGTCCAAGCTTGCTCTGAATTCGGTTGCACGCGCACGGCTTCGCGCAAGACCGTTTCTGCGCTTTGCAGATCGCCCGCGGCCTTGTACGCCAGCCCCTGGTTGTTGAGGGCGTCCATATTCGCCGGGTCGCGCTGAAGGGCACGGTCATAGGCTTCAACGGCTTCGCGGATTTGGCCCATCGCCGCCAAGGCGTTACCGAGGTTAAGATGCGCCATAACATGATCGGGTTCGGCTTCCAGCGCCGCGCGATACGCGTTCACGGCCTCATCCAGCCGACCATGGTGTTCCAAAATGACCCCAAGGTTCAGATAGGCTTGAGGATGAGAAGGGTGTTGGACAATCGCTTTATCCAAATACGCAAGCGCCCGGCTTACGTCCCCACCCTGCCACGCCGTGGCACCCGCCATGTTGAGCGCATCGACATGATCCGGGCTGCGCGCCAGTATTTGATCGTAGATATCGAGCGCCTCTCGGTTCCGTCCCGCTTGGTAGTGCTTCAGCCCCTGGGCCAGCAAAGTTCGCTCCTCACGGTTAGACGCCTTGACGCTCATACCCACCCTCGCTTCAAGCTCATGATACGACCTTTCGAGCACCCCTAACGTACCCGCCGAAGCAAAACCGTGACAAGGCTCTGCGGTATTGGAACAGGAAAAAGGACAAACTGGGGAATTTATCTAGGCTCAGGGCCCTCGCGTGCAGACGCACCAAAGCGCGCGCACCGCATCCGTGTGCGCACTCAAAAACTCAATGTAGAAACCTTGCTCAGACGTCCACGGACGTCGAGGGTGCCTTGACCGAACCTAGTCCAGCCGTTGAAGTCGATCCGCCAGAACCTGACGAGGGCGAGGGCGAGGGCGTTACAACAACCGCGCCGCCTTCATTTGCACTTCCTGTGCCCGCCTGAACGCTGCCCGCCTGAACGCTACCCGTCTGAACGCCGGGTGTTTCCGGCCCAGTCGAAGGCACGGCGCTTGTGCCGTTCTCAGCACCACGCTTATAGGCATCGACGGCCTTGGCTGAAGGATATTGGTTGAGCACCTCACCCGTGGCTCCATCCCGGTATTGCAGCACATAGACACCGCTCTCAGGATCGACGACGCCCTTCGGAGACGTCACGTAATTGGAGACATCAGGCTGAGAACCCTTGCCCACGGACGCACTGGCGTCTGATGGAGCCTTGACTTCTGATGGAACCGCCTTGCGGGGCGGACTTACGGCGCCCTCCGGCACCGTTTTCACTGATAAATCGCTCATAGCGTTCACCGTTTGCTTTCTGCTCAAATGCGGGAATTCTATCCCACTGTCTAGAAACGTACTAAATTCTGCATAAAATTGCAAGTAATCTTCTTTTAACCATACCGCCGACAGCCCTCAACACACCAAAGAGAGCCCCCACGTCCCTATGTGGACATTTATGTTGGCCGCTGCAGTTGGTCGTTTCGTTCAGCCAACCGCGTCATTGCGGATCGATCCGTCGCGGTAGGCAATTTTTGCCGCCTTGTTAACAACTTATTCACCATCAGGCCTCTAGCTTAGACGCTGGAGAAACGGGCTGGCGCATCGCCCCAAATGGGCATGTAGAAAACCGCACCCCGGATGCCCAGAAGGGCGACCAACAAGGCTTTGGCAATTGAAATAAGGGGTTCCTTCGTGGACACACTCCTGCAGACCCTGCGCAATCTTGGGGCCATGCGGCTCGCCATCATGGGCGCCGTGCTGTTTCTCATGGTCGGAATGTTCATTTATCTCATAACCCGCCTCGCGTCGCCGCAAATGGCGTTGCTGTATGGCAATTTGGAAACCCAGGATTCCACGGCCATTGTCGCTCAGTTGCAGGCGCAGAACATTCCGTTCGAAATGCGTGCCGGGGGCACCCAAATTTTTGTTTCCAGTGCTCAGGCGGGCCAGTTGCGTCTGAGCATGGCCAATCAGGGTCTGCCCTCTTCCGGCTCCATCGGCTACGAAATTTTCGACAAGCAAGGTTCGCTTGGCGCCACCAATTTCCAGCAAAACATCAATAAAGTCCGCGCGCTCGAAGGTGAGCTTGTTCGGACAATCCGGACCATCTCCGACGTACGCGACGCACGCGTCCATCTTGTGTTGCCGCAGCGACAACTGTTCCAAAAACAGCAAACGCAGCCCACGGCCTCCATTTTTCTGAAAATGCGCGGCGCGATGCGTCTCGACACCAATCAGGTCAATGCCATTCAACACCTGGTCGCCGCAGCCGTGCCGGGCCTTTTGCCGCGCTCGATTTCCATTGTCGACGATAAGGGTGAGCTGCTTGCGCGCGGCTACGAAGGTGACCTCGCGAACACGCCGGGCCTCGTCGCCCAGCGCGCCGACGAACGTCGCCGCGCCTTCGAGGCGCGCATGCAGCGCGTGGTGGAAAAGCTGCTCGAAAAATCCATTGGCTTCGGCAAGGTACGCGCCGAAATCACCGCCGATATGGATTTTGATCGGATCACCACCAACGAAGAAACTTACGATCCCGACGGCCAAGTGGTGCGATCGACCAATACCGTTGAGCAGAGCAGTTCCCAGAAAGATCAAGAGCCTTCACCGGTGAGCGTTAACGCCAACTTGCCCGACGGTGCCGGGGTCGGCGGCGATCAAGCCACGCGCAACGCCTCAGACACCCGCACCGAAGAGGTTGTAAACTTCGAAATTTCCAAACGCGTCGTCAATCAAGTCCGCGACACCGGCATCGTCAAACGCCTGTCCATCGCCGTGCTTGTCGATGGGGCTTATGAGCTCGACGCAAACGACGATCGCGTATACCGTGCCCGCACTAAGGAAGAAATGGATATGCTTGCGTCTTTGGTCAAAGGCGCGATCGGTTTCGACCAGAACCGTGGCGACGTCGTCGAAGTGATCAACATGCGTTTCGCCGACGCGGAATTGCCGCCACCGCCGAAATTGGACCTGTTCTTCGGCATGGAAAAGCAGGACTTCTTGAAAGTCGCGGAAATGCTGGTGATTTTGATCCTTGCGATTTTGGTGATCTTACTGGTGGTCCGCCCGTTGATCAGCCGCGCGTTCGAGGCCCTGCCCGGCGCGATGAGTTCCATGGCCGAAGGCGGGCGCATGATCGCCGACCAGGCCCAGCTGGCCGCGGGTGCCCTCGCCGCACCACCGTCCCCGGACGGCGCGGTTCCGGAAGAAGATATGTTTGAAGAGCTTATCGACATCGACCGTGTCGAGGGCCGCGTGAAGGCCTCAAGCGTGAAGAAGGTTGGCGAAATCGTTGAGAAACACCCAGATGAAGCTTTGTCCATTGTCCGCAACTGGCTTTACCAAGAAGGTTGAGGGAACGTTTAGAAGCCCATGGCCCGTGTAAAAGACGATTACCGATCCCTGACCGGCCCGCAAAAGGCGGCGATCTTCATGCTGTCTTTGGGTGAAGACCAATCGACCGCGCTTTTCGAGCTGATGGACGACGAAGAAATTCG